>ERZ773228.141-NODE-141-length-91127-cov-35.533874_pt1 | contig 91127 bp, 108 predicted proteins | sample MGYA00580524_ERZ773228 | MGnify/ENA primary metagenome ERZ773228 (study PRJEB29015, sample SAMEA2737768) | human gut metagenome | biome: human gut; feature: human-associated habitat; material: faeces | place: China | collected 2012 ... | reverse complement strand
AGGTGTAGCTCAGTTTGGTAGAGTGCTTGGTTTGGGACCAAGATGCCGCAGGTTCAAGTCCTGTCACCTCGACCATAGGAAAAACCGCATTAGAAAGCCATTTTTAAGCTTTTTAGTGCGGTTATTTTTTTGCCTTTCATCTGCTAAAATATGTTAAAATACAAGAAAAACGGTTAAAAATGTTAGGCAAATGCAAGGCAGAAAAAGTTGTGATATTCACCTCACCTTTAATTTGTAAACTGTATCCGTGAGCTTGGTAGAAACATCGGAATTGAAAATTGTCACCCACATAGATTCAGAAGAACCATGGCTACCGATGCCCTTAGAGCCGGTATGCCAATTGAACAAGTATCACTAATGCTTGGCCACGAAGAACTGACTACAACACAAATATACGCAAGATCTGATGAATCTGATGTTTATCAGGCACATCAAAAATATGTTAGATAAATAGGAGTGATAATATTGGCATTCCCCGAAAAGCTAAAAGCGTTAAGACTTGAAAATGGATTAACGCAAGATGAATTGGGTGAAAAGCTCTATTTGAGCAGGGCAAGCATTTCAAGCTACGAAATTGGAAGAAATGAGCCTACTATCGAAACCATAATAGCTGTATCAGATTTATTTAATGTTACGACAGATGAATTATTGAAATAAACAACTGGTTTTAAATCATCCAGCTAGAAAATATATTTTTTCAATTGTGCCATACATAATTTCTATTACACTACAAAAAATAAAACATAATTCTTAAGCAACTATAAATACATATCATAATTTCAAATAGTCATTTAGGGCAAATTTACAATATGATTTTGCATTTTTTTTACAAATTAGGTTGCTAAATCGCCGTTTAAGTGATAGAATGTATTAACGAGTTGTTTTGAAAGGAGAATATATATGTTATTAGAGTTTAGTTGCTCCAACCACAGATCAATCAGAGATGAAGTACTTTTTTCTTTGATTGCCGGAACAGATAAGACACATAATGAGAATATAGAACAAATAGCAGGTCTTAAAATATTAAAAGCTGCTGTTATTTACGGTGCCAATGGATCAGGTAAAAGTAACTTTATAGATGCAATATCTTTTGTTAAGAACCTTGTTATAGATAGCGTATCCAATAAACCTGGGGATGGTATATTACAAGTTCCACACAAATTAGAAGGTTATGAAAAAAAGAGTGTGTATAAAATTCAGTTTATGGTAAATAATGTGCGTTATGCATATGGTTTTTCATTGATTAATACACTAGTTTCTGATGAATATCTATTTTACTTTCCAAATAATCGTAAAACCAAAATTTTCGAGCGCATTGACAATAATTTTACAGCTGGAAGCAATTTTCGCAACAAATTTAACACTTGCAAAGATGTTCTTAAGCCAAATCGCTTAATGCTTTCGTGTGCTGCAAATTTCAGTTCGGTTGATGAAGCTTTATATGCATATAATTTCTTTAAAAATGGTTTAGTTATCTACAGTAGCGTTAATCAGGATAATTGGATGAATTACTCGTTGCATCAAATCAATAAAAATGAGCAAACAAAAAATATTGTTCTTAATTTTTTAGATTCACTTGGAACTGGAATAAAAGATATTAAGGTTGAAATCAAAAAGGAGGAAGTTGACATATCAAGTCTTCCACCATTTTTGTCTGATGAATTCAAAAAATATCTTAGTGAACGGATTGATAAAATTTCAGCAAAAGTAATTTATGAAGATTTTGATACAAATTTACTTACAGAAGAATCTACTGGTATAAAAAAACTTTTTGGTTTACTTTGCCCATTTATTGATATATTGACAAATGGAAAAGTGCTTATCTGTGATGAACTTGAATCGAATTTGCATGAATCACTCCTTTTTGGTTTAGTAAAACAATTTATAAATACCCACGGAAGCAACCCCGCACAATTGATTTTTACGACTCATGAAACAGGGTTGTTAAACTTCGACTTATTTAGAAGAGATCAAATATGGTTTACGGAGATTAAATCTAAAGGTCGTTCTACTGATTTATATTCGCTTACTGAAATAAGAAATGTAAGAAAAGATGAGAATTTCGGCAAAGGTTATATTGCAGGAAAATATGGAGCTATTCCTATGTTAAATCTTAACTTTGCTGATCTAATTTATAATATATAATATGAGGTGAAGATATGCCTAATAAAAGAAGCTTATCCCTCACACCTCGTGCAGAAAACACAAGGGATTTAAGGTCAATACCATTTCCTAAACAATTTCCACTATCAGAAATCAAACAGCATTTTACCGATAGTATGGATGAAGTAAAAAAACAGTTTTGTGTTGCAGAAAAACTTAATAAAGAGGAAAATATTATAGCCATTAAAATGATTTTGAGATCTCAAATTGTTTTATCTGAAAGTTTATTAGATTTCTATATTCATGAAATGAGCAAGTATTGCATGGTAAAAATGTTTTCAGGAACATGGAATAAATCAGAAAAATACAACAAATTTCAAATTCCAATGGAAAGAGTTGAAGAGGCTTTGCAATCCAGAGAAACAGATGATTGGCTATTTGAATATTTAAACAATCGGTTTAGTCACGAAGTCTTTTTATCATTTGAAAAAATGAAAGATCAGCTAAATTTAATAGGAATCAAATTTAACGAAGTTATGGTAGAAGCATTTCCCCAAAAAAGTGAAAATGAATCAGTAAAAGTTGGCAAAGAAATTATATCGGAATTGTTTCAAAGAAGAAACAAAATAGCACATCAAAATGACAGATGTCACTCCGATGCTAAACAGGCTGATATAACAAAAGAATATGTCGAAGACTATATTTCAAAAATAGAAATCATTGTAAATTCTATACATAAAATTGCAGAAAATCAAGATTTAACGAATTAGCATTAAATTGTAAATAAGTTTGAAAAAATCCCCTTCGTTCAATAAGCGAAGGGGATTTTTATTATATATACTATATATTAAATTTGTGGTTATTACAAAGTTAACCACAAATTTTAGCAAATGTTTTAGCACCTGCAATACCATCAGAAGTAAGGCCGTGTTTTGACTGGTACGATTTTACTGCTGACTTTGTTGAATTACCAAACACTCCATCAAAGCCACCGGTTGAATAGCCGTTACAAATCAACAAGCCCTGAAGCACCTTCGTAATATTGCCAGTCATACCCAGTGAAAGGGTTGCATGACTTGCCACAGCTGATTTAGTATTAGCTCCAAAAATGCCATCTACTGCAAGTTTTAAGCAAAACTGCTTGTTAAGTTCAGCCTGAAGTTTCTTGGCAAGAGCTCTTTTAGTATCTGGGCCGTAGATACCATCCTGAGTAGTTCCTACCCACTTCTGAACCTCTTTGATTGTACTTTTTCCGGAGGTTGCATTTGTGCCTGTACTCGGTTTTGATGTAGAGGTATTTGAAGAACCGCTGAGATTTTTGTTATAGATGACATTGGTATCAACCAATGAGCTTACACCATTCACTCGGCCGTTATCCGCATTCTGCCAGATATCACAGCTTTTACTTGGGGATGAAGACCACTGTGCCAACCAAATGCTGTACTTTGACTTGAGTTTGTTGTAATCCAAGAAGTTATTGAACCAATTAAGATTACTATACACACCTGCTTTGTATCCTCCGGCAATAATTGTATTGCAAAATGCAATAGCCATATTGGTAAGTGTAGTTTTACCATAAGATGTCTGTTTTGACTCTTCCATATCGAAATATACCGGCAAATCCAACTTCTTACCAGCAAGACATTTGAGACACGCATTAGCCTCTGTTTTTGCATCGTTGACACCATTAGCATAAGAATACCAATACACACCAATTTTCATCCCGGCAGCCTTAGCATTTTTATAATGACGTTCAAATTCACTGTCTTTCTGACTTACCTCACGACCGAAACCTGCTCTGATAATGACAGAACTAATCCCGGACTTTTTCACTTTTTCATAGTTCACATTTGTCTGACAATAGCTGACATCAATAGCAGTAACTTTCATTGTTATCCCTCGCTTTCATTCACTTCGGGCAGTCCTGCAACGCTTGTCAGCACGGAAAGCACGCCTGCCAAAAGGCTTGCCGAGCCTACTGCAATCCAGTTAACATCTGCCATAACGGCAGACACTCCGATTGTTGCGATAGCCGTCTGAGCAACAGTCTTAATCGCTCTGACCGCCGTAGCTTTTGCCCATTCTTTGGTAAAAATCTTTTTCATTTTTAATCTTTCCTTTCGCTGATTTTTTCGAGGTCTTCAATTCTGTGATTTGCGACCTTAATTTCTTCGTCCACAACCGCATTGTGCTGCTCGATTGCATATGTGCGCTCAATGAGATTGTTATGTTTTTCAACTTTCTTTTCGAGCTGTTCGATTCGATAGTTTGACATTCGGTTGCTTACACAAATGCCACCAAGCGTGCCAACTAAAGTACCAAACAGTGATATAACCGATACAATTACTTCGGGTGTCATTTTACTTCGATCTCGCTTTCTCAGGTGAGCTGTATTAAAGCCCTCTTTAGTTAATTATCTGCTTCATTTACATACTTAAAATCTTCAACATTTTTTGCCATTACTTCTTTTAGTTTATAGTCAAATAAATTCGCCATAGCTGAGTAACCATTAGCCGAATAATGCCAATTAAAAAAATATGATGTAAATGGTTCACTGTTAAATTCTTTAAAACAATCTAAATAATAGCATTTTTCTTTTAATTCACATATGGTTTTATAAACATCATTAATGCTAGGCGAGTTTTGTTCTCTTGAAACTCCAGTACACACAATGTAAGATTTGGGTGATATATTTCGGAGTTCATTAATTACTTTGCTTACATAGCCATATAATGTGTCATTATCTGTATCTATATCGTCTGTTGTACCTATATTAATGCCAGATTCATTAGCACCCATGCAAATTACATATAATGGCATAGTACCAATGCTTTTGCAGTAATTTAAACCCCAAGTTTCACTTGTTGTATTTAGCCATGTTTTACAAGTTTGTCCTGACTTGCCAGTCCAAAAAGATTTTGTACCGCATCGTTTTTCTATATAAGCCCCCCATGAATGTTTTAAATCTTCTGAAATTGGAGTTCCATCTTTTTCTGTATTATAGCCCACAGATAAGCTATCTCCCACACTTGCAAATTTAGAAAAAACTGAAAAACCTAATCCGTCATTTATTATATTACTATATATACTGTTGTTTGTTTTCGATTCTTCTATTTTCTGATTAACCGAAGATAAATCGCCAGTATCACTTAGTGAATACCCCATCTTAACCATACTTATAGATCTACGAGAATTTGTTACTCTAATAAAGCAAGTGCCCTCAATTAATGTAACAACACCATTAACATTTACGATCTTATTTCCACTACTTATAGCATTAATAGTACCACCAAGATAATTTTTATTAGAGTCATAGCAATTAATATAATATAATGGACTATTAAGGTCTCTAAATTCACCTTTTACAATAACACGGCTTGAAATTGCAATAAAGTCTGTTGTTTTGAATGATACGAGTGTATTAAATTTGCCTTTTTTATCAATATAACCATCATAGTTGAAATCTAATGTAATATTTCTATCGCCTATATCATCCTTTAACTTACTTACATCTGCCTTGTCCGCTTTTCCACCAAGCAAATTATCGGCTTCAACCTTTGAATAAACAGAATTCACATTGGCTTTGTCGCCGAGAAGCTTGTCCGTTTCTGCTGATGAGTAGGTTTCGTTCGCATCGTAATAATACTCGCCAAGATATTCAATACTCGGATAATTAACTCTGCTGTCTGTGATGTCCGTTTTGGAACTCACTTTGTTTGCGTTGTCCTCTTTCTGTTTAAGTGCATTGGCTACGTCTGATGTGTTCGCCTTGCCTGCAAGAGATGTTTCCGCCGACTGCATCCGAGCTGACAACTGACTGACCGTGCTTTTTTCGGCTTTGTTGATTACAGCAGAATCAATCCCGTTAAGCCTTGCGTTGAGGGTTGAGGAGCTTCCCCTTGCGGTTTCGACTTCTTTTGTGATTTCCGCAATAGAGCTTGCACCCGGAAAGGCTTTGCTGTCGTCATTGATTACGCTTTTTCCAATACGTAAACAAACGGTTTCAGCGGTTATGATTTCATCGCCTTCTGTAAGCACAATGTCCATTTTACAAATGCCTGATAATTCGAGCATTGTGTCTGTAAGCGTAACTGTGACTACATTATTTTCGGTGTCAACGACAGCGGTAACGCTGTCCGCAACGATTACATCGTCAACCGTAGCATTGACTTTTGCTGACATTGTAGAGGTAAGGTTAACAGTTTCGCCGTTGACGGTGAACGCAAAATCAATAATGCGTGAGCCTTTGTCGCCCTGACGAACTTCGAGAATTTCGTAGTTTTTACAGCTGTTAATTTCGAGTGTCATTTTCGTATGGTTAATGTTCAATTTTATTCACCTCATTTAACTATATAATCAGATAATTTTGATTTTGGCGTGCCGAGTTCGAGGCTGTTCCATCGTTCAAGCACAATATCATAATCTGTTTTTATGATTTTTGCCTGCAAACTGTCATTAGCCGTGTCTATGTAAACTGTATCGCACAAATGCAAATCCAACATCTCATCAAGCGTTGTGGGATAATCAACCTTGACATTAAGCGTAGGTGCTCCATTGGTACTTGCAAGCTGCCCCCTTAACACCTGAGCCTGTATGTTAAGTTTCTGAATCAGCAGGTCTTTGTTTTCGCCCGTCTGCGCATTAAAATTCCAGTAGCCCGTCGCATTACCAATATCCACTGAACCACCGTTTGTTACATCAACAGCTTTAACCTTAATTAACTTTGATTTGTGGCTTTTAAGTTCCTGTGGCTGTGAGCAAAGCACAACATTGCGCTTTGCATAGGTATCATAGCAAGTCGCATATGCCGCCACATGCGAGCAAATATCGTCCGAATCAAGTGTTTGCGTTAAACTGCTCAGATTTTTCCCCCACTTTAAATGATATTTAGTAGTTGTTCCACGGTTTTTTAAAAGAGACACATTGAAATTGTCATATTTATACTCGCCTCCGAAAACATCAACGAGTGAACCGTCTGCACCACCCATAAAATCTCCGAGAGTACACGGAGTAACAAAACCGAGCGTCATAGAGGATTTTGCGGTGATATCGGATGTAAATTTAAAGTGGTGCGCCCACAAGGTCATTTGCGTTTGTAAGCCCTCCTCTTGCCCCGTGCAAAGGCGATACCACCATTCCGCAGGTGTGCACATTATGTCTGTCTGATTTTGTACTTCAACCAAAAAATTATTGTACAAATTATGCTTGATATGCTTTGCTTTGATTACAACGGATTTTTTATCTTTGTACTGCAAATTATAGATTTCAAAGAATTGCGGTTCGTCTGTCGGATTTGGTTTTGCTTTGACAAAGAGTTGTGTATCAAGCAAATCGGCGCAGTCATCTGTCACCAAAAGCTCAATTTCAAGCAAATAGTTGCCGTTGCGTTCTTCGGTAACTTTTCCGCTTATAATCTCGGTCATCATACCGATTTTAAACATTGCATTTTGATTCAAAATATGGGTTGTGTTTTTCAATTCGTATAGCAAGGGATAAAACATTTACAAACACCTCCAATTAGGGGTAATGCTAACCTCGGCATTGCTAACAGCTGTAACCGTAACCTGATTGTTTCCGACAAAAAATTCGGGTGGTAATGCATCGTTGATGAATTTCGATGTACCGTCAGACTTATACGCTCTATTCTGCATCGATTCGCCGTCGAGCAGAGCGTAGTCATAGCCCGCAGTACAAGACAATGTATATTTTGTTCCGTTAATAGTTAAATTAGCCTTAGCGTTACTGCTACTGCTTGTATTTGTGTTGGTAATCTTAATAGTCGGCAAACTTATGTATTTTTCGGGATTACGCAAATTCACCGCCTTATTAACCTCTAATTCAATAGGTTTAGCACCAATCTCTGAGTACCACCAAGGAACACGATTGAATTTGATTTTGGTTGTAAGCAACGAGGGCAACTCTCGTACAATGCTATCAATATTTGATATGTAAGTCTTAGTAAAATAACCGGGATTATAAGTGTCTTTGTACTTCTGATATCCCCGATTTAAGGTCAGCCATTCAGTAACAGCCTTAGCAAGATGATGTGCGGACATCTCAGACAAATACGGCAGAAAACAAATTTCTCTTTCAAACTCCACATTCTGCCACCTGCCATTATCGAGGAGAATGTCGCCGTCCTTGTATGGGATTTCAATTGCTGAAATATCCCTTTTAGAAATTTCGTGCTGTGGAGCTTGTACGATTCTGCCGCAAAAATAAGACAGCCATTTGTCTGCAAAATAAAAGTTATGCATATGCTCTCTGCCTCCTTGTTATCTCATCGGCAAGCCTGTTGCTGATATCATCAACAAAACTTTCGATATCCATTTCGTTGTTGATAGCAACTGAGGGTATGTTAATACTTATGTTATTAACTATGTTCGTTGAATCCTCTTCAAAAGCCGAGTTTCTGCCCTCTCGTTTTGCTTTTCTGTAATTCTCGGCCTCTTGAGCTGTGAGAACCGCCTCACCGGCATCAAGATATGCGGCAAATTTATCGTGCGGCACATAATCAATGCCAGCACGAAAACGAGGCAATGTAACTTCGGGAATCGGGTCAATCTCCCAGCCAATCATTGATGTTGCCCAGTCAATGCCTGAAAGCAGTCCGTTAATAATGCCGATTACGCCATTGATTATGTTTTCGACAATCGTTGGTAAGATATTGAATACATTTTTAAAAATTTGAACAACACCGTTCCAAGCCTCTTCCCAGTTGCCACTGAAAACACCTTTTATAAACTTAACAACTCCCTCGAACGCTCCTGTGAGTGGTTTGAGTAAGTTTTTTACACTCTCAATCGCATTGCCCAAAACATTGCTGAAAATTTGAGCCAACCATTCAATCACCGGAACAAGTGCAGGGATAAGCGTTTCAAGCATTTCACCGAGTAGGTCAAGAACCGGACGAAGAGCATCAAAAACCAGTGATATGACAGGTGATAACTGCTCGAAAACAGGCTGTAAAGTGCCGACAATCGTGTCGCAGAGTTCGCTGATAATCGGGATAAGAGGTGTTAAAAGGTCATTGAGAAATGTTGCTAAATCTTCAATAATCGGAGTAAGTGCCGCCAACAAGCCGTTGAGCAATACGCTTGAGAGTTGAATAAACATCTCAATAACGGGTGTTAAAAGCTCTACAAGAGTACCAAATAATGGCATAATTGCCGTTATTATCTGCATAAAATACGGGAGTAAATCCTGAATGATTTGCAAAAGCGGCGGGAATAATTGTTCAACAATCTGAACAATGATAGGGGCAAGAGTTTCCATAAGTTCCGAAAAAACAGGCATAAGTTGCGTTAATAAATCCATAAGGATAGGAAGTATCTCAGAACCTATTTGCATAAGGACTGGCATAACCGCCTCAAAAAAATCCATAACAATGGGGCTGAACTCATCAAAAAATGCTTGAATTTGCGGCGTATAATCAATAACAGACTGACACACTTGTTGCAAAATAGGCATAAGTCCTGCTCCGAGTTTTGTGCCTACGGCAGATAATGACCTTTTCATCTGATCCATTGTGTCCGTAAGTTTAACACCACTGTCGATAGCCTCATCACCGAGCACAAGCCCCAAATCGTGAGCCTTGTTTTTCATTTCTTCAATGCTTCCGGAGGCACCGTTAAGCAAAGGCATCATTTCTGTTCCGCTCTTGCCGAATAATTCTGTCGCAAGTCGAGTTTTCTCGGTTTCGTTACCGCATTTCTGCAATGCTTCCATGGTTTCCCACATTACATCTTCGCTGTTACGAAGATTGCCGTTAGCATCAGTAACCGAAACACCCAATTTTTTAAATTGTTCTACATTTGAGGCTGTGCCACTTGCCGCACCGTCCATTGCTGATACAAGCGATTTCATTCCGCTTTGCAATTTGTTGACATCCATACCTGACTGTGAGCAAATGAAGTCAAGTTCTTGATATGCTTCACGGCTAACCCCAATTTTTTGCGACATTTTGTCGATAGTATCGGCAGTTGACGCCGACTTTGTGGCGAGTGCTGTTAGTCCTGTTGCGGCGGCAGTCGCTCCGCCTACAACAGCCGCTCCCCATTTAGCGGCTGTTTTGATTCCGCTACCGAGTGTTGAAGCAACGCCCTTGCCTTTTTTCTCGGTTTCGGCGATTGATTTGTTTGCTTCATCATTGTTGACGAAAATTGAACCAAACAACTTAAAGATTTCAACAGCCATTGGCTACACCTCCTCCCATTTATAATTGTCAAGGTAATCTGCAATCTTGCTTTCGACAGCTTCGACATTTACAGTTTCTTCCGCGTCTGTCTGCATTTGATTTTTAACTTTGTTTACAAAGTCAACATATGACACGCCTGTAAATCTACCAGTCATCGTGAGCATATATGCCTTGAAGAGCATTTCGTCCTCACGGTCATTAATCGCATTTTTGATAATCTCGACAGCCTCGGAAAAAGACAGCTCATGCAGTACGGCAGTATTACCGCAACAATACTGCATAAGCATTCCATATGTTCTTACTTCAAGGCTGAGAGCGAGGTAAAAAAACTTTTTATGTCATTCTCCCTGATAATTATCTTCACATTGTCAAGGACTTCGGGGATACTTAATTTACTCACCTCATCGGCAGTAATGTCGCCTCTGATGTCGGCAAGCATTGAATAAAATTCCTGTTCTGTTTCTTTGGTTGCCAAAGAAGTTAACAGAGTAATCACAAATTCAAGACCGACTGCTTCGGTGTTGACCGTTTCATCTTTGTTGCTATTTTTGACAGCAATGCGATTTGCAAAGTCTGCAATTTCCTCTTTGATGTCTGCTTTTTTGATAATGCGAGCAAGCGTGAATGCGTCTTTAATGTTTAACTTTCTCATAATTATTCCTCCGTTGTTTCTGTCGGTCTGAAGATTTTAAACGGCGGTTTTATTCCATCCTCACTGTCATAAACCTCAGGTGAAAGGTTACCATAAAACTGAGCCTCTATCTTGCCGTTGTCCTTATCGGCAATCGCAAGGGTCAGACCGTTTTCATTGAAACCGTTGAAAATCTGAATAATGCAGGGCTTTGTTTCACCAAGCAAACAACCTACCCAAGTGATGTTCTCGATGTAATCACTGTCGAGGATTACATCTCTACCTGTAATTACATCGTAGCCTACAACCTTTTCGTCTGTGCTTTTATCAGCAACTCCCAGACCGTAAATGAAGTTCTGAGTAGTCATCTCGGCAAGCGTTGCTTTGATATAAACCTCCCAACCGTCAACTACTGTGTCACCTTTGGTTCTTGTCTTTACGCCGTCAAATTCAAGCCGTCTGAGTGTCGGCTTTGCCGAATATTCACCGCCTTTAATCGTTACACCCAGGCACTTGCCTGCTTTTTTCGCGCTTGCGTATGTGTCTGTAGCAGGGTCGTAATTCACAAAGAACGCACCTGCATCAAGGAGCATTCTGTCGGCGGTTTTCGCCGAATAGCCGCTATATGGCTTAATTTTTCGTGGCTTAACTGTTGCCATTTCAATCTTCCTTTCTATATCTTCTCATTTCGAGAGTAAACATCACTCTCTTTATTGATTTGTCTGATTCGGCAATATACTGCCTATCGCAGTTATTATAAAATTTGTAAAAAACATCATTGACCGAATATGTAGCCTTTGCTATGTTGTTGTAGATTTTGTCCACAACATCATCAATAGTTGCCGTAGTCTGCCTGTCATAAACATTAACCGTCACAACAAACTTGTCATACGGCTCATCCGTGTAGAGCTGTTTAACCTCGTATACAAGGCGAGGAAATCCGCTTTCTGCCTGCAAAAAATAAGAGGGTGCATACTCAGCAAATAAGTCTTTCAAAAATTTCTTGATGTTATTCACCGCTGTATTCCCCCTCGTTCAATTTTCGCTCTGCCTCTTCCGTGCCTACAGCACTGAGGTATTGCTGTTCAATCTTTATAATGTCTTTGATGTTGCTTTCGGCGGCATCGCTCAATGCTCCGATTTTTGAAGCTTTGCTTGTACCGATTTCTTGATACAAGCCGTAAAATCCGCCCGGCTTAAATCCTACCTGCAAGTCAGGAATTTTTTGCTTTGAGCGTACCCAATACTGTGTATTTTTCGCCAAGCGTCCCGACCTGCGTTTTATTTTCTGCCTTGTCCGTTTACATACCAGTTTCCCAACATCACGCAGAGCGGCTCTCTCAAGCTCTTTGAGAGTGTATTGAATGCGGTCAACATTGCTGATTATCTCAATGCCGTTTTTTGTGATTTTAACTGCTTTAGGCAAAGACATTATTTTCACCTACCACATCCGTTAAATACAGTTCCATTCGTTCTGTATCTTTCGCCGAAAAAGTGCGGTATATTTTGTACCGCTGACCTGCAAGAATGCAGAAGTTTTCTCCGTTGTACTCAAACTCGCTTATGTCAAGCACAATGTCGGGTTTAAATCCTGCCGCTGCAGCCTGAAAAAATTCTGATTGATTCACGGACTTTTTAACAGCGAAAACCTGCCTTTTTACTTCCTTGGTAATAAGTTCACCGATATAGTTCGTTCCGCACGATTTCAGTGAAACCAAGGTAACAATGCATTCACTATTCATCGTTTGCCCTCACTTTGCTATATTTCAGTCTGCCTTTGATTTTCGACAAGATGATGTTATAACTGTTTGTCAGTTTATCATCAACTGTTTTTGCGTAATTCGCCTTACAGTAAACAAGTACCGCCTCTTTTATAAGTGCGTCAGGTTTTTTGAGCCAGCTTGGATGCACTCCTATGCGTTCTAAGTCGGCTAAAACAAAGTCAATGTGCTGTCGGATGTCCTCATCGAGGGCATCCGAACTAATTTTGCGAACTCTGAGTTTAGCCATTGTCAATAAATCGTCTGTTGATGACATTTAATCATCAGCCTTTCTTCACACGAACAAAGCCGTTGTATGATGCCGTATTACCACCCACATACATTTCAGCCTTGTGTGCAATCTGTCCTGATTTAAATTTGTACTCAGTTGAGATTGACACATCCATGTCAGAAAAAACAGCAAGTTCATAGTTAAAGAACGGACCGTATGCCATGCAATACTCACCCTTGGTTGTTCCGGGTGCCGAAACAGCTTTACAAGCTGAGTTGATGATGAACGGAACGCCGTCAATTGTACCGGAATTACCGTTGTTCTTAATATCGTAAACCTTCTTGCCGTCATCTGTACGGAGCTTTGCAAAAGCCTTGAGGTCGGCTTTGTTGAGAATAAGACCGCAAAAACCTTCAACATCTTCTTCGCCACCGTATGAGTAAATGATGTCGTCAAGGGTGGTTCCTGTGATTGCGGTTACCTCCATATCCGTGGTAGGATCAATTACCTTTGTAGGTGCATTGAAAATACCGACAATTGAACCGGTTTCACCTGAGCCTACAAGAATCTGCTTTGAGAGCTTCTTTCTTACGGCTCTTGATGTAGAATTGCTGATTACGGCATCATAAGCCGCCGGGGCAAGTTTGCGAATTGCGTTAGGCTCTTCCGCATATGCAGTAATGTAGGTTTTATTGATATCAACATAATCGAACGTCGGTTCTGCTGTTGCCGCGTCTGAACCTTCTGTTGTGTAGTCGCCTTCACCATATGACTTTACAAAACCTCTCTGATAGCTTTCGCCACCGTCGAGAGGAACAATCTTAACCGCATCGATAAGGCTTGAAACATCATTGAATGTATCTCTGACATCTTCCGCTGTGTGATGTGGCATAGCAATTGTTGTTGTACTGATTGCCGCTTTTGGCGTTACAATCGTCTTGTTCATTCTTACTGTTTCGCCGTTCTTGAGCTTTTTGCCCCTTTTTTCTGCGAGGTTTTCAGGTGTAGATTCCTGCTGTTCACCTTCATTTTCCTCTGCCGCTGTAGCGTTTTTGGTGATTTCAGCAAGCTTCTGTGCACGCTCAATTTTATCATTGATTGTGTTAGCTTCTTCAATCAATTTGTCGAGCTTTGCGTCATCACCGCTTGTTTCAGCGGCCTTTGCCTCAACAGCAATTTCTTTAAGTCTGTTTTTAAGTTCTTTGATAGTCATTACTAATCATTCTCCCTTCAAAATTCCGCTGATACACAGCGATTTTATTTTTGATGACTTTGCCGAAAGATTTTTCTCTCTTTCAGTAGTCACGACTACAAGATTTTTGGGCTGATTTTTAAATCGAGCATTCGTGCAAGCAGCAATCTGTTTTTCCGCTGCAACATCTACGCTGAAATATTCAGCCGCCTGTTCACCGGTGAGCCAAGTTTCTGCATCAACCATTTTTGCGATTGTTTCGGTGTCAACATTATCAGCAAGATGTTCTGCGTAAATATTGACAATGCTCTGCTCAATGGCATTAAGCAATTCAATTTCTTTCAACATATCGTTTGCATTACCGATAACAAAAGACCACGGTTTATGTATCATCAGAAACGCATTTTTAGGCATTACCAATTTATCACCTGCCATTGCAATAACTGATGCAATGGATGCAGCAAGACCGTCAACATAAACGGTTTTAAAGCCTGTGTGTCTTTTAATGATGTTATAGATTGCCATACCAGCAAAAACATCACCACCGCCTGAATTGATGTAGATATTCAGGTCTTTGCCTTCCTGACCTTTGAGCAACTGCTGAATGGCTTCCGGGTACTGGTCCTCATCACTCCAAGCGCTCCAACGGTCACTCACAATGTCACCGTAAAAATACAAATCCGCTGATGTTTCAGTTTCATTCCGAATGTGAAAAATTTCGTTAATGTTATTTTTAATCTGGGGCATCATTGTTCTCCTTTCCTGTTTGATATAATGACTGGTCATCAGTCTTAACATAGTTAAGGCTTACCATTCTGATATCTCCTTCTTCGCCGAGGCTCGGCATATCCATCATCTCAAGACCTTGATTGATAGTAATAAAACCACGATCAAACAACGCTTGCATAACGGTCATCTTAGTTTGTGTAGTAGCATACTGTAATTTGTTAGCAACGAAAACAATTTTATTTCCAAACCCTCTTTCGCGCTCCGAGAATATCTTATAGGTAAATTCAAGTGACAGCTTCATCGCTATGGGTTCAATTTTCGATTCGTAAAAGTTATTCCACTCAGTTTCGGAATATTCGCCTCTAATGATTTTTTCAGATACTCCGAAATAGTCATAAATGTTAGTCTTGAAAAATGAAAGCTGTGTGGTTGGAATACTTTTTGGAGTTTGATTTAATTCCTTGAATTCAAATTCCGAGCCAAGACCTGCAATGCCACCTTCATTCTCGGCGGTCATATAAGCTTCTTGCCATTCTTTGATTTTGTTTTTCAAATCTTCTTCATCAATGAAGTTGTTGAATTTCAAGTAACCTCTGAGATGAGCGGAATTTTTCACAATGTTCTTAATACCGTCATATGTGGTGTCGAGCATTTCCACCGATGTAGCTAAATCATCATCAGGATCACTTCCGAGAAATCGTTTTTTACCCGGACGGTCTTTCAAGTGAATAACGCAATCATAGGGAACTGTATATTCCTTGCTGTCATACGACCAGATAAACCGAAAAAATAATATACCTTCATCTTCAAAAATGCGATAATTTGTACAGATTACAGGACGAATAGCCTCGATTTCCGAGAAATCATCGTTATAGCAAATAATAGCAAAACCGTCACCGCTTATAACCGATTGATAGGCTATCTTATAAAGCCAATCTGTAGTATTCAGCTCTTTACAAGGTCGGGTTGACAGCAAACGAGCAAGACTGTCATTCTTGATTACTGTTCCGTTTGCGGAATTTCTTATAACCTGCGGTTGCAGTTTCGATACTTGTGTCGCAATTCTATCTGCAATACTGTTGATAATCTCACTACGGCTGTTATAATTATTTCCGCTTTCACTGTGGGAAAAATTCAGGAATGCTTTAGCCGAGTGTTTAAAAAGTTTTTGAAAAATCCCCAAGTTATCCCGCCTTTCTGTTTTCTAACATTTTGCCAAGTGTTTTATAATGCTTACTTCTTACCGTAAAAGCATCAAAAACACTAACAGGTCCGTCTATGTGCAATCTACTCTCAATTTTTACCGGTTTCTTTCGTTCATCTGAATCGTTAATCTTCACAGCGACATCAAGGAACTGTTTTTTTAGCAATTCATTGTCGCCAAAATGTATTTTACCTTCTTTTAACAAGCCCTCGAATTCATCCATAATTGGTGAAAGGTTTGTACCTTGAAAGACATCATCAACCTTGAAACCTGATGCGTCCAAATCTTGAATTAAATACTGCGCCGAGTATCTATCGTAGCCAATCATTAACGGCATTATTTTGTATTCTTTGCGAAGCATTACAAACCAATTAAACACATCGTGATAATCAACAAAATGCTGGCCACTAATGACAATTCTTCCTTTTGCTCTATGCACTTCATACTTTGTTTCCGGCTCATTTTCACAGGCTTTTTTGAAGCTGTCCTCGGGCATAAAGAATTGTGTAAAAATGTAGAAGTGGCCACTCTTGCAGATTACAATTGTTGCCGCCGTGAGGTCAGTTGTTCTTGACAGGTCAACACCTGCGATAGCGTAGCATTTGCGAAAATCTTCTAACCTAAGAGGTTCACCACCTGCAAGAGCAACATCTTCATATGCAAGCCAAGCAATAGAACTGTTTTGCAGGATGTTGCAATATTTACACATAAACTCAGCCTTTTTCGAGGTTGAATTTTTTGCCACAACAATTTCTTCAAGGTAATAACTTTCTGAAACTGATATTCCAAGATTGGGATTTGATTTTTTCAGTTCGTTGATGTCATCCCATTTTTGTATATCGTCAATCACATACAAAAATGGGAGTAATCTCATTTCACCTACTCCAAGTTTACCTTTGAGAAATCTTGTAGAGCGCTTGAACAGTTCGTCGTAGATTCCGTCGTTGATGTACCCGGCTGTAGTTATTGATAAAATAAGCGGTTGTTTTCGTGAGCCGAGAGCTGATTTCATTACCTCATACTGTTTCAAACCTGCTTGTCCCGGCCAAGCGGCAAGTTCATCACAAACTGTAAGATGTGGATTGAATCCGTCAGCTTTTTTGCAGTTGAATGCGACTTTTGAAATCGTCGTGTTCATCGGAATGACATAGATATCGTTCTTTCTTTTTTTCGTCATTTCTTCTGATGATAATTCTTCATCGAGTTTAACCGATTGATAAAAAGCATTATATACAAGGTCTGCTTGCGCCAATTTTGGGGCAAGACAGTAAATTTCAGCTCCGTATTCACGGTCAGCATATGCCATATATTCAGCAATTGCCGCTGCAAATAATGTCTTACCGTTCTTGCGAGCTACTACGATCAAAGTTTCATGAAACTGCCTGTTGTTAAGATTATCGACTATGCCAAAAAGACAACCTACAATAGCTTTCTGCCACAACTCAAGGTGCAACAAATCGTGTCGGCCTTTGCTGTGATGCACAAAATTCTCGATAAATTTTACAGCCTTATCAGCTTTTGATTCATCGTAAAACCATAAGCCTTTTTCAATGCCTTCAAGAACCATTGCGTAAACTTTTTTAATCCATTTTCCTGCTACGATTTTTCCGCTACAAATGCGATTGTAATATTCTTGAATATAATTAACTGCCAAGCATTAACGCCTCAAGTCTTGACTGCTTCCTCTCTGATTTTTCGGGGATATAGGAAATCAAAGTGTTGATTACAGAGGTGTAAGTTCGCATATAGTCAGAATAAATTGTAACGGCAGGAATTGCCTTGCGGAATTTCTGCGAGGCATTCACCGTTGTGGTTTCAAGGCCTTGTGATTTGATGAGCCTTTGGGCTTCTAAGAGTACGCAACGAATGAAAGCCGCCTCGGAAATCAGCCTTTCAATCAATTCTCCTTTGTCGCTGTTATGAGATTTTCCGTTTTCGTCAATTTCTCGATAATGCTTTTTAAAAATCTTTTTAAGTCTGTTCATTTCCTGTTTAACTGCTTTATCTGAAATTAAAAGCTCAGATGTTTTTTCATTTTCCACCAAATCACTCCTTTCACCCCCCTTCACGCACGCACACACGAGAGAGGAAAAATTAAGTCCCTCCCTTCGGTTCTCAGGGGGATATATTATTTTTTGAGGTGGGGGGTAGTATGTTTCCTTCGTCATCGACAGAGTAGCGAGTATTATTTATTTTATTTTTCTTTTTTTCTTTTCGATTTGACATATGTTCTTTGTTGTGACAATCCTGACAAAGCAATTCGAGATTGTCGAAGTTCAGAGTTATCTTTGGATTGTTGATGTTGTCAGGATTAATGTAGCATTTGTGGTGAACTATGTCGCCTGCATTACCACAACGCTCACACACTCCGTTTTGCTTACGGAAATAAGCATCTCTGCAAGCTCTCCAAGATTGCGATAAGTAAAAAGATTTTGCATAGTCTTTCATACTCTAAGTATAAACCCTCAACTGCTTTCTCTACTGACATCTTTGTCGGTGCCAATATTTAAGCCTCGGTAATCAGCACAGAGCAATCGTGCCTCTTTGAGCCAGCGAAACACCGTGCGTTCGTCCGTGTAGTTGTTAATGGCAAACTTAGTCACCCTAAAATTTATTTCGCCTTTTTGTAACGGTGCTGTCGGTGCAACAAAGTAAACGGCACAAACAGCTTGACGGATGTAGTCTTTGTCGCTGCTTGTTAAAGCATCAAGCGTGTCTATCACAGCAAGCAGGTCAAGTTGTAATGCTCGGTGCATTGTCTTGTCAGCTACAACCTGTGCTTTGCTTGGGAATCCAAGAGAGGCATAAAGTCTAAACTGTGCAACGGTATAATCTCTTGTTGTATCTCTCATATCCTTGCACCTCCGATTTTCTTGTGTTTATGGCTATTGGCCAAGTAAGTAAAATGAAAAGACGCACCCGTGAAGTCATTTATCCACATTTCGTCTTTGTAAAAATAATATCCTTCGGGACAAGGCAAAGCCTCACCTCGTTCGAGTTTTCTGTATTCTCGTTTTTTTCCTTCAACAACTTTGACCTCAGGCTTATTGAGATTGCGAGATGTTTTCAAGCGCTTCTTACCATTGACATCTTTGCGGATGTACTTTGCAAGGTCAGCATAATTGCCGCTTTGGTAGAGTGGCGTAAAATTTATGCCGTTTTTCCATGACCAGCATTCAGTTAATATTTCACGCACGCAATTCTCAATCACAATATGCAAATGCCAATTTCTACCGAGTTTGCCGCATTCGCAATACCCGATGTACTTAAATTTAATTTGTTTTTTATCTGTCCTGCGTTTGATACGCTTGAAAAAATTCGACACAACCCTCTCAAATTCATCTTCGGTAAATTCACCAAACGGAGCGGAGAACCTTGCGAACCAGTCGCCCTCAGAGAAGTTGCAAAGGATAAGCCTCTGTGTGTGTTGTTCTCCTCTGAAACGGTTTGCTTTTGTTTGCTTCTCACTTGATTTTGATTGATTGATTTGTCGAGCGAGATTTTTTTTATTCCGTCTGCGAAATGATTTATAATATTTGACCTCGAGCAAAGGGCCTGATTTAATTTCAGCTTTGTATGTAAACATATTAAACTTCCCATTATATATGTAAAAACTAAAACGGTCACTTAATTAATTCCTTGAGCAGGCTATTAAAGGAGTATCTCAACTCCTTTTTTTGTGACTATTTATTATTCTGTTATCGCATTAAAAAAGTCAGATGATATAAATATGCAGTAGTCCGTCTGACCACCGAACTACTGCTCTGTGCAACCTTGCCGCTGCAATTGTGTCTTTAATTTTTGGTGCATTCTTTATAACAGCTTAATCAAAAGCGGAAGTCGTCGCTTTGATTACTTTTTTAATATAGGATTAACTTGATTTGAATTTTCTTTAAGATTTTGCGTGCGACAAGAATATTGCCTTACCTTAAATACCGAAGTATTCCTTGTAGCTTTTTGCGATTCCTCGACAATCATCCGACTTAACCGGCACGTGACATGCTACAGTTCTGATGTTGTCGGCATCAAGTTCTTTAAAAATTTCTGATGCTCTCGTTTCTTTTGCTGATTCAAAAAATTTTAATAGTAAATCAACTAAAGGAGTGTCATTGAAAGTATTAAAAAAGGCTGTGTCATTCTTTACCAAAGTGTGCAAACATTTTTCTTTGAATGCATCACTTGCATCTGATAATATAAGTAACTGATTATATATATCGTGTTTTGTCAACAAATCAATCACCTGTAATGCAATTGATAGTGCTTTAGGGTCGTGCTCGATAATTGCTTTTGACAGTTCTGTCAATTTGCAAGAGGTTTCTCTTGTCCGCTTAATCCACTCCATATGTTCCTTGCTTGCGAAAAAAGTGGCGGTACGAAACCTGCGATATTCTTGCAATAATTTATACTTAGCCTTGACGCAAGATTTAGCGGATAGCAAGCCTATCTTTGTGCAACTGTACACGGCAGACATTGAAAACACTAACCAACGATTAAGCATATCTAAGCTATTGAGTGTGGCCACATCGAGGTCGCCGTCAATAAAACCTATCACAAGTTTGTCAAGCTCTGATAATGTTTCTGCCAGCGCTGTCGGTCTGTCCTGTGTTTCCGCTGCAACTGTTTTTTTGGATTCAGCCATTGTTGCTTGCCTCACTTTCAAGCCATTTTCTAATAATTTCTTCATTTTCAAGACAAGGAGCATCACAATTTTCACAATAACCGCAAACATTGTTATTTAATGTATCAAGCATAATATCAAGCATAAAATGTGTCATTTGCTCTTTGCTCATTGATTTGATTTTTTCAAAGTTTGTCATTGTTTTCACCGTCCTCAATAGGAATAGGCTGATTCCAGCACCTATAACAGCTAATATACAAGTCACCTTTTTCTGTTTTTGCACAACCCGAAACAGCTCCTAATTTTTTTAGACAAACCTTTGGTACTCCGTGATTAAGCTCTGCATTCGGATAGTTTTTCAAGAACTCACTTAAATAAGTTTTCCGTGGGTGTTCATCCGACCACTTCTGAACGATTTCGATTGCCTTTTCGGGATAGATTGCTTCAAAAGCCCCACACAATAAATTTTCGGATGTACCGTTATTTTTATTGTTTAAAAGGCATTCGCCACAATAAAGTTTGCATCTTCCAAGTTTGTCTTTTTTCGTCATTCTTGCTTTTTCAGCAATATAATTTTCTGTTTTTGAGCAATCAATCATTTTTTTCTCCTAATCTGCGTAATCGTACAAACCGAGCGGTTTAATTTTTCTTGCGGCGATTTGCGCTACAAATTCTCCGTAGCTGTAACTTGTGCCGTGCTTTGCGTTGTAATCGGCACAATAAAGACACATCCTGTCTATTCGGTCGAGTTTCTTCTTGCGGCCTCGTTTCTTTTTTTCTTCACTCATTTATTTCACCTAATTTCAAATACTTTAATATTTTTTCGCTTGCCTCGTCGCAACCATAACATACAACGACAGCGTAGCCTTGTTCATTAAGGCTTTTAAGCCATTCGGTTTGTTTTTCAGTCGGCTTATTCTTACCGTATTTTAATTCGATGAACAATCCGTGATAGCCTCCACGGCTGACAGGCAAAAACAAATCCGGCACGCCTGCCTTTACCCCTTGCTTTTTAAGGTTGGCCGCTTCGAGCTTATTTCTGCTCCCACCGTTCGGAATATGAAACATCAAATCAATTTCGGGATATTTGGTTCTGATGAAAGTCGTCCATTGAAATAATTTCCGCTGTTGGTCAGCCTCATACTGTTTCATCGGCATTCCCCTTATTGTTTTTATTTTTCTTGCATATGTCAAATGCTTTTTTTATTTTCGTTGTCCCACCTCTTCATTGCATTGTATATTTCAGGTTCTAAATCAAATGTTCTTCCGATATATCTAACTTCGTCGAAATTAAAAAACTGATTATATCCATTTTTATTAACTTTGACAACATTGTTATTTATGGCATAATCAGAAACATCATCAATATATATGCTTGAACCGTCTTTAAATTTTATCGTGATAATGTTTACATTCATTTTCTTCACCTAAGCGGAACATCTGCACATGCTCCGCTTTCAATGTCAGAATTTATTTAAAGAGGAGTAAACGAGTTTTATAATATAACAAGCTGTGCAGAGCTTGTTATTGATTAATTAATTCGGGCATCTGCACCTGCCCGAATCGGTATTACTGAAAGAAAGTAGATAGGTATGTATTAATTTATCAAAAGAGGGATTATATATAATCTCACAAGTGCAGTTGTGTGATTAACTTATTAAATTTGCCGCCGCAAGAACATTTTGCTGACGTCAGCAAAATGTTCTTTCATTTGACTTCACCTGTCGTGAAAATCGGATGTGTGCCGTCACGGAGCTGAATTTCTTCGTCACTCATCACATAGCCGAGTTTGCAAAGCAGAACGTAAAATCGGTTAAGATCTAGGTTGTTTTTTCGGCTGAATTTCTTATCAGTATAATTTACACTGATATAGCTGAACGAACTGTAATTCGTCTGGCACAAAGCGTATGCCACCGCCACTAACATTCTGCCGCTGTTATCGCTCCAATGTTCGTTGATGTAACTGTCTATGTTTTCATCATATTCAAAGTTGTGTTCGATAATTTCTTCAAAACGATAATCTCTGTTACAGGCTCCTGTCGCCACTTGGGCGACTATAAATTTCACAAGCTCCTGCTTTTTACTGCTATCATTGAAATTCGTATCAAGCATAAAGTCTCTTCTGAGAGCCTCACAGCGCTCATCTATTTCTTCTGCCTGCTCAACAAGCTCGTCCCACCTCTGTTCTTCAAGCTTTCGCTTTTCTTCTTCGGCATCGTTCTTTTCCTGCTTTTCTAATGCTTCTGCGTAAATGTAGATGTTTGAGCCGTAAGCAAAATAAAAACATCTTTTTCTGCCGTCCGCAAAGTCTTTACCGACCAAATCTTTGAGCGCAAATATGCCCATATAGTCGTAGTCGTTTGGGATTTCTTTGAATCCCTGCACTTTGATCATTCCATGTTCAAGACAGAGCTTTTCAATTTTTTCTTTCTCTTCCTCTGTTTCCTGCTTTTTAACAGCTGAATACAACAGATTGTCAAAATTGTTTGTACCGATTGATTCGAGCAGTTTATTTCTCGTTTCAATGTCCTTAATCTGGTTCAATCGGTCATAGTCTGCAAGGGTAGGCTGTCGGATCTGACTTTCCTTGAATGCCTCTTCGTCAAGCTCGCAGAGTTTTACTCTTCTTCTGATTTTGCTTTCGGAAAAGCCTGTTTTCTCTGCAATCTCTGCGACCGTATCACCGAGGTCAAGCAAGAGCTGACAGCCCTTTGCCTCTTCATACACGGTCAAGTCTGACCTTTGCATGTTTTCAGTAAGCATTGTTGACAGCTGTTCTTTTTCGCTCATTTCAACGACCGCACACGGCAGTTCGGTCAAGCCTGCCTGCTTTGCCGCTGCAAGTCTGCGATGACCGATAATTACAGTAAATTCCGTCCAATCGTCATTCATCGGCACGACCGTGAGGTTCTGCAAAATTCCGTTCGCCTTAATAGATTCTGCAAGCTCAGTCACATCACCGAGAACCTTTCGAGGGTTCTGTGGATGTGGGTGCAGTTTGTCCACTGCTATCATCTGTAATTTAGATTTTCTTTCCATTTTTATAATCTCCTTGATTTTTGCAAGGTTATTTGCTATGATAATATTAGTTAGATTGCAAATAGCCTTTTATTTGCGGACCGTTGATTGTTGCAAGCAGTCAACGGTCTTTTTCTTTGTCATTTAACAACCAATCGGCACCTTTTTTAAAACCGCCGTTTAAAAATCTTAATCCGTCAAAATCTTCAGCTGTTCCAACTATCGGAATGTTGGTGATTTTCATTCCTGTTCTTTTTTCGATGGCGTTAATAATGTGTTCTGCGTAATATTCATCTTTCAGCGGATCTTCGTTATACAGATTGTTATCAAAACAGCGGACAAACTTACCGTTGTAATATAAAGTAATGTAATTATGACTACTGCATTTCATTGACCAGCCTTCAATAGTGACGGGAGCATTACACGGTCTTTTCATCACTTCTCAACCCCCACACATTCAAAGCCGACAGTATCTGAATCTGTTTCAAGCGATTTGAGCTTTCGGGCAAGTTCTGCGTTTTTGGCTCTTTCGGCAACATACAATGCCGTCACCTTGTTAAGCTTTGCCTTGGCTTTTTCAAGGTTACTGTGTGCCGTTTCAAGGTCAGTCTGCGTATTTGCAAGGCTGTTTCTTGTGTGTTTGAGTGTCAGCTCACTGTAAAAGAGCTTGTCCTTTAATGCTCTTTTGGTAAGTCTGTTTCTTAATTCCATTGTCAATGCTCTTTTATGTATTGTCTGATTTCTTCCTTATCAAATCGCCAAAGCTTTCCAATTTTGTGGGCAGGAAGAACGCCCCTTTGTGCAAGCCGTGTTGTGTAATCAACATTAAGTGCAAGCAACCGTGCCACATACGGCACATCAATAATCACAGGCACTTCATCCCAATTGACGATAGATCTTTCTCTCGGCATATGTACACCTCCTATTTTTCGTTGGTAATTTTGTCTGAAACGATTTCGACTGTGTCAATAAGTTTAAGTTTTGCCATTTTCTCACCTGATTTCTGTTTTACCTATCTTGATTTCTACACCCAAAGCCGTTAAGAGCCTGTCGGCATTTTCAAGAGAAATACTCTTCTTTCCTTTCTCCCAATACTGAATAGCTCTTTTGGTAAAGCCTGATTTCTTAGCAAGCTCACTTTGTGAAAAGCCTTTCTGTTTCCTGCTTTTAAGCAATATTTCAGCAAATTCATTGATGTGCATTGATTTCACAGTCCTTTTGTGTTATACTATATTTAGTGGTGAACCCCAATTCACTAACTATATACAGAAAGCGAGGTGAAATTAATATGAATCATTCATCACTTAAGAAAAGTTTAATAATAGCTATGTCTTGTATCCCGGAAGTTGAAGGTTTAGAAGAAAACAACTTGATATTAACAACTTCTGCCGGAATCATTTCAGGTAAAGTGCCGTCTGAGCAGGAAATAGACGATGAAAAATCTTTGTACAGTGTTTTCTATAAGATTTGCGATAATACTAAAGAAGAATACTTTAAAAATATTTCTTCTACAGGTTCTGAACCTGTAATTGTTGGTAATGATGGTTACATAATCTTAAAAGATGTAAAAATAAAGTCAACATCGTCCAATACAATTACTCATATGCCTTTTATGGTTGTATTCTATGACCAAATCATCGGCGTTACTATTGGAAATATTAACTGATGTTACTTTTGTTTGCTGACTTTGTACTTGCAATACAAGGTCAGCAATTTCTTTTGATGTACCTTTTACTGTTATTTCCACTATATCACTCCATTCCTACGCTGTTTTCTGCTGTTCAGCATAGTCCGTTTAATGGGACTGTGTTTGTGGTATTACCTACTGTTCTTTTTAAGAATTTCGTTAAGCCGCCGAACCGAATAAATCTTCGATAGATAAATCAGTTTGTAAAACCGACTTTAAGCGGAGAGCTTCATCAAGCGTAAATGGATATTCCCCACGCATTTTTGCACAAAACTGTCCGTATGAAATTCCCATTTTCTCGGCAACTTCTTTCTTTTTCATTTTCTTTTCAAAAATGATTACTTCGATTTTGTCAAACACGATTTTTCACCTCCTAAAATGCGATATTTCGTGTTTCTGTATTAAATATAACACGATATTTCGCACTTGTCAACGGATTTTTAAAAATATTTTTACGAAATTTCGCATTTTAGTATTGATTTTTCGTAAACAGCGTGTTACAATCAGTAATAGTAAAGGGTGATTAACTTGACAAGAGAAGATTACATAAAACAGTTAATAAGTGACAAAGGATTTAGTGTAAAAACCTTTGCCAAAAAAATTGAAATACCATACAGCACACTTAGATCTATGCTTAAAGGCTCTATTGGTGGAGCTGCTGTTGATAGTGTGATTAAAATTTGTGCAGGTTTGGGAATTAGCATAAACGATTTGCAAAATTGCAATGCGGTTAAACTACCTTTTGAAACATCAGACAAAGAAAAGAAACTTATAATCGCATACAGAAATAGCCCTGAAATGCAACCTGCAGTCGATAGATTGCTTGGTGTAGAAGATGAAGTATTGATACCAACGGTTAAAGCCGCACGAAGCGACGGTAATAATCAACCAATTGAAATAGTTAATCTTCCTGATCTCAGTAAGTTTGAGCCTGACGATACAGATTTATAAGTACATAATAAAAAACACCCCCATAGGTTACACTACCTATGGGGTGGTAAAACTTGAATTATGGTAAATACAAACAGGCACGCAATGCCTCTTGGCAATGCTTAATCGACTACAGAATCAGCAACTTGCCTGTTAAAGTCAGTCAGATAGCAAAGCAAGCAGACATTGTTTTACTGAAAAATTCGGCAGTCAATCTGCTAAGTGAAAATGAGAGCGGAATAACTTTGATGCAAGATGATAAGCTGTACATCGTCTATGCTGATGAGCAATCTCCTCAGCGATGCAGATTCACAATTGCACACGAGCTTGGACACATTTTTTTAGGGCATTTATTTAAAGCTGACGGCAACGGCTTTTTAATAACTGATGATGCCGAACATTCGGCAAATGTGTTCGCTCGGGACTTGTTAGCTCCGGCTTGTGTGTTGCACGAAATGCAAGCAATCAATGCCGCTGCAATTGCAAATTTATGCGACATCAGCCTTGAGGCGGCAACCTACAGGGCTGAACGAATGGCGGAGCTCGAACGCAGAAATGTTTTTTATCTTCACCCACTTGAACGGCAAGTAAAAGAGCAATTCGCAAATTTTATCAATAAAAGAAAAAACCTACCGTAGCGGCAACTATGGTAGGAAAATAGGAATTATGAGAAGTAGGAACTCCTCGAATATTATTATATAATATTTGACATTATGTGTCAATGAGGAGGCTATTATGGGATTATTATCAAAATTATTTAAAAAGCCAAAATCAGAGGTAAAAACTCCTGCGATGCAACCGGAATCGGGCAAGTCGCACACGAAAGTTTTTAAAGTTGCAGGTGTTACCTTTCAGGGCAGGCAGAAGTTACTTAAACAACTCAAAACCGACAAAAAAGCAGGCAAAGTGCTTAATGTGCAGTTACAGGAATACGATTATAAAGGCGAGCCTGCAATCAAGGTGCTTGTCAACGGTTTAGATGTCGGCAATCTCCATATAGAAGATGTAGCTTTTGTTAAAGAAAATCAAGAGCGAATTCTTGGCATTAACGATTTTACAATTGGTGAACATTACGATGAGAACGATAAAGTAAGTTATAATGCAAAGGTTAAAATGCTCATAGCAAATAAAAATTAAATAAAAAAAATCCGCCCTGCTCGACTGGTCCTCGAACAGAGCGGAATCACCTACACAGGGTGCAGATGATACGATATTATAACGCTACAATATTGTATCATATTCCCCTGAAATTTTCAAGCATTGAATATCAGGGGATTTTTGCACCCTTTTTTAAGCAAAAGGAGTGTATAAAATGAAAAAACGCAAAGACGGGCGCTATCAGAAGAACATCTATATCGGAAGAGATGAAAACGGTAAACGAAAGTACAAATCCGTATGTGGCACATCACGAAAAGAGGTTGAAACGCTTGCCGCCGAATTAAAACAAAAACTCGGCAAAGGCATAGATATTTCATCTGATGATACATACGGATGTTGGAAAAAACGCTGGCTAACGGTTCAGAGGTCACTGCAAACACCACAGCAATACAAAACGCTTGAACGGTATCTCAAACATTTTACAGAGCTTGAACCTTACAAAATCAACAAGCTGACAATTTCCGACTTTCAGGAAATCGTGTTCGACTTAGCCGCTAAGAACCCTACAACAGGCAAACCCACAGCGAAAAAGTCGCTGAAAGAGTTCATCGCAACTGCAAGCCGAGTGTTTGAGTACGCTATTGAAAACCGAGCTATCGACTTCAACCCACTGAAATATGTCAAAATATCTAAGAATGCGGCAAAAAAGAAAGAGCGCAGAGCTTTGTCACCCGAAGAGCAAAAGCTAATAATCAACACTCCGCACAGAGGAAGATTGCCGGCAATGATTATGTTGCTTGCAGGTCTGCGAAGAGGTGAATGCCTCGGCTTGCAATGGGCGGATATTGACTTGAAACGCAACAAAATAAATGTTCATCAGACTTTGGTTCTTGACGGAAACAATTCCTACATTAAAGCAGGAGCGAAAACAGAAGCAGGTGTCCGCAAGGTTGATATTCCGACCGTTCTGTCAGACTATCTGAAAAGCCTTGCACCCCATTCCCCATTTGATTATGTAGTCACAACCACCAAGGGCAAACTTATGACAAATTCAGCGTGGCGGAGATTGTGGGAGAGTTACATCAATTGCTTAAACCTCGAAGCATTCAATTCACAGCAAGGCAAAATTGTCGGCATTGCTCCACGCAGTAAATACTGCCCCGACGGTATTCCGCAGGTCATAGAACCGTTTACAGCTCATTGTCTTAGACACACCCACGCAACAAATCTTTTCTATTCGGGATATGATATTCTCTACATTCAACACCAGTTAGGGCATACCAAACCCGAAACCACCTTGAACATTTACACGCATTTAATGCAAGATGATACTGAAGCACCTGCGAAAAAACTTGATGATTTTCTCAATCGTAAAATAAGCTAAAAAATAAATGCAAGGCAAATGTTAGGCAACTGAACTTGAAAAGTCCGATAAACACTAAGCTTTTCACACATTTATTAAGTGGTTTGGGACCAAGATGCCGCAGGTTCAAGTCCTGTCACCTCGACCAAAAAAGGTGGTTTTTAACCACCTTTTATTTTTTGCCAAAATTACTTAAAATGCCTTAAAAGTGGCTTAAACACTGGGTTTTTGAGATTTCAAAAATTCAGTTGAGTAATTTTGAATTAAGTTAAAACAAGATAAAATGCAGTCAAACTTACTGTCAAACTTACTGTCATTTTAGTTTGCCTGCCGATTTTCAAGGAAACAAGATAATATATTTTTAAAATTTATTACACCGTAACACAAAAGATTTTTTATTATTAAAACAACAAAGAGGTTAAGCAATTTTTTCTAATGCTTAACCTCTTTTTTTATTTTGTTGATTACAGAGCATTCCCTTATCATAATTACCCTTATCAGGGTTATAACTTTTCATGTAAATTCCCCCTTAATATGTTTATATTATACCATATATCATAATTAAGTTAAATACTTTCTTTAGTATAATATTTATTTTTAGCATAGAAAAAGAGGGTTCATAAAGAACCCTCTCTTCCCAATAATTATTTTAAGGATTTATACTTGCTGTCGAATTTAATTATCTGTACTCGTAGTGACCACCTGATTCAACCTTTTCATCCCAAGGTTTTACCCATTCCTTGTCTTCTACTGTTTTTGTGCCTGTCTGTACATACTCTTCTTCAGTATGGTATGAGCCTGTGCCACCATTTTCCCTTGCTTCCCAAAGAAGATGTGTCTTTAACTGGTTAGTATCTGCTAACTTCTTACCGCAGTCATTACATACATCATAGCTTACCCATCCATATACTGGCTCCTCGTGAGAGCCTGTTACTTTCCAATAACCATCGTGGTGTACTGTTTTGTAGTCAACTACCCATACCTTCTGCTTTGGCTTTGCTGTAGGTGTTTCAGTCTTTGAAGATTCACTTGGCTTAGCTGGCTTCTGGTTATTACTTGAAGAGTTGCTTGGCTTCGCTGGCTTCTGATTATTACTTGAAGAGTTGCTCGGCTTAGCTGGCTTCTTGTCGTTATCCGATGTATTTGTCTTTGAAGAGTTGTCTTTCTTTGATGATGTGTCTTCTTTCTTTTCGGTGTTACCCTTGTTGCTGTTATTGTTGTTAGATACCGTAGTTTTTACATCGTTAACCTTAACTGTAACTGTCTTACCGTCATCGGTTTTTACTTCTACTTTGCCGTCTTTTACTTCGACTTTCTTACCATTCTTATCTGTGATGTTGCCGTCTTTGTCGACTTTGATTTCACCCTTGTCTACCAAATCCTTAACTGCCTTTGGTACTGTAGTCTTAGGTACAGTTGTTGGAACAGTTGATGTCTGTACGGTTGAAGATATTACTGACGGTTCTGTCGGTTCTTTCTCAGCGTTACAGCCTGCAAGAATGCTTATGCCGACTGCTGATGTGCCTGCAAGTATTGTAGCACAGCAGACAACGGCAATTACCTTGGTTTTTACTGTCGCAGTTGCTGTTGCCTTTACGATAGATGAAACTGTTGACTTTGCACCTGTCGCAAAGCCTTTTGTTGCAGATGTTGCAAGTGTCTGTCCGTTCGGGAGCTTGATTGTAATGTTCGGTACTGCAAGGCTCTTTGCTTCTTCCTTGAAAATAGTTGTAAAGAAAGGTACAACAACAACACCGTGAAGCTTGTCACCGCTTTTGTTTTCGTAATCTTCAATTGCAGTTTTCATCTTTGCCCTTGAATAGTTGAGCCTTGAAAGCACAGTACCCCTTGAACATTCAAAGACTTCTGCGATTTCATCAACAGTCATTTCATTAAAATAGTGCATAATCACTGTCTGATACTGAACATCGGACAGTACTTCCTGCATAATCGAAAGAATAATTTCTCTCTTTGCCTTGTCTGAAATGTATTCTTCGGGAATTGATATACGCTCGTCAACTATTGCCTGATTTTCAAAAATTTCATCGTCCAGTTGGATTTCACCTTTACCTTTCAAATAATTTTTGCACTTATTAACGGCAATTCTGTTAAGCCAACTTCTGATTTGTGATGATTTTTCCAAAGATTGGATTTTTAAAAAAGCCGTTATGTAAGTTTCTTGCATAATGTCCTGTGCGGTTGTTTCGTTCTTTAAAAAGCTGATACAAGTAAACCACACTTCACGCTCTGTAAGCTTGTAGAGCTTTTCAAATGATTTGTTATCTCCCTTCTTAATTTTCTCTACTAAGTGGGAAATGTTCATAAAATGACCTCCTCTCATTTCCTTTCATAATATAGACAATTTAAAACGGCTTTTGATTTTATAAAATCCGAAAAAATTTTAAAATATTTCAAATTTTGTCGATTTTTTTAAAAAAAGCAAATATTTTTCGCATAAAACAAAAAGTGCGTAGCTGAAGCTACGCACGAAAAATACATAGCTTTAATTGTTGCGACACAATATTTCACTTGTAAGGTGTGAAAAGTAAAGCCTGTATTTTTACCGAAATAAAAATACACACTTAGGTGAACTTAAAATTAAATTTTTGTTTGGCATTTTCATTTTAGCATACAATATGTGAAAATTCAATATTATTTTAAATTAACTTTTAAAATTTATGTAAAAGAATTTAACAATATCAATTCCGTACTATCATATTTCTGTTTATCAAACATCCCGTTTACAAGCAAAAGTATATCGTTGTATCATTGTTATTATACAGAATTAAATTTGCATAAAAAAATCAGGCAATCGTTATGACTGCCCGATTTGTTTTTGGAAAATTACAATTTTAATCCTATTTATGCACTGTTTTACACGCACTAACCGTAATCAAAGTGCCATGACTTTTTGAGAGATTTCTGCCGGAGATGACACTGTGCCGACGCACTTGTAATCTTCGGTTTCTTCCTTGGTTTTAAAGCCCCAGCCGTATAGCACAGCGAGGAAGTCCATACCTATTTCTTCCGCACCCTTTGCCTCGATTGTGCTGTCGCCGACAAGGATACTTTCTTCAACGGAAACTCCTGTCTGCTCACACGCCTGCAAAAGCAGATGACTCTTTGTGAGGTTTGTACCGACATCTGTTGCACATACTGCGTCGAAAACATCCGACGCCTCGTAGGTTTCAAGAATATCCGTTGTGAACATTCTGTGCTTTTGAGTTGCTATTGCAAGCTTAAAACCGCTTTTCTTGAGTTCACGAAGAGCGTCGTAAATTCCGTCATAGACGGTGAACATCTCTTTTCCTTTCTGAGAATAAAGCTTGCTGTAATTCTTTACGGCATATTCAATTTCATCATCACTCATATTAAAGAGCGTTTTAAATCCGTATTCAAGCGGTGTGCCGATTACTCCGTAGAGTGCGCTGTGTTCAACAGGCTCATAGCCCATTGCAACTGCTGTTGTATTGAAACAATATAAAATTCCGGGGGCTGTGTCGGCAAGAGTGCCGTCAAAGCCAAAAACAACTAATTTTTTCATAAAACCACCCAATCTGCAAATAGATAAATTCATAAACAATTTTCACAAAAGTCTTTGTCCTGCAAATATGGAAATACATCTCAAGGGGAATTATACCATTTTACGGAGATAAATACAATACTAATTTTTCCACAAGTATTAATTTGGGAATAAAAGTGCCGAAAAATATGCAATTATTGTTCTTTTGCAAGCATATGCCAATCGAAACAAGTCGAAAATCAGAGCTTTCAACTTACTTTATTTCTTGACAACATCGTGTGTGCGTTATAAAATTGAAGTACATTATATTGAAAGGTTATTTTATTATGACTTCTGCAAAGCATAAAAATCCGCCTGCCAAACCCAAAGAAAAATATTCGGTACAGCAGGCGCTTACAAACTACTATCTGCTTATTATGTTCACGCTTTTTCCGTTGTTTTTCACGGACGCATATTTTAACATCAGGCACGACAAGTATTACTTTTTCATTATATTGACGGGTATTCTCGTTATTGCGGAATTTCTTATTATTATGACCGCAAGCGTTGATAAACCGCCGGAAGAATCAAAGCTTGAAAAGCCTAAACCAAAGCATTTGTATGAAGAGCTTTCGTTTATGGACTGGGCATTTATTGTATTCCTTGGGATAAATGTCATTTCAACGCTGTTGTCTGCAAACCCTTTGGATGCACTTCTGGGTACTCAGGGGCGAAACAACGGTCTTGTGCTTATGGCATTTTACACCGCAGCATATTTTATGATTACAAGGTGCTTTAAATATTTTGAATACATATTCGTTGCGCTTGCGTTCGGTTCAATGATAGTTTTTGCACTTGCGGTGCTTAACTCATTCTATATTGATCCTCTCGGAATGTTTACTCTTCTCACCGACCAACAGACTATTACCGACTTCACTTCAACAATCGGCAACAAGAATCTGCTTTCAAGCTACATCTGCATCGCTATGCCTGTTATGATTGCAATGTCGGTTATCACGAAAAAGACCTTGCTCAGGGCAATTTATCTTATTGCAACAGGATTTGGCTTTGCGGCTCTTATGACTGCCGACAGCGATTCGGGCATTCTCGGTATGGCTGTATTTATGGTTATTTACCTTGTATGGTTTTCAAACAGCCTTGTCAGACTAAAAAGATTTTTCCTTTCGGCAACTGTTATGCTGTTGTTTGCAAAACTGCTCAGATTGTTCTCGCTCTGCTTTGACGACAAAAGCAAGGGCTTTGATAAGTTTCAGGAAATTTTTGTTTTCTCAGGCATCGGCTGGATATTGCTTGCAGCTTGTGCCGTTATTACAGGGATTTTGTATCTTATTGATTACAAAAAACCAAACATCACAATTTCAAAAGCCGTGCCGATTGCTCTTGCCGTTGTATTCGGACTTTGTGCTGTTGCCATGATAGGAATTATGGTTTATTTCAGCTGTATTGACACCAAAACCGACCTCGGCAGTTTTGAAAGAATTATCCGCTTTAACGATATATGGGGTACGCACAGAGGCTTTATGTGGATAAGGTCGATATGGATTTTCGGCGACGCTTCATTCATTGAAAAGCTGTTCGGCGTAGGTCCGGATATGTTCTACTCCGCATTCAGTCCGTACTTTGACGACCTTTCAAAATACGGTGACAGCTCAACAAATGCCGCCCATAACGAATATCTAAACTATCTTATCACAATTGGAATTACGGGACTGCTCTCCTATCTTGCCATTGTGTGCGGTACGATTAAGAACGCAGTTAAGTATGCAAAGGAAAATCCGATGCTGATTGCGTGCGTTTCGGCTGTTATCTGCTATGCTGTTCAGGCTGTTGTAAACCTTTATCAGCCGATTACAACTCCGCTGTTTTTCATCTTCATAGCTTTGTGCGAGGCTTTTGTAAGAAACGCCAAGGCTGAAAAATCTGCCGTATAAAGATTATGACTTCATTTCAATTCGGATAAGAAGATTCTGCATTGACTCGTTGCGGTCACGGCGGTATCGTCCCAGCTCATAGAGGCTGTCGGGATTTTTAGTAATTATATTGGGCTTTTCCGTACAGGTTAGTGTACACGAAAAGCCCATTTCTTTTATCAGCTTTTCGGTCAGGTCATTTTTTGCACCGAACGGATATACAAAGCAGGTCGGTTTTTTCCCTGTTGCATTTTCAAGCAAGCCTTGAGCTTTAACAACATCATCCGTAAGAATAGATTTATATGCTTCGTCACTCTCCCCCGCTTTTGGCAAAACACCCTTTCGTGATTTCAAAGAATGCATATCGTACGAATGATTCTGAATTTCAACATAGCCCGAATCGGACATTTCTTTCATATCGTCAAAAGTTATATGACCGTAGGTCACGGAAATGTCCTTGGTTTCGGTAAATTTTTCGGACACTGACGCAATCGGAGATATGACCGCCTTGCAGTTGTATTTTTCAAGCAAAGGGAGTGCATAATAATAATTATTATAATAGCCGTCGTCAAAGGTCAGCATAATGCATTTTTCGGGCAATGTTTTTTTGCCGTAAACATAATCGGTAAGGTCTTTTACAACAACGGTTATGTAGCCGTTTTCGGTAAGATATTTTAAATCGTTTTCAAAAAGAGTCGGTGAAACGGTGTAGTCATTTTGCAGCTTTTCGTCCTTTAAAAGTGAGTGATACATTATTACGGGCAGTTTTACGCTGTCGGTATCAGCCGTTGTTTCTTTTGTTGCACCTGTCATTACCGATATTAAAATTATTGCAGACAGGAAAAGTGCCGTAAAAATGATAATTTTTACTGTTTTGTTTGATTTCACTATATTTCCTCCCAATTCTTTGTGCAAGATTTTTTATCTATAATTCTTTATTGTAAATATAATCAAACATCTGCGTGATAGAATATAGTCAAAGTTAATACTGATTACTGATTTTAGCCAATCGGTACTGACTAATATTGCATAAGGATTTATGAATTATGGCAAAAAGAAATTTCAGCTCAAAACGCAATGCAATTTATAACGCTGTGTGCGGTACGGACACTCATCCGAGCGCACGCTGGGTTTATGATAAATTAAAGCCCGAAATTCCCGACCTTAGTCTTGGCACGGTTTACAGAAACATTGCTCTTTTTAAGGATGAAGGAAAGGTCAGCGTTATATGCAATGTAAACGGTGAGGAGCGTATTGACGGCAACACAGAGCCGCACCCCCACTTTGTATGCAACAAATGCAAGGCAGTTATTGATGTTGAAGACAGTCAAAATGCTGATGACCTTGAGTCACAGCTTGCCGAAGAGGGATTTAAGGTGGAAAACAGATTTGTTATCTACTACGGCATATGTCCTAAATGTTCGGCAGAAGTACACTAATATTTATTACAAAGGAGAAGTAATTATGAAATGGTATTGCACAGTATGCGGTTATGTTTATGAAGGTCCCGAAGCTCCCGAGGCTTGCCCTGTTTGTAAGGCACCAAAGGAAAAATTTAAGCAGATGGACGAGGAGGCATCTTTCGCAACAGTTCACGAGGTTGGCGTTGCTCAGGGCGTAAGCGAAGATATTCTCAAGGATCTCAGAGCTAACTTTGAGGGAGAATGCAGCGAAGTCGGTATGTACCTTGCAATGGCAAGAGTTGCAGACAGAGAAGGCTATCCCGAGGTTTCTGCCGCATTTACAAAGTATGCTTTTGAAGAGGCTGAACACGCTGCCAAGTTTGCAGAGCTTTTAGGCGAAGTTCTTACAGACAGCACAAAGAAAAATCTTCAGATGCGTGTAGATGCAGAAACAGGTGCTTGCGAAGGTAAGTTTGACCTTGCAAAGCGTGCAAAGGCTCAGAACCTTGACGCTATTCATGACACGGTTCACGAGATGGCAAAGGATGAAGCAAGACACGGCGCAGGCTTTAGAGGTCTTCTTAACAGATACTTTAAGTAATCATTAAAAAATTAAAAATCAAAAAAGTCAGCTTGATAATCGTATGACCAACAACTAACCGATTACACAACAGACTTTGAACAGGAGATTTGATAGTATGAAATATGTATGCGATGTTTGCGGATATGTTTACGATCCTGAAATCGGCGATCCCGATAACGGCGTTGATGCAGGCACAGCATGGGAAGATGTACCCGAGGATTGGGTATGCCCTCTCTGCGGTGTAGGTAAGGACGAATTTTCCGCAGAAGAATAATTAACAAATTGGCAATTTGGGAGCAGGCAATGCTTGCTCCCTTTTGTGTGTACGGGAGTAAATTATGAAAAAATTAATTTCGTGGAATGTAAACGGACTTCGTGCCTGTGTTACAAAGGGCTTTGAGGACTTTTTTAAAGATGTTAACGCAGATATTTTCTGTCTTCAGGAAACAAAACTTCAAGAGGGACAGATTGACCTCTTGCTTGAAGGATATCATCAGTATTGGTGCTATGCCGACAAAAAAGGCTATTCGGGAACGGCTATGTTCACAAAGGAAGAGCCTTTGAATGTATGTTACGGGATCGGCATCGACGAACACGACCATGAGGGCAGAGTTATCACGGCAGAATTTGACAATTGCTTTGTTGTCACCTGCTACACTCCAAACTCGCAAAGCGAGCTGAAACGGCTTGATTACCGAATGAAATGGGAAGATGATTTCAAGGCATATCTGAAAAAACTTGAAGAAAAAAAGCCTGTTATTATGTGCGGTGATTTGAATGTTGCACACAAAGAAATTGATTTGAAAAATCCGAAAACCAACCGTAAAAATGCAGGCTTTACCGATGAAGAGCGTTCAAAGATGACGGCGTTGCTCGATGACGGCTTTATCGACACCTACCGCTATTTCTATCCTGATACAGAGGGCGTGTATTCGTGGTGGTCATACAGATTCAAGGCTCGTGAAAAAAATGCGGGCTGGCGTATTGACTATTTTATCGTTTCAAAAGCTCTTGAAAGCAAGCTTGACGGTGCAAAAATCCATACCGAAATTTTAGGTTCTGACCATTGCCCCGTTGAACTTACGATTGACATTTAAAAAGCAAAATAAAAGCCCCGACACAGCATACACCGTGTCGGGATTTTTTGTATATTATGAAAAATTTTCAAAGACTGACAATACAAATTCCAAAAGTGTCAATTGACAAAACGGGAATTTTGTCTTGACAAATGATTTTTTGCAAAGAAAAATGCTCCGACGCTAAAAAGTATCGGAGCATATATGAGCTTTTTTATAATTAACTGACGGTAATTTTGTTTTGACCGCCTGTTATGTCGGAAAAATTATTTTTTGCACTTTTAACGAATGCGAAGATTGTTTTCAGAAGCATATTTCTTGTTTTGCTGTCAAGACCTGCAAAGGATTTTAGGATTGTTCCCGTGTTTTTAAGCGGATTTTTCAGCATCTCATTAAAGGTTGCGGTTTCGGTCAGCGACAAAAGGGCAAAAACCTCTTTTGTGAACTCCCGTCTTTGAGCAATTGTCAGCGATTCAACAAATTCTTTCAGCGTGTGGTCAAAGAAAACGCTGAAATTTGTAGTGCTTTTCAGCCTGACAAGCCTGTTCTGCTCAATCTCCCACGAATAGACATCGTGTTGGAGAAAACCTTTTTGATTGCTCTTTACAATGGTGTAACTCTCCTCATGCTCAAACATCATACCGAAAATGCTCGACTGCGGAACAAAGGTGTAGATTCTGTCATCGATTTCATAAAATCCGCTGTCCCTGATTTTGTCAAGAGAAAACCCCGGTCCGTCAAAATTGTAAATATAATCAATGTGATTTCTTGAATTTTCATCGGTAAAAGCACCGGCATAAACCGCAAGATTTCCGCCCTTTGAGTGACCGCCCAGAATGAATTTTCCGTTGAGCATACGGACTGCCTTTTCAAAATAATCAAGAGCCTTTTTCTGTGACGGCAACGGAAATGTGAAGAACATATTGAAGTCCTCCTGCCAACCGACAAGAGAATTGTCCGTTCCTCTGTATGAAATAAAATAATTCTTTTTAAGAAATTCAAAAGTAATTGCGGAAAACTGCATACTCACATCGGACTCAACCTCGTTTACATACCCCGAAACAAGAATTTTGCCAAATCTCTTGCTCTCTGCCGTCGCTTTCAAAAGGTCGGCGTCACCCTTCCACAATAGATTTTTCTCGTAATCATCGGTTGCAAACACACGCATTGCCGCCTGTTCAAGGGTAATTTCATCAAACAGACAGGACGATACCGCACCGTCAAAAGGAAGATATGAAAGCCGTGAAAGCACAAGTGCGTCAAGCTCGTTAAAACCGTCCTGTTCAAATGTCAAATCGCCTCTCCGACTTATGTAATCAAATATGTCAGCCATACAAATGCCTCCAATCTGTTTTCTCTCTGTAACTATTGTACCACTTTGTACTAATTATTTCAATACAATTTTGAAAATTGAAAAAGAAAAGGACAAACGAATTCGTTCATCCTTTAACAGTATATGAAGTTATCTGAATTTTGCGATTTCTTCAAGAAATTGTTTTCCGAATTTTTCAAGCTTTGTTCTGCCCACACCCGAAACTTCAAGCATTTCATCGGGTGTTTCGGGACATTTTTTGCACATATCAATCAGCGTTGCATCGGTAAAAATAACATAGGCAGGAACGCTCTTTTTGGATGCAATGCTTTTTCGCAAAGCCTTGAGTGCATCAAGTAATTCGGAATTGACAGGCACTTCGGGACGGTGCGTTTTGACAACCTTTTCGGAGTTTTCAACTTTCTTCATCACAAGCCGTTCCCGTCCGAAAAGTACATCTCTGCTCTTTGGCAAAAGCTTTAGAACCTCGGTTTCATTGTCGGCTGAAATATACTCCTTTTCGGCAAGAAAGTCAATTGTGCCGAAAATATGCCTTGCCGTAACCTCTTTCATTATTCCGTAGGTTGACTGATTGTTAAGCTCAGCTTTTAGAATTTTCTCGCTTTTACTGCCCTTTAACACATCACAAATCACGGTTTTGCCGTACCTTTGTCCTGTTCTCGCAATACACGACATAATTTTTTGAGCGTCAATTGTGACATCAACAAGCTTGTGAACAGAAAGGCAGTTGGAGCATTTTCCGCAGTAAGCCTTTTTATCACCGCCGAAATACCGCAGAATAAACCCACGCAGACAATCGTTTGTTGTGCTGTAAAAGGTCATATATTTTAAGCGTTCAAAATCACGCTCACGGATTTGCTCGTTTTCTTCAATTGTAAGCTCCTCGTTTCCCTCGGAATTTTCAATCATAAAGCGATTTAGGCGAACATCCTTAGGACTGTAAAGCAAAATACAATCTGCCTCACCGCCGTCACGACCTGCCCGTCCTGCCTCTTGATAGTAGCTTTCAATGTTTTTCGGCATATTGTAATGGATTACATATGTAACATTTGACTTGTCAATTCCCATACCGAAAGCATTGGTTGCGACCATAATGTTTTTTCGGTCAAAAACGAAATCCTCCTGATTTTTCCTGCGTTCGTATTCGTCAAGACCTGCATGGTATCTTGCCGCCGAAAAGCCGTTATCGCAGAGCAATTCGCAGACAGATTCAACATTTTTTCGGGTTGCACAATAGACAATTCCCGACCTGTCGCCACGCTCCCGAATGAGGTCAATAAGCTTTTCGTCCTTTGATGATGACTTTATTACGCCAAAGAAAAGGTTGGGGCGGTCAAATCCCGTTGTAATTTCAAACGGATTTTCAAGCCTGAGAATTTTCTTTATATCTTCTTTTACATCATTCGTAGCCGTTGCGGTGAATGCTCCGACAATCGGACGATTTGCAAGGCTTTCAACAAATGAAATAATTTTGAGGTAACTCGGTCTGAAATCCTGTCCCCATTGTGAAACGCAATGAGCCTCGTCAACTGCAACCATTGAAATTTTTATCTTTTTACAGGTGTCGAGAAATCCGTCAGTCAACAGCCTTTCGGGTGCAACATAGATGATTTTGTATTTTCCGTGTTCAACATTTGAAAGCACTCGGAGAAATTGCGGATACGAAAGCGAGCTGTTTATGTATGCCGCAGGGACTCCCGACTGAACAAGTGAGCCGACCTGATCCTTCATAAGCGAAATCAGAGGTGACACAACAATTGTCACCCCGTCAAAAAGTAATGCGGGAATCTGATAGCACATAGACTTGCCCGCACCTGTGGGCATAATGCAAAGTGCATCTCTGCCGTCAAGCAAAGCGTCAACTATCTGTTCCTGTCCGTCTCTGAAAGAATCGTGTCCGAAGTAATCTTTCAACACGCTTAATTTATCACTCATCTTTTTGCCCTTATCTATCATTCTTTATTGGAATTATAATCATTGTATTCCCGTTCAATCCAAGCCATAAGCAGATTTACAATTTTCTGCTGTTCGACCTCGTTAAGCTGTTTGTCCTTTGCAACTCTGTACCACTTGTTAAGACACCCTCTGCAACAACAGGCACAGGCGTGCTGTGCGATAAAAACAGGGTGTCCCCTCATAGGCGTTTGCTTTCCGTCATTCGGAATATATTTTGGTGCAAGCCGTGTTCTGACAAAATCTTCTGCATGGGAGCGGATTTTATTCATTCCCTTTTCATTAATATAGTCAATGTCCTTTTGCTTTAAATGAAACCGACTGCGAAAATCAGATTTTTTCAGTTTGTTTAGTGCCTCATCTATCGTTTGCATTGTTCATGCCTTCTTTTATTGTCATACCTTAATTATAAACAATTACTACGATAATGGCAAGAAAAAATGCACTCATTTTCTGTTACAGAAAAAAACAACCCCACGATTATTTTACCGTGGGGTTGTTTTCATAGGGTTGCTTTTCAATTATTTTTAAAGATTAAACATCTTTGCAATATTTTTCAGCAAGGGCAAAGAACGCTTTTTCGAGCGAATCCAAGGTTTGTTCCGTCATGCTGACCGACATACTGTTTTTGTCGGAAAATATGATTTCAACTATTGTAACCGTGGCGTCATCGACTGTCAGTCCTTTGTTTTTTGGATTATATTTTTTCAGGATTTCCAATGCGTCATCGACAACATCACACAGCAGTCTCATATCCGTTTCGTCGATCAAAACATTTTCAAAAGCGATATAACCGCATTTGCAGATAGCGTCCATAAGGAAATTTACACCTTTTTTTCGCACATAAAAAGAACAGCAGTATTCTCAAACAAATAATCGGAAACATAAACAATCGTGTTGGTTTTACTACCTTATAGATTTACACTATTCTCAAGCCCTACGCAAGGGACAACCACAAACAACCGGTTTTACTACCTTATAGATTTACACTATTCTCAAACCCTCCGGCGGCAAGGGCCTTTTCGGCAAAGTTTTACTACCTTATAGATTTACACTATTCTCAAACTTATTCTTTAATCATAGGGCAACCTATGTAGTTTTACTACCTTATAGATTTACACTATTCTCAAACGTTCGCAAGTATATGTATCGTTTGTCTCCGTGGTTTTACTACCTTATAGATTTACACTATTCTCAAACTTCATCGGTATCATAGATTGTAAATTCAACGTTTTACTACCTTATAGATTTACACTATTCTCAAACCGGCGGTGCTGCCGGCGGAGGTAAGACCGAGTTTTACTACCTTATAGATTTACACTATTCTCAAACTATTAACCTACAACCCTAACAAGTCATTATGTTTTACTACCTTATAGATTTACACTATTCTCAAACGCGAACATACAGCACTCGTCGGCATGGAAAGTTTTACTACCTTATAGATTTACACTATTCTCAAACACACAAAGGTCAAGGGCTTTACTTGCTTTTGTTTTACTACCTTATAGATTTACACTATTCTCAAACTTGTTGGGTTTACTACCACCGTCAACTTCGTTTTACTACCTTATAGATTTACACTATTCTCAAACTGCTTAATTAAAGCAAGGACATTTGCAACTGTTTTACTACCTTATAGATTTACACTATTCTCAAACAGACTTCGCAGTGGGTACATACAGCAAACGGTTTTACTACCTTATAGATTTACACTATTCTCAAACCTAACGGTTTTGTTTACAGCGCAGGCAATTGTTTTACTACCTTATAGATTTACACTATTCTCAAACCTCAAATTGAGAATAAAATGCACCCACTATACTGTGCACGGCAAATCTATAGGGTTATTTTATAACATTTGTATAATGATTGTCAATAAAATTCGCACAAATCATTATCAATCACAACAAGTTTTTCGTATTCAGAAACTTCTTTCGGTACTGAGTTTTCAATGTTAAGCAAATATATACCGTGCATAACAGCAGATTCCAAAAGATTTTCACATTCACCGTCATCAAGATAAATATGCAGATTTTGAACAATAAAACACTTTATTCCCAGATACTCTTTCATAAGTTTGAAATATCTTAAAAGATGACCGACATTATCATCCGAGGCATCCGCAGGTGCAAATGAAAACAATTTTACTAATGCCATTGTTTCGATACTTTCGCAGAACTGAAAATCATAATCATTTTCCTTAGAAAGCTCGCAGCACAAGCTCACACATAAAGCTTTAATTTCTGAAATTTGCGGAAAATATTTTGTATTACACAAATTTTCAAAAAAAGAATTTACCTTGGTCATCATTTTTCTGTCAGAAAATTCAAATGTAAGAACGCTGTCAACATATTTGACTGATTTTGAAAAATCAAGCGGCTTAAAATTTTCGGAAAACACAAACATTTCATTACAATCACATTCGCTAACCGAAAGTATTGTATGTCTGAAAAGTTTTTTATTTTCTATAACAAGAGTGACTGCATTGCTTTTTGAAAAATCAAAAGGCTCCGACATATACTTGAAAAGAAATTTCATAGCATTAACAACCTTTCGTCACTGTCAACGGTATCACTTGAATAATCGCCTGTAAGTATCTCAATTTTTGAAAACTGTTTTTCGGTAACAGACAAAATCTGAACAAGCCCCTCCGGCGGTTTATTCTTTTTCAAAGCGTCAATTATTGCCGCTGCCGTATTTTGATTCAACGCAAGCTTAACATACACAGATTCCTGCATCATCATAAAACCGTTTTTTATTAAATATCTTCTGAATTTTCCGTAGTTATGCCTCTGTAAAGGAGTTTCAACGGGCAAATCAAATAAAACCATTATTCTCATAAATCTGTAACTCATTTTCCTGCAAACCTTATAAGCGAAGTATCACATTCTTCTATTGCATCAAAAACACTTTTGCAGTATATTTTTACTGCATTTATAAAAGTTTGTGTTCTGTCGTCAATTTTGAATTCATCGTTTAACAAATTTAATATTGATATTTTCTCTTCTTTTTCAAATTTTTGAGGATTCATATCCTTTACCGCTATGTCAACGAACGGGCGAAAAGGTTCCATTAAGTCACAGCTCAGATTGTATTGATTAAACATATTATCGTGAAATAATCCCAATTGTGTGAGATATCCGTTTGCTGTAATTTCTCGGTTAAAAACGGAAAGAACAATACTGTAGCCATAGTTCAGAGCAGCGTTTACAGGACATTCGTCATTGCGACTGAATGATTTTCCAAACAAGGCATTAAAATACACCTTGGCGGCATGGCCTTCTCTGTTTGATTTATCATTAAGTTCAAGCTCATCTATATACCCCATAAGCATACTGCTTTGCGGAAGTTTGTATATTTCAAGAACCTTAGCTTGATTCTTAATTTTTTCGGCTACAATCTGAGTCCACACACATTGTTTTACCGTTTCATTCCACGCAATTTGCCTTTTAATTTTAAGACTGCAGTCGTGACTACCGTAATACGGCGTAAGTTCCGAAAGAGGATTGTGCTTTTCATCGCAGAATATGACCTTTACCTTTTTCTTGATAAGCTCACAAAGGAGAGCGGCAGTAACCGAAACAGCTGTACTTTCAATAACAAGCACGGATATTTCACTTATATGCACCTTTACCGTGCTTTCAACATCACGCACAACAAGGTGTCCCATACTGTAATCCAGCTTGGATGTTTTTGTGATTACTACCGTTCTCCAACTCATCTAAATATCCTCTTTTCTGATAACTTGCATATTTAATAAGTCAATCTTTTTCTCAAACAAACCTGTTACCGACTGATGAACAAGATAAATCGACTTTACACCTTTAATCTCCGACAATACGGAATTTGTAGAAACTACGCCCGCTTTTTTAGCTTCGTCGATTAAAGTTAAGTCACCGGTAACAACATTTGAGTGAATAATTTTAAGTATTTCTGCAAGAACGAAACATTGTTTTCTAACATCCAGTTTTTCAAAAGCATCACGGTGAGATGCGATTTTAACACCCATATCACCGAATTTAACCTTTAGAATTGTGTCTGTCATTTTAGAGGTTAAAATATCAAACAATTCAATATTCTCATCGGCACTCACTTTGTCATGCTCTGTAATATTGTAATTTTCAGGCATGGAATTTAACTTAACGACATTTCTGATATATTTTTCTGTATCATAACTAACTGTTAACTGCATAGCAGGTTTGTATACAATTTTTTTGCCTCCATTTGACTTACTGCTTATGTGCATTCTGAAACCGTCAATTTCAATGCAGGCATTATATTTTACAACAGGAATCAGAACCACTGGATTTTTCAAGCCAAGATTTTCACTCAGATATTTTTCAGGATTTGCCTCATACCGAGCTTTAATGTAAGAATCAATTGCAACAAGCTGACGCATTTCTTTGCCCTTTTTGCCCTCGTATTTAACAAATGAAAAGTACGAAGATGCCGGCTTGTCATAACCTCCGTATTTACTGATATCCGAAAGCGGAGAGTTCTGTTTTAGCGAAACCTGACCGCTTCCTTTTTTCAGAGGATTCATCTTGAAAAGTCCGCCGTTCCTTGTTAAAGCATACCTTGTGAAGCGGATATTGTTCTTGTTCATAGTCTTTCTGACAATTTTGATTGACTTATTATCATCAATTGACCATGCGTTCGGTGTATTAAAGCTGAACATTTTGTTAAGACTGTATTTTTTAGTCTGCAAGCCTTTTATAAATATTGACTTGTTGTGTGTACAGCGTTCGTTATACACATTGCCGACAACAATATTTAGATAGGCATCTTTTGCATGGTGAAAATCGTTTACTTCTCTGCATTTTAAGAAATCATATTCGTGTCTGAATTCAGAAACCGTTGACGCTTTTACATACACAATTTCAGTATCGGGATACAATTCTTTAAAAAGTGACGCAACTGCTTTTGTCGATTGAGATGTTTCAACAATCTGTCTTGCAATAAAATCTGAAAGTTCGCTGTCAGTAAGCTCAGTTACCCTTGTAAGCCTCTCGTACTTTTTCTTGCTAATAAGACCTTTATCCATAAGAAAATGCCAGGAGCCTTTCATCTTTTCACGAATGGAGCTGTCAAGCGGATATGTATTATCCTTGTGAGCATTAACCTGTTTCTTTACAAGGACACGGTTATCAAGGCTGTCATCTTTAACTTTTGAACGAGGGAAAATGTGATCCACATCGTAAATGTTTTGATTGTACAATTCCGACAGATTTATCGGTTCTCCCGTGTACATACACTTGCCGAATTGAGTATAGTAAAAATACAGTCTGTCTCTTTTAAATTCATCATCAGGTGTTTTTTCAAGAGATTCCCAGAGTTCGCCCGAATCCTCACCGCATTTTTTATACAAATCTACAAGCTTGGTCTTTCTTGACTCTTTACGGCCTTTGTCGCCTTTCACACCGTCTTTTCTTGTCATCTCAACAAATATCTTTTTAGGTGCATGACCTTGAATTTTGTTGATTTCATGCATAATTTTCAAAGACTGATACACAGGGCGTTTTACCGCAGGAGAAATATAGAGATTCTCCACCATCTTCTCAAGGCTTTGCCCTGTCTGAATACCGTCAAGATAGTTTTGTCTGCTCTGTTCAAAACCGTATTTTGAGCCAAGCAGCTCCATAAGATTATCATTTGTCTGCCATAGTGCATGGATAATGTTAAATTGCAACTCGCCTGTATTTTTATCGACATTATAAACTTCGATAAGAAACTCCTTTGATAATCTTCCCCAATCCTTGTATTTGAGTTTAGAAATTCTCATTATATCTTCATCCGATAATTTTGAACCGAGCTGCCTTTTTAAACGCTTTCTTAAAAGTTTTTTATCATCGCCAAATACAGTTATAGCTTTTATAGCGTCCTCTTTTTCGCTGTCGGTCAGATTAAACTGTGACATTTCAATTGCGGAACGCATACTTGACTTAAAATCACCGTCAATGCCTGTGATATCGGGCGTAATACCTTTTTCGCTTTTTAGATAATTTAGCAAATCTTTTCTTCTGACCTTTTTATGCGTCATAAACAAGTCATTAAATATTGCCTGTTTAAGACTTACATCAGGCTTTTTTCCGTCAAGTCTTAAATTATTCAGTTCATTAAGAACCGTAAAAGCACTGTATAAAATCGAATTCTTAGGTATTACATCCTTCGTTGGAAGATATGTACATTTTGAAGTCAGATTATTTATAAAATTCTCTGCCGATTGCTCTATGTCCACAACACTGTCAAAATTCCACGGATATATTTTTTCATCACTTCTGACAAGCCAGGATTTTAGGCTGTGATTATTCAGCGGACCTACATAATACGGTATTCTGAATTCAAAAATTTTGACTATCTTGTCACTTACAGAAATTCCGTTTTCATCTTTTTTATTAAGAAATTCAAGATAAGTTGAAGCATTTTTCAGAATTGCTTTCAGCTCACTCCTATTCACCTGCATAGGAATAACGCCGTTGTCTTTTACGACAATTTTCGGCATAAATGTGCCGTTTTCAATCTTATCAAACATTTCTTCATAGCCTGTTTTGTCAAGCTTTTCACACTTTTTCTTCAGATATTTGCAGAAATCCGCCTGATTTGTACGATACTGAATCACACCGTTTCTGCCGTTTTCTTTGTACTTTCCACAATATGCCGTATAGTTATCAAGCTTGTCCTTTGTAATTCTAAAGATTTCACCATATAACGATTTACATCTCTCTTTAACGAAATCTTTGAGCATTTTCAAATCTGAATTATGTTCTTCATATATTTTGACTTTGGCAAATGAAATATACTTTTCACCGTTCAAAATATCTGCAAGAATTGCCCAGTCATAAACCGCCTTTGCTTTTTCGATAAGTTCAAACTTTTCTTGTAACAAATCACGGTATGTATTTTCATTATCGTCATAACCGCTTTCAAAGGTAATACCGTTTACCTCCTCGCTGTCAAACGACTTATCACCGAACATATCGGAAAATTTAACCTTTCTGCCACACATCAAATCTATCAATGCGGTTTCATATGGATTATTTCTTTTACTGTAACCGAAAAGCTTGTACGATTCGGACGATTTTGCAGTTTTCTTCAATGTTTTGTCCTTTAATATTTCTGAAAATCTTAACGAATCATTGCACTCAAATTCAATTTCATATTCTTCTTTTAAATAAAATTTTAAATCGTCAAAAAGAGCTTCAAACGAGGATTCACTTTCAAAATCAGACCCCATATTATCAAACAAGAAATGTCCTCTGTGTTTTATAATATGATGTAACGCAAGATATACAAGTCTTATATCGTGTGGTTGTGAGCTCTTAATCAATTCTTTTCTAAGATGATATATTGTAGGGTAGTCTGTATGGAATTCTTTATCGGTGTAATTACCGTCTGCAAAAACCGCATACGGAACATTCGATGATTTGTCATCAATATACAGACAACTTTCTTTTAATCTCTGAAAAAAAGCATTGTCAACTTTTGAAATTTCCTGATCAAAAAGCATCTGCAGCCATTCAATACGGTTTCTTTTTCTCAAACCTCTTCTTCGTGCCGATCTAAGAGTTCTTCTCTCGGCAGCTGAATTACTCTCCTCAAAGAGATCAACACCCCACATAGCATTGCCTTTAAATTTGCAGAGATTGTAATCTGTATCGGCTACTACATATCCGACAGAATCCGTTCCTATATCAAATCCTGCATAATAATCGTTATTAAAATTCTTCATAAGTTTCCCCCTTTTCTATTGACAAAGTATTTATTTTGTAATATTATTAAGATGATCTAATTACCTTATTGGATTTACACTATGAGTTCAAATAAAAATTCATTCTATCCGTTGCTTAGGCAACCATCACAGTGTGTGATTTGAGGATTCGGTTTTCCGAATCCTTTTCTTTTGTCTAATTTTAGCACATACTGTAGTTATTCTCAATATCTTTAAGTTATTTTATCCTTATTTTTAGTACATTTTATTCAGTTATACAATTTTGGTATACTTTCTATATATTTTGCATAGTATGACATACTACTATCAGTATGTCACATTATACATTTTTAAAATCAAAAGATTTCTGCCCCGCCAATTGCTTGCGGTGCGTAACACTAACCCCCATCAACGCCCTTCTATTTCAAATATTGCTCTATAATAAAAGTTAGGGCAGAAAAAGAGCTGCAAATAAAAAGTAAAAAAAGTAGAGCATATTTTGCCAAAATCCGTTAAAAGGAATTGCTTAAAAACCTGAAACGGAGGACAAAATATGCTCTACAGATATTTTACAGAAAAGCTCTTAGGGTTCTGCTCGAATGTACTCGGCCAAAGACATCGAAGGACTTAATGCTAAAAACATTGAGTATCCCAACGGCTCAATGCACACGCTGTATGATGCAGAACAACAGCAAAGAGCTTTTGAACGCAAAATTCGTGAAACAAAACGAATACTTGCCGCTTGTGATGAGGCTCTTAATAACCTCTCTGACGAAGAACTATTATAAAAATTAGAAAAAATTTTCAGCCACTATTCAAGCAAGTTGAAACGGCAGGAGTCAGAACTGAATAGCTTTTGTAAAAGAACAGGATTACTTCCTGACGGTTCACGCTCGCAAGTTTACGGATTTGGTAAAAGTACCTCTCAAAAATCTACCGGTGTTGCTAAAAAGTTTTACAGAACTTGGAGCAAAGAACATAATATCAATAACATTGAAACACTTGCAGAATATTACAATGTGAAGTATAATGATATTGAAAGGTATAAACTTTTAAAACATAATGATGATATAAGGAATGGTGTATCTTTAGAAGACATAAAAGATGCTATACTCAATGGTAAAATAAAAATTACACATGGCGGCGATAGTATTCTACATTCAACAGAAATATGTGGCATTACCATTAACCCACATACTGGTAATTTAATTCAAGTAAATCCAAAGTAGGTGATTACATGATTTTTATGCGTCTAAAAAGGATTTTAATTTTTTAAAGGATAAAATTCCTTATGCTTATAAGTTAGTAAATATAAAATAAGAAAAAATAACAATATTTACTTTGATGTAAAAGAAGTTAGCGATTTTCAAGATGAAATCAATATGGGGATAATTGATAGTGGTATGGATGATGAGGATACCGTTAACAAATTAGGTAAACGAATGTATCAGATTTATGACAATCTGCTTTATCAAAAACGCAATAACTCTTAGAGTGCTTATTTGTCTTGTATTAGCTTTTGTTGCTAAAAGGTAAAGTGTTACATAGTTGATTGAATAAAAACAAAATTAAACGAATTTAAACGGGTATTAAAGGGGTGTTTGAAACATCCCTTTTACTTTTACCCACAGATTATGGTTATAAGCTCCCGAATTTCTGGGGCTTTTAATATTGCTCAAATATCTGAGTACACACAATTGCTAATAAATTGAAAGGAGCAAACAAATGGACTTAATGGAAATTTTTAAAACCCTGTTTGGCGGCGAAGCTTTGACATTTGAACAGTTTGCAGAAAAGGTAAACAATGCGGCAGATGTTAAGCTCAGTAACCTTGCAGGCGGTCAGTATGTTGAAAAGGACAAGTACGATGATGTATCAAATCAGCTTGCAAGTGTAAACGCAAATTTTCTTGAGGCTTTGTCAAGAAAAGTGTGCAAGTTATTTTTCTAACTTACACACTTTATTTTATAAGCTCCAATCCGCTGTTTTGTTATTGCTTGAAGGATTATTATTTACACAGAATTTTATGGGGTACCGTTTGTTTACAACATTCCTTACTGCGGTGACTTACAAATATCTACTTCAATGAACATGATATTCTTAAAAAATTGTTTCAATTTGCTATTGCAATTTGCGTCCATTAATTTTTTCTCCAATCAATCTGAATTTTTTAATTCAGGTCGATTGGGGGACTTCTGTTTCTACAAATCATAATTGCCCTTTCTGCTTTCAACGCAAAAGGGCAAAAAATAATGCCGACAGTTAATAGCATTAAAAGCTATAAATTGTCGGCATTTAAATTCTAAAATTTGACTTTATTTAATCTCCGCAAATATAATCAGTCAACTATGTTATTCAATTCTTCAAATGGTATGTCATGTTCGTTTGCATATTGTTCTGCATATGAGCCTTTTATTCCATAGATTGTGAGCTTATCACAACCTTCAAAGGCATTATCCGCAATATCTTCTGCCTTATCGTAAATGATAATTTTCTCCAGCAAGGTGCAGTTTTCAAAAGCACCCCATTCAATGCTCTTAATATTTTTAGACAAAACTAACTGTTTTAAGGATATGCAATTACTAAATGTATATTGTTGTATTGCAGTAATATTATCGGGAATATTTATACTTTTTAGTGATGTGCAACCGGAAAAAGCACCGTATGCTATACCACGATCAGCAATATTATCCGGAATTACAAGCGTTTCTAATGAAGAACAGCCAGAAAATGATAAACTTTCAATTTCTTTTACATCACCATTAAAATTAACATTTTTCAGACTTTCACAATTCGTAAAAGAGAATTGTTTTATAGTACTTGGGAGTTGTATACTTTCTAATGAAATACAATGGTAAAAACATCTGTTAAATATATACTCTATCCCTTCAGAAACAACAATCTCTTTTACTATATCGTTATCCTCAAACATTCCTTTCCTTTCTGCTCCCCACAAATTGTATCCTGTAACATATCCGCCTAAAGCATTTACTTTATGGAAAAATATTGTTGAAGGAATTACAACTTTCTCTGACGGGTAGTTTATCTTTACAATTGTTGCCGATTTATTTGTATATCCATCGGTTTCATATGTGTACCCAAACCACCAATGTTCACTTGAAAAGATTTGCAACAATATAAATATCACTAACACTACGCACAATATCCCGATAGGTAGTTTATATTTTTTTATTTTTTTCATCATATTAAAATTCTCTCGTAAAAAATATAGTTTTAATTATCAACAAACCGATAATTATTAATTTACAGACTGAATTGTTGTATCCAATTTTTCAAATGGTATGTTATGTTTTTTTGCATACTGTTCTGCATAACTACCCTTTATTCCGCAGATTGTAAGTTTATCACATCCATCAAAAGCGTTGTCCGCAATGTAATCACATTCATCATAGACATTAATTTTCTCTAAAGAAACGCAATCCCGAAAAGCTCCGTCACCTATTTTTATTAAGTCCTCAGGCAAATTCACTATTTCAAGAGATTTGCAACCATCAAATGTCCAGCTCTCAATAATCCTGACCTTTGACGGAACATCAATAGTTTGCAGAGAAGTACACCATTGAAAAGCGTTTGAACCTATTTCTGATAGCTTGTCGGGTAAATCAATATTTGTAAGTGAAGTACATCCTTGGAAAGCCACACTCTCTATACAATAAACATTTTTTGAAAACTTCACATTTTTTAATGAATAGCAACGAGCAAAAGCATTAGTGCTGATTTTGTTAATTTGCTTCGGTAAGTATATTTCTTCAAGCCCGGAACAATCGCTGAAACTAAAGGATTCGGTAATAGTATCTCCGTCAACAATGTTCACTTCCTTTAAATTATCACACCGCACTACGTCAAATGTCGTCATTGTGCCTGGTATAGTAATTTTTTCAAGATTATAGCAATTAGCTATAGCCGGGCCATAAGTTTCCACTACTCCTTCAGGTATTATAATTTCTTTTACAACATTATTTCCCTCAAATACACCTGTAAGAGACACCCCAACTAATGCAGCTTCTTCTACACAACTTAGCTTTTTGACTTTATATGAAGAAATTTCCGAAGGAATTTCAATGGTTTCAGCCAATATATCGGTTTTTATCAATGTAGCGTTTTGATTTTCATCAATTTCAAATGTATATCCTTCAGCAGTTTTTGTTATAGGGTATAGCTCTTTACAACTTGAAAACATTAAAATAAAAACTGTACAAAAAGATATTGCAAATACTATATTTACTCGTATTAATCTAGTTGTTTTCATATATAAAACCTTTCAAAAGTTTGTAGCACTAATTTCAAAGATGAATGAGCAAACATAATTGCTCATTCATCTTTAGAAATTTATAATGAATCAGTTAATCTGGTTCATATGTTGTCCAAATATTATCCTTAAACCACACATCTTGTGTAACCAAATGCCCAGGTTGCAATACACCAGGTATCTGTTTATTCTTCGAATCATTGAACATTACTTTCGGATTTTCCATTCCAATTAATGTTGCAGTGCCATTGAAAAAGTCGCCCTCAAATGTATATCCCTCTCTGTTGTGTTTTCCGTTAATACTAAAATATGCAATAGTAAATACAACAACGCATAGACCTAAAACTAAAGCTATAATGCTCGAAACTATTTTCGATTTTGGCATTATCTCACTTCCTATTCTTTAGATGAAATAAAATTATATCAACAAACAGTTACTCACTAGTTTAGAAACTCAATTGTTGCATCTAATTCTTCAAAAGGTATATTGTGTTCGTTTGCATATTGCTCGGCATATGAGCCCTTTATTCCGCAGATTGTAAGTTTATCACATCTGTCAAAGGCATCATTAGCTATATATTTAACTTCATCATGAATATTTACTTTTTCTAAAAAGTCGCAGCTATAAAACGTCCCACTATTAATAGATGTTACTTTTGGTGGTATAGTAACAAATGTTAGAGAATCACACTCCCTAAATGCATAAGATTCAATTGTATTTATGTTTTCAGGTAAATCTATTTTTTGTAACGCACATTCTGCAAAGGCATCACCTTCTATCTTTTCTACACTACTTGGCAATTCGATAAAACGCAGGTTTTTACAATTACTAAACATTGATTCACTTATTGTTTTTATTCCTGTTTCAAATTCCACAGACCTTAAATATTTACAAAAAGCAAACGCCCTTGTCCCGACTACTCTAACGCTGGAAGGTATATTCACTTCACAGAGACCTGAAGAATAAAATGCATCATTACATATTTCCGTTACACCTTCAGGGATACTCACTTCTGACACATTACTGTCTTCGAATATTCCCCTTTTAGCTGCTCCTGAAAGATTAAGCACCTCATACTCACCTAACTTTGTAACTGGAACTCCATAAACACTTGACGGAATCTTAACATGATACTCTTCACCCGTATATTTAATCAAAGTTGCTTGACCATTATCCACCTCAAACCAATAGTTATATTTTTTTGACATATAATACTCCGTACCATCTGATTTGTTACTCTTCCAAGGATGAAGCAAAAGTATTATTAATGCTATAAATGCTACAATTAATACAATTATCAATATAATTTTAGTTTTTTTATTCATACACTATCACTCTTTTTGTTATAGTATATTGTAATCGGATGACATAGCAAAAGACTCTGTCATCCGATTGCTTATCAAAGTATATTACGGTTTATATGTTGACCATATACCATCTTTATACCACACATCCCGTGTTACTAAGTGACCTTCTTGTAATACTCCTGGTATCTGCTTATTTTGAGAATCATTAAATATTACTTTAGGATTGTCTATACCATATATCGTATAGGCTAACCAATTATCGTACATTTGACTATTCATCAGCGTACCAGGCCATTCCATCAGAATATTATTATCTTCATAGAAGTAAATCCTTGTGTTCCAATACTCCCAATCAGCCGGACGATAAAAATGAACTGTAATTCCTTGTGGTTTCTGGCTATATGCAGTTTCATTTACTACCCACATTTCATCTTCTGTTATTTCAATTCCGGGTTGATTGATACCGGGATGTTGTTGTCTGGTTGCAGGATCAGTAGTGCTATTATTAAAAATAACTCTCGGATTGTTCACACCGTAAATTGTGTAAACATACTGGTTATTACCACCATACGGTGACATTTTCTCTCCTGGGAATGGGAGTTCATGGTCATCATCATTATAATAATAGATATGAGGAGGCTTTGTCAAGAAAAGTGTGTAAGTTTTATAAAGATCATAAAAAATTATGTTAATGCCTTAAATCATGTGCTCGTATTTTTTAATACGGGCACTGATTTTTTCATTCGCAGCCAGTTGATTTCTGACCATAGCCCAATTTTGAACCTTACTGCCATTCCACTTTTTGTAAAGCTCGGTTGTGCGTAAATAGAGCAATTTGAGTAGTGTAGTGCATTTCATTTGGAAAAGCACCCTTTTTTGTAACTTTTCTGAAACTTGAATTTATGCTTTCAACCGCATTGGTTGTACACATAACCTTACGAACGGCACTGCCGTAATCAAAAAGATGCTCGACATGGTTGAAATTTCGTTTTCACACATCAACTGCTCCGTGAAATTGTTTGCTGTGCAAACGGTGAAATACTACATAACGCATTGTGAAATTTTCTGCTAACGCAGAAAGAGAAATGAAATAAATCAGCTCACGCCGTAGGCATTTCACATTCAGAAGGAATATTTCACATGCAAAGCGTATTTCACAAATCCGTAAGGATTTATTTCACTAAAAAAACGACAGGTAAAAACCTGTCGTTTTCTGGCTCCCCCAACTTACTTTGTAAGGGTGGAAAGTAACTGCCTCGCATACTACGTTTGGTTCTTAAACAGCACTCGCACAATCCCAGTTCACTAAAAACAGTCCACAGGACTGTTTTCTTAACGCTCACCTTCTCGCCCGATTTAGCAGTAAATTTAGATAAAAAAGAAAACAGAGTAGTCAAAAGACTACTCTGTTGTGGCTCCCCCAACTGGGCTCGAACCAGTGACATCATGATTAACAGTCATGCGCTCTGGCGAATGTAGGGAAATAGCAGTATAAAACTAATTACAATATCAATTTAAAACTTCACTTGTATTAGTTTTATATAATATTGTTTTACCCTCGATGAATATTTTTTCAACAGATTTTCTCCATAATTCAGGTATACTGTTCCAATCTGTCCAATTATCTTGTATATATTTATATGCTACAAATGGTTTATTAGATTTTGGAGCACTATATCCTAAAACGTCCTCGATACAATTTTGTAACACAACTAATTTATCATCATCATTTAAGGCATTTCTTATAGGTTCATTAAAACGTTCTGCACCATCAGTTTCAAAGTCACCATCATGTATAACGTAAACATCTATTGCCATCGCTTTTAAATATTTAACTAAAGGAATAATTACAGCTTTGCCACGAGCTCTTACAATATGCCAATCAGATAATATTTGATTCTTTAGATCATATGGCATTCTGTTTATTGTTTCAGTCAAGACCACTTGTTCAGTATCACCTTCTACAACCAAAACCTTTTTAACAAAAAAGCATCTAGCAATTGACTCATCAATTTTTAAAATCATTTTTATGTACTCTTTTGAATCTTCTTGAAGATTTATAAATTCATCCGTAACATTAAACGGCATAGATTCAACTACTTCAGCTTTTCCATCTTCCAACATATCATCGTTTATAGTAGTCCATAAACTATTGAGTACTTGAGATGGTTTTTTGCTAATATCAATCATATATGGTGAATGTGTTGTACAGACGATTTGATTATTAGCATTTTCAGCTAAATTATATATAGTGTCTCTCATTTTATTAATCGCATTTGGATGCAAATAAATTTCAGGTTCTTCAAAACCAATAATTAAAGGTCTTGTTTCATTATTATTTTTTCGATTATCTCTTAAACTTTTATATCTTAATAATGCAAACACTGTAGATCTGATAAGTCCTGTTCCCTGTAAATTGGCAGGTGTCGCTATATTACTATTCATTTCTATTCCAAAAGTTGGCTTTATCACATTATCAGCATCGCTTAAATTAGCTGATGTTGTAATTCCTGTTCCAGGAAAAATTTCTGATACAATATCATTAAGTTCTACAATCATTTTAGAAATTTCAGTACTAGAATCTTCGGGATCTAATTCTTTACTAAGCTTATCTAGATATTTTTGAGCTTCTTTATAATTCTCTGAAGATTCTCTTATTTCAGAAAACAATTCATTTAATGTCTTTTGAAGTGTTCCAGATGATCCTGTTATCTCATCCTCCTTATCTTGTGCTGGTATAAGCAAATATTTGGGCAATTTACTCATTACATTCTGAGGAATACCACCAGGATTTTCTACCCACACTTCTTCCGATTCATCAAATTCATATATTTCATCTACTGTATCAAATAACCTTTTTTCTTTAGCTGTCAACTTTTTATTCTTATCTAATTGTTTTATTTTATCTGGTAGATTATCCTCATTTAAACCATTATCTAAATAATCTTGTACAGTATTACATGCCTCAAAATTAGTTTTAATTTCCCTTTTAAATTCTTTGGTTTCAATTTTTGCTGCAGATGATCCAAATTTGAAAGTTTTCCTGTAAATAAAACTCAGCCCTGTTTTACCAGCAACATTATCAGTAGATGGTATTACTCTACCCTTAAATCCCCTCCATAACTTTGCTTCAGTAGGTAAATCACAGAATTCTGCCGTCAAAATAATCTCGTCAGCAATCCGTTTATTCTCTCCTTCAGCAGTGATGCACGAAAAATACTCATTTAGATTTACTTTTGGTTTATTATTTAGCAAATAATCAAGAGCATACAAAATACTACTTTTACCAACATTGTTTTCACCGATTAAAAATGTAGAATCAGAAAAAACAATTGTAGTATCATAATGCTTTCTAAAGCCCTGAATTCTCAGTGAATGTAAATACATTTAGCACTCCCTCTTTCTATAACACTTTTAACAAAAAATATGTTATACATAATCAGCTTATATAGTAGAATAATCATTAAATATTAGATAGACTATTTATATTTTTCTTTTATATGTTCTGTCACATCTGAAATTTCAGGAAACAATTGACCCCTGTTAATCGAAAACTTGTCCAGCTGTTTTAAAATTCCCTTTTTAGCTTTTTTATCTATTATATAAATTTGAATTTTAGTATGTTCTTTGTATCTGTATTTATTGACTACATTATCTGTTAAATCAAACAACCCACAGATTATAAAAGCACCGTCTTGCTTAACAATTCTATCATTCTTTTTCTCAGCAAGGACAAAAAAGCAGCTTAAAATATCATCTTTTACTATCTCATCTCTAAATGCAGGCTTTTCCAACTTTACTTCATGAAGAAGTCTAATTGCTTTACGGTTAAAATCATTTTCATTAAGAGTTTTATCTTGTGCCCATTTGAGCAGATTCTTCTTCATATTGGATTTAAATAATGGTAAACTAGCTAATATCGAAACCGTATCGCTTTTTGGGTACTTAATTTCATCCGTTTTCACATCAAAAACAATCAATTCACCTTGGCTATTAAAATTATCGCAACAAGCAAAATAAAGTGCCACCAAAGGATTTTTTGTAATATCTAAAAGTCTTGTGGGTAATCCATAGTGTTGCATTTCTACTAAATAATCAAGATGGGTAACGCAATTTGCAAACGAATCCGGACACTCTATTACGGTTTCATTGTATAGATCACATTCATGCTCATACCAACTATTTAAACGCATTACCGAAGGAAGTAAAACATAATTCACATCAGAGTGACCTCTATAATATATACTGCTTCCAGATTTTCCAATTGCTTGTATTATTTTATTTGCTTTATCAAATGAAGTTATTAGATTAATCTCTACTTTGGATTTTATGTATATAATAGTCTGAGCAAATGACAATTTATCTAATTCAAAAGAACGGCTAAGTTCTCTTAACATTTCTTTTGTAGCCGCTATTCGTTCTTCAGCCTTACTATAAATTCTATAAATCCAATAAACTATTGCTTTTGCTTCAATAGCATTTAATTCTATTTTATTATTATAATAATCTGAATTGTTTTCTAAAAAAGAACTCCAGTATTTGTTTGCAACATCTAATTTCGGAAAGGAATTCTTATAAAGATAGGTAAAAGGCGATTTCATTGCAGACAAAGAAGCATACATCTCATTTTTATTTATTCTCGCAAATATGTATTCAGACATATCACAATAGAAATCCTTTTTAAGCTTATTAATAAATACAATTTCAAATACTTTTTTAATAATTTGGTTTTCTGCAAAATTGTTAGAAAAGAAAAACGCCATAAAACAATCTCCTTTAAAAAATAAAAACATATTTATAACGAATCTCATATCACACTTTACATGATTATGAGATTTTGGTTAATCTTCACCATAATCGCTATGATTGTGTTTTTTTAATTTAATACAATAATTTTTCCTCTCTCCCTACACATCTCCGACAAATGAAGGATAACTATTAATTATCTGAGAAAGGATAAAAATATGTATAATGTTCAAAACTACGGCATCAACCACAATGTTTCATGGAAACTTGCAAATACTACCGGATACGAATTTGAAGAAAAAATATATAAGATTGCTTTGAAAGAGTTAAAACAATATCTTTTAGAAGATAAAATGACTGTTGAACAAACACGCCGATCAAATGATGGAGGAAAAGATATTGTTATAATCAGTAAAACTGATTTTGTACTATTTGGAATATCATTTGAACTGGAAGGAAAAGACAAAATAACTATATATTTAGAAACCAAAAGTACCGATAAACAATTGAGGTTTGAAAAAGCAATTGGAAATATTGTTAGAAGTAAGTATGACAAAATAGATTATTTTGCTTTAGTAACAAACTCTACTATAAATCCAAATGCGTATTACTTATTTGAGCATGAATTTCATGACAGTACACAGTTCGTTTTGATAGACCAGTATTTTTTGGCCAAAAGTATAAATAGCAAACATTTAGACATTTTTGGCCGCGTTCCGGAATACATGCCGCAAAACGACAATAATGATAATTTTTATTTAGAATACCAGATAACTCCTTATTCTCATGATGGAGAATCTGGATTTGAGATAACATTTATGTTTAGAAATTATAGTTTTGAGGAATTTAATTGTAAGCTAAGCCTTGCAACTAATGTCAATTGGAGCATGGCGGAAAGAATATTAGAATTTATTATTCCTCCAAATTATGGGGTATCAAAAAAGATACATTTAAAAAATGATAATTCTGATGAATTTAATTCGTTAATGTTTAATCTTGAGAAAAACTCACACGATTCTTTGTTAAAAGTTCAAAGTATAAATCTAAGCGAAACCTTTGAACCTCCGTTTGTGAGTGAAGAAAGAAAAAATATATGTACTAACATTATAAAAAATATAAAAAGACCAAACGGAAACAGAATGTTCTTTTTATGGGGAGAATCAGGAATTGGAAAAACCCGAATTGTTCACAGAGTGTTTGACGAAGTGAATAATTCGTTATTTGATATATTTGAGTGTCATGTTAAAGATAATAATCAAGATACTATCAACAAAATTATTGAATTCCTGAATAAAAAAGAATATACCTCAAAGGAACAATGCAATTTGTATGAATTCGCCGATGTTATCAAAGATTGTGATAATCAGATAAAAACAGCGGTTATATTTATTGATGATTTTCACTATGCAACAAAAAAGTTTTTGGATCAGATAAAATCAATTAATAATAATATTAACCAGTCAGTAGCCTTTATTATATGCGGAAGAACAGATTATAGTTTTGGTAATAGTGATTATTATTCATTTGTGAATTGGTCTAATGATAATATGAAACGCAATGAGAACTTATGGGAAATAGAACCGTTAAAAGATGATGAAACAAAGAATTTAATAAAGGCGATGATTAAAGGTTTACCAGAAGAAGCATTAAACATTCTGTTTGATAAAAGTAAAAATAATCCTTTGTTTATTGTACAATATATAGAATACTTGATTGGTGAAAAGCTTGCTTATATAGTAAACAGAAATACTGTTGGAATTATTGATTTATCTAAGTTTAACACAAAATGCGATATCCCCTCCGAAATTTCAGAAATTTATTGTTCAAGAATTAAAAATCTTAAAGGAAGTGAAAAAGAAGGTGAGGCACTGTTAAAAATTCTCCTAGTATTAGCTGCGTATAAAGGGGAAATTTCAAGTGATATAATTTATGAATTTTATGATGACTATACATTAATTCCTATTCTTGTAAAAAAAAGATTTATCGTTTTTGAAAACGGTTTTTACAGATTTGTACATGAAAGCCTGATGATCTATTTTCAGCAACTTCTAAAAAATAAATATACATTAGAAATTTCAAGGTATATTCTATCAATCAGTAATGATATAAGAAAAACATTCAGTTCACATCAACTGGGCAGATTAATGAACTGGAGTGGAGATAAGAAAAATGCGGCCAAACAATTCCAGGATATAGTAAGTGTAATAAATAATGTTAATAATATATCAAATATAAGAATTGATACAAACGTATACGATTATATATATGATGTGTTTGATGTTTACAAAGATGATAAAAAAAATGTTGAATTGTTAAAAAAGCTTTTAGAAACAAGGATCTATATAACTTTACATCATATGAAGCCTTATAATGCCGCACTTGAATGCAATTATTGTTTAAATTTAATTTCAAATAATAATATTCTAAAAGGCGAAAAACATTTGTACAATTGCATTATGGCTGAAAAGGCACATGCCCTAATGAATTCAGGAAAAAATTTTGACGGGTATTTAGTCCTTAACGAACTTCAATCAAAATGGATTGTGAATAATAAAGATTTTGATAACAAAGCCATTTTTGATATGTATGATAGATTGTTAGCTTCATATATTAAATTTAATTGTATTAATATAGCCAAGAATTATGCTAAATTAGAGATGAATATTGCAAAACAAAATAAGGATATGGAAGCTATTGCAAATCGAACACAATCAAAGCTTTACTATCTGAATGACTATAATAAGTGCATCTTACATCTTGACAAGGTGGATAAAATCATGGAAACACACCTTTCAGATAGAATAAAAATCAATAATCAAATATACAGATATATCGTAGAACTTACCTATGATAAAATTGATGATTATGATCAAGCAAGGAATACTCTAAAAGAAATTATCGATTTATCCCAGAAAAATAGTTTTAATCGTGCAATTATTCAAGGAAATCTTGTGTTAGCTGCAATTATGATAAAAAGCGGAAGTAAAGATGATGCAAAAGTTGCACTACAACTGATTGATTCAGCAATAAACAATAGTGTTATTTTTAGCATAAACGGTTATTTATGGCAATTGTATAATCTTAAAGCTATTTGTCGCAGTAAATTAGGGGCTAAGTCAGACGAAGTTATGCAATTGTTTAGAACTGTATTTGAAATATTAATTAACCAAAGCTTAAATTTTATTGGAAGTAAAGATTTGTGTTATAGTAATATACTGGCTATAAGTAATGTAGGTATATTCTTTTATCAACATTCTTCCGAAGACAGTTTCAACTCCATAATATCTGAGATAAAATATTTTGGTGATATAACTATCGATGATCAAAAATATCGTACAAACCGATTGAAGATAAATGAAATACGCAATCAATATATGAGAGCGGAAAAAAAGGAAGTATTTTTTGTTAAAAAACAACCTAAAAATATCCTCAGAGATAATGAAACAGGATTTTTTATTGCTTTGACATAGTTTTTTTGTCTATAATAAAGTTGCCGATAACAAGAATGTCTATATCTGTAGTTAAAAATGTATTTATAGCATCAAGTGGTGTCTCAACAATTGGTTGTCCCGCCACATTAAATGAGGTGTTCAGTACTATAGGAAAACCATTGATTCTCTTTAATTCTAACAATAATGCGTGCAGAAATGGATCCTCATCTTTTGAAATTGCCTGTATCCTCGCAGTGTTATCTACATGAGTAATTGCGGATAACTTTTTGCGATATTCCTTTTTAACAGTGGTTGCTAAAAGCATATATTTTGATGAGCATTTCAAATCAAAATATTCAAATTGATCTTCCTCGGTGACAGTTGGCGCAAATGGTCTAAAAGGCTCACGATGTTTTATTCTATTGTTTAAAATATCTTTCATATTCGGGTTCGTAGGGTTAGCTAAAATGCTTCTATGGCATAAAGCACGAGGTCCAATTTCAGTCCGTCCTCGGTGCAATGATACAATTTTATTTTCATTAATATAATTCGCTGTTAATTTTATTAATTTCTCATCAGTATGCTTTTCATAATTTAGATTATTTTGAGTTATTACTGATTCAATAGTATCATTGTCATATGATAACCCTAAATAAGGTAAATCTATTTTAAACGGTTCTTTATAACCGAATTCCTGAGTATATGCGTAGTATGCGCTGCCAAGGGCTTGTCCATCATCACCGGCGGAAGGTAATATAAATACATTATCCACATCGCATTTTTCTAATATTTTGTGGTTAGTTAAACAATTTAAGAATAAACCACCTGCCAAGCAAATATTTTTTATTCCGTATTTTTTTGTGTAATTATTTATAATTGAAACAACCACATTCTCAATGAAATTTTGAACTGTACTTGCAATATCTCCACATCTGTCATATAAGAATTCTTTAAAGCTTTTTTTCGAAAGCTGTTGCATGATATAAAACTCTTTAATCATATCTTGATAATTCAACGAGAAGTCCAAATTATTATAATTTATATTTGAGTAATCAATTAAAGGAATTCCATAAGAAGCTAACCCCATAGTTTTTCCCTCTTGGCCAAATTTAAATCCAAGCAAATGAGAAATTTGAGAATATTTTCTGGCAAGACTCATTTCTAAATTTTGAACATGTTTTGGCATAAACGGATAAATATGATTTATTTCATCTCTTATATGTCTAACAGCCATATTTTGAAGTCTTTTATCAATAACCATCAGTTTACCCTTTTTTGCAAAATAAATGGTTTCAGATTCTTGCATTGATTCGAAAAAATCACCGCCACCATCAAAAACAAACACTAAAGCATTATCATATCCGGAAGAAAAATATGTAGAGTACGCATGTGCATCATGATGATGTACAAGATAAAATGGTTTTTCGTCGCATTTATAATGATTAAAAAACTCTTCTTTGTACAGATTATATATGTTCATTCCTTCAATTGCGACAGCAGACAAACCTATTGCAGAAACATCATTTATTTTTATTCCGGTATAATTTAGCAAAGCATCAATGGAGTCATAAGGAATCTTTAAAGACTGTGAATGCTTTATTCCATCTAAGCGTTCATTAGAAATCGCTGCTAATACTTGACCGTTTTTTATTAAGCATGCACCCCTGTCGTGTCCAATATGTATTCCAAGTGAAATATGTTCCATAATTAACTCCTTTATTTTTGATAATTAATAGTTATCCTCTATTCATTATCTTTAGCCAAAGTCAAAATACATTTCTGCCAATGAGAAAGAACTACACATCTTACATTCAACGAATGCATATCTGAGTAACACTTATGCAAGTAAATCCCATCATGAGAAAATGTAGTATTAAGCCTTAACTAAATCTATATTTCGGGTATGTAATATAAAAACATTTATAATTACACTTTATGGTGTCAATTATAACATAATTTGACAAATATTTAAATAACTTTTACGCAAATCAGTTATAAAATTTCACACGGTATTTTTATGCATTTTGTCTAATACAATTTTGTTTATTACTCAACAAATAAAATTTTAAGACAAAATAAATATGAATATTTGAATAGACTTTCTTTGTTTTCTATTGCATAATAATTTTATTAAATATAAGGAGCTATATGCGATGGAAATAAAAAATTTACAAGCAAATAATCTAACAACTGATTATCTAAACTGTTGCCTTTCAAGAAAAAATCTTGATCAGAAAACGATAAAATCATACACTATTGATTTAAGGCAGTATTTTGAATTCACTATGGAATCTGCTATTGAATGGACAAACAAAAAATCCGTTGAGCAATACATTGATTTACTGCATTTTAAGTACAAACCCAAGAGTGTTAAACGAAAAATCGCTTCGCTAAAAGCATTTTTTCACTATCTTGAAATTGAGGAACTTATTGATATCAACCCTTTTCATAAGATACAAATCAAGTATAAAGAACCCTTTATTCTCCCAAAAACTATTCCGATAAATAATATTGAACAAATTATTAAGTTTGCTTATTTAAAACTTACCAAATCTAAAACAGAGTACGCTAAAAGGGTTGCTCTGCGAAATGCACTTATACTCGAGTTGTTATTTGCCACCGGAATGAGGATTTCAGAATTATGCACACTCACGACTGAACAAATTGATTTTAATGATTACATAATCAAAATTTACGGAAAGGGCTCAAAAGAACGCCTGATTCAAATCTGCAATCAAAATGTTCAGGAGTTGCTCAAAAAGTATAATCAATCATTTAAATTTGAAATAGCAAACAACAAATTTTTCTTTATAAATAGACTCGGCAACCGTCTATCTGAACAATCTGTTCGTAATATGATAACCAACTATGCAATCGGTGCAGAAGTGCCGCTGCACATTACTCCGCATATGTTTCGTCACTCTTTTGCAACTCTACTGCTTGAAGAAGATGTTGACATACGCTATATTCAACAAATGCTGGGTCACAGCTCCATTACCACAACGCAGATTTACACGCATACGAGTATCAACAAGCAGAAGAATATTCTGTCTTCCAAACATCCGAGGAATAAACTTGAAATTGGGATATAATAAAAGCCTTGCGGGATTTTTTAACTCACAAGGCAATCAGAATACTTTATTCACTTTTATCAAAATCATTTTCTATTACATCGGAAATGAGATTTGAAAAATCGACGGCATTTTTTGAAGTAATAACAGGTTTTCCTTTTTCAATCCTTTGAGATTTTTATACTGACGAGTTGTCATTCCTGACCACGCTTTTGTAATTTCATCAGTCAGAATTGCATATTCTACCCCCTGTTTTACACCACGAGAATCCCATTCATCAGTAAGCTCTTTTCTTGCCTGTATAGCCTGAAGTCGTTGATTTATCCACTCTCTGCTATATCCTTTTTTCAGATATGTTTCAAGGGCTCTCTCTATGGTAAGTTCAGGGTCTATGGTTTCATCAATTCTCTCTCGACCAACTTCTGCAAGCCACATTTTGAAAGGTTCTGCTTTTGGCGACGGGATTGACTGTATTAATCTTAAAAGCTGTTCTGTATTTGCAACATCTGTTTTGTAATTTTTACCATCCTTAGAAGATTGCATTTTCAGTTGTACGATATTTTCGTACAACTGGTTTGCTCCTTCAGCTTTAAGTTTTCGCTTAAGATCGCTCCAGTAACGACGAGGTTCGTTACTGTCAGTCAGAACTGAAATTACATCAACTATGGAAAAATACCATTCTTCTTCCGACTCATTCCACGCAGTACGAATCTTTTTATCTTCAAAAATTTGTATTTTATTTTCTTCACTCATATATGTTCACCCACTTCTAACCTAAAATTATTATAGCAGACTGAATTTGTAAATTCAATCTATTAGTCTTTATAGAGATAAGAATTGCTCATAATTAAGGTCGAAGATAATCTCAATTTCATAACCTCGTGCGACTTTAACCTCTTTGATAAGCTGACAGGCTATCATTTTCTTCTGCTCCATTGTCGAGTTGTCAAACTCATCTGCCCATGTTCTGAATTGCGAATAATAAAAATCAAGCTTACCCATCGCATTTTGCTGATTGGCAAGCTTGTACTTTATATCATTTAATTCAATTTCCTTTTTATGGAGCAAATCGTTTGTATTGTCAATAGAAGTGGACAGTATATCGGGAGTGAAGCGACTTTCACCGAGGAGTGATCGTCCTACTTCGGCAGACAATTCAACCACCTGTCTTTTAAGCTTTTCAATTTCTTTTTCAAGCTTTGTCTGTTTTCTCCTATACTCCGATATTTCGGATTTGTAGCGTTTTTCCAGTGCTATATCTTTGGGTGTTGATTTGATTTTGGCGAGATAATCTCTAAATGTTGCAAGTACAGCACCGTCAATTCTGTGCGCTACATAAGCCGAATGCCCGTCACATGCACCTCTTTTCATCGCTTTGTTCGTACAGATATACCTTTGTCTGCGAACTCTGTACTGACTTCCGGCAAATTTTTTATCGCCATGTGCAAATTTTCCATATCCTGAGTATTATCCAAGTATTCTTCCATACATTCAACATTTATAGCGCCTCTTTCGTGTAATGTGCTTTCGTATATTTCAGAGTGTTCATAATGCCTGTCGTATTCATTCAAGAAATATCTTCAAGCTCAAATTTATTAAAACTATCAAATATTTCTTAGATATTAAAACTTTTGAATACAATTATTAGCATCTGTAAATGAGATATAGTACTTTCCCTTTTCTGTATGTAATGTGTAAGGATTATACTTATCCTTTCTTCTTTTGGGACGTTTGTTGTCCATATTTTGTCCTCCAATCAATCTGAATTTAAAAAATCAAATTGACTGGAGGACTCCTGCTCTTGTATAACAATAAAGTCCTTTCTGCTTTCAATGCAAAAAAGAGCATAAAAATGGCGACAGGTAATAGCATTAAAAGCTAAAACCTGTCGGCATTTAACAAGCACATATTAAATATCTTCTTATTTTTTCTGTTTTTGTTATTTCCCGTTCTCAAACACATACAGATACAAATCCTCAAGGGTTGCTTTTACGGATTGTATTTTATAGTTTTCAGGTGGGATATCAGTTACTAATCTTACAATGATTTTTTCGTCGTTATGATAGAGATTTGACACACGGTAATTATCTTGAAAATATTTAAGTTCTTCCTTATTAATTTCGACTTCAAATACCTTATTTTCAATTTCTTTTGTAAGGTTGGTACAGGTATCATGTGACACAAGCTTACCGTTCTTGAGCAATATTATTTCCCTTGCGATAAACTCAATATCTGAAACTACATGTGTTGAAAACAATATAATCTTATCCTCTGCAATCTCACTTATGAAGTTTCTTATGCGTATTCTTTCCTTTGGGTCAAGCCCTGCTGTAGGTTCATCAAGAAGTAATACTTTCGGATTACCAAGCAATGCCTGCGCCAGAAGAACACGTTGCTTCATTCCGCCCGAAAAAGAACCCACCTTTTTATGTGCTACATCGGACAAATTAACAAATTCTAACAACCTGTCAGTTTGTTCCTTTGCTTCATTCTTTTTCAAGCCTTTTAATGAGGCTATATATAGCAAAAAAGCTCTTGCTGATATCTGATCATAAAAACCTTGCTGCTGTGACATATAACCAAGATGTTTTCTGAACCTATTACCGAGTTTCAAAATATCTGTCCCGTCATATAAAATCTCTCCTGAGGTCCTCTTGACATTATCAGTAATCAGATTCATAAGGGTACTTTTACCTGCTCCATTTGCTCCGAGAACACCATATATTCCATTTGAGAGCGACAGGCTGAGGTTATCCAATGCACAGTTGTTACCATAGTATTTTGTTAAATTTTTTATTTCAAGTGTCATTACCAAACCTTCTTTCTTTGCACCATTTTTGTCTTGCAAAAAAGATAGATGATATTCCCAAGATAAGCATTAAAACAAGCTGAATAAAATAAGTTGTACCATTAGATGACAGTATTAACTTCATTGAGGCTAATGGAGGAATAACCGAAATATAACCCCAAAAATCAATTCCAAGTATATAGAGCAGAGCAGGTACAACCAACAGAATTGTCGAGATAATCATACTAATCTCATATTTTTCCAATGTAGAAATCAAACATACAATGAAGCAAGCAGAAATCATAATAAGCAGTTTTGAAATATATAATCCTAATAGAAAAATAATAAGACTGCAATTAAAAGGAATTATATTCAGGAATTCAATACTGTAAATCGGAGCATTTAAGTTTTCAATCGGGTATCTGATGCATACGCTAATAACTTCTACACAACTTGTACATAGCCATATTATTAGTGTAATAATAGTTGCTGCCAGAACCTTTTTTCTAAACAGAAATTGGCGTCCTTTAAACGAAGACATAAGCACAGGATATACCATTGACTGCTTTTCATAGGCAAAAACATTTGACAAAATAATAATAATACAAAAAACAGAAAGTAATGCAAAGTTCTGTTGCCTTGAAAAAGCCTTTGAATCCAGCAGTTCAATGTATCCTTCTGGGTTTACAAGCCAGGCATTGTCACCTTGCTTTTCAGCATAATTTATACGCTCCTGTATAATATTCAGAGCTTCTCTTTTACTATCAAAAGCATCTGATTTCAAGACATGCGAATTATAGTTATTTTGAGTAATTTTACCTTCTCTATAATCCAAATATGCTTGGGCAAGTTCAGAATCCACTTTTTCAATTTCGTCTTTCAAATTCACAGCGTATTGACGCGCAAAATCTGTTAATTTTCCACTATATTTCTCATAAAATTCGTTAACTATGCTTTCTGTTTCACTTTGATAAATTTCCGTTGTATTAACAGTATTAAAAAGGACAAATATCAGCACAGTTAAAACTATCCATCCCTTTTGAATGATTAAGAGTTTATAAAGTTCATAGCCGATAATAGATATTTTTTCAACTATCTGCCAGTATAAATCAGCTAATTTTTTAAAGAACTTATTAAGCAGATTCGTTAACTTATTTCCGTTAGATTCAGGGTATTTAAACGCAGAAACCAACACTGTTATTAATCCAAAAATGAGTATAAACGCTATTAAAGAGTAAAATATAAGCCAAAATCTGTTTATAACGATATTCAAAAAATTCAGGTTATGATATTTTGCAACTTCTGTTGTTGGATCCACAAAGCAAAACAAGTTTACGCATTTTAAAATAGACAAATTACTTTGGATTGGCAATAATTTATACAATGTAAATTCAACAGCCAATATTACACCGGCAAAACCCAATGCGATATTAATTGTTCTGATGAGTGAAATTATTAACCAAACAAAAAGTATTAGGACGAATTGAGATAAGGCACTTATAAAAACATAAAATGCAATAAATCCCAGTACTGACATCGGAAATACAAAATTTTGAAATTCCTGGATTGATTGAACACTTCTAAATACATCACCTATGCCACCGTATAACAAAAAAGATGTAATAAATAAAATGGTGTATGCAATAGCAGTAGACAGAAAAACACTTACCGTCAGAATTCCTATTCGCTTGATTGCAAGTGAAAATCTTCCTTTTTTAGTAGCATGGATAATATTCCAAAGACCCGATTTTCTCTCTTGAATAAAAACTATGATGATAGCTAAGTTGAAAATAAAAATTATATAATGCACTAATCCAAAATTAACTACAGAAATAATTGGTTTATCATTACCAAGCTCAAGATCTATATGTTTTAGATTTGCGTAATCGTCCGCTGTTTTTTTAATATTTGAGTTAGACAGCGAATCAGCATTTGAAAAAATACTTATTTCGTTCATTTGTTCTGATTTAGAATCAATACTATCTAAATAATCCGGATAGTCAATGATATACTCAATTTGAGTTAAAATTTCCAGAAGCACGGCTTCTTTAGCCGAATAATCATTTTCCGAATATAAGTTTTTATTTTCATCATATTCTTTCGATATTTCCGGATATAAATTACGCAACTCTTCCTCTTTATCTTGCCATACGTCTAAGTAGTTGTCTTTGTCCTCCAGTTTCATTCTCTCAAAATTAATTAATGAATTAACAGTCGAAACATAATCTAATTGTTCCGACACGATGTTTCGCGCCTGCAAAATAGTTTTATTACTTAAGTCATTAAAAAATTCTTTCCTGTAACTGTTTAGCGTTTCAACACTACATCCATTTGAATAAGTATTTTGGTATTGAGTGTAAAGGAAAAAGGAGAAGCATATTGTAATCAGTATTAAAAAGCTGAATATTATTTTTTTATTTAAGAAAACTCTTTTAGATTCATTCATTTAAAATTACTTCCCCGGTATCCGATACAGTATAAATTGTTTTCCAATTATATTTGCCGGTTCCTATTTGATTTTTTGCGAACACCTTTAGTTTTCTATCAGTTGTTTCAATATATAGATTGTCTGAAAGTCCGCCTCTGAAAAATTCACAATCTGAAATAGGAATTGTATCTATTATTTTTCCGTCCGTACTAACAACAAATATTTTGTAAGATGAGGAATCTGTAATTTCATTATCCCAATTTGTCAGGTATAAGTATTTAGTATCACCAACTATCAACCAAGAATCATCAGGTGCATCAATAAAATTAGAATTGTTTTCTCCATTAAGTTCACATTGAAAAAACTTGTTTGAATCAAAGTAATAAATCTTATTATTCATTACTGTATAACAACCCGTTGTATTTATTATTTTTTTAGTTTGACCTGAATGTATATTAAGACGACATATATATCCGTCCCAATTATCATAACTTTCATCAGTTGCATATGAATATGAAAAATACAAATAATCTCCGGCTCCGATAAATCTCGTTATAAAGACACCATTATCATTTTCCCTGAATACTTGTTCTACTTTTTTGTCATCTAAATTCATTCGAAACAGTTGTGTACCCTTCTGTGTGTTTAATGACCAAAAAGCATATTTTCTATGAATCGTAAACACTCCTATATTATTAATATCAGAAGTTTCAAATAATTTTAATACTTCTTCTCGTTTTGATGCATCCGAGTTAATTTTGTAGAGAGAAACCGAGTTGTCGCTGTCACTGCCTCTTCCTAGCATATAGATATTATCATTATAATAGGCATAACCTTTATCAAAATAAAATATACTATTTGGAAAAAATGCATTACAGTCGCTTTCCCCCTCGTCAACATTTGTTATGTGCTGACAGTCGGGTTTTCCGCAAGCGATAACAGCTTTTTGTACTTTGTTATCATAATAATATAATGTATTGTTATAAAAAGTGTACTCTCCGCTTCCATTTGATATGTTCATACCTGTTTTTGAAATAAAAAACGGCTGATCATCTTTGCCAATTTCAAACGATGTTTTTTCACAAGCCTGAGTCCCGTAGTCTGTTACTGTATCACCGTATTCATTTGATTTTAACCCGTTATTTATTCCGTTAGTTGGATCATCAGATACAGGCTGACTATTTTCCTGCTTACCACAAGCACTTAGAGAAGAGAAAACAATTATTAATAATAAAACAGATAGAAGTTTTTTCATTTTAGTCACCATACAAATTGTAAAGTTTTTATATAAAATCAATTGGGGGGGAGTATAAACTCCCCCTTTCTGTTCGAAATATGGTAGTTATACAAAATATTCATTTAACTATTTTGCTTCTTACCCTTACCTAATAACACAAAACCACAGGTGGTTGGTTTTATAAGTTATTACTCATTTGTAAATCCGATACTAAGAATATTAAGATATCAGGCCAAAAAAATTGGATACTCCTGAAGAGATTATCTTAGATATATCAATTTTGCCAATAATAGTCCATAGAATATGTACTGCCCGTTCCAACCTTATATTTTGTGTAGTCATATGTGCTGCTCGCTACAAGTTTCCAGCCGGTACCGGGAGTAACACCTGCGTAAATTGATGTACCGTTTCCAGTTGAGTTTGTATCCCTTACATAAGAATAATTCGATCCATTCTTTGTTCTGCACTGCAAAGGTGAGATGATCAAATTTGTGTAACCACTCGAACGAAGTATTACGCTCACCTTAGTACTTCCCTTTGCTGTGTACTCCAAACTGTGTGTATATGCACTTGCACTGATAGCAGAAAACGATGAGATTGCACAAACCGCCGCCATAATGGTAATAACCGTTCTCCTTACTTTGCTTTTATTTGTTTTCATTATCGAAAACCTCCTTCTATTATTTATTATTTGTCTAAATTTTATCTGTAATTTGTTGCAACAATCACAAAACTTCAATAAATTGAACAATGTTACCATAATTCAATTATCTTGTGATTAAATCATATCACTATTGACAAGGCTTGTCAATAATATTTTGATATTTAAAATATTGAAATTACAATATTTTTATGTATAATAGAATTGCTGGTAAATAATAATTTTGAAAAGGTGTTTTATGGGTACTAAAAATAATTTTTTCAGCGGAATAACAGAAATTCTTATTCTGGCAATTTTGAATGACCATGATAGCTACGCCTATGAGATTGTTAAGTACATTAAGGAATTTTCCGACGGGTGCCTTGCGATTTCCCAAAATACCATTTATGCCGTTACCTACAAGCTTGAAAATGAGGGTAAAATTTCTCAATATTCAAAGCTTGTTGGCAAGCGGAGAACAAGGGTTTATTATCATCTTGAACCTGAAGGCAAGGAATATTACACCCAACTGTTAAATAACTTTCGCGGTGCTTACACCGGTGTAGAAAAAATACTCTCATCTTTAAATGAAAATATGGAGGATAAGGAAAATGAATAAACTATGTAAGGAATATATCAACGAAATAAAAGCTATGTTTCCTGTAAAAGGAAAAGAGGAAAGAAAATACATAAAGAATCTAAGTAAGGATATAGAGGACTACTGTGAGGAAGCAGACGCAACAACAAAGGAAGAACTTTATAAAAACTACGGAACTCCTGTTGATGTAGTAGCTGAATATTTTTCTGCTACCGGTGTTCCCTATGTTATTAAAAAGCTTAAAATCAGCAAATATATTAAATCATTAATCGCCGTAATCATTGCAGTTGCTTTAGTTCTTTCTACTGTGTATGGCGTTATATTATGGGAAGAACATCAAGCAATCATGAGGCAAGAAATGATCTACGCTGAAAATGTAATTGAATAAAGGAGAAAAAGTCATGAAGAAAACAATAACCATTACATTAATTATTGCACTTATTAGCTGTATATTATTTAGTATACCTGTCAGTGCTACAACCACTGACAATACAGAGAAAACCATTGAATATTTAGAAAATGGCGATTATATTGAAACGATAATTACCGATGATACTGAAAATTCCGATATTTCTCTATATGCTACAAATACAATCACCAAAACAAAAACCAGTTATTACAAAAACAGCAGTGGTATCGTACTCTGGTCTGTTTCAGTTAAGGCTACATTTTCATACAACGGCAGTACATCAACCTGTACACGCTGTTCACACAGCACAACTGCACCTGCATCTGCTTGGTCTATAAAAAGTGCATCGCACAGCAAATCAGGCAACACGGCAACAGCAAAAGCAACAGCTACATATAAGACAAATTCAGGATCAACAGATTATACACGCTCTGTTACTATAAAGTGTAGTGCCACCGGCGTAGTGTCATAAACTTAAGTTAACTGGAATTATTTTAAACAGTAAACTACTTTTCTCACCGTTGCTTCTATATCTTTGCTTGGTTGTAATTAGTTTAGCATTTTTTAAATCTTTGATAGCCCTTCTTACTGTGGCAGACGACAGCTTGATGTCGCCTGCTATTGTATTTACGTAGGGCCAGCATTCGCCGTTTTTGTTTGCTCGGTCGTGGAGGTAGGTATATACGGCAACGGCTCTGTGGGGTAAGTCCATTTGATAGAGATAAGTTAATCTACTCATTATCCAGCACCTCCTGTGGCGGTCTTTCGGTTCTTATGACTACTTTTCTTTGCTTGTCTGCGCTCTGTTCAACGCTTGAATTTTCAGGTTCTTCTATTGGATCATTTTGCTGTTCTGAATTAATAGTATCTTCACTCTCGGTCTGTTCTGTATCTGGCGAGGTCTTTAGGTTTTCATTTTTCTTCTTTTTCTCACCGCTTGTTTCATCAAAATCCGAATCAGTTACAGGACAGTATGTTTGGATTATGTTGTTGAACAACTCCGAACGATTGGCATAGTGGACTTCACGGTTTCCGTTCTCCTTGACCTCATACTTTTCCTCAAATTCTATTCCCCATTTGAAAAATAATTTCAATTTAACTTTCATCGGATAAAAGCCTGTTTTCATAACAACAAATGTGCCTTTCGGAAGCGATTTTAACTCATCGGGAGTCATCAAAGGTCTTTCTATCATCTGCAAGGATTGCGACGGATCGTTTTTGCTCCTGCTTACAGAACCACTCATAACAGTTCTTGAACCAAGTGCTTTTGACAACACTTCTGCACTTGTACTGTTGGGAGCAAATCCACCGAAGATAGTCAGCTGTGTGTTGTCAATAATTACATCAGCACTCTCTTTGCCGTAGTTGCGTTCAAGCTGTGCAAAGGATTGAATGATTGGAACTATCTGCAAACGCCTTGAACGAGATGCAGAGAACATCATTTCAGCCGAATCAATTTTTGGCAGCGTGCCAAACTCATCGCAGAAAAACACACAGCGGTTTTTCGGCACACCGCCGTTTTCATCTGCAACTGAAAGTATTTCACGGTAGAGCTGTTGGATAATCAGCGAAACCATAAAGAAAGTGTTGGTTTTTTTTCGGGCATTACAATGAATATTGCACACTTTTCATTGCAGAATTTTTCAGCGTCAATCTCTGTATCAAAGCACAAAAGCTGTTCAAGCTCGGAGTCAAGAAAAGCGTTGAGCCTTGACAAAGCTGTACTCATAACACTCGACATAGATTGCTCGGCTGTGTTTAGTGCCGCCCCCTGCAAACCATTTTGCCTTGTGGTCGTCAGGAAGATAGTCCATTAATAGCTGAAACTGATTTTTGCCTTTTTTGCCGGTTGGTGCAAACAATTCCTGAATGATTTTGAATACCGAAACAATATGCCTTTCTTCGGATTCACAGAATTCTGAAACAAGCAGAATGGTCGCTGTTAAAAGTCCCTCTGCCGCATCATAAAAGTAAGCGTTCTATCCGAATGAAGCTGAGTCCATTCCTGAAAGAATAATCGTCTTTGAAATGATTTTTGCGTATTTTTCTGCTCGTGCCTTGTAAACAAGCTGTTCAGGTTCGGCTTTGCATAAATCCATATATTTGTTCACGAGGTGTAGGAGATTATTTCCGTGTGAGCGTGTGGGATTACGCAAATCTATAACAGAAATTTTGTAGCCGTAATACTTTTCCGCAATTGTTCCATAGTTGCGAACAATGTCGCCCTTTGTGTCGGTTGATAAAAATGACATACCCGTAGCACAAGCGTATTCAATGCACGGATAAAGCCAAAATGCGGTCTTACCGACACCTGCCGCACCAATCATCAGAGCGTGAACATCGCCTGTATCAACCATTGCTGTTGTTCCCTTTTTTCTGTTCTTGCAACCGACAACTATACCTTGCTTCTTTGGTCTGCTGTCGGGAATTGTACGCCATTCATTTGGTTTAAAATCAATTTGCTTGTAGGTTCTCTTTATCTCTTTTTTAGTCGCCCAACGAGCCGCTCCGTGCTGACCTTGTCCGACCGTCTTGTTCTTTATGCGGTTGATGGAATAGTAATTGCCGACCGTAGAAATAATTATAAACAAGGCAAACATCGAGCCTGTGACAATAATCAGAGTTATAATACCTGAGGGCATAATTGCTCATCTTCTTTCTCTGTTATCTTATAATGGGTAGTTCTTCTCTTATCACCGTGACAGGTGGCACCTATCAGCGATTAGGTGCAGTTACCTCCTGGCGGAGAATTTTATTGACATTCAAATAACTATTGATTATAATAACATTAGGATATATTTATCCTATTTGCACATAATAATTCCGGAGGTGTTTTTATGAATGTAAACACAAAATCTCTTGTTTCAATCACAGAAGCAAATCAAAATTTTTCTAAGGTTGCAAGATTAGTTGATGAAAATGGTTCGGCAGTTATTCTGAAAAATAATGTTCCTCGTTACCTTATTGTTGAATTCAGTCAGGCAGAAAACGAACAGATTGCTGTTGATGAAGATGTTATGGATATTTCAAAAAGGCTGATTGCAAAAAATAAAAAAACCTATGAGGTTCTTGCAGAATGATAGTTTTATCTAAACCACAAATTCTTATGATGCACAAATCCTTGATTGAGGAAACAGGCGGACTTGACGGTATCAGAGATGAGAACTTGCTTGATTCTGCGATAAATGCACCTTTTCAAAAATTTGACTGCCAAGATTTATTTCCAACTGTACAACAAAAAGCTGCACGGCTTGGGTATGGAATCATAAAAAATCACGCTTTTGTTGACGGGAATAAACGTATTGGCACGCACACTATGCTTGTTTTTCTTGCACTCAACGGAATTGAACTTGACTACACACAAGAAGAACTTTACACAACAATACTGGATATGGCTGATGACAAACTTGAACTTGCTGATTTGACAAAATGGATAATTAGACATCAAATATAGTGCAAATTGGCAAACGCAAACAAGAATTTATTATACGGTGAAAACAATATGAGATTTTTATTGATAATTGATATGCAGGAAGATTATATGGGCGAAAAAAGAAACAAGAAAAAATTTCCCTATGATACTAAAAAACTCATAGATAATGTAAACCATAAAATCAATTCATATTCGAAAGAATACATAGTCTATATTAAAAATCAGTTTTTTTGGGAATCACCTAAAAGAGAAAAGTCACTATCAAAAGAGATGAATGTGGTTTCCAAACAGATTTTTACAAAGAGAAATCCCAATGCTTTTAAAAATATTCAATTTGCTAATTTCCTAAAGGAAAAGAATGTAACAGAACTCGAAATTATAGGCATTGATGGTAATTATTGTGTAAGAGCAACAGCAATTGCGGCTTCCAAGACTGGGTATGAAGTGTTTTTAGACGAAACCTGCATTGGAATTTCTAACGCTAAAAAGTATGAAAAGTCTAAATTAAAAATGAAAAGTGTTGGAATAAAATTTTTATATATTACATTTTCAAACCCTGATCCTGCTTTTTATCATTAATCTTCTGCTGTAATTTTTTATCCGTCCGTTGTTCTTTCTGCTTTTCTTCAAATCGAAGTTGATTTTGAATCATATTGCTGAGGAAACGCAGGAGATAGAGGGAAGAAACTGCAACACTGTTGCGGTTGGTTTTAATTGAATAACGAGGATACAGAACACCTCTGTCTGAATCAAAAACTGATTTGGCAGAGGTGTTTTCTTCGTGTTCAAGGGGATTTGAGTCGATTTCTTCAACTGTCGCTTTCTCTTGCGTTGCGTTTAATTTCATCGCTTCCCTGATAATTTCATTCTTGATTGACTTGAATTTCTTGTTGTTGACTAAAGGAAACCTCTCCGGCATTTCATCCGTGTAGGTACGAATTGTATTTTCTTTTTGCTCATACCACAGGTCATATAATTTTTTAATCCTGTCATCACTTGCAAGCTCTTCAACAATAGAATTCACAAGTGATTTTACAGCAGGCTTGAGATAACCATACACCTTTTTACCTTTCGTTTTTGAAAGCCTGTCGGCAAGTTCTAACAGCTTGTGCTGAATTGATGCGCTGATATATATTTCCGAGTTTATTTTCGAAACCAAATTCTCTACCATGTCACGAGCCTCAGCACGGAGCTTATCCCTGTGTTCGGTTTGCTTTTCATAGATGCACAATAAATCTTGCTGAAAAATATCTTTTGCAAATGACGAGCGCAGATTTTCAACTCCATTTTGCGTGAGATAGCCTTCGTTCTCAACAGTTGAATATGCAATCAGATGCACATGAGGGTGGTGCGATTCATTATGAAATGCAGCATACCAACGAAGATTCTCCATTGGTATTTTCAGATTTTTAGCAAGTGCTTCTGTCTGTGTGCGGAGCATATCCCGCCAGCGAGCTCCGGTATTAAAGCCAAGCCGTTCCGCATCCTCTCTGCGAATAGAAATTATCGCAGTCCAGATATTACCCTTGTGCCTGTCGAGTTCTTCCGTTACTTTACTCAACTGAACCTGCACACCGTCATCGGTAAAAAGTCCGTGAGAGCCGAATCTTTCTGCACGAGGACGGGTAGCAATGTAATCGGCATATGCTTTTCTGCCCGAGATTTCATAAGCGTAGTCTTCCATAAATCTTGAGATAAAATCAGATGCCGAGCCTTGATTTTGCTTTTCAAGGTAATCAGCGTACTCAAACATATCCTTGCTGTCGGGAAAATCTTTTAAGATTTTTTCAATTAGATTCTTCTGCTTTGCCGTTGCAGGAGCAAATTTTTTAGTGTCATCAATCTTTTCTACGCCCTCACGGGTGGCGATATATTTTGCGTAACCGCCTGCGCTGACCTTTCTGTTTGGCTTTAGATATTTAAATTTCGTAACTAACCTTGCCACAAATATTTATCCTTTCTGCCAATCGTATGCATCATCAAAAGAAAATGAACCGTTTAATTTCTTTACCTCTTTGATACACTCACCACGAAGTTTTGTAAGAGTCATCTTGTCAATATCCTGTGACGAGGCAATAATATTCATTGTCATAGCCAGCTCTACGGCTAATTTAAAAATCAGTCTGCTCATTCGGTTGTCGCTCTCAGCGACTATAGACTTCAATGTAGAGGTAACCACATTAGGAAGATACTGACTGTTGTCGTTTGAGGAAAGGTATCCCACATAAAAAATTATTGCCTTTTCAATAAATTCACTTCGACTCCCACAGTTATCTTCCTTGTAGATATTCTGTACCATATCGAGTGTTGATTCCTTTATCCAGAGTGCAAACTTCCGCTTTACTTCTTTTCTGTTATCCGTTTCATTCAAGTGCAAAACCTCCTTTTTGTCACAACCCATAGTTGCAACTCCTTGAATTTTGGCATTTTATTCGGCAATTCGGGCAGTTAAACCCACAAGTACAACTCCAAAGCTGAAAATTAACCCCTATGGATTTTCGTGGCTGAAAAGCGGGAAAAACCGCATGTCAGTCGGCGTTGCCGTCTGCCGTAAACCGACACGAGGGAGCGACTGCAACCCCGTGTCTTTCTCCTGCTTAAATACCTACCCTTGAAAAACTGCCCAAATTGCCGTAACTTCGATTTTTCACACCTTGCCACAAACCGCCCGATTTCGGCTTTTATTCGATTTCGGATACTTTTCCGACTTCTCCTTTAAAAGCCGACACGAGGCGAATGTGGAGAGAATACTGCCGTTATTCTGCTTTTATTGATTTGCCGTTTATTACTTCAAAATTACACTCTGTATATGACAGTCCGTACTCCTTAACCTCACGATTCAGAATATCGAACATTGATTGTTCAATACTTCGAGGGGATAACTTGATTTCATCACTTAATGTGTCATAGCAAATCCATTCTTCGCTCTCGGGTGTGTCCTTTACAAGAATATCAAATCCGAGGAGCATTTTATCGGGAGTAGGAAATACTACGGCGTTGATTTTTACACAGCCGACTGTGAGTGAAGCAAACAGAGTGTCGTGCTTGTCTTTTGAATTTTCGGAAAGTAATTTCTTAACCTCGTTCACAGACAAATACATTTTGAAAATATATTTATCGCCGAGATGCTTTTTCAATTTCTTTCTCTCGTTCATAAACTCATGCCACCTATTCCCATATCTTCATCTTCATCAGGTGAATCAAACAGATTGTTCTGTTCAAGGTTATCGTAGAATTTCTCTGCACTGTCATTTACGGCTTCGTTTAAAACATTCAAGTCAAAACCGCAGTCCTTGTACCCCTGCAATACAGTATCATAATAGCTTGCGCTGGGCAATCCGAAATTCTGCTTAAGATTCATAATGTAAACCATCGCTGTCGTTTCCGATCCATTACTCATCCGAACAGGCAAGTCCTGCTTGAAGTAGTGGGAGGGATAACCCTCGTAGCGGTCAAGCAGTTTTTCATCTCTCGGCTGAAGTTCCCACAGTGCAACGGCAACGGACTTACCGACGCAAGGTGCGATTGTTGCATAGGAGCAGTGAGGCATACCCTTGAATTGTAATTCGTAATTTTCGACTACACCCTTTCCGACAAGCTTTGCTGTCGGACAACGGTATTTCATCTGTTTAAGATTGAGATTACTGCCATAGGCAATGTATAATTTTTTACTCATAATAGATTTCTCTCCTTACATACTCATAACAAAACCCGAATCCTCATTCTGCTCAGTTGCAGTTTCAGATTCGGGTTCGTTGATATTTATATTTTCGTTTGTATTCTGAACTGTATCGTTCAACTGTGCGGCTCGTTTTTGAGCAAGTCTTTCCTTTTGCTTTTCAGCCTGTGCAGGATTCTTCCACGCAATGTTGCCCTCAAGATTTTTCAGCAGATGATGACGAGCTGTTTTGAATTCGTGACCTATCAAACCCAATCTTAAAAGCCAAGTTCTGAAAGTGTACTTTTCATTATCCGATACAGTTTTAGCGTGTCTTGCAGACTTCTGAATTAAAGCCTGATGACTGATTGCAAGGCATAGCTGAATCGCTGACTTTACTTCTCCTGCGTGTAAAGTGGAATTGAATAGACGAAATTCAATCGTACCCTTGTAGAACACGCTGTGAAGATTCAAAGCATGGTAGCGTGTGTCATCATAGTGTCGGTAGCTGTAATCCTCGCCGTCATACCACATTGACTTGAATTGCTCCATTGACATCGGCGGACGGTTATTGATTTCATCAAGGAAACGAGTGTCCATCTTCTGACAGTAATGTTCCCTTGACACATTTACTTTCAACGCCTTGTAGAGCAAGTCCTCTTTCGTCGCCATAATATTTACGATATTGCGAAGTGTTTTAGGGGTATGCCTTGACGCATCTATATGACAATGCAAACCACAGCTTGAATTTACTCTTGCTCCTGCTCCACGAAGCTTTCTGACAAGCTCCTGTATAGTTTCTATATCATCGTACTTACAAATTGGAGTAACAAATTCAACAGAGTACAGCGAGCTTGCATTTCGTCCCGAACGGTTTTCACAGTGAACACTTGCGTCACGCATAATCTTCCACATCCTGCCGTCATTGTCACGAACAGAATACGCATCATAACAGCCACCGACATGAGTTGCGTCTGTATGAAAATAACCGGCAATCACTTTCGCCGCAGTACTGCGAGTGATGCCGGTCATTTCTATTTTTATGCCAAAATTTTGCGACCTCAAGTCTTTTCCTCACTTTCAATCTTTGGTTTTTTAGGCTTTGGTGGTTTCACCTGTGAACCTTTCATATCAATGAACTCCCTGACATTTGCAGGGACATATTTTGCGTACAGAGCGTCCACAGATTTTTCAAGTTCTTCCTTGAAATCCAAATCACGCTGTGACATATACAACTTGATTGCAGACAACTTTTCATCGTCATACATAATGCTGATACTTGATTTTTTCAATTCAATCACTCCTCACTTTTTGTTTTTATCAATATATTTGATGTTTGGAATCTTCAGCCACTTAGTCCAACCTCGACCGTTAAGCTCTGTTTTGACAACTCCGTAGGCTGTGCCCTGTGCTTCGATGACTTCTCCGTTGCCGATATACACTCCGATGTGACCGTCCATCCAGACAGCAAGTCCGGGTGTGTCGGGCATATTTGAAATCGGTCCGCTTTCAGTTACACTGCTCCAAATGGAGTTTGCTCCGCAGTCGGTGAAGCCGTTTGAGCCTGCGACAATTTTTCCGCTGTCAGCATTGTACCAAGCGTAGGATTTTATCAAGCCTATGCAGTCGCAGACTCTCTTGCCGAGCCACTTTTCACCTACCTCTCGCATTTCACCGCCTGCCTCATTGTTGCCGGGAAACAGACTTGCCTGTTGGTCGAGATATTGCTTTGTGCAGACCTGACCGTAACCGCCGTAGACATAACCCCAGCCGTTTTTGTATGCATTCTCGCACCACTTGACAAGATCGAGATTATTTTTCGTGGTCTTGTCCGTAAAGCCTGCGGTGCTGATTTCTGCCCCCTTGATTGACTGCATCATCTTTTGAAACTCGTCATACTTAATCTCTGTTCCGAATTTCTGATTGACAGCTTTTATCAAATCCTCATCAGACTGATTCTTCTTGAAACAGGATACAAAGTTTTTTACAAAGTCCTCATCCTCTGATTTATCGGACAGAGAAAACAGATAGATAACCTCTGCCTGTGTGTTATAGTCGGACAACTTTTTATTTTTCAGTTGGTTTTCAACCTCAGTCATTGTGTCGTTGATAAGCTGTAGATTTTCCATCTGCTCAGCTGAGATGTTTTCTTGTATGGACTGATTGAGCTTGTCTGTGTCAAGCTCAATACTGCCGTTGAAAACTGATACCACAGCAATAATCGGCATAACCACAAATATGATTATGCCGATTATTATACCGCCTATTATTTTTATTACCTTTTTATCTGTGAGCAGTGCAACTGCTATTTTCTTTAGTGCTGCACCTATGGTAGCACTCATTAAGACTCACCCACTTTCTAAAAATAAAAATTCTCAATTTAAAAAAATTAAATTTTGCCTTGACAAACGCAAATTCATATGCTAATATTAGGTCGTTGAAGTCGTTATAGTCGTTTTAGCCGTTACTGATGTTTCGAACATTTAGATTATTTCTACTATTCACTTTAGCAAAAATTTCAAAAAGGAGGTTCCATCTTATGGAGCAACACAGAGGCATAGCGCTAAAACTAGTAAACTCAAAATCAGGAATATCAAACAAAGAAATTATCAATTCGCATTACAGGATTGCACAAGAAAAAGGTAGCGTTTGGTTCTCCACAGCGATCCCAGTTAGCAATAAGCGCCAGATTGACAAAGTACTTTTCGTGGTAAATGGAGAAAACGGAGAAATTTATATCACCGCTGATATTTTAGAAACAAACATTAAAAACGAACCCTTTGTTCTAGATGATTGTGAAGATCTAATTCCTAAAACTTACCAAGGAGAAAAAAAGAGAACATGGTTACATATAACAAATATGAGAAAAGTGGGTAACGAATATACCGATAACGCTATTGTTTATTACTCAGATGGCTCAGAAAAAAATGTGCGTACCCTTATGCATCAGCCACGTATCAATAGAGCATATTACACATGGAAAAATGAGAATGTTCAGTGCAATTTAATATAGTATTTCTAAATAAAACCATAGTTAAAATTTAACTTTTATTACTCAAAAAAACTTCCTTCTAGATTAGATTATAACCAACATAATTACCTAGTAGGAAGTTTTTATTTGCAGTAAAAATTTTTTGTGAATTACTATCTGCCGCCTGCACTGCTGAAAATCTCTGCTTTGTATTCGGGAGCCTGAACAAGAAGCAAATAGCGTTCATTACCGCACCTATACAGACAAGTTCCACGCTCACCGAATTTGATTAAGGCATACTCGTTTGGCTCAACCATTAGGGAATCTTCAAAATCCTTAGGGTTAATATTTCCGGGGAAGAATAAGAAGTGATGAGTAGGAATTGAGAACAGGGGTTTTGTGTATTCCTTAACGCTTGAATCCAGTCCGAACTGCTGTGCAATTCTAGGAACTTCGTTTGATGCAAGCATTATTCCAAGTCCTAAAAGCATATTGCCGGGGAAGGTTAGCAACCCGAGGAACAGCAGAGTTGTCTGCATAAATGCCGTAAGGCACAGTGCCGCTATCTGTTTCATCCACTGATTAAAGCCGTCCTGATATCCTCTCGGAACGCTAAACATATACAACGCACCTACCGCCATTTGTATGAGCAGAATTCCTCCACGCTTAATGTTCGCAAAAAAGATTTTTATTACGCAGTAGGCAAAGGCTATCATACATAGCAAATTGAGAAGTCCGAATGTTGTCTGTGTTGCTACTGCAAAACTGCCCTCTAAAACACTTGTGCTTTGTCCTGCTAAATCAATGCTTTGTTGCCCTGCCATTATAGATGACAAATCCTTTGAGAATGTGTTTTGCAGGCTGATGCAAAATTTATACAGCTCCACAGGCACAACGCCGAACAGCGAACAGGCAAAGAAACCTTTAAGCACATTAATTGCAGTTGTCTTTATGTTTGCTCTGCCGTTCTGATATTCAACAGCCACATCAAATACGGCAACGACCGTTCCTGCGACGAACAATGCCCAGCCAAAAAGCGTAAACAGGTTTATTGTCGCCTGCACCCATTCAAGGTCAAACACATCTGCACCCATATTACCCATCATCGTGAAGAAGTCGGCAACAGCGTTGTAAATCGTTTCATAAAGCCACTGAATCATTGTGTTCCATATAGCATTTGAGATTTGCTCACCGAGGTAATCGAACACACTGCCTATGGCACTGCCGATTCCACCGATGAAATCTCCTAACCAATCAAAAATATAAATCACCTCGCAAAAGGCTGTTATGACAACACAACAGCCTTGTTTTTATTGTTATCAGAGTACCGTCCAGATGTATAGCGGTGCTGTAAGAGAGAACACAAGACAGCCGAAAAGAATTGCCGGCGCGGTGAATTCAAACTGTCCGTGCTTGCGGTAATCGAGATAAGCAGTAGCAAGTTTAACAAAGAAAATTATGGCAAGAATCATATCTACCGCCGGGAACACAACATTGTTTACTACATTTTTAATCTGCGTTTGTGCGGAATTACAAGTGCTTTGAATTGCTGATGATACATCGCCTGCGGCAAAGACTGTTACTGCCGATATTCCGAGCATTAACAATATCACTGATATTCCTGCTATCCACTGTAATAACTTAATTTTTCTTGATTTTATCATTTTTTACCTTCGATTTTCTTAAATCATTCTCCGATATATATCTGACTTCGATGTTCAGTTTTTCTGCAAAGCGAATTTCTGTTTTCATACTCTCAGTTATTTCATCTCCGAAAACCCAAACCGCATCGCAAACCCAAAGCATTGAAAGTCCGGCAAGCATACCGAGGTTTCTTTCTTCTTTGTTGCTGTCATCCAAAATCAGCGCATAAAAATGTGGTATGAATGGAGCCATACCGTTTTGTTTTAGTGTACGGCTTGCAATGCCCATAAGATTGAATATGTTGGAATCACAGCCTATTAATGCACATTCGGGTTTGAGCTTTTCTTCATTGTTCTGCTCAGGTTCAAAACCGCCGAGCCTGTTGTCTACATAATCGGACAGCCGCATTCCTGCAAAGGCTGTATATGACTGCAATCGCCACATTGCCAGCTTGCCGATGTCGAGGTGGACATCTTCAAAGGGATAGAGAATACAGGTTACGCCGTCACTCATGAACACCGAAACATTCTCAAACTTTGTGTTGTCAAGAAGTATTCCTTTGTCCGTGAGCATTTTATTGATGCCGTCCACCCATTCCTGTGTTTCACCGCCACACCCCTGCAAGATGAGTCCTTCCTTGCCGTTCATACGGCGTAGATCTGTTAAAGTTATTTGGTTTATTTTCATTGAGATCAGTCCTTTCAAAAAAATAACAGCACCCGATTAAGAGTGCTGTCTATACTTTACTTAGCAGTAAACTACATATATTTTGTTGTTTTCTGCCATTACATTGAATGATAAGTCGCTTGGGACTATGCCGTCACTTTGATAGTAGTAGGCTACATACTCAACATCAGCGTAACAATCTGCCATCAGTTCCGAAGTGCTGTCATAATATGATGCGTTTGTGGGTGAGAACCAGCTTGCGTTGCCTGTGTTCAGTGAGGAATCGTATTTCATTCCGAGCTGCTGACCGTAAGTTATGCAGGCACTCACCGCATACTGAACATCAACCGTTTTTGCTTTGGTAGGCGGTTGCGTCGGTTTTTGTGTTGGTTTTTGTGTCGGCTTTTTCTTCGGTTTGGGTATTCTTTCCCGAAGGCTCTGTTTCTTTTGAAACTGTGGCTTTTTCGGGGATTGTTATTTCAGTTGTTGCCGTTGCAAAAGTTTCCGTAGATACAGAAACATCCGCAGCCTTTGAAACTACGGATGTCTGAATATCGTTATTTAATTTTTCTTCTGCTGTACAAGCTGTGAATGTTCCTGCTGCCAAAATCAATGTTAACATTATTGCGATTTTCTTTTTCATACTATCGCCGTCCAATCTGCAACAAGTATATCCAAAGAATTTCAAATGTCCAGAGTTTTTTGGAATTTATAAATTGAATTTATTTATTTTTTATATCAAGAGCTTTTAATACTTTCTCAAATTTATCCTCCAGCTTGTCCTCGCCATCTAAATACAGAATCTGACACGGAAATGACTTTTCTAATTCATCATGCATCGCTTTACTTCTGATATTCAAACCACCGTTGTCATAAGACTTTGCCCATTCAACAAACTCAATATGATGTTGGTACAAATCTCCATCTGGTTCAATACGTAAGCCATATCTTTCCTTTTCTCTGTTCACCAATCTTTCAATGCGTACACTCCGTTTCATTTCAATTCTTATAGCTAATGTGAAATATGGAATTAACTCATCACCCCAATCTGTAAGCGAACCAGATATTACAACATTCTCAGATTTGTTAATATCATTTTTCATTAGCTCTATTCGCTCTTTTTTTGGGCGTTTATGCGTGAACTTAGGTTCTGTAGGCATCCAAAAATAATCATCGGTATCAATTTGTGTAAATCCTAATTCTTCACATATTTTTTTACCCAATGTTGTTGTACCAGAACCGGAAGCACCATAAATATGAATTACATTTTTCGTAATAAACACCACCTTAAATTCAAGTTTTTCCACCAAAAGTATATCACACCAAAAATCAATTATCAACTCAACCCAAACTCATACTTTCTGTTTTTCTGCCCACAGCAGAGAAAGGTGAATAAGTGCATCTCTCTGTTCTTCCTCGGACAGGCTGTCGAGGAAATCTTCAAGGGTGAAATTATCCTCGAAATCTTCTTCTGATTCCTTGCAGTTGTAGCAGATTTTTTCTTTCCTGACAAGTACCGAGCCGTCATCCTGTTGGGTGAATGATAAAACATCGTTGTATCTGAATCCGATTCGCTGGCGGATTTCATAGGGGATTGTAATTCTTCCTTTTTCCCCGAGGACTCTGTATATTTTTAGCATTGCTCGTCCTCGCTTTCCGCAAGCTCTGCTCTGCACTCATCACAGATGCAGTCGTAACAATTACACTCGTCATCAAAATTTTCGCAATCATCATCACACCTTTCAATCAAAATTGCTCCGTCCACAGCTGAAATCTGCACAGCACAGTCGGATGTGATTCCTGATACAATAAGTGCGTCAAGCGGTATGCTTACATAAATTCTATTTTCCATGGTTTAGGAAGCACTGATTAAATCCTTTGCACAGATTGTTTAGTCAGATTTTTTTGCCGTTCAGTACAAAAAACCGCAGTAATACTGTCGTATTGCGAGAATTTTTTGGGCTGAACGGCGGAAAATATGCAAACAAGATGTGTGAAGAGATTTGGTCAGTGCTTCCTAAGTATACACTCCTTCAAAATTTGTTCTAAATCAATTTGTTGTTCGATTGTCAAGTCAAGCAGGCTCAATTGCAACGGTTTGTTTCTCTGCCTTTCATACATATCGTAGTTGCTGATTAGCAGTTCGGGAAATTGCTCGCCTGCGTTGATTCGCTGTTTCATATTGTGTAACCTTGTGAAATCAAAGAATGAATAACCGTCATATAAATTGCGGATTTCTTCACAATCGTTATATGATACAAGCCATTTGCCTTTTGCTTTTGCAAGTGCGTTTTTCAGCCTCAAGTGGTCATCCCAAGTGAAACCGCACTGATAAACATACTCGCTTGAATAGTAAGGCGGATCGCAGTAGAAAAAGGCATTATCTCGGTCGTAATGCTTTATCAGGACTTCAAAATTCTGATTTTCAATCACAGTATTTTCAAGTCTTTTGCCGACTTGCTCTATCAGTTGAAACAGGCTCACTACTGAAAAGGGCTGACAGGCAAATGACTTTCCACTGCTTGAATAGCTGTATCGTAGAAGTTTAAGAAACATTACTGCTCTGCGCAAGTCGTAGTCTTGTTTCATTTTTATATACAATTCTATGATTTCTTCTGCTTTCAAGTCGGGAAGAATAATCTTCGTCAATTCCAATTCTTCATCAAGGTATTTGTCCTCAAACTTTTCCTGTTTAAAAAATTTCTTTATTTGCATTGAAATCATCCCTTGAATTAAGCGGATAAAATCCGAGCTCTTTTATGAATGCCATAGGTCTGTCACGCATACAGCGAAAGAGGTTTACAAGATTATGGTTATAATCGTTGAAAACCTCAAACTTATCAGGCTTTTTCTTGCCTAAAAGTACTGCTCCCGAGCCTCCGAACGGTTCAATATACCTTTCGTAATTCAGAGGAAAGAGGGCGTACAAAATATGAAGTATGGAGGTTTTGTTACCCATCCAACTTACAGGGGTTTTGATATTCTCACTTCCTTACGGCGAGCCGCCGTTGGCAATTCTACACCGCATAACATTACAATAGAGGAAACATTGTCAGCAGTGGGGAGTTATAACTCTCATCTCGCCAAAATTTTTTAATACCAATCGCCCCTGAAACGACAAAAAGCCGTTGATTAAATTTAAAATCTAACCAACGGCTGTATATATGAAAACCAATATCAGTCGTTCGGAACGATTGATATCAGTTGTTGTTATTTAATTTTTATCGTTTACATTTTTGATAATCTTCCCGATTTCAGAGATTACATTTACTGTCACAGCATTTCCAGCCATCTTGTAGAGCCTGCTGTCGGATAGTCCTGTTGCTTTTGCCTTGTCGAACTGATCGTCCGTAAAGCTTTGTAATCTACAGCACTCCCTCGGAGTAAGCTTTCTTATTCTGCCGATATGAACTTCTCCGTTTGGCTCAACAAAAGCAACTGCGAATTTTTCATCATCTGCAATATTCGTGCTTTCTACGAAAACACCCAAATGTTCAGCCTTGTGGTTACTGATTCCCGAATCATGTCTTGCAGTTATGCACCTTGCAATTTCTGTCAGCTTAGGTTCGGTGTTCAGGTCGATGAAATAATATGCCTGAGTTACGGAAGTTGTCAGAGTATGCGCTATCTGACTTCCTACTCTGCCACGCCTTGAATTTTGTCCCGAAAAGGCTGTATCAATGCTGTCGCCGGGATATGCTATCTGATAACCGTCTTTGGTTTTAGATTTTATCGGCAAACCAAAATTTTCGGTATCTTCAATTAGATAAAGTCCCGAATGACCGTCGAATCCGCCTGAACCGCTTGTAAGCGTACAGCTGAGTCCTTTTGATGAGTAGATTCTCTCACCTTGCGTTGGCTTTTCTTTGTATAAGAGCTTTTCCGCTTGTTTGCGTGAAAGATAATACTTCTCCGGCACATTGTCCTCTAAGATAGCCGATAATGAACACTCGATTTCATGATTGGGGTACTCCGAAATTTTTGCTGTTAAGTACCTGCCAGCATACATCATGCCCCTCGTCGGCACAAGCTCCGCTTACTCGTTTCGACCGCAAGCGGTCAAAAGCTCGTTGATATGCTGTGCCTCCTCTCCCCAAAAAGCTTACAGCTTTTCGGGGACCCCGTACGGAGGATTGTTTCAAATGTCCTGCCTTGGTTGTGGTTAAGCAGGCCGGGAACATTTTCGAGGAAGAGATACTTAGGTTTTTTAACGGCAGAAATTCGAGCAATCTCGAAATACAGCGTTCCTCTTGTATCGTCAAATCCTTTTCTTGCTCCGGCGATTGAGAAGGACTGACAGGGGAATCCTCCGACCAGAAGGTCGAAATCGGGTAACTGTTCGGGTACAATTTTTCTTGCGTCATCAAAGTAAAGTTCACCTCCTGTATCGTACATTGCTTCGTATGCCTGCTTTGCATACTTGTCGATTTCGCAGTATCCGACACACTCAAAACCACCAATGGCTTCAAGTCCCGAACGAAAACCGCCTATGCCTGCAAACATATCAAAAAATTTGATAGACATAAATCTTCATTCCATACGAAGATTTATATATTAAAAAACACCTCACATTCGCATAGTCATTCCATTATCCTCATCAGGAGTTTCATCTTCAACTTCTGACATGGATTGGTTTTCTGCTTCGATTTCTTCCTGCGTAAGCTTTCTAAATGAGTCCTCACCGGGAACGATACCAATGGTTCGATTGTTATCCCACTCAGGGAATATCGTTCCGATTGAATCAACAAATTTTACTGTTCCTCTTGTGCCTGCCGGAACAGGTGCGTAAGGGTTCTTCATACTGATAAGCTCAATTCTTGTACCCGGCGGATACAATTTCTTTGTGCTTTCAGCGATTCTGCGCTGTCTTTCGTATTCGTTCAAGTTATCTTCTCCAATTTATTTAGTTTTGATTTAAGTAATAGCTTTAGTAGGACTTCTTATTTTTATTGTCACAAAATCAACCTCCGTCTTTTTTTCTGTTTGTATTGACATTTTTGTTGTCAGAGAAATGTGCGATTTCATTTTCATCACACTCATCATTGCGCCTGTCAAAATTCGGTTTCTGACGCATCTCTCTTTCAAACTTCCTGAGTTCGGGTGTGTCGGTAAAATACATTTAAAATCATTCCTTTCAATTTTTTGTAAATAAAAAAGGCAACCGTTCTAATCAAAAAAATTAAAACGATTGCCAATAAAAAAAGAGCCAATTACTATATCTCTAAAATAAGAAATATAATGATTGACTCATATATTTGATAATATTAAATTAAGCAGATTAGCGAAAGTAATCAGTTTTCTTTACCTTTAACTAAATTTTGTAGCTTTTCAACGCCTCATCTTTAGTTTCAGAATCCTTTACTATTTAGATAATTGAGTTCATAAGAACATCAAATTGTTTGTCTGTCATATTTTCGAACTCCATATCTTTTCCTTTCCGATAAATCAATTATCACTTCTACCGGAAATAAATTTTGTATATAAATAATTAAGGCTCATAGAAAAACTATGAGCCTCTTTTGGCTCCCCCAACTGGGCTCGAACCAGTGACATCATGATTAACAGTCATGCGCTC
>ERZ773228.119-NODE-119-length-97549-cov-9.245595_pt1 | contig 97549 bp, 91 predicted proteins | sample MGYA00580524_ERZ773228 | MGnify/ENA primary metagenome ERZ773228 (study PRJEB29015, sample SAMEA2737768) | human gut metagenome | biome: human gut; feature: human-associated habitat; material: faeces | place: China | collected 2012 ... | reverse complement strand
CCCAAATGCCAAACCCGAGATTCTCAAAGGTGGCGTAGTATACGCTGACTCGGCGATGTGCTCAAGTCCCGAACAGACAAAGATCCCGAAGGATCGCCAGTTCGGGGCTAAATCCAGCCACGTTCGGCAAAAGATACATACGCACCGCGGCCGATAACCAGATGATCAAGCACGCGTATCTCCATGAATCTACAACATTTTATCACCCTTTCGGTAATCAGTCTGTCGGCCTGACTTGGCTCCGGGCTACCGGAGGGATGATTATGCGCAAGGATCACGGCGGCGGCGTTCACTTTGATGGCTTCGCGTACAATTTCTCGCGGATGCACCTCAACGTGGCTAAGAGTACCAGAAAAAAGACGACTATGTTTCAACACCCGGTTCTGATTATCTAAAAAGATCACCATAAAGATCTCGCGCTCCTCTTCCGTCAGCTGGCTTTGTAAAAACTCGCGCGTCATCGAGGGGGTGACCAGCGCGGCCTCCTCGACCAGCTGCGAGCTAAAATAGCGTCGCGCCAGCTCGGCAATGCCCTTCAGTTGCGCATATTTCGCCAGCCCCAGTCCGTCCACAGCAATCAGTTGCGCTTTATCAGCGGAAAGCAGAGCGTAGAGTGAGCCAAAACGCTGCAGTAACGCCTGGGCATAGCTGAGCACATCCTGACGACGCGTGCCGACGCGCAGAAAAAGCGCCAGCAGCTCAACATCCGTTAGCGTTTCGATGCCGTACTGCAGCATCTTCTCCCGTGGCATCAGATTTTCCATTCCGTCCATGCGCCCTCCTGGGTGAATCAGCCTATCCTGGCACAGCCTGACGGCGCTGCCGACCCGCCGATTTTCACCCTGCGTAGCCGCTCGCAAAGTGAATGCCCGGCAGAGGCACGACGGCGGCAGGATTGTGATAAGATGCGCGGATTCTGGTCTACGGCAACAGGAAGACATCATGATGACTCTGGCGGGTAAAAAAATCGTCCTGGGCGTCAGCGGCGGCATCGCGGCGTATAAAACCCCGGAACTGGTGCGCCGGCTGCGTGAACGCGGCGCGGAAGTGCGTGTCGCGATGACGGAGGCGGCAAAAGCGTTCATCACCCCACTCAGCCTGCAGGCGGTATCCGGCTATCCGGTTTCCGACAGCCTGCTCGATCCGGCGGCGGAAGCGGCAATGGGCCATATTGAGCTCGGTAAATGGGCCGACCTGGTGATCCTCGCCCCAGCGACCGCCGATTTAATCGCTCGCGTGGCGGCCGGCATGGCCAACGATCTGGTGTCGACGATCTGTCTTGCCACCCCATCCCCGGTTGCCGTGGTGCCCGCCATGAACCAGCAGATGTATCGCGCGCAGGCCACCCAGCATAATCTGCAGACGCTCGCTACCCGCGGGCTGCTGCTATGGGGACCAGACAGCGGTAGCCAGGCCTGCGGCGACGTCGGCCCGGGGAGAATGCTCGATCCGTTAACTATCGTAGACATGGCCGCGCAGCATTTCGCCTCCCCTGTCAAAGATTTGCAACATCTCAACCTCATGATTACCGCGGGCCCGACCCGTGAGCCATTGGATCCGGTGCGTTATATCACCAACCACAGCTCTGGCAAGATGGGCTTCGCGATTGCCGCCGCCGCAGCGCAGCGGGGCGCGAACGTGACCTTGATCAGCGGGCCGGTATCGCTACCGACCCCGCCGTTTGTGCAGCGCATTGATGTCACTACCGCGCTGGAGATGGAAGCGGCCGTCCAGGCTGGCGCCCAGCAGCAGCACATTTTTATTGGCTGCGCCGCGGTAGCGGATTACCGCGCCGCCGTCATCGCCGAAGATAAAATAAAAAAACAAGGTGATGAATTAACAATAAAAATGGTTAAAAACCCGGATATAGTGGCCGGGGTCGCGGCGCTAAAATCACATCGCCCCTACGTCGTTGGGTTTGCCGCCGAAACGAATAATGTGGAAGAATATGCGCGGCAAAAACGTGCCCGCAAGAACCTCGACCTGATTTGCGCCAACGATGTTTCCCAGCCTAATCAGGGCTTTAACAGCGACAGCAACGCACTACACCTTTTCTGGCAGGATGGGGAAAAGCGCTTACCACTTGAGCGCAAGGAACTCCTGGGCCAATTATTACTCGACGAGATCGTGACCCGTTATGATGAAAAAAATCGACGTTAAGATTCTGGACCCGCGTGTCGGCCAGCAATTTCCGCTGCCGACCTATGCCACCTCCGGCTCCGCCGGACTTGACCTGCGAGCCTGTCTCGACGACGCCGTAGAGCTGGCGCCGGGCGCAACCACGCTGTTGCCGACCGGCCTTGCGATTCATATCGCCGATCCCTCTCTGGCGGCGGTGATCCTGCCGCGCTCCGGCCTGGGTCATAAGCATGGCGTAGTCCTGGGCAACCTGGTGGGCCTTATCGACTCCGATTACCAGGGGCTGCTGATGGTGTCCGTCTGGAACCGCGGTCAGCAGAGCTTTATTATCGAGCCGGGCGAACGTATCGCACAGATGGTCTTTGTGCCGGTCGTTCAGGCGGAATTTAACCTGGTGGAATCCTTCGATGCCACCGACCGCGGCGAAGGCGGCTTCGGTCACTCAGGGCGTAAATAAGCCCAGCAACACGGAATCTGCATCCCAACGCGCATAACGCAATAACATTACCGCAAGCCCTGGTTTGCGGTCGCGTTGTGGATGTCTGCCTGACAAGTGCTTATTTTCAGGGGTATTTTAAAACATGGCAGAAAAGCAAACTGCGAAACGGAATCGTCGCGAAGAAATACTTCAATCTCTGGCGCTGATGCTGGAATCCAGCGATGGTAGTCAGCGTATTACCACCGCGAAACTGGCGGCTTCCGTCGGCGTCTCTGAAGCCGCGCTGTATCGCCATTTTCCCAGCAAAACCCGCATGTTTGACAGCCTGATCGAGTTCATTGAAGACAGTCTGATTACGCGCATCAATTTGATTTTGAAAGATGAAAAGGACACCACCGCGCGCCTGCGCCTGATCGTTCTGTTGATTCTTGGCTTTGGCGAGCGTAATCCTGGGCTGACGCGTATCCTCACCGGGCACGCGCTGATGTTCGAACAGGACCGGCTTCAGGGTCGCATCAACCAGCTTTTTGAGCGCATCGAAGCGCAGCTACGCCAGGTGATGCGCGAGAAAAAAATGCGCGAAGGCGAAGGCTACACCCTCGACGAAACCCTGCTGGCCAGCCAGCTGCTGGCTTTCTGCGAGGGCATGCTGTCGCGCTTTGTGCGCAGCGAGTTCAAATATCGTCCGACGGATGATTTCGACGCCCGCTGGCCGCTGGTCGCCGCACAGCTGCAGTAAATCCTCACATGCAGCCGCCAGGCTGCATGATTCTCCTCGCAATCTGCGTAAGTTTGTCGCAAATCCCAGGGCCATTGGTTGAATTGCCCAATGCGCGTTTCCGCTTTCCTTTCCTACTATCCAGCTTGCTGAACATTTCCCCCTCCCCCAACACCACCCGACAAGGAGAGATTTGATGGCGACGTCACGGCGGGATTTACTGAAGATAGGCGGGTTGGCAACCGCATCGCTACTGGTCAGTCAAAAAAGCTTCGCAGCATGGGCCCCCTCTGAACGCTATCCGGACCCACGCATCGTGGCCGTCGATGATAGCTTTCGTCGCTATATGCTTGCCAGCGCAAAGGTCGAACGCATCGCCAGCGGCTTCCGCTGGGCGGAAGGCCCGGTCTGGTTCGGCGACATGCGAATGCTGCTGTGGAGCGACATTCCGAATAACGCCATCATGCGCTGGGATGAAGTCAGCGGAGAAACCAGCATCTTTCGCTACCCGGCCAATTATAGCAATGGTCACGCCCGCGACAGACAGGGGCGCTTAATCAGTTGCGAGCACGACACCCGCCGCATTACGCGTACCGAATACGATGGGTCTGTTACCGTACTGGCCGATAGCTACCAGGGTCATCGCCTCAATTCTCCAAACGATATCGTTGTGAAGTCAGACGGCACCATCTGGTTTACCGATCCGCCATTTGGCATCAGTGGTTTTTACGAAGGCCACAAAGCAACATCAGAATTGCCGCAAAACGTCTATTGTCTGGAGCCGGAAAGCCGCAAACTGAGCGTGGTACTGGGCGACGTAAAAGGGCCAAATGGTTTGTGTTTCTCGCCGGATGAAAAGACCTTATACGTGGTGGAAAGCCGGGCGACACCGAACCGCTTAATTCTGGCGTGGGATGTGGAAGGCAATACGCTGAAAAATAAACGGGTATATCTCGACTGTGGGAACGGTACCGCCGATGGGATCGCCTGCGACGCAGACGGCAATCTGTGGTGCGGATGGGGAAGCGGAAACGAAGAACTCGACGGCGTGCGGATCTTCAACCCTCAGGGTAAGCATATCGGCACCATTAAACTGCCAGAGCGCTGCGCGAACTTGTGCTTTGGCGGCGAACAGCGCAATCGTCTGTTTATGGCGTCCAGCACGTCAATCTATTCGCTGTACGTCAATGCGCAGGGCGCTAAGCTGATATAGCGGAAATCCGGCAGCCGAGGCTGCCGGGCGCATCATCAGACGCCGTAGGCTTCACGATAGGCGCGAACTGACGCCAGGTGTTCCGCCATCTCCGGCTTTTCTTCCAGGTAAGCGATCAGCTCTTTCAGAGTGATGATTGAGATAACCTGGCAGCCGTAATCCCGCTCCACTTCCTGAATGGCGGAAATCTCGCCGCGGCCGCGTTCCTGACGATCCAGGGAGATCAGAACGCCCGCCAGCTGCGCGCCCTGGGCCTGGATAATCTCCATGGATTCGCGAATCGCCGTACCGGCGGTGATCACGTCATCCACCAGCATTACCCGGCCCTGCAGCGGGCTACCGACCAGATTGCCGCCTTCGCCATGGGTTTTTGCCTCTTTGCGGTTAAAGCAGTAAGGCAGATCGCGGTCATGATGCTCGGCTAACGCCACCGCGGTGGTGGTGGCGATTGGGATTCCTTTGTAGGCCGGGCCAAACAGCAGGTCAAACTCAATTCCGGAATCCACCAGCGCCTCGGCATAAAAACGGCCCAGCAGAGCCAGATCGCGCCCGGTGTTAAACAGGCCGGCGTTGAAGAAATAGGGGCTCTTGCGCCCGGATTTCAGCGTGAATTCGCCAAACTTAAGAACCTGCTTGCTAAGCGCAAACTCAATAAACTGGCGCTGATACGGCTTCATGGATTCGCTCCTTTGGTACTTTTCATCATTGTCAGACTGCGCGCTCCCCTTCGCAGGTGTGATGAAGGATAAAGCGCAAAAAAAAGGCGACTTCTCAGTCGCCTTAATCATTAATTTTCTAACGCCGCCTTCTGCGTCGTGATAATGGACTCGATCCCCCCTCGGGCTAACGCCAGGAGAGTGAGGAGTTCTTCATGGGTAAACGGCTCACCTTCCGCAGTGCCCTGCACCTCAATAATACGGCCATCTTCGGTCATCACCACGTTCATGTCGGTCTCCGCGGCGGAGTCTTCGATGTACTCCAGATCGCAGATGGCTTCGCCATTTACGATACCGACGGAGACCGCGGCCACCATCCCTTTCATCGGATTGGTTTTCAGCTTGCCGGCGGCGACCAGCTTATTCAGCGCATCGGCCAGCGCCACGCAGGCACCGGTAATGGAGGCGGTGCGGGTGCCGCCGTCGGCCTGCAGTACATCGCAGTCGAGAGTAATCGTGAATTCGCCCAGCGCTTTCAGGTCAACCGCTGCGCGCAGCGCACGGGCAATCAGGCGCTGAATTTCCATCGTCCGGCCGCCCTGCTTGCCTTTTGCCGCTTCACGCGCGTTACGCGTGTGCGTAGAACGCGGCAGCATGCCGTATTCAGCGGTGATCCAGCCCTGGCCCTGGCCTTTCAGGAAACGCGGAACGCCTTCGTCAATAGAGGCAGTGCACAGCACTTTGGTATCACCGAATTCGACCAGCACGGAGCCTTCAGCGTGTTTTGTGTAATTACGGGTCAGGGTGACGGGACGCACCTGATTAGCGCTACGGCCTGCTGGACGCATGATAGAAATCTCCGGCTTGAAACGAATGTGAGGGCGCATTATACGAATTTCATGGCAAAAAGCCTATGCCCACTCCAGCCGGACGCGCCGATAATGTCAGTCCAGCGTTTTACGATAAGATTTCAACCCCACACCAATGACAATCACCGCCAGGCCTATCAGCGGCAAGAGGTCAGGCAACAATGCCATTGCTGAATAGCCTTTCAGCATAATGCCCTTAACCAGGCGGATGAAGTAGGTCAACGGTAAACAGGAGCCAATGGCTTTCGCCCAGTCTGGCATACTAATAAAGGGGCTGACAAATCCGGACAGCATAAGTGAAGGGATGAAATAAAATGACGACATTTGCAGCGCCTGCAGCTGGTTTTGTGCTAAGCCAGAAATACCGATACCAATTGACAGACAAAGAAAGACATAAATTAACAGCACAAAAAATAGTAGGAAGACGCTACCGTGAAGGGGGATATCGAACAACAAAACGGCGGCAATCAGGATTAACGTCGCCTGAAACAGACCAATGATAACAAAAGGCGTTATTTTCCCAATAATGACCTCAAGCCCGGACAACGGAGAGACCAGTAAATTTTCTAACGCCCCGTTTTCTCGCTCGCGGGTAATAGACAGGGCGGTCATTAAGATTAACGTTGTACTGAGTATAGACCCCATAATACCGGGAATAGTATTAAACTGGGTTATCCCCTCAGGGTTAAACATGCGATGAATGATAAGCTCGAAATCATCCTCTTTTTGCACCACACGCATGTCGCCCGGCAAATCGTGCTGAAACATCGACTTCGCCACCTGCACAAGGGCGCTGAGCGCATTCCCCGTGGTGATCGGATCGATGGCATCCCCCTGAATTAATAGTTGTGGCTTTTCTCCACGCAGTAACTTGCGCGTAAACCCTTCAGGGATCGTCACGATAAAAGTGACATCCCCCCGCACAAAGGCTTTCTGCGCCGCCTCTTCTGAATCGACAGGAATCATCGAAAAATACCCGGTATTTTGCGCTTCCGTCACAAAGATTTGACTCATGCGTTCGGTATCATAATTTAGTAAGGCGGTCGGAAGATTATGCGGATCCATATTGATGGCATAGCCAAGAATGATCAGCTGAAAAAGAGGTGTCAGGAGCACCATACTGATGCTGACTTTATCACGGCGTAGCTCGTGAATTTCCTTAATAACCACGCCAATCCACCGCGTAATGGAGAAGCTAAAATTAATTTTTTTCACAATTATTTTTCATCAAGTAGGTAAATGCATCTTCCAGATTGGTATCCACCTTACAGAACTCATAACCCTGTTGCGTAAAGGCAAAAAGCGCGGATTTTAACTTCGCTTCATCTCTGGATGTAATATAAAGCTGATTGCCAAAAATGACCGTTTGCTCAATATCCGGCAAGCGCTGTAGCTGGCTTTCAAGCAGCGTCAGACCGGCGCCGCTGGTTCGCATGGTGATCAAATTCTGGGAGGCGATAATCGACGCAATAGTGCCATTCGCCAGCAGCCGACCATAAGATAGATAGGCAACCTTATGGCAGCGCTCAGCCTCATCCATATAATGCGTGCTCACCAGTATCGAGATCCCCCGGTCAGAGAGCTGGTGCAGCATTTGCCAGAACTCTCGCCGCGCCTTGGGATCCACGCCAGCAGTCGGCTCATCCAGAAATAGCAAAACAGGTTCATGCAACATACAGGCGGCGAGGGCCATTCTTTGCTTCCAGCCCCCAGAAAGCTCCTTAGCCAGCTGGTGCTGTCGGGCAGTGAGGCCTAACTCAGAAAGCGCACGTTCAACCCGATCTCTACGCCGATCGAGGCTATATAACCGCGCAATAAAAAGTAAGTTTTCCCGAATAGTTAAATTTCCCCACATTGAGAAATACTGGGTCATGTAGCCTATCTTTTTCTTTATCTTTTCCCGCTGCGTAAAGATATCCATACCCAGACAAGTACCTTCACCGGAATCCGGCGTAATCAAACCACACATCATTCGAATCGATGTCGTTTTTCCGCTACCGTTCGGACCGAGAAAACCATAGATCTCGCCTTTTGCTACCTGTAAAGAGAAATCTTTTACGACGTGATGCTCGCCAAAATGTTTATTGAGATTTTTTACATCAATACAAAGATTATTCATCGCCAATAATCTCCACATCAAACGGTTGGCCGATTTTCATCCGCCCTGCCTGCTGCAGCGCAGGGATAGCCTCCGCCATAAAAATGAGCTTCTCACGACGTTTCGTACTATAAATAACTGGAGGCGTAAACTCGGCCTCAGGGCTGATATAGTTAATAATGCCAGCAATGGGCTCAGCGCAACCATCGCATATAAGTTTTACCTTAGATCCGATTTTAAATTTACCGAGCTTCGCTTCGGGTATAAAGAAGCGTACTTTTATATTCTCAGGAGGTAACAGACTGATTATTGGTTTACCAGCAGAAGGGCGCTCCCCGGCACGATAAATAATATCGAAGACCTTAGCATTGACCGGAGAAACAATCGTCGTTTGCTGGACATCCCACAGCGCCTTATCCCGTTCGAGTTTTGCCGCGGCCACCATTGAGCGCTGCTTGCTAATCTCATCCTGCCGGGCAGGGAGTTGCCGTGCTTTGAGTTGATTAATTAACTCTTCAACCTGTGCGCCTTTTTGAGTTAATTCATCCCGGATATCCTCCCATTCCGCAAGCGATATGGCATGATTGGCGTAAAGATTACGATATCGCCCAAGCTGCCGCTTTACCTGAGATTCTGCCGATTGTGCTTTTTTAATCTGCGAACGTATAATATCCAGCTCTTCAGGCCGTTCGCCAGATTCCAGATTTCGTAATAGAGCGCTCTCTGCTGATAGCTTTTCCTCAGCGCGCAGGAAAATATTTTGCGCATCGAAGGACTCAATCTTCACTAACTCCTGTCCTGCGGCGACGTTATCTCCTTTATTGATCAAGATCCGTTCTATTTTTTCATTACCAGAATATGAAAGGTATACAAATTCTCCATGTGAATAACCGGATAACATGTTATCTGGTTTGTTATCACACCCGGTGAGTATCAGCACCGATATCAATATAATAAATACATTTATTGGCTTTCGCATTAAAACGCATCCATACGCATATCATTTCCCTTATCACTACGGTCTGGATTGAGGCACGCTCGCTCCAGGACCGGACAATCATCGTCAGTTTAATCTCTTAAATAATGCTTAACGTAGCTTTCATTCAATTTATCTATAGAGCTCAGATTTAACCCAGCTATCGAATTAAAAGAATCATCTTTTGTGAATGCAAGAATCGACGATCCGCCCGGGGAGAACCATTTAGCACTCTGTTTAAAAGGCCAGGGAAGTTCATAACCTTCTTCTCTCAGCAGGTGATTAAGCATGCTCCAGTCTGCTCTAAAATCTTCGCCACAAAATGGAGTATCATCCTGTACATTTTCGGCAGTGAACAATGCTATCGGCGTACAAAAATCAGCTGTCGAGGAAAAGTATATATTATAGAAACTGATGATGAGTTTCTGTACTTTTTCAGGAAAAGCTCCAGGAATGGTCAGCACACCCAGCAAGTATTTATAGTCCGGATATCTTTTTATAAAGTCAAATATCCCTTGCCATAAATAATCAAGCACCTTACTTTTTTGATAAGGTTTCTGAATAAAGCCGCGGCCAATTTCCACACACTTCTCTAAACAGGAATAGGCATTATCATGGTATTTAAACAAGCTGTTGCTATAGAGGCCTGTTACACCATGTTGGGCCAGCTGCTCGCCAACGGGCATAACACGATATGCTCCCAGGATTTCCACATCAGAAGGATCCCACAAAATGATATGATAATAACTTTCATCAAAAACATCGTTATCTTTGTCGTTACCAGTTCCGGCACCAATATCGCGATAACAGCGTTCGCGTAAGCGCCCTAACTCATCAATAATGGGTGAGGTTCGGTTAGTATTACAACGATATATCACTAGTTTTCTACCGTCTTCAAACTGCCTTAATATTTCGCACTCCTCTATTGCGCTAATTAGCTCCTCTTTACCTGGTTCTAATTCTTGCGGCGCAATCGTATCTAACATAGCCGGGCCATTCTTCGCTATACTCTGGAGGTGCGTCAAACATACATTTGCCGCGGCAGAAAGATCTTTATTGTATTCTTTAAACGAGGATAAGGCTATTTGCTGTCCTATATTTATTTTCATGGTCTTGCCATGATGGCGGAGAGCTTCACGAATAACCATCATGTTCGACAGTTGCCGCCAGAATGTTGCAGTAAGATAATAAATCTTACTGTTTGCTCCCGTAATATGAATTGGTACCAATGCTGCATTATTTCTCATAGCAAGCTGTAAAAAACCGGGGTGCCACTTATGCTCCTGTAACCCGGAAAGAGACCAGTTAGCCAGCTTACCCTCAGGACATATAATCAATACGCCTCCTTTTCGCAGGTGATCGTTCATCTCGCGGAATTTTTTATGGTTCATCTTACCGGCCATATTCTCAATTCCAATGGTAAGTTCCGATACCTGGGGTAATATAATTGGCAAAACGTGATTAGCTATTATTTTTATATCACTCCTGACTCGGGAGACCGTATGTATTAAGCTAAGTCCATCGATAACCGTCGGATGATTTGAAATAACAACCGTAGCCCCATGCTCAGGTATGTTGTTAAATTGGTGGTATTCGCTTTCACATTTCAACTCAAGGAGTTCAACAACTGCATTAACCCACTCGACCCCATTTTTATTAACGAGTCGCTCGTTATATATTAAGCGAGAAAATACCTTATTGCCAAATGCCGTCCTGAACAGCCATTTTTTCCAAAAAGGTATGGTTGTATTTGGAAAAAATTCCCTTACGACTCTGTCAAAGATAGCGTCCATATTAAAATCCTTTTTATAGAACTCATCTTAAACGACTATACTAGCGTTCTTTCAGTCGGACAATACCGCACAAAACTTTAAAAGGCCAAAACAAAACAATTAGATATAATTAATATAACAGTATTCTCAACATAAATATAATCTCCAAAATTTTAATAAATTTATAGTAATCAATGCAAAAAAAACATACATAATGCTTAAAGGTAATACCCTATCTCATTTCTGGTGATTATACTTCCTAAAACTCACAGAATAGCTTGTCTGGCGGTATATGCATTTGTACAAAGGCATCCGAATTCCATGCCCGCATCTAATATCAGAAAATATTAACTACGGATTCCCATAATATATAACCCCACCTACAGCCCCTGGCGAAAATAACTTTGCGGCGATATCCCTTAAAACAATCGTCCTTGAAGTATTTCATCACTATTCCTGTTAAGTCACCGCCCGCACGGCTATAATCCTTGCATTCATTATTACGAAAACAGGAACGCCTATGATCCGCAGTATGACCGCCTATGCCCGCCGTGAAATCAAGGGTGACTGGGGTAGCGCCGCATGGGAGCTGCGCTCGGTAAACCAGCGCTATCTGGAAACGTACTTCCGCCTGCCGGAGCAGTTCCGTAGTCTGGAGCCCGTGGTACGCGAGCGCATTCGCGCCCGCTTGACTCGCGGTAAAGTCGAATGCACCTTGCGTTTTGAACAAGATCCCAGCGCTCAGGGTGAACTCATCCTCAACGAAAAGCTGGCTAAACAGCTGGTAAACGCTGCCAACTGGGTGAAAATGCAGAGCGATGAAGGGGAAATCAACCCGGTTGATATCCTGCGCTGGCCGGGCGTGATGGCCGCCAAAGAGCAGGATCTCGACGCCATCGCCGCCGACATTCTGGCCGCTCTTGACGGCGCGCTGGACGACTTCATCGTCGCCCGCGAAACGGAAGGCCAGGCCCTGAAAGCGCTTATCGAGCAACGGCTTGAAGGCGTGAGCGGCGAAGTGGCGAAAGTTCGCGCTCATATGCCGGAAATTCTCCAGTGGCAGCGCGAGCGCCTGGTCGCCAAGCTGGAAGATGCGGAAGTACAGCTGGAAAATAACCGCCTTGAGCAAGAGCTGGTGCTGATGGCGCAGCGTATCGACGTTGCCGAAGAACTGGACCGTCTCGAAGCGCACGTTAAAGAGACCTATAACATTCTGAAGAAGAAAGAAGCTGTGGGTCGCCGTCTCGACTTTATGATGCAGGAGTTCAACCGTGAATCGAACACCCTGGCGTCAAAATCGATTAACGCCGAGGTGACCAACTCCGCGATTGAGCTGAAGGTACTCATCGAGCAAATGCGCGAGCAAATCCAGAATATCGAGTAAATATTTAAGAGCTATCACAAAGACGCACGAAACCAGTAAAGCCCGCACTCAGACGGGCTTTTTTGTTATCATCGGCTATCATAAAGACGCAACAAAGCGCATGATTAGGGTGTACACCTGGGTGTACCCACGGCGTTAGGTGTACTCAGCTAGGTGTACACCCCATATTAAACTTTTGGATATTCGCAAAATGCCAAAACTTACAGACATGCAGATCCGCGCATGGATAAAGGCCGGGGAGCGATTCGAGGGGCGATCTGATGGTAACGGGCTTTATCTTTCATACCGCGAAAACTACCAAACCCCCGTATGGCGCTTCCGCTATAAATTCGCAGGGAAACCCCGCGCCATGCTGATTGGCTCTTATGCCGAGCTATCGCTATCAAAGGCCAGAGAGACAGCTAAAGAGCTATCGGCTCGCGTTGCGCTGGGTTATGACGTTGCCGGGGAGAAGCAGGAGCGGAAATCCGAAGCACTGGCGAAGATGGAAGCAGAAAAAAACGCCATGCGCGTTTCAGAGCTTGCCGCTGAATACTTTGAGCGTCAGATCCTGCCGCGCTGGAAGCACCCCGATATACTCCGCCGCCGTATCGACAAAGATATAAACCCCTGCATTGGCAGCATGAAGGTGGAGGACGTGAAGCCGCGCCATATTGATGACATGCTGAAAGGTATTGTTGACCGTGGAGCGCCGACCATAGCAACGGACGTGCTGAGATGGACGCGCCGCATATTCGACTACGGAATCAAACGGCACGCGCTGGAGATTAACCCCTGTTCAGCCTTTGAGGTGGCAGACGCCGGGGGGAAAGAAGTTGCCCGTGACCGCTGGTTAACCCGCGATGAGTTAATCCAGCTATTCAAAGCCATGCGCACGGCTAAGGGTTTCAGTCGCCAGAATGAAATCACGTTCAAATTACTGTTAGCGTTATGCGTCCGCAAAATGGAGTTATGCGCCGCCCGCTGGGAGGAGTTCGATCTTGATAAAGCCGTATGGCGCTTGCCAGAGGAACGCAGCAAAAACGGCGACGCAATAGACATTCCATTAGCGCCGCCAGCAGTCGAATGGCTGAGAGAGCTTAAAACGTTCTCATGCAACAGCGCATGGGTACTGCCAGCCAGAAAGATGCAAAACCGCATGATCCCCCACATTCAGGAAAGCACCCTGCCCGTAGCACTGGCTAAGGTTCGCGCCGAAATGCCGGACGTGCCGAATTTCACTATTCACGACTTCCGGCGCACGGCCCGCACCCATTTAGCCGCGCTGGGCGTTGATCCTGTAGTCGCAGAAAGATGCCTTAACCACAAAATTAAAGGCGTGGAGGGTATCTATAACCGCCACCAATACTTTGATGAACGCCGGGCTGCGTTAACACAGTGGGCGGGCTTGCTGGTGGCACTGGAACGCGGCGAAGAATACAACGTAACGCCATTGAGAAAGGCGAAGTAACCACGATTAGTAACCAAGATATGTAAAGAATCAGAGGACAGATTGAGCCTAGCCCGACGGGGCGAAAAGCGGGAAGCCTTACCGCCTGGCTCAATCACTCTTTAAGGCACAGCGTGAAAGGTGACGCGATGACCAAACAAGAAGCCCACAGCAGCATTAAAATCCCACCTATGGAATACTTTACGCTCGACAGGGCAGCTAGTATTTTGCAATGCGATATAGATGATTTACTTCACTATGGAGTTATTGGGGCTATACCGTTATGCGTAATGATGAGGGGTTTTCCCTCTGCCTTGATTTTTGTGGGCGGTAAAGATATACAAGACCCAATTGATTTTTATCACGAACACAAAGGAAACTCATCATTTCTTTTTCGTGAGAATAACTACATATCTGAATTTAATTCTATGTTCACCGAGCATGACGCATACAAAACAGATGGTGGGTTTATTTTATTTAGAGGATTGGCGCACGGGCTATGGTGTCTGGGACACAGTGAAATAGAAAGTCTTCTTTATTCTAAGAGGGCAAGGGTGATAGACACGACAATTTTCAGGCCGTTCGGATGGGACACTTTCCGCGAGAAGACTGGCCTTTCGTGTCATATAATTAGCGATAGATATTTTAATCAGAGCTGGCTACCTACGCTAAACAGACAACTAGCCGAAAGCGCAGGGTTTCAGTTAAGAGAGAGCCGAAAGCCCGCGATTAATGAGATTTTGACAACTTCCGATCTATTTATTGCCAGAGATACCATTTTAAAACTCAAAGACGCAATCGACACAGGCGAGCCGATGAAAAGCATAATTAATGGCGGCGTTATCGAATTGAGTTTATCGCCCTCCTCTGAAAAGAAAGAACACGGGAATACGGTAAGGTTTCGTGAAAATCGAGAATTTATGATAGCGAATTTAGTTTATGTAAAACTCACTTACCCGGAGGAGTGCAAGAATGACAGAGGCGATGAGACCAATGACGCATGGGCGGAGGCCACGCTAAATCACTGGGGATTTATTGGGGCGGGGAAAGAAGCACCAAGTAAAGACTTTTTGACAAGAATAATCGCCGACTTGAAGCGACTGCCAGCAAAAAGGGGGGCTGTGGGCAAGCCTTGATATTGAGCGGGCTAGTGCGAGTGTGATAGTAAATTTACGAACATGATCGTAATTTTTACGATCATTCAAAAAGGGGGAGAGCCTCGCTTTAATACCCATAACAACGCAGAACGGAGTTATGGGACATATGGCAACACAAAACGCAGCAACTCACACAATCCCCCAATCTGGCTACATACGACGCTTCCGCCTAGCTGAATTGCTGGGCGTCCACGTCACAACAGTAGATCGCTGGGTCCGCGAGAAACGCATTCCAGCACCCGTAAAATTGGGCGAGAAGATTACCGCATTCGACGCGGTGGAAATTAATAACTGGCTGGCAGAACGCCGCGGGGTGGTGGCCTGATGAAAAAAGAAAACCGCCCCGGACAGCAGGCGGCTAACAAGATAGATATTCGCGGATCTGATGTTACGCCACCAGCGCCCACCACACAAGCGCCACGCCGTACACCTAAGAAGCACCGCGCCCGCCTTTCGTCTGGACGGAATTATGCCAGCGAGTTAGAGCGCCGTCTTGATATTCAGTTAGAGCGTATCGACGAAAAGAACCCCGACGGGATCGGGTCACATTTACGCTATCGCTTTACCGGACGCGGTGACGTTCTGAAAGTTATTCAACTGGTAAACAGCAACGCTGCCGTAGCTGGCTACAGCGGGCTTTCTACGCAGGAAGTTAGCGACATTCTGAGCCTTTACCCGGACAACAACGCCGCCGCATAACGGAGCCGAAAATATGAAACTTAAAGAAAGCCGATTAAATTCGGGGGCAGCCCCACAACCCGGCAACGGTCAGGCCGATATTTTAATTATGCGCAACCATGAGCCGCGCATTGATTCCCGACTATTTGCCGGACGGGTGGGAATAAAACACAAAAACCTTTATGCGCTTATTCAGGCGCACAAAACAGAGTTGCGCGAGCTGGGCACCCTTCCGTTTCAAACGGAGCGATTAGCAACCGAACAGTTAGGAGATCGTGAGCATAAATTCGCCTTACTGAGTGAACCTCAATTTGATTACTTATGCCGTGTTGTCCGTGGGCGCGATTCTGAGCGCATGAAACGCTTTAAGCTGGACGTTACAAAGGCATTTGCCAAGCGCCGTGCCGCCGAACCTGTGCGCCGTGAATATCTGCCGGGCTATCACGAGAGCCGCGACGGGCTGAAAGCACTGGGAGCCGAGAAGCACCATTACATCAATCTGGCGCGTGCTGAAAACCGCGTCACTGGCCTGATGGATGGCGAGCGCCGCAGCGCCACAGAGCAGCAGCTAGGCGTTCTCATCGTCATGCAGAAAATTGAACGGGCCGCCTTTGATGAAGCTATCCAAAACGGATTGTCACCAACCGACGCAGTGCGCGAGGTATCCCGCCGCATGGAGGCATTCGCCGCCCTGATGAGCACTACGCCAATTCTGGGGGTAAGCCGTGCGTAACGCTACCCCACAGCCAAATCACCGCTACAAGGACGCACACGGCGCATTAGTGACCGTGGAGCGCGTCGAGTTTAACCGCGTGACGTTCTACCGCGACGGGTATCAGTTCCCGTGCGTCCAACCTGTAGAGCGATTCATCAAAGAGTTTACGGAGGTGAAACAATGACCGCCATCCAGAAAGAAGCCTTTCCCGTGGCTGGCCTGATGTATGCCAATGTTAACGCTTTCGACAAGGCAAAGCCTAGCCACCAGAAGCCAGAAGCAGGGAATGATTTTCCTCCTATCAATGGAATACGGGAGTTTATTGCTACCGCTGAAAGCCGCGCCGCGTGGGATTTAGTGACCAGTACGCGCGGAGGGCGTGACTGGTTAGACCACCAGCGCCGGGAAGCGTGCTATATTCCATTTGTTGCGGCAAAATCCGCAACCGGGCGTGGAAACCCGAATTACTGTATGGCGACACCAGACGCGCCGAGCGTCTTTTTTTGTGTCGATGCCACAGCGCACCCATTCACAGCGGCACAGATCCGCACCTTGTCTATGGTGGCGTTAGTGGGGAGGCGTTCGCGCCTGCCGGAGTCCATACAGTCCGGTATTTCCACCCCTGCTAACGTCACCGCCATTTCAGAGCGTGGAAACTCAGGCGGTGACTCCAATACACTGTATGGAGGCTGCCACATGGCTACTATCCCCACCCAAAAACCATCATTTATCTGGTTAATCGCAGCAGTTCGCCGCGATATGCCGACAATTACCGCCAAAATTCACCATATCGCCGCAGAGACTGAGCAGGAAGCCCGCCGCATTCTGGCGCGGGATCACGTTTGCTTTTTCGCCGGACGCATTCGCACAGGGGGCGCACATGATTAATTACTTCCGTGTTGCAGGATGCGCCACCACCCGGAGCGGCGAGCTAGTCGAGTTCGTTTATATCGTTGACGCCCGCAGCACTATCAGCGCCAAAGCTGAGGCGCTAAATCAGGCCAGAAATGAACGCCTGTCCCACATCCAGATTAACCGCATTCGTGAGGTGGCAGCATGAGCATGTATAACGATTTGATGCGCGGCGAATTTGGCAATTGCACGCCTGACGACCTGAAAGCCATACAGATCCGCGCAGATAATGCCGTGAGTGATTTAATGCTGGGCGTGAGTTCTATCGGCAGCCTGATGTTCTGGGCGGCAGCTAGTGAAAACTACGCCGAGGAAACCGCAAAGGGTGATATGTACAGAATTGGCGCAATGCTGGGAACTATCGGAGAAGTTACCCGCGCATTGAACGACACCGCCGCAAACGCCGCACTCCTGCATTCAATCAGCAAAAAAGAAGCCAAAGGGAGTGCGGGCAAATGAGTATCAACACTATCTGCCACCACCCCGCAGAGGCCGAAGCAAGTGCCGCGCTATTCAATGAGCAGGGCACTCCTGAAGCCTTCACGCTGGCACGCCGTACCGCTGACCGAATGGCGCGAGCGAGTAAAGGGATCGTGCATGTAATGACCGACATTCTGCCAGATATGGAGGCGGAACAATCCACAGAGGTTTATTGCTGGCTGTATAAGATTCTGGCGCTGATTGAGATGACGAAAATTGATGCGGAGGAAAACGCATGAGCAAGGTTTTAGCATTCCCCGCCAAAGAAGCCCACATAGAGGCCACGCCAGACGGTATCAACATTCTGACGCTGAACGATGACGGCCTTTGGCAGCATTCCCGGATGCTGGGCTACTCCGCTGCGATTCGCCAGCTTGATAGCGGCGGCTATGACCGTGATTTGACCGCAGGGATGCAGGTTATTTCCGGGATCTGGGAAGCCGAGAGGAAAGGCTACTTCACAGAAAGCAGCGAGCAAATGGCGATTGTCTGGCGCTGGCTGGTGGCCTGTCTGTTCATTCTGGAGCAGCAGGAACGCAACGGCACGGTAGATATAGCCAACGACGAGGGCGGCCATGATCGTGCCGTGAAGTACGTCGGGAAGCATGGCGGGATAAGCATTTACCCGGCTACAGAACGTTTTTCACTGGCGAACCACGTCGAGGCGCTGGCAATTGAGAAATACGGCGCAGATACAGGCTTGCCTATGGCTGTTCATATGTACCAGAGCATGACGGAGGCAGTGCCGGGAGAAGGGATGAAATTGTCTGCTGTGGGGCGCGAATTGCTGGAAGGAGCGCATGACAGCTTTATCCAGATGCTGAATACCGAAGGTATGCCAGCAGCGCCAACAGCGCACTGAGGGGGCAACAATGCGTAATATCGACCTTATCCGCGAAGTGACCACCACCGCCGCGAACAACTGGCCTCATGTACTGGCTGGCCTGTCTATCGACGTGCCTGATTCATCACGCCGCCATGCCCCCTGCCCTGCATGTGGTGGAAAAGACCGTTTCAGGTTCGACGATAACGGGCGCGGTAGCTTTATCTGCAACCAGTGCGGCGCTGGCGACGGCTTAGACCTGATTAAGCTGGTGAACCACTGCGACACCACCGAAGCGGCACAGCTTGCCGCTGGCGTGCTGGGTATTGATTACCTGGCTGCGGAAACAGACCAGAAAGCAGCCAGCCAGAGAAGGGAGCAGATGGAAGCTGACCGCCAGCAGCGTGAGCAGGAACGCCAGCAGCGGGCGGCAGAGGGCGCAGAGCAGCGCCGGGCTACGTTTGCCCGTCTGTATACCGGAATGCGCCTGAGATCCATACAGGGAGAATCTGAGTACCTGCAATCAAAAGGGCTGACCGGGTTTAAATACCCGCTTATGCCCGATGGTTCGTTATTGCTGGAGCTGGTGGACGAATCCGGCGCAGTGGCAGCAGCGCAGACTATTACACCGCATGGAGAAAAGCGACTTCTGACGGGTTCGGCAAAGCGCGGGGCATATCACGCCGTAAACGCGCCAGAATCGCCGCAGAGCGTTTTAATTGCCGAGGGGCTGGCAACGGCCCTTTCAGTTCATCTGATGCGCCCTGACGCGCTGGCAGTGGCAGCAATTGACGCGGGCAACCTGCTACCCGTTGCCGAAGTGATGCGCCGTAAACACCCGAAGGCGCAAATTATTATCGCCGCAGACAACGACCACCACCAAAACGGAGAAGCCAATACAGGCTGGGAGGCCGCAGAGAAAGCCGCCTTATCCGTGGCTGGCTGGGTATCACTTCCACCGACTGACTATAAAGCCGACTGGAACGACTTCCACCAGCAAAACGGGCTGGAGGCCGCCGCAGTGGCATTTAACGATTCGACGTACCAGCCACAGGGGGAAAGTGTGACCGTACAACTGAAAGCGATTGAGGGCGGCAAAAAGAGCCGAACAAAAGAGATCGGGGACATTTCGCAGATGGCGGCGAGCCAGAAGGCGCGGCTACTGTCTGCCCGGTGGGAGCGTCTGGCAGTAAACACCGACAGTCAGGCGGTTTATCGGTACGCTTGCGGGGTGTGGGAGAGGCTGCCAGAGGCAGAGCTTGAACGGGAGATGGTGGCAATATTCGACGAACACGAGGCGCATTACACGGAGAAAGGCGTTAAGTCGGTTGTAGCCACCATGAAGCTACAGATCCCGCCCACCGGAGAGCAGCCAGCGGATTGTATCGGATTCAGTAACGGTATTTATGACCTGAAAGCGCAGGAGTTCAGACCGCACGCGCCTGATAACTGGCTGATGAATCACAACGGCATTGAATACACGCCAGCGGAGCGCGGGGAGACCCTTGCAACCCATGCGCCGAATTTCACCCGCTGGATTAATCACGCCACCGGAGGGAATGGCGACAGAGCCGCGCGGATTAAGGCGGCGTTGTTTATGGTTCTGGCTCGCCGTCATGACTGGCAGCTATTTATAGAAGTAACCGGGGAGGGCGGCAGCGGGAAATCTGTATTTAGCAGCATAGCCGTATCACTGGCAGGTGAGCACAACACAGCCAGCGCCAGCATGGGAACGCTAGACACAGCCAGAGGGCGGGCGCAGCTTGTGGGAAAAAGCCTGATTATCATGCCAGACCAGACCCGCTATGTTGGCGAAGGCGCAGGGATAAAGGCCATTACAGGCGGCGACCCGGTAGAGATTGATGGTAAGTACGAAAAGCAGTTCACCACCGTGCTGAATGCCGTTGTTCTCGCAACCAACAACGAACCAATGACCTTTACCGAGCGCAACGGGGGCATTGCCCGCCGCCGTGTGATATTCCCGTTCGATAATCCGGTATCAGAAGCGGAGAAAGACCCCGACCTGACAGCGAAGATCCGCCGTGAAATCCCGGTAATTATTCGTCACTTGCTGGCAATGTTTGCTGACCAGAACAAAGCTAAAACGCTTTTAATCGAGCAGCGCGATTCCGCAGAGGCGTTGGGCGTTAAGCGCGGGACAGATCCGGTTATAGACATGTGCGCGGCCTTGTATTTTATGAGCGAGCCGAGGGGCCTAATGATGGGCGGCGGAACGTGGGCTGGCCAGCCAGAGCCGAGGGTGTATCTCTATCATCTTTATCTGGCATTCATGGAGTATCACGGGCTGGGTAAGCCGCTTTCCGTCAACAAGTTCTCACGCGCCATTAAATCAGCCGCCAGAGAATACCGGGCCAGCTACCTGACACGCAGCATTAACGGCAGAGCGCAGACGAACGTTGGGATCAATGAGCTGGCGGAAGAGTTTATACCGCGAGCATATGGCAGCAGCACCGCCGAAGGGGGCGATGAATAGTTTACCCCTGATTTATCCCTACCTATCCCTACAAAGTCATTTAAGGCCAGTAATGACGGGGTTTGTAGACTGGTAGGGATATATATATTTATCCCTACTTATCCCTACATATGCCTACTAAACAAGAAGCCACACATAACCGTTTTTTGGTATTTGGTAGGGATAAGTAGGGTTAAGTAGGGTTAAGTAGGGTTAAGTAGGGTAAGAAAAACAATTCCCTACTAGCCTGAAAGCCGCGCCATATCTGGGTTTTCCCGATTAGTAGGGTTTGGTAGGGATATTACACCCCAAAAAAGATTTACAGGGGGGGTATGATTCAGCTAAAGGGCGAAAAAATGAACGAACATCATAAAAAGCAGATAGAAGTTATTAGAGAGATTGAAGCGCTGGGGTTCACCGCGCAGGAGGCGGCGGCCTTGTTACTGGCTGGCGAATTATCCCGGCTAAATGACAGCATGGACTACCTGAAACGAGCCGCCGGGAATATTGACAACACGTTATCAAGAATGGAGGGCGCTTAATGACAGCACAACTATCAGCATACGGGCGGCTGGTGGCAGATCCCCAGACCAGAACGACGAACAGCGGAACGAGCATGGCAATGGGGCGTTTAGCGGTATCACTGCCCTGCAATGCCGCAGCAGAGGGGCAGGCTACTTTCTGGCTGGGCGTTATCGCCTTTGGTAAACAGGCCGACGCGCTGGCCCGTCACGTAAAGGGCGATATGTTGAGCGTATCGGGGGCCATGCAGCTTAACCAATGGACGGGGAAAGATGGCGGTACACAGCAGGGCTATCAGATAGTGGCAGACAGCGTGATCAGTGCAAAGACGGTAAGGCCGGGCGGGAAGCGTAGCACTGCGGGAATGAATACCAGCCAGACGGCGAGCCAACCGCAGCAGACCGCGCCGGGCTGGGAGGTGTACGACACTCCTGATGACTTTGATCAACGCCAGCCGTTTGATGATGGGTTTTAAGCTGGAGGACAAGCAGCATGATACGCGACAAAAAGGCCGAAGAACTGGAGGCTAAAGGGTTGTTCCGCAGGGCGGCGGCGCGGTGGCTTGACGTTATGGCGGCGTGTACCGAGGATGCTGACAGGGAGCAGGCGAAGCGGAACCGTGAAAGATGCCTTGAAGGCGTAAAGCGCCCACGCTTTAAGCTGGAGGAATTTGCAGACCTTCACAGAGCGGCAAAAGCCACCACCAACCGCATGGGGATAGCGCAGAACAACGGGGAGGCTTTCAGATTGCCAGCCAGCAGAAAACGAGCACGTAAGGCGCGCAATGATGGCGCATAATTCCGGTGCCGTGGCTGCGTGGGAGTTTGAGCGGCACACGTAGCCAATCCCGGCGGAATATAGGACTACATAGGACGGATTCAAAACCGGAATAACTCGAGACCCGCGCCAGTAGTAGGCTGGAAGCCAAATCGTGATTCAGGACGTCCTAAATATCTGGTTCGTTCCACTGGTACGCGCACGCAGGGTACGCAAGGCAGTACGCAGCAAATTCGCACGGTGGCGAAATTTCCCCGGATACGAAACCGATAGACGCGCAAGCATCCCCGCCAGCCCGCGCCGTCACTGGCTTTACGTGGTACGCAGTGCGCAATATCTGGTGCGCAGTACGCAATAAAATGCTTATTATTTCGTATTCATTTTGCGCAGCGGTGCGCAATTCGCACCTAATAAATCCTAAGGTTGCGCAGCCATTCGCAGGAGCTACAGCAGTGAGAGACCAGACCCGGCATTACACCCACCAGCTTCCGCGCTTGACGCTGGCAGACCTGAAAGCCATGCGACGGATGTTCGCCGACGGGAGCACGGCGCTACAGAAAGAAACCAGCGTGGGGGTAGTGAGGTTTACCGCAAAGGGAACGGACTACCGCGCAGAGATCGGCGGAAAGGTTTTGCCGTTGAGATTCTGCGAGACGGTGACGGGGTACGGAGTGAGGTTGTGGTATTGCTGCCCGCACTGTAACAGCCGCAGGGCATCGCTGTTCGTTGGGGCGCGTGATATCGCTTGCCGGGAATGCTGGGGGTTACACTACGCCAGCCAGAGCGAAGGGAAATTGGACAGAATGCGCCGAAGAATACGGAAAATGCGGGCGGAGTTATGGCCTGACTATAAACCCGCCATTAGCCTGTTTAATCATCCGTACCTGTTCCCGAAGCCGAAGGGGATGCGATGGGAGACATTCACGGAAAAACGGGCGGCGCTGGTGGCGTATGAGGAATCATACTGGCAGGAATTCATTCCGGTAGTGGACAAAATCACGGGAAATCAGCGCGGGCAGTAGGGTGGGGTGTAGCGGCGATTGCCTCCGCAGCTAAAGGGCATTGGGGGCGGTGAGCGGACTAACGTTCCAGGCGCATGGTATTGATTTGGATGATGATATATTGGCGCATTGACTGAGAATTATCCAGCACCATAGCAGACATCGGCGCGGTTATTTTGTACTGCTTAATACAGATACCACCAATTACCCGACGTAGGCCCGGACGGCGAGCGATTCCGGCGCATTTCCGGCCTTGTCCGCGTATAAAACCGCATTAGCTTGCCTCAATTTTGAGGATTTTTGAGATTTGCTATAAATGCGAATTCCCGCCCGGCGGCTAAAGAAGCCAGCGCCGCGCAGGTAGCCCGTTCAGCGCCCCACTCGCTCACATTCGCCGTCAATCGCACTATCAGCGCCATTGGTATCACGTACAACCAGACAGGATCCCGGCAATCCGTAGCGCGTCACGTTACACCAGACACCGGGAGCACCGCCCCACCCTTGCTGGGTATTCTGCCGCTGTTCGTATACCGTCACCCGTTCCAGCAGGCCACCAGCAACCATATTTTCAAGCGTGCGCCGGGTAGATTCGAGCTGGTGGCGCTTGTCGAACGACTCCATGCCATGAAGCAGATAAGCCACGCCGGACACATCGAGAGGGGGCGCACCAATCTCACCCGTCACCCATTCGAGGTTATCCGGCTCAAAGTAGCTGAGTATCTTTTTTTTACGGCTGGTCATTCTCATGGCTGGCTGATTCCTTATTGTGGGATAGAGGTATCATACAATAAGAGCGACGAGGCAAGGTTGCTGCAAGGGTGAAAACCGACCAAAAGACCGAGCGCCTCAAAAAACCGTGTACACATGGGTGTACATAATGAGAATCAGCATTACAAGAAACTCAGTAACGGCGCGGCATTGAGCCACCTACTCAATAAACAGATCCAATCGAGTAACGCTTTCTCGTTTGTTAATGTATTTCGGTATCCAGGGCCATGATAAATCATGGCCTTTTTATTTATCTCTCTCACGGGCGAATGATAAGAATCTACTTATAAAAAATAGTCGTCCAGTTTTCGGTTGTGGCAAATAAGCACAACGCGGCACAGTCAGGAAAACACTACCGCGAGAGAAAAGAATGGACTTTAATGCGCTTCACCAGCAAAACCAACCTTTGTTGCTTGCCAATGTCTGGGATGCCAGCAGCGCTCAGGCTGCTCAGCAGGCTGGTTATCAGGCGCTGGGATCCTCCAGCGCTGCTATCGCCGCAATGTTAGGGTATGAAGATGGCGAAGAGATGAGTTTTGACGAGCTGTTTTATGTCGTCTCACGCATCAAAACCGTTAGCGAACTGCCGTTAAGCGTCGATTTAGAGGCGGGCTACGGCGCGACAACCAGCCACATCATTGACAATATCCGGCGTCTGGCGCATCTCGGCGTGAGTGGAATAAATCTCGAGGATAGTCATGTGGTGGATGGTACGCGTCGTCTTGACGATGCGGAGCGCTTTGCCGTCAAACTGCAGGAAATAACCCGCGCCTGTCCCGGTCTGTTTGTTAATGTCCGCACCGATACCTTTCTTCTCAACGTACAAGATGCGCTGGTTCAGACGCTCTATCGCGGTCAACTTTACGCCAAACACGGCGCATGCGGTTTTTTTGTGCCTTGCGTCACCCGCGCGGAGGATATTATCGCCATCGTTCACCACGTGCGTTTACCCTTAAACGTAATGTGTATGCCTGAGCTGGCTGACTTCAGCACCTTATCGACACTGGGCGTAAAACGAATTTCGATGGGCAATTTTATTTATGCTGCGACGCAGGCCAGACTGAAAGACTTATTATGTCAGGTGCAAACCCAACACTCTTTCTCAGGTGTTTTTTGACCATGAAAATTACCGACAGCATGCAGTGCGATATCTGGTATCAGGCGCTGCTTGAACGCGCGGTGGAATTCACCGGCGTTTTTTTCGTCGGCGTGAAAACCACCGGCGTATTTTGTATCTCGGTCTGTCGGGCGCGAAAACCCCGGCGGGAAAACGTCGAATTTTATAATGACTTTAAATCCGCGCTGGATGCCGGCTTCCGGCCATGCAAAGTCTGTCGCCCGACGGAGAATGCCCGGACGGCCCCCGCCTTTGTTGAACAAGCGCTCCGCCTGCTGCGAGAGGCTCCAAAGGTCCGCCTCAGCGATAGCGAGCTACGTCAGCACGATATTAGCCCGGAACGCGTTCGCCGCTGGTTCCTGCAAAACCACGGGATCACCTTTCAGGCTTTTCAACGGATGCAGCGTTTGAATATGGCGCTTCAGGAATTAAAAGCAGGCCGCTCAACTACCGATGTCGCTTTCGATAGCGGTTACGAGTCCTTAAGCGGCTTCGGCTATACCTGCAAAAAATTGACCGGTTTCGCACCCAGCGCGCAACGCCAGGTTGTTTTAATTCATCGTTTTACCACCCCGTTAGGGCCAATGTTTGTTTGTGCAACGCAACGGGGAATTTGTCTGCTGGAGTTTGTCGACAGACGAGCGCTGGAGTCAGAATTCAGCGACCTGCAGCGGCGGTTCAACGCCAGCATCATCGCAGGTGAAAATGCCCACACCAGGCAGGCGCAACAGGAAATAACGGAGTATTTCGCCGGACAGCGTCAATCGTTCGAGGTGGCGCTTGATACCCCAGGCAGCGAGTTCCAGCGAGCGGTCTGGCGCCGTTTACAGCACGTTAGCTTCGGTGAGACGACGCATTATCAATCGATTGCGATGGAGATAGGTAAACCAACGGCCACGCGCGCGGTGGCTGCTGCAAACGGCGCTAACCGCGTCGCGATTATCATCCCGTGCCATCGAATTATCGGCAAAGATGGTTCGATGACCGGTTACGGCGGCGGCATTGCACGAAAAATATGGCTTATTAACCATGAGGCAACCATCAGGGAAAAACGCGGCTGATTTTACTTTCAGGATCAACGGGCCCCTCCCTGACTTTCACCGCGGCTCGGCAAGCCTATTTTTTATCCAGCACCCGGCAGGTTAAAAACGCCCCTGCCGCGCACAGCAGCGCCGGAGCCAGATAGCTGTGATCCATGTGGGTAAACTCCATCACCAGCGCCACTGCGGTCAACGGCATCTGCATGGAGGCGGCGAGAAACGCGGCCGCCCCCACCACAGCGAAGCTGCTTTTATCACCGCCAGGGAAGCCGAGCTGCCAGAGCGCGCAGAGCAGCAGGCTGACCAATCCGCCCACCGCCAGCCCTGGGGTTAACAATCCACCCTCCGCGCCGCCGCGCAGCACCGCCAGAATCACCACCATCTTCAATACTAACAGGACAGCGACCATGGAGAGAGGCAGCCCGTCGCTGAGCGCCAGCTGCATTGGACCCTTGCCATTGCCCGGAAGCTCGGGGAAATAAAGACTCAGGATGGCAAGAAGAGAAAACCCCAGCAGACAGAACACCGGCATCTGCCAGTTACTTCGCGCGCGTGAACGCGCCGCGCTGGTCGCTTTGCGAAAGAGCCAGGCGCCGGTGCCAAGAATCGGGCCCGCCAGAATCGCCCACCAGAGAAAGGTGTGCGGAAGTGCGCTGGAAACAAAATGGTATTGCGATTCATCCCCTAACCCCAGGGTGGCCGTCCAGGCGGCAATCGCCGAGGTCATCATCGCCGCCAGCGTTTTTTCCCAGCTAAACGACAGCAGCATGACCTCAAGGCTGAACAACGCCCCGGCCAGCGGGACGTTATAGACCGCCGCCAGACCTGCGCCCGCCCCACAGGCAATCAGCGTGCGGGTTTCATCTTCCAGCAGGCGCAGCTTACGCGCCACCATCCCCGCCCCCAGCGCGCCCATTTCCCGGGGCGCCACCTCGCGGCCAAGCGGGGAGCCCAGCGCTACGGTGACGATCTGCAGCAGCGCGTGGATCGTCGTGGTGCCCGCGGGCATGGGTGCGCAGGGGTTGGCCACCGCCGCCGCAATAGAAACCCGCCTCTGCCCGTAGCGACCAAGCAGCCACCAGCCAAATCCGGCGACGGCGCCGCCGGCCACGATTGCCACGATGCGGCGTGGCCAGGACGACTCCGTGACGCCCTGTAAAAATGACACCGAACCGACGATCTGCCCGTAACTGTAACCAAAAGCCAGGTGCTGAATCGCGTGTAAAATCAGTGCCAAAACCATGCCGGACAGACCGGCCAGAATCCCGGTTAATACCACGGCTATCAGGCGGATCAGATGATTTTTATTCCCGGCGGCGACGCTCATTTTCTCAGGCCTTGAAAAGGAAAAATAAAAGAATAAAGGACGAGACTTAAACATTGCGTAATCAAAGTGTTTTCGATAGTGATACCCATCGCTTCACTTAGCGTTACTTTTTCTAATCAATAAAAATCCCTAAAAAACCAATAAACCTTTAAATCAAGCCATCACAGATACTATTTCCATTAATTTTTCCTGGCGTAAATGATTCGCTTTAGAAAATCTCAATCGTGATCCTGCGCACAAATCGTTAACCTGCCCGCCATTACCTGGGGGGATCTATGCTGCTTTATGTTCTGTATTTAATCGGTATCACCGCGGAAGCCATGACCGGCGCACTGGCTGCCGGGCGCCGGCGGATGGATACGTTTGGCGTCATCATTATCGCCACTGCGACCGCGCTGGGCGGGGGTTCCGTTCGCGATATCCTGCTGGGGCACTATCCTCTTGGTTGGGTGAAGCATCCCGAATATGTCATCATTGTCGCCGTCGCCGCCGTCCTCACGACCATTGCCGCTCCGGTGATGCCGCACCTTCGTCGGCTGTTTCTGGTGCTGGACGCGCTGGGGCTGATCGTGTTTTCCATCATCGGCGCGCAGATCGCCCTGGACATGGGCGAAGGCCCGGTTATCGCCTCTATTGCCGCCGTGATCACCGGTGTCTTCGGCGGCGTACTGCGCGATATGTTCTGCAAACGCATTCCGCTGGTCTTCCAGAAAGAGCTGTATGCCGGGATCTCCTTTGCCGCAGCCGTACTCTATATTGCTCTGCAACATTACGTCAGCAGCCACGATGTGGTGGTGCTGGCTACACTGCTGTTCGGCTTTACCGCCCGCATGCTGGCGCTACGCTGGAAACTGGGGCTACCGGTCTTCCACTACACCCATGACGCCCACTAACCGCCTTAAAATCCGGGGATGCGCTGCCCGCTAAGCCATTGCGCCAGCGCCACCACGTCCGGATGGTGCAGGAAAGCCACCAGCTGGCGGGCTCTGATCTCCCCCACGCCCGGCAGCGTGCGCCATTGCGCTTCACTTTTTGCCGCCAGCAAATGCCAGTTCTCGCTTTCGAGCTGCGCCAGCGCCCCCTGCGGCACCGGGATCCCCATCGCCAGCACCCAGCGGATAAAAGGTCGTTTGCGAACGAGATCAAACTGATGCCAGAGGTGCTGCCCGCGGGCGGCGGAAATCCCTGGCACCGCCTGCAGCTGCTCAACGGTAAGCGCCAGCCAGGAAAAGATATGCGTCATCGGGTTTTGCTGCTGAATGACGCGCCATAAATTTTCCCCCACGCCATCGACATTCAGGGCGGACTTTGATGACAACCAGATCAGCCTGGAAAGAAACTGTTCGCTGCACTCAGGGGTGGTGAAATAGCAGTTTAGCGCATTAAATTTCGCCGGCGGCGGCGTCGGTTTATGGCGCTCGGCCGTCCGCCAGACGACGGCGTCGACCCGAGGAATACCCTGCCCTGCCAGACTGATCTGCAGCTGATCGCCAACCCCAATATCCAGCATCTGCCAGCGGGACACAGAGCCAACGTTAACCCGCTGCACGCGTTTATCATCCAGCCGCTGGGGCTCAAGCTCGGCCACCACGTTGAGTCTGCCGCTGCGGCCGGTACTGAAACGGATCGCCCGTACCTGCATCACCCGCGATGCCGGAGGATATTTCCAGGCTGCCAGCCACTCGCCCTTTCCGGGCGACCAGACTCGTCCCGGCGGCTCGCGTCCTTCGCGCACAATCACACCGTCGCTGACGAAGGGCAGCGGCGAGCGATACCAGCGCTGGCGCCACTGCGCCACCTGCTCGATGCGCGACACCGGATGGGTATATTGTCCGCTGTACTTAAACCCCGCCTGCGCCAGCAGCTTCTGACGACGGCGCATATCCGACGGGCCGTCTGGCCAGGCCCAGATAAAAACGTCCAGTTGACTGAGCGCCGCCGCCGCGTCGGCTCGCATCATCAACCCGGCGACTTTCGCCCGCGCATTCATCCCCCCGGCCTGCTGCTGGACATGGCCGTCCCGGCGCAGAAACAGTTCCCCCTGCAGTACGCTGTCGGCCAGTTCACCGGTCATCACTTTCGCCAGCGCCGGGATCTGCAGCGCTCGGGCGGTCCATGCCTCACCGCGTAGACCATCGCCGCGGCTAATGGCCTGAACCAGACGCCCCTGGCGATAAACGAGAGTCACCGCCACGCCGTCCACTTTAGGCTGTATCCACAGATCGGATTTATTTTTCATCCAGCGGGCAACGCTGTCCTCATCCGCCAGCTTGCGCACGCCGGTATGGGCCACCGGATGACGCGCATCGCCGGTGGGCGGAGGCAGATCGTCATCCTCAGGCGTCGCGCCCGGAAAGCATTGTCGCCACTGCGCCAGGCGCAGGGTGAGCTGGTCGTAAACGTCATCGCTCACTCCGCTGGCGCCCTGCCGCCAGTAAGCCTCTTTCCAGGCGACAATTTGCTGATGAAGGCGTGATGTCTCCTGCCTTCCTCTGGCCGGCGGCCAGTCCGGACACGTCGCCAGCGCGCTGGCAGAGAACATCCCTAACGCCAGCCACCACCCTCCTTTACGCATTGCAGTCCCCTCCTCCATCACCTCGCGGAGAGTCTGCTGCAGAATGCCGCGAGCCGCGACGGAAGCTTTTTCGCCTTGCGAAGCGCCTTCCAGGATTTACGCCTCATTGCAGCAACGGCTGGCGAATTCAGGAAAACGGCAGGCAAAATGAAAGAAACAGCGGCAAAAAGTGTGACAATGACTGCGTCACGCCGCGGCGACGTGTATAATAGGCTCGTATGTAGGACCTCTTTCGATAACCACATACAAAAGACACTCATGGCTCAAGGCACGCTTTATATTGTTTCCGCCCCTAGCGGCGCGGGTAAATCCAGCCTGATTCAGGCTTTATTAAAAACCCAACCGTTGTATGACACCCAGGTATCGGTCTCCCATACCACGCGGGCGCCGCGTCCGGGTGAAGTGCACGGCGAACACTATTTCTTCGTGAATCACGACGAATTCCGCTCGATGATTGGCGAAAACGCGTTTCTGGAACATGCAGAGGTCTTTGGCAACTATTACGGCACGTCGCGTAAAGCGATCGAGCAGGTGCTGGCGACCGGCGTCGATGTCTTCCTCGATATCGACTGGCAAGGCGCGCAGCAGATCCGTAAAAGCATGCCCGGCGCGCGCAGTATTTTTATTCTGCCGCCGTCAAAAGATGAACTGGACCGTCGCCTGCGCGGCCGCGGCCAGGACAGCGAAGAGGTGATCGCGAAACGGATGGCCCAGGCCGTTGCGGAAATGAGCCATTACGCGGAATATGATTACCTGATTGTGAACGATGATTTTGACACCGCCCTGAGCGACCTGAAAAATATCATCCGCGCTGAACGTCTGCGCATGAGCCGCCAAAAGCAGCGACATGGCGCTTTAATCACCAAACTATTGGCAGACTGAACCCACATTCAGTATCATGCCCAGTCATTTCTTCACCTGTGGAGCATTTTAAGTATGGCACGCGTAACTGTTCAGGACGCTGTAGAGAAAATTGGTAACCGTTTTGACCTGGTACTGGTCGCCGCGCGTCGCGCTCGTCAGATGCAGGTTGGCGGAAAGGATCCGCTGGTACCGGAAGAAAACGATAAAACCACCGTTATCGCACTGCGCGAAATCGAAGAAGGTCTGATCAACAACCAGATCCTCGACGTACGTGAGCGCCAGGAACAGCAAGAGCAGGAAGCCGCTGAATTACAAGCCGTTACCGCGATTGCTGAAGGTCGTCGTTAATCACACAGCGGGTCGCCCTTGTATCTGTTTGAAAGCCTGAATCAGCTGATTCAAAACTACCTGCCGGAAGACCAGATTAAGCGTCTGCGGCAGGCGTATCTCGTTGCACGTGACGCTCACGAGGGTCAGACACGTTCAAGCGGTGAACCCTATATCACGCACCCGGTCGCGGTAGCCTGCATTCTGGCCGAGATGAAGCTCGACTATGAAACGCTGATGGCCGCGCTGCTGCATGATGTGATTGAAGATACCCCCGCCACCTACCAGGACATGGAACAGCTTTTTGGTAAAAGCGTCGCCGAGCTGGTAGAGGGGGTGTCGAAACTTGATAAGCTCAAGTTCCGCGATAAGAAAGAGGCGCAGGCCGAAAACTTTCGCAAAATGATCATGGCGATGGTGCAGGACATCCGCGTCATCCTCATCAAACTTGCCGACCGCACCCACAACATGCGTACTCTGGGCTCGCTGCGCCCGGATAAACGCCGCCGCATCGCCCGTGAAACGCTGGAAATTTACAGCCCGCTGGCGCACCGTTTAGGCATCCATCACATCAAAACCGAGCTCGAAGAGCTGGGCTTTGAAGCACTGTACCCTAATCGCTACCGCGTCATTAAAGAGGTGGTCAAAGCGGCGCGCGGCAACCGTAAGGAGATGATTCAAAAGATCCTCTCCGAAATCGAAGGGCGTTTGCAGGAAGCGGGGATCCCCTGCCGCGTCAGCGGTCGCGAGAAGCATCTATACTCCATCTATTGTAAAATGGTGCTCAAAGAGCAACGTTTTCACTCGATCATGGATATCTACGCCTTCCGCGTTATCGTCCATGATGCCGATATCTGCTATCGCGTGCTCGGCCAGATGCACAGCCTCTACAAACCGCGTCCGGGTCGTTTTAAAGACTACATCGCCATTCCGAAAGCTAACGGCTATCAGTCTTTGCACACCTCGATGATCGGCCCCCACGGCGTCCCGGTCGAGGTACAAATTCGTACCGAAGACATGGACCAGATGGCGGAGATGGGGGTAGCGGCGCACTGGGCTTATAAAGAGCACGGCGGCGAAAGCAGCACCACCGCGCAAATCCGCGCCCAGCGCTGGATGCAGAGCCTGCTGGAGCTGCAGCAGAGCGCCGGTAGCTCGTTTGAATTTATCGAGAGCGTAAAATCCGATCTGTTCCCCGATGAGATTTACGTTTTCACCCCGGAAGGGCGCATTGTCGAACTGCCTGCTGGCGCCACGCCGGTGGACTTCGCCTACGCGGTGCATACCGATATCGGTCATGCCTGCGTCGGCGCGCGCGTCGACCGTCAGCCCTATCCGCTGTCGCAGCCACTCTCCAGCGGTCAGACTGTCGAAATTATCACCGCGCCGGGCGCTCGCCCGAACGCCGCCTGGCTGAACTTTGTCGTCAGCTCGAAAGCGCGCGCCAAAATCCGTCAGCTGCTGAAAAACCTTAAGCGCGACGATTCGGTCAGCCTTGGCCGTCGTCTGCTCAATCACGCGCTGGGCGGAAGCCGCAAACTCGCCGAGATCCCACCGGAGAATATCCAGCGCGAACTCGATCGCATGAAGCTGGCCTCGCTTGACGATCTGCTGGCGGAAATCGGTCTGGGCAACGCCATGAGCGTCGTGGTGGCAAAAAACCTGCAACAGGGCGAAGCCGCTGCGGCGCCGGTACCGGCTAACGCGTCGAACCACGGTCATCTGCCAATCAAAGGCGCCGATGGCGTGTTGATCACCTTCGCCAAGTGCTGTCGTCCAATTCCAGGTGACCCGATTATCGCCCACGTCAGCCCGGGTAAAGGGCTGGTTATCCACCATGAATCCTGTCGTAACATTCGCGGCTATCAGAAAGAGCCGGAGAAATTTATGGCGGTTGAGTGGGATAAAGAGACCGCTCAGGAGTTCATCACCGAAATCAAGGTGGACATGTTTAACCACCAGGGCGCGCTGGCTAACCTGACGGCGGCGATCAACACCGCGTCTTCCAATATCCAGAGCCTGAATACGGAAGAGAAAGATGGCCGCGTATACAGCGCCTTTATCCGCCTGACCGCGCGCGACCGCGTGCATCTGGCGAATATCATGCGCAAAATCCGCGTCATGCCGGACGTGATTAAAGTCACCCGTAACCGAAACTAGCTTTATGAACTCAAAGCGCTACGAGCGTATCTGCGAGATGCTCGCCAGGCGTCAGCCTGACCTGACGGTCTGCATGGAGCAGGTCCATAAGCCTCATAACGTCTCTGCGGTCATCCGGACCGCAGATGCCGTTGGCGTACACGAAGTGCATGCCGTCTGGCCGAGCAGCCGGATGCGTACCATGGCCTCCGCCGCCGCGGGCAGCAACAGCTGGGTGCAGGTTAAAACCCACCGCACTATCGCAGATGCCGTCGGCCACCTGAAAGGCCAGGGCATGCAAATTCTTGCCACTCACCTTTCCGACAAAGCCATCGATTTTCGTGAAATCGACTATACGCGTCCAACCTGCATCCTGATGGGTCAGGAAAAAACCGGCATCACCCAGGAAGCGCTGGCGCTGGCCGATCAGGACATCATTATCCCGATGATCGGCATGGTGCAGTCGCTGAACGTCTCCGTCGCCTCGGCGCTGATCCTCTACGAGGCGCAGCGCCAGCGGCAGAATGCCGGGATGTACCAACGCGCCAACAGCATGCTGCCGCCACAAGAGCAGCAGCGCCTGCTGTTCGAAGGCGGCTATCCGGTGCTGGCCCGTGTCGCCAGACAAAAAGGTCTGCCTTACCCCCACGTTAACGAGCAGGGCGAAGTAGAAGCCGATGCCGCGTGGTGGGCTACCATGCAGGCTGCGAGGTAAACCCAATGTCAGGCCGCCTGTTAGATGCCGTTCCGCTCAGTTCACTCACCGGTGTGGGCGCTGTGCAGAGCAGCAAACTGGCGAAGATTGGCCTGCATACGGTACAGGATCTGCTGCTGCACCTGCCTTTACGCTACGAAGATCGCACCCATCTTTACCCGATAGCCGAGCTGCTTCCCGGAGTTTATGCCACCGTGGAAGGTGAAGTGCTCAACAGCAATATCACCTTCGGCGGCCGGCGGATGATGACCTGCCAGATCAGCGATGGCACCGGCATCCTCACCATGCGCTTTTTCAACTTCAACGCGGCGATGAAAAACAGCCTCGCGACCGGTCGTCGGGTGCTGGCCTACGGTGAAGCCAAACGCGGGAAGTACGGCGCCGAGATGATCCACCCGGAATATCGCGTCCAGGGCGATATGAGTACTCCGGAGCTGCAGGAAACGTTAACCCCAGTCTATCCGACCACCGAAGGCATCAAGCAGGCGACCCTGCGCAAGCTCACCGATCAGGCGCTTGAGCTCCTGGAAACCTGCGCGATTAGCGAACTCCTGCCGCCGGAGCTGGCGCAGGGGATGATGAGCCTGCCGGAGGCGCTGCGTACGCTGCACCGCCCGCCTCCCTCATTGCAACTTAGCGAGCTGGAAAACGGCAAGCACCCGGCGCAGCAGCGTCTGATTCTGGAAGAGCTGCTGGCGCATAACCTCAGCATGCTGGCGCTGCGGGCAGGCGCCCAGCGCTATCACGCCCTGCCGCTCGGCGCCAACGATACCCTGAAAAACCAACTGCTGGCCTCCCTGCCCTTTAAGCCCACCGGCGCGCAGGCGCGGGTTACCGCCGAGATTGAACACGATATGGCGCTGGACGTGCCGATGATGCGCCTGGTGCAGGGCGACGTTGGCTCCGGTAAAACGCTGGTCGCTGCCCTGGCCGCCTTGCGCGCTATCGTCCACGGCAAACAGGTGGCGCTGATGGCGCCCACCGAACTGCTTGCCGAGCAGCATGCCAATAACTTCCGCAACTGGTTCGAACCGCTGGGTATTGAAGTCGGCTGGCTGGCGGGCAAACAGAAAGGCAAAGCCCGCCAGGCGCAGCAGGAGGCTATCGCCAGCGGCGAGGTGCAGATGATTGTCGGCACCCACGCCATCTTCCAGGAGCAGGTGCAGTTTAACGGCCTGGCGCTGGTGATTATTGACGAACAGCACCGCTTCGGCGTGCATCAGCGGCTGGCGCTGTGGGAGAAAGGTCAGCAGCAGGGATTCCACCCGCATCAGCTGATCATGACCGCCACCCCGATCCCCCGCACCCTGGCGATGACCGCCTACGCCGATCTGGACACCTCGATTATCGACGAGCTGCCGCCAGGCCGAACTCCGGTGACCACTGTCGCCATCCCCGACACCCGGCGCAGCGATATTATCGACCGCGTGCGCAACGCCTGTACCCATGAAGGTCGCCAGGCCTATTGGGTCTGTACGCTGATTGAAGAGTCCGATCTGCTGGAAGCCCAGGCGGCGGAAGCCACCTGGGAAGAGCTCAAACTGGCGCTGCCGGAGCTCAATATCGGCCTCGTCCACGGGCGGATGAAACCGGCGGAGAAGCAGGCGGTGATGCAGGCCTTCAAGCAGGGCGAGATGCATCTGCTGGTAGCCACCACGGTGATTGAAGTCGGCGTCGACGTGCCTAACTCAAGCCTGATGATTATCGAAAACCCGGAACGTCTGGGTCTGGCGCAGCTGCACCAGCTCAGAGGGCGCGTCGGGCGCGGCGCAGTCGCTTCCCACTGCGTGCTACTCTATAAATCGCCGCTCTCCAAAACGGCGCAGAAACGTCTGCAGGTCCTGCGCGACAGCAACGATGGTTTCGTCATTGCCCAGAAAGACCTCGAAATTCGCGGTCCCGGCGAGCTGCTCGGCACCCGCCAGACCGGCAACGCCGAATTTAAAGTGGCGGACTTACTGCGCGATCAGGCGATGATCCCCGATGTCCAGCGCATTGCTCGCCACATTCATGAACGCTATCCGCTGCAGGCCCAGGCGCTTATCGAGCGCTGGATGCCGGAAACCGAACGCTATTCCAACGCGTAGCGCGCTTTTGCCGCGCTGCGGGCAATTTTTCTACACAACGAGTGGATTATGAAACGAGAACTGGCCATCGAATTTTCGCGTGTCACCGAAGCCGCCGCGCTGGCGGGCTATAAATGGCTGGGCCGCGGCGATAAGAATACCGCCGACGGCGCAGCGGTTAACGCCATGCGCATTATGCTTAACCTCGTCAATATCGACGGCACCATCGTCATCGGCGAGGGCGAAATCGATGAAGCGCCGATGCTCTATATCGGCGAAAAAGTGGGTACCGGCAAGGGCGATGCGGTAGATATCGCCGTCGATCCCATCGAAGGCACCCGCATGACGGCGATGGGCCAGGCCAACGCCCTGGCGGTGATGGCGGTCGGCGATAAGGGCTGCTTCCTCAACGCGCCGGATATGTATATGGAAAAGCTGATCGTCGGCCCGGGCGCTAAAGGCGCTATCGACCTTAATCTGCCGCTGGAAGAGAACCTGCACAATATCGCCCGCGCCCTGAACAAGCCGCTGGGCGAGCTGACCGTCACCGTGCTGGCGAAACCGCGCCACGACGCGGTCATTGCCCAGCTGCAGCAGCTGGGCGTGCGCGTGTTCGCTATTCCCGATGGCGACGTCGCGGCCTCTATTCTCACCTGCATGCCGGATAGCGAAGTCGACGTACTGTACGGCATCGGCGGCGCACCGGAAGGGGTGGTTTCCGCCGCGGTGATCCGCGCCCTCGACGGGGATATGCAGGGGCGCCTGCTGGCTCGCCACCACGTGAAGGGCGATAACGAAGAGAACCGCCGCATCGGTGAAAATGAGCTGGCGCGCTGCAAAACCATGGGCATTGAAGCGGGCAAAGTGCTGCGTCTGGATGAAATGGCGCGCAGCGATAACGTCGTCTTCTCCGCCACCGGGATCACCAAAGGCGATCTGCTGGACGGCATCACCCGCAAGGGCAACATGGCCACCACCGAGACGCTGCTGATCCGCGGCAAGTCGCGCACTATCCGTCGTATTCAGTCGATTCATTACCTCGACCGTAAAGATCCGGACATTCAGCAGCACATCCTGTAATACCGCTTTTTCTCTCCCAGGCAACCGTCCGCAGGCGGTTGCCCTGTTCTTCGTTTATATTTGATCAATAGAGCTTTCTTGCGCCTTCGGGGTGGAAATCTGGCTCGTCTGGACCGAAGATAAGGCATCGCTTGGCAACAGGAGAAGACGATGGCGGACTGGGTTAGCGGCAAAGTGACAAAAGTGGAGTACTGGACGGACGCCTTGTTCAGTTTATACGTGCGGGCGCCTGTTCATCCGTTTACCGCCGGGCAATTTACCAAGCTCGGGCTGGAAATCGACGGCGAACGCGTGCAGCGCGCCTACTCCTACGTCAACGCCCCCGGCAATCCCGACCTCGAGTTCTATTTGGTCACCGTCCCGGAAGGCAAGCTGAGCCCGCGTCTGGCGGCGCTGAAGCCGGGCGATGAAGTCCTGGTGGTGAGTGAAGCGGCAGGTTTCTTCGTCCTCGAGGAAGTACCGGATTGCGATACCCTGTGGATGCTGGCGACCGGCACTGCGCTGGGGCCGTACCTGTCAATTTTGCAGGAAGGCAAGGACCTTGAGCGCTTTAACAACCTGGTGCTGGTCCACGCCGTCCGCTACGCCGCGGACCTGAGCTATCTGCCGCTAATGCGCGAACTGGAGCAGCGCTATGCCGGCAAACTCCGTATTCAGACGGTGGTCAGCCGCGAAACCGTGGAAGGCTCGCTGACCGGCCGGGTGCCGTTTCTGATTGAAACCGGCGCGCTGGAAGAGGCCGTCGGCCTGCCGATGACCACCGACACCAGCCATGTGATGCTGTGCGGCAACCCGCAAATGGTGCGCGATACCCAACAGCTGTTAAAAGAGACCCGGCAGATGACCAAACATCTGCGTCGCCGGCCAGGCCACATGACGGCTGAGCACTACTGGTAATCAGGCGTCCGCTTTCCAGCGCACGTCCTGGGTCTCCTTGCCGAACTTATTCTCGCCCTGGGTGCCGACAAACGCCCCCAGGTCGATCAGCATCATGACGATAATCAGCGTCGGCACAAAGCGCCCGACGCCCCACTGCCAGACCTGCGGCAACATCGCCCAGTTCCCCGCCAGCAGCATCCACGCCAGAACCATCAGCAGCGCCCACAGCCCGGATTTGCCGCGATCGTGCAGCCGCTTGACCACCACCGCCGCCGTCGGCCACAGCAGGCAGACGATAATAAACGCCGCCGTCTGCAGGTTGAGCAGATTGCTGCCTGCCAGGGTAAACAGGGCGCTCATGGTCACCAGCCAGATGGCAATCCAGATCCAGAAATCGCGGCGGCCAATGCGCCCTTTAATTGAGAATAACCACTGCTGTAGGGTCATGCGTTTTTCCTTATCATCATCGTCTGCGTAGTTTACCCTGGCGTCGTGACTTTTTGACAAGCGCCGCGCTTCCCGATTTAATCGTCAGCAGGCAAAAAAAGGAACGACGGGCATGAAGAAGTGGACAATTTTGTGGTTAAGTGGGCTGATGGGCCTTGCCGTCGGCCCGCACGCGTTGTCCGCAGAGAGCGAATCGACGACCGCGGCAGCGCCCTACCTGCTCGCCGGCGCGCCGAGCTTTGACCAGTCGATCAGTCAGTTCCGCGAGAAATTCAACGCCGATAACCCAAAGCTGCCTCTGAACGAATTCCGTTCCATCGCCACCAGTCGCGATCGGGCTAACCTGACCCGCGCCGCCAGCAAAATTAACGAAAATCTCTATGCCTCCACCGCGCTGGAGCGCGGCACGCTGAAGATCAAATCCATGCAGATCACCTGGCTGCCGATCCAGGGGCCGGAGCAAAAGGCGGCCAGGACCAAAGCGCTGGAGTATATGAGCGCCATGATCCGCGCCTTCGTGCCGACTTTTAGCCAGGCGCAAAGCCAGCAAAAACTGCAGAAACTGCTGGCCGCCGGCAAGGGCAAGCGCTACTTCGCCGATACCGAAGGCGCCGTGCGCTATGTGGTGGCAGATCATGGGGAAAAGGGCCTGACCTTCGCCATTGAACCGATTAAGCTGGCGCTATCTGAAACGCTGGAAGGTAACAATAAATGACAAAAAGCAAAGCCTTTCCAGTGACGAGTCTCTATACTGTTTCACAGACCATGCTGCCCTCTGGGGCGGCTATATTCCTTAATTCGCTTAAGTAGCGTGGAGAATTAAAATGCGACATCCTTTAGTGATGGGTAACTGGAAACTGAACGGCAGCCGCCACATGGTAAACGAACTGGTTGCGAACCTGCGTACCGAGCTGGCTGGCGTAAGCGGCTGTGCAGTTGCCATCGCCCCGCCGGAAATGTATCTGGACCTGGCTAAGCGCGCGGCAGAAGGCAGCCACATTCACCTGGGCGCGCAGAACGTTGACGTGAATCTGTCCGGCGCATTCACCGGTGAAACCTCCGCCGAAATGCTGAAAGATATCGGCGCGCAGTACATCATCATCGGCCACTCCGAGCGTCGTACCTACCACAAAGAATCCGACGAGCTGATCGCGAAGAAATTCGCCGTGCTGAAAGAGCAGGGTCTGACCCCGGTTCTGTGCATCGGTGAAACCGAAGCCGAAAACGAAGCGGGCAAAACGGAAGAAGTTTGCGCGCGTCAGATCGACGCCGTGCTGAAAACCCAGGGCGCTGCCGCTTTCGAAGGCGTGGTTATCGCTTACGAACCAGTATGGGCTATCGGTACCGGCAAATCAGCGACCCCGGCTCAGGCGCAGGCGGTGCACAAATTCATCCGTGACCACATTGCTAAAGCTGACGCCAAAATCGCTGAGCAAGTGATCATCCAGTACGGCGGTTCCGTTAACGCTGGCAACGCCGCAGAGCTGTTCACCCAGCCGGACATCGACGGCGCGCTGGTTGGCGGCGCCTCCCTGAAAGCTGACGCTTTCGCGGTGATCGTTAAAGCAGCAGAAGCAGCGAAAAAAGCGTAATTCGCTTTTCCCGGTGGCGACACGCGACCGGGTTGACTGACAAAACGTGGGAGCCCGGCCTAGCACAGCGCAAGCCGGGCTTTCTTTTGCCGTTACAGTTTCCCCAACAGCTGATACCAGGCGTAGTCCAGCGGCAGTAAAATCAGATAACTCACCGCCGCCAGCGCCAGACACAGTTGCATCCCCGCCCTCGCCGGAACCTTGCCTAACCCCATCGCCACCACGATCGGCGACGCCTGATAGGGCAGCAGCGGCGTGGAATAGCCCAGCACCTGAATCATAATCACGCTTAGCAGCGGGAAGCCGGTGGCGTCGGCAAAGCTCTGGGCAAAGGTGGTATACAGCGCCGGCACGCCGTTGGCGGTCATAATAAAGTTCAGCGCGCTGGTTATCCCGGTCAGGGCGAGAAAGCTGGTGAAAGGATTGTCTTTATCCAGGGGCATCACCTGCAGCAGCGCATTGCCCACTGCGCCGCCAATCCCGGTTTGGGTGACGGCGATCGCTAGCCCCAGAATCCCGGCGACGTAAATGCAGGTGCGCATATTCACCCCGCTGGCAAACTCCTCGCCGTTAATAAAGCCCACCCGCGGCAGCAGCGTGATCACAGCCGCCGCCAGGCCGGTCCACGCCGGGCCGACGCCGTGCCAGCTCTCGGTCACCCATAGCGAGAGGACCACCGCCAGCAGCCACGCCAGACGTTTCTCGTCGCGGCTCATCGGCGGCAGCGGCGCCAGGTCGCGCGGTGGATGCGGCTTGCCGGGAAACAGCCAGCAAATCAGCGCCACCAGCACCGCCCCTTTCAGCCAGCCAAGCACCGGCGTATGCAGCAGTAAATAGGGAACATAATTCAGATGGATACCGTACGAGCCTTCCGCCGCGCCACTCATCACCAGATTCGGCACGTTGGCGGGCAAAATCGTCGCCGACAGCTGAAAGGTGCCGAACCCCACCGCCAGCGCCAGGCCGAACCAGCCGCGGCTGCCGTCGGCAATGCCCGCGCGGCGGGCCATCGCCGCCACGATCGGCATCAGCAGCGCGATGCGCCCCATGTTGGAGGGCATCACGAACGCCAGGGCGTAGCTCAGGAGTACCACGCTGGCGACCATCCGCGGCCAGGAGTCGGTGAGCCTGGCCGACAGCGCCTGCGCCGCCCGGTCCGCCAGTCCGGTTTTACGGATGGCGATGCCGAGCACAAAGCCGCTGAACACCAGCCAGAACGCCGAAGAGGCAAAGCCGCCGAAGATCACCTCCGGCGGAGCGATTTTCGCCATCATCGCCGCTGCGAAGAACAGCAGCGCGGCGATAAATTCCGGCAGCAGCGACGTCGCCCACAGCACGATGGTGACGCCGACAATCAATGAAGGAAGGAACAGCGGGTGGGTAAGCCAGAGCGACATGCCTGTCTCCTGTCGTTTTTTTCAGCAGGAATACGACGACAGGTAAGACAGGTAAACGCCAGAACTAGTGGTTTGCGTTAAGGATGGCGCAGCGATGATCCTGAATTTCTTCCGCTGAAGCCCGGTTCAGGGTCAGCAGGTTACGCTCCGTCGCCAGCAGCACCAGCGAGCCGTCGCTCTGTTGCGCCATTGCCAGCGCGAAGCGTCCCATATGCTGGCGCGCCTCCGGCACCTCTTCCGCCAGCATCAGGAACGGGCTACGCTGGGCCAGCTCCGCCTCCGTCACCCGGCGCGCCAGGTATTCGTGGCCCTGAAGCCCGCCCGGTAACGGCAGCCAGCGGCTGCTGATCGCTGCGGCATCCTTATCTAACTGCGCGCGCACATCGGGGCGCAGGCAGGAGATATGAATATGGAAATGGTTTTGCGTACGTCCACTGCGCGAGTTGATCGCCAGCGATACCGCGTTATCAGGAACCGGCGCGCCGTGGCGCTGGCTCATGATTTCACGCCCCTGCCAGGCCTGCCAGAAAAAGTTCGGCGTCAACGGATCCAGCAGCAGCGGGCTTTCGGTGCCGTTGATGCGGTAGGTCGGCATCAGCAAATATTGCAGCGGGCCGTTACGGTCTTTAAACAGCACATAGCCGCCCTTGAGGTTCACTTCCGCGCACGGCGACGGGTTTTGCTGCTGTTGCTGATGGGGTACGCACTGCTGCAGGACAATCTTGCGTAATGCGTCCGGGTTGCCAGAGTGCAGCCAGTAGTAGCCGCCCGCCAGCGCCGCGAGGATCGCCACCAGCAGCGCCAGCAAAAAGTATCTTACTCTTCTCATTTTCATTCCCTGTTAAGCCTGAAGCGGAAGAGTAGCGTAATTTGATGACTAAATGAAAACAGATGGTGGACGGGGCGTTATCCCGGGTAGCGGCTGACGCCTTACCCGGGCTACGCACCGCGCAAAACTGTAGCCCTGCTAAGCGTAGCGCAAGCAGGGACAAGAGAATTAACGCTGGCTAATCTGGTCGAAGGTGCCGCCGTTGGAGAAGTGCTCTTTCTGCGCTTTCGTCCAGCCGCCGAACTCCTGATCGATGGTAAACAGCTTCAGTTTCGGGAACTCGTTAGCATATTTCTTCGCCACATTCGGATCGCGCGGGCGGTAGAAGTTCTTCGCCGCAATCTCCTGGCCTTCCGGCGAGTAGAGATACTTCAGGTACGCTTCCGCCACCTGACGCGTGCCTTTCTTATCCACCACTTTGTCGACCACCGAGACGGTAGGCTCAGCCAGAATCGACTCACTCGGGGTCACGATTTCAAACTTGTCTTTGCCCAGTTCGTTGGTCGCCAGCAGCGCTTCGTTTTCCCAGGCGATCAGTACGTCGCCGATGCCGCGTTCTACGAAGGTATTGGTCGAACCGCGCGCGCCGGAGTCCAGCACTTCCACGTTTTTATACAGCGCCTTGACGAATTCCTGGGCTTTCGCCTGGTCGCCGTGATTCTGATGCAGGGCATAGCCCCAGGCCGCCAAATAGTTCCAGCGGGCGCCGCCGGAGCTTTTCGGGTTCGGGGTAATGACCGACACACCCGGTTTGATCAGATCGTTCCAGTCATGGATCTGTTTCGGATTGCCCTTGCGGACGAGGAACACGATGGTGGAGGTATACGGCGCGGAGTTATCCGGCAGGCGTTTCAGCCAGTTTTTATCGATGCGGCCGCGTTCGGCAATAGCGTCGACATCGTAGGCCAGCGCCAGCGTGACCACATCCGCTTCAATACCGTTAATCACCGAGGTCGCCTGTTTGCCAGAGCCACCATGCGACTGGCGGATCACCACGTTGTCGCCGGTCTCCTGCTTCCAGTGTGCGCTAAACGCTTTGTTGTACTGTTCGTACAGCTCGCGCGTTGGATCATAAGATACGTTTAATAGCTGAATGTCTTTTGCCAGAACGCTGGCGGATGCCAGCAACAGAGTTAACCCTACGCCCCACTTATTCATCGCACCGCTCTCTTTATGTGTGTTGTGATGGGTTAAGCGTGCCAGAAAGCGATTCAATGATTAAAGAATAAAAAAAGATTGGCTATAACTTGCGGGTATAAAGACGCGAGTAAGGATGACCCCCTCCCGGGCGGGAGAGGGCGCGAAGCGATTAGACTTCTTCCATGCGACCCAGCAGCGCCTGCAGACGTTCCTGCCAGCCCTGCTGCTGCTCTTTCAGCTGGCTGTTTTCGCGCTCCAGCTCTTCACGACTATGCTGCGCGCTCTGAACTTCCTGCACCAGGGTGTTGTTCTTTTCTTTCAGCTCTTCGATTTCCATCTGCAACAGAGTGATGGTATCAATCGCCTGCTGAACCTTAGATTCTAATTTCTCAAACACTTCTAATGACATCGTCATACCTCTCCTGAACTTGCAAGGCGTTGATAGAAACTCGTGTTTCGTATACGCGGTCCCGCCTTAACGAAAATTAGCGCACATAGCGGTGTTATCGTCGATTGTATGAATCCCCGCCGCCCCTGTCCAGCGGCAAGCCGCGTAGATTGCGGTTTGCAACACTTTTCAGTCTTTACCTGGTGCTTTCAGCGCAGTTCGCTCGTAGTTCATGGGTCAATGTTAATTTTATGGTTAACAAAATGCGTGGTGAAACGCTCCGGCAGCGCTCTCGATGCGCGCAAATGGCGCGAAAACGCTCATTTTCTTGACGAGGCACACACATTTGAAGTTCGATATTTCTCGTTTTTGCTCGTTAACGATAAATTAACACTATGCCTACATGGCAATATGGTCGTCTGTGACCACCCTACATACAATAATCATCACCACGCTTCAGGATTCGATTATGAGCCAAACATCAACCTTAAAAGGCCAGTGCATCGCAGAGTTCCTCGGTACCGGGTTGTTGATCTTTTTCGGCGTTGGGTGCGTGGCTGCGCTCAAGGTCGCGGGAGCCAGCTTCGGACAATGGGAAATCAGCATCATCTGGGGTCTGGGCGTCGCCATGGCGATCTACCTGACCGCCGGGGTCTCCGGTGCGCACCTTAACCCAGCGGTGACTATCGCGCTGTGGCTGTTCGCCTGCTTCGAAGGCCGCAAAGTGGTTCCTTTTATTATTTCGCAATTCGCTGGCGCCTTTTGCGCTGCGGCATTAGTTTACGGGCTTTACTACAATCTTTTCCTCGATTATGAAACCACCCACCATATGATTCGCGGCAGCGTGGAAAGCCTCGATCTGGCCGGCATTTTCTCCACTTACCCGAACCCGCACATCAATTTTGTGCAGGCCTTCGCGGTAGAGATGGTGATTACCGCTATCCTGATGGGCGTCATCCTGGCTCTGACCGACGATGGCAACGGCATACCGCGCGGCCCGCTGGCCCCTCTGCTGATTGGCCTGCTGATTGCGGTGATTGGCGCCTCCATGGGACCGCTGACCGGCTTCGCCATGAACCCGGCGCGTGACATCGGCCCGAAAGCCTTCGCCTGGCTGGCGGGGTGGGGTGACGTCGCCTTCACCGGCGGCAAAGATATTCCTTATTTCCTGGTGCCGCTGTGCGCACCGGTGGTCGGCGCGGCGCTGGGCGCATTCAGCTATCGTAAGCTGATTGGCCGTCACCTGCCTTGCGACACCTGCGTGGAGGAAGAGCAACAGAGCCCCTCCTCTTCCACCGCTCAACATAAAGCTTCGCTGTAATCTGACTACGGGACACCGACTATGACCGACAAAAAATATATCGTTGCGCTTGACCAGGGCACTACCAGCTCCCGGGCCGTTGTGATGGATCATGATGCCAATATCGTCAGCGTCTCCCAGCGAGAATTTGAACAGATTTATCCTAAGCCAGGCTGGGTCGAACACGACCCGATGGAAATCTGGGCTTCCCAAAGCTCGACGCTGGTCGAAGCGCTGGCCAAAGCGGATATCAACTCCGATCAGATCGCGGCCATCGGCATCACCAATCAGCGTGAGACCGTGGTGGTGTGGGAGCGAGAGACCGGTAAACCCATCTACAACGCTATCGTCTGGCAGTGCCGCCGTACCGCGGAGATCTGCGAGCAGCTCAAGCGTGACGGGATGGAAGAGTATATCCGCAAGGCCACAGGCCTGGTGGTGGACCCGTACTTCTCCGGCACCAAGGTGAAATGGATCCTCGACCATGTCGAAGGTTCCCGTGAGCGTGCGAAGCGCGGCGAGCTGCTGTTCGGCACCGTTGACACCTGGCTTATCTGGAAGATGACCCAGGGCCGCGTGCACGTCACCGACTACACCAACGCCTCGCGTACCATGCTGTTCAACATCCACGACCTCGACTGGGACGACAAGATGCTCGACGCGCTGGACATTCCGCGCGCCATGCTGCCGGAAGTGCGCAAGTCTTCCGAAGTGTACGGCCAGACCAACATCGGTGGTAAAGGCGGGACCCGTATTCCTATCGCCGGGATCGCCGGTGACCAGCAGGCGGCCCTGTTCGGCCAGCTGTGCGTCAAGGAAGGGATGGCGAAAAACACCTACGGCACCGGCTGCTTTATGCTGATGAATACCGGCGAAAAAGCGGTCACCTCCACCCACGGTCTGCTGACCACCATCGCCTGCGGCCCGCGCGGCGAGGTGAACTACGCTCTGGAAGGGGCGGTGTTTATGGCCGGCGCGTCTATTCAGTGGCTGCGCGACGAGATGAAGCTCATCAGCGATGCCTTCGACTCCGAGTACTTCGCCACCAAGGTGAAGGATACCAACGGCGTATACGTGGTACCCGCGTTCACCGGTCTTGGCGCACCGTACTGGGACCCGTATGCCCGCGGCGCGATTTTCGGCCTCACCCGCGGCGTGAACTCCAACCACATTATCCGTGCGACGCTGGAGTCCATCGCCTTTCAAACCCGCGACGTGCTGGAGGCGATGCAGGCTGACTCTGGCATTCGTCTGCACGCCCTGCGCGTAGACGGCGGCGCGGTGGCTAACAACTTCCTGATGCAGTTCCAGTCCGATATCCTCGGCACCCGTGTCGAGCGTCCGGAAGTACGCGAAGTGACGGCGCTGGGCGCGGCCTATCTGGCCGGTCTGGCGGTCGGTTTCTGGCAGAATCTGGATGAACTGCAGGAGAAAGCGGTGATTGAGCGCGAATTCCGCCCGGGTATTGAAACTACTGAGCGTAACTATCGTTACAGCGGCTGGAAGAAAGCGGTGAAACGCGCGTTAGCGTGGGAAGAGCACGACGAAGCGTAAGATTGTGAAGTTATTCCCGGCTTGCGGCGTAAACGCCTTAGCCGGGCTACAAAACCCCAAACAGCACGATCTTGTAGCCCGGACAGGTGCGCAGCACCGCCTCCGGGTTTTTTATCAGCCAAACATCGGCAGCAGCAGGTACAGCTTAATCACCAGCGCGTTGACGATATCGATAAAGAACGCCCCCACCATCGGCACGACCAGGAAGGCCATATGCGATGGCCCGAAACGGTCGGTAATCGCCTGCATATTGGCGATCGCCGTCGGCGTTGCCCCCAGGCCAAATCCGCAATGCCCGGCTGCCAGCACCGCGGCATCGTAGTTTTTGCCCATCATCCGATAGGTGACGAACACCGCATACAGCGCCATCGCCAGCGCCTGCACCGCCAGGATAATAATCATCGGCAGCGCCAGCGAGGCCAACTCCCACAGCTTGAGGCTCATCAGCGCCATGGCGAGGAACAGCGACAGGCTGACGTTGCCCAACACCGATACCGCGCGATCGAACACCCGATACAACCCCGCCAGCGCCAGGCTGTTGCTGAGGATCACGCCGATAAACAGCACGCAGACGAAGGTCGGCAGCTCGAAGACGCTCCCCGCCAGCAGTTGCGCAACCACCTTGCCCAGCGTCAGACAGATGGCGATCAGGGCGATACTTTCGATCAGCACCAGCGAGGTGATCACCCGCCCCACGTCCGGCTTTTCAAAGGCGGTTGGCGCCACCTGATCGTCCGGTGTCCCGTCCGGTGAGGAAGAGTGCTTCACCAGATAACGCGCCACCGGGCCGCCGATCAGGCCGCCCAGCACCAGGCCGAAAGTCGCGCAGGCCATCGCCACCTCGGTGGCGTTGGCAAAACCGTAGCGCTCAACGAACAGCTTACTCCACGCCGCCCCGGTGCCGTGGCCGCCGGATAAGGTAATCGACCCGGCCAGCAGACCCATTAGCGGATCCAGCCCCAGCAGCGTCGCCATGCCGATACCGAGGGCGTTCTGCAGCAGCAGCAGGCCAACCACCACGATCAGGAAAGTGCCCAGCACCTTGCCGCCGGCCCGCAGGCTGGCGAGGTTGGCGTTAAGACCGATGGTGGCGAAGAACGCCAGCATCAGCGGGTCTTTCAGACTCATATCGAAATCAATTTCGATATCCATGCTTTTTTTCAGCGCCAGCAGCGCCAGCGCCACCAGCAGACCGCCGGCAACGGGTTCAGGAATAGTGTATTTCTTAAGGAAGGGAACGGTTTGTACGAGTTTTCTGCCGAGTAACAGCACGAGCGTTGCGGCAACGAGCGTCGATAAGGTATCGAGATGAAACATAAAAAGCTCCTTATGGGCGCATGATCCATTCACACGCGACGATATTCCTGGTGTCTTTAGCTTCTCATCATGAGGAGTCAGAGGGGGATTTTACGCAGAACGGCGGAAAAATTGACAGAAAAAGATATTTTGTATCCTGAATGATGCGATTTAGCATACAAAATGTTAATTATCTCGTTGCGCATATTCACGGTATAAATTTTTATGAGCAAACGCTGGCAAACGTTTGCTTTTGGTCTACAGTCCGATAAAATTCCCGCTTTGCCACCTTGGGATTGCTTGTGATGTCCGTTAACACCGCAGAGTCAGAAAATGCGCAACCGGTTGCGCATAAACCAGCCAGCGAATTAATCTACCGCCTCGAAGATCGCCCGCCGCTACCGCAAACCCTGTTCGCCGCCTTCCAGCACCTGCTGGCGATGTTTGTCGCGGTGATCACCCCGGCGCTGTTAATCTGCCAGGCTCTCGGTCTCCCGGCGCAAGATACCCAACATATCATCAGCATGTCGCTGTTCGCCTCCGGCGTCGCCTCTATTATTCAGATCAAAGCCTGGGGCCCGGTCGGCTCCGGACTGCTCTCCATCCAGGGCACCAGCTTCAACTTTGTCGCCCCGCTGATCATGGGCGGTACCGCCTTGAAAACCGGCGGCGCCGACGTCCCCACCATGATGGCCGCCCTCTTCGGCACCCTGATGCTGGCCAGCTGCACCGAAATGGTCCTCTCCCGGATCCTGCACCTGGCGCGCCGTATCATTACCCCGCTGGTTTCCGGCGTGGTGGTGATGATTATCGGCCTGTCGCTGATTCAGGTCGGACTGACCTCCATCGGCGGCGGCTACGCGGCGATGGCTGACCACACCTTTGGTGCGCCGAAAAATCTGCTGCTGGCGGGTATCGTGCTGGCGCTGATTATTATCCTCAACCGCCAGCGCAACCCGTACCTGCGCATCGCCTCGCTAGTGATTGCCATGGCTGCCGGTTATCTGGCGGCGTGGTTCCTGGATATGCTGCCAGCCAACACCGCCCCGACCAACAGCAGCCTCATCACCGTCCCGACGCCGCTCTATTATGGCCTCGGCATCGACTGGAGTCTGCTGCTGCCCCTGATGCTGGTGTTTATGATCACCTCCCTGGAAACCATCGGCGATATCACCGCCACCTCCGACGTCTCCGAACAGCCGGTCTCGGGTCCGCTGTATATGAAGCGCCTGAAAGGCGGCGTGCTGGCTAACGGCCTGAACTCCTTCGTTTCCGCGGTCTTCAACACCTTCCCGAACTCCTGCTTCGGCCAGAACAACGGCGTGATCCAGCTGACCGGGGTCGCCAGCCGCTACGTCGGCTTTGTGGTTGCCCTGATGCTGATCGTCCTCGGCCTGTTCCCGGCGGTGAGCGGCTTTGTCCAGCATATCCCTGAGCCAGTGCTCGGCGGCGCCACGCTGGTGATGTTCGGCACCATCGCCGCGTCCGGCGTGCGCATCGTCTCCCGTGAACCGCTGAACCGTCGGGCGATCCTGATTATCGCTCTGTCGCTGGCGGTAGGCCTCGGCGTGTCGCAGCAGCCGCTGATCCTGCAGTTCGCCCCGGACTGGCTGAAAAACCTGCTTTCCTCCGGGATTGCCGCCGGCGGTATCACGGCGATTGTTCTGAATTTAATTTTCCCGCCAGAAAAGGCGTGATCTCATGCGTTCCCGGTCGCGCATCGGCCGGGACGTCCTCCAACCACCTGCCCCATCACGGAAATAAACCACGCCTGCCTTGAGAAGTGCGCCTAAATCGGGCATAACACGGTGATGTGCATCTCACAGAATGGAAGACCATGAAATTTCTTGGAAAGCTGATTCTCTGGCTGCTAGTCGCTCTGCTGCTCGTCATTATTGGCGCGTGGTTCCTGCTGCAAACCCACTGGGGCGCCCGCCAGGCCAGCGCCTGGCTCAGCAATGGCACCGGCTGGCAGGTCTCCTTCGATGAGATGGAGCACGATTTCTCCTCCCCCCTTCATGTACAGTTGCGAAACGTCACCTTTGGTCGGGAAGGCAAGCCTGCCACTTTGGTGGCAAAAACGGTCGATATTGGTTTCAGCACCCGCCAGTTTAGCGATCCGCTGCATGCGGATGAGATAGTCCTTAACGACGGCACTCTGAATCTGTCACCCCACTCTGCAGACCTGCCGTTCGCTGCCGACCGGCTGATGTTGCGCAATATGGCTTTCAACAGCCCGGAAACCGGCTGGGCGCTCAGCGCGCAGCGCGTCACCGGCGGCGTCAGCCCATGGACGCCGGAGGCTGGCAATGTGCTGGGGAAAACGGCGCAGATTCAGATGAGCGCGGGCTCGATGACGCTCAATGGCGTCGAAGCCAGCAACGTTCTGATTCAGGGTAAGATTGATCAGGGCGAGGTCACCCTCTCCACCCTCGGCGCCGATGTCGCTCGCGGCACCTTAACCGGCAATGCCAAACGCAGCGCCGATGGCAGCTGGCGGGTGGATAACCTCCAGCTCAACGAGATTCGACTGCAGAGCCCCGCCTCGCTGGCCGAGTTTTTCGCGCCGTTAACCACGGTCCCCTCTCTGCAGATTGGCCGCCTGGACATCACCGACGCCCGCCTGCAGGGACCGGACTGGGCGGTAACCGACCTCGACCTGAGCCTGCGCAACCTGACCCTTAGCCACGGCGGCTGGCAGAGTGAGGACGGCACGCTGTCGATGAACGCCAGCGAATTTATCTACGGCTCGCTGCATCTTTTCGACCCGATCCTCAATGCCGAATTCTCTCCCCAGGGCATTGCGCTGCGCCAGTTCTCCTCGCGCTGGGAGGGCGGCATGGTGCGCACCTCCGGCAACTGGCTGCGCGCCGGGAACGCCCTGGTGCTCGACGATACCGCTTTCGCCGGACTGGAGTACACGCTGCCGGCGAACTGGAAACAGCTGTGGATGACGCCACTGCCAGCCTGGCTGCAAAGCCTGACGCTGAAAAAATTCAGCGCCAGCCGCAATCTGATCATCGATGTGGACCCTGCTTTCCCGTGGCAAATTACCGCCCTCGATGGCTATGGCGGCGAGCTACAGCTGGTGAAAAACGGCCGCTGGGGAGTATGGAACGGCAGCGCGACGCTGAACGCCGCGGCGGCGACTTTCAACCGGATCGACGTGCGCCGCCCATCACTCAAACTGAACGCCACAGCCTCGACGGTCAATATCACTGAGCTTAGCGCCTTCACCGAGCGCGGCATTTTGCAGGCCACCGCCGCGGTATCCCAGCTGCCGCAGCGCCAGGTCAATCTGAGCTTCAGCGGCCGCGGCGTGCCGCTGAATATTCTGCAGGCCTGGGGCTGGCCGTCGCTACCTATAAGCGGGGATGGCAATCTCCAGCTGACCGCCAGCGGCAGCGTGCAGGCCGATGCCCCGCTCAAACCGACGGTCAACGGGCAGCTCAGCGCCGTGAATATGGAGAAACAGCAGGTGGCGCAAATCATGCGCAACGGCGAGGTCAGCCCCGCCCCCGCCGCGCCAGCGCCCACTCCCGTCACCCCATAGCGATGCCAATTCCCTCTCCTCTATGGGGAGAGGGATTGCTTCCCGGCAAAACTCCACTCTGACAACTCTCTCCCTTTCAGGGAGAGAGTTGGGGTGCGAGTCCTGAAACCTGTGTGCAATACGCGGCTATCTGTACCTATTTAGCGCAACAGGTTCCTTTCAAATATCAGAGTTGCTATAACCAAATCACTGGAAGTCGATAAAAAACCGCTCCCTGTACCTACAAAAATATAAAAGGATCAATCATGCCTGAAATACGTCAGCGTATTCTGGAGAATATGCAAAAATTCTCCCTGGCCATGATCGGCGCCGTATTGTTCTTGCCGGTCATTGGCTTAATTCTGGCCCTCAGTTCAGTATTAACTAATCCGACATTAATTGCTGAAACCAGTTTCTTACATCAGCTTGGGCAAATGCTCGGCGACACCTTTTGGCCTTTATTTGGCAACCTCGGCTTATTATTTTGCGTCGGCATCAGCTATGGCCTGGCAAAGGATAAAAAAACCGAAGTCGCACTGGTTTCAGTAATGTGCTTTATTATGTTTCTTGGCGCCAACCACTCCTGGCTGGAACACACCCATGGACTCGCCGAAAAAATTAACGGTGAATATTATGGCACCGGGCAAACCCAGCTGCTGGGCTTTGTGGTGGTGGATATGGGCGTTTTCCTGGGCATTATTCTCGGCTGCACGATTGCGTGGGTGCACAATAAAGTCTCTGCCATTGAGCTGCCTGGCGCGCTGTCGATGTACGGCGGCGCCAAGCTGACGCTGGTGGCGATGACGCCGGTGGTTATCTTCTACGCCATCGCCTTTACCTGGATTTGGCCCTTTATGACCCACGGCATCTCCGCCCTCACCGGTTTTATGAAAAATGCCGGGGTCGCCGGGGTCTTCGTCTATGGTTTCTTTGAAAAATTCCTTATCCCCACCGGCCTGCACCATTTCGTCTGGTCCCCCTTCCAGCTCACCCAGATTGGCGGCACGCTGAACGTGGATGGTCAGGTGGTCTCCGGCACCCAGGCCATATTCCTCGCCTATATGCGCCATCCCGACCTGACGCCGGTCATGAACGACGCATTACGTTTTTCGCAGCAAGGGATGACCACTATCTTTGGCCTGGCGGGCGCCTCGCTGGCGTTCTACCACACGGCGAAACCGGAGAAGAAAGCGATGGCGAAGGCGATTCTGCTGCCGGCGATTATCACCTCGATGCTGACCGGCATCACCGAGCCGATTGAGTTCACCTTCTTATTTGTCTCGCCGCTGCTGTGGGTGATCCACGCGACGTTAACCGCCGCCTCGCAGGCCATTTGCGACATCTTCACCGTACGTCCCTGGGGTGCATCGGGCCTGATCGAGTTTCTGATCTATAACCTGCCGCTGCCGGTCTCCTTAACGCGCTGGCCGGGCTATGTCCTTATCGGTATCGGCCAGTTCGCCGTCTACTACGTGATTTTCCGCACCCTGGTGGTGAAGCTGAACCTGAAAACGCCGGGCCGGGAAGATGACGAGAACGTGAAGCTTTACAGCAAAGCAGAGTACCGCCAGAAAGTTGCGCAACCGCAGTCGGTCACCGATGACATTATCCGCGGTCTCGGGGGCAAGGAGAATATTCTCTCCGTCGATAATTGTTTTACTCGCCTGCGCGTGGCCGTGCGCGATATGGCGCGGGTTGATGACACGCAATTAAAAAATACCGGCGCCAACGGCGTCGTACGCAATCGAAATGAAGTTCAGGTTATTTATGGCGTCAAAGTGGGACAGGTACGTTCCCGGGTTGATAACTGGTTAGCAGAAAATTAATGAGGAGTATTTATGAAATTAACCGTATTAGGCGGGGGCGGCGTTCGCTCTGCATTTTTAGCGAAATCTCTGGCCTATAACGCTCACCGCATTGGTTTAACAGAAGTCGTTTTTCTCGATAACTCTGCTGATAATCTGGCGATATTTGGCGAAATTGCCCGCTATGTATTTAATACCATTCGCCCGGATATTCAGTTTAGTACCACCACCGACCCGGTCGCAGCGCTGCAGGACGCCAACTATATCATTACCACCCTGCGGGTTGGCGGCGATGAAAGCCGCATTCGCGACGAACGTATTGCGCTTGAGCATAACACTCTCGGCCAGGAGACCACCGGCGCCGGCGGTTTCGCGATGGCCATGCGCTCGATCCCGGCGATCCTTCGCTATTGCCGGCTGATCGAAGAACATGCCGCCGAAGACGCCATTCTGTTTAACTTTACCAACCCGTCAGGTCTGGTGACGGAAGCGATTATTAAGTCCGGCTTTAAGCGCCGGGTCTATGGGATCTGCGATGCCCCCTCCGAGCTGATTCGTGAACTGCCGGCGATCCTTGGCTGTGAGGAGCGCGACCTCAGCGTGGAATGCTATGGGCTGAACCATTTCTCCTGGTTTACCCACTTCACCGTCCGTGGGGAAGAGGTGACCGAACGGCTGATCGCCAGCCCGGAACTGTACCAGAAGACGGCGATGCAGTACTTCTCCCCGGAGCTGGTACGGCTTTGTGATAATCAGCTCCTCAATGAATATCTCTATTATTACTACTATCGCGACGAGGCGCTGAAGGCGATTCAAGGGGCCGGCGAGACGCGCGGAGAGCAGATCGCCCGCATCAATCAGGAGATGCGCGAGGCACTGCGCACCGTGGATGCCAGAACGCAACCGGAGGCCGCCTTCACCATCTGGATGCAGCATTACCTACGCCGGGAAAACAGCTATATGCAGAACGAATCCCGGCAGGAGAAATTCCACACCCGCGAACCGCTGACGCTGCGCCAGTTTATCGAAGAGCCGGACACCGGCGGCTATGCCGGAGTGGCGCTGGATATCCTGGAAGCGGTGAACAGCACCACCACCAAGCGGATCGTGGTGTCGATCCAGAATAATGGCACGCTCGATTTTTTACGCCCGGACGACGTGATCGAGATCAGCTGCGATCTGAGCCGGGATGGCCTCAAGCCGGTGACGCCGGTGAAGGTACCGACGGCGCAGAAGAATATGATTGCCTGCGTGAAGGAGTATGAGCGGCTGGCGGTGGCGGCGATCCTGCAGCAGGATAAATCGCTGGCGGTGCGGGCGCTGATGGCGCACCCGCTGATCGGTTCCTATTCGCTGGCGAAAACCCTGGTCGAAGCCTATCTCGACGATGAGCAGTTCGCCGCCTGGCGGTAATCCGCTGCCGATGGGATTCCCCCGCTCGCACCGCGCTTAGCGGGGCTACGAACGGAGCGGTTTGTGTTTTATGTAGGCCGGGTCAGGCGTAAGCCGCCACCCGGCAAAATAGCCGTATCACCCGGTAGCCCGGATAAGGCGCCAGCCGCCATCCGGGAACTCCCCCCGCTCGCACCGCGCTTAGCGGGGGCTAACTATTGCTACGTAGACTGGTAAACCACATCTTCAATAGTCGCTCAAAGCCTAAGATGCAGTAGCCGAAAAACGGGTTGCTCCAGTAAATATCATCATCGAACTTCTGCGGGTCGTGAATAATAAACGCCGTATCCGCGGCCTGCGCCAGCGGGCTTTGGTAGTCGCCGGTAAAGCAGACCAGATTAATCTCCTTCCCCTCCAGGGCCTTAACCCAGTTGAGCGCCGAGCTGCTGCGCCCGGATTTAGAAATGATCCAGATGGAGTCGAAGCAGGCGGCGTTTTTCTGTTCGAGGATTTCGTAATCGGGCCACAGCGCCAGGCTGGCATTCACGCCGGTGACGAGAAACTTGTTGTAAATATACTGGGCGATCAGCTGTGAAAAGCCGCTGCCGTGGATCAGGATGCGCTGCTGTTTAAGGCTTGCCAGCAGCGGCGTCAGCGCTTCTTCCGGCTGAACGCTCATGTAGTCGATATCGTTGGTGACATCGAGCTTCGGCATGGTGATATTGAACTTGATGAAATAGACCAGCTCCAGCCAGCCGCTGAACTTCAGTTTCTTTGCCAGCCGGACCAGGGAAGAGGGGTTGCTGTAGCACTGTTCGGCCACAGCGCGAACTCCCTGGCGGATACACTGCTCCGGGTCGTTCTGAATAAAGCGCAGCACGGTCATTTCCGTTTTGCTTAGCTTCACGTCACGAAAGATATTTTCTACGTCCATGGCGGGCTCCTCTCAGCGGCAGAATACGCTAACACCGTTCGACAACCGCGTCTGCGGCCTGAGTCACCACAATGAAATGAACGTTACTTTTTGTACAAAAATGGAATAAAAAAAACCTCTCCGCCTGGCGAAAAGGGCTGCTGCTGTTAACCTATTTACAACGTAATCGTCAGCGTATTGCCCTCGGCGCTCACTACCACCCCCCATTCGCTACCGGTCTGCGTACCGCCCTGCACGCCCGCGACCTGCGGGATATTGCGCAGACATAACGTCCAGCCGCGGGCCTCGCCTTCGCCGCTCACGGCGATGGCGTTGCCCTGGCGCCTGGCCTTCAGGGTGAAGATCGTCGAGCCGTCTGCCGCCGGAACGTCACAGCGTGCCTCGCGTCCAACCTCAAGGTGGAACAGCTGGAAGGCGGTGCCCTCATGCCAGGCGTAATCCGGCCTCTGGTCATTGTTGCCCAGCGCCAGCAGACTGTTGTCGCGAACGTAGACCGGCAGGCTCAGCGCATCGTGATGCTGCTTATGCCAGCGGCTACCCGGCAATTCATCGTTATGCCACAGATGCGTCCAGTGCCCTTCCGGCAGATAAAACTGCACTTCGCCGGCCTCGGAGAACACCGGCGCCACCAGGACCGAATCGCCCAGCATATACTGGCGGTCGAGATAGTCGCAGGCCGGATCGTCCGGAAACTCGAGCATCATCGCGCGCAGCATCGGCGTGCCGCACTCGTTGGCCAGCGCCGCCTGACGATAGAGATACGGCATCATGCGGCATTTCAGCTGCGTGAAGTGGCGCACCACGTCGCAGGACTCGTCATCGTAGGCCCATGGCACTCGATAGGATTTGCTGCCGTGCAGGCGGCTGTGGCTGGAGAGCAGGCCGAAGGCGCACCAGCGCTTGTAGACGTGGGCCGGCGCGGTGTTTTCGAAACCGCCGATATCGTGACTCCAGAAACCGAAGCCGGACATGCCGATCGACAGCCCGCCGCGCAGGCTTTCCGCCATCGATTCGTAGTTGGCGTAGCAGTCGCCGCCCCAGTGCACCGGGAACTGCTGCGCGCCCACCGAGGCGGAGCGGGCGAACAGCACCGCCTCCTGCTCGCCGACGGTCTCTTTCAGCACCTTCCACACCAGCTCGTTATAGATGAAGGCGTAGTGGTTGTGCATTTTCTGCGGATCGGAACCATCAAACCACTGGACGTCGGTCGGGATACGCTCGCCAAAGTCGGTCTTGAAGCAATCGACCCCCATCGCCACCAGGCCTTTTAGTTTGTCAGCGTACCACTGGCGGGCTTCCGGATTGGTGAAGTCATAAATCGCCAGCCCCGGCTGCCACTTATCCCACTGCCACAGCGAACCGTCCGGACGCTTCAGCAGATAACCCTTCTCTTTCAGCTCTTTGAACACCGGCGAGCGCTGACCGATGTACGGGTTGATCCACACGCAGACCTTCAGCCCTTTCGCCTTCAGGCGCTTGATCATCCCTTCCGGGTCCGGGAAGGTCTGCGGATCCCATTCAAAATCGCACCACTGGAAGGCCTTCATCCAGAAGCAGTCGAAGTGGAAGACGTGCAGCGGCAGATGGCGCTCAGCCATACCGTCGATAAAACTATTCACCGTCGCTTCGTCATAGTTAGTGGTGAACGAGGTCGTCAGCCACAGACCAAACGACCATGCCGGCGGCAGCGCCGGGCGGCCGGTGAACTGCGTATAGCGGTTAAGCACCGCTTTCGGCGTCGGGCCGTCGATGACGAAGTACTCGAGGTATTCGCCTTCAACGCTGAACTGGACTTTAGAGACTTTCTCCGAGCCCACCTCGAAGGAGACGCGCTGCGGATGGTTGACCAGCACGCCGTAGCCGCGGTTGGTCAGATAGAACGGGATATTTTTGTAGGATTGCTCGGTGCTGGTGCCGCCGTCCTCGTTCCAGGTTTCTACCGTCTGGCCGTTGCGCACCAGGGCGGTAAAGCGCTCGCCGAGGCCGTAGACGGTTTCGCCGACGCCGAGGTCGAGGCGCTCAAACATGTAGTTGCGCTGGGTCTTACTATCCTGCACGTAGCCGTTGTTTTTTAGCTGGCTACCGGTGATACGCACGCCGTCGCGCAGAAAATCCAGCGCCCAGAATTCGCCTTTAGTCACCCGCACGCTGAGGCTGCCGCTTTTCAGCTCAGCGAACCCGGCCGTATTTTCTATTTCGACATGGACGTCTTTCTGCACGTTCAGCGGATAGTGCGGACCGTTATCCAGCGCGCCCTGGAAGTGCTCCATACGCACGCCGATTATCCCTTCCTGAGGCGAGAAAAAGCGCAGGGTGAACAATGGCGTATCCAGCTGCCAGGCGCGTTCGCGGACATCGCGCGGCGCGGCATAGACCACCATTTCATTCCCCTGCTGCTCCACCTCGTAAACCTGTACGGGTTGGATCAGGTTGAGCCCTGGTTGAATGAGCCAGTTTCCATCACTGATTTTCATTAAAACGTCCTCTTAGTTTTGCCATTCTTTGTCGATCGGGGCGGCGGTGAATTCTTGTTCGTTGCGACGCGCGCCCTCGGCCAGCTCGGCCATCATTTTTTTCAGGAACGGCGTTTTCAGCGTGTAGTAGCGTTTGGCGATCACCGCGCTCAGCAGGTAGCACACCGCCGGAACGAGGGTGAACAAGGCGATAATGATGGTGAGGGTGGCGCTGTTCTGGGTTTTAGCGGCGGCGTCATAGCCGCCGCCGGCCAGCATCCAGCCGATCAGCGCGCCGCCCAGCGCCAGCCCTAACTTGAGCACAAACAGGGTACCGGCGAAGCTGATGCCGGTCAGGCGTTTGCCGTTACACCATTCGCCGTAGTCGACGGTGTCGGACATCATTACCCACTGGATTGGCGTCACCAGCTGGTGCAGTACGCCAATGACGAAGATAAAGACAAACATGGTGATTTCGGCGTCCATCGGTACGAAGAACATCGCCACGCTGAGCACCGCCAGGAGGGCGTTGGTCCACCAGAAGACGCTGACTTTGCATTTCCAGTCGGTCAGCGGTTTCGCCAGCGCCGAGCCAATCAGGTTGCCGACGCAGTAGGTCGTGAGGAAGGCGGTGAACAGCGCCGCCGAGCCCATGATCCAGGTGGTGTAATACATCATCGCGCCGCCGCGAACGCAGACCGCGAGGATATTGAGAATGGTGAGCACGCCGACCACCCGCCACTGGTCATTGCGCCAGATATCGCGCAGGTCTTCACGCATCGAGGTACTGCTCGGCGGCGCTTCGACACGCTCTTTGGTGGTAAAGAAGCAGAAGGCCAGCATCAGGAAGGCAATCACCGACAGCACCGCGATGCCCCCCTGGAAGCCGAGCGCTTTGTCTTCGCCGCCGATAAAGTTGACCAGCGGCATCATCAGCACGGTGGAGAGCATACCCCCCGCCGTCGCCAGCACGAAGCGCCAGGACTGCAGCGAAATGCGCTGCGTCGGGTTGTCGGTGATCACGCCGCCCAGCGCGCAGTAGGGGATATTCACCACTGTGTAGAGCAGGGTCAGCAGCGTGTAGGTCACGGCGGCGTAGATCAGCTTGCCGTTGTGGCTTAAATCCGGCGAGCTGTAGGCCAGCACGCAGACGAGGCCGAACGGGATAGCGCCGAAGAGGATCCATGGGCGGAACTTACCCCAGCGGCTGCGGGTACGGTCGGCAAGCAGACCCATACACGGGTCGGAAATCGCGTCCAGCGCGCGCGCCAGCAGGAACATGGTGCCGACAAAGCCGGCGGGGATACCAAAAATATCGGTGTAAAAAAACATCATGTACAACATGACATTATCAAAAATAATGTGGCTGGCGGCATCACCCATGCCGTAACCAATTTTCTCTTTGACGGACAAAATGTGATCTTTCATATGCGCACTATTCCCTTAGCGGCACCGAGGGTTGGTACCGGTTACGGTTTTTGTAAACCTTTGCAGCACTAAGATGAATTGCGATATCTCGTTATCAGATTACGTTTCTTGTTTTCTGTGATCGTGGTAGGGAATCAGGGAGTGAAAAAGTGTAACTCACGGATTTTGTGAGGATTTGTCCAGGACTGTTCTGTAAAGTCCAGTTTTAACAGTAAAAAAGTGCGTTTAGGTATGTGGTAAACGGCTGAAAGTAGCTATAATGCGCCCCGCCTCCATGTAGCAATCGAGGCGCGGAAGATCGTCATCTCCGGTGAGGTGGCTGGACTTCAAATCCAGTTGGGGCCGCCAGCGGTCCCGGGCAGGTTCAACTCCTGTGATCTTCCGCCAGTTTGCCTCTGCTCCCCCACAGCCACGCCATACCAACCTGAGCCCCCCAAACTCATCATCCCAGCCAATCATTTTCATCCAAACCCTGCGTTATTTTGTCTCTCGCAAACCCGTTACACTGGCGCGGTGGCCGCGTGCCGTTACCAACCGAAACAGGAGAGCCATAATGACGCCCGAACTCAGACACTGTTTTTCCATTACCATCCAGGTTGATAAACCGATAATCGTCTCCCGCAGCCCGCAGACCGGTAAGCGCCAGCTGATCCCGATTGTCGGCGGCAGCGTCTCGGGTCAACTTCGCGGCCACGTATTACCCGGCGGCGTCGACAGCCAGATAATCGAACCCGACGGCACCTGCAGGCTGTCCGCCCGCTATGCCCTGCAGGTGGCGGAAGGCACGGTCTATGTGGAAAACAATGGCATCCGCCGGGTGCCGGCCCAGTATCATGACCAGCTTTTCGCCGACGATATGCGCTTTTTTAGCGATATTCCGCCAGAAGCCATCTATTTTCGCACCGTGCCCACCTTTGAGGTGGATGCTCCCGCGCTCAGCTGGCTAACCACCTCGCTGTTTATCTGCGCCGGTGGCCGGACCCAGGATGGGGTGATGCTCGACTTCTATCAGGTGGGCTGATTTTCACTTTCTGCATATAACTGTTATTGCCGTTAGCCCGTTTTTCCCCTCCCGGCAGCGGTCTACGATGGCTCCATCTTTTCATTCACCCGAATCACAGACCGGAGCAGTTATGAAAGCTATCGCCATTACTCAAGCCGCCGCTGACGGCAACAACATCCCTTCTTTAACCGAGATCGACCTGCCGATCCCCACCGCCCACGGGCGTGATCTGCTGGTCGCTGTGAAGGCTATCTCGGTCAATCCGGTAGACACCAAAGTGCGCGCCGGCTTTCAGGGCGACACGCCGCGGGTGCTGGGCTGGGACGCCGTTGGCGTGGTGCAGTCCGTCGGTGAGGAAGTGACGCTGTTCGCGCCCGGGGACGAGGTCTGGTACGCCGGCGCGCTGGGCCGGGCCGGCAGCAACAGTGAATATCAGCTGGTGGATGAGCGCCTGGTGGCGCACAAACCGCGCACCCTCGATAATGCCTCCGCCGCCGCGCTGCCGCTGACGGCGATCACCGCCTGGGAGCTGCTGTTTCACCGTCTCGGCGTTGAGGAAGGCGGCAATGCGGGCGACACGCTGCTAATCGTCGGCGCGGCGGGCGGCGTGGGGTCTATCCTGACCCAGCTGGCCAGTAAACTGACCGCCATGACGGTGATCGGCACCGCCTCGCGTCCCGAGAGCCAGCAGTGGGTCCGCGAGGCGGGCGCGCACCATGTGATCGATCACAGCAAGCCGCTCGCCGACGAGCTGGCGCGCATTGGTATCACGTCGGTAACCCATGTCGCCAGCCTGACCAATACCGAGCAGCACTTCAACGCGCTGATCAACGCCCTCGCCCCGCAGGGCAAGCTGGCGCTGATTGATGACCCGGAGACCCTGGACGTGGTGCCGCTGAAAGCGAAAAGCCTGTCCCTGCACTGGGAATTTATGTTCACCCGTTCAATGTTTGAGACGGATGATATGATCGCCCAGCATCAGCTGCTCACCCGCGTGGCGGCGCTGATCGACAACCACACTATCGAAACCACCCTTGGCGAACACTACGGCGCCATCACCGCCGCCAATCTGCAGAAAGCGCATCGCCAGCTGGAAACCGGACGCGCCGTCGGCAAGATCGTGCTGGAGGGGTTTTAAGATGATATCGCTTATCGCCGTGCTCAAGGCGAAACCGGGCCAAACGGACGCCCTGCGTCAGGCCCTGCAGGCGCTGCTCCTGCCGACGAGACAGGAGCCGGGCAACCTCGACTATGCCCTGTTTCAGCTGCGCGACGCGCCGGACACCTTCTATATGCGCGAGGCGTGGCAGGGACAGGACGCCCTCGATGTCCATGTCGCGATGCCCTATTTTCAGGCGTTTATGGCGCAGATGGAGTCTCTGCTGGCTGAGCCGCTGCGGCTGGACTTTCTGACGCCGGTTGAGCCTTAGCAGGTTTGATTCACGAGGGGTGGGAAAATCACGCCCCTCCGCCGCGCGGGTTTAAAAGTGGGCGGGAAGCGGGTGGGCGATGGTCCTCAGCACACCGCGATGGACCGTAATGTAACCACCTTTGCGCAGCTCCGACAGAATCGACATAACACGGCTGCGCGACAGGTTGGTACGGCGTTGAATAAAGCTCAGGACGTTGATTTGGCGACGATATGCCTCCGGATAGTCCGCCAGCTCTGTTAGCAGGGTTCGCACCATCAGATAAGAATCCACCCCCATCATCTCCTGCGAACGCATGCTCAACACCATCAGCCGCTGCGCCAGAACATGGGCCATCTCCTGCCACAGGTTTTGCGCATTGAGGATCTTGACCGCGGCCTGGTGTCCTATCCAGCGTCCGCGCAAATCTGTCTCAGCAAACAGAGAGCAGTGGTGTTTTTCCGGAATACCGTTAAAGACGCCGTAACCATCGATTAATCCCAATAGCGAAGGGGCAAATATCGTTGATATCACCATGTTGTTTTCCGCATGGCATAGCGAGGCAATCCCCTCTTCGAGCAGAATTAATCCGGATTCAGCCTGGGTCGGCGGAAAACGATAATAGGTCGATCGCGGCAGCGCAAAGGGTGAGCTGGCGGGCAGGAACGCAGATAACAGGGATTCCACCGCGAATAACGGCTTTGTCTGTCTTCCGTAATAAAAAGACGGTAACGCCTGGTCGGTAGAGAGGCTGGCTGCAGGGATCGACATGGTTTTTATGCCATCAGGTCAGGTTGAAAAAGTGATTCGTTGAGAATCATAGTATCAACAGGTGAATTAACGAATAAAAGACAAGACGTTACGAGGATAAAAAGAGTGTAAGCATCATTATCTGCAATAACTATTTATCTCTATTTTACAGCAATAAAAAATACGATGAGCCTTAATTACCTATAAGGCTTAGCGGCGATAAAGATAAGGCCACCTTATTATTTACTGCGCTGGCTAACGCCGCGCCTGAGGGTTTCTCTACCGCTTTCCCCCTCGCATCTCGGCCAGTCCAGGCTACGCTTATCGATGCCACTGACCACCCGCATTCCCCTCCCGTTCTATTGAGTCCATTCATCAAGAAGAGGTTTCGCTATGCTGATCAACGCTATTGGTACCTACTCCGCCAGCCAGCCGCTGGAATCAATGGCCATCACCCGCCGCGACCCGGGGCCGCAGGATGTACAGATCGCCATCGCTTACTGCGGCGTCTGCCACTCCGATCTCCACCAGGCGCGATCGGAATGGGCAGGAACGCTGTATCCCTGCGTGCCGGGGCATGAAATTGTGGGTCGGGTGACCGCGGTCGGCAACGCCGTCTCGCGCTACGCCGTCGGCGATCTGGTGGGCGTCGGCTGTATGGTCGATAGCTGTCAACAGTGCGAAGAGTGCGCCGAGGGGCTGGAAAACTACTGCGACCACATGGTGCTGACCTATAACGGGCCGACCCAGGACGCGCCGGGACACACGCTTGGCGGTTATTCCCAGCAGATCGTGGTCAATGAACGCTACGTGCTGCGGATAACCCATCCCGAAGCGCAGCTGGCCGCCGTCGCGCCGCTGCTGTGCGCCGGGATCACGACATACTCGCCGCTGCGCCACTGGCACGTCGGGCCGGGTAAAAAAGTCGGCGTGGTCGGCATCGGCGGCCTCGGGCATATGGGGATCAAGTTGGCCCACGCCATGGGGGCCCACGTGGTGGCCTTTACCACCTCCGAATCCAAGCGTAATGCGGCCAGAGCGCTGGGCGCCGATGACGTAGTGGTGTCGCGCAATGAAGACGAAATGGCGGCCCACGTCAAAAGCTTCGATTTCATCCTCAACACCGTGGCGGCGCCGCACAATCTCGATGCCTTCACCACGCTGCTGAAACGTGATGGCACCATGACGCTGGTTGGCGCTCCGGCCACGCCGCATCCGTCGCCGGAAGTGTTCAATCTTATCTTCCGCCGCCGGTCGATTGCCGGCTCGATGATCGGCGGTATTCCGGAAACTCAGGAGATGCTCGACTTCTGCGCCGAACACGGCATCGTCGCCGATATCGAACTGATCCGCGGCGATGAGATCAACGAAGCCTGGGAAAGAATGGTCAAGGGTGACGTGAAATACCGCTTCGTGATCGACAGTGCGACCCTCGCCGGCTAAGCGCCGCGACGAAAGGTACGCCGCCATTCCGTCGGGCTGACGCCAAAGCGCGCTTTAAACTGCTGGCGCCAGGTGACCGCTGAAAGATAGCCCACCGCCTCCGCCACCTGCTCGACCGGCAGATCGCCCGCCTCAAGCAGAGTCTGGCTGCGGCGCAGACGTTCGGCGGTCAGCCAGTCGGTAATGCTCATCCCGGTTGCCCGGGCGAAGTGGCGGGTCAGGGTACGGCGGCTCATCGCCACCACCCGGGCCAGCGAATCGAGACTGTGCGGCTCGGCAATATGCTGCTGCAGATAATCCAGCAGGCAGTTGATTCGCGCATCGCGGGTGTTTTTCGGCACCGGCTGGGCGATAAACTGCGCCTGGCCGCCCTCGCGGTGCGGCGAAACAATCATCCGCCGGGCGATCTGGTTGGCCGCGAGGCTGCCGAAACGCTGGCGGATGATGTAGAGGCAACAGTCCAGCGCCGCCGCGGTGCCCGCCGAAGTAATGATCCGCTGGTCGTCGACGTACAGGGCGTTGATATCCAGCTGCACCTGCGGAAACCGGCGCTGGAAATCCTGCTCGAACTCCCAGTGAGTCGCCGCTCGCCTGCCATCCAGCAGCCCGGCGTAGCCGAGGACAAACGCGCCGAGACACAGGCCGACAATCTCCGCGCCGTTATCCCGGGCCCGCACCAGGCTATCAAGCAGCGCCTGCGGCGGACGCCGATCGACCTCGCCCCAGTAAGGCACCACCACGATATCCGCCTGTTCCAGCGCGGCGAAATCGCCGGTGGCGTACAGCGCAAAACCATCGCGGGCGCGCAGCAGCCCCGGCCGCTCGGCGCAAATGTGCAGATTAAAGCGTTTGATTTCCGAAACCGAATCGCCAAACAGCATGCAGGGGACGGCGTAGTGAAACGGGCTAAAGCCCTCTACAGCGACAATCGCCACGTCGGTGAGTTTCATCGTCCTTTCCCCTTGCGCATGTTAATAAACCACGGTTTCCCCATCCTGCGGGATACTCACCACATCGGCAATCTGATTATCCAGCGCATACTGGCGCATCTCTTCCCGGCTCACCAGACAGTGGTTGACCGCCTCGAGGTGGATAGCCATGATTTTCGCTTCCGGCAGGGTGAAGTGCACGTTCAGGAGATCTTCCTTGCCCATGATAATCGGGCCAAAGCCGATGACGTGGGCGTAGCCGGCGTTCAACACCACCACGTCCGGGCGCAGCTTCAGCAGGTCGGCTGCAATGTCATCACGCCAGATGGTATCCCCCATCAGCCACAGCGTCTTCTCCTGCGGATGGCGAAACACCACGCCGCAGGCCTCGCCCAGGCGTTCAGCCATCGCCGGCACCGCGTAGGTGCGGTCGCTGCCGTGTTGGCCGGAGGTGGTTTTCAGCAGACGCACGCCGGCAAATTCGCTGTCTGCCGACAGCAGGCGCAGATCCTGAAATCCCTGGCTGCGCAGCAGCGCGGCGTCGGCCTCATGCTGGACGAACACCGGCAGGGTTTTCGGGATCGCGGCGATCGCCGCCGCGTCCCAGTGATCGTCATGGGTATGGGTGACGATCACCGCATCAACGTCGATAATTTTATCGCGGGAAAACGGCAGCTCAACCAGCGGATTGCGCAATTCGCTGCGCGCGGTGCCAGGAAAACCCGGCCAGGCGCCTTTGTCCGCCAGCATCGGATCGATGAGAAATCTTTTCCCGGCGTAGTCAATAATCTGGGTCGCATTACGGATGTGGGTGATGTTCATGTTGGCGTTCCTCTGGGGTCATCTGACGAACATCGTACTGAGTCCCCGCCTGGCTCAACAGGGGCGTTTGGGCAATGATCGATGAAATCGGGCCAACCTGCGGCGGTTGCCATCCGCCTCCGGCTATGTTGTTCTTAAGGCTCAATTTTTGACAGGAGTGGCAGGATGAAAAAGAAACTGACCGCCGCCGATATGCACGACCCGCAGGTCATCGCCGAGACGCCGTGGTTCAGCATGCGTAAGGTGGGTATTGATGTTGCCCCCGGCGAGCGCCGCGACTTTTATTCCATTCATTACCCGCGCCCGGCGGTGGGGATTGTGGCCATCCAGGATGAGAAGGTGCTGCTGATTCGCCACTACCGCTACCTGATCGATAAGGTGGTGTGGGCGATCCCTTCTGGCGGCGTCGATGAAGAGGAAGACCCGGCGGTCGCCGCGCTGCGCGAGCTGCGGGAAGAGACCGGCTGGCAGGCGCAACGCGTTGAGGAGATCATTCGCTTTAACCCCTCCTACGGCAGCAGCGATCAGCTGTTTATCACCTGGCTGGCCACCGGTTTACGCTGGGTGGGGATGGATGCAGAGCAGGATGAGGTGATGGAGACCGGCTGGTTTACCTTCGACGAGATAAACCAGCTGATCGCCCACGGCGAGATGCCGGACGGGCTGTCGCTGGTGCCGCTGCTGCAGCTGATGGCGCAGCGGCGAAGCGGCTCGCTTACGGCTTAAGCATCCGCCAGCGGAACCACAGCTGGGCCACGAGGATCAGCACGCCGCCGATAATCTTCTGCAGCGGCAGCTGTTCGCCGTACCACAGCGCGGCGGCAATGACCGTCAGCAGCGGTTCGAGCACCATGATGATCGCCGCGCTGGCCACCGCCGCGTACTTCTGCCCCTTCATCTGCAGACCGAAGCGCAGGCTGGTAGCGATGACAATGCTGGCCACCAACCAGCCGAGAGTCGGCAGGGTCATCGGCTGGTCCCAGCGTTCAACGGCAGCGGAGATGGTCAACCCGACGATACCGGTGATCGCCAGCTGCACGGTGGTCAGGGGGATCAGCGGTACTTCACGCGCGCAGCGGCTGGTGTAACAGAACCAGATCGACTGCACCAGCGCCGTCAGCAAAAACCAGCCCTGACTGGGGTGGAAGGCTATCGGCATATGCAGACTGAGCAGCCCCAGGCCTACCACCGCGATCGGCAGGCACTCCCACCAGGCGCGAGGCGGGCGCACTTTCATCATCACCCATGCGGTCAGCGGGACGAACATCATCGACAGGCTCATGATAAACGCCCCTTCGCCGAGCGACGCCGTCGTGGAGACCGAATAGATCCACAGGCAGAGGTTGAGCGCAAACCAGAGTCCGCTGATGATGAGTTTTGGCCAGTGCTGCTTTTGCGGGCGAAAACCGCGGCAGAACGGCAGCAGAAGCAGCGCGGCGAAGAAAAAACGCAGCCCAAGAAACGCGAACACCGGCATGCCGGCGATCGCCTCGCGGGAAAATATCCAGCCGCAGGCGGCAATCACCGTCGCGGCAATCAGCAGCAGGTCAGCCTGCCGTTGGCGTACCATACGCGCCTCTCCCTGTGTGTTGGCTTACCAGCCAGGCACCGCGCCGCCGTTGAAGATAGTCTCTGCCGCCTTCGCCACCTCCGGCGACTGGTACGACTGCATAAACTCCTTCACGTTTTCCGCGTCTTTATTGTCTTCCCGGGTCACGATGATGTTCACGTAGGGCGAGTTTTTATCTTCGATAAAGATGCCGTCACGAACCGGCGACAGCCCGGTTTGCTGCAGGTAGGTGGTGCTGATGATAGCCACGTCGACTTTGGGATCGTCGAGTACGCGCGGCAGTTGCGCCCCTTCCAGCTCCATGATCTTCAGGTTATGCGGGTTGTCGGTGATATCCACCGCCGTCGGCAGCAGGCCGGTCCCGGCTTTGAGGGTAATCAGCTTCTCTTTTTGCAGCAGCAGTAGCGCCCGCCCGAGGTTGGTCGGATCGTTGGGGATAGCGATCGTCGCGCCGTCTTTCAGTTCGGCGACTGACTTGATCTTGCGCGAATAGCCGGCCATCGGGAAGACGAAGGTATTCCCGACCGCCACCAGATGATAGTTATGCGCTTTGTTGTCCTGCTCAAGGAAAGGCCGATGCTGGAAGACGTTGGCGTCCAGATCCCCGGCGTTGGTCGATTCGTTAGGCAGCAGCGAGCCGCTGAATCCCACCAGCTCGACCTCCAGACCGTACTTCTCTTTGGCCACCTTCTTCGCCACTTCCGCTACATCCTGCTCGGCGCCGTTAATCACACCGACCTTAATGTGCTTCGCTTCATTACCCTTTTGGTCGCAGCCGACCAGCGCCAGACCCGCCAGCATCACTGCGGCGGCGGCCCGTAAACGTAATCTCATCCTCTTCACCCTGTCTGTCCTGACTGTCATTGTTTTTTTCGTGCAAAACTATAGCGACTTTCGGGTCGGGTAATAAACAGCAAACCACGCAACTGGAAATAAAATCATCTTCGCGAAACGCGAGGCGCTAGCCCCGTCGCCACTCGCCCGGCGTCACGCCATAGCGCATTTTGAAGCGCTTCGAGAAGGACGCCAGCGACTGAAAGCCGCAGCGTTCGGCAATGACCTCGAGGTTGGTCTGACGCTCCAGGCGCAGCAGCCGGGCGGCCAGCGCCATTCGCAACTGCGACAGCCACGCCTGCGGCGTCAGGTGATAGACGCGGGCAAAATGACGGGCAAAGGTGGCCCGTGATAAAAACGCGCGGGCGGCCATACTCTCCAGCGTCCACGGTTGCTCCGGGGTCGCCATCACCGCCAGCACCGCCGGCATCAGGCGTTCATCGCTCATCAGGCGCAGCAGCCCGCCGGGCGGCTGTTGCTCGCCAAGCAGCATGCGCAGCAGGAGCACCAGCAGCGTATCGCCGAGGCTGCGCACGATAGCGCTGCCGCCGGGACGCTGCGCCAGGCTCTCGCGCACCAGTATATTAAGCAGCGCGTCCAGCTCCGGGCAGTCTTCACGCGCATCGGTATGGAGATGGATCAGCGTCGATGCTTCACTGAACAGCCAGCTGACGTGCGGACCAAAATAGAATTCGCCGCACAGCATCTCCAGCGCCCCCTCCGCCGGGCCGGCGCGCATTTCCGTCACCGTGCCGTTAAACCGGTGCGCCACCGGCAGCACCTGGCCCCACTCCACCAGGCTCTCCATCAGGTGCGGCGAACCGTGGGGCAGGAGGACGACATCTCCCGCGCGCAGGTGATGGGTCTGGCCGCCGACGTTGAGCCGCCCCTCGCCGCGCAGCACCACGTGCCAGGGCACCACGCCGCTGCGCATTTGCTGGTGCCCGGCCTGCCAGCGGCCGCCGAAGCGACAGTGCAGGTTCACTTCGCAGCGCGGCGCCAGCAGCGCCAGCAGATGACTGAGACTGTCCATGCTTCTCCTGAGACGATAAGACAAAAAGGTGAGACGAAGACCGCCAGTCTAGCATGCGGCAAGCGCCTAAGATGACCCCATTGCCAACACACCCTCGATAACAACAGGAGTTAACCATGAGCCGTTTAGCAGATATCCGTGAACAAGACGCCACCGGCAAAGCCGCCGATATTTTCGCCGGGATTAAAAAAGCGATGGGCAAAGTGCCGAACGCCTATCTCACCATCGGCGGCCACTCGCCGGCGGCGCTGCAGCAGGCGCTGGCGCACAATGCGATGCTCCATAAAGGCAGCCTCAGCGCCCAACAGCTGGAGGCGATTAATCTGTCGGTCAGCGAAGCCACCGGCTGTGACTACTGCCTGGCCGCGCACACCCTGATGGCGAAAAAAGCCGGCTTCAGCAGCGAGCAGATCCATGCCCTGCGCCGCGGGGAGTATGCGGAAGAGGCGCAGCTTGATGCGCTGGTGAAATTCGCGCAGACCCTGGTGACCACCACCGGTACGCTGCCGGAAGCCGACGTCGCCGCGCTGCGCAACGCCGGTTTTAGCGACCAGCAGGTGATTGAGATTATCAGCGCCATCAGCGCCATCCTGTTCACCAACATGGTGAACCGGGTTAACGACACGGTGGTCGACTTCCCGAAAGCCGATTAATCCGTCGCGCAGCGCCGGTTTTACAGCCCCAGATCGCTGAGCCCCGGATGATCGTCCGGGCGGCGCCCCTGCGGCCAGTGGAACAGGCGCTCGCTTTCGCTAATTGGCAGATCGTTGATGCAGGCGTAGCGCGTCTGCATCAGTCCGTGCTTATCAAACTCCCAGTTCTCATTGCCATACGAGCGAAACCAGTTGCCGCTGTCGTCGCACCACTCGTAGGCGAAGCGCACGGCAATGCGATTCTCCTGCCATGCCCACAGCTCCTTAATCAGCCTGTATTGCTGCTCCTTGCGCCATTTTCGCTGCAGGAACTCAACAATTTGCCCCCGACCGTGGACAAATTCGCTGCGGTTGCGCCATTCGCTATCCACGGTGTAGGCCAAGGCGACTTTTTCCGCATCGCGGCTGTTCCAGCCATCTTCCGCGGCGCGGACCTTCTGGATAGCGCTGTCGCGGGTAAACGGCGGTAACGGGGGACGTTGTTCGGTCATGCTTACTCTCCTCTACGGGCTAATTGCTGCTGCAGGCGCTGATTCTCCTGCTCCAGGTCATGAATACGTTGCTGCAGGTTCTGGCTGTACTCCGCCACCTGCTGCGCGCTGTAGCGCGGCGTAATGTGCTGCGGGCAGTTCCAGTCAAACGCCTGCAAATGAAAAAGAAACAGACGTTCAATGCGGGCGCGATAGTTGGCCGGCGCCACCTGCGCCAGCAGCTGCGGGTGGTCCTCTGCCGCCAGGACCTCGACGGTGGCGTAGATTTTCAGCCTGGCACGGCGCGGATAATCCATCAAAAACAGGCAGGCCCGGTCGCTGCCGCGCAGATTGCCGGTAGTAATGTACTGGCGGTTACCGCCGAAATCGGCCATCGCCAGGGTGGTGTCATCCAGCAGATGCAGAAACCCCGGCGGGCCGCCGCGATGCTGAATGTAGGGCCAGCCGCTCTGCGACACCGTCGCCAGATAAAAGCTGTCGCGGGTGGCGATCATCCCCGCTTCGCTGTCGCCGAAGCGGTCGGCCTGGCGGCGACTGCGCGGCGTTTGCCACAGCGAGTCGCTGCCCATTTCATGCTGCACATCCATCACGTCCGGGGTGATAGCGATATCGAGAAAGGTTGCTGCCATAGCGCCTCCTGTTGTCTGGCGCCATCATGGACTGTACTGTGAAGAATGATAATACGGGTAAAGTGGCAATCATCTTTCCGAAAAACGGGAGAATAATGGATCGATTAAGCGCGATGGCGCTGCTGGTGAAAGTGACCGAGCTGGGGAGCATGTCGGCGGCAGCGCGGGCGCTGAATATGCCGTTGACCACCGTCAGCCGCCATATTGGCGAACTGGAGAGCGCGCTGGGCGTACGCCTGCTGGCGCGAACCACCCGCAAACTGACGCTCACCGACGCCGGGGTCGATTATGTTGCCGCCGCGCGGCGGATCCTTGAGGAGGTGGAAAACGCCGAACGCCAGGCGACGGGCGAATATCAGGAGCCAAAAGGCGAGCTGGTGATCTCCGCGCCAACGATGTTTGGACGCCAGCACGTTCTTCCGGTAATCAGTGAATTTATCGCCCGCTACCCGCTAATTCGCGTCCGTTTGCTGCTCAGCGATCGCAATGCCGACCTGGTGAGCGACCATGTCGATCTGGCGGTGCGGATTGGCGACCTGGCGGACAGCAGCATGGTGGCCACCCGCCTCGGCACCATGCGGATTGTGGCCTGCGCCCATCCGGCGCTGCTGGCGAAATACGGCGAGCCGCAGCGGCCGCGCGATCTGGCGACGCTGCCGATCATCCGCATTGAATCGCCGATGCCCTATCGCGGCTGGCGCTTTCGCGCCGCTGAGCGCGAGGACCAGCTGATTAACCTGCCGCCGGTGCTATCCGTCACCACGCCGGAGAGCGCCGCCGATGCCGCGCGGCTGGGGGTGGGGGTGGCCCGCTTACTGCATTATCAGGCGCTGGATGGCCTGCGCCACGGGGAGCTCCGTCTGCTGCTGGAAAACGTCGAGCCGGATCCGGCGCCGGTCCATTTGCTGTATACCGCTCGGGATCTGGCGCCGCTTAAGCTGCGCAAATTTATCGATTTTGCCGCACCGGCGCTGCGTCAGGCACTGCTGCGCATCGCCGGGGCCGCTTAATGCGTCGCGGTCTTCAGCGGCGCCTCCTTTAACAGCCATGAGAGGACAAACGCCACCGCCATAATGCCGGCCGCCATCAGAAACGCCGCGTGGATCGCCGCGCCGAAGGCGTCGAGGTAGTCGAGGCGGATATCCGCGGGCAGGTGCTGGACCGCCACCGGATTCATTCCCGGCGGCAGCACCGCGCCTTCCGGCAGCAGTTGTTGCAGGTTGCTCTGCAGCACGTGCGTGAACACCGCGCCAAACAGCGCCACGCCGATGGAGCCGCCAATCGAGCGGAACAGGGTCACGCCGGAGGTGGCGACGCCGTACATCTGCGCCGGCATCGCATTCTGCACCGCCAGGACCAGCACCTGCATCACCAGCCCCAGACCCGCTCCCAGCACGCCGGTAAACAGGTACAGCTGCCACAGCGGCGAGTGAATGGTGATGCGGGTCAGCAGTACCATGCCGGTCACGCCGAGCAGGGTGCCGAGGATCGGAAACAGGCGATATTTACCGGTACGGCTGATAATCCGCCCGCTGATAATCGAGGTCAGCAGCAGGCCTCCCATCAGAGGGATCAGCTGCAGCCCGGCTTCGGTGGGCGTCGCCTCCTTCACCACCTGCAGATAGAGCGGCAGGAAGGTGACTGACCCGAACAGCGACATGCCGATGACGAAGCCGATCAGGCTGCACAGCAGGAAGCTGCGGTTGCGGAACAGCGCCAGCGGAATAATCGGCTCGGCGGCCATCCGTTCTTCGTAAATAAAGCCGATGATCCCCACGATGCCGAAGGCCAGAATGCACCACAGCTGCGGGTCATTCCACGCATGGACGCTGCCCCCTTCCGAGGTAAACAGGATGATGCACAGCAGCGCCATGCTGAGATAAATCGCCCCCAGCCAGTCAATCTGATGCTGGCTGCGTTTATTGCTGCTGTGGAATACCGCGCCGATCACCAGCAGCGCGAACAGGCCGAGCGGCAGGTTGATATAGAAGATCCAGCGCCAGGAGGCGTGCTGCACCAGAAAACCGCCGATCAGCGGGCCGATCACCGTCGCCAGGCCGAAAACGCCGCCGAACAGCCCCTGATAGCGGCCGCGGTTGGCGGGCGGGATGACGTCGGCGACCGCCGCCATGCTGATCACCATCAGGCCGCCGCCGCCGAGCCCCTGCAGGCCGCGCATCAGCACCAGTTGGGTCATATTCTGCGCCAGCCCGCAGAGCGCGGAGCCGACGAGAAACAGCCCAATCGCCACCTGCAGCACGATTTTGCGGCCGAACAGATCGCCAAATTTACCGTACAGCGGCACCGCGATGGTGGAGCTGAGGATATAGGCGGTGACCACCCAGGAAAGCTTGTCCAGCCCGCCCAGTTCGCCGACAATCGTCGGCAGCGCGGTGGAGACAATGGTCTGATCCAGCGCTGAAAGCAGCATCACCAGCAGCAATGCGCTGAACAGCAGGCGTATCGACTGCACCGGTGGGTTTGCGACTTGAGTAGTCATTACAACGCTCGCTTGAAATTAATTAAATGCATAATTAATATTTAGTGAAAGAATGAGTCGGGTCAAGAGATCGCCATATCATGACAGCACAAAAGGATCAGGATGCTCCCCGCCGCCCGGGTCGGCCGCGCGGTAAAAAACCGGGTACCGCCAACCGCGAACAGTTGATGGACATCGCCCTGACGCTGTTTGCCCGCGACGGGGCGGGCCGCGTATCGTTGAACGCCATCGCCAAAGAGGCCGGGGTGACGCCGGCGATGCTGCATTACTACTTCAGCTCGCGGGATGCGCTGGTGACTCAGCTGATTGAGGAGCGCTTTATGCCGCTGCGCAATCACATCAGCCGCATCTTTGTCGATCATCCACAGGACCCGGTGCTGGCGCTGACGATGATGGTCGAAACGCTGGGGCATATGGCGGAGAAAAACGCCTGGTTCGCGCCGCTGTGGATGCAGGAGATCATCGGCGAGATGCCGATTCTGCGCCAGCATATGGATGCCCGCTTCGGCGAGGAGCGTTTTCAGGTGATGCTGGAGACGGTGCGTCGCTGGCAGCAGGAGGGGAAAATTAACCCGGCGCTGGCGCCGGAGCTGCTGTTTACCACGGTAATTAGCCTGGTACTGGTGCCATTTTCACGCATCCACAGCGATCCGCGTTTACAGGCGGTCAACCGTCAGACCATCGTCAGCCACGCGCTGGCGTTAATGGGCCACGGCGTTGGAGGTTAAGGCGTGGTTTTGACGCTTTTGTAGTCCGGATAAGACACCACGCGCCGCCATCCGGGATTTTCCCTGCTCGCGCTACGCTTAGCAGGGCTACAACTTCTATGTTAATTCCCGGCAGATTGCGCTCCCGGTTGATCTTCTGCGTTATGTCTCTTATACCGCAGGGAGCGCACAGCACGAACCGTAGGCCGGGTAAGGCGACAGCCGCCACCCGGCAAGAATACAGGTGCCGTGCCTGATATCCTGCCCGGCGGCGTTGCGCTTGCCGGTCCTGGGTGGGGCGAAACTACGGGAGGACTGTGTAGGCCGGATAAGGCCTTTATGCCGCCATCCGGCACAACCACAGGTACGGTACCTGACCGCCCGGGGATACCAGGATCGTTACAGCGCCTTCGACAAATAGTGGCGCTGCATGCCTGCGTGCGGGAAGTCGGGCAGCGACATCTGCAGCTGATAGCCTAATTTCTGATAAAACGGCAGCGCCTGGAAGCTAAAGGTATCCACCAGCAGATGGCTGCAGCCTTGCGCCTGCGCCTGCTGTTCCGCCTCCTGCATCAGCTCGCTCCCCAGCCCGCGCCCGCGCGTCGCCTCGCTAACCCACAGATACTCAATGCACAGCCAGTTGCCCTTGCGTTTGGCAATCAGCCCGCCCTGCATCACCCCTTGCCCATCGCGGGAGTAAATCCCCAGATCGCCAAACTGCGCCGCATCGAGATACTGCTGATTATACTGCCGCAGACCGGCAAACAATTCTTGTTGATCGTCGGGATTAATGCTTTTTGTAATGATTAGTGTCATTAACTATCTCCAGTATCGCGCTGCCGAATGGTTATTTTCCCTCTCCACTTTCACAAAATATTCTTATTTTCTCCATGATTATTTGCCTTAATTTTTTGCGTTCTAAAAGTAAGCAAAAAAACCTTTCCATTATCGCGACGGATCGTATAATGGGGAAAAATGAGAATGATCATTCTCATCACAAAACCAGAGGAGATGCGCTTTTCACCTCCTGAAGACCGAAGAGGTTGGCTTCAGCGGAGACACAATAACAATCACGTTCAGGAACATCTGTGTTCCTTTTTTGTCATTTTCGCTCACCCGAAAATGCCTCAGCGCCCAACCTATTCCCTCGTTTTTAAATAAACGGGGCGGACGTCTTATATCTTGAGAAAATATAATGAAATACATCATAGCTCCCATCGCGACAGCATTATTTCTCCTTAGCGGATGCGATAATGCGCAGACATCTGCTCCGCAGCAACCCACGCCGGAAGTGGGCGTGGTCACCCTGCAAAGCCAGCCGGTGCCGGTAGTCAGCCAGCTCACCGGCCGCACCATCGCCTCGCTCAGCGCCGAAGTTCGCCCGCAGGTGGGCGGCATCATCCAGAAACGCCTGTTTACCGAAGGCGATATGGTGAAGGCCGGGCAGGCCCTTTACCAGATCGATCCCTCCAGCTATCGCGCGACCTGGAACGAAGCGGCGGCGGCGCTGAAACAGGCCCAGGCGCTGGTGGTCTCCGATTGCCAGAAGGCCCAGCGCTACGCGTCGCTGGTCAGGGATAACGGCGTTTCCCGCCAGGATGCTGACGACGCCGCCTCCACCTGCGCCCAGGACAAGGCCAGCGTGGAATCGAAGAAAGCGGCGCTGGAGAGCGCGCGCATTAACCTGAACTGGACCACCGTCACCGCGCCGATTGCCGGGCGCATCGGCATCTCGTCGGTTACGCCGGGGGCGCTGGTCTCCGCCGATCAGGATACCGCGCTGGCGACGATCCGCGGGCTCGACACCATGTATGTTGATCTGACGCGATCCAGCGTCGATCTCCTGCGTTTACGCAAGCAAAGCCTGGCCAGCAACAGCGACACCCTCAGCGTGACGTTAACCCTGGAAGATGGCAGTACCTATCCCGAAAAAGGGCGTCTGGCGCTCACCGAAGTCGCCGTCGATGAATCTACCGGCTCGGTAACCCTGCGCGCTATCTTCCCCAACCCGCAGCACGTCCTGCTGCCGGGGATGTTCGTCCGCGCGCGCATCGATGAAGGCATCATGAACGACGCGATCCTCGCCCCGCAGCAGGGGATCACCCGCGATGCCAAAGGCGACGCCACGGCGCTGGTGGTCGATGCCGCCAACAAAGTTGAGCAGCGTACCGTGGAAACCGGCGACACCTACGGCGATAAATGGCTGGTGCTGAGCGGCCTGAAAGCGGGCGACAAGCTGATTGTCGAAGGCACCGGTAAAGTGGCCCCCGGACAGACAGTGAAGGCCGTCGCCGTCAACAATAACGGAGGCAACGCCTGATGTTCTCCCGTTTCTTCGTGCGTCGCCCGGTCTTTGCCTGGGTGATCGCCATTCTGATTATGCTCGCCGGGGCGCTGGCGATCCGCACGCTGCCGGTAGGCCAGTACCCGGATGTCGCCCCGCCGGCGGTGAAAATCTCCGCCACCTATACCGGGGCGTCCGCCGAAACCCTGGAGAACAGCGTCACCCAGGTGATCGAGCAGCAGCTCACCGGCCTCGACCATCTGCTCTACTTCAGCTCCACCAGCAGCTCCGACGGCTCGGTCAGCATCACCGTCACCTTTGAGCAGGGGACCGACCCGGACACCGCCCAGGTGCAGGTACAAAACAAAGTGCAGCAGGCGGAATCGCGGCTGCCGAGCGAAGTCCAGCAGTCCGGCGTAACGGTGGAAAAATCGCAGAGCAGCTTTCTGCTGATCCTTGCGGTGTATGACAAAACCAACCGCGCCACCAGCTCCGATATCTCCGACTGGCTGGTCAGCAATATGCAGGACCCGCTGGCGCGCGTGGAGGGCGTCGGCAGCCTGCAGGTATTCGGCGCCGAATACGCGATGCGCGTCTGGATGGACCCGACCAAACTCGCCTCCTACTCGCTGATGCCTTCCGACGTCCAGTCGGCGATTGAGGCGCAGAACGTGCAGGTTTCCGCCGGTAAAATCGGCGCGCTACCGTCGTCCAATGCCCAGCAATTAACCGCCACCGTGCGCGCGCAGTCCCGGCTGCAAACCCCTGACCAGTTCAAAGCGATCATCGTGAAAAGCCAGGCCGACGGCTCGGTGGTGCGCCTGAGCGATGTCGCGCGGGTGGAGATGGGTAGCGAGGATTACACCGCCACCGCCAATCTGAACGGCCACCCGGCCGCCGGGATCGCGGTGATGATGGCCCCCGGCGCCAACGCGCTGGACACCGCGACGCTGGTGAAAAGCAAAATCGCCGAATTCCAGCGTCAGATGCCGCAGGGTTACGATATTGCCTATCCGAAGGACAGCACCGAGTTCATCAAAATCTCGGTCGAGGACGTGATTCAGACCCTGTTCGAAGCGATTATCCTCGTCGTCTGCGTGATGTACCTGTTCCTGCAGAACTTCCGCGCGACGCTCATTCCGGCGGTAGCGGTGCCGGTGGTGCTTCTTGGCACCTTCGGGGTGCTGGCCCTGTTCGGCTACTCGATTAACACCCTGACGCTGTTCGCCATGGTGCTGGCGATCGGCCTGCTGGTGGATGACGCCATCGTGGTGGTGGAGAACGTCGAGCGCATTATGCGCGACGAAGGGCTCCCCGCTCGCGAAGCCACCGAAAAATCGATGGGCGAAATCTCCGGCGCGCTGGTGGCGATTGCCCTGGTGCTGTCGGCGGTGTTCCTGCCGATGGCCTTCTTCGGCGGTTCGACCGGGGTCATCTATCGCCAGTTCTCGGTAACCATTATCTCGGCGATGATGCTGTCGGTGGTGGTAGCGCTGACCCTTACCCCGGCGCTGTGCGGCGCGCTGCTCAGCCACTCCAAACCGCACACCAAAGGGTTCTTCGGCGCCTTTAACCGCCTGTGGGGACGTACGGAGGCGGGCTACCAGCGCCGGGTGCTCGGCGGCCTGCGCCGGGGCGCAGTGATGATGGGCGCTTACGCGCTGATTTGCGGGGCGATGGCGCTGGCGATGTGGAAGCTGCCGGGCAGCTTCCTGCCGGTGGAGGACCAGGGGGAGATCATGGTCCAGTACACCCTGCCCGCCGGGGCGACGGCGGTGCGTACCGCCGAGGTGCGCCGCCAGGTGACCGACTGGTTCCTCACCAAAGAGAAAGCCAATACCGATGTCATTTTCACCGTCGACGGCTTCAGCTTTAGCGGCAGCGGGCAGAACGCCGGGATGGCCTTCGTGTCGCTGAAAAACTGGTCGCAGCGCAAAGGGGACGACAACACCGCCCAGGCCATCGCCCTGCGCGCCACCAAAGAGCTGGGGAAGATCCGCGACGCCACCCTCTTCGCCATGACCCCGCCGTCGGTAGACGGTCTCGGGCAGAGCAACGGCTTCACCTTCGAACTGATGGCCAGCGGCGGTACCGACCGTGACAGCCTGATGAAGCTGCGCAGCCAGCTGCTGGCGGCGGCCAACCAGAGCAGCGAACTGCAGTCGGTGCGCGCTAACGACCTGCCGCAGATGCCGCAGCTGCAGGTGGATATCGATAACAACAAAGCCGTCTCGCTGGGGCTGTCGCTGAGCGACGTGACCGATACGCTCTCCAGCGCCTGGGGCGGTACCTACGTGAATGACTTTATCGATCGCGGCCGGGTGAAGAAGGTCTATATCCAGGGCGAAAGCGACGCGCGCGCGGTGCCGTCGGACCTTGGCAAATGGTTCGTTCGCGGCAGCGATAACAGCATGACGCCGTTCTCCGCCTTCGCCACCACCCACTGGCAATACGGCCCGGAAAGCCTGGTGCGCTACAACGGCTCCGCCGCCTTTGAGATCCAGGGCGAAAACGCCGCCGGCTTCAGCTCCGGCGCGGCGATGGACAAGATGGAAAAGCTGGCCGACAGCCTGCCGGCGGGCTCCACCTGGGCGTGGAGCGGCATTTCGCTGCAGGAAAAGCTGGCCAGCGGCCAGGCGATGAGCCTATACGCCATCTCGATTCTGGTGGTATTCCTGTGCCTGGCGGCGCTGTATGAGAGCTGGTCGGTGCCGTTCTCGGTGATCATGGTCATCCCGCTCGGCCTGCTTGGCGCGGCGCTGGCGGCGACGCTGCGCGGCTTAAGCAACGACGTCTACTTCCAGGTGGCGCTGCTGACCACCATCGGCCTGTCGTCGAAAAACGCCATCCTGATCGTGGAGTTCGCTGAATCCGCCGTGGATGAGGGGTATTCGCTCTCCCGGGCGGCGATCCGCGCCGCGCAGACTCGCCTGCGCCCGATTGTCATGACCTCGCTGGCGTTTATCGCCGGGGTGCTGCCGCTGGCCATCGCCACCGGCGCCGGAGCCAACAGCCGCGTGGCGATCGGCACCGGGATTATCGGCGGCACCCTGACGGCCACCCTGCTGGCGGTGTTCTTCGTACCGCTGTTCTTCGTGCTGGTGAAACGTCTCTTCACCCGCCAACGTCCTTCTCAGGAGTAAGGTATGTTTCGTTTAAGTTTTATGTTTATCGCGCTCCTGACCGCGGGCTGCGTCTCGCTTGACCCGCATTATGATCGCCCGGCCGCGCCGGTGCCGGCCACCCTGCCCGGGGCGCACGGCGAATCGACGGCGGTGGTCGGCGACTGGCAGAAAGTGGTCAATGACGCGCGGCTGAAAAAAGTGGTCAGCATCGCGCTTAACAGCAACCGCGATGTGCAAAAGGCGCTGGCCGATATCGAGGCCGCGCGCGCCCAGTATGGCGAAACGCGGGCATCGCTGTTTCCCACCGTTGATGCCGAACTGAGCCACACCCGCAGCAAAACGGTGGCCAGCGGCCTGAGCTCCGCTTCACAGGCCAACGGCGCGGTCTCCAGCTTCGAACTGGACTTGTTCGGCAAGAACCAGAGCCTGTCGCGCGCGGCGCGCGAAACCTGGCTTGCCAGCGAATTCACCGCGCAGAATACCCGGCTGACGATGATTGCCGATTTGACCACCGCCTGGGTGACGCTGGCGACGGATAACAGCAATCTGGCGCTGGCGCAGCAGACGATGGACAGCGCGGCAAACTCGCGCAACATCGTCGCCCGCCAGATGGCGGTTGGCACCGCCTCCGCGGGTGATTTAAGCTCGGCGGAAAGCGTCTATCAGCAGGCGCGCGCCAGCGTCGCCAGCTATCGCACGCTGGTGGCGCAGGATAAAAACGCCATTAACCTGCTGGCGGGGGAAACCGTGCCGGAGAGCCTGCTGCCCGGCACTCTCGAGAGTCTCGGGGATAACAGCATCGCGCTGGTGCCGGCGGGCGTGTCGTCGTCGGTGCTGCTGCGTCGGCCGGACATTCAGGAAGCGGAGCACAATCTGAAGAGCGCCAATGCCGATATCGGCGCGGCGCGGGCGAACTTCTTCCCGTCGATTTCCCTGACCGCCAGCGCCGGGGTCGGCAGCGACTCGCTGTCGTCGCTGTTCAGCCACGGGATGCAGGTGTGGTCGTTCGCCCCCTCCATCAGCCTGCCGCTGTTCACCGGCGGCAGCAACCTGGCGCAGCTGCGCTATGCGGAAGCGGAGAAAAAGGGGCTGATCGCCACCTACGAGAAATCGATTCAGAGCGCGTTTAAGGACGTTGCCGATGCGCTGGCGCGCCGGGAAACGCTGAGCGAAGAGCTTGATGCTCAGCGGCAGTATGTCGCCGCCGAGCAGACATCGCTGGATATCGCCATGAAGAGCTATCAGGCCGGGGTCGGCGATTATCTGTCGGTGCTCACCGCTCAGCGCACGCTGTGGTCGGCGAAAACGACGCTGCTGTCCCTGCAGCAGACCGACCTCAATAACCGGATCACCCTCTGGCAGTCGCTGGGCGGCGGCGCCAGTTAAACTTACCCGCCGGGCGACCGAGCCCGGCCTCTACAAGGAATCGTTATGGCACGTGTTTCCCTCTCCTGGGCGCTGATCCTCGGCCTGCTGTCGGGTATCGGCCCGCTGTGCACGGATTTTTATCTGCCGGCGCTGCCGGAGATCACTCAGCAGCTGCAGGCCACCAGCACCCAGACCCAGCTGTCGTTGACCGCCGCGCTGATTGGTCTCGGCCTGGGTCAGCTGTTTTTCGGCCCGCTGAGCGACCGCATTGGCCGCCTGAAACCGCTGGCGCTGTCTCTGCTGCTGTTTATCTTCTCTTCGGCGATGTGCGCCCTGACCCGCGATATCAACATGCTGATTGTCTGGCGCTTTTTACAAGGCTTTGCCGGCGCCGGCGGCTCGGTGCTGTCGCGATCCATCGCCCGCGATAAATACCAGGGCACCCTGCTGACCCAGTTTTTCGCCCTGCTGATGACCGTGAACGGCATTGCGCCGGTGCTGTCCCCGGTGCTGGGCGGCTACGTTATCACCGCCTTCGACTGGCGAATTCTCTTCTGGACGATGGCCGCCATTGGCGGCGTGCTGCTGGTGACGAGCCTGGCGATCCTGCGGGAAACGCGCCCGGCCACAGCGGCGCATGCCAGCCGCCAACGGCCCGGCCAGCCGGTGCTGAAAAATCGCCGCTTTCTGCGCTTCTGCCTGATCCAGGCCTTTATGATGGCCGGGCTGTTCTCCTACATCGGCTCTTCTTCCTTCGTGATGCAGAGCGAATACGGCATGAGCGCCATGCAGTTCAGTCTGCTGTTCGGTCTGAACGGTATCGGGCTGATCATCGCCGCGATGATCTTTTCCCGTCTGGCGCGCCGCTTTAGCGCCGAAAGCCTGCTGCGCGGCGGCCTGACGCTGGCCGTGAGCTGTGCGGCGATCATGCTGCTGTTTGCCTGGCTGCATCTGCCGGTGCTGGCGCTGGTCGGCCTGTTCTTTACCGTGTCGCTGATGAGCGGCATCAGCACCGTCGCCGGCGCGGAGGCGATGAGCGCCGTCAACGCCGCGCAGTCCGGGACCGCGTCCGCGCTGATGGGCACCCTGATGTTTGTCTTCGGCGGCATCGCCGCGCCGCTGGCGGGTCTCGGCGGCGAAACGATGCTGAAAATGAGCCTCGCGATGGCCATCTGCTACCTGCTGGCGCTGCTGCTGGGCCTCAGCAAACCGCGCGACGCACGCTAATCTCCTGTTGCGGTAATAAAATATTCCAGATTTATTACCGCACTATTTCCCGCCATATCTACCATTCTCGTATTATTCTCCACGTACTAATCGTGATACTCTTCACAGGCAAGGAATAAATAATTCCTTATACTGCGCGCCACTGAGAATAACGAGGTTTCTATGAGTATCGACCTGAGCAAACTGCTGACCGAGCGACGTAACGCCAACAGCGCCAACATTGACACCCTCTCCACCCTCGAGATGCTGACGGTGATAAACCAGGAAGACCAGCAGGTAGCCCAGGCGATAACGCCCTATCTGCCGCAGATTGCCGAGGTGGTGGATAAGGTCGCGGCGGCGCTGCAGGCCGGTGGCCGCTTGATTTACATTGGCGCGGGTACCTCAGGGCGTCTGGGGATCCTCGATGCCAGTGAATGCCCACCGACCTTCGGCACCCGCCCGGAGCAGGTGGTGGGGATCATCGCCGGCGGACATAAAGCGATTCTCAGCGCCGTGGAAAACGTGGAAGACAACAAAGCGCAGGGGGCGATGGATCTGCAGAACCTGAACTTCAGCAACCGCGATGTGCTGGTGGGGCTGGCGGCCAGCGGACGCACGCCGTACGTCATTGGCGCCATGGAATACGCCCATAGTCAGAATGCCTTTGTCGCCATCGTCAGCTGTAACCCGCATGGCGAAATGGCCCAGCTGGCGGACGTGGCGATCACCCCGGTAGTCGGCCCGGAAGTGGTCACTGGCTCTACCCGCCTGAAAGCCGGCACCGCGCAGAAGCTGGTGCTGAACATGATCTCCACCGGGGCGATGATCCGCGTCGGCAAGGTGTACAGCAACCTGATGGTCGACGTTGAAGCGACCAACGCCAAGCTGATTGAGCGCCAGGTCTCTATCGTGATGGAGGCCACCGACTGCGATCGCGCCACCGCCCAGAAGGCGCTGGAGGCCTGCGGCCGCCACTGTAAAACGGCGATCGTGATGGTGCTGGCGGACTTAAGCGCCGCAGAGGCGCAGTCGCTGCTGGCGAAAAACAACGGCTATATCCGCAAGGCGCTCAGCAACACCTGAGCGCCGACAGACAGGTAACGGGCAATGGCAAAAATAACGAAAGAGATGATAGCGCGGATCCTCGCCCACGTGGGCGGCGCCGCAAACGTCGCGCAGGCGGGCAACTGCATGACGCGCCTGCGCTTGACCCTGCGCGATGAAAGTCTGGCCGACAGCGCCGCCATCCGCCAGATTGACGGCGTGATGGGGGTGATCGTCAGCGACGAGCAGTTCCAGGTGGTGCTCGGCCCCGGCAAGGCGCAAACCGCCGCCGAAATGATGAACGGCCTGCTGGAGGCGGCGCCCGCCGCCGCGCCGACGCTGGCCGACGTCGCGGCGGAGAAAAAGCAGGCGCTGAAGGGCAGGCAGACCAGCGCGGTGCAGAAGTTTCTCGCCAAATTCGCCACCATCTTTACGCCGCTGATCCCCGGCTTTATCGCCGTCGGGCTGCTGCTGGGCTTCGCCACCCTGGCGGAACAGGTTTTCGTGCTGGAGAACGCCCATCCGAACGCCAGCCTGGTGGCGCTGATTGGCTATATGAAGGTCTTCAGCAAAGGGATGTTCACCTTTCTGAGTATCCTGATTGGCTATAACGCGCAGAAGGCGTTCGGCGGCTCCGGCGTGAACGGCGCGATTATCGCCTCGCTGTTCGTGCTGGGCTACAACCCGGAGGCAACCAGCGGCTTCTACGCCGGCATTTCCACCTTCTTCGGCCATGGCATCGATCCGCGCGGCAATATCATCGGCGTACTGATCGCCGCTATCCTTGGCGCGTGGGTTGAACGCCAGGTGCGGCGGGTGATGCCGGCCAACCTCGATATGATCCTCACTTCGGCGGTGACGCTGCTGATCATGGGCGCGGTGACCTTTACGGTGATCATGCCGATTGGCGGCTGGTTGTTTACCGGCATGTCATGGCTGTTCCTGCATCTTAACGGCAACCCGTTTGGCTCGGCGGTGCTGGCCGGCCTGTTCCTGCTGGCGGTGATGTTCGGCGTCCATCAGGGGTTTGTCCCGGTCTATTTTGCGCTGGTGGACGCCCAGGGCTTTAACTCGCTGTTCCCGATCCTGGCGATGGCCGGGGCCGGGCAGGTGGGGGCGGCGCTGGCGCTGTTCTGGCGGGCGAAGCGCGATTCGCTGCTGCGAACCCAGATTAAAGGGGCGATTATTCCGGGCTTCCTCGGGATTGGCGAGCCGCTGATCTACGGCGTCACCCTGCCGCGGATGAAGCCGTTTGTCACCGCCTGCCTCGGCGGCGCCTGCGGCGGGTTCTTCGTCGGACTGATCGCCTGGCTGGGGCTGCCGGTCGGCCTGAACACGGTGTTCGGTCCGTCCGGTCTGGTGGCGCTGCCGCTGATGACCTCCGGCAGCGGAATTTACGCCGGGATGGCGGTCTACGCCGGCGGGCTGGCGGTCTCCTACCTGTGCGGCTTTGTCCTCACCTGGCTGTTCGGCAGTAAAAATGTCGATTTAAGCTAGAACGCGACTATCGGTTAATGCCCGGCGGCGGCTTCGCCTTACCGGGCCTGCAAAATAGTTACGCCGCCGCGCCCGACTACCATTTCCTGCCCCGCCGCCCGGCGCGCGCGCATGCTATGATTCCCCTTTGTCATATTTCGCTTGAGGAAAAGATGGGCTCCAGCAAAAAAGGGATGCTGAACGTACTGATTGCCGCCGTGCTGTGGGGCAGTTCCGGGGTGTGTGCGCAATTTATTATGCAGGAAAGCCAGATGTCGTCGCCGTTTCTGACCATGACGCGTCTGCTGTTCGCCGGGCTGATCCTGCTGATGCTCGGCTTTGTTCACGGCGACCGCATTTTCCGCGTGCTGCAAAACCGCCGCGACGCCCTAAGCCTGCTGTTTTTCTCGCTGTTTGGCGCGCTAACCGTGCAGTTCACCTTTCTGATGACCATTGAAAAATCCAATGCCGCCACGGCCACGGTGCTGCAGTTTTTGTCGCCGACGATCATCGTCGCCTGGTTCGCCCTCGCCCGCAAAGCGCGTCCCACACCGCTGGTGCTGGGAGCTATCTGCACCTCGCTGGCGGGCACCTTTCTGCTGGTGACCCACGGCAACCCAACGACGCTGTCGATTTCGCCGGCGGCGCTGTTCTGGGGGATCGCCTCGGCGTTTGCCGCCGCGTTTTATACCACCTATCCTTCAACGCTGATTGCCCGCTACGGGACGCTGCCCATCGTCGGCTGGAGCATGCTGTTCGGCGGCGCGATGTTATTGCCGTTTTACGGCGGCCAGGGCACCGATTTTGTGGTTAACGGCAGCCTGCTGTTAGCTTTTTTCTACCTGGTGGTGATCGGTACTTCGCTGACCTTCAGCCTCTATCTCAACGGCGCGCAGAAGATTGGCGGCGCAAAGGCCGGGATCCTAAGCTGCGCCGAACCGCTGAGCAGCGCCCTGCTGTCGCTCCTGCTGCTGGGGATCACCTTCACGCTGCCGGACTGGCTGGGCACTCTGCTGATCCTCGCGTCGGTGGTACTGATCGCCATCGACTCGCGGCGGCGGGTGAGAGCCGCCTGAGCAGGCGATAAAAATTGCATTTTCAATAAGTTAAACTGACCACTATTTGCGTGTTTTCCCGCCTGCGCATATAGTTGACGGAAGCGATTACGGAAGGAGAAGCCTGATGAAAGCATGTTGGATGGTATGCCTGGTCACCGCCCTGAGCGCCACGTCGGCGTGGGCCGAATCACCGCTGCAAAGCCTGCAGTTCGAGCAGCAAAAACAGCAGGTGCTCAAAGCGGTGAAGGAAAAATGCGCGCCAGCAAGCCACCTCAGCGACAACGATTTTGCCAATAAAGTGCTGGCGACCGACGGTAACAAGAACGCGGTCCGCGAAGCAACGCTGGCGAAGGAGCGCAATAACCAGAAAAGCTACCAGGCCGCAATCGACAAAATCGTCTGTCCGGCCAAATAGCGGTTATTTCAGCCTCGCGACCAGCGTTTTCCAGTCAAACGGCGTCAGCTGCCTGTAGCTCAGGCTACGGGCGGCCATCTGCTCCGGCAGCTGGCGCTGGCTTTTCGCGATCGCCTCGCTCATTATCCCGGCGCTCCCCACGTCACGCAGGGTTTTCACCACCTCTTCCATCTCTTCGCTGCGCCGAATGCCATGTTCCGCCACCCGGCTGATCAGATAGTCGGGGAACGCGCCTGTCCAGCCCAGAGAGGGGAAACTATGATGCAAGGAGCTAAGCACCTCCTCCTCAACGCCGTATTCACGAGCCGCGAACAGGCATTCTGTGGTAAGCGCTTCAAGACCTTTGATCATCACGCTACGGCACATTTTTATCGCCGACACCTGGCCCACCGTACTGGCGCCATAGTGGGCATTCAGCCCCAGCCCCTGCAGACGCGGCGCGATCGCCTCCGCCTGCGGCCCGCCGATCAATAACGGTGTCTGCAATCGGGCCGGCGGTACCGGCGCCATCACCGCGACATCAATGTAGGCGCCCGGCAGAAAATGTTCAGCCGCCTGCCGTTTCGTCTCCGGCGCCACGGAGTTGAGATCGAGGAAATATTGTCCCGGCTGCAGCAGCGCGGCCGCCTGCTGCGCCACCTTTAGCGCCTCACCGGCGGTCACAGTAGAAAAAACCAGCGTGGCCCCCTCCAGCGCCTGCGCCAGCGAATTTCCCACTTGAACGCGCGAATCACGGGCTTTCCTGAGCATTACCTCTCGCTCCGGGCCATTGAGCTTGCAATCCCAAATGGTCACCGCATGCTCACGGGCCAGATCCGCCGCCAGAATGCCACCCGCCTCGCCAAAACCAATAAACGCGATTGTCATCATCACTCCTCACGCGGCCAGACGCGGGCCGGAATAAAAACCTCGCCAGCAAACAGCAGTCGCGCCGTGCGTAACAGGCCGCAGCCAGCCAGGGCGCCGTCAGCATCAAGCTGAAGCGTCACGCTAAATTCGCCTGTCGGATGCTCAACGCTGAGCAGCGGCGTATCGCCTGGCGCTACCTGCGCCAGGCCCTGCGCGACAGAGCCGGGGAGCAGACAAGCGCTGGCCACGCTCACCGCGCCAAATACGCCGATCGACGCGTGGCAGCGGTGGGGGATAAAGGTGCGGCTGCTGATGGCGCCGCCGTGTCGCGGCTCGGCGATCAGGGTCATCTTGGGCACCGTGCGCTGGCTGACGTCGCCAAGCTGCATCAGCGGCCCGGCCTGCAGGCGAATCGACTCCAGGCGACGTTTAAGCGCGTCGTCATTATCCAGCTGTTCGCGCGTCTCATAGCCGGTGCAACCGAGGTCGCACGCGCGCAGCAGGATCACCGGCATTCCGTTATCGATGCAGGTCACCTCAATGCCGTCGAAACGATCACGAACCCGGCCGGTCGGCAGCAGGGCCCCGCAGCTGGAGCCGGCGACATCAAGAAAATGGAGCAGGATCGGGCTGGCGCTGCCCGGCACGCCATCGATACGACTCTCGCCGACGTAGTCGACCCCGTCGGCATCGCAGGGGATCTCTGCCACCGCCAGTTGCCCCATGTTCTCCATAAAAATACGCACCCGAGTGAGCGGCGCATCGTGGCGAACCAGACCGCGCTCGATGGCGAAAGGGCCAACGGCGGCGAGAATATTGCCGCAGTTTTGGCCATAATCCACGGTAGCCGCCGCCACGTTCACCTGGGCAAACAGATAGTCCACATCGGCGTCAGGCCGTGCGGAGCGGCGGATAATCGCCACTTTGCTGGTCAGCGGATCGGCGCCGCCGATCCCGTCAATTTGCCGGGGATCAGGCGAGCCCATCACCGCCAGCAGCACCGCATCACGTCGCACCGGATCGGCAGGCAGATCGTCGGCCAGAAAACAGGCCGCTTTAGAGGTGCCGCCGCGCATCCATAGACAGGGGATTCCGCGTTGCGCCATTTATTCCTCCACCTCATCTGCGCGGTCGTAATACCGCAGGCCCTTTTCCGCCAGACGCGGACGCATAGCGTAAATATCCAGCCCCAACTCGCCATTGCGCATCCGCTCACGTTTCGCAAGCTCATTGCTCATGCGGGCTTCCGCTTTATGGAGCACATCACGGACCCGGGCGTGGGGCAGCACCACGACGCCATCGTCGTCGGCCACTACGACATCGCCCGGCTGTACAAGCTGACCTGCGCATATCACCGGGACGTTAACCGAACCGAGGCTCTCTTTCACCGTCCCCTGGGCATAAACCTGACGGGACCAGACGGCGAATCCCATTTCCCGCAACGTTTGCGAATCACGAATGCCAATATCGCCCACCAGCCCGACCACGCCGCGCGATTGGAGAGACGTCGCCAGTAGATCGCCGAAGAAGCCATCGCCGCACGGCGAGGTCGGGGCCACCACCAGAATATCGCCGGCGCGGCACTGCTCGACCGCCACATGAAACATCCAGTTGTCGCCAGGCGTCACCAGCACGGTTACCGCGTTGCCCGCCCGGCTGACGCCCTGCTGAATCGGACGGATTGCCGGCCCCATCAGCCCCTGACGATCCCAGGCTTCATGGAGCGTCGCCACCCCGGCCGCCTCACAGCGGCGCAAAACCGCCTCGTCATGGCGCGGCAGGTGGCGGATCACAAGGCCTTTTTTATTTAACAGGTTCATGCCAGGTTCTCCGTTACGCGGGGGAAGATGCTCTGGAAGGCTTCGCCGTGAACGATATCGCGCGCGGCCGTGATGCCGATATTGCGCTTGGCCTGCACCCCGCGCTGCAGCGCCACGCGGGTGTAGTATTCCCACAGATGCTCCTGACCCTGCATGCACTGAATGGCCTGATACTTTTTCTCCCAGACGGCGGTGATGTCCAGCAACACATCGGGTTTCCAGTTGCACTGCTCCGGCTGGTGCGGTTCGAAACAGTAAACCGGGGGAGCAGAGACAATTTTCTCACCGGGGCGATAGCCTTCTGCCTGGGCGATAATCCGTGCTTCCTGCGCCAGATGGGAGGCCAGCGGATGATCGTAGTTATAGGGATCATGCAGGGAGTGCGTCAGGACAAAGTGGGGCTGGATACGGCGATACACATCCGCCAGACGAAATAGCGTCTCTTTATCGGCGCGCAGCGGATAATCGCCGATATCAAAGAATTCGACGCTGGCGCCCAGGATCGCGGCAGCGGCCTGCGCCTCTTCGCGACGCACCTGCTTCACCGCCTCCTCGGTCATGTTGCCTTTACGCCACAGTTTGGCGGACTCGCCGCGCTCGCCAAAGGATAAACAGACCACATGGACCTGATAGCCCTGCAGGGCATGCAGCGCTATCGCACCGCCCGCGCGCCAGACGAAATCGGCCGAGTGGGCGCTGACGACAAGGGCACTTTTTTCGCTAACCGGATGAGACATGATGGCTTCCTCTGTTGTTTTTTTTCAGCTTGTCATGTCCCGTCGTGGGGAGGTAATTCGTTAACTTGCGAAGGCTATGATTTTTATTTATGTTGTCGTCTCACTCACTTTTTCAGGCCTGACGAACAATGCTAAAGAGAAAGCACGATAAAATTATAAATATCATGCAGCTGCGCTTTTTCTGTCAGGTCGCGCTGCGCGGTAGCGTCTCACGCGCGGCCGATGACTTATTCCGCACGCAGTCAGCGATAACCCGGGCTATTCGCGATCTTGAAGCCGCGTTGAACGTCACGCTGTTCGAACGCCATTACAGCGGCATGGTGCCCACCGAGTATGGCAAGTGCATCCTGCCGCGCGCCCGGCGGGCGATTGACGACCTGCAGGCCATCCCGGCGCTGCTGCAGAAGCACCATACCCGCAGCAGCGGCCCGCTGGCGGACGCCGGCTGGCTGTTCAATACCCGCCGCTTAGCCATTTTTATTCAGCTCTATCACGTCAACCATACCCAAACCGTCGCGCAACAGTTGGGGATCACTCAGCCGGCGGTCAGTGCCGCGCTGAAGGTCCTGGAAAAAGGAGCGGATTCGGCGCTATTTCGCCGGACGCCAGAGGGGGTGCGTCCCACGCCTGCCGCAGAGCTACTCTATCCCCCGGTGAGCAGAGCGCTCAACGAGCTGGAAAACATCTGGAGCGATCTCGCTGCCCGTCGCGGGGTGTTGGAGGGCACCGTGCGCATTGGCGCCCTGCCGCTGAGCCGGACCCGGCTACTGCCCTCCGCCATCGCCGCCTTTCTGGCCCAGCACCCGGGCATCACCCTCATGACCAATGAAAGCCCGTATGAGTCGCTGGTCGCCGATATGCGGGCAGGTAATATCGATTTTATTATCGGCGCCCTGCGCCAGGATGAAGATCTCCCGGACCTCTGTAGCGAAGCGTTATTCGAAGAGGATATGTTGATTTTACTGCGTAATAACCACCCGCTGCTGCGCCATCCGGACCCGCGCAGCCAGCTGGCGACAGCGCAATGGGTGCTGCCGCGCGCCAACGCGCCGGCGCGCAATTTGCTGGATAAGGCGTTTGTCACCCTGGGGCTGCCGCTGCCCCAGCCGACGGTGGAGACCGGGGATGCGGCGATGGTGCGAGGATTGCTGCAGGGCTCCGACATGCTGGCGGCGGTCTCCGCCAGCCAGATGCGTTTTGAAACTGACAATGGGCTGCTCAGCGTGTTGCCGGTTCCCCTGCCCGATACCACCCGGCGTATCGGGCTGACGTTTCGCGCCGGCAGCCTGCCCTCCCCGGCGACGCAGGCGCTGTTGCGTTTTATTTATCAGCAGGTTCAGGACGGGGCCGTTTAACGTTTACCCGCCACCGAATAGGTTACCTGCTGGTTGCGCGTTTGCTGAAACGCCTCCAGCGTCTGCCCGCGCATCGCGGCGTAAATATGCAGGTTGGATACGCCGACCACCGCGCCCATTTTCTCCAGCAGGAAGAAGCTGGCGCCATACTGAATTAATCCCCGCCAGTCGCGCGCGTTGAGCAACTGCTGTTCCTCCTCACTCAGTCCGGCTTCGGCATAAAGCGACTGAGGCGACTGCAGAAAACGTTCACGCCAGGCAGGCTCAATCAGCCGATGCAGGAAACGGTTAAGCCGCAAGCCATTCAGGCTGCGCTCGTGGGTAAAAGGATAGGTTCCCGGCAGTTTCTCCACCCCGGCCAGCTGCTGCGCCATATGCTGGCGATGGCGCGTCAGGGTATCGACGGGGGGCAGGCGCGCATTGTTCTCAAGGATCAGCGTGGCGATACCGGTCATCGAGGGCAGGTAATAGTCGCGCCAGGTTTCGGTGACATTGGCTGATAGCGCGCCGCGCATCACCAGCCACATGATTACTTCGGACCCCTCCATCCCCCCCAGCTCGGCATATTCGCCAAGGGTCATTTCGGTAAGCTTTTCCGGGTCATTAACCAGCATATCAACAAACTGGGCATCCCAGTCGGGATTATTAAATCCGCAGCGCTCGCCATGAACCTGATGCGAGAGCCCGCCGGTCGCGACAATCGCCACATTGATATCTTCCGGGAAGCTTTCAATCGCCCGGCGCAGCGCCTGGCCGAGTTTGTAACAACGGCGCGCGCTTGGTACCGGAAATTGCAGCACGCCGATCTGTAACGGGATCACCGCCGTCGGCCACCCCTGCGCTTCATCCCAGGGCAACAGCGCCGAAAGCGGCGAGAAAAGGCCATGGTCGAGCTTTTTATCCATAAAGAACGACATATCAAACTCGTCGGCCATCAGGCTGGCGCCAATGTGCCTTGAGAGCGCCGCGTTGCCCTGGACCGGCGGCAGACAGCGCGGTCCGCCGCCTTCATCGGCAACGTCATATTGACTGTCGATTCCCAGCGTAAAAGTCGAATAGTGATCGAAGAAAAAGGCGGTCACATGGTCATTAAAGATGTACACCAGCGCATCCGGTTTTTTCTCCTCCAGCCAGCGCTGCAGCGGTTCGAAGCTCTGGAAGATCGGCGCCCACGCCGGGTCCTGCTGTTTATGATGATCGACCGCGAAGCCGATAGTCGGGGTATGAGAGACGGCGATACCGCCGAGAATGTTAGCCATCAGATAACTCCACTTATCGGTGTTCGAGGGGGGATGACAAAGCGTCAAGTTCTGCCTCTGTGAGTCGAGGCTTAGCGTGATTCATACGGTGCAACAAAATACAGATCCCCGCCAGGCAGGCCGGCAGCGCAAGCACCAAAAAGATCGACGAGTGTCCCGGCACGGCCAGCATCAGCATCCCGCCCAGCGTGGAGCTGAGGATAGCCCCGGTACGGCCGATACCATGCATCCAGCTGACTCCGGTAGCGCGGATCTCGGTTTGATAATAGGCGGGCGAATAGGCCTGCAGACCGTTCTGCGCGCCGTTAATGCACATCCCGCTGATAAAAATCAGCACCGACAGCGCCGCCGAACCGAAATCCATCACCCCCTGGGACAACAGGCACAGACAGCCGAGGAAATAGGTTGCCGCAATCACGGCTTTCGCCGAAGCGCGATCCATCAGCATACCGACAAGGATCCCGCCCAGCGGGCCGCCGAGCTGGAACAAGCCGGTCATCATCGCCGCCTGCTGCAGCGACAGCCCGCCGGAGCGGAGAATGGTTGGCAGCCAGCCGTTCAGCAGGTAAATCACGAACAGCCCCATAAAATAGGTTAACCACAGCGCTATCGTGCCGCGGGCATAGCCATGCCGGAACAGCTGCGCCACTTTGCTGCTCCGCGTGATGGGCGGCGCATTCAGCTGGAAAACGGTTTCAGCCGTAAACTGGCCCCCAAGCCGGTTAAGCGCCCTGGCAATCTGCTCGCCCGGTAGTCGGCGCGCCACCATGTTCATCGCCGACTCTGGCAACATCACGATCATAAAGGGGAGCACCACGAGCGGCAGCACGCCGCCAAAAACCAGCGCCGAGTGCCAGCTGTAATGCGATAACAAACCGGCGGCGATAAAGCCGCCGAGGCCGGAACCCACGTTAAAACCGCTGTACATCAGGGTGATCATCACCCCTTTACGCCGCTCCGGCATATATTCCGCCACCAGCGTGACGCAGTTGGGCATTACGGCGCCAAGGCCAAGGCCGGTGAGAAAACGCATCAGCGCCAGCTGCGTCGGGCTTTGCGCCACGGCGCCGGCCAGGCTGAACAGCGCAAACAGCGCCACCGACCAGAGTAAAATTCGCTTTCGGCCGTAGCGGTCAGAAAGCGGACCCGCTACCAGGGCGCCAATGGCGACGCCGAACATGGCCGCCCCAAGAATCGGCCCCATTTCGGCCCGGCTGATGCCCCAGTCTTCGATGAGCGCCGGGGCGACAAAGCCCATCACCGCGGCGTCATACCCATCCAGCATAATGATGATGAAACAGAGCAGCAGCACGTTCCATTGAAAGCGCGAGACCGGGCGGGTATCTATCCACGCTTTCACATCGACAACGTTCGTGTGATTCATAGGGTGACTTCCTCAAGCAGGCGGTACGAATGTTCTGGTTAGTGTTTTTTGAGTGGAACTTTCGTACTCAACTTAAGACAGGTCACGCAGGCTGTCCGGTTCGAAAATCCGGCGTCAGATATGAGTTTTATTTATAATGTGAGGGATACGACAAAAACCAGCCAGCAAAAAACCCGCAGCCAACGGCGGCGGGTCAGGGCAAGAGCAGCGTTTAGTGCTTCGGAATAATTAAATCGCCGCGCAGCGGGCTGCCGCCCGGGTTGTCCGTTTTCTCGGTCAGCCAGTTGACGATCCGCGATGCCATCGCGTCCATGGAATATTCAATCGCCGGGATAGTCGGGATACCGGGCAGCTGTAACGATCCGGCGAGGCTAAACACCATGACATTTTGCGGAACGGCGCGGTTAAACGCCTGCAGCTGCGGCACCACGCGCTGCGCCTGCTGTTCATCGCTCACCAGCAGCGCGTTAAAGTTCAGCGTCGTGGCGTTATTGACCAGCTCCTGCACCGCCACCGACGGCGAAGTATTATCCAGAAACACCAGGTTGCGATTAAACGGCAAAAAGTTTTTTTCCAGCGCGTGCTTGTAGCCCAGCAGCACCTGGTCGGCAAAGCCGCTGCTCTGCGGATGAATCAGCGCAATCTGCCGTCTCCCCTGGCTAATCAGATAGTGACAGGCGGTTTCGGCGGCGAAAGCATGATCGAACTGAATACTGTTGTCGCCTTCGCTATCGAGGCAGTCCACCAGCACCACGTCCGGGCGGTTAATATTCAGAGGAAAACGCGCGCCGATGATTAGCACGTTATCGCACAGCCCGCAGGTCAACTCCTCCAGAGAGTTCATCACGCCGTGGCTGGTGTTGGCGAAGCGCAGCAGCAGGTGTTTCTGGTGCTGGCTGAGCTGTTTTTCCAGGGCGTAGAGATAGCTGGTGGTTTGGTTGATGTTGTCCTGGGCGCAGATGACGCCGATGCAGCCGGTGGACTGGCTGAGCAACGACTGGGCTATCATGTTTGGCCGGTAATTGAGCGCTTCCGCCGCCTGCAGCACCGCCTGACGACTGGCTTCCTTCACGCCACGTGAGCCGCTCAACACTCGCGACACCGTGGCTTTGGAAACCCCGGCAAGTCGTGAAACATCATTGATTGTCGACATCATTTTCCCCTGCGCGGGCGCCGCGTCCCGCCAAAATCCTGTAAACCTGAATCGCTTCAATTATGACCAGCGCAGTATATCCATTTCGCCATTTGTTTGGAAACCGATTTTCCATTTCAGCGCAAAACATCGCCAAATCGACAGAATAATGTGAGCGAAATCCAATAAATCCGCCCTATAAGCAGGAGATCTTGACCACTATCACAGTTCTGCTTTTTATAAATGGAAACCGGTTTCCGTCTGATATCAAATCACCCACGCAATAACTTTTTACATTTTGAGGATGGTCGTCGATGTACAAGATTATGCTGTGCTGCTCTGCCGGGATGTCCACCAGTCTGCTGGTCAGAAAGATGGTTGAGGCGGCGAATGAACGTGACCTGCCGGTGCAGATTGACGCCTATGGCGTTTCCGAATTTGACATGCAGTTTCCGCAGTATCAGGTGGTGTTGCTTGGCCCCCAGGTGAAATACATGTTGAAAACCCTGTCTGACAAAGCGGCTTCCCTGAACATTCCCGTTCAGCCCATCGATACGATGGACTACGGTATGCAGCGGGGAGACAACGTCCTGAATTATGCTCTGTCGCTGATCCCAGCGGCGCACTGAGAGGTGTTGAAATGAGTTCTCTGTATCAGTCCATGATTGCCGTGATCGAGCAATCTATTACTCCGCTGGCAGGACGCCTTGGGCAGCAGAAATACGTTATCGCTATCCGCGATGGCTTCACTGCCGCCTTGCCGTTTATGATCATCGGCTCTTTCATGCTGGTATTTATCTTTCCGCCGTTTTCACCCGATACCACCAACGGCTTTGCCCGCGGCTGGCTTGATTTCTCCCAGCACTACCGCGAACAACTGATGCTGCCGTTTAACCTCAGCATGGGCGTGATGACCTTCTTTATCTCGGTCGGCATTGGCGCCAGCCTCGGTCGTCAGTTTCAGCTCGATCCGGTGATGTCCGGTCTGCTGGCGTTTATGGCTTTCCTGCTGGTCGCCGCGCCCTATGCCGATGGCAAAATTTCCACTCAGTATCTGTCCGGTCAGGGCATTTTCACCGCGCTGATCACCGCCATCTACTCCACCCGCGTTTACGCGTGGCTGAAGCAAAACAACATTACGATTCGTCTGCCGAAAGAGGTCCCCACCGGCGTCGCCCGTTCGTTTGAAATCCTGATCCCGGTGCTGGTGGTCATTGCGACTCTGCATCCGCTGAATCTGTTTATCGAAGCGCAGACCGGGATGATCCTGCCGCAGGCGATCATGCATCTGCTGGAGCCGCTGGTTTCCGCCTCCGACTCGCTGCCGGCGATTTTGCTCTCTGTTCTGATGTGCCAGATTTTCTGGTTCGCCGGTATCCACGGCTCGCTGATTGTTACCGGCATTATGAACCCGTTCTGGATGGCCAACCTGTCGGCAAACCAGGCGGCGCTGGCGGCTGGCACGGTACTGCCGCACGTCTACCTGCAGGGCTTCTGGGATCACTATCTGCTGATTGGCGGCGTCGGTTCTACCCTGCCGCTGGCCTTCCTGCTGCTGCGTAGCCGGGCCACCCATCTGCGCACCATCGGCAAGATGGGCATCGTGCCGAGCTTCTTTAATATCAACGAGCCGATTCTGTTCGGGGCGCCGATCATCATGAACCCGATGATGTTTATCCCCTTCGTCTGCGTACCGATGGTCAACGCGGTGCTGGCTTACGGCGCGACGCGTCTTGGCTGGCTGAGCCAGGTGGTGTCGCTGACGCCGTGGACTACGCCGGCCCCAATTGGCGCGTCGTGGGCGGCTAACTGGACCCTGAGCCCGGTGGTGATGTGTCTCATCTGCATGGTGATGTCGGCGGTCATTTATCTGCCGTTCCTGCGCGCTTATGAACGTTCCTTAATGAAAACCGAAGTTGAGAAAGCCAAAAATAGCGTTCCGGTAGCAGAAACCGTTAGCTAATCCCTCTCCTTCCGGAGAGATAATAAGATGACAGCGTAATAATGCAGAAAATGGACTTTCACTGCATTATTAAATAATAAATACCTCAGGAATACACATGAATGAATTAGAAGATGCGGTAATGGAAATTATCGTTAATGCGGGACAGTCACGCTCATTATGTTTTGAAGCGCTGCATGCGGCCCGAATCGGAAATATCGACGAAGCGCGCTTACTCTTAAACGAGGCCGACGGCTACGCCCGCCGGGCGCATCAGATGCAAACCCAGCTCATCGGGCAGGATGCCGGTGAAGCGCGTCAGCCCATGACGCTGATTATGGTACATGCCCAGGATCATTTGATGAATTCGCTGCTGGCCCGCGAGTTCTCAGAAGAATTAATCCATCTGTACCAGCGTTAATTAATATGGAATAACGTTAGCGAGAATATTATTCTCCGGCGTCGCTGTACCCTAAAAAACAAATCAGCTTATTTTGGCTATTTATTCTAGCCAGAATGGGATGGTTATTATCTGAAATATATTAATTATTAAAGCGAGATAACCATGAATACTGTAAAAAAACTGCCTTTAGCCATGGCGGTGGTCGCCGCGCTGTGCCCAATTTCTGTCATGGCGCAAGAATTTACGCAGGAACAGATCGACGCCATCGTCGCCAAAGCCGTTGATAAAGCGCTGGCCGACC
>ERZ773228.115-NODE-115-length-99416-cov-14.767434_pt1 | contig 99416 bp, 82 predicted proteins | sample MGYA00580524_ERZ773228 | MGnify/ENA primary metagenome ERZ773228 (study PRJEB29015, sample SAMEA2737768) | human gut metagenome | biome: human gut; feature: human-associated habitat; material: faeces | place: China | collected 2012 ... | reverse complement strand
CGGGCTGGCATTCATAGACGTGTATAACTTGCGCCCCGAACACGTTTCAGAGGACAGCAACGGCAACCTGTGGATAGTGAAACCCCGTGAAAAGACAAACAACCTCTGTAACATCCCGCTTTTGAGTATTCCCAAACAGATACTTGAAAAGTATAAGGATAATCCTTACTGCATGGATAAAGGAACTTTGTTGCCCGTTCCCTGCAATCAGAAGATGAACAGCTACCTGAAAGAGATTGCCGACCTGTGCGGTATTAAAAAGAACCTGACCGCGCACACAGCCCGGCACAGTTTCGCTTCGGTTATTGCGCTGGCTAACAACGTGTCACTGCCGAACGTGGCTAAAATGCTGGGACATTCATCCACCCGAATGACACAGCATTATGCAAAGGTATTAGACCAAACGATATTAAGGGACATGCAAGCCGTTGACAGAATTTTATCTTAATTATTTCTATCTTTGCAAAAAATATAGAAAAAATGAACGGAATACATGGCATTACAGTACTTGAATCAATTAAAAAGAAATGTGAGTCTATCGAATATGTAAGTAGATTCTATTTATTAATAGAAGCAATAAAATCGGTATTACTAAAATACCAATATGATAAAGAACATCCACTATATAAATACTTAGAAGAAACAAAATCTTATTTTGAATATTGCGAAAAAGAAACCGCAGGAATAGGAGTAAATAGTGCAAAAGAAATAATTATTGATATTATAGATACTATCATTGTTGAATTACAAACATTTTATATCAACAATGATTAAATAGTTCTCAAATAAAGCCAGCAACACAGTTTTCAAAAAAACGTGATTGCTGGCTTTTTTATGGGCTTACTGCCGTGCAAGCCTGTACCTGCCTTTGATACGCCCGGCAAGGCTCGTCATGTCCTCGTTCAGTTTGGTACGGGTTATCTTCGCATAAATGCGGGTGGTGTCTATGCTTTGGTGTCCCAGCATCTTGCTGACCGTCTCAATGGGTACGCCCATTGAAAGGCAAAGGGTCGCAAAGCTGTGGCGGCTCATGTGGTAGGTCAGCCGTTTGTCTATCCCGGCTTTCTTGGCTATCTTTTTCAGTAATATGTCCGCATTGGTGAGGGTACACATCTTGAACACTTTCCCGCCCGTCCCGGCAAAGGGCGTGTCTTGGTACTTCTTCATTATGCGCAGGGGAATATCGGTTAGCGGGATAAACGCAAGCGACCCTGTTTTCTGCCTGTTCAGGGTGACGCACAAAGTCCCGTCCTCCTGCCGCCCGATATTGTCATAGGTCAGATTTTCAAGGTCTGCGTAGGATATGCCCGTGAATGTTGAGAAAATAAACATGTCCCGGACGAATATTTCGGTCGGGTGCTTCAACTCCGCTTTCATCATTGCTTTTATCTCGTCCACAGACAGCCATTTGCGGCGTACCGTCACCTGTTCGTATTCATACTCGAAAAACGGGTCTTGAAAGACAAGCCCCTTGTTCATGGCTCGCATTATCAGGCTGTGGAATATTTTCATGTAGTTGTTCACCGTGCAGGCTGACAACTGCAAGCATACTTTCAGGTAATAGTTGAACGCTTCGAGGAAAGCGAAATCCACCTGACCGAAAAGGATGTCCGATACTTCGTATTTATGATACAGGAAACCTTTCAGGTGCTTGTGTATCGTTATGTATTTCCGGTAAGTGGATGCGGTAATGGCAATGCCCAGCGACAGGCGCTTTTCCTCCACGAGTGCCGCCATTTCCTGCATCAGCGTGTTTTGTTTGAGCATGAAGCCTTGCAGGGCGTTTTTCAGGGTTTCAGCCGTGATGTAGCTTTTGTTTTCAAGCAGCATGTCGTAATGCTTCATCAGGTCGCTGCGGCATCGGGCGATACGCCCGTTCACCTCTTTGGCTTCCGTCATGTTTCCCGTGGCTGCGCCCTCTTTGGCGTTCCATTCTTCCGGGCGGAGTTCCAGCCCGGTACTGAAAGCCGTGCTCTTGCCGTCCACCGTGATGCGTCCCATTACCGGACACTTGCCCGATTTCTTCACCTTACTGGTATTAAGGTAGAACAGCACGGCAAAGGTGCTCCGGCTGTTCTGTATGCCCTTTTCTTTTTTCATGGGATAAAATTAAATTCGTTGGCTACTCTTTCGGCAAACATTTTCATGTCGCTTATTATCTTCCCGTTGTTCAGGCGTGCGTAACGCTGGGTGGTTTGGATGTTGGTATGCCCAAGCATCCGGCTCACGCTCTCTATCGGTACGCCTTGCGACAGGCAGATTTGGGACGCAAAGGTATAACGCCCCATGTGGTAGGTCAGTGCCCGGTTGATTTTGCAATGCCGGGCGATACGCTTCAACCCTACGTTTACCTGTCCCAAACTCATTGCAGGGAACACGCTGTCACCCTCCGCCAGCCCCTCGTAGTAATCCATTATCTGAACCGGAATATCCAGCAGCTTGACGTTGAAAGCGGTTTTCGTCTTTTGGCGGTCTGCCGAAATCCACAGGCTGCCGTCATTCTCCCGGATAATGTCTTTCCATGCCAGTTTTTTAAGGTCTGCGTAGGATATTCCGGTGAAAACGGAGAACACGAACATGTCCCGGATGAAACGCTGGGTAGCCGATTTCAGGGGAGTGGAAAGCAGCCTTTCCAGTTCTTCGGGGGTCAGCGACTTGTCTTGTGCCGTTATCTTCTCCGTCTCAAAGCCTGCAAACGGGTATCGGCTGATGATGTTGCGGTGCAATGCCAGCAGGACGACTTTGTTAAACAGCACGAGCCTTGATTTGACGGTTCTTGCTTTCATTTTGCGCCTTATCCTGAAATAGAAGTCCAAAGATTCGATGAAAGGCAAGTCCAGTTCTGTAAACGGTATGTCGCTTGCGTGGTACTGTATTTTCAGGAAGTCTTTCAGTTGGTCGTGCAGCACCTCGTACTGCTTGTAGGTAGATTCCGCCCGGTCTATGCCCGTCCTCGCCTTGAAATCCCGCATCATTTCCTCAAACAGGGCAATGACGGTCGTCTGTACGGTTGCGACACCCTGAAAGGCGTTCTTTACCTCCACGGCTGTGACTTTGCCCGTCCGCTTCAAGATGTCCTTGTAGCTGGCATGAATGGCAAGGTTTATCCTGTTTATCGCCCGGTTCAGCTCAACGGCTTGCCTGCTCTTTCCGGTCGCACGTCCTGACTTGACGTCCCACAGGCGTTCATCGACTTTCAGCTTACTGCTGAACTGGGCTAACGTACTGCCGACAATGATTTTGCCAATCACCGGATAAATGCCGCAGGCGTTAGCTGCGCTCTTTTCCCTTTTGATGTAAAAGGACACTTTCAGTTCGTTGTTCATAATCACTCATTTTTAAGTTTGTAAAATTACTGCTTTCGTGAGTTTTAGAACAATGTGAAACACAGACAAATAAGGACTTTTCCGGTCATTTTCGGACAACGTTCTGCACCGCTTTTCGCTCCCTGAAACGGGTAACGGATAAGAAACGGAACGTTTGCCTTTATCCGCTTTATTCTGCCAAACCAATGTCGGACAGGAAAGGACTACAAAAGACTTTCGTTTCTGTAAATGAATCAGTTACACCGTTATGCTTTCTTCTTCTGTTTTGTAGTCTTGTTTTTCCGTGCATCCGAAATGTTTTCGGCGTCCCAAAACTACTTACAAGCAATTTCTCCTCCAAAGTCGGGAAATATTCACCAATAATAAACCATTTTGCTTTGAATGCTTAAATCAAATAAAATCATTAACTTTGCTTTTAGTTCAATATAGTGATTATTATGGAGGATATAAATCGACTTAAATTAGTTCTAGTAGAAAGAAAGAAAACAGGAAAGTGGCTGGCGGAGCAATTAGGGAAAAATCCGTCAACTGTTTCCAAATGGTGTTCTAATGTATCTCAGCCTGACTTGGCAACACTTGTTAAAGTCGCTAATCTGTTAGAAGTTGATGTTCAAGAACTGATTATTACTGCAAAACTATAAATTGTAAAATATATGAAAGACTATATAAAAATTGGAATAGAGCAAAATCTCATATCTTTTAATGAAGATATGTCAAGGATTACCTATGTGTTTCAAAATAAAGAACGTAACTTCAATAACCCTGAGGAAAAGGTTCAAGCTGAAGCATTTCTTCGTTTAATATTGGATTACAATTATCCTGTGGAACGAATAAAGCAATTTGTTCCTGTAACAATGGGTCGTGAAACAAAAGAAGCTGATATAGTTGTATTCGAAGATGATATGTGTTTGAGTCCGCATATTTTGGTAGAATGTAAACGGCAAGAGGTTAGTGAGGCAGAATATCAGCAAGCAATAGAACAGGCATATAGTTATGCATTTGCCCTACCTTGTGATGTCAAATATGTATGGGTAACTTCCGGAATTAAATCTGATTATTTTGAAGTTGATAAGAATCAGAATACCAGAAATCAGATGCCAGATATTCCTCAATTTGGAGTCAAAAATGTTGCCTCCTATAAGTATGTATATGAAGCTCAGTATTTGCCTGAAGAAGCAGGAAAACAACGATTCTTTGATTTGGCTGTTATTGACCAGTCTGAACTCACTCGTAGATTCAAACAAGCACATGAAGCACTTTGGGCTGGCGGACAACTTAATCCGTCTGAGGCATTTGATGAATTGGATAAACTCATATTCTGCAAGATTTGGGATGAACGAAAGCCAAGAAGAATGGGAGAACCATATGATTTTCAGATTATAACTGTTCCCAAAGAGGTGGAGAAAAGCGAAACTAAAAGACGGCTTATTGAGAATGATAATCTTTATAAGCGTGTTATGGCTTTATATGAAGAAGGTAGAAAGAAAGATCAGGAAGTATTCCGTGATAACATTCGATTGACTCCAGAAAAAATAAGGACTGTAGTAAGCTATCTTGAAAGTGTCAATTTGGGAGAAACCGATTTGGATAGCAAAGGGCGAGCCTTTGAAACCTTTATGGGTTCATTTTTTAGAGGTAATTTCGGACAATATTTCACACCTCGTGAAATAGTCAAGTTTATTGTTGATGTTCTGCCCATTGAACATGATTCAAAGGTTCTTGATACATCTTGTGGTAGTGGAGGTTTTTTGCTTTATGCGTTGAATAAAGTACGTGATAAAGCAACAGAGTTATACCCCAAATATAAAACAGATACCAGACAATACAAGCATTGGTTTTCTTATTGGCACGATTTTGCAGAAAAGAACTTGTATGGAATTGAAATTAGTGAGCAAATTTCGCGTGCTGCCAAAATGAATATGATTATCCATGATGATGGACACACAAATGTCATTACATCGGATGGTCTTGTTTCTGACGACACAATTATAGACAAAACAAATAATTGGGGATTCAAATATGGAACATTTGATTTTATTATAACGAATCCACCTTTTGGAAGTACAGTCCGACAATCAGAGCAAGCATACCTCAAAACATATCAGCTTGGGAAAAAGGAAGAAGACTGGTTAGCCGTAAGTACTCAACCTGAGAACACGCGTGATGGGCAAAGTACAGAAGTCCTTTTCATAGAACAGGATTATAAATTTTTGAAAGAAGGGGGCTTTCTTGCTATAGTTTTGCCGGATGGTGTATTAACGAACAGTAGTATGCAATATGTTCGTACTCAAATAGAGGATTGGTTTCGTATTGTAGCCGTAGTCAGTATGCCTCAAACGGCGTTTGCTGCAAACGGAGCAGGTGTCAAGAGTTCTGTTCTTTTCTTGAAGAAATGGACAAAAGAACAGACAGATAAATTGACTTTCACAAAGAAAAATATTGAAACCCAATTATTAAATGAGAATAATTACATAATCCAAAGACAGCAATGGGATAAAGAGATAAAACATCAGCAAAAACAAAAAGTCGATGAAATAAAGGGCAATCAAAGAATTACCGCTACAGAAGCAAAGAAAACAGAGGAATACAAATCCTGGAATGTGGATTTGCTGGCTATGTATTCAGATAAGGTTGACGAATTGAAAACAAAATTAACAGAAGAATACCAGTCAACAAAACAAAAGCAATTACCTGACTATCCCATCTTTATGGCAATAGCCGAACAGATAGGATATGATGCTACAGGTAAGAAAACGGCTGTCAATGAATTGGATATTATTGGTGAAGAACTGAAGAAATTTATAAACACACTATAAAAAGTAAATAGAAATGAAACTGACAGGAATAGTAGAGTCTGTTTTTGGGGGATGTTTTATATTTAGAGGGTTTGCTACAATTGCTAATCTTGTCAAATACTCTAAAGCCAATTATACTTATCAAAGACCTCTTGAAGAAAACAGAATAAACAAAATCATTGAATATCTCAGAAATGATTCATATCGCTTTTTCCCCGAATTATTATTTGGATTACAACTTAATGATGTAAATGCGATATACCACCTGAATAAACAGACTATTCCTGGCGGTATAAGATTAGAAGATAATATCAAACTCGTAAAATCCAAGTTTACGTTTAATAACAATATTGGTGAAAATCCAACAACGAAGGTAATTTCTTTAGAATTTGATGATGGTGCTACTATGTTATCTCGAATAGATGGTAATCATCGTCTTAGTGCTATTGAAAAAGTCTTTAGCTCCGATGACGATGTATTGAAGCAAGAATTAAGTAATTTAATCGTCCCATTCTCAATTCTAATCCAACTAAGAAATGATGAATCCGAGAAATTTGAATCGGCAATATTCTATACTATAAATGCTAAATCAAGACCATTAACAGAAGAAGAAAATATAAAATCGCTTTTCAAAAAAAATTTCTTTAGCTCAGATGAATTAAAAAGAATTTTTGATATAGATATAAAAACAGACGTGGTAAAAGAAGTAATAGAACACTTGCCGATAGAGGTTCTACCAAATTTAGGAGAAACATTCTCGAAGAGTTATTATTCATGTGTATTTAATGTAGCAAAACTGTGTGCTGAATACGACATAGATATAAAACTATCTGATTTAATGTCTGCTTTTAAGACTGTGGAAATTGAATTTGCAAATAATGAGGAGTTGATAAAAGGAAATAATAATATTAGTTTAATCTGTGCATTTGTTTTTTATTATTGCAAGGGTAAAACAGTTTATGATGCATTCAAACAATGGACGATTTCCAATAGATTGTACAAACTCAGTGATGTTCAGCTCTATTCTATTATAAAGTTGTTTGACCAGTCCCAAAGTGTAGATATCAAAGTGTTTGTTGCTATGCCATATTATAATGATGAAATTATTCGTTCCACAAATGCAATATACTCTCGCGTGATCAATAAAATCCGGAATGTATACAATATTGATATATCACTTCCAGGAAAGATAATGACCTATGAAGGTTCTACTGTCAATATAGTTAATGACGTTTTAGCCAGAATAGAGAATTGTGATATATGTTTTTGCGACATCACTGGTAATAACCCAAATGTTACATATGAAATGGGATGGGCAAGAGCGTTGAAAAAACATGTTGTAATTCTCAAAGAAGAGTCCTCGGAAAAACCAAAATCTGATTATTTATTAGATAATTATGCTACATTTAAGAAAGATGCATATATAACATTGGAAGAAGCTATAGAGAAAAACATAAAAGCGATATTAAAGAAACATTATTCTATACAAATTGAAAATTAATATATGAACAATCAAGTACCGCAAGATATAGATAAAAATAAAATCTTCTTCGTTAATCGATCGGAGATAGAAGGAAGGTTAGAGCCTGAATTTTACCAACCTTCTATTGCTTGCATAGAGGCTAAAGTTAGATCTTTGTCTTCGAAGAAACTAAGGAATTTCGCATTGTCTTTTGCAGGAGGAGCGACACCCAAAAGATCGGAAGGAGACAATTATTATTCAGACTCTGAAAATGGAGTACCATTTCTTAGGGTACAGAATCTCCAAACAACAGGAGAATTATCTCTTGATGGATGCATATACATAAATGAAGACACTCACAATGGGCTATTAAAAAGAAGCCAAGTTTCCGAAGGGGACTTACTGATTAAAATAACCGGTGTTGGTCGTATGGCGATTGCCTCTGTCGCTCCGAAAAATTTTGTGGGAAATACAAATCAACATATGGTAGTTGTAAAGACAGGTGATGATGCTATTAGTAAATATTTAGCGCATTATCTGAATCTTGACATCATTGAGAAGATAGCTTCCCGCCATTCAACTGGAGGTACAAGGCCTGCATTGGATTATTCGTCATTAAAAAATCTTCCGGTTATTGAAGGAATTGATTTTAGCACTATTGACGATGCTATCAAAATTAAAAAAGAAAAAGAGTACACAGCACAACAACTATTGAATGTTATTGATAGTTATCTTTTGGAAGAGTTAGGAATAACAATTCCTGATGTTGAAAATAGATTAGAGAATCGTATATTTTTAAGTTCATTCAGCAAAATAGAAGGGAATAGAATAGATCCTGTATTTTCTTTATATTTAGGAAAAAATGCTTCGAGCTCAAAATATGAAAATATAAGTCTTCGTTCTATAGCAAATATTTTAAAGGGTAATGCATTATCAAGTTCTAATGTTGAATATGGTGATATTCCAGTTATTGCTGGTGGGCGAACAAGTCCATATTTTCATAATCAATCAAACTTTGATGGAAATATCATCACTGTTAGTGCATCTGGGGCTTATGCTGGATATGTTTGGTATCACGATTACCCTATATATGCTACAGATTGTTGTGTAATCTTTTCTAAAGATGAGTCTCGTTTTATGACTAAATATTTATTTGAGGTTTTGAAGTTGCAACAAAAATCCATTTATAAGTCACAGACAGGAGCTGCACAGCCGCATATATATGCGACAGATTTACAAATGCTTAATATCCCAAACGTATCAATAGAAAAACAACAAGAGATTATATATTATGTTGCAGATATTCGTACTCGTGCAAAAAAACTTCAAGAAGAAGGTAGAATAATTTTAGAAAATGCAAAACGAGCAGTAGAACGAATGATTATTGGAGATTAATATAAATAATTTATAGTATATGAACGGACAGTATTCGATTAAGGGATATATTTATCAGTCATTGGTCGCATTGTTGGATTCCTTTGAATCTGATTGGGAGAGTATTTGCGTTGAGCCTAATGATGAATCTGAAAAGGTTGATATTCGCTGGAATTATCCGGATGGAAAAATCATAGTTGTTCAAGTAAAATCCTCAAAAAACACATTTTGGCTATCTTCAATTAAAAACTGGGCTAAAGAGTTGATAGATTCTACTCCTAATGCAAGTGAATACAAATTAGTCTTAATTGGAAATGTTGCGGGTAGTGTAAACGATAAGATTGGAAACATCGTTATTGAAAATAAGAATATGTCAATAGGTGATTTTCAATCTATCATAATGCAAAAAATAAATAGTTTCTTTGAACATAATGGTAAAACGGTTATATCTACAAAGTTATGTAAACTTTTTGCTCAAGCATTAAATCATAAGATACTTGAAAATTCAGTGGCAGGGAAAGTTGTTACTAGGGATGAATTTAAAAAATATCTATTAGATAGTTTTAGTGCAATAGAGGACCAATTAAAAAAATCGCCATATTCCTTGATATTACCGGATAATCCTGTACAGAATGAGGATGTTAGAACTACTATTATGAATAATATTCTCAAACTTTTTGGGTGGAAAAATATGACCAAAGGTGAGAGCCAATCTTTATATAATGAAAAATTAGGAAAGGATATTGTATATTCTTTGGATTATTGGGCTGACCATGAATCTCCGTTAAAAGATAACAGTAAAGATTTATTGTATATAAATTCTAACTTTGATATTAATCATTCTCAAGATATACATGCAGAGATAAAAGAAGGTTTGTATGGATTTGGTATTGTAAGAGATAAACTTGTCAAACAAAAGAATCTTGCTGTTGATAGTTCTTACGAGTATTATGTTGATTTTATTTTGTCGTTAACAGATAACGACACAGGACAGCCCATTATTAGTTATAATTTGTTTAAGGATAACCTATTAAATAAAAATGTAATTTACTATCTTATAGATAATGTAAGATTGAGTTTTTTGCTGAGTTCAATTATTACAGCAAAAAATTACAGACCTTCGACTCCTGTTAAATTTTTATATCCCATTACCGAAGATAATTCTGATGTACAAAAAATTGGTAAACGTGGTACATACATGCCTCCTCAGTTTTTAAATTCTGCTATTCTTCCTATAATTAAAGAGGACCAAAATAAAATAAGTGTTTTATTGTTTTGTTCGGATGAATTCAATTTGGTACATTTAAAAAAGCAGATTTGGCTATCATTGCGACTTACAAGTGGATTAGCTAACGAATATATTTTGTATTTTCCCGATTATGATTCTTCAAAAGAAAATATTGTTATAGAAGTCTTGAGAAGTTATGGGAATAATGATTTGAATTTAAGGGTTGATAAAATTTCATTTATTAAAATTGATAGTTTGAAATTAATTCCGTCTTGTTTAAATGAGACTTTTATTGACGAATCATATAATGAAAGCAGGAATAAATATATAAGGATAAAGCCACACTTAATAGAGTATTTACCATATGGTGATTCCATGCGACCTTTTCTTGCTTCAGATGCAGTTAAATCCATTGATTTGAAGGTATTTCTATCGAAGAGGGGGATTTTCTTTAAAAGTGCAGATAAAAAGAAGATAGTCCAATTAATGACTAGTATGTTATTTAGTTCAAATGATATTGAAGCTCTAGTTGATATTGTAAATATTAATGAGAAACCTTTGTCAACTGCATCAAAACAATATTACCTATTTGATAGCGCTGACCATAAAAATATAATAAATAAGGTGGTAAGTTATATTCAAATTGATAGTCTTCAAAGCAATTTAAAAGCAAACGTGATTTCATCTGAAACAGTACAGAATGATAATGGCAGTGTTACAATAAAAACATATATTGAAGAAATTAATCCCAATAAACAGGCTTTAGTCAATGCAGTAAGTAGTATATCGCAAGTTACAATTAGCATAGATTCAAGAACTAAAAAACTCGAATTTACAAAAGAATATAATTCCAAACCAGCAAGAGTGCTTTCAGATAGGCTAGTGGATGGAATAGCGAAACAATTGATGCAAAATAATATGATTGAAGATAAAGCAGATGAAGTGTTGTTTTCAAGTTTTTCTAATTTAGAACGAGCAAATTATCTATTGAGTTTTACAAATATTGATTCGTCAAACATTTTTACTGACTTTAATGCAAAATCAATTAAATATATGTTTGATGAAGGTGCAACATTGCCTAAAGAATATGAAGATAAAAAGGGAAAAGAATGTATTACTCAATTAAAAGGCAAAAATTTAGACTCAATTAGAGAGTTACAAGATCCAACACTAAAATCAATTATATTATGTGAAGAAATATCTATAAATTACAAATTTAAGATTCGAGATATAACAGGAAATTATTTTGTAGTTATCAATTTTTCAGATGCATTAAAAAATAAACCAAATCCAGATGGTATATTCATCTACAGTCCCAAATGTTATATAAACAATAATTGCAAGGAAAAAGTCAAAAGTATCCAATCGCTAGAGAAAGAATTGAAAATAGAGTTCAATCGATTGATAAAAGAAAAGTTAAAAACTTTTAACAAGATATAGTTATGATTTCTTCTATAGAGGCAAAAATTAAAGCGTGTGCAATACATCGCGTAGGTAATAAATTAAGAGATGAAGGATATGTTTTGTCTGAAAATCAATATGATGAATATGATAGTGTTCATGAATTTCTTATAGAGTATTTTTTTACACCTTTTAAATCTGGAGAATATTATTCTTTTTATCACAATATAGATAAATCAATGAATGAAGTATATATGTGTGTGCATAAAATTTTTTCAGAGCCAAATACAATACTGCAACAATCTATTAATTTATCAAAACATTTATATGAACAAAGTACACACCCTAAAGTAAAGGGAGGCGAATTCTATGTAGTGTATTTTGAAGATTGCATAGTGGATGGTGTAAATACAAATGCAATTGGTTTATTTAAATCAGAAAATAAAGATACTTATTTAAAGATACTGCATAAATCAAATGGATTTATGATTGAAAGTGAAAAGGGTATTAGTCTAAATAAATTAGATAAAGGCTGCCTGATTTTCAATATTGAAAAAGAAAATGGCTATGTGGTTGCAGTTGTAGACAATACGAATAAAGGAGTAGAGGCGAAATACTGGACTGATGATTTCCTGCATGTACATCCAAGAAAAGATAGTTTTAATCAAACTCAGAATATGCTTTCTCTATGCAAGAGTTTTGTTTCTCAATTACCTGCTGAAAACGGTAAAATAGAGAAAGCTACATATATGAATAGAAGTGTTGAGGCCTTGAAAGAGGAATATGTTAATATAGATACCTTTGCAAAACAAGTTTTTGGGACACCAGAATTAGTCTCAGAATTTAAGCAATACAAAGAAACTTATCAGAAAGAACGAGACATTGAAATAGATGATCATTTTGCGACTGCTTCTAACGCAATTAAGCGCAAGGCTACAGGTATAATGACAACAATCAAACTCGATAAAAATTTTGATATAAATGTTCACGGTGGAGAGCAATATATTGAAAGGGGATATGATGAAGAACGAGGTATGTACTACTATCAGTTATTCTTTAGAGAGGAAAGGTAGATGTATATTCACAATAGTATAAAAAGTATGACAACGATTGACGATGTAAAGAAACTGATAGCCAAGGATGAAACTAGAACTTTGGAACTGAAGAAAACAACTGGCGAACTCTATAAGGGAATGGAGACTGCTTGTGCGTTTCTGAATTCCGATGGTGGCTGGCTGATGTTTGGCATTGCTCCGTCTTTGAAGATTATCGGGCAAAATGTTACTGATAATACAAGGCAGGAGGTAGCAAATGCTCTCCGTAAGATTGAACCGGCAATAGATGTCGAGGTTGAATATGTTGAGTTACCAGACAAGCCTGATAATTATGTTATTGCCATCTACTTCGACTCCAATAATTTCAAGAATGGCCCATATTCGTTTGATGGCAGAGCTTTCTATAAAGTGGAAAGCACGACAGCGTTGATGCCAAGACAAATGTACGAGGAACGTCTGAAAATAAGCAACCCTCAAAGATTCAGTTGGGAAAATACGCCCAATTCCGAAATGACCGTTGATGATATTGACACAGAACTGTTATATCAGACCTTGCATGACGGAATAGGGTCAAGGCGTATTCATGCTTCGGCAATGACTCTGCAAGATCCTATGAAGATTATGCTTAAACTTGGAGTTGCAAGAAAGGATGGTATGATATTGAATGCTGCAAATGTATTGTTTGGCAAAGAGCCTTCCTTATTACACCCTCAGTGTAAAATCCGTTTGGCCCGCTTTGAAGGAATAGATAAAAGAGTGTTTCGTGATCAGACTGTTTGCGAAGGAAACCTGTTTGAACAGTATGATGCTGTTATGGATTTCTGTTTGAAGCATTTGAACCTATCTGGCAGAATGGATAGTAAATTCAGGCAAGATACACTTACAGTTCCTTATGAAGCTATAAAGGAGGCTACAATCAACATGCTGTGCCATCGTTCATGGAATGCTGAAAATACAACTCCAAGCCTTGCTATTTACGACGATCGCATTGTATTCCAGAATCCGGGATCATTTCCTCTGGGTATGAAATGGCAGGACTTTGTGAATGAGTATATTGGTTCTTTACCTGCCAACCCCACTATAGCAAATGTATTTTATCGGCGTGGCACGATGGAAGCTTGGGGTCGAGGTATAGGCCTTATTATGGAGAGTTGTAGAGAGCAGACTCTTCCTACCCCGGAAATCAAAGTTGTTCCACCATTTGTGAATCTCACAATATGGTTTAAGTATTCACTGACTGGAGGTGTAAAAGTTTCTGCACCCCAAGTGAAGGATTCGCACACTCCAAGTCACACCCCAAGTGATGATGATTTTACCTCAAGTCATAACGAAACAAATGATCAATCGAATATCATTGCACCCCAAGATAAGGTGTTTGAATTTTGTAAATCTCCGAAAAGTATCGTTGAAATAGCTGAAATGCTTGGAGTGAATGATAGGAGATGGGTAAGAAAGAAATATATTGCTCCCTATATTGGTACAAAACTACAAATGACCATTCCTGATAAACCCAATAGCCAATACCAGAAGTATGTCATTATTAAAGAATGATATGAAAATAGATCCAATGATTTTGGCTACTTTTGCAGTTGAGTTATTTTACAGTCAAACATAGCGAAACGTTGAAAATTGTACGGTATCTTAATCGCTACGACTTCTTAAATAGCTCGCTAAAAAGTTTGTTTTTTAATTAGTTAAGTTAAACTGCTGAAAAATTAAAATAAGTATCATATGTCCCAAAAACAAAATAATTCAGGAATTGTTTATGTCCTTACTAACCCTGCAATGCCTGGGTTGGTAAAAATTGGTATGACTACAAGAGACAATCTGGATGCTCGAATGAAAGAACTTTATGGTACTGGGGTTCCTGTTCCATTTGAATGTAAATATGCTTGCAAGGTAAAATCTTCGGATTGTGCAAAGATTGAAAAAGCCCTGCATACTGCATTTGCTCCAAATCGGATTAATGCGAATCGTGAATTTTTCCAAATAAAACCGGAGCAGGCAATGGCGATATTGGAATTGTTTAATCGAGAAGATGTGACACAAGAAATCACGGAAGAGATAGACAATGACTTGACAACAGAAGATAAGTCTGCTACGGAGAAAATCAATTCGTCTCGTCGTCCTCCCCTCAATTATTTTGAGATGGGAATGAAGAAAGGTGATGTTTTAGTATTCATAAAAGATCCATCTACAGAAGTATCTGTAGTTGATGAAAAGAAAGTAAAGTATCAAGGTGATGTCTATTCATTGACTGGAATTACTAAGAAATTACTCAATATCACTCATGCCATTCAACCTACTGGTTATTGGATGTTTGAAGGCAAGAATTTGAGAGATATTTACGATGAAACTTATACATTGGATGATTAAATATACTGAATAAAATATGAGAGAAATTAGTCCATCCCAATTTATCGAAGCTATATTAGAGAGTCAGAAAATAAATTCTGTATCTATAACGGAACTTAAAGTAAGAACTTTTAATAAGATGGTTGACCAATTATACGGTCTTAATATACGTGTACAATTTGGCTTTTCTGATTTGATTGAGTTTGTTGAGGATTTTGAAACAGCTTTGCCGTATGAAGATTTTGCGATTCGTATATCATATACGGAAGCTCTTTTGAATGAAGTGAAAAGATATAATCAAATTTATGCATCAGTTAGAGATTTTATTGAAATAGATGAAGTATGGAAAAACTTAATGAAGTAAAACGAATACTAGATAGTGTACATGGTCAAATAAAGATACCTAAGGACTGGTGTAAAAAGATTATTGATACACCTTATTTTCAACGCTTAAGAAGAATTGAGCAAAATTCGTGTCGAACGGTCTTCCCATCAGCACGCCATGACCGCTTTATACATTCCTTAGGCGTTTATCATATCGGAACATTAATTTCTGAACATTTGGAAAATGAATTGGAATTACCCGAATATGAATATTCTATCTTAAAAACTTATAGGCTAGCTTGTCTTTTGCATGATGTTGGTCACACTCCATTCTCTCATACTTTTGAAATTTATTTCAATGAAAAGGATATCCGTAAGGCTTTAGTGAATGTGCTGAAAGACGAAAATTTTAAGTCAGATCTTCAGGCTCATCACAAGAAATTAACCGAACACGAATTACTTAGTGCATATGTAAGTATTTATATATATAAGGAATCCATCTCTGATAAAGATATAAATTGGTCTTTATTGGCCAGAATGATTATCGGGTTACCATTTCTTGATGCAAATGATCAACGAGATAACTCTCGTTTTGAAAATATAATGATTGATCTTATCCATGGAACAATAGATGCTGATGGCCTTGATTATGTATGTCGTGATGTTTGGGCAGGAGGATATCATAATTTTTCGGTTGATCTCCAGCGTCTAGTGGATTCCATTCATATCACACATAAAGAAGGTAAATATCAACTTTCATTTTTAGCTAAAGCACTTAATGAAATTGAAGGCGTTCTCAATATAAAAAATTTTCAATTTCTTTATGTCTTTAGTCATCATAAAGTATGCCTTGAACAGTACTATTTAGTAGAAGCAATGAAAACTGCTGCAGTTTTTCATATGAATATTCTTGATCGAGATGAAGCTTTAACAAATCTCTGTAACTTTAACGCATTCTTAAAAGATGATATTAAATTGCCCAAACTTAATTATCATTTTTTTAGACCGTGTGATGATGATTTCGTGGCCTTAATGAAACAGACTCCTAATAAAGATGTTTATATTAATGGCTGGTTTAACAGGGAATTTTTGCATAAACCACTATGGAAGTCGAAAATGCATTTTTTTTATTGCTTTTCTGAAGAACTTTATAATATAAATGTCCCGATAGAAGAACAAAAACAAAACAAAGCTGATTTATACTTAAAAAAAATTAGAGAAAAACGGATTGATGCAATTTGTGATATCAAATGCAAAGACATTGTATTGAATGCATTACATTTGGATAAAGATGACATATTCCAAATACCTATTGAGCCAAAAATTCGCAGAATTAATCCAAATGAAATCTTTGTATCATTAGGTGATTCAATTCAAAAATTTTCAGAATTAGCACATGATAGTTTTACGGTGATGGGAGAACCATCTAAATACTGTTATTGGTATGTGAATTTAAAAAAGGTACCCGGAGAAAATGACACTGATAAACGCAAAAAAATAATAGATGAAATCAAAAGGTATATAAAAAATATTTTTTAGAACAAGTTCATATGCTTTACTCCTTGTAATCCCAAATAAAGTACTACCTTTGCAATCAAATAGGGAATCTAACCACGCAAAACTGTGCAGAATGTAGTTGCAATTTGGTGGAGCAAAAGGTGGAGATTACGTTTTTAGTTTATTCTTAAAGCAAAGATATTAAGCCATTTAGGATAAAATCACATTTCCTGGTGGCACCACTTTTAAAAGACTTCAAAATCGGAAAATCCCTGAAATACAGACGTTTCAGGGATTTTTCTTTTCTACTAAATCCCACTTTTTTAGCAAAATCTGCATTTTTTTGTAGGTGACAGAAATAAAAAAATCCCCCGAAATTGCTGAATTTCAGAGGATTTCAAGAGTGAAAAGTTCTTTCGAGTGGTGCCACCAGAAAGTGAACGCTTCACGTATCACCATTGACAATCACCGACTTATCTTTTCTTTCATCGGAAAATCCACACGATTTAGCACACGATTATTTCTCATCGTTTTGCCCGTGATTTAACACGATTGTTGTTGCAAAGTTAAGAAAGAATATTAAATCAATCCATTATTTACCTGAAAACTTAAAAACAATTAAGGTTAAATAGTATCTTATTAGTGACTTCACTTTTTCGAAATATACGAATAACTCAACACATGCATTTCTGCACATTTGGCGATAGTAGTTTTGGTGAAGTTGTCGCCTTTCTTGATCGCTTTCGTGATTAAATTGCATATATAAATTAGTAAGGCCATTAACAGCATTACCCAGATATATTACAGAGTTATTAACTCGCCTTATTTTATCCCGTAGATTATCATTAATAATCTCAGTACGAGATGGCACTGGAGGAACTTTGAAGTATATTGGTGTAAAATGAATATTTTCTATATTCTGTTCACAATGAAATGTCAGAAGCTCTATATTAAAATATGATAGCGAAACAGCATTCTGATTATAAGAGTTTAATAAAATGTTATTCATATCTTACTCATTATTTAATAATTTGCAAATAAGTCTTTATTTTGGATATTTAACTATTATCTTGTTAGCGAATCTACAAATTCCCCAAACCTCAAAATCTTCTCACTATTGGCTTTATTGAAAAGTAGGTGCTCAAAATCCTTTTGCTTTTTCTTCAAATCGACTGTTTTTAGCAGTTCGGCTGTCGCTTGCTTGAATTCTTGCAAATTATTCACTCCGCAACGCTTTGAAAGAAAATCGTAATCCGGTTTTGACTGTGCCAGTAAAAACATCAGGTCATAAAAATCACGTCCTTTGGCGCGGGCTAACATGGCAGCTATTTTCATACTGCACAATACGCCATCGGAAGGAACGGGAAACGGGAAAAAGAATCCACACCCTTTGATATTTGTGATAACAGGGGGATAAGCAATTCCTTGGTCTTGGCTTTCGACCTTTATCAAAAAGCGTTCTTCCTTATGTCCGCTCAATCCCAAATCGAATAGCAGTTCAGGGAAATGGATATTGCGCCGGAAGGCTGTTAGCTTCGGATTATCCTTATCCTTCGCTTCCACCCTCAACCCTGAACGCTCTAAAAACTGGATTACTCCGTTTGTCATTTCAATAAACTCGTCTTTCGACAGGTCTTTACAGTCGAAATCCAAATCTTCGGAAAACCGGTCTATCCCTTTCACCAAACGCAGGTTTGTTCCACCGATAAAAGCCATTTTTTGGATGCTTGGAGTAGAAGAAAGGTAATCCAGAATCATCAACTGCAAATACTCTTTCAAGATGTGCTTATCGAAACTCGAATTTCCGCGGATTTGAGCCGGAAAATAATTTCTTATCTGTTCAATCTGTATCATAAATCGTAAGTTTTAAGAAGTAGCCTTACCCGATGGTCAAGAGCCTTGCTTTGAAACTTGGCGCAATACTCCATCAGTAAATCCTTGTTTAAATCATCTTGCAGGTAATCTTCATCCAAACGCAACTCTTCCAATTCCTGCTCGCTATCATAGAACGGATAAAGATACAGCAAATCAAGCAATGCCTTCTCGGGTGTGGCAAACTGTATGGTGCGATTGTCTGCCATTGGCTTTAAATCGTACCCGAATAGTAGGTTTTCTTTGACGTTCTTATAAGAGTATTCGCCGAAGTCATTGAAGAATGATGCTGTTTTCAGGGTTGTCACACTGGTAATCTGTACCACCGCTTCCGGTATCATCCCGTAGAACGACAATGCTGTGTGCAGGCTGATATAGGACGGACGGTAAATCCGATTGGCGAAATAAAGGGAATAATCTGGCTTGCTCTTATATTCCGAAAAAGCAAAATAGCCCTGCCTTAACCGAATAAGATACCCTTTCTTCATCCAACGGGTAAGATTATTACGGTCGAAATCCGGCTGCCATGCATATACCTGATAGATATTGAAGCATGCCAAATCAAACATTTTAGTCTTAAATTCCAGAAAGGTCATTTCTTTTTTTGTTTCTATTACGCTGCAAATATAGTGTATTTTGGAAACAAAACAAAATATTAGGGATAAGTTAGAGGTATTCTTGTTCTGTCGACAAGACGAAAATAGGTTATTTTTGTTTTGTTTGCAAAACAAAAATGGCTCATTTCAGTATTAGCATAGAGCTTTCACTCTATAACCGCCGTTATTATAGAAATAACACATTGCTACACAAAGTATTTTGATGTCTTATCTTGGATTCACAAAAGACAGTCATTTTATTTCTGATTTATGAAATTGGAAAGTTCACTAATCAATAAAAATTCAATATCATATTCCGTATGGTAAGCAGCAAAAATACGTTTATCTACAACAAAAGCTTTTTTAACCTGCCATTGTTCGTTGTATTCTAATCCAAAATACTGAACGAACTTTTCAATATTGCGACTAACGAAGTCATATTTTTTATTCAACTTATTGTAGTATCTCTTCCCTTTTTCTCCAAAAAAATCATTAAAAGTTTGCTTGATACTATATGGCCTATTTTTTTGCAAAACAGACTTAGCTTCGAAAACAAACAGTTTTTTATTCTTGGGATCAACACATAAAATATCAATCTCACCACAAGGGGCGTCTTTAGGTAGGCTGGGTGAAATATTGTTAAATTTCTTTAGGTTTAACAATACATATTTGTCTCCAAGCAAGTTTTTCAAATGATTTGCAGCATCTTTCTCTAATTCATTACTGTTTATTTTATGTATTTCGTCCAATTCTTTCAGTATATCCTCATCACTTTCTTGATATGGAAAATCCCCGTCAATAAGTTCATTCAGCCATATATTATGTGAAAATTTGCACTGTTGGTTTCCAAATATATATTCATCTTCATTCAATTTTATTAAAGGACAAACATTTAGCCTGTTTTTACTCCGAAGTAGTTCCGTCGGAATAAGTTTGTTTTCTTTCTTGTATGTAGTAAACGAAAGAGAAGCATTCTCTATGATTTTTATTATTTCCTCATTCTCTATTTCAGGAAAAATCTCATTTATGTATGAAATAATATCATCAATCGTCACAATAAATACAGGGAAGAATAAATATTTCTTGAAATTCGAACGACTCAAAGCGTAAATTATCCGTATAGAATTAATCAATGAATAACCGTTTTTAATTTGAAATGTAGCATCCAATTTATCCATCTGCCTTGTAAGCACATTTGGGGATGGTTCAATATCAGAGTTTTCTTGAGCTTCCTTCTCAACTAAGGGCTTCTTTGCTTTTTCATATGCATTCTTAGAACTTTCGATTTGGATTTCAACAAATTCCGACTCCCATTTTTCATGATTAATTTTATCTGATATTTTTTCAGTAGTAATTTCATATAAATCAGAAATAATCATTTTATGAGGGCTCAAATCATAATTTATATATTCATAGATTTGTGCAGTTTCCATTAAAGCTGCTACAATTCCTAATAAAAAAGTCCAATCCGATTCCGTGATATATTTTTCTCCTGTTGGATTTATTTTTAGTATAGTATGAATAATATGTTTTGAATACGCCGACAACAAAATAATGTCACGGATTTCTTCACTGGCTTTTTCTTTTAAATCATATTCGATATCCCTCTGTGAATTCATTCCATGTTTTAAGCGATTTTTTTCTCGTTTTCCTTCGGAGAACTCTAACTGTTGGTAGGCATAAAAAATGATATTTTCATCAAATTCTTTTATTGTATCCTCTAAGAGATTTTGAAGAAAATCAAAAATATCTCCATTAATTTCTTTTGCTTCGTTTCCAATATATTCTCCGGAGCGTAAGTTTTTACTTGCTAAATGTTCCGCAAATAGTTTATTAACCTTTCCTATATCTGAAGAATTAATTTTTACAGGGGAATCATATTTTTCCAAATGTGGATTTTCTAATGTGAGTTGGTTAAATGAAAAATTTTTCTTTGAAAACGGTATATGTTTGTCTATAAAATCACTTGATAGTTTTTCTTTATCGTTGTTCTTATTAAATTCAAAAATGCTCTCAATTAGTTTTTTTATACAATACCTTTCTGCCGAGTTGTTTTCTGGTTCAAACAAATCAAGTATAGTATTGATTTTCTTCGTATTTGCAATTACAAAAGTCCTCACACCACCATTTTGAAGCCTTTTCGTGGAGAACAATAACGGTTCTTCATCAATATGTTCAACTAATGGTAGTAAATAAGGTAGTTCATTTTCTTTTTGTTCTAATGAAGCATTTGAGACTATTAATAAACTATATTCCAAAGGAAAAATATTTCCATTTTTCAAAAGAGAGATAAATTCATTACTTAACTTATCAATATAAAATCCTATGAGTTGAGGGAGTATCGAAATTAAGAATTTCTTGTCTATCTCATTAAGAGCAGATATTTTTTTAGGTGGATATATAAAAATTGGATATTGAGGAATATTCACAAAGAATATCAAGTTAATAAATGCAGTGTCAACACCACGATAAAATTCACCCCCGATATGCTCTAATATATTAAATGCATCTGGAAATCTTCTTTCAATAGCCTCATATGCTTTATTTTGAAATTTTTCATAGTAATATTTACTCTCATAGGCGTTTCCTTCATAGGGTGCTATATTTATAAGGTCTGGACTTTTGCCATACTTGAAGTAAAAATTATGTCCACTCATGTATATAGCGATTCTATCAACGTAATTTGTTGTTAGCAGACGATTAGGTGAGTTCAGCAGGTCTCTGTCATTTTGAAGAAACTTTAAGAACTGTATTGGGGCATCAGCTCTAAACTCAAAGAACTTATCAAAAAGGAAAGCCAAATCTCCAATTTCAACAAGATGCTCATTTACATTGTTCTTTTCAAACATCAAGAAGTCTTGTTCTAATGAAATAGTTTCATTGACGAAAATATACCATATTTCCAATATTTCTGGATTTATACCGAAAATGTGTTTATATGAATATTGGTCTAATCCGATTTCTTTACTTCCTTTTATTGCATTATCTAATCCTTTAATTTCATTTTTTGCAAGTTCATAGGATGAATTTCTATCAGCAAGGTTCTTATTTTCTTTATGCTTTGTTGACTTAAAAACAAGAAGCTTATTTTGGTCAATCCGAAAACAACTTGCCACATTATATTTCTCTAACAAATTTTCAGATGACTCTCTATTCGCATATATTCTCCCAATTCTTGCATTGATATTGAAGAATCTTATACATAGAATATCAATCCGATTATTTAGCTGCTCATCAATATTTCCCCAGACTTCTTCGTTATTCTTTAAATGATTTATTACCTCTTTAAAATAATATCCAAAACACTCGATATGCATATGAGGTAAGATGATGTAAGCCGTATTGTTAATAGTTACAAAAGGGCTATTAAATAGATATGGAACTTTGTAATTAAAGCATTCCTCAATAATATTGTCTTTCTTGCTATTGAGAAATCCAAGTTTACAAAAATCTATATTCGTTTTATTTTCTAATTTGAGCAAAGGAGAAAAAGAATCGAAATAGTTTTGAGTAGGAATCAATATATTCTCATCTTCGTTTAACTGAAAATTCTCTTTATCCTTAGTTGTATTTTCTAAAATGTTGGTTTGAACGATTAAGCTTTGAGTAAAAGTATATTTCAAGCGGAACAATTCAGGCCTATTATTCGCTTCTAAATCGTTAATTACTTTAGACAATGTATTGATTCTTGTATAAGGGTTCTCAATTAGTCCATAAAAAAAGAAATATTTATTTCCTTTAACAAATAAAGGAATTAAGTTATTTTGATTGAAAGGCTCATAATCTTCAACCCAATGGAAAGTAGTATTAAAATCATCATTAATTTCTTTAAAGAAATCGACAATATCATTTCGTGTATTCTTCCGACCTGAAAATTCATCCTCTTGAATGGAGAAAAATGCAGATAAGATTAGTTCAAACCTCATCAAATACATTTGATTTGCAGGATGAATTGAAATAATATTTATCCATTTGAAAAATAATTCAGGATTAAAAAGTTTTATTTTCTCTGTTAATACTTCCAGTTCCATATACTATTTCTATCTGATTCAAATTAAAAAGTTGTTTTTTTACAAAAATAGGCATAAAAAAAGACCTGCATGAAATTTTTAAGGTCTTTCTTAGAATATTGTTTTCTATAGCATTGCGGCTATCATGTTGCCGTTCAACTGCCAAAAGTTATTCTCGGACAATCGGTTATTCTCGTGGGGCTTCCGCCCTTCAAAACGGGCAGGAAAGCCATGAGCGGGAAATAACTTTTGGCACAATATAAGTCTAAACTTTATCAACTTAATCTTGGTCTTCGTTTCTTCTTTTTCTTGGATTTTAGTGGTTGTTGCTTATCTGTGGGATTGATGTCTGTCTCCGATGGAAGTATCGAAAACAAAGAAGACAAAGCGTCTCCATAGCTTGACTGACCAACTGAATTATTGGTTGATTGATTTACTGACGTACTGATTTGCTGTTGTATTGAAGTATCTGAAAACGTTTTTACATTTTTATTTGTTTGCATTTTTATATTTTCATCTGTTTGTGCATCTACAATCTTTTTCTTTTCACCGGCAAAATTTTGTTCGGGGGTATTTAGTTCCCGTTCCTGCATTTGTAGTTTATCTGTGACTGTGCCGTTTTTCATCGTATTGCAATACTCGAACGTTTCGGATAACTGCCGATTGTAGCCGAACAGTTTATCAAAACCTTTTTCCGCATTCTCAAATAAGGCGGTACGGTCGAAACCGCCCGTAATAACGCCTTTTTTGGTATTTCGGTGGTTGGTTAGCGGACTTATCTTGACTTTGTTCGATTGGTCTTTACGGCTTACAATCAAATGGCAGTGCATGTTCAGGCGGTTGTCGGAACGATCGCGGCTAAAATGGATTTTGCCGTAAAACTTAATATCCTCTGCCGATAGTCCTTTATTGAAGTTTGTGGCATATTCGGGAATGAACACTTTGCGGATATACCGTTTCATGGCTTCGGCTTGCTCCTGTTCGGTGCTTCCCATTGCTTGCAGTTCCTTTTCCGACGGGCTGACGTGGACGGCGTAAAACTTGGCATCGGTTTTTAAGAGTTGCCCGATATTTCCGTCAATGTCCTTTACAACTTGCGATTTATAGACATTATCATTCGTCAAGTTGAAAAAACCTTCGGTATAGATTCCCTGCTCCATCCGTTGCAAATCCTCATGCTCGCAATAATCGGCTAACTGTCGGCTGCTGCCTGCGTTATTATACACTCCGTTGGATGGTGGTGGGAAATCTATGTTCATGCTTAATTCTCGTTTATCAGGTTCGTTATTTCGGCTTTCAGGCTCTCTTTGCGCTTGCCGTCCATTACTCCACATGTTGCCAAATCAGCATAAAGGCTAATCAGCTTCAAAAGTTTTGCACTGTCTTTTTTCTGCGTGTCTTTTAATGCGCCGATGTGTTTACCCTGACCGTTTATCACGTCGGCATGCTCACCGAATTTGTCGCTGATTCTTTGCAGCACGGCATTGTATTTCTCTTGGTTCTTCTCCAACTGGGAAAGGACAAGTATTTCCAAAGCCTTTACTATTTCATCAAAGCGAGCGGCTATCGAATTGGTCGCCCGTATCATCGGGTTTAGTTCCTTTTCCTCATAGTGTTTAATGAAGCGGATAATATCATCCTGCCGTTTGTTGATTTTGGAAAGTTCTACTTTTACCGATTCGGGGGCATCGGCGGGATTGATATTTACCTTGTCGATATACTTGAAAGCCAGTTTCACTACTTCCGCTTTTTTCAGCGAATAGCGTTTGCATATCTTTTCCACTAAGCTGCCTGTTTCCTTGTCTATGGAAACAGTGGTGAATCCGGTTTTTCTATTGTTATTTTGCATGAGTAATTACAATTTTATAGAAATTCGTTCTATTAATCACCTGATAATAAGCAATAAACTAAAATTGATTATTACAGGTGTCATTACAGCGGTTTAGTTTAAATCGCTAAAGCCGAAGGCTTTGCCCCGCAGGGCAAGAGGGAAGAACAGGACTTGTCCAGTTCCCTCTTGCTCGATTTAGCGAAATGGGCTGAACCGATAGGTGAAGCAGTTTCTGCTAAATCGGGGTGGCAGCACAAAGGAATATCCTGAACACAGGCTTCTTTCCTCTGCTACTTTTTGCTATCAAGGTTGATTATCCAACTGATTGGCTTTTTCAAACTGCTTGTAGGTTTGAGAATCGGCACGTTCACGAACAAAAGCTCGAATATCTACAGCCCGATAATAGGTTTTCCTTCCGATAGTGAAATAGGGAAGTTGTTTATTTACTCTGTAGCGTTGAAGAGTTCGGAAAGATACTTTCAGGAGAAAAGCTAAATCTTGATTATCGAGAATCTTCTCATTATCATCTAGTACCGTATCAGTATTGATGAGTGATTTCAAGTCTTGTCCGATTTCAGTGAGTTTCTTGGATAGTTTTTCCATCCACCTCTCGAAGTTTTCGTTATCTATATACATTTTGCTTAATTTTTAAGTTCAACATTCTTGTTTTCAATCGATTGATGAAGCAAAGTTCGGCAAATGAGTGCAAATAAGTTAGGGGAATACCAGTGGTACTCCCCCATAAATTGCATGTATATAATTGATTTTCAGATCAAATTACTTTATACTTTATGAATGATAGTAACCTTCTTCTTTACTCTTCTGGATAATGGCGGCTTTCAACCTATCGAGAAATTCAGTTATTTTCATTGGCTTTCGTTTGATTACTGCACTTTCTTTCTTATAAATATCACCAAAATTTATATTAAACATCTTTTCAAAGATACGAGCCACATCACTAAGAAAGATTTCCTTATGATCTATGCGAATAACACCATCCGATATATAGAAAATGCCACAAACTAGCTCCATCATATCTACGAGTTTTATTACTTCATTATTTAGATAAAATGGTGATTTCCATTCAGATTCAATATTAATAAAGAATTTGGGGTATTCCATCTGTCGATAAATTAATTCCTGTTCCATATTTATCAACGATAACAACTTATCTAGAAAAACTAATTTCAACTTACTGTTTTCTGTAGGACATGATTCTTCCAACGCTTTAAGTGTTCCAAAGTCAATATAGCTCATATTAAGCTGTCTAATACGTATTTTATTGTCACCTATTCTATTCAGGTAATCAAAGAGTTCCTCCACAAATTCCAAATAAGCAGAAGCCATATCTTCAACAACAGACTTATCTAATTGGTATGGATGTCTTAGCAATTTATATATACGTTTTTCAGTTAAATCCCAATCTGACATGGCTTTCTGTTTTTATCGCTCTATATGAATTTATAAACTCTTAGCTATCTTTTGCCATTTACGTTGTCTATGCTTATAGAATTTTAAAGTCCACCATGCAGCAATAGACGTTAAACAACCAGCATATAAATCCACAGTGTCAGTATATCGGGTTACTTGTTGGCTTATTTCTTCCATCTTAATATAGTGATTCCAAATGACTACAGTATTATCATATTCTTTTGTATCTATTCCTCGTGACGTTTTATCCATCTTGACAACATTAATTGTATGCCTACCTACTGGTAAAAATCCATGCAAGTACATTTTGAAAACAAAAGTTTTGCCCTCTTTCCACTGTATAGGAGAATCATCACAAGCAATAAAACTAGCTTTAGGTTTACAAATCTCTCTCAGAGTATTGACATCTTGAATTTTATCCCATATATTCTCTATATTAGAATGAAAATCCGAAGTTACAGTAACTCGGTAGCCCATAACTTTTTTACCTTCACGTGTTGTTAGCTTAACTTTCTGAATCATAATTGATAGTTTTTAATTGTTTATTATTGGCATGAATAACTATATGTAACCCTACACATGTTATTCATTATTAATTTATTAACTTTGTGCAAAGTTATAGGCAAGCCTTAACTGTTACAATAGTCATTTATAATGAGGAAAGACTTAATGAGCTGAAAATGTGAGATATGAAAAATGAATCAATAGATAAAATAGAAAAAGTAGTCGAAAATATTCTGCCAACATCAAGCACTTTTATCAACGAGTTGGATTACTCTGTTATAGAACAAAAAAAAGCAGATTGGCTCAAATTGTCGGAACTAGCGCATAGTATTGTGCTGGTCTTTGATTGCTGTACTAAAAAATTCGTTTTTGCATCAGACAATATTCCTCAGTCATACGGAATTGACCCTGAAAGGTTATTTATCAACGGACATGAACCTGTCTTAGAAATTATTCATCCGGGTGATATACATTACGGCTTGCTTGTTAGAAAGAAAATCTACTCTTTATTAAGTAGTCTTTCCGCAGAAGAAAAAATGAAGCACAAGATGGTACATGAGATGCGAGTAAAAAATGTACGTGGTGAATATATCCGTATTATTGAACAGGAGCAAGCAATAGAATTGGATAAATCTGGTAATATTTGGCTTATGCTTTCGGTTATTGATGTTGATGCAAGTCATGAATCAGAAATAACCAAAAGCCACCTATATAATTTTGAAACAGGAGAACAGATATTTATTGATTTGTCAGATACCTTAGAAGAACCATTGACTAATAGGGAGTTGTGCGTTTTACAATTAATGAAACAAGGCTTATTAAGCAAAGAAATTGCAAACTCTTTAAATGTCAGTATCAATACAATAAACACTCATAGGCAAAACATACTATTAAAATTAAAGGCAAACAATTCTATTGAAGCTGTTAATATTGCTCAAAGGTTGGGCTTATTAAACAGCTCGATTCAATAAAACATTTTTTCTGAGACGGATTAATAACATTAACTCTATCAGTGTATTATCCAGTTTGTGCAAGTCTTAAACTAGAATATAACCCGAAGCATAGCGCAGGTGTGGAGACTTAAAATTCTACTTTTGATATTAATATAGTATTTTCTAATAACAAAGCATATTTCAATTATATATCTGGCTTTTGAATTTTTGGAAGAAGCCAGATATAGTCATATTCTACCACTTCCAGACAGTTTTGAAAACGGCTCTTAATTCTTCTTTCATTTGCCGATGAAAATAGAATCAACACGTTTTATAAACCATTTTAAATTAGAAGCATGGAAGTAGTAACCATTGAAAAGAGAACCTTTTCGCATGTCTGCGAACGGTTCACCGAGTTTGCCAAACGAATAGAATGTTTATGCAGCACTCATACTCAGAAAGACGAAAACTGGCTGGATATTCAGGAAGTATGCCTATTGTTAGGCTTTAGTAAACGCACGCTGCAATATTACCGAAGTAGTGGGCGGTTGGCTTATTCTCAAATCGGGAGCAAGATTTATTATAAGTCATCCGATATTGAAAGAATTATTGCAGACAGTGAAACACAGAATCAATCACCCAAACAAACCACGTCTTATGAAAAGAACTAAAAAAGATTATCCGTCCTTCAACCTATTTTCCATTGTCGGCACATGGGAAAGCGTTAATCTGAATCCTACGGTTATCATCTATCGGAATGATAAAGAGTACCTTCTTTCTATTATATATGTATCGGAAACTACCAAACAGGCTTCACCCGCTACTTATGAGATACAGCAAGATGATAGCCAGTACTTTATTTCCATTGCATCCAAACGACTCTATGTAGATTATGATTCGGTAAAAGATGTACTTAGTATTTCATCGCTTGGTGACTATCTGCGCAACTAGTCTGCTATCTAGCCATCTTGAAATCAATATTTCAATAAAACAATCTTTCAATCATGGAACTAATAAATAAAGATACCCCACAAGTCAAAGAATTTATTTCTTCGCTTGATTCGATGCTGAACGGCATTGAATCTATTGTCAAGCACTACAAGCCCCACCTAAACGGGGAACGCTTTCTTTCCAACAATGAAGTTTCCAAGAAACTGAATGTCAGTTTGCGAACCCTGCAAGAGTGGCGAGATACGGGACTAATCCCCTTTATTCAGATAAAAGGTAAAATCATCTACCGTCAAAGTGATATTGATAAGCTACTCCAAAAGCACTACTTTGAAAGCTGGAAAGAATAGCCCACCAGCCCCGAAAACATTGTTTTTCGGAATTTAATTTGAATCATTGACTTTTCCAGTGAAGTATTTAGTCTGTGCAAGTCTTTAGATGAAAATACGCTCGAAATGAAATGAGAGGAAGATTTTCATCTAAACCGAAGGCTCGGACTTGAACAGGCTAAATACGGAACTTACCTTTGTCAATGCTTCATTTTGAGTTCTGGAAAACTTACTTTAAAAGAAAAGGATTGAGAAAATGAAATTCATTCTTCCCAATCCTTTTTCTATATTGGCTACTGCCTTAATTATATAGCCAATTCCGACAGGCAGCTATTTACTTTTTGCATATCCTTGAAAATATTCTGATCCAGTACCCGTGCATAGTGTTTGGTTACGCTGGTGTCAGCATGACCTAACATCTTGGCAACATTCTCCATACTCACACCATTTGCTAGGCATATAGAGGTGGCATAGGAATGTCTGGCTGAATGTGTGCACAGATTTTTCTGTAACCCGCATACATCGGCAATCTCTTTCAAGTAGCTATTCATGCGTTGATTGCTCAATACTGGCAATAGTTTTCCAGTACATTCTGCCACATTTTTATACTTTTCAAGTATAGAAGTTGCCACAGGCAACACAGGAATGTTACACATGATTTTTGTCTTTTGGCGGTTCTTCCTTATCCAAAGCTCCCCTTTGTTGTCTTTTACCAAGTGTTCAGGTGATAAATCTTTCACATCGCTGAACGCCAGACCTGTAAAAACGCAAAAAATGAAAACATCCCGTACCTGTTCCACTCGCTTAATGGTAAATTCTTTGGCGAGAATAATTTTAATCTCGTCCATTGTCAGGAATTTGGGATCGGTTTCTTCCAGTTTAAAGCGGTAGTAAGCAAACGGATCTTTCTTTATCCAGTCGTTTTCTAAAGCAATGCGGATGATCTTCTTCAAATTCTTCAATCGGGTGATAGCTGAATTCTGCGCACAACCTTTTTCAATCTTCAAAAAAGCATCAAACTTAGAAATAAAGTTGGCTTCTAAGTTATTTAGGGCAATATCCGATAACTGATATTCTTTCTTAATGAATTCTTCCAAATATCGGGTAGTGGTTTCATATCGTTGAACGGTCTTACTTACGAAGTCCTTACCGATTAGCTTACGGCTTTGTTCGTTATGCTCTCTGAATACCTGCAATAGTGTTTTGTTATCTTCGTCCACACCATAAAACAACTTCCTCACAAGATCAACGGTGATAACCTTGCCGGAAGTTTCCAGTTCTCTATAAATTTGGTGTATGTGCGAACGTGTGATTTCTAAGTAGTGGTTCAGTTCCACCGACATACGGTCTTTGCCTTTTGAATTCTCTTTTGCCTGATTCCATAGGTTTACGGGACAGCTTCTTTTGATAGAAATATCTACCATACAGCCGTTTACAGTGATTCTCATACACACGGGTGCTTCTCCGTTCTTTAATAATTTACCTTTCTTGATGAAGAACAATACAGAAAATGATTTTCGAGCCATTTTTACATCGTTTTTAAAGTTACAAGTGATTTGGAAAAGCATCACAAAACGTTTTGCGGTTTATAGATAATATGCTTGAAACGGCTATTTTCTGCTACCTATTAGAGAAAATAAATCCCTGATAATGTCTGATTATCAGGGATTTGCTTGATTTTTCTTGTTGTTTCTGTGATCCGCTTGGGGCTCGAACCCAAGACCCCAACATTAAAAGTGTTGTGCTCTACCTGCTGAGCTAGCGAATCAATCCTTTATTGCTGTTAAGCGGGTGCAAAGATAGGCACTTTTATTGAATATGCAAGGGATACGGTGAAAAAAGTTTGCATTATTCTATCTGTTTTTTCTCTATTGTTTGATTATCAGCTGGTTCTGCTTTGTGAATATTTTCTTTGTTAATGATGAAACGCTGATAATAGGAAAGCATTAGTGTTGTGAGTGGGAGTGCGATAATCATTCCTAACATTCCCATTAATGATCCCCATATGGAAAGAGACAAGAGAATGATGGCTGGATTTAATCCTGTGATTTTTCCCATGACGCGCGGTACGATAAATCCGTCCTGAATGGCTTGTACAATAATGAATACTGCTATAGCTGAGGCTATGATTATCCAAAAGTTTCCACCGGTATCGGATGCTTTTAGGATTGCCAGCACGATAGTAGGAACAAATCCAATGACCTGAAGATAGGGAACCATGTTCAATGCTCCGATAAACAGACCGAGACCTATCGCTAAAGGGAAGTCTATAATGAGGAAACCTATACTAAATAAGATTCCGACACATAATGCAACAAAAGCCTGTCCGCGGAAGTACCTGTTCATGCCTGTTTTTATGTCGTTTAGTATGCTTATTGTGAAAGGACGGTATTTTATGGGCACGAGGTGTGTCCAGCCTTCGGCAATACTTTCATAATCCAATAAGATGAAAATGACATATAGTAAAATGAGAAATATGGTAAATACACTGAATAGTAGATCAATAGAATCTGATAATAAAGACCATAACCGGGGAACTGCTTCTTTTAGCGCATCCAGCAGGTTTTCTTTATTGAATAGTTCAGTGATGAATTTTGCGTCAATATTATCTCGCAAGAATTCGGAAAGCGAGGTGGGTACATTGCTGTTGTATGTTCCATGAGAAAAGTATTGGATTAATAAGGCTTGTACTCTGCCGAATTCTTGTATCATAGGCGGTACTAACAGATAGAAAGCCCCGGCACCTATAATCAGAATAGTGAACAATGCGCAGAATATGGAGACAATCCTGTTTTTGAATTTTAGCTTGTATTGGAATAGTGTGACTAACGGGTATACCAAATAGGCTATGAGCCAAGCAATAAAAAAAGGTAATAGAACGCTACTTAGACGCTTCAGAAGCATTAATAGACCAATTATAATAACTCCTAAAATGACACCGCGGATGAAACTGTCGAAAGTGATCTTTTTACGTTCCATAATCCTGTTTTTTTATTACTGTTGGTTTGTTGTTTGTTGATCTTCCTTTATAGCCTGTAAATAACACTCCCGGCATAAAGGTTCATATTCTGCGGTTTCACCCAGCAGTACTTGTTTGTCATTTTTTACGGTACGGTGGGAAAATGATGCAAGTTGACCGCATTTTACGCAGATAGCATGTACTTTGGAGACTTCGTCGGCAATAGCACACAATCCTGGCATGGGGCCAAAAGGATTTCCGCGAAAGTCCATATCCAAACCGGCTACAATTACGCGTATGCCATTGTTGGCAAGTTGGTTACATACATTAATCAGGCTTTCGTCAAAGAACTGTGCTTCATCGATGCCTACCACGTCTATTTCAGAAGTGAATAGCAGAATACTTGCCGATGAGTCTATTGGAGTAGAAGAAATGGTGTGGCTGTCATGCGATACAACATCTGCTTCCGAATAGCGTGTATCTATCGCAGGTTTATATATTTCCACACGTTGCCTGGCAAATTTAGCACGTTTCAAACGACGTATCAGTTCTTCGGTTTTGCCGGAGAACATAGAGCCGCATATAACTTCAATTCTTCCTCTACGTTTAGTCTCTTGTATGTGATCTTCCGAGAATAGTACCATGTTTTAAAGTGTTATATTAAGTCGCAAAATTAATCATTTTGTTTGCTCACTGGCATTTTTTTCATTATTTATTTCTACATTTGTACCATTTAATACGAACGGAAAAGGATATGCAAGTATTATTGAAAGATATAGAACTGGATGTACAGGAATTGAAATGTTTGATACAGTCGATGTCCACTGATACTAACCCTGTTTTGAAGATAGTTGCCAAAAGGAGTATTTATCAGATGAAAGAACGGTTGGATGCACTGACTGCACTGCTGGACGCTACTTTTGTGATTACTCCGGCTAAACAATCGGCTTCTACTGTTGTAAAGACAGACTTGGAACATAAAGCTGTTGCCGATCTTACAAAGGAAGTTCCGGCTGAGACGGTTTTCATGCAGGATGATGAAGTTCCCGCTCCGCAGATTTTAGCCGAACGTATAAAACCGGCTATAGACCTATGTCATGCCATCAGTCTGAATGACTCGTTCCGTTTTACTCGTGAGTTGTTCAATGGGGATACGGCACGTATGAACGAAATAGTGGGACAGCTGGGTAAGGCTTCTTCATTGGAGGAGGCTATGTCTGTTTTTATGTCAAAGGTACAACCGGATGAAGAGAATGAGGCGGCTATTGATTTTGTAGAACTTCTCAAGAAGTATTTCAGTTAAGATAGCGGATATGGGAAAACTGTATGTAGTACCTACACCGGTAGGAAATTTGGAAGATATGACTTTCCGAGCTATTCGTATCCTGAAAGAAGCGGATCTGGTGTTGGCCGAAGATACGCGTACTTCCGGAATATTATTGAAGCACTTCGAGATAAAGAACGCAATGCAGTCTCATCATAAATTTAATGAACATAAAACGGTAGAAAGTGTTGTAAATAGAATAAAGGGCGGTGAGACTGTTGCATTAATTTCGGATGCCGGTACTCCAGGAATTTCCGATCCGGGTTTTTTGGTGGTTCGCGAATGTGTCCGTAATGGTATAGAGGTGCAATGTTTGCCGGGAGCTACGGCTTTCGTTCCGGCATTGGTGGCTTCAGGATTGCCAAATGAGAAGTTCTGTTTCGAGGGTTTTCTTCCTCAGAAAAAAGGTCGGATGACACGCTTGAAAAGGCTGGCAGAAGAACATCGAACAATGGTTTTCTATGAGTCTCCCCATCGGTTGGTAAAAGCGTTGACGCAGTTTTCTGAACATTTTGGGGCGGAACGGCAGGCGTCTGTCTCTCGTGAGATATCCAAGATACATGAAGAGACAATACGAGGTACTCTCACCGAATTGGTAGAACATTTTACAGCCAACGAACCGCGTGGTGAAATAGTAATTGTAGTAGCAGGAATAGACGATTAAATAACTTCATTAACAAAACGTAAAACAAAAGCGTATGAAAAAGTTAGCAGTTTTAATTGTGTGTGCAGCCGTAATGGCTTCATGTGATAGCTTTTCTGGTGGCAGTAAAGACCAGTTGAAAGCTGAAAACGATTCTCTTTTAATGGAATTGACTCAGCGTAATGCTGAACTGGATGAGATGATGGGGACTTTCAATGATATTTCGGAAGGATTTCGCCAAATAAATGCGGCAGAGAGCCGTGTGGATTTGCAACGTGGAGCAGTGGCAGAGGGTTCTCTGAATGCAAAGCAACAGATAGCATCGGATATTGAATTCATTCGCAAACAGATGGAGGAAAACAAAGAACAGATTGCTAAACTGCAGGCTATGCTGAAAAATAGCAAAACAAACTCTTCTCAATTGAAGAAAGCTGTTGAATCTTTGACGCAAGAGTTGAATGCAAAAACTCAGCGTATCGAAGAACTACAGGCAGAACTGGCTTCCAAGAATATTCGTATTCAGGAATTGGATGCCGCTGTAACAGATTTAAATGCGGTTAAGAGTGAACTGACTGCAGAAAATGAAGCGAAAGCTAAGACTGTGGCAGAACAGGACAAGGCACTTAATACTGCGTGGTTTGTGTTCGGTACAAAGAAAGAACTGAAAGATCAGAAGATTTTGAGTGGCTCCGGCCTGTTCAAAAAAGGATCAGTACTGAAAGACGGTGATATCAATAAGGATTATTTTACTCAAATTGATATTCGTACCACCAAAGAAATAAAGCTGTATTCTAAAGATGCTGATGTTCTGACTACTCATCCAACAGGCTCTTATGCTTTGGAAAAAGATGATAAAGGTTTGCTGACTTTGAGAATAACCAACCCGAAAGAGTTTTGGAGTGTCTCCAAGTATTTGGTAATTCAGGTGAAATAGTTACTTGATTGATAATTGGATAGGGCTGTTTCAAAAGTGCGTTTGTGAATCTGCTTTTGAAACAGCCTTTTTATTATTCTTTTTATGTCTTATAAAAATCTTTTTTTTGATTTAGACGATACGCTTTGGGCCTTTTCTCTTAACGCTCGTGATACATATGAGGAGATGTATTGGAAATATGAGTATAACCGTTTCTTTGATTCTTTCGAACATTATTATTCGCTTTACCACCATCGTAATCTGGAACTGTGGGCTGAATATGCCGATGGAAAGGTGACGAAAGAAGAATTAAATCGTCAACGTTATCTCTATCCTCTTAAAGCTGTAGGAATATGTGATTCTGCTTTGGCAAAGGCATATGAAAAAGATGCTCTGGCTGCTATTCCTACCAAAAGCAAATTGATGCCTCATGCGCGTGAGGTGTTGGAATATCTTTCATCCAAATACAATTTGTATATTCTTTCAAATGGATTTAAGGAACTCCAGTCTCATAAAATGCATTCGTCAGGGATTGATAAATATTTCAAGAAGATAGTCCTTTCCGATGATATTGGAGTTTTAAAGCCTTGGCCGGAGATCTTTTATTTTGCCCTTTCGGCAACCCAATCCGAGCTGAAAGATTCGTTGATGATTGGGGATAGTTGGGAAAATGATATAGCTGGAGCTGCCGGAGTAGGGATGCATCAGGTGTTTTATAACTTGTCCGGTCGTATGGACTTACCTTTTATGCCTACTTATCAGATTTCTGATTTGAAAGAGTTGTTGGATTTATTGTAACATTGATAGATTAGTTGTACTTTTGTTTCTAATGATAACCGTATAAAACTACCATTATGGAGACTCTTATTCCTTTTGCTTTGTTGTGTTTTACCTCTTTCTTTACGTTGACTAATCCTTTGGGCACAATGCCTGTTTTTTTGACGATGACGCAGGGAATGACGGATAAAGAACGTCGTTCCATTGTCAGTCGTGCAACTTTAGTGTCATTTATAACTTTGATGGTCTTTGTTTTTGCCGGACAGTTCCTTTTTAAGTTTTTCGGAATTTCTACAAATGGATTTCGAATTGCTGGCGGTGTTATCATTTTCAAGATAGGTTTTGATATGTTGCAAGCACGTTATACTCCCATGAAGTTAAAAGATGAGGAGATCAAAACGTATGCGGATGATATCTCAATAACTCCCTTGGGTATTCCGATGTTGTGTGGACCTGGGGCGATAGCAAATGCGATCGTATTGATGCAAGATGCACATTCTTTTGAAATGAAAGGGATACTTATAGGTACTATTGCCCTTATTTATTTTCTTACTTTTTTGATATTGAGAGCTTCTACTCGTTTGGTTAATATATTGGGTGAAACCGGTAATAACGTGATGATGCGTTTGATGGGGTTAATTTTGATGGTGATTGCTGTGGAATGTTTTGTCAGCGGAATGAAGCCTATATTGGTGGATATAATTAAAGAAGGGTGCTTGGAGATGATTAAATAATAGGGTAATTCTATTATAAAAAATCCCTTTATTCTAGCGATTTATGAAAATGCAAACTAAAATAAAGGGATTTGTTAATAGGGTTATTTACCTCCGTTTATCCATGTCTTTTCAGAATAGATATAAGAACCGTCGCCATAGGCCTTTTTCACATTCGGATTGCCGATGACTGCGCTGTTGCCGTAGGGTAGACGTTCTGGGTAACGGTTGATACCGCTTTGGGCATTTCTCGGATTAGTCAGTATTACATACTCTTCACCCATTGCTTTCAAACGACGTAAGTCGTTGTAAGTTTCTACTTGTTCATCCAGTGCTTGTGCCACATACTTCTGTTCGAAAAGTTTTTGGAGTGTCGGTGCACCCAAAGACGATGCATAGGCTTTTGCTGTTGCAGCAGCAGCTGGTACAGTGGTTTCATCTCCAAACCAAGTCAGAATTTCCGTAACAGAAGCCTCTACTGCTTTTTGATACGCTGAGGTGGCGTCAACGTTTGAACGCAGCTGAACTTCTGCCTGAATAAAATAGAGTTCGGCTTTACTCATGATATGAATGGGTTGTGAACCGAACAAATACCACGTTGGCTGATATTTCATTACTCTGGCGTCATCTACTGTCTTAGCAATAGTTTCATCTCCCGGAATATAAGCTTCTCCTAAAGCATTCAGATAATAATCTAAACGAGGGTCATCTGTAGCTTCCATCAGACTTGATACTGTCTTTGAAGGTGCTGTGTATTGACGGCTGAAAACATAGGCGCTCCATGGATTGTCGCATGTGGAACCATTAAATCCTGTAACCGTAAATCCTTCGAATCCATTGTCTATTGCTTGTTGTACGGATGTTGCTACTTCGGAAAGTACATTAGGTTCTACCGCCAGCTTATGTAACAGGTAGCGTGCTTTCAGAGCATGAGCGGCTGCCAGCCACTTAGATGCGGCCCCTTTGTAGGCAATGTCTTGGTTGCCGGCATTGGTCATACTTTTACCTTTTTCCAAGTTATCGATAGCCTTGTCGAGTGTAGCCAAAATGCCGGTATATACATCTTTCTGTGCATCTAATTTGGGTTGTAGGTTGCCTTGTCCTTGTACAGCTTCGCTATAAGGGATGTCGCCGAACATATCAGTCAGGACACCGAAGTTTACGGCTTCTAATATTTGTGCCATTCCCAGTATATCAAACTGTCCTACATTACCCGGTACCTCATTCTCTATTTTGCTCTGCATTTGGCGTATATTCTGCAAGTTGCCATAGGTGGAGTTCCATACATTATTAAAGGTCGTAGAAGCTGCCCATTCGCTTGAGTTGCGCATTTCGGCAAACATTAATTGGTTGTTTCCCATACCTACCTCTTGTTCGTTGAGTGAGGAAAGATAAAAGGCGAAGTCGCCCGATACGGTACTGAAACCTGTGGACATAATAGCGTCTGTCAATTGGAGTGCTGCTGGAACAGCTTCCGGTGACGGGTGTTCATTGTCCTTGTTGATACGGTCAAATGCATCTTCCGTACATGCTGTCAGGCCAAAGAGAACCACCGTCAAAGTCATGAATATGTATTTTTTCATAATCAAAATCTTTATGTTGTATGTTTAGAAATTAATAGTAAGACCACCACCGAAGCTGGATGTATTAGGAACAGAGAATCGTTCGAAGTATCCGCTCATGTTGTTGTTACCTTGCGACGACTCTGGATCGAAGTTCGGCAAGTTGGCCCAAATAAGCACGTTACGGGCAAAACCGTAAATCGAAATGTCGAAGATGCCGAGTTTGGGCAATTGATAAGTTAATGTCAGGTCACGCAACTTGACGAAACTCGTATCATAAATACCGGATTCGGTGATATTGTAATAAGCCTGATAGTAATCGGCCTTATTCACTTCAATTGTATTAGGCTGTCCTGTTACCTCATCTATACCTTCGGCAATCATACTTCCTTCGTGGTAGGGGAGCGATTCTTTGGTGGTACCGAAATAGTTCAATGTCATGTTTGTTCCATGATACATCTTTCCACCTTGTTGCCAACTCCATGTGGTAGAGAGTGAAAGACGTTTGTAGCGACCACCTAGTGTAAAACCGGTAGTGAAGTCGGGAGAACAGTTACCCAAATCTTGGCTATTGCCCGAAGATTGGGGCAGACCGTTTAATAACAGCAAGTTTCCAGCCTCATCGCGCTTGAAGCCCAAACCATATATATTCGGATAGGTACATCCTGCCTGGGCACGAACTTGCGGTTCAACGAACCCACCCAGCATAATGGATTCCACACCTGGAGCCAGCTCTATAACCTTGTTATTAACTTTCGTAAAGTTGATACCTAAATTTAGGTCGAAGTCTTTGGCTTGCAGAATAGCAGTATTAATAGAAAGTTCGTGAGCATGTGTACGCATCTTTCCAGCGTTTGTCAACATCTCCTGATAGCCTGTCGCTCCATCTACGGGTACATAGAATATCTGATCTTCTACATTCTGTAAACTGTATGTGTATTCCACTTTCAAGCGACTACCGAAGAAGTGCAAGTCGGCACCTATTTCGTAGTTGGTTGTATTTTGTGGTTTCAATCCTTCATCATATACTCGGTAGTAGGGTATGAAAGTAGATACTCCACTGGGAAGAGGGTAGGTAACCGGATAGTAAGAATACATACCTCCGCCGTAAGTCGGGGTGTAATAATAGTTGGCATAATAATTACCAGCCTGACCTACCTGTGCGAATGAAGCGCGGAGTTTACCGTAGTTCAATATTTTATTATTCTGCAAGAAAGGTAATTTGGTGAATTCCCAGCCTAATGATACCGAAGGATAGAAGAAGCTGCGACTACCGCGTGGCATGGTCGACACATAGTCATTACGTCCGGTTACGGTCAGGTACACCTGATCTTGCCATGACATTGAAAGGCTTCCGAAAAAACCCACAGTACGTTCCTGTCGCTTATACTCGCTGGATGTTAGTGAAGTAGCGTTTCCGATATTAGTAAAACCGGGGAAGTTAAAGTTACTGCCGTAATAATCCCAGTTACGGATGCTCTCATGATTGAATTCGTTACCTAATATTACGTTTAGTCTCCATTCGTCACTTTTACCGAATTTACCGTCAAAGTTAACTGTAAACAGGTTATTGAATACATTGTGCTGAGAACCGTAATTTTCTATATCTCCACCTTTCAATGATGATGTACTGCCCATTTCACGTATGGTGGCATAATCTGACGTCCAGATGTCAAGACCGGCCTGTTCTCTTATCTTGAGGGAGAAGTTCTCTCCTAAACCTAAATTTGGCTGATATTCCAAATAAGTATTGCCAAAAGCACGGTTGGTATGCTGAAGGTATTCGTTATGTTCCGCCCACCAATAAGGATTGGTAAATGAAGTGGAACGGAATAATATCTGGTTCGTTGGATTTCCCGGTTCGTGATTGGGAATTCCTTTCAAATCATATTCGGCTGGGGCTGAATAAACTACATTCATGATACCATCGTTGGCACCAGGTGCGGAAGTGATTTTGGTAGATGAGTAGTTTATGGAGAATCCTGTATTCCACTGTGGATTGATTTTCCAGTCTACCAATCCGCGTGCTCCCCAACGATCCATTCCTGTTGAAGGAATGATACCATTTTGGTGTGAATTGTTCACGCCGAAAGAATAGTTTATTCCGTTGATACTTTGTGACAGATTTACGTTGGTGTTTTCAGTAAATCCAGTGCCTAGGAAGTCTCCCACATTATCATAAATCTGTGGTGTTGTCCAGCCGCTCAAACCTGCTTGTGCACGCTTAGGGTTATAATATTGTCCTTCGTGCATACCATCTGTCGCTGTATATTGGTTGTTCATGTTTCCACCATATTTAGGGTCGTTGGCCAGTTCGCTGATTTTCGGTCCCCAAGTCATGGAAGAAGTCGGATCATATCCTGCGGTAATACTGTTACCTTGCGAATATATATCTTGGCGTTCGAATTTGCGTGAAACTCGCTGTGCGCTCAGGTTTGTTGAAATCGTCACATTTGGCTTGTTCATATTGTTTTTGGAACCACGCTTGGTTGTGATCACAATTACGCCGTTGGATGCACGAATACCATACAATGCGGATGCTGCCTGTCCTTTCAGCACATTCACCGACTCTATATCTTCAGGATTGATATCGATGCTGCGATCGGCATAGTTGGCGCCTGTCACAGAATTTCCGGTATCAAAGTCGGCAGTTGTGTTTATCGGCATGCCATCTATTACATATAGCGGTTGGTTGTTGCCGTCGAACGAACGAGCACCACGAATTATAATCTGAGAAGAAGCGCCCGGTGCACCCGATGACTGACGGATGTCCACACCTGTCAGTTTACCTTGTATCGCACTAGCAAGCGATGTCGTTCCTGCTTTGTTCAATTGTTCTGAATTCAAATCCTGTGCCGCATAACCCAATGCTTTACGGTCGCGTTTGATACCCATAGCAGTTACCACAACTTCATCAAGTTGTTCGGCATCTGATTTGAGTATTACTCTTACATTTGGTTTAATTGCAACTTCCTGTGTTTGCATACCAACGAACGAGACACGCAAAGTCTTCGCAGAACTTGGTACGTTCAGTAAAGTAAAATCACCATCTACATTGGTAATAGCACCAATTTGTGTACCTTTTACCAATACAGAGGCTCCAATAACTGGCTGCCCATCTTCTTCAGAAATCACAACACCTGTAACCTTCTGTGTTTGGGCAGTTACTAGGCCTATTCCTACAAAAAGGCAGGCCAATAACAGCATTAATTTTCTTTTCATAAATTCTCTCTTAAAGTTTAACTTTACATTAATTGTTTCTTTACTCTAACAAAATGCAAATATATTAATAAATATGAAACGGGCAACTATTTTATTGAAAAAACCTTGTAAATCTATCAATCTGTTAATGAAAATAGCGATTTTATGCTGAATAACAGTTTTTGTATAATTAAAGAAGCTCAAAATAGTATTATTCGCTATCACTATGTTTCTGCTGTTTTAGCTAATTATTAATCTGAATACATGTATTTTAAAACAAAATGGTTAAAAAATCGCCGGTATTGATGCGGTTTTACAGAATAATCAAAGACATCTTGTGTCTTTTTTGCAGCCTCTAAAGCTAGATTACAAAAAAAGAAATGCGACTTTTCACAGATATTAATCCTTGTTCAACTCTGGTTTTGCACAGAATATTGTCTTATTTGTTTATAGTATTAATTTAAACAGTTTGAAATGAATAAAATTATTTACAATCTTGTGTACAACAGAAAGAAATGCCTGAATAAAAAAGGAATGGCATTAGTACAAGTCGAAGCTTATTTAGGCAGAAAGAAAAAGTATTTTTCAACCAAGGTCTATTTGAAACCGGAACAGTGGGATAACAAAAAGTTGATTGTTAAAAATCATCCTAATGCAGACGCTCTGAACAGGTTGATTTATGAATTTGTTGCAACAATAGAAAAAAAGGAACTGGAATTATGGCAGCAAGGTAAGCGAATCTCTCTAGAGCTATTAAAAAACGCCTTAACTACACAGGAAAATAACTCTTCGTTTATATCCTTTTTCAGGCAAGAGGTTATGAACTCATCTTTGAAAGATAGTACTAAACGCAATCATCTTTCTACACTTATGCTGTTGCAAGAATTCAAAAAGAACATAACATTTTCAGATTTGACATTTGAGTTAATTTCGTCTTTCGAATACTTCCTACAATTGAAAGGGTATCATACCAACACTATTGCCAAACACATGAAACATCTGAAACGGCATGTAAATATAGCTATAAACAAAGAATATATTGAAATACAGAAGTATGCTTTTAGAAAGTATAAAATAAAAACAATAGAAAACAAACACACCCATTTGGTGCCGGAAGAGTTGGAAAGACTGGAAAATCTGATTTTATCAGGCAGATATGTCAAGTTACAAAAGTCCTTGGATGCTTTCTTGTTCTGTTGTTATGCTGGAATGAGATATTCCGATTTTATTAATTTGTCTTCTGAAAATTTCGTAGATATCAATCAGGAAACATGGCTTATATACAAGTCTGTGAAGACAGGAACGGAAGTGCGCCTTCCTCTTTATCTGCTCTTCTCAGGAAAAGGAATTGCGATTCTTAATAAATATCGAGATAATTTGGAAGATTTTTTTCATTTAAGAGATAACTCAAATGTCAATAAGGATTTGATAATTATCACAAGATTGGCAGGATTGTCAAAAAGGATATCCTTTCACATGAGACGCCATACCAATGCTACTTTACTCATATATAATGGTATAAATATTACTACAGTGCAAAAACTACTCGGACACAAAAGCGTAAAGACTACGCAGGTATATACCAATGTAATGGATATGACTATTATTCATGATTTGGAGAAAATGAAGTAAGCAACCACTATCGCTGGGAAAAAGGTGGATATGTAGCATTGAAACCAATAGTTTCATCGGTCGAAACGATGAGCTTCCCATATTAAAACAAACTGTTCATTACTGTGAACTAATACTTTATCTTATTTTGTAAATAAAATAAGATACTGTATCTGTTTAGTCACACGATACACAGCGTGATAGATATTTGTAAAGATATTTATCTACCGCGTCTATCTATCACGCTTTAATGTATTTATAATCAGATTTATAGGCCCTGCAATGTGATAGCATGACAGATGTTTTTCGTTTTTGAACTAATAGAAGAAGTCCGTTTGGATTCAATTATAAAAGAGAGACTTCATGAGTCTCAATGCTTTTTACTTACAAAAATATTTCAAAAAAGTGATGAGTATACTTATAATGTGATTGTTTTTCAGCAACCATTTATGTAAAACACTAATTATCAATGGAAATTACAAGCTATAAGTAGCATTTTAGTAATATAGTTACATTATCAGATACGACTAAAACAATATCTATCGATACCTTTATTCTGAACAAATACTTTATTGCCGATTGTAAATTGTTTATTTTAAATTATTTGCATCTGAGTGAGTTCTGCGAAAACTTTGCAGATTTCGTATATTGGTATGCAGACGCAAGAGGTTGCTATCAAGCCACGCGTACAAGTTACGTTAAAGTCTGATAGTGAGATGCTTGATGAGGTTGTAGTTGTTGCTTATGGTACAGCGAGCCGACAATCTATTACAGGTGCTGTGGCTTCTATTGATTCCAAAAAATTAGAAATGCGTCCTGTTACAGAGGTGACGGGAACCTTGGAAGGTGCCGCTCCCGGTATTCAGGTGAACAACTCTTACGGTGAGCCGGGTAGTGACAAATCTGAAATTCGTATTCGTGGATTTGGTTCTGTTAATGGGACAAATGCTCCGTTAATTGTTGTGGACGGTTCTCCTTATGGTGGAAGTTTAAATGATATTAATCCTCAGGATATAGAATCTATTTCTGTTTTGAAAGATGCGTCGTCTGCTGCTCTTTATGGAAATAAAGCGGCTAATGGCGTTATTATGATTACTACCAAGAAAGGTAAGAGCCATAAGCTGAACTTCAGAATAGGTGTAAAACAAGGTATGTACACTCGTGGTATTCCTGAATATGAGAAACTGGGAGTAAACCAATGGATGGAGGCAATGCGTTCTGGTATGCAAAGTTATTATCAGAAAAATGCAGGAATGCCTGCAGAGCAGGCATTTGAAGCCTCTAAGAATGTTAACAGTGTTGTTAAATCTCCTATCTTTGATAAGAGCGGTGCTGATATGTTCGATGAAAATGGCAAACTTGTGGCAAAGGTAAAACCGGGCTATAATGACTTGGACTGGTTGGATGCATTGGAACGTACAGGCTATCGCCAAGAATATACTGCCAGTGCAGATGCTATGGGTGATAAATATGATGTTTTCTCTTCTTTTGGTTATCTGAATGAGAAGGGTTATATCATAGGTTCCGATTATGACCGCTTTACCGCACGTTTGAAAGCAAATTATCAGCCGACTTCCTGGTTTAAGACAGGCGTAAGCTTGAGTGGAACCATGTCCGGCTCTAACTATCAGGCTACTGCTTATGACCAATATTATGCAAATCCGTTCTATACTGCAGGACAAATGGCTCCCGTTTATCCTTATATGATGCATAATGAAGACGGAAGTATTGCCACTGACGAGAATGGCAATTCGTATGATATAAATAATTATAGATACTTAAGCGGACGCAATATCATCTATGAAATCCAGAATGATGTCAACCGCAAGGAACGCAATGCTGTATCAGGCCAGGTGTATGGTACGATTTCTTTCCTGAAAGATTTTGCAGCAACAGTGAGAGGAGACCTCTATAATGTAAATAACACAGAAAAAAGCTTTAACAATCCTTATTGTGGTGACGGTGCTGCTAATAACGGACGTCTTTCCAAAATGCATGCCCGTACTCGCGAGTATCGCTTTACACAAGAACTGACTTGGGGACATGATTTCGACAAGCATCATATTGATGTCTTATTAGCACATGAATCTTTCAAACATTCCTATAACTATGACTTTATGATGAAAGAGCAGATGAAAGTCAGCGACAACATCGAAATGAGCAACTTTGCTAAAATGACAAGCATCGATGGTTATACGCAGGAATATACAACAGAAAGTTACCTTTCTCGTGCACGTTATAACTTTGCCGAGAGATATTTCATGGACGCTTCATTCCGTCGCGACGGTTCCTCACGTTTCTATGAACCATGGGGTAATTTTTGGTCATTGGGAGCAAGCTGGATAATCTCTCAAGAGAAATTTATGAAAGATCTTACATGGATTGATAACCTGAAATTCCGCGTTTCTTATGGTGAAGTGGGTAATGATGCCGGAGCTGACTATTATGCCTATAAAGAACTTTTCTATTCGGATGTTAATGCAGGTATCGGTGCATTCTATAAAATCCAAATCCCCAATAAGAATTTGAAATGGGAAACTTCCGGCTCATTGGATATTGCATTGGAAGGCCGTTTGTTCAACCGTTTCAACTTCTCTTTGGATTTCTTTAACAAAACCTCTAAAGATCTACTTTTCACTGTTTACAATCCACTTTCTGCGGGTGCAACAAATTGGTATGCAACTTCTGATGAAACGCCAACCGGTATGTCGCAATATTTTGCAAACATAGGTAGTGTGCGCAATACAGGTCTTGAGGTTGCTATGGATGTAGATGCTATCCGGACTAAAGACTGGAAATGGAACATCGGTTTGAATTTGACTACTATTCACAACGAAATCACTAAATTGCCTGGTGGTAAGGATATTCTGCATGGTACACAAAATTACAGTGAAGGACATAGTATTTATGAATTCTATACCTATACTTATGCCGGTGTGGATCAAATGACAGGACGCGCTCTTTATAATGCGAATTCACAATTGAGTGAAGGTACCGTCAATGCATTAAAAGCAAGAGGAGATTATGTTACTATCAATGATAAGAACTATGTGTACAACACCTCGTATGCAGAAAAAGACTGGCAAGGAAGTGCATTGCCTGATGTGTATGGAAGTATCAATACAGCTTTGACTTGGAAAGACCTTACACTTTCTGTTCTCTGCACATATTCATTAGGTGGAAAAGTATACGATTATAACTACCAAGGTTTGATGTATACTACGACAAACGGACCAAGTGCTTTGCACAAAGATGTGTTAAATGGATGGAAAGTTGCTCCGGAAGGTATGACGGCTGATTCCCCTAACCGTCTGGATCCTAACGGTACTCCTCAGTTCGACCTCTCCGGTTTGGCTTCCACTTCCTACGGCGCAAGCTCACGCTGGTTGACAGATGCTTCTTATTTTGTCATCAAGAACATCAATCTGAACTATTCATTCCCTAAAAGAATGGTTAATAAATGGGGATTAAGCGGTTTGAACATTTACGGTTCAATAGAGAATGCAGCTACTTTCACTGCACGTAAAGGTATGAATCCTCAATATAGCTTCAGCGGTTCTCAAGATAACACGTTCGTTGCAGCGCGTGTCTTTACGCTCGGACTTAATTTAAACTTCTAAAATGAAACCAATTATGAAATATACATTCAAAAAAGCTATGATATTCGGCCTCGGCTGTCTCATGGGGCTTACCTCTTGTTCGGACAGCTGGCTTAAGACTGACTCTACACAGACAGCAGAAGGAGATGCTATTTTCTCTACAACGGATAATGCCAAACTTGTTATCAACGGTATTTGCCGGACAATGGTTCAACAGCATGGCTATTACGGACAGATGTTCAACGGTGAAGGAACAATGAAAGTACTGTATGGAGAATATGCAGGACAGGATTTGAACTTCCCCTATATGTCTCCGGGATGGTCACCGATTATGAATAACGAATCGAGCCAAACACAGAATAGCAGTTCTATCTATGATTCTTATCCTTGGTATTATTATTATTTGATTATTGGAAATGCCAATGCAGTGATCGATCGTATTGATAAGGCTGAAGGTACACAGGAAATGAAAGATTTTTTAAAGGCTGAAGCTTTGACATTCCGGGCTTATTCTTTCTTCCGTTTATCAGAGTTCTATTGTCTACCTTGGGCGCGTAGTAATAATGGTGCAACTGATGGCATAGTACTGCGTACAAAGGAAGTATCAGAAGCCGGCGGGGAAACAGATATGGCTTTATCCACATTAGCAAAAACTTATGAACAAATATATGATGATCTTGATGAGGCTATCAGACTGTATGACGCTTCAGGATTGACCCGCAATGATGTATATGCAGAAGCTACTTCTACTATTAGTTTTCCGGATGCACCGGTAGCTCATGCCATTTATGCGCGTGCAGCCTTAACACGTGAAGATTATGCTACTGCAAAAACACATGCTTCTTTAGCCCGTGAAGGTTTTGCGTTAATGGATGTAAATTCCTATCGCAGTGGTTTTTGTGAACCTAACAATGAATGGATTTGGGGCGTATACAATGACGCCTCTGAAACTATTTGGTATTTTGGCTGGCAGCTTTTCATGGCTTGTAACGGTTATTACGCTCAGCAAGGAATTAATGTGTGCATTAATCGTGCATTAGTAGAATCATTTCCAGATACAGATATCCGCAAAGGGCTGTTCCTTACAGAATCTGCATTTCTACCTGCTGGTAAAACCTTTGAAGAAGTTATCTACACAGATGATGATGATATAAACTTTTTTACAGATAAAACAGCTAAGGCGAAAGCGAACCAATACACTAAAGGAGTTGTTGCAGCAGCTGCAGATCAATCCTATGCTTATGCGAGTTTAAAGTTTCAGGCTACAGCCCAACCTGCCGTTGGCTGCCAACCAATTTTCAGAGCATCTGAAATGTTGTTAATTGAAGCGGAAGCTAACTATCATCTGAGTGCAGATCCGACTGATGCACAGAATAGCTTGAAAGAGTTGAATCTCACTAGTGGACGTGATCCACAATATACTTGTACTGCTACCGGAGAAGATTTATTGAAAGAAATCAAAAAGTATCGTCGTTTAGAATTATGGGGCGAAGGATTCAGTTGGTATGACTGCAAACGCTGGGGTGATCCTGTTGTCCGTCCTTCCATTGCAGAAGGGGGTAATTACAGCCAGTTCATTAGTGGAACTTATGGTTTCGATAAAGCAGGTAATTATGATGAAACTTTCTGGAAGTGGATTATTCCGAATCGTGAAAGTGATTATAACACAGCGATTGAAATAAAATAGACTATTTATAGATTAATATGTAAAAAGAACCAAAGAAGTAGAGTAATAACAATACAAAAATATAATTACTACTTTTGGTAATATCAAAGAGAGATGCCCACTGTTGATAGGCATCTCTCTTCATTTTGTATATTAGCAGGCCATTGGCCTGCTAATTTCCTCAAATTAGAAACTTTATGCATTACTTTATTTTGACATAATAGTTCCGTTTCTCTTTGGATACGTTCTTTCTATTTCCCCTTTGCTAACATCTGTTATTAATACACTTTTATTTACAAAAAAAACTAAAGAAAACCATAAGTACATGATAATAGTATGAAATAAGCATTATTCTTAAGTATAACGCACTAGAAAACAAGAATGTAACATCTATATTGGTAGCACATTAGTAAGTTAATGGCATTTTCAATATGCGATGAAATACTTTCTATTAATGTTTTTATTGAATGTAGCAGATTTATTGCTTTATTATAAACAGTTCATATATAATCATTTACGGTTTTTGCAGTTCTGCGAAGACTTTGCGTGTTTCGTTCGTTGGTATGCAAACACAAGAAGTTGCTATCAAACCTAATCTGCGAGTGGTGTTAAAGTCTGACGCAGAGGTACTTGATGAAGTTGTTGTAACGGCAATGGGTATCAAACGTTCAGAAAAGGCATTGGGCTATTCTGCAACTTCTGTAAATAGTGAACGTATAACAGAGACACGTACTTCTGATATTATGTCTAGTTTATCTGGCAAAATTGCGGGTGTACAAATTTCTAATACTTCTTCCGATCCGGGAGCTTCTAATTCTGTAATTATTCGTGGTGTTAGTTCTTTGTCTGGAAGCAACCAACCGTTGTATGTAGTAGATGGAGTGCCTTTGAATAATTCTGCTGTATATTCTACGGATGGTTTGAATAGTGGCTATGACTTTGGTAACGGTGCAAATGCTGTAAATCCGGATGATGTGGAAAGCATGACGATCTTGAAAGGTGCTGCGGCAACAGCTCTTTATGGTAGCCGTGCTGCTAGTGGAGTTGTCATGATTACTACTAAAACCGGGAAAAAGAATAAGGGTTTGGGTATTGAGTATAATGGTGGTTTACAGTGGTCTACTATCTTACGTTTGCCCGAATTTCAGAACGAATTTGGTATGGGCTGGAATGGAGATCATACAGAACTTGAGAATGGTTCATGGGGACCTCGTTTTGACGGTTCTATGCAACTTTGGGGTAACAAATATGAAAACTCTCAAAAGCTGAAACCCTATTCTCCGATAAAAAATAATATAAAAGATTTTTTTGATGCTGGTTTTCGCTATAATAATAGTGTTTCATTTAATGGGGCTACTGATAAGAGTGAGTATTATGTGTCTTTTTCTCAGATTAGCGATGATGGTATGGTTCCTACTGATGCAGACAGTTATGACAAATATACATTCTCTGCTCGCGGTAGTCATAAAGTGAAAGCTCTAACTTTTTCTTCTTCATTGAACTATTCTTATCAGAAGAATAAATTTGCAACTACTGGTCAGGGACTTACTATGCTGAACTCTTTGTATCAGACTCCACGTGATGTTAGCATCATTAGTTTGCAGGATCAGAATGATATATTTAATTCACCTGGATATTTTTATACTCCTTATGGTGTAATGAATCCATATTATATATTGGAGAACTACTTGAATGAGTATGATGCTGAACGCTTTTATGGAAAATTCCAGGTTGATTATGACTTCTTGAAGTACTTCAAGTTTACATATCGTATGGGTCTGGATACTACAACTGGACAGAGCAATAGAGGTGAGCCTAATTTATATGCTTTGTTCTACGAAGGTACTCCGAATGGTGAAGGAATGGGCTCCAATAGTCCGTTCTATGGGAAGGAAGGAAGCTACAGCCAACAAATAACTCGTCGCCGCGAAATCAATCAGGATCTTTTGTTAAGTTTCAGTATGCCGATCAATGATTTTCAAATCAATGCATTGGCTGGTTTCAATGGGAATGAAAGAAAATATAGTTATTTATATTCTAGTGTAAGCAAGTTAACGATTCCTACTTGGTATAATTTGAGTAATTCTGCTGCTACTCCAACGGTTGAGCAATATCTTTCATTGAGACGTTTGATGGGTGTGTTTGGGCAAGTAGATCTTTCTTGGAGAAATATGCTGTATGTTACGTTGACTGCCCGCAATGACTGGTCGTCTACTCTTCCTAAAGAAAACCGTAGTTTCTTCTATCCAGGAGTTACCGGTAGCTTTATCTTTACAGAGTTGTTGGATGAAGATATGAAAGATATTTTGTCATTTGGTAAAGTTCGTATGGCTTGGGGTAAAACAGGTAATGATGCGAATGTATATATGACGAAGCCTGTTTATGGACAATCTTCAAACAGAATACCTTTTGGATCTTTGAACTTTCCACTGGGTGGAGTAAATGCTTTTTCTGCTGGAAATATCTTGGGGAGTAATTCATTGAGCCCTGAAATGACAACGGAATTTGAGGTTGGTTTGAATATGGCATTTTTCCATAACCGTATTTCTTTTGATGCAGCTTATTATAATAGAAATTCAGATAAGCAGATTTTCTCATTATCAATGGATCCATCTTCTGGTTATACAGCACAGAATATGAACTTGGGTAAAGTAAGAAATCGTGGCGTTGAATTATTGGTAAGTGCTACTCCGATACAAACACGTGATTTCAGCTGGATGGTAAGTTGGAACTTTACGAAGAACTGGAGCAAGGTGATCAGTTTGCCGGAAGAACTAGGAGGACAGACTGTTATATATGGTTTGAATGGTGGAACAAGTATGTATGCAATCACAGGTGAGCCGGTAGGAGTTTTCAAAGCGGAAGTTCCTAAGCGCGATCCGGAAGGGCACATTGTAGTTAATGCGGCTAATGGTCTTCCTGTTGCAGCCAAAGAGTTTGCCATTTGCGGAAACATGAACTATGATTATCAAATGGGAGTATCAACTACGCTGAAGTATAAAGGAGTAAGTCTGAGTGCAGACTTGGATATCCGTCAAGGTGGTGTGATGTATTCTCGTACTAAGGATATTAACTATTTTACAGGTAATGCTATTCAGACAGCATATAATGATCGTAATACGATGATTGTCCCAAATTCAGTGAATGAAATTATTAATGCAGACGGTACTATTAGCTATGTAGAAAATACTACTCCTATTTCTAGTGCTAATATGCAGGCTGGTAATCCTGGCACTTTCTGGGGAAATGGCGGATTCGATATGGGTAGTTACAGTTTGATCGACAAGTCTTATATAAAATTACGTTCAATAGCCTTGAGTTGGGAACTTCCGAATAAATGGTTAGCAAATACTCCTTTCCAGGCTGTTAGATTATCAGCTTTTGGTAATAACCTATTCTTGTGGACACCATCAGACAATACATTCGTAGATCCGGAAATGTCTTCATTTGGTAATGATTTGGAAGGACAGTATGGTGAATATACAGCGAACCCAAGTTCTCGTCGATTTGGTTTCAATGTAATGGTTAAATTTTAATAGAGGAATGAAGATGAAAAAAATACTATTAACTATTTCTACAGCAGCGTTTATGTTTGTTGGCTGCGATTTGGATATTAACGATAATCCGAACTATCCACAAGATGATCAGGTAACTCCGGATCTTATATTTCCTGCTATTCAGGGGAGTATTGCTGCAACTGTGGGTGGTGAAATCTACAATTATGCCGGTTTCTTTTCTCAGTATTTTGAACAGATGCCTGAGGCAAATCAGTATAATCAGTTAGCTACTTATACTTTTACGGAGAGTTCGCAAGAAATGGATTATTCTTATCGTATTATATATGCAGGAGCTTTGGAAGATGCTCAGCAGGTATTGAATAAGAGTAAAAATACAGCGGATCGTTTTGCTACAACAGTGTTGCGTGCTTATATTTTCCAAGTATTGGTGGATAATATGGGGGCATGTCCTTATACAGAGGCTTTGCAAGGAAATGCAAATGCTACTCCGAAATGGGATGATGGCGAGACTGTGTATAAAGGAATTTTAGCAGAATTGGATGCGGCAGAGCAGGAGTTGGACAATTCGAAAATGGAATCACCTGATTTGGTTTGTGATCAGGATATGGATCAATGGGTCGGTTTTGCCAATGCTTTACGTTTGCGCATGTATCTGCGCTTTATAGATGCTGGTATTGATGCTGCTGCATATACAGAAAAAGTGAAGGCTTTAGTGCAAGCAGGTAATTTCTTTACAGGAGATATTAAGTTTGATGCGTTTAAGGATGACGAGAATTATCGTAACCCTTGGTACACCACTAGTACATCTAATACAGGTAACCATTGTGCTGCTTATCCTCTTGTTTCTTATTTGAAATCGACTAATGACCCTCGTATTGCTTATGGTATGAATAAGGCTACTGGCGCAAAAGATTTTGTAGGAGCTATTCCGGGGAGTCATGATGTTGCTAAAAATAAGAATGCGGATGTTAGCGCAATCAATGTGACAATTGCAAAGATAAAGCCTGTTTATTTTTTTACACAGAGTGAACTTCAATTTTTGATAGCAGAAGTGAAGTTGCGTTTTCTGAATGATGATGCCGCAGCGAAGATAGCTTATGAGGCAGCTATTACAGCTGACTTTGCGGCTCGTGATATGGCAGGTCAGGAAACTGCAATGTTCGGTACTGGAGGAGCTGTTGCTTGGGGCAATGCAACTTCAAATGAGGACAAGCTTGAACTCATTTATATGCAAAAATGGGTTGCTCTTTTCTACATGGATCATATAGAAGCATGGAGCGAGATTCGCCGTACAGACTGTCCTAAACTGTCATCACATACAGCGGAAGAAATATCCAAGAACTCTTTGCTTTATACTCCGGGTGAACTGATCACTCCTTGGATCAGTGGTTTGGAATCCGGTGGACTGATTAAGCGGATGTTTTATCCTCTGTCTGCTCGCCAATATAATGCTAATACACCTGCGGCAGTACCTGCAAGTACGCCCATTTGGTGGGATGTGAAATAAAAAGTAAATAGTATAATATAAGTAAGAATATGAAAAAAATTATATATAGTATATTGATATGCTTTGGAACAGTAGTTTTATCTTCGTGTGAAGATACTTCGGAAGATATTTCCAAAGTGACGCATTTTGCATCTTTAGAGTTGAAAGGTGAGACGGCTATGAAGATGAAACTGAACGATACATATGTAGAACCGGGCTTCATTGCATTGGAAGGTGATGAGGATATTACATCTAAAGTAAAGATTGCAGGAGCTGTAAATAGTGCGAAGAGTGATATCTATACATTAACATATTCTGTTGCTAATGTTGATGGGTTTTCAGTTTCAAAGAAGCGTAATGTTTTGGTTGCTGCACCTACTTTTGCCAGTGCCTATTATGGAGAATCAGAACTTGGCAGCCGCCACTATGTAAATGCTCCAATTCATATTGTAGATAATGGCGACGGTACTTATGGAATCGATGATATTATGGGTGGATTTCAATTCCATGGCCTGAATGCCGGTTTGGAACCGGCCTACGATCTCCATGCAGAGGCCGTTATTAAGTTAGAAGCTGATAATAGTATATCACTAGTTAGTTTAGGCTCTTGGGCGCCGGAACTTCAGCTTACTCTTGGATTGAATAGCGGTAGCTATGATCCGGTAACAGGTGTGATAGAATTGAATGTTAAATATGGTGCAAATAACCAGCTTTCGGTTACATTGACCAAATAAATAATTGAATTATGAAAAAATATATAGCATTATTGTTATTAGTAACAGTCTCATTCGCGTTTACTGCATGTGACGATGAAACAGAACCAGGTGGAACTGCCGTTGAAAAAATGGCAGGCACTTGGATTGTAACTTGGGAAGCAAAGAATGAGGCAGGAAAGTGGGAAGATATTTTGGGTGGTACCGTTGAATTAAACACCTATAATACGGCTGCTAATGTTCCGACAGAAATGTGGGTGAAAGAGGGCTATCTTTTGAATTCTGCTATTAAGGTGTCTACGGATTATAACGCACGTACGTTCAGTGCAACTGGGCAAACGATTGCTGTAGCTCCTGAAATTTGGGGAGATTCTAAGATCGTTGTAGATGTTACTGATGGGAAAGTTCTGGCTGGTGCAGCTACTACTCCAAGTGGTATGCCGGCAGATAGTATTGTTTTCTTTGTAAATGTGCAAGGTGATGATACTTATAAAATTGCAGGTTTTCGCCGTACTGGATTTCCTGCTGACGAGTAATTTTAGAATTTGAGAATACGAAAAGGAGGGCAACGCAACATTGTCCTCTTTTTTTTTGTTATATTTGCCGCCATATAACAAAAGTATACATATATAAGTAAGGTATAAAATAGAATGAAAGAATTTGTAATTTCCGAAGCACAGGTTGAAACCGCGGTATTGGTAGGTCTTGTCACAAAAACTCAGGATGAGCGTAAGACAAATGAATACCTCGATGAGCTGGAATTCTTGGCTGAGACAGCCGGGGCGGAAGTAGTGAAAAGATTTACTCAGAAGTTGGATCAAGCAAACTCTGTGACGTATGTCGGTAAGGGTAAGCTGGAAGAGATAAAAGAATATATCCGTAACGAAGAAGAAGCCGAGCGTGAGATCGGTATGGTGATTTTCGATGATGAACTTTCGGCAAAGCAGATACGTAATATTGAAGCAGAACTGAAAATCAAGATATTGGACCGTACTTCACTCATCCTTGACATCTTTGCAATGCGTGCGCAGACAGCCAACGCAAAGACACAAGTTGAGTTGGCGCAATATAAATATATGCTTCCCCGCTTGCAACGCTTGTGGACTCACTTGGAACGTCAGGGCGGTGGTTCGGGAGCCGGTGGAGGTAAAGGATCGGTAGGTCTGCGTGGTCCGGGTGAAACACAGTTGGAAATGGACCGCCGTATCATCCTGAACCGTATGTCATTGCTAAAAGAACGTTTGGCAGAGATTGACAAGCAGAAGGCCACCCAGCGCAAGAATCGCGGTCGTTTGATACGTGTGGCATTGGTGGGATATACCAATGTCGGAAAATCCACTTTGATGACGTTGCTTTCCAAAAGTGAAGTCTTTGCGGAGAACAAGTTGTTCGCTACGTTGGACACTACGGTGCGCAAGGTCATCATTGAGAATCTGCCGTTCCTTTTGTCTGATACGGTTGGGTTCATACGCAAGTTGCCCACTGATTTGGTAGACTCTTTTAAATCTACCCTGGATGAGGTACGCGAGGCCGACCTGTTGCTGCACATCGTAGATATCTCTCATCCTGATTTTGAGGAACAGATAGAAGTGGTAAACAAAACATTAGCGGACATCGGTGCATCCGGTAAGCCTATGATACTTGTATTCAATAAAATAGACGCTTACACCTATATCGCGAAAGCGGAAGACGACCTTACCCCCAGAACCAAGGAAAACTTGACACTTGAAGAACTGATGAAGACGTGGATGGCAAAGATGGAAGACAATTGTCTTTTTATTTCTGCCCGCGAACGGATCAATGTAGAAGAACTGAAGAGTGTGGTTTATCAGCGTGTAAAAGAACTGCACGTGCAGAAGTATCCCTATAACGATTTCCTTTATCAGACTTACGAAGAAGAAGTTTAATCAATGAAGAATTAAGAAGATTCTTCATTCTTAATTTAAGTGTTATGACTTACAGAAACTTGACCGAAGACGAAGTACTTCGGTTGAAGAGCCAGTCGTGTCTGGCGGATGATTGGGGGAAAGTAACCGTTGCAGAAGAGTTTTCAACGGAGTTTGTGCATCACACCCGCTTTTCGGGTGAAGTGCGTTTGGGAGTATTCCAATTAGAGTTTACTTTGCCGGGCGGAATAAGGAAACATTCCGGTTTGCGGCATGTGACGCTTCATAATGTAACGGTGGGTGACAACTGTTGCATTGAGAATATCCAGAACTACATTGCCAATTATGAAATCGGGCACGACACATTCATTGAGAATGTGGATATTATCCTTGTAGACGGTTTGTCCAAGTTCGGTAATGGTGTGGAGGTGTCTGTCCTGAATGAGACCGGTGGCCGCGAGGTGCTTATCAGTGATAAGCTCTCTGCACATCAAGCATATATCATGGCGCTTTACCGCCATCGTCCGGAGTTGATTGCGCGGATGAAGGAGATCACCGATTTCTATTCCAATAAGCATGCATCCGCTGTCGGTTCCATCGGCAGCCACGTGATGATACTCAATACGGGTTCTATCAAGAACGTGCGTATCGGTGATTATTGTCACATCTGTGGTACGTGCCGTTTGTATAACGGAAGCATTAACAGTAACGAGATAGCGCCTGTGCATATCGGTCATGGCGTTATTTGCGATAATTTTATCATATCGTCCGGTTCGCATGTGGACGATGGGGCTATGCTGACCCGTTGTTTTGTGGGGCAAGCCTGCAAGCTGGGACATAACTATTCTGCTTCGGACTCCCTGTTTTTCAGTAACTGCCAGGGAGAAAACGGTGAGGCGTGTGCCATTTTTGCCGGGCCTTATACGGTGACGCACCATAAGTCCACTTTGCTTATAGCCGGTATGTTCTCTTTTATGAATGCCGGTTCCGGTTCCAATCAAAGCAACCACATGTATAAGCTCGGTCCTATTCACCAGGGGACATTGGAACGCGGCGCCAAAACCACTTCGGATTCTTACATCTTGTGGCCTGCGAGGGTAGGGGCATTCTCCCTTGTCATGGGGCGTCACGTTAATCATTCCGACACTTCCAATCTGCCGTTCTCCTACTTGATAGAGCAGAATAACACGACTTATCTTGTGCCGGGTGTCAACCTGCGCAGTGTAGGTACTATCCGCGATGCCCAGAAATGGCCTAAGCGCGACCAGCGTACCGATACCAACAAGCTGGATTTTATCAACTACAACCTGCTGAGTCCTTACACCGTACAGAAGATGTTCAAAGGGCGGGAAACGTTGAAAAACCTGCGTTATGCTTCGGGCGAACTATCCGACATCTATTCCTTCCATAGTGCCAAGATACGCAATTCAGCATTGGTGAAAGGCATCGGTTTCTACGAAACCGCCATCCATAAGTTCCTCGGCAACTCTGTCATCAAGCGTCTGGAAGGCATTGATTTCCGGACTAATGAAGAAATACGTGCCCGTCTCAAGCCCGATACCTCTATCGGTAGCGGTGAGTGGGTTGACATTTCCGGACTGATAGCTCCGAAAAGTGAGATTGACGCCTTGATAGACGGGATTGAATCCGGTACGGTGAACCGCTTGAAATACATCAATGCCGAGTTTGAACGGATGCATCAGAACTATTACACATATGAGTGGACATGGGCATACGACAAACTGGAGGAGTTCTACGGTATCAATCCCGAAAAGATAACGGCGGAAGATATTATTCACATCGTCGAGAAGTGGAAAGAAGCCGTTGTCGGTTTGGACCGTATGGTCTATGAAGATGCAAAGAAAGAATTCTCCCTGGCCTCCATGACCGGATTTGGAGCCGATGGTTCGCGCCTTGAGAAGGAACTTGACTTTGAACAGGTACGCGGCGACTTCGAGAGTAATCCTTTCGTGACTGCCGTATTGAAACACATTGAGGTAAAGACTGCATTGGGTGATGAGCTGATAGGGCGTATGCAGCACGTCCGCTAAGTGGCGGCAAGGCAGTTGCACTTGCAAGTTTTCACCTTGATTAAAGAAATATTTCGATAATAGTTGCTACCTTTGCTGTGCGAAGACAGGCTGCACCTCAGCATGATGCAAATAAATTTGTTTCAGCTTTCGGTTTGCACTGTCTTTGTGTCACGAATCACTTTTAAACATTAAATGAACAAGTAATTATGGCAACAACACCTCCGTTCAAGTATCAGCCCATGTTCGAGAAGGGTAAGGATACAACTGAGTATTATCTGCTTACGAAAGACTACGTGTCTGTAAGCGAGTTTGAAGGAAAACCTATCCTGAAGATTGAAAAAGAAGGTTTGACTGCAATGGCCAATGCGGCTTTCCGGGACGTTTCGTTTATGTTGCGCCGTTCGCACAACGAACAGGTTGCTAAGATTTTGAGCGATCCCGAAGCAAGCGACAATGACAAGTATGTGGCTTTGACTTTCCTGCGCAACGCCGAAGTTGCCTCTAAGGGCGTGCTGCCTTTCTGTCAGGATACGGGTACGGCCATCATTCATGGTGAAAAAGGACAGCAGGTGTGGACGGGTTACTGCGATGAAGAGGCCCTCTCACTCGGTGTCTACAAGACATATACGGAAGAGAACCTGCGTTATTCCCAGAATGCGCCTCTCAATATGTACGATGAAGTGAATACGAAGTGCAATCTTCCGGCACAGATCGACATTGAAGCCACCGAAGGCATGGAGTATGAGTTCCTTTGTGTGACTAAGGGTGGAGGTTCTGCCAACAAGACCTACCTTTATCAGGAGACCAAGGCTATACTGAACCCCGAAACACTGGTCCCGTTCCTCATCGAAAAGATAAAGACGCTGGGTACGGCTGCTTGTCCGCCCTATCACATTGCATTCGTCATCGGCGGCACTTCGGCAGAGAAGAACCTGCTGACGGTGAAGCTGGCGTCCACTCACTTCTATGACAACCTGCCTACTACCGGTAATGAGTTCGGTCGTGCTTTCCGCGACGTGGAATTGGAGAAGCAGGTATTGGCAGAGGCTCATAAGATTGGCCTTGGCGCACAGTTCGGCGGCAAGTATCTGGCTCACGATGTGCGTATCATTCGTTTGCCGCGTCATGGTGCTTCCTGTCCTGTAGGTTTGGGCGTTTCCTGCTCTGCAGACCGTAACATCAAGTGTAAAATCAATAAAGAAGGTATCTGGATTGAAAAGCTCGACAGTAATCCGGGCGAACTTATCCCTGCCGAACTCCGCAAGGCCGGCGAGGGTGATGTGGTGAAGATCAATCTGAACCAGCCGATGGAGAATATCCTGAAGGAGCTGACCAAGTATCCGGTTTCCACCCGCCTGTCTCTGAACGGTACTATCATCGTGGGTCGCGACATTGCTCATGCCAAGCTGAAAGAACGTTTGGATCGTGGTGAGGACTTGCCGCAGTACATCAAAGATCATCCCATCTACTATGCCGGTCCTGCCAAGACTCCGCAGGGTATGGCTTGCGGTTCAATGGGTCCGACAACTGCCGGACGTATGGACCCCTACGTAGACCTCTTCCAAAGTCATGGCGGCAGCATGATTATGCTTGCCAAAGGTAACCGCAGCCAGCAAGTCACAGACGCCTGCAAGAAGTACGGCGGTTTCTATCTCGGTTCTATCGGTGGTCCTGCAGCTATTCTGGCGCAGAACAATATCAAGAGCATTGAGTGTGTGGAATATCCCGAACTCGGTATGGAGGCTATCTGGAAGATTGAAGTGGAGGACTTCCCGGCATTTATCCTGGTGGATGACAAGGGGAATGACTTCTTCAAGCAGTTGAAGCCATGGAATTGCAGTAAATAATTCGGGTGCTCCGAATATAGATAATGAAAGCCGCTCCGGAAATAGTTCTGTGAGCGGCTTTTCGTATTATGACAAGCGGGCTGCATGGGAAGGTGACGGAGTTTCTTCTGCTTGTTTCTTTTAGTACCGACGTTTGGTACAAGCTGTACCACTGTTTGGTAGGCTCCCTACCAATCGTTGGTATAGTCGGTACCAATCATTGGTATTTGTCGTACCAAACGTTGAAACTTGTTGGTATATGTATGCTCTTGATAAATAACAGCTTAGTTCCCTATCCGTTTTTTCCACTGTTCGTACTTTTTCAATACTTTCAATCCGGTATTGTTGTACCAGCTATAACCGTTACGGCGCTCATAGCCTATTTCGGAAATGTCGTACTTCTTCACTCCGTCGCGGTCGCAAAAGAAAGGACGGTTGTCTTCAAGGGTGTAGAAACGCGCCCAAAGTACGGGGCAGGGATAATCATCCTGCGGACAGGGAATCATCCGGTAGTCTGTCCGGCCTTCGCTGTCGGTGAAGTTCTTACGCATGATACCGATAATCTTACTTGCCTTGAACCACGCAATGGCAGCCTCTACGGAAGCGATAATCTCGGCCGAGGGGTCTGGAATGGACATCAGCAGCAGAACGATGTTGTCCGACTCGGCGCCGCTGAGTGAGGGAAGTTCGTAGGCGCGGGCTTTGGCGGGAGCGAGTGTGTGTTCGTCATGCTGGGCGCACCACACAGTTAGCTTTCCATTTTGTTTCACCTGAGTCTTGAGGATACATTCCACGCCTTTGTCGAAGGCGGTGCGGGCGCGTTGGCAAAGGCTGTCCGGTACGTAAGTGTACGGCGCTTTCCTGCTGTAAACATCGCGCAGCAAGTTCATCACGTTCACCATTGCATTGTCGTTGTAGGTGATGTGGGTGTAATAACCCTTGGGGCGTGGCCAGAATTGGGGCCAGCCGCCATTGGGATATTGGGCTTTCAGCAGGTAACGTATTCCCTCTAAGGCGGCATCCTTGTACTTTTCTATGCGGGTGGCCAGGTAGATGCGGGAGAGATAGCGGATTTCCGTACTGGTGGCGCTGTTGTCAATGGTGCTTTCATTGACGTTGTTCTTGGCGGCAAGGACTTTTTTATACTCATCGGCTGTCAGTTCGGCCGGCATATAAACATTCTTAGGCCAGCCTCCGGTAGTGTGCTGATAGAGTAATACGTTGTCGGCAATGCGGATGGCTTCGGGAGTGGTGAAGAAGGCATCATCCAGCTTAGGAGCTATTTTTACCCAGTCCTTATAGGGATGTTTCTCTTTGTAATTGGTTGTTTCCTGTGCATTGGTTCCCATGAGGAGGGCGAGCAATGCACAGAAGAGGATTGCTCGTTTCATACTATTATTGCTTTTTTAGGTTCTTTGAGAGCAAAAATAGGGAAAACTCTGAAGAGAAGATGGTAATATTTGTTTTTTAAGGGGGTAAATATTGTGATTTATTGGATATGCCTACTCTAAATACTGTTCCACTTTTCCGCTGATTTGCAGCAAGGATATTTCGCATAGCTTGGTATCGTACTCTGCCGAGAGGATACGCTCTTCGGCATCCAGCAGACTCTTTTGCGCTTCGCGCATCTCAATACCGGAAAGATTACCGAGCATGTAGCGTTCCATGGCAATCTCATGGTTCTCTTTGGCTGCGACAAGGTTCTGGCGTTCAAGGTTCAGCATCTGAAGGTTATTCTGATAGGCTTGCCACAGATTACTCAGGTCGGCACGCAGGGCTTGTTCCAGTTGCTCTCGTTCCAAGCGGGCGTTCTGCACAGCGATGCGTGCGTTGCGGCGCTCACGACGGCGGTTGCCGTCGAAGAGGTTGAAGCCGACAGTGACGCCGACATTGAGTCCGAGATTGCTGCGGCGGCTGTTGGCGGAGATGTCATATTTGTTGAGAGTATAGCCGTAACCGCCGTTCATCTTCACGTATGGGTAGTCGCGTGAGCTTACCTTTTTATAGTCCAGACGTGCCAGGGTGTTGTTCTGTTCCGCTTTCAGCAAAGAGGCATTGGCCTGCAAGGTGGCATTCCAGAGTTCCTCGAAGTTCAGTTTGTCACTGACGTCGATGAGGCTGTCCCGGATAATGAAAGGCTGGTCCACATTCTCGCTTGCCATGAGTTCGTTCAGCTGGATACGCGAGGTGTGGAGCAATTCCTGCTGCTTCATGTATTGCGCACTGTCGGCGTTGAAGTCCACTTTGGCCTGTTGGTAGTCCAGACGGGAGAAGTTACCTATGTGATAGCGTTCTTCTACGATGCGCAGGCGCTCCTTGGAGAGCGATACGGCATAGCGGAAGTTGTTCAGACGGATTTTGTGCTGTACATAATTGTAATATTCGGCGGCGATGTTGGCTATCAGGTCTTCGATGGCGATGCGGGTGTTGGTCTCGCCTTGTCGTTCCAGTTCTTTGAGCTTTTGGTAGTTGGCAGTGATGTTGAAACCATCGAAGATGGTCCAGCTCAGGTTGATACCGGCATCAATGGTCTGGTCGAACACGCCGTTCTCTTTGGTGGTTTCGCCTGTGGCACGCAGCTTGGTTTCGGTATTGTCCAATGTCCCCCGGTAGCCGGCAGAGAGGTCGAGCGTGGGCAGGTAGCCGGCATTGGCAAGGGTGGCGTTGTTTTTGCTGACTTGCTGCTCGTTGCGGGTTATGCGCAGGGAGTAGTTGTTCAGCAGTCCCTGTTCCAAACAAGATTTCAGGGTATAGATGGGTGCAGGTTGCGCTTGAGCGGCAAGCGCGGTGCACAGAATGATTAAGAAAGATAAAATCGTACGTCTCATTCGTTCTTTAGTTTACTTCGGTTGGTGGATACATAACTATAAATGGCGGGGACGATGTACATCGTGAGCAGAGTGGATACGAGCATACCGCCTACTACGGCCGTACCCATGGCGATGCGTTGGTTACAGCCTTCGCCCGTTGCGAAAGCCAGCGGTATCAATCCCAGTACGGTAGAAGCGCTTGTCATCAGGATAGGACGCAGACGTTGCAGGGCGGCATCTTTGATGGCTTGCATCTTGTCCTCGCCGGCTTCCTGTTTCTGATTGGCGAACTCTACAATCAGGATTCCGTTCTTTGCTACCAGACCAATCAGCATGATGATGCCGATTTGGCTGAATATATTCATCGTGATGTCTCCGAAATACATGAATACCAATGCTCCGGCAATGGCAAGGGGTACTGTCAGCATGATAATCAACGGATCCTTGAAACTTTCAAATTGGGCGGCAAGGATGAGGTAGATAAGCAGGATTGCCAGGATGAAGGCAAACATCAAGCTGGAAGAACTCTCGCGATACTCTTTGGAGTCGCCGGTGAGGGCGGTGCGGAAGGTGTCGTCCAGCGTTTCTTTGGCTATCTTGTCCATTTCGTCCAATCCTTGTCCGATAGTCTTGCCATCGGCAAGCCCGGCAGAGATAGTGGCGGACACAAAACGGTTGTAACGGTATAGCTTGGGCGGAGCGATACCGTCTGTCAGTTCTATCAGGTTGTCAAGTTGTACCATATCTCCCTGAGAGCTGCGGATGTAGATACCTTTCAGGTCGGCGGGCTTGTTGCGTTGCTGACGGTTGATTTCTCCTAATATCTCGTATTGCTTTCCGTTCATGTAGAAGTAGCCCATGCGCTGGCCGCTTAATCCGTATTGCAGAGTTTGGGCGATGTTGCGGGTGCTGACACCCATGATGCTTGCCTTATCGCGGTTGATGTTGATGCGTGCTTCCGGTTTGCTGAATTTCAAATCTACGTCTGCCATTTGGAACACAGGGTTCTCGTACACTTTTGCCATGAACTTAGGCAGTACTTCCTGCAGCTTTTCAATATTGGTGGCTTGCAGCACATATTGTACAGGCATGCCGCCGCGCCGTCCGCCGAATGAAGAAGACTGTTGGACGAAGGAACGGGCCATAGTTTTTTTCTGTACTGCTTTCGACAGCTTCTCTGCTACTTCCATTTGGGTGTAGTCGCGGTCTTGCATATCTTTCAGGGTGATGCGTATGTTACCGCTGCCGCTGGATACGCGGGCGGTTACTGCTTCGGCATCAGGCGTAATTGAGTCTACAAGCAGGTTGATGTCTTCCGTATAGTCACGAATATATTCGTAGGTGACACCTTCGGCGCCGCGTGTGTTGATGCTGATTTGCGAACGGTCTTCCAGCGGCGCCATTTCCGCGGGAATGTAGTTCCATAGAAAGCCAATGATCAGAATGGTTGCTGCCGTAAAGGGCAGTGCAATCCAGCGTTTGCGTAGGAAAGCTGCTAAAGAACGGCTGTAAATGCGGTTCATGCCTTCAAAGAACGGCTCTGTCTTGCGATAGAACCAGCTTTGCTTTTCTCTTTTTATTAGTAGCTTGGTGGCCAGCATCGGCGTAAATGTCAGTGCGGCGAAGGAAGAGATTATGACAGAACCGGACACCACGATGCTGAACTCGCGGAACAGGCGTCCCGTCATACCGTCCATAAATACGATGGGGAAGAATACTGCTACCAGCGTGATTGTGGTGGAGATTACGGCAAAGAAGATCTCTTTGGCTCCTTCGATACCGGCTTCTTTCGGAGGCATTCCTCTTTCGATACGGACATAGATGTTCTCAGTCATTACAATGGCATCATCCACCACAAGTCCTACGGCAAGCACAATGGCAAGCATGGAAAGCACGTTGATGGAGAATCCTGCCAGGTACATGACGAAAAAGGCGCCGATGAGTGAAACGGGGATTACGATGCAGGGAATCAGTGTGACGCGCCAGTCGCGGAGGAACAAAAAGATAATGATGATAACGAGTATGAATGCCTCATACACCGTCTGTTTAACCTCATTGATAGAGGCGCGTATGAATTTGGTATTATCGAAACCGTATGAGTAGTGCACGTCTTCCGGGAGGTCTTTCTTCATCTTCTCCATACGTTCGTATACGGCATCGGCAATCTGGATATGGTTGGCGCCCGGTTGCGGGATTACTACGATACCCACCATGGGCACTCCGTTCATTTTCATATAGCTTTTGATGTCCGCCGGACCAAGTTCGGCGCGGCCGATGTCACTGAACCGGACAATGCGGTTGCCGTCTTCCTTCAGGATGAGATTGTTGAATTCTTCTGCTGTGTGCATCAGTCCGAGGGTACGGATGGTGAGCTCAACGGTGTTTCCTTCGATACTGCCCGAAGGAAGTTCCACGTTTTCATTGTCCACCGCATTCTTTACATCGATGGGGGTAATACCGTAACCGGACATCTTGATAGGGTCGAGCCATAGGCGCATGGAATAACGTTTCTCTCCCCAAATGCTCACACTACTTACGTCGGAAATGGTCTGTAACTGCTCCTTTACGGTGAGGTCGGCTATTTCGCTGAGTTCCAGTAGGGAACGTTTGTCACTCTGCAAGGCTACCATGAGGATAGGCATAGCGTCCGCATCGGCTTTGGATACGGTGGGCGGGTCGCAGTCGCGGGGCAGATAACGTTGTGCGCGTGAAACTTTGTCGCGCACGTCATTGGCGGCTGTCTCCAGGTCTACGGAGAGCTCGAACTCCACCGTAATGCGCGATGAACCTTGCTGGCTGACACTGGAGAGGGAACGGATTCCCGGAATACCGTTAATGTTCTGTTCCAGCGGCTCTGTAATCTGATTCTCGATAACGTCGGCATTTGCTCCGGGATAAGAGCAGGATACGGAAATGATGGGGTTATCCACTGACGGATACTCGCGGACACCGAGGTAGTTGTACCCGATGAAACCGAAGAGCAGGATAATCAGTGTCAATACAGTGGAGAGTACCGGTCGCCGTATGCTTAATTCGGATATATTCATGGTGTGAATTATGAATTATAAATTATGAGTTATGAACAGCCGGGCTGCCATGCGGCATAGCAATTCATCATTCATAGTGGGTCATTAATTTATATTGTCTAATGTAACCGGTAACCCTGTGCGCAGTTGTAAGGTTCCTGAGGTGATGACCGTATCGCCTACGCTCAAGCCTTGCAATACTTGTACTTCGGCTTCCGTACGGATGCCGGTGGTTATCTCTACCGGTTGCGCTTTTCCTGCTTTATAGAGGAAAATCTTGTCTTTGCCCATTTCCGGAACGATGGCTTCGGAAGGTACGGCAAGCGCGTCTTGTATTTCGTCCTTATTCAGTTTGATGCTGGCATAACGGCCCGGAAGTACGGCACTGTTGGTATTAGGATAGAGTGCGCGGATGGTTAATGTGTGGGTAACAGGGTCTATCTTTGATTCGCGGGCATAGACGGTGGCATGGAACGTGTTCAGCTTTCCTTCAAGGATGAAGTCCAGACCTGCACCGATTTTTACGTCATTGGCATATCGTTCGGGTACTGCGAATTCTACTTTCAGGGGGGAGAGTTTTGTGAGTTTGGCTACAATGGTCGAGGGAGAAGCGTATGTTCCTACGCTGACCTGCCGCAGACCGATGACGCCGTCGAAAGGCGCCCGAAGTTCGGTTTGTGCAATGTTGGACTCTATCAGGTCGATGTCGGCATTCAGAGTGGCAAGTTCGGTTTTCACCTGTTCATAGGCTTCTTTACTGACTGCGTCTCTTTCCAACAATGCATTTTGACGGAACACGCGGTCTTCAGCCAGTTTCAGTTGCGATACTAATCTTTGCAGTTGCGCTTGGAGGGGACGGTCGTTTACCTTAGCAAGCAATTGACCTTTTTTTACGAAGCTGCCTTCTTCAAAGTTTATCTCGATAATCTTGCCGGATGTCTCGAATGAAAGGTCTACTTCTTCGTCGGGCAGCAGGCTGCCGCTGATCTGTATTTCATCCTTTAACAGTTGCGATTTTATTATTTGAGCGTTCACATTTAGAATTTTCTTTTCTCCGCGTTTGCCGGTCATTACTTTGTCGGCAGCTGCCAGTTCTTCATTTTCTTTGGGAAGTTGGGAATAAATCCCCCCGCCTATCAGTCCGGCACCAATGGATATTATGATGCCCCATTTCACTTTTTTATTCATGTTGCAGTATTAGTAGTATATTTAGCCTTAGATTTAGACTGAAAGGGAAGAAAAAAGTTTAAAACAAGAAAAGTTAATAAAAGTAATTTATTAATACGCTGCCCTGTATTTCCCTTCTTCTTTGTCTTCCAGCATGTTCAGATAGGAGGCGTAGCGGGATTCGCTGATGTAATGCTGCTCCACCGCATCGCGTACGGCGCATCCCGGTTCATGGCGGTGGGTACAGTTATTATAGCGGCAGTTGGCGGAGACTTTAAATATTTCCGGGAAATAATGTCCTATCTCTTCCTCTTCCATGTCGAATGTGCCAAAGCCTTTTATGCCCGGTGTGTCGATGATGTAGCCGTTGCCCGGTACGGGAAACATTTCAGAGAAGGTAGTGGTGTGCATACCTTTATTGTGGTAGGCGGAGATTTTGCCGGTTTTGATGTCCAGCTCCGGCAGAATGGTGTTGATGAGGGTGGATTTTCCTACTCCGGAGTGTCCGGAGAAGAGGGTTATTCTTCCTTTGAGTTCTTCCTTTATCGTGTCGACGCCTTCGCCGGTTTTGGCAGATACCTTGAAGCAAGGGTAGCCGATGGTGGTATAAAGGCGGATAAGCCCGTCCAGATAGCGAAGCTCATCTTCGTTGTAGGCGTCTGTTTTATTGAATATGATGTTGACCGGGACGCGGTATGCTTCGGCCGAGGCAAGGAAGCGGTCTATGAATGTAGTGGACGTTTCCGGGTAATTCACCGTTACCACCAGCATGCATTGGTCGAGGTTGGCAGCAAGGATATGGGATTGTTTGGATAAGTTGGATGAGCGACGGATGATGTAGTTCTTCCGGTCTTCAATTTCATTGATGAAAGCCGTACCTTCTTGATTCAGTATGATTTGTACGTAGTCGCCTACTGCCACCGGGTTGGTGCTTCGGATGCCTTTCAGACGGAAGTTGCCTTTGATTTTACACTCAACGTATGTTCCTTCGTCGGTCTTTACTAAATACCAACTTCCTGTGTTTTTAATAACGAGTCCCCTCAAATCTGTTAAAAGTTGAACATTGAGAGTTGAGAGTATTTGTCGGCACTCTCTCAACTCTCAACTGGATTTATACTGTCATAATCTCTTTGTCCTTTGCGGCCAGCATATCGTCAATCTGCTTGATATACTTGTCGTGTATCTTTTGCAGCTTTTCCTCACCGCCTTTTTGTGCATCTTCAGCCAGTCCTTCCTTTACGGATTTCTTCAAGGCATCGATAGCATCGCGGCGTGCGTTGCGTACGCTGACTTTAGCTGTTTCGCTTTCGTTCTTACATTGTTTGGCAAGTTGCTTACGACGCTCTTCCGTCAACGGAGGAATACCGATACGGATAATCTCACCGTTGTTTTCGGGCATGATACCGAGGTCGGAGTCTATGATTGCCTTTTCAATGACGCGGAACATGCTTTTGTCCCATGGCTTGATAGCGATACTGCGGGCGTCCGGAGTGGTTACGGCTGCTACGTTGTTGATGGGAACCATGCTTCCGTAAGAGTCAACGCGGATACCGTCCAGCAAACGAACATCGGCTTTCCCGGCACGAATGTGGGCTAATGATTCTTCCAGATACATTACGGCCATATCCATTTTCTCTTGTGCTTCGTCTAAGATGTCTTTTACGTCTTTCATATTTCTATTGTTTGAAGTAGCTTTTAATTTGAACTTTGCAAATATAATTAATTCACGACAGAGGGCACAGAGTTCCACAGAGTTTTTTTCTTTTGTACCGCAATTATGTTGATTAAAAGAATAATTCGACTCTGTGGAACTCTGTGTCCTCTGTCGTGAAGTTTAGTTGTGCACCAGCGTTCCTATTTCTTCGCCTTGCATCACTTTCTTCAGATTGCCTACGGTGTCCATGTCAAAGACAATAATGGGCAGGTTGTTCTCCTTGCACATGCAGGTAGCTGTAAGGTCCATGACTTTCAGACCGCGTTTCAGCACTTCGTCGTAGGTAATGTCGTGGAACTTCTTGGCCGTAGGGTCTTTTTCCGGGTCGGCGGTATAGATGCCGTCAACGCGTGTCCCTTTCAACATGACATCCGCTTCGATTTCAATGCCGCGGAGGCTGGAGCCGGTATCAGTCGTGAAGAACGGATTGCCCGTTCCGGCAGACATGATGACCACCTCGCCTGCTTCCATGCACTCGATGGCTTTCCATTTGTTGTAGAATTCGCCGATAGGTTCCATGCGGACCGCCGTCAGTACGCGTGCCTTTACGCCTGTCGCTACCAATGCCGAACTCAAGGCAAGGCTGTTGATAACGGTTGCCAGCATGCCCATTTGGTCGCCTTTTACGCGATCGAAGCCTTTGTTGGCGCCACTCAGCCCGCGGAAAATGTTTCCGCCGCCGATGACGATACCGATTTGTACGCCCAGTTCATGAATTTCCTTAATCTGTGCCGCATATTCGGCAAGACGTTTTTCATCAATGCCGTATTGCTTTTCTCCCATCAGGCTTTCACCGCTGAGTTTCAATAAGATTCTTTTGTATGTTGCCATAGTTTATTAATTTATTTCGCTTAGCGGCAAAGATAGGAAAATAATGCCAATCACTATAAATAATTTTCAGTTATTCTTTCAGCGTATAGTCACCGGCTTCCGCGCTTACTGCGGCTTGCAATTCATCCAGTGTTTTTTCTCCTTCCGAAAACTCTACGATTGCCACCGGGGGATTAAGGCTCACAGTGGCATGTACGCCGTCCATGCCGTTCAATGCTTTTTCCACATGCATGCGGCAGTGGTTGCACATCATGCCTTCCACTTTGAATTCTTTCTTCATGACTTTCTTTGTCAATGGTTTCACTTCATTGTCAGGCTTTGCCGCGTTGCCGATGGCGGGGCTTTCTGCTATTTCTATCTTTTTCCTCTTCAGCCGCAGGCTGTTGGTAACTACGCTGACACTGCTGAATGCCATGGCAGCGCCTGCTATCATGGGATTCAGCAGGAAACCGTTGACAGGGTAGAGCACGCCGGCTGCGACGGGTACACCTATTATGTTATAGATAAATGCCCAAAACAGATTTTGACGAATGGTGCGTACGGTCAGCTTGGAGAGTTTCAGCGCTTCCGGTATTTTGGTCAGGTCGGAAGATATGATAGTCATTTTGGCTACATCCATGGCAATGTCGCTTCCTCCGCCCATGGCGATGCTGAGGTCGGCTTGTGCCAGGGCTGCGCTGTCGTTGATGCCGTCGCCCACCATTGCCACTTTCTTGCCGTTCTTCTGCAAGTTGCCGATGAAGGCTGCTTTTTCTTGCGGCAAGACTCCTGCCTTATAATGGAGGATACCGGCTTTGCGGGCAATTTCCTGGGCGGTGGCTTCATTGTCGCCCGTCAGCATATAGACTTCGATGCCGGCTGACTGCAATTCGCTGACGGCTTGTATGGATGTCGGTTTGATGCGGTCTGTAATGCCTGCTATTGCCAATGCTTTTTCATGGTCGGCAAACCAGATGACGGTTTGTGCATCCGCCGTCAGGCGGGCAGCGCCCTCACACAGTGATTGACTGATGTTAATCCGGTGTTCTTCCAGCAATTTACGGTTACCGGCATAATAGGTTTTTCCGTTCCATTCGCCTTGTACGCCTCTGCCGGTGATACTCTCAAAGTTATCGATCTTCACAGTCCGGGCATTTCTAAAGTGGCGGACTACCGCTTCGGCAAGCGGATGTTCCGACAATTTCTCCAAACTGTAAAAAATGTCTTCTGTGTCCGCCGCCTGCGCAGCTTGTATCCAATCACCGACCACCGGTTTTCCTTCGGTCACTGTTCCGGTTTTGTCCAGCACCACCGTATCAATCTTTTTGGCGATTTCCAGACTTTCGGCATCTTTTATCAGGATGCCTCTTTCCGCACCTTTACCGATGCCTACCATAATGGCGGTAGGGGTGGCAAGTCCCAGTGCGCATGGGCAGGCAATGATGAGTACCGTAACCAGTGCCAGCAGTCCATACGTAAATCCGTTCTGTCCGTCCAGCAGTATCCAAGCTACGAATGATAATACGGCAATTCCGATGATGACCGGCACGAAGATGGCGGCAATCCTGTCCACCAACTGCTGAACGGGGGCTTTGCTGCCTTGTGCATCTTGTACCATGTGGATGATTTTAGCCAGCAGCGTATCCGTTCCTACCTTTTCCGCGCTGAACCGGAAACTTCCTTTCTGGTTGATTGTTCCGGCAAAGACTTTGGCATCCTTTTGTTTGGCTACCGCTACCGGTTCGCCACTCAGCATGCTTTCGTCCACATACGAGCTGCCTTCCGTAACTATGCCGTCTACGGCAATCCTTTCTCCCGGTTTTACTAAGATGATGTCGCCGGGACGGATTTGTTCAATCGGGACAATCCTTTCCGACGAAGAATCGGTGATGACTGTAACTGTTTTGGGTTGCAGCCCCATGAGTTTCCTGATTGCGGAGGAAGTGTTTCCTTTGGCCTTTTCCTCCAGCAGGCGTCCCAGCAGGATAAAGGCGATGATGACGCTTGCAGCTTCGAAGTAAACGTGCGGGTGAATGCCCCTTTCCAGCCAGAATTCGGGGAAAAGCATGTTGAACAGGCTGAACAGGTAGGCTATCCCGGTACTGTTGGCCACCAGTGTGTCCATGTTGGCGCTGCCATGTTTCAGTTGTTTCCATGCACTGGCGAAGAAGCCTCTTCCCAGCCAAAAGACGATGGGAGTGGAAAGCAACCACATGACGGGATTGGCATACGGCATATCCATGAAGAACATGCCGATGAGCATGACCGGTACGGACAGGGCGATGGCCCATGTGGTACGGAATTTCAGTGCGCGATACTTTTTGTCGTGCGCCTGTTCCACTTCGTCCGGCATATTTTCATCCTGCTTTATCAGTAAGTCGTATCCGGCAGCCTGTACGGCCTGCTGCAAGGTTTCGGGTGAACAGTTTTGAAGGTCGTATTCCACAGTTGCCATTGCCGAAGCGTAGTTTACGACCGCTTTTCGGACGCCGGGCTGATGATTCAGCGTCTTTTCCACTCGTGCGGAACATGAAGCGCAACTCATCCCTAATACGGGAAAAGTTTCTTGAACAATGTCTTTATTTGCCATAAGGTTGTATATAATTATTTGCTCCGGATAAACTGTCGGTTTAATAGGGATAAACTTGAAGTTTAATAGGAATAAACCGGCAGTTTAGCTGGGTTAAACTTTTCATGGAACAAAGATACGTCAAGGAAGTTGTCGGCGGTTTGGATATTTAGGATATTTAAGTCAATAAGCGCAAGCGGCTCATGGCTGAGTGAAGTTCTCCTTTATGATTTTGGGGCTGAGCAGGGTCTGCACAACTCCCCGCATGGCGAGATAAACAAGAAAAGCGAGCCACAAAGCATGGTTGCCTAAAACCGGGCGGAGTCCGTAATATACAACAAAGAAACTGATTGCCGCTATTGCCATGGATGCCAACATGCCGCGTGTTGCCGTAGCGCCGATGAAAATGCCGTCCCAGATAAAGGCAGCTATTCCGGCAACAGGAATGGCGAGTGCCCAATAGAAATAGGTGCCGGCGGCGGACACCACATCCTTGTTGTCGGTCAGCAGTCCCAAAAAGGCGTTGCCGCCCAATGCGTAGACCAGTGTGAAAAACGCTGCCAGCCAGCCGCCCCAGATGAACAGATGCCGGGTGGTGTTGGTAAATGCTTTCCGGTTACGGGCACCTATATATCGTCCGCTCAGTGCCTCTCCCGCATAAGCAAAGCCGTCCATGACATAGGAGAACAGGGTGAAGAGCTGCATCAGCAATGTGTTTACCGCAAGGATAATTTCGCCTTGTGAAGCGCCTGCCGAGGTGAAGAACAGCGTAACGGTGACCAGGCACAATGTCCGTAAGAATATGTCGCGGTTCACTTGGAAAAAGCGCATCATCGCCTCCTTTTGCAGTACGCCTTTCCAAAGGATATATTTTTTGAGTTTCCCGTAACGGCTCATCCACAGTACAAGACCCATGATGAAGCCTGCATACTGGGCTATCAGCGTTCCGAAAGCCACACCTTCCACTTTCATCTTGAAAAAACAGACAAAGCTGAGGCTGGCTATGATATTCACAATGTTTTGTGTAATGGCTATGTACATGGGAATACGCGAGTTCTGCATACCGATAAACCATCCGGAGAGCCCGTATAGTCCCAGCATGGCCGGAGCTCCCCAAATGCAGATATGAAAATAGAGCGTGGCCATTTCCCTGACCTCTGCTGTGGGGTGGATAATAAGGAAAGCGGCTTGCCTGATAGGGACTTGCAGCAGGATGAGGCAAAGCGCTACGGCCAGTCCTATGCCTACGGAACGCATCAGCAACCGAACAATTTCCGGTAAATCCCGTTTACCATAAGCCTGTGATGTCATACCGCTGGTTCCCATGCGCAAAAAGCCGAATATCCAATAGATGATATTGAACAGCATGCCGCCTACCGCAATGGCGCCGATATAGGCGGGAGATCCGAGGTGGCCTACGATAGCCACATCGATTAGACCAAGCAAAGGTACGGTTATATTCGATACGATGGAAGGCAGGGCTATCTGCAATATCTGTCTGTCTATATGCTTCATTTGTAATATCTTATTTAAGAGGGAACAAAGGTACGCAGAAAAAGAAAAAAACTGTGGGAAAGATTAACTATATTTCTACTTTCGACTATTGATGATTGAGGAGGAATTTGGTAAATTTGTGGGTGATATCCTATGGGGGTATTTCAGGCTGTTGAACTATATATACTAAAAAAAATGAAGACCTTAACTTTACTTATCTTTGGGTTCTTGTTGTTCCCGATGTCACTTTCGGCGCAATCGGTGGATGTCTTGTTGCAGAAGGTGTCCGAAGCCCTGTCTGCAGGTAAGGATGACTATGCCGTCAGCCTGTTCCGTCAGGCGGCGGGAGCCGGAACGGAACAGACGGAGATGTATTATTGGACGAATGTTGAGAAGAACAGTGCGGTGGCTCCCCGTTTTGTGCGGGAACTGGCTGCTTATTACAAGGACAAGCGGAATTATGACAAAGCGTATCTTTTTTATAAGGAATGGTTGCAATACAATCCGGAAGATGTTTCAGGTCTTGTAGCCTGTGCGGAGATGCAGATGATGCGCGGAGAGACGAAAGATGCCCTGAAACTCTATGAGAAGGTGTTGACATTGGATGCGGATAATCTTCAGGCGAACATCTTTTTGGGCAACTATTACTATTTGCAGGCCGAACAAAAGAAGAAAACGCTGGAAGAGAATTATAAGAAAATCGTATCTCCCACCCGAATGCAATATGCCCATTACCGCAACGGATTGTCGGACGTGTTTTCCAACGGGTATGGCAAAGCCAAGGGCTATTTGCAGAAAGTTCTCCAACTCTTCCCGTCCACAGAGGCAGGGAAGACGCTGGACAAGATTAAAAAAATGGAACTGGAACTGAAATAACCGGTTCCATTTTTTTTCTATTATTGCTTCATATCTTATTCCATCACGCGGATAGGTAAATCCAGTGGGCCGTCATAGGTTGCACGTGTGCTTGTCAACCCTTTCTTCGGTCCCGGTATAAGTGGACTGTAAGTAAGGATATGGCGTACTCTCGCTTTCTGTTGGGCGGTGAACTCATTCAGATAACTGTAAGCGTAATCCATGATATTTCGTGAAGTAAAGTCTATATTCTGTACACAGTCATGGCGGCGGGCAAGATCTTCAAAAGAGATAGGTCTGTTTTGTTCAACCAGTGCTTTTACCCATGTCTCGTAGGCTTTTCGGTCGTAAGTATAGGTGTCTGTACAATAATCTGTATCCGCGCAAGCATCGACATCATCCTCCTCCGATTCGGAGAATACGTGGTATAAACCTAAATAATGTCCCAGTTCATGAGCTAACGTAATAGCCATGTCGTTCTGATTGGGTATTGCGGTAGTGGACTTCTCGTAAATATAAGAATTGTTGATGGATACGCAATAAGCGTACTTGAGATTATCTCCAGTCAGGAATCGAGAATCGGTTTCGGTACCCGGTAAAGGATTTTTTGTAGGAGAATATGGAAAATGAGACACTCCCATTACGTCAGCATCCGTAAATTTGTATACCATTATATTGATATAGTCGTTTGGTTCCCAAATCAGGTAGTTGTAAGTTCGGTTGTTGCTGAACATGAAATCATTGATATCAATGGCGGCAGTATTCCATTCGATGCGTTCCACACCCGGTTCAGGCAATGTTTTCCCCTTAGGGTCTTCTGTGGCAAGTACAAATTCCAGGTTCATATTTGCACTGTTGGCTCCTGCATTCCGGTAAAGTTCGTTCACTCTCTTTAGAATTTCGGATAATCTCCCAACCTTGACATATTGCTCATCATCGTTTTTGTCGTGATAGAGCACATGGAAAATAACCGGGAGTTTATAATGATATGTTTCGGGATTGAAAGAAGCGGTAATACCATTTTGGGTAATTTTGATAGCCTGACTTATGCCGCCGTTCGAAGGAGTTATTGTGATTGTTGCATTCCTCGTGGTTTCCTCTAAGTTTGCCTCTATTTCTAATGTGAGCTTTTGATTGCCCGAACCTTTTGCCGGAGTGACATTGCACCATTTTGCAGTTTTGGATACGGTCCAATCCGAGCTACTGATAATATCTACTTCCAACGTCGTTCCGTCACAACTGATATTGTTGAACGATGATTGTGATACTTTTAAAGAATCATTTTCAGAATCGTCACAACTATAGAGGATGAGGCAGAATGTAGAGATTAAAAATAATAATTGTCTTTTCATAGCTGAATCTTTCTTGTCTAAAACATCTTTGGCAAAGATATTGTTTTATTTCAGTTCATCAGGTTTTCTACTTTTAAAGTATATATTGCACCTCTTTAAATAAATACTCCCTTTCTTTCCCGTTCTCGTCTTCCAGAACAAAACGTCCGTCTTGTTCCACGCGCAGCAGGCGGGCGGAAAACTTGCCGTTGGCATCTTCGTAAAGATGGAATCCCCGGCGGCGGAAAAGGGCGCGGGCATAGCGGGCTGATATTTCGGCGGCATAGGTGTTGCGCTCTTCTGTTTGCAGACCGTTGTAGTAGATTTGCACCCGCTTCAGTATGTGTGCCAGTATTTCATGGCGGTTATGCTCTTTTCCGGTAATTTGTTTCAGGGATACAGGATTTGGAGCATCGCTGTGGAATTCCTTCTGATTGATATTGATTCCGACGCCTGAGATGCAGCGTCCGATGAAATGGCCGGAAAGGTCATTCTCTATCAGTATGCCGCATATCTTCTTGTCCCTCCAATAAATATCGTTGGGCCACTTTATCGTGATTTCGTCCGACCACCTGTCCAGCTCCTCTTTGATGGATAAAGAAATGATCTGTGATAGAATGAACTGGCAGCGTGCCTCCAGAAAGGTAGGGTAGAGCACAAAGCTGAAAAGCAGGTTCTTTTCTTTTTCCGCTTCCCAGCTGTTGCCGCGCTGGCCTTTACCTGCTGTCTGGAATTCGGCCGAAACCGTAGTAAGTTCGGCAACAGCCTTTTGCGGGTTGTTGCATAGTTGGCTGATATACCGGTTGGTCGAGTCTGTTTCGTCCAGCACAATCAGCGGATAAGGAAATGTTTCAGGGCAGGGCTTCATATTCATTGCGCATTTTTTTGGTGAATTTCTTTATTACTTCTTCATAAGAATGGTCCATCAGGTGCTTTATCAGTCTGTCATCTGCGTCTCCGTCAAGGAATACCTGATTCCAATACTTCTTGTTGAAATGCCAGGCTCCTTCAATGGCATTGTAACGTTCACGCAGTTCCAGTGCATATTCGGGGTCGCATTTCATGGTGATGCGGTCCGGGGTGTTGAGGTTGATGCATAAGAACATCTTTCCCATTACCCGGATGACGAGAACATCCTCACCGAAAGGAGTGTCTTCGGTTGTTGCTTTTTTGCTGAGGCAATATTCGCGGGCTGCTTCTATATCCATTGTATTTCAAGTATTAGGGTTCTTAAAAAACAGGTGGGTAAAAGGCTTCTTTGATATGACCTATCTTGAAGGTGCCTGTGTCACCCACTACTGTAATGATGTCGAAACGTACGGGGGCATCAATACAGAAATGCTTCATGTAGGCATCGGCGGCTATGACGGTCCGGCGTATTTTCTGCCGGTCGACGGCGTCTTGGGGCTCGATGTACTGCGTATTGCTCCGGGTCTTTACTTCTACGATGACCACTTCGTTGTCTTTAGTGGCAACGATGTCCAGTTCCAGATGGTTTTTCCGCCAGTTCCGGTGTCGTATCGCATATCCGTTGCGTTCCAGATAGGCTGCTGCCGCATCTTCTCCTGCTTTGCCCAGCGCATTGTGTGTTGCCATTGTACGATTTTCTTTCTTTCAGTACAAAAATACGTTTTTTCTGCTTTGTTTTTACAGAAGTAAAACTAAATTTGCAAAGAAATATGAGAAAGAGAGACAAAACGTGTGCGAAAGCAACACCCGAAGAGCCAAAACGCGAGCAGCGCATGGTATGCCTGATGAGCGAAGAAGAGCTGCGGATCGTGGACCGTTATCTGGAGAAGTACAAGATAACGAACAAATCACGCTGGCTGAGGGAGACTATTCTCATGTTTATCCATAAGAATATGGAGGAAGACTATCCTACCTTGTTCGGCGAACATGACATGCGAAGGTGAGGAAGGAGAATTAATTATAAATTACGAATTGCAAAGACGGAAATCGGAGTGGACGATAATTATTATATGAAGCAGGCGCTTCTTGAGGCTCAAAAGGCGGGAGACCGCGGTGAAGTACCCGTAGGGGCGGTGGTTGTTTGTAAGGACCGCGTTATTGCCCGCGCCCATAACTTGACGGAAACTCTGACTGATGTCACTGCCCATGCTGAAATGCAGGCCATTACTGCCGCTGCCTCTACTCTTGGCGGCAAGTATCTGAACGAGTGTACCCTTTATGTCACCGTAGAACCTTGTGTGATGTGTGCCGGTGCCATTGCCTGGGCGCAAACGGGGCGTCTGGTGTTTGGCGCGGAAGATGAAAAACGGGGATACCAACGTTATGCGCCGCACGCTCTGCATCCTAAAACCGTAGTCGTAAAAGGCGTGCTGGGAGATGAGTGCGCTGCATTAATGAAAAATTTCTTTGCCGGCAAACGCCGTTAATCTTTGATTTCTTCAAATTCCACGTATTCTCCTTCATCTTGCGAGAAGAGCTTTTTGCGTGGGTTGGAGTGTGGGGAGGTCTTTTCTTTGTGTGCAGCCTCTTCATGGGAGGAGGCGGATTGCTGCTTGTCATTGAACGAATATCCCTTTCCAGATTGATAGTTCCCGTTTTCATTACGGTATGTGTTTGATGAACGGCGTCCGCCCAGTCCGAAGACACTCCGGATGACAGTACCTATGATGCTAAGCCCGATGAACAGGATAGCTATGAGGATGATAAATAAGAAACCTAAAAAATGAAACATGGGCTAATGTCTTTTTATGTGTTCGTTTTCATCGAACGATAGTACAACAACTGTGCCAAGAAAATGTTTACTTACTTTTTCCCGTTAAAAGTGAAAGCACGATGTACCATACGATCACCGCTGCAAAGCCGCTGACCTTTAAAAAAACAAGAAGTGGGATGCAGACAATCAGGAAAATGAAACTTATTTTGTTGTCTTTCCATGAGAGATTCTTGAACTTCAATGAGAACATGGGTATTTCCGACACCAGCAGCCATGAAAACAGGCAAACCAACATTAACAGGTAAAGAGGATTGAAACTGTCGGATATAAGCATAGGGTGCATCCCGGCAGCCAATGATGCCCAAAAAAGAGCATTGGCAGGAACCGGAACTCCAATGAAAGAGCTTGTCTGGCGGGTGTCGTTATTGAACTTTGCCAGACGCAGTGCCGAGAATACGGAAATGAGAAATGAGGCATAGGGCATATAAGCAGCCATGAACTCCATAGATGCCGGATAATGCATCTCCTTGAACAAAGAAAATACCACTAGTGAAGGCGCTACGCCGAAACTGACATCATCGGCCAAAGAGTCCAAATCCTTTCCGATGGGAGAGTGAGCATCCAGCAGACGTGCCATCATGCCGTCGAAAAAGTCGAATACGGCGCTGAGGATGATGAACAGAAGGGCCAGGTTATAATTGGCTTCAAAAGCCATGATACAAGCGATACACCCGGAGAATAAGTTCAGACAGGTTAAGGTGTTAGGAATAGAACGGGTGATGCAATTTGCCATTGTTATTTAAGTTTTGCTATGACGGTTTGATTACCGGTGGTCAGTTGTCCGAGTTTTACGAGAACTTCCGTACCCAGTGGGAGGAATACATCCACGCGGGAACCGAACTTGATGAATCCCATGTGTTCGTCGATATAACATTCTTCACCCGGTTCGGCGTAGGTGACGATGCGGCGTGCCATGGCTCCGGCAATCTGGCGTGCCATGATTTCCACTCCTTCGGGAGTTTCGATAACTACGGTGGAGCGTTCGTTGTCAGTGCTTGCTTTAGGTAACCAGGCTTTCATGAACTTACCGTTCTGGTGAGACACCAGCTTAACGGTCCCGTCTACGGGATACCAATTGGCGTGCACATTAACCAAACTCATAAATATGGAAACCATGATGCGCCGGTCATGGAAATATTCGGTTTCTTCAACTTCCTCTACCACCACAATTTTCCCGTCAGCGGGAGCTACTACAATTTTCTCGGTGTCTTCCTGGCCGAACAAACGTATAGGGCAACGGAAGAAGTTCACTAAGATGCCATAAACTACAAGGCTGATAACTGCCGCTACGTAGAAAGGAATCTTGCACTCCAAGCCGAAGTAGAGTCCGGCGTTTACGGCGAGTATCAACAATAGACTGCCGGCCAATGTATGTGTCCCTTCGCGGTGAATGCGTATTTTTTTTAATTTTTTAAGTCGACCCATGTATCTTGTTTTATTCTTTCTGATGCAAATTATCTGCAAAAATAGGCTTATTTTGAAAATCTAACAAGAATTTAGTCATAGAATTACAGGTGTTGATAACTTTTTGAGGAATATTTTTGTTAGATATCGCATAGGTCGTACCTTTATGCTCACTTATAGAAAGGATATATTTATGCAGGATTTTGTTCATTTACACGTCCATACCCAATATTCTCTTCTCGATGGTCAGGCCAGCGTGAGCCGCTTGGTGGACAAAGCGATGAAGGATGGAATGAAGGGGATTGCCGTAACCGACCATGGCAACATGTTTGGCATCAAAGAGTTCACCAACTATGTTAACAAAAAGAACGGTGGTCCGAAAGGGGAAATAAAAGACCTGAAGAAGCGTATTGCAGGCATAGAGAGCGGTGAGATAGCATGTGAAGATAAGGAAGCGGAGATAGCGGCTTGCAAGGAGAAAATAGCGGAGGCCGAGAATAAGCTGTTCAAGCCCATTATCGGCTGCGAGATGTATGTGGCGCGCCGCACGATGGACAAGAAAGAAGGCAAACCCGATCAAAGCGGTTATCACCTGATTGTGCTGGCTAAGAACGAAAAGGGGTATCACAACCTTATAAAGCTGGTGTCCCGCGCATGGACTATGGGCTACTATATGCGTCCGCGTACCGACCGCAATGAACTGGAGAAGTACCACGAAGGACTGATTGTCTGCTCTGCCTGTATCGGCGGCGAGATCCCTAAAAAGATTATCAACGACCAATTGGATGAGGCCGAAGAGGCTGTCCGCTGGTATAAGAATCTTTTTGGAGATGATTTCTATCTGGAGTTGCAGCGCCACAAGGCAACTGTCCCCCGCGCCAACCACGAGGCTTATCCTTTGCAGCAGAAGGCCAATGCCAAACTGCTGGAATATGCCAAGAAGTATGGCATAAAGGTGATTTGTTCCAATGACGTCCATTTTGTGGACGAAGAGAATGCCGAGGCGCACGACCGCCTTATCTGTCTGAGTACGGGCAAGGATTTGGACGATCCGAGCCGTATGCTCTATACCAAGCAGGAATGGATGAAAACCAAGGCGGAGATGAACGAACTCTTTGCGGATGTTCCCGAAGCGCTTTCCAATACGTTGGAGATTCTGGACAAAGTGGAATATTATTCTATTGACCACGCGCCTATCATGCCTACTTTCGCTATTCCCGAGGATTTTGGAACGGAAGAAGAGTATCGGAAGAGATATACGGAGAAAGACTTGTTTGATGAGTTTACGCAGGATGAGAACGGAAATGTTGTTTTGGATGAAGATGCCGCCAAAGCTAAGATTAAGCGTCTGGGAGGGTACGACAAGCTTTACCGTATCAAACTGGAGGCCGACTATCTTGCCAAGTTGGCGTTCGACGGGGCTAAACGGCTGTACGGCGATCCGCTGTCGGATGAAGTGAAAGAGCGTCTGGTCTTTGAGTTGTACATCATGAAGACAATGGGTTTTCCGGGTTACTTCTTGATTGTGCAGGACTTCATCAATGCTGCCCGTACGCAGTTGGGCGTTTCGGTGGGACCGGGACGTGGTTCTGCTGCCGGTTCGGCAGTGGCCTACTGCTTGGGCATCACCAAGATAGACCCCATTCAATATGACTTGCTGTTTGAGCGTTTCCTTAATCCCGATCGTATCTCTCTGCCTGATATAGATGTGGATTTCGATGATGACGGGCGTGGTGAGGTGTTACGTTGGGTGACTGAAAAGTATGGTCAGGAGAAGGTGGCGCATATCATTACCTACGGCACTATGGCAACCAAGCTGGCCATAAAAGATGTTGCCCGCGTGCAGAAGTTGCCTTTGTCGGAGTCCGACCGTCTGGCAAAACTGGTTCCCGATAAAATCCCCGATAAGAAGCTGAACCTGCCCAACGCCATAGCTTATGTGCCTGAGTTGCAGGCGGCGGAAGCGTCACCCGATCCTTTGGTGCGCGATACATTGAAGTACGCCAAGATGTTGGAAGGCAATGTGCGCGGTACGGGTGTGCACGCCTGCGGTACGATTATCTGTCGTGATGACATCACCGATTGGGTTCCCGTAAGTACGGCGGATGACAAGGAGACAGGCGAAAAAATGCTTGTAACCCAGTATGAAGGTTCGGTCATTGAAGATACGGGCCTTATTAAGATGGACTTCCTGGGTCTTAAGACCCTTTCGATTATCAAAGAGGCCGTTGAAAACGTACGTTTACACCGGGGGGTGAAGTTGGACATCGACAAGATTTCCATTAAAGACCCTGCTACCTATAAATTATACTGCGACGGGCGGACTATCGGTACGTTCCAGTTCGAGTCCGCAGGCATGCAGAAATACCTGCGTGAGTTGCAGCCGAGTACTTTCGAGGACCTGATAGCCATGAACGCCCTCTATCGTCCGGGCCCTATGGACTATATCCCTGACTTCATCGACCGTAAGTGGGGGCGCAAGCCTATCGAGTATGATATTCCCATAATGGAGAAATACCTGAAAGATACGTACGGCATCACCGTCTATCAGGAGCAGGTCATGCTTCTGTCCCGTTTGCTGGCGGACTTCACCCGCGGTGAGTCCGATGCCTTGCGTAAGGCAATGGGTAAGAAGCTGCGTGACAAGCTGGATCACATGAAGCCGAAATTTATTGCGGGCGGACAGAAGAACGGGCATGATCCGAAGGTGCTCGAAAAGATTTGGGCGGACTGGGAGAAGTTTGCATCCTATGCCTTCAATAAGTCGCATGCCACTTGCTATTCCTGGGTGGCCTATCAGACTGCTTTCTTGAAAGCCAACTATCCGGCAGAGTACATGGCTGCCGTAATGAGCCGGAGTTTGTCCGACATAACGACTATCACCAAACTCATGGACGAGTGTAAGTCCATGGGCATCAAAGTGCTTGGCCCGGATGTGAACGAGTCGAACCTGAAGTTCACCGTCAACCCCGAAGGCAATATCCGTTTCGGACTGGGAGCGGTAAAGGGAGTGGGTGAAGGAGCTGTACACAGCATCATGGAGGAGCGCGAAAAGAACGGTCCGTATACGGGCATCTTTGATTTTGTGCAGCGTGTCAATCTGAACTCTTGTAACAAAAAGAACTTGGAATGTCTTGCCCTGGCGGGAGGTTTTGACAGTTTTCCCGAATTGAAGCGTGAACAGTATTTCGCCGTAAATGCCAAGAATGAAGTGTTTATCGAGACACTGGTGCGTTATGGAAACCGTTATCAGGCAGACAAAGCGGCAGCGGTCAACTCTTTGTTCGGCGGTGAGAATGTGGTGGACATCGCTACTCCTGAGATTCTTCCGGCAGAACGTTGGAGTGACCTCGACCGTCTGAACAGGGAACGTGATTTGGTGGGTATTTATCTTTCCGCCCATCCGCTGGACGAATATTCCGTTGTGTTGGAGCATGTATGCAACACACACATGGCAGAGCTGGAAGATAAGGCTGCCCTTGTGGGGCGTGAAATCACCATGGGCGGCATCGTTACCTCCGTTCGCAGGGGAATCAGTAAGAACGGCAATCCTTACGGCATTGCCAAGATAGAAGACTATTCCGGTTCGGCAGAACTGCCTTTCTTTGGTAATGACTGGGTGACCTATCAGGGCTATCTGGGCGAACGTACTTTCCTCTATATCAAAGCACGCTGCCAGCCCAAACAGTGGAGGCAGGATGAGCTGGAACTGAAGATAACCTCTATGGAGCTGCTTCCCGACGTAAAGGAGAAACTGATAGAAAAGATAACGATACTTATTCCGCTCAGTGTGCTGAATAAGGCATTGATAACGGAGCTGTCGGAACTGACGAAAGCCCGCCCCGGAACTACGGAACTTTATTTCAGGGTAACCGATCCTGATAGCAGGATGACGGTCGACCTGGTGTCCCGTCCTGTGAAGCTGTCCGTAGGTCGTGAACTTATCTCTTATTTAAAAGAGCGTCCGGAGCTTGAATTTCGGATAAATTAATTATCTTTGCTTGCCTGATGAAAACAGGCAGATAATGCTTTTTGTATTATTGAATTAATATTTAAACTTAATATTTAGAAAAAATGGCATTAGAAATTACAGACAACAATTTCAAGGAAATTCTGGCAGAGGGTAAACCTGTGGTAATTGACTTTTGGGCGCCTTGGTGCGGACCTTGCAAAATGGTAGGCCCTATTATCGAAGAGTTGGCAGGTGAATATGAAGGTAAAGTTCTTATCGGCAAGTGCGATGTGGACGAGAATAGCGATGTGGCTGCCGAGTACGGTATCCGCAACATTCCCACCGTACTCTTCTTTAAGAACGGAGAACTGGTGGACAAGCAAGTGGGCTCTGCTCCCAAACCGACTTATGCGGCGAAGATTGAGGCGCTGCTGTAAGGCGCTGTTTGAACATAGGCTCTAAATCTATTAATCCTTTTTAAAATATAAAGTTATGGGACTGGAAGACGATTTTTTGAAGAATGATCTCGATGATGAAAAGACCATTGAGTACATCAAAAACTATTTGCCGCAGGAGTTGAAAGAGAAGTTCTCTGACGACGAGTTCTATTATTTTCTCGATTTGATTGACGAGTATTATTCAGAGAGCGGCATCCTTGATGTGCAGCCCGATGGTGACGGATATATCGAAGTCGATCTGGGAAAAATCGTAGATTACATCATTAAAGAAGCTCATAAAGATGAAATGGGCGATTATGATCCGGATGAAATTCTTTTCATCGTACAGGGAGAAATGGAGTATACCGAGTCTCTGGGTGAGGAGTAACAAGTTTTGGAAATAAACAATAGCAAAAGAAGGTGTGCCATTTTGACACACCTTCTTTTGTTTATTTCGGTAAAAAGTATTATCTTACTGTTAGTTTATTTTTCTTTCGTTGAAAGCAAGAAAAGTCCTATTGTTTCATTTCTTTTCGCCTATTGGCATTTAATAATACCAATGGTTGGAATTCCGAGTACCAATCATTGGTATTGGAAGTACCAACTATTGGTACTTTAAATACCGACATAGGAAACTGACTTTTCTTAATTTAACCAGACGTTTTTTCCCCTTTATAAACTACCTCAGTAGACGGTTTCATTATCAGTTCCTGTCTGGGTAGACAGTTTGACAAATGGCATTCTGCTTCAGTAGTCAGTTTGTTACACCGGCAACACGAGACTCCGTTGGCAATCGTCTCACTTTCATGAAGTATATTCCCTCTTGTGCATTTTGATTAGGAAATTATGAATTAAGTAGCTTTTACTCCCTGAAATGAGTAAAATTCAGCAAAAATATGAAAAACGAGTAATCATTGATTAAACATCATATTATGAGGAAATTAATTGGGAATAAAGGCTGAAAATACGAAAAAAACAGTGACGACCAACAACTTCTCGTCACTTCTTCTCACCCTTATCATCACTCCTGCATCGCCTTTGTACAAAGGGATAGCGATGAAAAGTGACGAGTGACGACCAACTTTCTGTTTATTTCTGCCGTCATGTTGGCGGTGTATTCAGGAAAAAGAATACGGACATGCCGATGAGTATCATTCCTAATATGCCATAAAACCAGCGTGCCTGTCTGCGTCCTACATTTCGCACGACAAACTGTGTGTTTTGGGCTGTGAAGAACCAGTCCCAGTCCAGAATGGCTGCCAGCAAGGCGATGATTCCTGCTACGACGAAGATGCCTTGAATGATATATTGGCTCATATATGAGTTGGTTGGTGAATGATGATCCGTATTTTGTATTAATCCAACTGCTCTAATGTCACTTTCCGTTCACCGTTTTCTATTTCCTCAATGGTAACCTTTACGGTATTTCCCGGCAGAAGCTCCTCTATCAGTTCCGGCCATTCGATAAAGCAGAGTGCGCCGCTGTACAGATAGTCTTCATATCCCATATCGTACACTTCTTCCAGCTTTTTAATGCGGTAGAAGTCGAAGTGGTAAATCAGTTCTCCGGCAATGTCGGAACGATATTCGTTTACAATAGCGAAGGTGGGGGAGGTGATGACATCGGATACGCCAAGTTCCTCGCAAACGGCTTTGATAAAGGTTGTCTTGCCTGCTCCCATTTTGCCGTAAAGAGCAAATACGGTATTGTCGCCCATTGCTTCGATGAACCGGCGGGCGGCTTCGTGAATCTGGTCTAATGACTGAATCTTGATTTCCATTATCTTGTATTTGTGTACAAAGATAGGAATTATCTCTGGAAAATCTATCAGAAATCAAAGATAACCATTGAGAATCCTGTTCGGAACATATCTTATCTTAATAAAATCAATAAATCAGAGAAGTAAATAACAGATAACTGTCTTGGTGAAGAACTTCGCATTGACACCGCATTTTATAGAGAATGTAGACTTAATTTTACCTGATAATATGATAGAAGCGGGAGAATAATCACTAATTTTACAGCAGATATATTAAGATATTAATATGAACAATATAGAAAATATCAAAACATTACTTTCCAAAATCAACTCTATATATGCTAAGGTGAAGCAGGTAGATGAAGAGAAGCGAAAACGTGGTGAATACTTCAATGTATTCAACATTCTTGGGCTATGGTCTGAAGAAGTACGCTTACATTCTTCTTTTCTGGCAGAATTACTTAATCCGAATGGAAATCATGGCATGGGAGATGCTTTCCTTGGTCAGTTTCTACAATTGGTTATAGAGGAACGGTCGAATTATATTCAATCAAACAAGGTTAGTCCGGAAATTGTAGAGCGTTATATTGGTCCGAATACAGAAGATGAGGGAGGAAGGTTAGACATCATTATTGAAGACGGAAACCATGCGATCATTATAGAAAACAAGATTTACGCAGTTGATCAAAAGCGTCAGCTTTTGAGATATGACAATTATGGTAAAAAACATTTTCGATATTCGGATAATTACTATTTGGTGTATTTGACTTTGGATGGTCATGAGGCAAGTGAAATTTCTACGGGCAATCAACCTTTAAAATATGTTCGTGTGTCGTATAATCAGGATATACGGAATTGGCTGTATAAATGTGCCCAATTGGCTTACGACAAACCACTTGTGCGTGAAACTATCAAACAATATATTTATCTTATCAAACAATTGACAAATCAAGATATGGAAACAGAAGACAAGAAGGACATTGCAAAATTGGCGGTAGATTACTTGGAAGCTACTTCTGCATTAATGGAAGCCGGCGCGGAAATCAGTACTCTTTTACGTGAGCAATATATTATCCGTCCACTAAAGCTGTTTGCTGAGGAGAACAATTATAATTTTGATACAGAACATGATGGATGTATTCGATTTAAACCGTCGTCATGGAAACGACATAGGATTTCAGTGACATCCGACAGAACTAATTGGCAAAATTTGTATATAGGCATTGATTCCGGGGAAGAGGAACTTTTACAAAAGAAATTGGATTGTCTAAATTTAAACTCCAATGCCTATTGGGCATTTGGTTCTGAATGGCTCCCGACTGGTTATGACAATTGGAACTTACCATCCAACTATTTACGTATTAAAAATGAAGAAATAGCCAATTGGATAAAGAAGAAAGTACAAACCATTCTGGCAGAGGTAGAAGAAAAGCACATTTCAATGTAAAAAGAAAGTCCTATGACTGCGTTAGAAAAATATATTTGGGAGCGTTTATATAATCCGGATTTTAATTATGGCGAATTCGCCACAATTAGAAACCAGGCAGGATTGAACAGTTTCAAAATCAGCGTGAAAGAATATGAAGTCACCCTGCAGCACGAACGCCTCGTGCGGCTCAACCGGATAGCCATCGGGCAGATGCAAGTGCTGGAAGATGTAAACCGGAAGTACCTCAGATAAATCCTCCTTCACCCCCCCCTTTTTTCCCGTCCCGGCGGATGTGTCATCCGCCGCTTTCGAGTATAAGGATTGCAAATCCGATTGAAAATAAATAAAAACGTTCTTTGACGTACTGGAAAATAATACGGGAATAAGTAACTCTATTTCTTGACTTTCCGGTTCTTTTGCTTAACTTTGTTCGCAAATAAAAAAGCAAAGAATATGAAACGTCCGCAAATTGTAGAACAGATACGCAAGGCTTTGGCTCAGGTAGTTCCGGACGCACAAGCCATTCTGTATGGAAGTGAAGCACGTGGGGAAGCCCGTCCCGACAGCGATATTGATTTGTTGATATTGGTTGATGGAAATGAATTGACCGTTAAGGAAGAGGATCGCATTATTGCTCCGCTTTACGACATCGAAATAGAAACCGGCGTGCAGATAAACGCACGTGTCCTACTGAAGAAGATTTGGGAGAACCGTCCTTTCCAGACCCCTTTTATTTTCAATGTAATGAAGGAAGGGATTGTGCTATGAAAGAGCGGTTGGATCGTGAAAATATTGAGGCATTGGCTGCTTACCGTTTTCAGCGTGCAGAAGAAACACTGAAAGAAATACCTTATCTGAAGCAACAGGGATATTATAATACGGCGGTCAACCGTCTTTATTATGCCTGCTATTATGCCGCAGTCGCTCTGCTCATCAAGCATGAGTTAAATCCGGGCACCCATGCAGGTGTCAAGCAGATGTTAGGATTGCATTTTGTAGCTACCGGTCGTTTGTCGCGCGAGTTAGGACGATGTTTCTCTCTCCTTTTCGAACGTCGGCATAGCAGCGATTATGATGATTTCGCTTATTCAAGTGAAGAAGAAATAGATGAATTGCTGCCTAAAGCGACGGATTTTATTGAGGCGGTCGGAGTTTTGCTGAAAGAGTAAGGACAGTACATTGATGATAGTTATTCCCGTCCCGGCAGATTTGTCATCCGCCGCTCCCCGAGTATCTTTTCCAAAAGAATGATATTGGGGCAATCTTACAGGAAAGGCAAAGTTATCAGACACAAATCAAAAGAAGGGCAGCATCTTTATTTTGCTGCTCCAAACACTTTTTCCTCCTTTGCAGATTGCATAAATGATAATGGAGAAGAAGATTATAGCTGCTCCCGAAGGGACATTGAGATAATAGGAAATGAGCAACCCGCCCAGACAGCTAAGGTAGCCTATGCCAATGGACAGCCAAATGATGCGGTAGAACCTGTGTGAGAAGAGATTGGCGGTCATTTGCGGAATCGTCAGTAATGAGATTACCAGCACGATGCCCACCATTCGTAAGCAGGCTACAATCGTCAGTGCAATGAACATCATCAGTATGTACTCAAAAGCCTGTGTCGGAATTCCTTGCGAACGGGCAAACTCGCGGTCGAACGCTACGTATATTATCGGGTGCAAAAAAAGCGAGAAAAATAAGATAAGCAGTATTGCCAGTCCGCCCAGCAAGGCGATGTCGCTCAATGTAATAGTCAGGATGTTTCCAAACAGATAAGCGGAAAGGTCGGGAGCGAATCCTGGAGATAGGAAAGTGAAAATGATGCCCAATGCCATGCCCAACGTCCAGAAGACTGCAATGGCAGAGTCCTCGCGCATGTCCTTCCGCCTGCTGAGCCACTCTACGCCGAAGGCCGACAATACCGAAAAGACAGCGGCTGAAAGAATCGGTGAGATTCCCATATACAATCCCATTCCTATGCCGCCAAAAGAAGCATGTGTCAGCCCGCCGCTGATAAATACCAAACGCCGGGTAACGATGTATGTACCGATAATTCCACAGACAATGCTTGCCAGCAGGCTGCCGATCAGGGCATGTTGAAAGAAAGTATATTGTAAAAGTTCCATGTGTTTAGTGATTTTCCCGTCTTTCTCCTACTATCAGGAATACTTCATCCTTTATGTTGTCCGGCAGTGCGATGCCGCGCAGTTGCAGGCTGCGTACCCAGCCCGCTACATCTTCGGACTGCATGGTGTAGAAGACATCGCGGAATTCTTCTTCTTGTTCGGGAGTGTACCGGTCGGCAGCGGTTCCGATGTACTTGTCAAGTTCCTCGTCGTCATAATATTCTATTTTCTTGCTGACAGCGGCGAGCAGGCTTTCTTTCTCGCATACTTCGTGCTGGCCGCAACATTCAATGTCTACTTCCTGCACTTCGGGCATGGCGTCCAGTTCGCCATTATCAATCTTCTTTTGAAGTTTGCGGTTGCGTACTATTCCCGCTATGGCGGCTACGACGGCAAGGGCAATCAGGCTAATAATCAGTATCCACATATGTTCTCTTTCCTTGAAAAAAGTGTCCTTATAAAATAGAACGGACAAAGATACATATTGTTTTCGTATCTGCCGTCATGCAGAAAGGAGATTCTTCGGCGCGGTGTCCTTTGGCCATGTCTTAATGAGAGAAATAAAGAGGCGTTTTGGACGATACTAATGACAGACAGTAAAGCCCGCTTTCTTTAAATCTTCCCAATAGCCCGGATAGGATTTGGATACCACCTGAGGTTCATCAATCATTAGCTGCGGCAATGTGATGCAGGCAGGAGCAAACGCCATTGCCATGCGGTGGTCTTCGTAGGTAGCGATAAGGGGAGTGCTCTCTGCCGGACAGCGTTCTCCATTCCATAGCAGGATGCTGTCCTGTTCGGAACGCACCGCATAGCCTAATTTGTGCAGTTCGGTGATGAGGGCGGTGATACGGTCGGTCTCCTTTATTTTGAGACTTTGTAAACCGGTGAAACGGAAAGGGATATTCATCAGGCAGCAGGTCACGACAAAGGTCTGTGCAAGGTCGGGAATGTCTACCATATCTTCTTCGAGACGGGTAACGGGGGTGCCTGTGAGAGTCAGCCGTACGCCTCTCTCCGTATATTCGGTATGCACACCGAGCCGGGAGAAAATCTCCGCACCGCGGCTGTCACCCTGATAACTGTGTGGGAACAGCCCGGACAGCTCTATCGTTTCCTCTTTATAACTCTTCAGAGATTCTTCATTCTTCATTCTTCGTTTTTCATTTCCCCTCAGCGCCAGTATCTGGTACCAGTAAGATGCGGCGCTCCAATCACTCTCTACGGTAAAAGGAACATCTTGGTAGCCGCCCGGATGGACAGTAATGGTGTTTTCGGAGCTCCATTGGGCATCTCCTCCAAAGTCGTGTATCAGTTGGAGGGTGAGGTTGATATAGGGGCGTGAAATGATGTTGCCTGTAAGATGCAGGTGCAGGCCTTTGGGAAGGACTGCACCTATCATCAGCAGGGCGGAGATATATTGTGAACTGACGTTTCCGGCGAGGGATATTTCATTGCCTTGCAATTCCGAGCCTGTGATGTGCAGAGGCGGGAAACCTTCATTGGCTGTGTATTTGATGTCTGCGCCGAGTTGGCGCAGGGCATCTACCAAAATGCGGATGGGGCGTTGCTGCATACGTTGCGTGCCGGTGATGACACGAGCGCCGGGGGTTACACTAAGATAGGCGGTGAGGAAGCGCATGGCTGTCCCGGCTGCCATAATGTCTATATGCTCCGGACTGCCTTGCAGTGCACGTACCATGACGCGGGTGTCGTCGCAATCGCTCAGGTTGTGGAGCGTTTGTTTGCCATGGGCAAGAGCGTGCAGGATAAGTGCGCGGTTACTGATACTTTTGGATGCCGGGAGTTGGATACCGGCATGCAGCGGGGCATCGGGAGCGGAAACGGTGTAACGCATAGTTGTATTCGTTAAATTATGGTGGTAAGGAATTTCATATTCCGGTGCAAAAGTAAAACAAATCTTTGGGAAATGGAAGTTGTTCGTCCTACATTTCCCCCGGCAACCTATTTCTGCAACGGGGAATGGGGTGTTCGGAATGCTGAATGAAGGCAAACGGCGGGAAGCTCCAGTTCACCCCAATCTATCATCGCATTGAAGAGACGGACGGTGGAGTAGGACGGGATGTCTTCTACGTGTATTTTCCTTTCAGAGAGGATTCCTTTGTCTAACAGTTCTGCACGTTTAGTCCCTTTCAGCAGGGGGGATTGGGGAGTGTGCCAGTGTTTGCCGTCAAAAAGGGCGATGTTGGCAATGCTGGTGTCGGTGAGCAGATGCCGGCGGACAATCAGTATGTCGTCGCAAGAGCCGCGCTGTGCAAACAATCGGTCGAGGACTTGGCGGTCGGTGCTTTTGTAGGTGTAGCCGATGTCGTCTGCCTGTATCAATGCCAGTGAACGGACGGGGCGGAGGAGATAGGGCGTGCAGGTCACATCTTCGATGCCGTATTGACCGTAGACGATACGTAACTTGTGTCTGCCGCTTTCGGGAACGGGGGGCAGGAAGTCCGCCAGTTGCAGCGCATGGCTGCCGGGCCAGAAGTGGTTGCGGGTGTCATTCAGCCTTTGTTCGTGGTAGGTCAGATTACGGGCTTCACCGCTGTCTATGCGTATTGTTTCAATAAATTGGCACATATATTTTCTGTTTTACTTCATTGTATTCGCTTTCCCAACGGCTTTGGGCGGTGATACCGCCGCCGGCTTTGAAATAGAGTTGACCGTTCTCCTGTTCGATGAAGCGTATCATAACGGCGCTGTCCAGCCGTCCGCTGGCATAGCAGCCCATGACCCCGGTGTAGAAGCCTCGTTCGTAGCCTTCCGCTTCGGCAATGATTTGCATGGTGCGCGGTTTGGGAGCGCCGGTTATGGAGCCGGCCGGCAATAGCTTGAAAAGGATGTCGCCGAGCCGCTTTGTATAATCATGGAGAAGGTTACCGCAGACTTCGGAACTTGTTTGCAGAATAGGCCCTTTGTTGGTTTGCAGACGGTCTATGTAGCGATAGGACGTAACGGTGACATGTTCGGAAACCATGCTGAGGTCGTTGCGTATCAGGTCGACGATCGTAGCGTGTTCGGCGGCTTCTTTGGCATCGTCCAGCAGTATTGCTTCGGCATGCGGCAGTGTGGCGTCAATTGTCCCTTTCATGGGGAAGGACTTGATTTTCCCTTCTTCCATGCGGACGAATATTTCGGGTGAGAAGCAGACGAAGCTGTCTTTCAGCCATAGTTTGTACAGGGCATGGGAATATAGGAAAATCTCCTTTAGCGCAAGGTTGGTACGGAGAGGCACTTTGCATGTCAGATTGGTCAGGTAGCTGTTGCCGGCCAGCAAGTTCTGCTTTACGATGTCGAAAGAATGGCGGTAAGCGGCAGGTGACGGGGGAGTGAATTCCCAGTTCGTCGGCCCGGCATATCGGGTGTCTGCAATGGGGGCATTGCCCGTTCCTCTGAATTGGTAAAGGCAGGCGGAGGCGTCTATCTTGTCAAGAGCTTCAACGTAGGAACATTCTTGCGTATAGTCAATGATAAACAAAAAAGGAATGTCTTTACGCCCGAATGTGTTCATCCGGGCGATGGCTGTTTCTTTGTCCAACGCTTTCATCGCCCTAAATCACCGTTGCAATAATTTGAATGGACAGTATGAGGAAGACCATTGCAATGGGGTAGACCGTTGCATAGGCCACGCTTGGAATATTGCTGTCTGTCATGGAGTCTGCGGCTGCCAAGCCGGGAGTACTCGTCATGCCACCGGTAATGGTTCCCAGCAAGTCGAGAATACTGATTTTGAAGACCAATCTGCCCACGACCACTGCTATCAACATGGGGAGCAATGTAATGGCTGCGCCTACTCCAAACAAGAGCCAACCGCTTTCCTGAAAAGTGGCTACCAGATTCTTTCCGGCAGATGTACCCACTTCGGCAAGGAAAAGCAGGAGTCCCAGTTGCCGCAGCAGTTGGTTGGCGGGCCCTGACATAGACCAGATGACAGGCCCTGTTTTGCCAACGGCGCTGAGAAACAAGGCGACTATCAGTATGCCGCCCGTTAGGCCCGGCGAGAACGACAAACCGCCGGGGAAAGATATATTCAGTTTGCCGAACAATACCCCAAGCACAATGCCCATTGCAATCGGGAAGAAATCTGTATCGGATAGCTTCTTGGCATTGTTGCCCAACAGGCGTGCAAGGCCTTTCAGACCTTCTTTCTCACCGACCACCATTAACTTGTCTCCGAATTTCAGTGCGAGGTCGGGCGAGGGCGAAAGGTCGATGCCGCTTCGGCGGATGCGGGTTACGGTACAGCCGAAGTTCTTCATCAGGTTCAGGTCGCCCAACTGCTTGTTTATCATATCTTTCTTGGTTAGGAGCAGAGATTCTATCTCTTGAGTATGGCTCAGTGGAAGTTCGCCTTCTTCGCGTTCGCCAACCAGGGTGGCAAGCTGGGTCAGGGCTTCGTCACTGCCGACAGCCTGTATGTAGTCGTTTTCGTGGAGTACGGTATGTGCAGTTGGGATGGAGATTTGCCCTTCGTGTTTGTGGCGGGAGATTACTGCACCGGTCATGGCCCGGGCATTGATTTGCATTAAAGTGCGGCCGAAGACGACGGGGTTGGTGACACGATAGATACAGGTGGTCAGTTCGGGGTACTGCCCGCGGCGTTCTTTTTCCAGACGGCGGGCTTCCTGTTCAAGGTCGATGTGCATGATGCGGGGCAACAGCTTTACAAACAAGATGACGCCGATCACTCCGAATGGGTAAGCGATGCCGTAGGCTATGGATGCCAGCGGTGAATGGGTGCTGTCGATGGCAACAGCGAGTCCCGGCGTACTGGTGAGAGCGCCGGCTATCAGCCCTACCACGCTCGGCGTATCAATGTCGAAAGCATATTTCAGCCCTATTGCCGTCAAAGAGGCGGAACAGATTATCAGCAGGGTAATGATTATGAGTGTTTTCCCTTTGCTCCGGAAAGAGTCGAAGAAACCGGGACCTGCTTGTATGCCGATGGTGAATATGAATAATACGAGTCCGAAGTTGCCCAGCTCCTTAGGGATGATTACACCGAAATGCCCGAAAAGCAGGGCGATGAAGATTACTGCGGAAACATCGAGGGATAGTCCTTTGATTTTGATTCTTCCCAGCATGAAGCCCAATGCTACGATAAGGAAAAGGGCGAAATAGGAGGAATTAAGAAGGTCAGTAAACATAAGCTTGATGAATTAGTCTTTTTGAGGGAACAAAGGTAATGGAAAAAAGTTAGATAGAGAAAGTATTATTTATCTTTGCAGTTACTAAAGATTTAAAGGAATTAGCCTTATGGAAATAGATTTGACTACCCCCGCTTTGCTGTTTTCGGCAATATCTTTGATTATGTTGGCGTATACCAATCGCTTCCTGTCGTATGCAGGCCTTGTGCGTGCTTTGAAGGAACAGCACCAGAAAAGCCATTCGTCTGTGACCGCCGCACAGATCGCCAACTTGCGTAAACGGCTGTATTTGACGCGTGCCATGCAGGTGACGGGCATAGCAAGCTTGTTGCTGTGTGTAGTCAGCATGTTCTTCATCTATATTCAGCTTTATCTTGCATCGGTCTATATTTTCGGCTTTGCACTGATATTGCTGATCATTTCGCTTGCTATTTCGGTGTATGAGATTTATATCTCGGTGAAAGCGTTAGAGATACATCTGAATGATATGGATGATTAACAGGAATACTTTTCTCCTTTTTACGGAATGAATTTGCGGAACGAATTATTTCATCTCACGAGATTCTTTATTTCCTCTCGTGAGATGATTTTTTGTTCTGCGTAGGGGGAAGGCTTTGCTCTCACAAAACAGATTCCAGCTCTTTCAGCAGTTCCTCCACAGCAACCTTTAGTTGGGTGTCTTCACCTTTTACAATCGTTTCGGGTGAATTGGCAACTTTGATGTCTGGCTCTAACTGGCTGTTTTCCAAATAGCTGTTGTCTGGCAAACGGTAGCCTACAACAGGGATACCGAAAACGAGGGAGGGATCTTGCAGACGTTCCCATGATACGCTGGTCATCGTGCCCGGAACCGGCATGCCTACCAGTTTGCCGATATTCCGGTGGCGATATACCCATGGTGTGCCATGTGCATTGGAATAGTTGGCTTCGCATGTCAGCATGATAGATGGCTTGTTCCAGCGGCGGCTGGGCATATCGCAAGCCTCGCGACCGCGGATTACTTGTGTAAAGTATTTCTTGCCGCTGAATAAAATCTCAATATCTTCGTGCAGGCGGCCACCTCCGTTGAAGCGGGTGTCGATGATAATTCCCTCGCGATTGTTGTATTTGCCCAATATGTCCGAATAGACGGAACGGAAACTATCGTCGCCCATCGACTCTATGTGGACATATCCGAGACGGCCGTTGGACCATTTATCTACATCGGCCGCACGCTGTTTCACCCAGCGGGTATAGAGCAGGGTGCTGAGCATGCTGTTGCTTATCGGGATTACAACTTCTTCCCAGCGTTCTTTGGTCTGCGGATTGTACAGTGAAACGAGGGTTTTCTTCTTGGCCTTGTCGTTCAACAATGTGTAGTAATCCATTTCTGGAGTAATTTCCGTACCGTCAATCTTTTCGATGACAATGCCTGTTGCCGCTTTCGTATTGGCATTATCGAACGGGCCTTTTTCGAGAACCTCGGCGATGCGCATGCCTTTGCCCCGGTAGTTCCAGTCAAAAAGCAGTCCCAGACTGGCTGTCGGTTCGCTTTGTCCCGTCGGGTAGTAGCGGCCGCCGGTATGTGATACGTTCAATTCGCCCAGCCACTCGCTCAGTAATTCGGCAAAATCGTAATTGTTGTTGATGTGAGGCAGGAATTTACGGTAAGCGGCACTCATGGAGTCCCAATCCACGTTGTGCATATTGGTGTTGTAGAAACGTTTCTGTTGCTGTTTATATACATGGTCGAACATGTATTCACGCTCTGCTGCCAGATCCATTTTTACTTGTGCCTGATAGTTGACCGGCTTTAATTCATTGGACGCCACATCCATTTTCTGCATGGCTTTGCCGCCTAACAGGAAGAGATTCTTGCCGCTTTTGTCCATTTCCATAGAAGCCCAACCGGCATCCATTTTGTGGAGCAACCGGGTTTCTTTCTTGCGAAGGTCCATTTTCCAAAGGTCGTATCCGTCTTCAAAGGCGGCAAGGTAATAGAGGGTTTCACCATCTTTGGAGATAATGACGCTTCCCATATCCGAAGAGTTAGGGGTGAGGCGTACGATGCGGTCTTCAAGGTTTTTCAGTTCCACAATGATATCTTTCACTTGAGGAGAATCATCATCGGCTTTATCTTTTCCTGTATCTTTCTGACTCTTTTTCTTGTCTTTTCCGGCATCCTTACCTTGTGCTTTTTTCTGTTCGGCTTCCAATTCCTTGCGTAGCTCATAGTCTTCTTTACTCAAGCAATATTTGTCGTAAGCATCTTGATTGAGGAAAATAAGCATAGCATCGTCTTGTGATCCCCATGAGGCATGGGCACGCATACCGTAACGCTCTGTTTTGAACAGGATTGCATTGCCGTCAAGCGCAAAGCGAGGCGAACCACTCATGTAACCGCTGTTGGTCAGGTTAATGATGGGACTGTTGCCTTGTGCGCTGACAAGTCCTATGTCGGAGTAAGGGTCATGTTTGTTGCCGATAAATTCGAGGGTGAACCATTTGCTGTCCGGCGACCACGCATAGCTGAACTCGCCATTTGTGCTGTACCAGGTGGAGCCGTCGGTTATTTGGCGTACTTTCTTCGTTTCGAGATTGAGTACCATCAGCCGGATGCGGTCTTCGATGAAGGCAAGTTCCTTGCCGTCCGGTGAGAACTGGGGACAGGTGCGCTCAACGGTGGTAGAAGGCAGCAGCACCTCTTCTTTAATGATAGTGGCGTTGGGAAAATTGGGATCTTCCTTGCGGGCTATTTTGGCAAGGTACAACTGCCAGTTACCGTTACGCTCGCTGGCATAAGCCAAAGTACGGTTGTCCGGAGCAAAAGACAAGCCGCTTTCGTTGGCGGGGGTACGGGTGATTTGCTTGGTAGTGGCATAGTCTGCAGAGGTAACGAATACCTCGCCACGTATGATGAATCCTATCTGTTTGCCATCCGGTGAAACGGTGGCTGAGGTTGCTCCGTTGGTATAATTCAGATATTCCACTTGCGACGGATCATCACGAGTGATTTCAATTTGAACTTTTTGTGGAGCCGAACCACCTTGTTGCGTATATATTTCGCCGTCATAGCCATAACATAAGGTTCCGTTATTGCTCATGGAGAGGAAACGGACGGGGTGGGTTTTGAAATCCGTTACTGCCTTTACGGATTCCGGTTGGGCAAGCGGAAAGGCATATACATTGAATGAACCGCCATTACGTTCGCTCAGAAAGTACAACGTTTGTCCGTCCGGCGCAAGAATGGGGTTGCGGTCTTCACCAGCGTGCCGGGTGAGATTACTGTGTTTGCCTGTACGGGTGTCATACGTCCATATGTCGCGGGTTATGGATGATGTGTGGTGTTTCCTCCATTGGTCTTCAAATCCTTTTTGGTCTTGGTAGAAGAAAAGGTTACCCGATTTGTCAAAACAGATTGCTTCGGCGGGTGTACCCAAGACTTGTTCGGTGCGGCCACCGGTTACAGGAACTTTGTAGAGTTCGGTCATGGCAGAACGAGGAAATAAAGCGCTTTCAACAGGATCTTGAATGGCTGCCGAGAAAAGGATATATTTACCGTCCGGTGTAAATGCGGACGGGGTTTCTCCTGTGGAGTTGGTAGTCAGACGCTGGGCGGCTCCACCGTTGGCGGGCATTACGAATACGTCGAAATTGCCATATCGGTCGCTGGCAAATGCTATCTGTCTGCCGTCGGGTGACCAGATGGGGTTGGACTCATAGGAATCCTGTGTCGTGAGCTGCGTGGCGGCACCGCCTTTTGCCGGAACTTTGTAGATATCTCCTTTGTAACAGAAAGCTATTTCTGTACCGTCAGGGGAGATTTGTATGTCGCGCATCCAAAGAGGAGTTGCCGCATAGCTGGTAAGGGTGGTGAAACCCAATGTGAGGTAGACGAATATCTTCTTCATAAAGGTGTGGTTCTATTGAGCTTTGGGTTTATAATTAGGATATTGTTTGGAAGAGTTTTTATGATAATTATTTCATTCCTCTTGCTTTATAGATAATTTCTTTGGCATTGTTGATGCTTTGTAATTTCTCTTCGGCAGCACGCTTGATGTCTTCTCCCAATGTGGCTACCCGGTCGGGGTGGTGCTTCAATACTAATTTGCGATATGTGGCACGCACTTCTTCATCAGTGGCAGTGGGGTCTATTTCCAGTACTTTGTAGGCTGCGTCTAATGAGTTGCCACCTAAGTTGAGCATTGATTCCACTTCTTTTTCGGACAATCCCATATAGGCTGCCACTTCTTTCAGCGCTTCAATTTCTTCGCGGCAGACATTGTTGTCGCTCCGGGCTATGTTGGCAAGAAATCCCAGTAGTTGCAAACGTTCCTCGTATGTCAGATTAGCTGCAATCTGCATGCCGCAATCGCGGATTGTATTCTTGAATGTAAGAGGGTTCTGCATGTCCATGCGTTTACGCTGCTCAAAGAGGTTGAGCAGTATCCGTTCGCCCTCACCGACTGCCGCAACGCCGAAGTTTGTCCGTAAGAAATTGCGGACGTACTCCATTTCACTATGCATAATGCGTCCGTCCGCCCGTATGATATACGACGCCATTACCAACATTGAGAAAAGAAAACTATTCCGCTGGCCGGCAAACACATCTTCTTTTGTATGTTCGTTGCCGTAGGCTGTCGTATCGTTTGCAGGGTTACTGCCGAAGTCTATCAGCGAACCCAATGCATATCCGGCTAATGCGCCGAGTGGTCCACCTGCCATAAAACCGATGATACCACCAATCCACTTTCCTGCTCCCATAATTTAGTTTTTTACTTTGCAAAAGTAACTATTCTTACCTAAATAAGATACTGATATATGGATTTATGTTTGATAAACGGTTTGTATTTCTCATTTTCGCTTCTCATTGTTTATTGGCAAGGGTATGGGAATAAGGGCTCACCCGATAAACCTGGGGGATTAAGCATACAGCTTTGTAAGTCTGAAAAGA
>ERZ773228.111-NODE-111-length-101703-cov-17.089279_pt1 | contig 101703 bp, 92 predicted proteins | sample MGYA00580524_ERZ773228 | MGnify/ENA primary metagenome ERZ773228 (study PRJEB29015, sample SAMEA2737768) | human gut metagenome | biome: human gut; feature: human-associated habitat; material: faeces | place: China | collected 2012 ... | reverse complement strand
ACATGAATCAGGGAAATTCCGAGCCTCGCAGAATCACATAGTAAAGAAAGGTCCTGCGCGGCTGCGGAAAGTATTGTATCAAGTAATGATGTCGTTAGTTATGCATAAAATCCCCAAAGATGATGCAGTATATAGGTTCATAAAGAAGAAAGAGGCAGAAGGAAAGTATAAAAAAGTAGCAAAAGTAGCAGGAATGGCTAAGTTTTTACGAATATACTACGGCCGGGTGATGCATTTGTATCGCGACTTAGGCCTTGCTGCGTAAATAAGGCAAACAAGTGAAGAAAAGCGGAAAAAGCCGAGTGTGAGATCGGCTTTTTCGTAGTGCAATGAATTAGTCGGCCAAACTCCAAAATCTAATCAGTTAGGATCAGTCAGGAAATCCGACAAGAAATTCTATAAGAAATTCAAAAAATACCAAAAAATTAAAATTGGGGCTTGTTCTTGTGTAGCAGGTCTTCTCCTGCCGGAGCAAGGTAAAAGGCAATTCTTCCCTCCGTGGGGGGGCAGCTTCACAAGGAATAAGGAAAAGAGTTCAGTTCTTATTTGTTTTGGACCTTTTGTACCCCATCCCATACGCCCTTCCCCGTCTGGGAAGGCGAGTTTAAACCGGACAGCCGGCTTGCAGCCTGGGAAATGCAACTCATCCGCCCCGTACACTGGCTTATGAGACATTTGTGTCGCTACCGCTGATATCCTTTCCTATTTACTGCACCCCTTTCGTCGCCTAACGGCGCCACTTCCCTCCGTCGGGGGCAGCTTCACGAGGAATAAAAGAAAGAGCTCGACTCTTATTTGTTTGAAACCTTTCTTAATCTTATCCCGACCTTCTCTTCCAGAGCAAGGTCAAGAGCATTCTACCGCAAGCCCTCCCTCTTTATTCAATTATTCTTTGGTGAATTTGGTTCCTTCTCTCCATGCGCGGCCTGCAACATCGCCTAAACGGATGTAGGTGCCGTGGACGGGGTCGAATGTCAGGGGTTCGATAAGAGACGGGTCGAGCTTGCCGCCGGTCAGGACGGATTCATCAGCCAGGATATTGACGATTTCTCCTACGATGTACCAGTCTTCGCCTTCCTGTGTGGTCTTCACGACCTTGCATTCGAAAGTGAGCGGGAATTCTTCAATGACAGGAGCGTCTACATGCTCGCTCTTGACGGCATGGAAGCCTGCCTTCTCGATTTTCCCTTTTACCTTGTGGCCGCTGACGGTGCCGAAGTAGTCAGCTTCTGCCATCGTCTTCAGGGTCGCCATGCTGACGGTGAAGGCGCCGGTTTCCAGGATATTGTCCGTCGTCTTGTGGTTATGGTCGAGCATGAAGCCAATCTTGTTCGTGTCATAGATGCCGCCCCAGGCAGCGACCATGGCATCAGTCTCCCCTGCTTTGTCCTGGGAAACGATGACGAGCGCCGGCTGCGGATAAATCCATGATGCGGGTTTGAAACTTTTCTTCATAGAAATCCCTCCTGTATCCAAAATTCCCTTTATTTTATTTATACATTCTAAAGATTATTATACCACGGGCGGGGAGCGTGAGCGCCCTTCCCCGTTGGCCCCGCGCAGTAAAAATCCCGATGGAATCCGGGAAGAGATTCCATCGGGAGGAAGGGATTATTTATGTATATCCTCAGGAGAGGAGGTACATATAAAAGGGAATGAAGAAGATCCCCAGCATCAGGGAGACGCAGTTGATCATCGTCGAGTAATCAGCATCGGCGCCGACGGAATTGGCGAGAATCGTCATGTTCGTCATAGCCGGCATGCCTGCCTGCATGAGGAAGACCTTCGCGGACATCGCGCTGACCGGAATGAACGGCAGCAGGATGAGAAGGCAGAGCGGTGAAAGGACGAAGCGCCCGAACATCGCGCCTACAAGATCGCGGTCGAGACGGATCTCGGAGAACGGAATATGCGCCATCTGGATCCCGATGACGATAAGGGCCATCGGCGTTGCGATATTTCCTACGTAATGGCATGCCGTCAAAAAGAAGTGCGGCAGCGGAATATTGAGGAGAATGAGGAGAACGCCTGTGATGAATCCCATGAGCGGCGGTGTGCGCAGCTTCAGGAGCATTTCCTTCACAGTGAATTTATGGTCACCGCCGGCATCCTTGACGATGAGGTACGCGCCAAGAAACCAGAACATCGCGGTATTTGCGATATAGTACAGCATGCAGGAAGGCACGCTCGCTTCACCGAAGAGTGCCATATTGACCGGAAGGCCGATGAAGATGGCATTCGCAATGCAGCAGGTGCAGGTGAAGACGCCGCGGCGGCTCTTCGTGATATTCAGCACTTTGGCCAGGACGCGGCCGGCGAGATACGCCACGAAAATCGAGGCAAAAGGAAGAAGCATGTCCGGCGCTGTTTCGATCAGCTGGTCATGCGTGAAATTCGAGTATAAAGAGTAAATCATCAGAGGCGGCAGCGCCACTGACATCGTAAACTTCGTCAGATCTTTCCCGGCGGACTCCCAGAAGAAACCCATCCGGCTCAAAAAGAAACCTAGACCCGCAATCACAGCTACTTCAAAAATACCTGACAACCCCTGCAGAATCGCATCCATACCCCAAATACCTCAAATTTTCTAAATTTTCAATAACTAACCCAAGATTTATACAAAATTGCACTGAAATTCTGTTTACAGCATAGCCTATCTTGTCATATAATTCAAATTAAGATAATGAATTTCACCTATAACGATTCAGTATAATTAAACATCTCGATTGTTCTATGTTCATTATTTTTTCGAATAAGCGGAATCGCGTATTCGCATAAGTTCTTTTTTATCAATAGAATAGGGGGGAATTCACTTGAATCTGGAATTTTACAAAAATTTCATTGCGATCGTCGAGGCGGGGGCCTCAATAAGGCATCGCGCCAGATCCATGTCGCACAGCCTGCACTGACCCGTCAGCTCCAGCTGATGGAAAAAGAATACGGGGCTGCGCTCGTCGACCCAAGAAGAGGCCGGCACAGTTTGAAACTCACGGAAGCCGGATGGATCTTCTATCGCCAGGCAAAACAGATTTATGAGACAGACCAGACAACGCACGCGGAAATCGAAGCGCTCACAGCAGGCCTCACAGGCACCCTGCGCATCAGCGTCTTCCCGTCGTACGCGCCTTTCCTGTTCCAGAAAATCATTCCGCAGTTCCATGAGAAATACCCGGACCTCTGCTTCCGCATCCGCGAATCCTATCACACTACGCTCGTCGACGACATCCGCACCGGCGTCTCTGAAATAGGCATCGCCAATGCGCCGCTTCCTGATCCGTCCTTCTTTAAGATCCTCAGAAAAGAAGAATGCCAGATCATGATCGCAGGCCCGAAGGGAAGCCCGCTTCTTGAAGAAAACGAGACCATCACGCCCGACATGCTCGCCGGACAGCCTCTCGCCGTCAGCAGAAGCACCGAAAAAATCATCAAGAAACTCTTCCGCTCCCACAACATCGTCCCGAGAATCCTCTTCTCCCTCGACACACGCTCCTCCGCCATGGACGCCGCTGAAAGCAAAATGGCATTCGGCATCGTCGTCAGGGACGAAGGCGATATCTATCCGACAGAAACCCTCACCTTCCGTCCGCTCGCCATGCCAGACGTACCGATTGGAAAGACCTTCTTCTGCCAGAAAGGCCACCGCCTGAGCAAAGCCATGGAAGAATTCCTGGCAGCATTCCCGGAAACCGCTGAAATCGAAGAATAATAGAACATAAACATAAAAAGAGCACATAAAGCCAGCCTGCTTTCGTGTGCTCTTTTTGCGTGGGGAATGCGGAGCATCGCGAGTTCCGTATTTTCCTGACCGCAGCGAGGTTGTATGGTTTAGGCGTCCCCGTCAGGGGAAGGAGTATGGCAGGGATGGGGACATAAGGTTTCAAACAAATAAGAGCTGCGCTCTTTCTTTTATTCCTTGCGAAGCTGTCCCCGTCAGGGGAAAGTGGCGCGCATGCGCCGAAAGGGGTTCATTTTTGCCAGCAATGCAAGCACTCGCCTTCCCTGGCAGTAAAGTTCTTCCTTTTACGCCGAAAAGGGTTCATTTCCCCATCTTATCCACAAATATTATAAGTCGCTCCACTAACCAAAAAGGAGCTTTGACAAAAATGATTGCACTTTTTGTCAAAGCTCCTTTTGTGTGGGTATATTCGATTAGAGGATTATCCAACAAAATAAAAACCTGAGCGATGATGCTTCGCCTTCTTAGAAAATGCAACTCTTTCGCCCAGCATCGGAAAAGTGATAGGCTGGGCACTTTCCCCTCCGGGAACAGTTCGGCGATGTGAAATATAAGAAATCAGTTCTGTTTTGTTTTGAACTTATATACCTGCGGCTGAGGAAATGCAACTCATCCCTTTACTTATTAACTTCACCTCATTCGCGCAGCTACAGATAAAAGATAAGCTGCGCACCTTCCCCAGAAGGGAAGGCTTCACAAGGAATAAAGAAAAGATTTCCAATCTGATTTGTTTTGGACCTTTCGTAATCCTATCCAAACCTTCCCTTCCAGGGCAAGGTCAAAGGCGTTTTGCCACAGCTCCTTCTTCTTTTTCTTACAGTCCTGATTCTCTTATGTTTCCTTCTACCTGAGCCGCGCCAAGCATTTCTGCCAGGTCGTAGAGTTTCTGGTTGAAGGGTTTCTTTATATGTTTTGCATCTTCGTAGGATACTTTTCTGACTTTGCCTTCCCACATACCGACGAGGGCGGCTGTTTCTCCATCAAGGAGTGCTTTGACGGCTGCGGCTCCCAGTGTGGATCCAAGGATGGCGTCTTTGGCGCTTGGCTGGCCGCCTCTCTGGATGAAGCCCAAGATAGTGGTGCAGATGTCGATGTCAGTGCGTTCCTTGAGCCATTCGCCGAGGGCTCTTCCGTCATCGGCGCCTTCTGCGCAGATGATGATGCTGTTCGTCCTGCCCTCTTCCATCTGTCGTTTGAGGCTTCTGGCGAGTTTCTCGCGGCTGAAGGGAACTTCAGGGACGAGGATGTATTCGGCGCCGCAGGCAAGGCCTGAGTCTAAGGCGATGTTTCCTGCAAAGCGTCCCATGACTTCGACGATGGCAGCGCGGTTGTGGGCGCTGGCGGTGTCGCGGATGCGGCTGACAGCGGATACGACGGCATTCACGGCGGTATCGTGACCGATGGTTTCATCGGTGCCGTGCATGTCGTTATCGATAGTGCCCGGAATGGTGACGGTCGAAATGCCCAGTTTCGAAAGGACTTCGGCGCCTTTGATGGAGCCGTCCCCGCCTACGACGACGAGGCCGTCGATGCCTCTATGCTTCAGCGTTTCTGCCGCTTTGATCTGGTTTTCTTCTTCCAAGAATTCCTTGCATCTGGCCGTTTTCAGCATAGTGCCGCCATGGAGGACAACGCCACTCACGGAGGAGGATTCCATGCGGACGAAGTCATCGTCCAGAAGTCCTGCATAGCCTCTGTATATTCCATAAATCTGGCATCCAAGCGCCAGGGCTGTCCTTACGACCGCCCGTACGGCCGCATTCATGCCCGGCGCATCTCCGCCGCTTGTGAGCACAGCTAGTCTTTTCATGAAAATCCCTCCCTGCGGCCGACTACTGGGATCTTCTCCCATGGGAAGAGGGCCGGCCGTTCCGCTCTCTCTTCTCGGTATGTTCCTCACGGCCGGGATACCCCGGTCCCCGCCGTGCTGCAAATCCTATATTGTGCTTGTCAATGTAGCGCGCAATCATGAGCGCTGTCTGTTCCGGATGGCAGTTCGTCGTATTGATGACAAGATCGACCCTGTCTCTCCATTTCGTCCATTTCCTCAGCATCTGACGGACGTATCCGTCCACATCGGAGTAGTCCATCGTCGGACGTTTCCCGATGCGGCGCCTCACGCGCTCGGCCAGGCGGAATGGTTTCGCATAGAGCAGGATGACGACACCATGCTCGGAGAGGAGATGAAATTTCTCCTCCGTCATGGGATAATTTCCGCCCATCGCAATCACCGCCTCATGGTAGAAGCGCACTCTGTTGATGATTTCCTTTTCCTTGGCAGTGAACGCATCCGGCCCCGCACTCTGGTAGTACTCGGCGATGCGCATCCCCGTGTCCTTTTCCATCATGCGGTCCGTATCGGCCAGCTGCCAGTCCAGGCCGTCAGCGAGAATCCTCGCCGCGCGGCTCTTTCCTGTCCCCATGGGACCGATCAGAACTATATTTCTCTTTTTCATAGGTACCTCGGCTTTGGAAGGTACGGATCTCCGCGTCGAAGGACAACTGTCCTCCCTCTCTTTTCAATGATTTGAGATCCATCGCATTCCATCTCTCTTTGCCTTTTATTATATCAAAGCCGCGGACAATTTGGGCAAAGCTTCCGGTACCTTGTACACGTATTTTTTGAAATTTTCCGTTTTCGTCGATAGTTCCTTCACTTTCCGAGATATTCGTCACGGTGGCGCCGCTCTCCTCGAGCGCTTCCGCAAGCTCCGGCGCGCTTGCTTTCCCGAAAAGCTCCGTCAGAAACGGCAGGTACGTCCCCTCTTCCGGCGCCCTGAAATGGAGCGCCTTCTGGTTCTCTGCCGCCATGAGGCCGGCCGATTCTTCCTTGTCCCATGAACGCTCGACGAAAAAGCAGCCCGTCAGGGCGAGGAGAAAGGCGAGCGCGAGGTACTCTCTCTTGTACTTCGTATCATGCAGGATTGGTTCGAGCCTCATTTCTTCACCGTCCTTTTGACTGCTTTTCTGGGCGCATCCGTCTTCGGCGTTTCATCAGCCCTCGTCCAGATGATTGTGAAATCGGTGAGCTTCGTCAGCGGATTTCCCTTCCGCTTCCCGATTCTCGTCTCACCGCCCCAGGAAGAGGCGACGACATCGCGGAGAAACCCGACGGCCTCAGGTGTCTGCGCCGTTCCTTCAAGGCGCACTTCCCCGCTCTCCTCAGCGATTTCCCTCAAGACGACACCGGACGGCATCGATTCTCCGAGGTACGCGAGCTTCTGTTCCCAGCGCATGTTTTCCTTCTCCAGCTTCCGCAGCATGCCTTCGAGCGCCCGCGCCTCATGCTGCTCCTTCTCATACGCTTCCATTTCCTTCCTGACCGGCGAGAGGGAAATGGAAAGCTCCTTCTCATGGAGGAAATCCTTCTCGGCAGAGACGAACATTCCTAGGCCCGTCAGGCAGAAAAGGAACGATAGTACCGCCGCTCCCTGCGCCATGCGAAGGCCGCGGTTCTCTTCCGTGAAGAGCCTCCGCACCGCGCCGGAGGGGATGACCGTCCCTGCCTTATCCGCGCCCATGAGGAGACGGAATGCCGTTTCATGAAGAAATCCTTCTTCCTCGGCTGGAATCATCACTTTGAGATTCGCAGATGATTCTTCTTCCGAGAAATCCCTGATGTCAGGCGCATCCTCATAGGCAAGCACCGCCGAGAAAGTATCCTCATCCTCGTACTCTTCGCTGTCCGGATTTTCCTCAGGGACTTCCCCGCCAGAAATGGCGGCAAGCAGGGCTGCCTTCCAGTACGCCATCTCTTCTTCCGTGCAGGAGAAAAGCGGGATGAGGAAGCATGGCACTTCCCCTTCCATGCCGTCTGCCTCCCTCAAAAAGAAGCGGCGTATCTTGTCCCTCTCGCTCTGCCTGGCCTTGAGGCTTCTGACCTTTTCGCCGCAGTAGAAGAAGAGCTGCGCCGTCGATTCCGCGGCGAAGCAGACGCCGTAAGGACCATCTGCAAGCGGGATATCCGTCACGGGGAGAATCGAAACGAGGCGTTTCTTTACCAGACGCGCGCCTTCTATCCAGCGCGTGACCGTGATTTCATAGACAGAAGAAAAGAGGATGTGCCAGGCCTGCGGCGTGTGCGAGAGGACGCGAAGACCGGTCCGGAGCGGCTCATCACCGGGGAATATCCTGTCCTCTTCCCAGGATAGCGACTCGTGCATTTCATCCTCATCCATTTCCGGAAGATTCAGCACCTTCGTTCGAAGATCACGGCTCGTCGCAATGAGCATCAGGGACTTTCCGCGGATGCCCTTCTCTGCGAGCGCTTCCAGAGCTTCGGCAATCTTTTCCGGCTCCTTGTCGTGGGGAAAGGGAACGGAGGCGAAACGGAGGAACTTCCCCTCCTGCATGTCCACTCCATAAAGACGGCCTGCCATCGGAAGGAGTATCGTTTTCTTCGTACCCGAAAAGAAGCGCCTTGCCCGCATGAGCAGCGCTTCCTTCGCAAGAACTGAGGTATCAAAATGGAACACTTGAAATATCCTCCACCGTCAAAATGCGCTTTCCATCCACCGTTTCCGAAGAGAAATCAATCGTCAGGAACCGGCGGTGATCCCCCTTTTCATTTTCCGAGCGGACCTTGATCCTGCCGCTCTCCCCGTCATCTGTGATCCTCACAAGGATCGTCCGGTCTCCCTCCTCCAGCGTGAGCGCCGTGCTTCCGCCTGCGCCTGAGGAAAGGCGAGAAAGAGCCCAGTTCGCCCCACTCTCTGCCGCATAGACCGAGCGGAGCCCCTCTTCATGCGACACCGCCGCGGCGCTGCCCCTTGTGAGGAAAAAGACGAGCGCCGTCGATGCTGAAAGGAGCGCCGAGAAGAGGAGAATCAGGATGATTGAAAGCGTCCCCTTCCTCCTACACATACGGCTGCCCCTTCTTATACAAATCCGCATAAGGAATGACCGACGTCTCGCAGTCCACCTGGTCGATCCCGTTCTTATGCTCCATCAGGAAATGAAGATGCAGCGCGCCCATTTCCTGGGAAAATACCGGATCCTCAGACGGCGAGAAAATGATCGTCTCGCCCGTTCCCGTCTTCTCGCCCGTTACCGGTTCCGAAAGGCCGTTGTAGAGGAGAAGCTTCAGCTTTTCCCTGTCGATATAAAACGTATACCGTGCCTCGACGTCCCTTTCATTCAGATCGTAGTACGTGTACCGGTCGCCGGAGACCGGTGCCTGTGCCATCCGCCTGCCGTTCCTGATCTTTTCCGTCATGTAGTCGGAAACCGAGAGCGCCTCGCTCGAAAGCCGTCCGCGCCTTGCAAGGCTATCGATCACCCGCGCCGTCTCCGTGGCCAGCGGGAAGATTGAAAGCGCCAGCGAGGTCAGTATGAAGAGGGAAATCAGAGCTTCCAGAAGAAGAAATCCTTTTCGCTTCATTGCGGATCCTCCATCAGGACGGAAAAAGAAACGGACTTCCCGGACGAATCTGAGACCTCCGCCTTTATCCGCCTCATCGGGACAGATTCGACATAAACGGGCTCCTCAGTCATATCGACCGTATACGTCCGGCCATTTTTCACGATTTCTTTCGGCATAGAAACGGGCTCACCCAGACGCACGCTGGCCTTCATCTGCTCCATGGCATCCTGGGCAATCAACGTTTCATCAAGGGAAATTTCCCTTTCCGCCTCCCGCCTTGCCGCCACGGACACTGAGAGGAAAACGCCCGCGCCAAGTGTCATGACAATCGCCAATGCTGCGGCCGCCCACACCAGAAGAAAGCCTTCTCTCCTCATGCGTCCCTCACGATCCGAACGCGTCCCGTGTACGCCGCCACCACGATCTGGCGCGCATACTTTCCGTCCTTCGTCCTCAAATACATCGAATACTTGCTGCTCTCCCCGGCATAGCCGTCTTTGCGGAGCGTCAGGTTCAGATTTCCCGTTCCGCGGATGTTTTCAGGAAACGAGCCTTTCGGGCGGATCGTCGTCGTGCCCTTTCTTGTGAAATACGAGACGTGATCGCCGTCCTGCGCACAGAAAAAGTACGTCCGCGCCACGACATTTCCATACCGCGACGTCTCGCTCCTTGCCTCCGTCTCTGCCTCACGGATGGCCGAGGCCAGCTCTTCGGCCGCCAGATCGAGCTGCCGCTCCTCCTGCCAGTCGGAAAGCGAGGGGACCGCCATCGCCATCCCCAAGGAGACGATCAGGAGCACGATGAGCGCCTCAGCGAGAACAAAGCCACGATGCCGCCAGAAGCGTAAGCCCCGTTTCCTCGAAGAAGAAAGCCGCGATCCCTCCGGCAGCAAGGAACGGCGCGAAACGGATCCCGTCATCAAGCGACCTCCTTCCTGAAATCAAAAGAGGCAGGGAAAAGAGCGCGCATGATGCCGATGCGGCCCAGAGGAAACCGAGCGTTCCCACCGGCGAAAGCCAGGATGCAATCGCAGCGGAGAGGAATATATCTCCCTCGCCTGCGCCTCCGCCGGACGCCAGGCGCAGCACGAAGAAAACACCGCCGGCCAGCGATGCCGAAAGGATACCAAAGTAAATCATCCCCGCTTCATACGAAGTCAGAAGACCGCAGAGAAGAAGAAGCGCGCTCCAGCCGTCCGAAATATACCCCGTCCGCCTGTCCTCCATCGCGGGGAAGAAGAGCAAAAATGGCAGCAGAAAACGGGCCTTCCCCTCCGTCATGAAAAGAAGACCCGCATACAGGGCGCACGAAATCACGAGCAGAAGGAATCCTCTCCCGCCCTGCCAGACATTCTCCCACAATAACCGGTCTTCCACTCCGCTTCTCATGGGAACCTCTTACGACTGCTGCGTACTTGTGCTCGTCGTTCCGTAAGACGAGTACGTCACAGAATTGAAAACAGCCGTCACTTCACCTTTGGAACCCATCGTGTACGTCACACTCTTATCCGGCGGCTCCGGTATTTTTTTCAGATACCCATTCGCCCCTGTCGTATCCACCAGCAGCGAAAGCGCCGTCGGGTACTCGCCATTCTTCACGTAATACATCTCTGACGCCGTTCCGATCGCCGACAGATCCGCCTGAATACGAGCCGCCTTCGCATCATTTGTCATGCCAAGGATATCCGGCATAGCCACCGCCGACAAAATCCCCACAATCGCCACGACGATGATGAGCTCTAGGAGCATGAAACCTTTCCTTTTCCTTCCCAATCCACTGCCCTTGTAATTTTCCATTGTACCTTCCATCATGGACCAACCTTTCCCACAACACACCGGCCCCGCCGGTTTTTGAGCACAACAAAAAGGCGGCACTTTGACTGGCGCCCGCCTGCAAAAGACCTATCACTCCTCCCCGCACGAAACCCGACGCAGCCTTCCCGCTGCCAGCTCCCTTCCACAGAGCTCGTCAAGAAACATAAACAGAACAGCCAGACCTTCCGCAGCCGGCCAGTCCTTTATTGATACCAGCCCTTCCCTCCATCGGAAAGACACGGATCAATCACGTAATTTTCCTATATTATCCAAAATGCTGTATCAATATTCAAATAGAAAATAATCATAAAGATTATAAACTCCATGAAGCCGATGCATAGCAGAATAAAGATTTGGGAATGAGGAGAAAAAGAGTGGAAAGGAAATAAAAAACCGCCCGTGAAGGGCGGGAGTTTATAGTTATAATTTTGTAGCAAAGTATTTCAAGTACCATCCAATCATAGCACCATACTGGCCATTCATGCGAGCAGATCTTGCTGCCTGATGAAGATTTTTTGTTCCCTTCGGAGGAACAAGAGGCACGTCTTTCCATGGTGAAGATTTCTGGATAGCTGCGTATTCTTTTACAACCGGCCATCCCTGCACCCAGCTGTGCCATGGCTTAGCATGACCAGCAAAATGAATGATGACCTGATTCTTGTAATCTTCATTCACCGGCTGTTTTTTGAACAATGACTGACGGTCCAGATTGTAGAGATAGTTGTACTTCTTTTCAATATAGAGGCACTTGCCGTCAAGCATCTCATTATGAATATCCTGATCATGGTGAGAAAGACGGTTGCCTACGCGTTTTACATTTTCCTGTGCGCGGCGGACGATATCGTCAAAGCAGCCCTGCTCCATCCATGGGCCGAGGTTCATCAGCATCATGCCTGCATTGAAATAACGACTTGTATGCATGCGTTTCATCTGTGCCTTTTCATTTCTGTCCGATACGACGGCAACGAGCTTATCCCCAAAGTCGAGTTCTTTCAGGTAACGAAGCGATCCGCGGCACATCATGTCCCCATCCAGATAGAGCCCTCTATCTGTCAAAGGTGCCAGTGTCGGTGCCACCAGGAAACGATAAAAGAAAGCAGGATTGCCATCAGAGAGAAGCAGCGTCTTGAAAGCACTGTCATCAATCAGATGGACCTGCACAGGGCATCCTGTAATCAGTGCCATCTCTTCCAGACGCTCCTTTTCTTCATCCACAAGCTGATTCACAAAGAAATGAAAGCAAAGAGGAAGATCCTTATTATGCTCACGCACTGTCAAAGCAACAACACCCATATGCGGAATATAGTCCGCTGTCCCGGTCAGCGCAATATGAAAGGCATCCTGATCAGGATCCCCTCCAATAAAAACCGTATCTTTCACAGCATGAAGAAGTACATTTTCCATATCATAAACTCCTAAAAAAGGACAGCATTATAAGAATCCATCAGAAAATTCCATAATATTAAGTATTTTTATTGTACAAGAAAAGCAAGTATTTTTCCATGAATTAACCCATTTCATTTTACCATGACTATTTTTTGCTCAGATGAGAATTTATTTCTAAACAGTCAAATCCATTTTATTTCTTATGCAACAGCATCATGATATAATACATAAGCATAAATTCGAAAATTATCTTCGCTTGTTGGAGGATCCGAACCAATGAATATCGTCATCGCTCATTTCAACACAAACTGGGTAAATTTCTCTGGTGGCGTTGAGAAAGTAACGTGCCAACTTGCAAACGCACTTTGTAAAAGAGGACATCAAGTCACGATACTTTATCGGGACGGTAAGGAAGGTCCCCCTTACTTCCCTCTCGATTCATCTGTAAAAACAGATAACATCCTTTTTGAAAACGGAAAGAAAGTCATTTCTGAAAAACTTCCTCCTCATTATCGTATTGGACGTGAAATTGCCAGAGTTTTCAGTCAAAAGGCAGCGCAAGGTATCAATGCGCAGCACAAGGGAAAGCAGTACGGAGCAGCTATACGTAAGCGCTTATCTCAAATTCAACCAGATGTAATTATTACAACATCTGTTCCTTCTACTGTATATACATTAACAGATACAGGATATCGAGGACCATTAGTAACAATGATCCACGCTCAGCCAGACATTCAATTCCCCTTACTCTCCGAAAGAGAAAAGAAATATGCTGCACAGTCATCCGTGATTCAGATTTTGACTCCCAGCGGCATAACGACGGCAAAGCGGTACTTCCCTAATACGAATATCTGTGTTATTGGAAATACAGTTGAAATCCCAAGGTCCTTAAACAATAGAAATCCAGATATCCCCATCATTACATCGGTAGGGACCATCTGTGATCGTAAAAATCAGCGTTTGATTATATCAGCGTTTAAACTGATTGCAAATCGTTTCCCTAAGTGGCACGTAGAACTATGGGGATCTGTTGATGAAAACTATGGAAACTTACTAAAAAAGGACATCCACGAATCTGGTTTTGAAGATAGAATCCACATCAAAGGCCAAACAAGCCATGTCCTAGAAGATGTCTACAGTAGAAGTAATATCTTTGCTACTCCAAGCAAAGCCGAGGGTTTCAGCCTTGCATTGACCGAAGCAATGGCTGCCGGGCTTCCACCTGTAGCTCTGTCAAACTACCCGGGCAATATTGATTTAATAAAAAATGAGCAAACAGGATTCCTTACCAAAAATAATCCTCAAAGCTTTGCTGCTGCCCTTGCCCGCCTGATGGAAGATGCTGAGCTCCGCCAGAAAATGGGATCTGCGGCTAGAGAATCTATGCTGCAGTATGATCCGGAAATCATCTTTAATCAATGGGAATCTCTATTAAATGATTTAGTTAAAAACAAATAATACAACAAAAAAGATGCTGCCGTAAGGGGAGCATCTTTTTGTTGTACTATTTCGAAACAGCTTCTTTAGTTCGCTGATTTTTATCGTAAATGCAGCAGAACATCAAAACCAATGTGAGAGGATAGGTATAGAAAAACCACTGACTGAATAAACAAGCAACCTGTCCTGCCAATGCAACCGCCAGGCAGACGGCTTCAAAACTATCTGAGAATTCTTTCCTCTTTAAAATAAGTTGTCCGAACAGATAGAAAAGGGGAGCGCAGAAAATAATAAGACCTGGAATTCCATATTCTGCCAGAACATTAGAAAATGCATTTACTACAGGGAAGCTTGCATCACCAAACTCCAAATGCGTGACATCGGATATCCATCGCTTTACTTCACCATTATCTTTCGCAAAATCAGGATACGTATTGACCATATAACGGTCTACATATCCTTGTCCTACGCCAAAGACTGGATGCTGAATACCGACTGTTGCCATGGCGATTGTCGTCCCAAAACGTGCTTCATTAGATCTTTTATCTTTGTCTGCCACAGAGAACACATTTGAATCCAAATAATTTTGTATCCTTGTCCAGACATTGATATCCGTCTTGTCTTTTGAATTTTTAGCTACGGGTTCAGGCTGCGCTTGAAGCTTGGCCGGAGCAGAGGCAGCTGCTTCAGACTGCACCGGGGGCTTTACTGGAGCAGCTGCAGGAGCCTGCTGAGGCGGTGTCTTGTTGTTTGCCTGCGGAGATGCAGGTACTGGTTTTGCCCGCGCTGTCTCCACTTTTGCACTAACAGGACCTCCTGGTTTCTGTGCCTGGCCTGCGGCTACAGCTTCCTTATTCCCAAAATATTGCGGTACTGCAACACTGCCTTCGATGTAAATACCAAAGGAAAGTATGGTTCCCAAAACTACAGCTAGACAGGCTTTCCACCATTGCTTATAGCGAAGAATGATACTAAAGAGAAGAAGGCAGAATACTTCTCCCAAGTAAATGACTATCGCGGTCCTTGATTTCGTCATAAAAATCATAAGTACGAAGTAAAGCAGGAGGAGATATTCTATTTTCCTGTTTTCCTGAAAGATGCGATACCAAAGGAAAGGAACCATAAAAGAACCAATAATCCCAAAGAAAGACGGTTCTGTCAAGTAACTTCTAAGCTGACCCTCCCATAAAATAGGTGGCCACCACCCGCTCATAATCCCAGGGTCATATAAATGTCTGTTAATCGTCATCAAGAGATTCTGACAGAACAAATTTCCCGTCCAAAGCCAATAAATCTCAAAGATGGAATACAGCCCCATCAGGCAAGCCATGGTAACGACAGCCTTGCTCACCCACTCCACACCTCTGCGGGAATTTCTGCCGTACAAGGAAAACAAGACTACATACATTCCAACAAACGGCAATAAGAGTCCTTTAATAAGACCACCGATATTTCCAAATAGATGGACCAGATGAATCGCCGATGGGGTATTAACGATTCCCGGCCAGACATGAGCGATTGTTTTCACAGCTGACTTATCCGCTAAAGCCGCATCAATAGCTCCTGGATAAAATGGATATGTGAATGCTCCTATACTGGTACACAAGATAACCCAGAAACAAAAAAGCCCCACAAATTTTGCGTGCGGAATATGGAATTCCTTTTTGTTGCGCAGCCACCAAATCAGGCAGACAACACACATAGTCACCAAAAGCGCTACGGCCACGTTTTTCCCTAGCAGCGGAAGCTTATATCTCGCCGGAAGACTTTTCAGCGGTATAAACAATATCATAAAAAACAATAACCATTCTTCGATCTTCTTATACTTCCCCTGCATACCATTTCCCCTAACGCATGTTTTTCTATACTATATTATGTACAGTTATTCTTACAGATATAAAAAGAAAAGCACTGTTCGTTCACTCGCACTTTCCCAATTTTTAATATATCATTTTAATAATAACATTTCCATAAATCCTATGATAGTCACTCATGTAATTGTTAGATTAATTGCTGCTAAGGCTATGAAATTTTATCTAACTATTTTGTAAGCCTTGATTTTTGTTCTTTATCTTTACCATATACCTTCTTATAACTTTATGATATAAATTATAGAGAGCATTTCCAAACAGTTATGCAATAAACTATGCGCAAGACATTCTATACACTTAAACCTGACCTATTCACCTACATTTATGGAGAGATAAACAATGCCTAGAATTAATCATCCAAAGGTTTCTTTAATTCTTCCTATTTACAATATGGAAAAATTTTTAGAGCGCTGTGTCGACAGCATCCTCGCCCAAACGTACGACAACCTAGAAATCATTTTAGTCAACGATGGTTCGAAGGATAGATCAGATGAAATCTGTAAAAAATACGCATCTCTAGACCAAAGAGTTATCTATGTCAGCCAAAAAAACGGTGGAATTTGCGCAGCTCGTAATGCCGGCCTTGATCATGCATCCGGAGACTATATTATATTTATCGATCCTGATGATTACGTTGCGACTAACCTTGTTTCTGATGTCATCCAGACTTTTAAAAATTCCGATGAAAAATTAGATATGGTTGCCTACGGTGTACATATTGTAAAAGTAGACAGAGAAGTTGGGCAAATTTATTGGGAAAAGAGCCTTACAACGGAACAAATCCTGACGCGCATGCTTTATGTAACCGGCTGGGAAGTTTGGTGCAAAGCATATGACAGGGCAATTTGGGAAAATCTACGTTTTAATGATTCTATGAGATCTGTTGAAGATGTTTACATTGCTGCAGATATCGCGTCAAAAGTAAAACATGCAAAAGCTTTAGACGGACTTTATTACTATCTGGATCGCCAGCCTCATGGAAGTTTGACACAGACAAGAAATTCCTATTCATACTATGAGGAGTACATTGCGTGGCATCATCATTTAGATTTTTCTGTATCAGCCCCAGATGAAACCTCTATGCTCAACGTTCGTACGAGCATAGGTGCATTACGAGCTCTCTTCAAAGATGATTCCGATCATAAGCTTAGTGCTGGACAGAGGGAAGAATTGCTCTCTTTTCTCAATGAACAGGGATACAAGAAGGAGCAGCTCACTCCAGTTCTCCTGTCCTATTTGTTCTATCGCCGGGCAATTCTCATCAAAGCTATATCCGGTAAAGCCACCACTCACGATGAAGTGGTAAACATGAAATCTGCCTTGAAATTGTATGCCGTAAACAGTGTAGAAAAGCAATTATCTGAAGATCAGGAAAATGAAATTTACACGTATATCCACGATACAAAGAACCTTCCATTAAAAAACATCTACAAACTGCTTCGTTTAGCCATCATCCACGACAATCGTCTTGTAAAAGACATCGTTGGCCAGCTCATGATGAAGAAATTATCCCATTAATTCCTTATAACAAAAAAACTGTGAAACCAGGATTTCTGATTTCACAGTTTTTTATTACCTTTATTCTTTTATCTTCTCTCGCTTGCATGGTCGAGATTGGCGGCGTCTTCTATGTCGGCTTCCTGGCCATCTCTTTCTTCGAGGATTTTTCTCAAGCGTTCTCTCTTGGAGCGGTCGATGAACTGGTGGGCTATGACGTCGGGGAGTGTGGCTCCGAGGGCTATGCCCAGGATGACGAGGGCGGCTTCGACGCCGTTTTGCATGGCGAACATGAATTCATCGGTGGTCAGTGTATGGATACGGATGACGGCGAAGAGGAAGCGGTAGAGGAGGACGCCGGGGATGAGTGGGATGATGGCCGGTGTGGTCAGGACGAATACGGGGGCATGCAGGTTGCGTGCGACGATCAAGAGGAAGAGGGACAGTGTGGCAGCGCCTATGAAAGAAGCGGTGGCCATGCCTGTTCCGAAGTCGACCATGAGGATGTTTCTCATGTCGACGGTGATGATGGCGCCTAAGCATGCGAGCGGTATATATCGTTTCGGGATGTTGAACATGACGCAGAAGCCGGCGGCTGCCATGGCGGCGGCGAGGGCCTGCGCGATGTAGAGGCTTTCAGGGGCGATGCGGACGCCGGTGAAGTTCGGGACGCTTGTCATGACGGCGATGGCGGAGAGGCCGAATGTCATGGCGGTCATGACAAGGATGGTCTGCGTAAATCGTGTCATGCCTGAGTTCAGATAGTTCGACAGGAAGTCATCGACGCAGTTGATCAGCGGGACGCCTGGTATAAGTGTCAGCGCACAGGCGACGACGGGCAGCCACGAGCAGGGCGGCCCCGGTATGTAGAGTGTGAGGTAGGCTGTCGCGGTCGCAAAGAAGGCGCTGGCGGCGATGCCGATGTAAATATTGACGCCGAAGCGTTGGCAGAGTGTCTTGACGTAGGCACCCACGACAGCGGCGATGAATGTGTAGAGGGCTTCGTACCAGTGCCCGCCAAAGAGGAGGCAGAAGGCGCTGGATGCCATGCCGATGCAGAAGAGTGTCAGCCACTGGGGATAGAGTCTTTTCCTTGCCATCTGCTGGATGGTCATCATCTGATTCCGGTAGATGAGGTAGGATTCATTGCTCTTCAGTGCGTCCCAGCTGAGCTGGTTGGCAAGAAGCGTCGTCATCATGTTGACACCGTGCTTGTAGCATTTGCGGAACATGGTTTCCGACGTGACGCCGTCGTCCACATTGATCATGATGGTGCTGTATGTGATGTGGATCTGGACGTTTTCCCAGTAAATGCCAAGGTAAGCGGCGGCACGGAGCATGTCTCTGACGACACGCTTGCTGCTGGCGCCGTTTTCCATCATGAGCTGTCCGATGTCGAGGATGAGCTGCATCTTGTCCCTGACGGTCAGCTCTGCTTTATCTGATTTCTTATACAAAAGGCATCACCTCTGATAACCCCTAACGGGATGCGCTGCCTTAGAGCGGCGTATTCCTGATGATATCGAAATACTCCTGGTACTGCCTTGCCTGTTCGTAGTCGTGGAGCGGGAAGCATTCGCTCACCCAGCGGATGAGGAGCCATGCGCAGCCGAAGAATACGAGAAACTGGAGTGTCCTGTGAATGGCGGAATAGGATGCGGTGTCCCTCCTGATCCATTTCTTGTCCAGCTTGTACGCGCTCTGGTAAATCCAGCGGGCATAGAGGATGACGAAAGCCAGGATCCCGAGGTTCATCAGGATAAGGTTCAATCCTCCGATATGCGTCAGGACGACGTGGGAGAGCCACTTGCCCGGGCTGTACAGCGCGAAGAACATTTCCCTTGGCGTCATCATGATTCCCATGTATGCGTAATGCGTGAGGAAGATGAAGGCGCTGAAGGAAAAGAAACACACGGCTATGAGGCAGATGAGGACCGCCAGTTTCCGTCCCATGACGACGCGGCAGATGACGTTCATGATGAAGAAGATCAGGAGCAGGATCGCGATCGCTGTCAGGAAGTACGGGCTCAGGTGGTTGAAGGAGGCGTCCTTCAGTCCGTTCACCGCGTGCAGGAGTACGTAAGGAAATATGACTATCCATGAGAAGAAAGGAATGTAGCCGATCCGCCAGAACGGATGGAGAAGGCTCTTCCTTGTCATAAATTGTGTCAGGAAAAGGAGAATGAAGCATTCCCCCATGCTCCTCTGGAAGCGGTACCATTCGAAAAGGCCGGTGATTCCGAGGGCAAAATAGTAAATGAAAACGAGGAACAGGAGAAAAATGGTACCAAAAAAGTACGTCCCGATTTCGCGTTTCGAGACACCTTCCCACCAAAGCTTGAGTTTTTCCTGCTCCTGCTCCCAGAAGTTCATTATGTTCACTCCCCTGTCCTCCCGGAAAAGTGCCGGAAGGGACGGTTATTGTTATCGATTTCTATCTGTTTCTATCTTTAAGTATATAAGGCGCGGGCCCTGCGGGCAATAGCAGGAGGCCTGTCAGGTCAGAAGATGGTCATAAATTTTTCTGACGGATTCGATGTCCTTCATCTTGAAGGGCGCAAGCTGGCGTGTCAGGGATCCGACGATAGAATGCTTCATCAGGAAACGGCGCGCTTCCTCTCTCGTCTCTTCGCCGCCGTTTTTGACGTAGCCCCGTTCGAGGGCGTCCGCTCTTTCGCGGGCTTCGGGATAGTTTTCGCGGTAGATTCCCTGAAGAAGGAGAAGGAAATCGAGTGCTTTCTGCGTAGCCGGGTCCTGGGAGTACATGCGGTTTTCCCAGTCAAGGAAATGGATGACTCCGTCGTTCCATGTGATGTCGCGGAGAGCCGGACGGCCATGGACGATGCCGTTCTTGTGGAGAGCAGCCAGTGCTGCGCCGGCCTCTTCGAGGATGAGTTCCTTCTCTGCTTCGGACTTGTCCGAGTCGATCCAGTTTTTCACGGTAGGACCGCCGTCCTTTGTCACCATGTAATCCGGCGTGAGGACTTCGATCTCCGGAACGAGGTCAGGATTATTTCTCCCGGCAATCGTCATGCGGGCGATTTCATAATAAAATTCCTTTTCGACAGAGTACTTCACAAGCTGGTTTCTTCCATTCCCCAGCTTTCTTTTGATCCAGTACTTCTGGTCGTCCAGTGTAAAATTCAGGACGCGGTCAGAGGGTCTTTCCGAGATCAACCTGTCCGCCATTCGTCTCAAACGTTCCGTTAAAGTTTCTTCCATCTTCCTTTGTCTCCTGTATCTTTCAATCATGCATTTACCCTTTATTTTAACATGTGGAGTGTTTCTCGTCAGCAGGGAGGAAGGAAATGGGATAGAGAGAATTAAACGGGAGGGAAATTAAAACCATACTACCGGACTTCGTCCGCGGAAATACAACTCATCCATTTACTTATTAACTTCTGTTTTCGCGCAGCCCTTTTTAGAAACTGCACCCCTTTCGCCCTTCGGGCACCTTCCCCGTCTGGGAAGGCAAGTATAAATGCCGGCCCCGTTCCTCTCTCTCCGCCCTTCTAAAATAAGGATTTTTTATGGATTGATTGCCTTTTCATAACATTTCTTTATTTATTTTAATCATATAATTTAGTGTTTTATACTCTTTTTCGATCTACATTTCTTTAATCTATGATAAAATAGCATAAAATACGTTTCACTCTGCAGTAAAGATGGGGTATCGCTTATGAAAAAATCATCACAGGAATCTTCCCGAGAGTTTATCTCGATCGGGCTCATGCTTTTCGCGCTGTTTTTCGGCGCAGGGAATCTGATTTTCCCGGTATTCTTGGGCCAAAATGCTGGCTGGAATACTCCCTGGGCTACGATCGGCTTCCTAATTACGGGTGTCGGCCTTCCTTTTGCGGCTGTGCTTGCGATTTGTTATTCGGGCGCAGGTCTTAAGGAGCTGGCTTCGCGTGTCCATCCGGTGTACGGTGTGCTGTTCAGCTCTCTTCTGTACCTGACGATCGGACCGTTCTTCGCGATTCCCCGTACGGCTACGGTTTCTTTTGAAATTGCGGCGGCTCCATTCCTGACGGATGCACAGAAAACAATCGGGCTGTATGTCTTCGTTTTCATTTTCTTCCTTCTGTCCTGGTGGCTGGCTGTCACTCCTTCCAAGCTTGTTCCGCGTATCGGCAAGGTCATCACGCCGATGCTGCTTCTTTTCCTCTTCATTCTGATCGGTTCTTCTATCCTCTTCCCGATGGGACCATGGATGGAACCTTTCGCTGCTTATTCGGCTCCGTTGAAGGCTTTCACGAATGCACTGGTTGAAGGCTACAACACGATGGACTGCCTGGCTGGTCTTGTCTTCGGCGTCATTGTCGTGGAATCGATTCGTTTCTTCGGCGTAAAGACGAATGAGGAAGTGGCTCGTTCTGCTATGAAGTCCGGCCTCATTTCCACATTCTTCATGTTCATCATCTATGCATCCCTGGTCGTTCTGGGCGCTGATTCTGTCAGTGTTCTGGGCCATATGGAAACAGGCGCTCCGGTTCTTTCCGGCGCTTCTGCTTACTACTTCGGCACATCCGGCGCTGTCCTTCTGGGACTCATCGTCATCCTGGCATGCCTCACGACTTCCATCGGCCTGATTGCTTCCTGCGCTGCTTATTTCCATCAGCTCTTCCCGATGCTGCATCGTCAGACATGGGCTGCCCTCTTTGCAGGTTTCTCTTTCCTGATCGCCCTCTTCGGTCTTTCTGCCATCATCAAGGGCGCTATCCCGGTACTGCTTTTCCTGTACCCGCTGGCTGTTTCCCTGATCATCCTGACATTCCTCGACAAGCGTTTCGGAGGAAGCCAGAAGGTCTATGCGCTGGCAACGGCTTTCACCTTCGTTCCGGCTCTCTATGACGGACTGAAGATGCTGAAGCTCACGACTCCGGCTATGGATCAGTTCATGCATTCCCTGCCGCTTGCTGAATACGACATGGCATGGACGCTCTTCTTCATCACAGGCTTCGTCCTCGGATTCATCTGGCACAAGGCTGCTGACAAGGCGCCTGCCACAGCAGAATCCCATTAAGTATATACACTTTCAAATTTCTAAAATTTTTCTAAAATATATACGATATTTCCTTTGACATTCTCATTTTCTCATGCTAGAATATCTCTAAATCATTAGAGACAAGGATCGGAATCAGGCTAGGGATCTTCTCAGAGAGGCGATGGATGGTGCAAATCGCTGAAGTTGAATCAGCCGCGTCACCCGTGAGTTCCTTTTTCGTACTTCAATTGGAGGCAGGGAAAGGCGGGAGCCCCGTTAGCAGCGAATTGAGTAATTGGACAAGGTGGTACCTCACAGCATATGTGCCCTGTCGGAGTTTTTCCGGCGGGGCTTTTTCGTACCCACCGGAAGTAGAAGGCGAAACCTTCGGAAAAGGAGATGTTATTATGGAGAAATCTAAGAATTCCTTCATCGCCATCGGGCTGATGCTGTTCGCGCTGTTCTTCGGCGCCGGCAACCTGATTTTCCCGGTATTCATGGGGCAGAATTCAGGTGTGGAAACGATTCCCGCTACAATCGGCTTTCTGATCACGGGCGTGGGTCTTCCGATTCTTGGCATTGCGGCCATCGGTTACTCCGGGGACGACCTGCAGAAACTGGCTTCCCGTATCTGCACACCATACGCCATTTTCTTCACCGTCGCCCTGTACCTGACCATCGGGCCGGCCTTCGCTATCCCCCGTACGGCTACGACATCTTTTGAAATCGCCTTCGCTCCGCTCTTCTCGGAAGAAAGCCGTCAGATGGCTCTCTATGGCTTCGCTTTCGTCTTCTTCGCCGTTTCCTGGTGGCTCTCCGTCACCCCGTCGAAACTGGTCGACCGTATCGGCAAAGTCATCACTCCGGTTCTTCTGGCATTCCTTGCCCTGCTCTTCATCTTTGCAACGATCGCTCCGATCGGACCCTGGCAGGCTGCTTCGAAGGACTACATCGATCCGATGAAAGCTCTTTCCCAGGGCTTCCTTGACGGCTACGGCACTATGGATGCCCTCGCCGCTTTCGTATTCGGCATCATCGTCGTCAATTCCGTCCGCCAGTACGGCGCCACGACAAATGAAGAAATCGCATTCATGACCCTGCGTTCCGGTCTCATCGCAGGCCTCTGCCTCGGCATTATTTACGTATTCCTCTGCTTCATCGGCGCCTCCTCTGTCTCTGAACTGGGACATCTGGAAAACGGTGCTGAAGTCCTCGTAGGCGTTGCACTTCACTACTTCGGTTCTTACGGCAGTCTCATCATGGGCGTCATCGTCCTCCTCGCCTGCCTAACCACAAGCGTCGGCCTCATCACCGCATGCGCTGAATACTTCGGCCGCCTGATCCCGGTCCTCTCTTACAAAATCTGGGTAACCGTCTTCGCAGCAGCTTCCTTCTGCGTTGCACTCTTCGGCCTGACCACCATCATCCACGCCGCTATTCCGGTCCTGATGTTCCTCTATCCGCTGACGATTTCCCTCATGATCCTCACATTCACGGATAAACTCTTCCACGGCCACAGAGCTGTCTATGCCTGCGTTACCTTCTTTACCCTGATCCCGTCCCTCTACGACGGCATCCACACCGCAGGCCTCCAGATCACCACACTCGACAACGTCATGTCGAACCTTCCGTTCGCACACTACGGCCTCGCATGGGTTACCTTCTGCGCCGCTGGCTACATCGTAGGCCTCATCATCGCCCACATGTCGCCGTCTAAAGAAAAGACTGCATAAGGAAATAGAAAAAGGAGAGGGCTGTGACAAAATGTGTAATCATTTCGTCACAGTCCCTTTTTTTATTGGAATATTCCAGTAAAGGATTATCTAACAAATGTATTTATTGGGTCTATCTGAAAACCTCAAAACCTCGCTGCGCTCGAGAACTACTGTATCCGTCGCCTCCGGCGACACCTTCTACTTTCGGAGCAAGGTTAACACCCTTAAACCGAACTTCGTTCGAGAAAAGGAAAAAGCAGAGTTTTAACGGATTTTGTCACATTCCCTTTTTGTGGGGGAACATGGTAAGACCCGATAGCAAAGAGAGAGTAAACCGGACAACCAGCCTGATGGCTGGAGAAATGCTCTATCCGTTTACACCTTCCCTTCCCAGGGCAAGGTCAAGACCGGCCTACGGCCCTGGTAATCGTCCCTAACCGTCACTCCTCATTTTCAATCAATACCCCATTTTTTGTTTTGATTGTTCTTCATTTGCAAATTGTTCCTGCATGATTCTATAATAGGTAAAATATATTACTTTATTAATGAATCAAGATTTCAGGATTTTTTCTTCAAGGAGGAGTTATGGATAGACAGGATTCTCTTCGGAAGTGGATTTTCTCGGCGCTTTTGGTGGCGGCGGGGGTGCTGCTTTCTCCGCTTTTTTCTTTCCCTCTGGGTGTGACGAGGGCTTTTCCTTTGCAGCATATGATTAATATTTTCCTCGCAGTTCTTTGCGGGACAAGGTTCAGTACGTCGGCTGCGTTCGGGACGGCTTTGATCCGGAATATTCTTGGCACGGGCAGCCTCCTGGCTTTCCCGGGTTCCATGATCGGTGCTTTCCTTTCTGGTTATCTTTACAGCAAGACGCAGAAGCTCTGGTGCGCTGTGCTTGGTGAATTCGTCGGGACTTCGATTATCGGCGGCCTGGTTTCCTATCCGATTGCCGCTCTTCTCATGGGTTCTTCGAAGGGTGCGCTCTTCTATGTGTCCCTCTTCTCCATTTCCTGCGGCGCCGGCTGCGTCATCGCTTTCTGTGTTTTAAAAAGTGCTCGCTTAATTCAAACAGAATTACTCAAAAACAGATAACATCTTTATTTATAAGTCTCTATAAACTATTATTTATAATAATAAAATCTCATGCTTAGCGTATATTTTCCCCGCAGAAAGCTTCGATTTTCTGCGGTTTTTTCGTGCTCTGACTATGAGTCAAAGTTTTAGCACCTGCTGTTAACTGCTATTGACACCCCTCTAAAATAAAATGTATAATGTTTTAGTTTCTAAAGTATTTTATCACTCAAAGTGAGTGTTTTGTATAAAAATAATCCTGGGAAGGATTGATAAGGGAGTTTCCACTGGGAGAGAAATCCCTGGAAAAGAGGGGAATTTTATGAAGCACCGTCTACTGAAAGCCGCGGCCGCCGTCGTATTTACGTGCGCCGCGTTCCATGTACAGGCAGCCAATCCGTTCACGGACGTCGATACGAACTCCTGGGCTTACCAGGCAGTTTCCAAGCTGTCCGCTGAAAACGTCGTCGAAGGATATCCGGACGGCACGTTCCGCGGGGAAAAGAATATTTCCCGTTATGAAGTTGCACAGATCATTGCGCGCCTTGTCGCAAGAAAGGACAGCCTGACTGCTGATCAGCAGGCTACCGTCGACAAGCTCGCTCAATCTTATAGAGACGACCTCGCCAATCTTGGCGTCCGCGTCACTGAACTTGAAAAGAAGACCGGTCACACAGAACTCATCACTGAACTCCGTATTCAGGATGTCGACCGCTATGGCAATATTTTCAAAGGTCACACGGAAAAGGACAATGAGCTCAGCACCCGCGTCCGCCTGAATACGATCACCACCGTCAATGACAGAAGCACCGTTTACGGACAGCTCGAAACCTTTCTCGGTTTCTCTGGAAATGATGTGTACAGTGTCAACAAGTACAGCTATAACTCTGATGGCTCCCGCTATCAGAATAATGGCTACGGCGAAGGTGAAGTCCATCTGAACCGCTTATGGACGACCTACCAGTTCGGACCGAAGCAGGATACGACAGGGCTTCCATTCGGACCGTCCAAGAACCTCATCGGTATCGGCCAGTTCCCCGTCAAGATGGGCGTCACTGGCTACACCTATGATGGCGAATTCAAGGGTGCATTCCTTACCCTTGGCGATTACAGAGAAGGCGGCCACTTCACGCTCGCATACGGCCGCGCAACAAACATCAACGTCGACTACACGGCGCCAATGATGCATGGATTTGGAATAACGAATGATGAAGTTACCGATCTCGCTAACAAAATGGCAACTCTAACTGCCTACAATCAGGCCGTTGCTGCTGGCCTTAACAGTCAGCAGACCGCAGCAGTCATTTCACAAGCTCAACAAAAGGTTGCAGCCATAACTTCTCAACTTTACAGCAACGACGCTCAGACAAGAGCAACCGCAGCTGCAACGATAAAAGGCATGATTGCAGCCAGCGGCTCTGATCTGGCATCCATGGCCAATGACCTCGTAGCTACCGCTGACGGCAATATCGCTCTCACTCTTTACCCGATGGGCGATAAGGTCCAGATGGCATGGGGCGAAGATGAAGATGTACCGATTGCTTACGCATCCTACATCTACAAGAAACCGCAGCAGTATGAATTCCATGTCTACGGCATGAGAGCCGTCGGACCAGTCAGCCACATCGTCGCTGCTTACGGCCTTGCAGGACAGTACTACGTCACCCCGATGTGGAACGTCCACGCTGAATACGTCAAGAACATGAGAAAGCTTCCGCTGAACAACGAGCGCCCGTACTCCTTCAACTACGGCGTCGCTTACGGCACAGCTGATGTACTGAAAGCCAAGTCCTACTCCATCGGCCTTGACTACATCTACAGCCAGGCAGGCACCTACTTCGGCGGATCTACCAATGACATCGCCGACCAGTACATGGGCCATGTCTACAAAGACTGGAGAGGCAGAAGCAACGTCCCGGCTTACTTCGCCGACAAGATGGACGCAGTTCTCGATGGCACCGACAACCCGAACAGAAACTACGGCGGCGCGAAATTCTTCCTCGCCAAAGCAGCCTACGTTCCAATGAAAGGCCTCATCATCGAAGCCAACTACGGCTTCAACGCCCAGGACATGGGCGGCAAGAAGATGGACAACATGTTCCTCCTCAAAGCCACCGCCTATATTAAATAAGAAATAAAAAGAAACCCCGGAAAGCCGAAAGGCCCGGGGTTTTTGATTGTGATTTTTCAGAGAGCGGCACGAGGCCTCATGGTTTTCCATCGAACGTAGTTCGGTTTAAGGGTGTCAGAGCTCACCCCGTAGGGGGAGCTAATTGCCTTTGACCTTGCTCTGGAAGAGAAGGTCGGGATAAGATTACGAAAGGTTTCAAACAAATAAGAGTCGAGCTCTTTCTTTTATTCCTCGTGAAGCTGCCCCCGACGGAGGGAAGTGGCGCCGTTAGGCGACGAAAGGGGTGCAGTAAATAGGAAAGGACATCAGCGGTAGCACCACAAATGTCTCATAAGTTAGTGTACGGGGCGGATGAGTTGCATTCCCCAGGACATGGGCCGGTTGTACGGTTTTATCATATTTTACGTTTCCCACGAGCGAAGCGAGGTCGTGTGGTTTCGAATAAACACCGGACAACCTCGCTAGCGCTCGTGGAACTACACCCCTTTCTGCCGCATTCGCGGCGTCCTTCCCCGACGGGCAGGTCAAAACCTTCCGTACCGGCACTTAACGATATTATCACTATCATTTAAATACGAACCGTAAATGACAATCGTAAAATACTCATTCGATACTATCCGTCAGCAACGAAGCGAAGGACTTTAATCTCCCCGTCGGGGGAGAATGGTCAGCCTATCTTTTTACTGTTGCTGACAAAAGGGGTGCAGTATTCATTGGTTTTTATAAAAAGGTTCCATCGAGCCCCGCGAGGTTGTATGGTTTTATCTTCTTTCCCTCGCATCAGCGAGGTCGTATGGTTTTTCATAGCTGTATGGTTTTATCATATTTCTCCCACGCAAAACCCGCCGCAGTCCAATTCCTGCGGCGGGTTTCCTTACTATTTCCTTATTTCAAGTTTGTCTTGAAGAATTCTGCAATCTTGGCGAATGGGATGACGTCCATATGATCGTAGAGGTCGGTGTGGACGGCGCCCGGGATGATGAGGAGTTCTTTGTTATTTCCTTTCATCTTCTTGTAGACGTCTTCGCTGAAGTAGCGGGAATGGGCTTTTCCTCCATGGATGAGGAGGACGGGTGTCTCGATTTCATCGGCGTAGATATTGATCGGCATGCCGGCGAAGTCCGGGAGGGAGCTCAGTGTCGCACCTGTGGTGGAGCCGAAGGATCTCGGGCTGTAGCCTCTCTTTGTCTGGTAGAAGTCGTGGTAGTTTCTGACAAATTCAGGCATGTCCGGGGTGACGGTTTCCGGGACGCCGCCTGCCATCTTGTAGGTGCCGTTCTTGTAGTCGAGCGTTCTCTGCGCGCTGACCATTTCACGAAGGGCTTTTCTTTCTGCCTTGATCTGTTCCGGTGTCTTGTCATAGTCGAAGTAGCCGTTGGCGATGACGCGGCTCATGTCGTACATGGTGGATGTCACGGTCGCTTTGATTCTCGGGTCCATGGATGCCGCATTGATGGCAAAGCCGCCCCAGCCGCAGATGCCGAGGACGCCGATTTTCTGCGGATCAACATCAGGCCTGTTGGACAGGTAATCGACAGCTGCCAGAAAATCTTCGGTATCAATGTCCGGGGATGTGGTGTTTCTCGGCTGTCCGCCAGATTCCCCTGTGTAAGACGGATCGAAGGCGAGTGTCAGGAAACCGCGGGCCGCCAGTTCCTGTGCATAGCGTCCGGAGACCTGTTTCTTCACGGCGCCATACGGGCCGGCCACGGCAATGGCATCCAGTTTTTCACCCGGTTTCATGTCTTTTGGCGTATAAAGGTCGCCGACAAGAGTGATGCCGTATCTGTTGTGGAAGGTCACTTTCTTATAGCTTACCCTTGCATCTTCAGGAAATGTCTTGTCCCATGCGTTCGAAAGCTTCGAAGCGTCGATCGTTTCAGCCGGCGCTTTGGAAGCTGCGACGGGCGCGCGGTCCATAGCAGAAGCATTCATCATGCCGCCTGCCATGAGAAGTCCGAATGCAGCGAGCGTGAGAGCGCGTTTCATCATTTTCTTATTCATCTTGGTTCCTCCTGTGGTTGAATTCCATACCTTGCTTCTTTTACGAATGGAGTGTAACATTAGACTTAACTCTAAGGTTAATAGCATTTTCAAAAAATGGGAGGAAATATGTCATATACCATCCAGCAAGTTTCCAAAATGACGCGCATCCCGGCGACGACGCTCCGTTATTATGACAAGGAAGGCCTTCTCCCCTTCCTCGAAAGGACCGAGTCCGGATACCGCCGCTTCTCTGACGTCGACCTCGCCTCTCTCCAGATTGTCCAGTGCCTCAAGAGTGCAAGGCTTTCCATCGAGGAAATCCGCCAGTTCTCCGAATGGGTCCACGAAGGCGACAGCACGCTTCAGAAACGCCTCGACCTTTTCCTCCGCCGCAAGGAAGAAATGGAAAAGCAGATCGAGGAATGGAAGAAAATCCTCGACGTCATCAATTACAAATGCGAGTATTACCAGAAAGCTGTCGAAGCAGGAACGGAAAAGCATCTCTTCGCCAAGGACAAACTGCCCCACGCAGATGAATTCATCACAGCCATGCCTTCTTTACCAAATCCTCAGACATCTGAAAATTGAGAGCATTAAAAAATCTCCCTTTGGAATCCAAATTTCCTGGACCCAAAGGGAGATTTCTATTTTTACAATTCATGTCTTCCGACGGTTTCTGCTGTCTGGGCGAACCAGTCTGGTTTTTCTTCGTGGATCTGTTCGACGATCCACTGTCCTTCTTCGTGGCTTCCGGGGATGAGGTAGAAAGCGGAGCCTGAGCCGGTCATGACGGCGAGGCAGTCGAAGCTCTGGACATAGCGGGCGGCCGAGAGGAGTCCCGGGGAGTTCGGGAAGAGTCCGAGTTCGAAGTCGTTGGAGAGGGAATCGGCGAGGCCTTCCCAGTCTCTTTCTTCGAGCGCTTTGAGGCAGTCTTCTGTCTTGTCGATGCTGAGTTCTTTTCTTTCATCGAGCTTCTGGTACGCAGGACCGGTCGGCATGAAGAGCGGCGGCATGGCGATGACGAGCGGCAGGCCTTCCCAGGCTCTGGCCGGTGTCAGGATTTCCCCGATGCCCTGGCAGCGCGATGCCCCTCCTTCTACGCAGAAGGGAACGTCGGCGCCGATCCTGGCTGCGACTTTAAGGAGATCTTCTTTGCTGAGCGGATGCTCGTAAGCTTTGGAAAGTCCGCGCAGGACGGCGGCTGCATCGGCAGAGCCCCCTCCCATGCCGGCACCTGAAGGGATTCGTTTCTTCAGCGTCAGGAAGACGCCTCCTTCCAGTTCTGTCACGGCGAAGAATGCTTCAGCGGCGCGGACCATGAGGTTTTCCTGTCCTGCCGGCGCATCGCCTTCGAGGACTGTCAGGAGGATCTCATTCGATTTCTCCAGTGTAATTTCATCTGAGAGCGATATGCTGTGCATAACGGAATCGATCGAGTGGTAGCCGTCCGGCCTCTTCCTCCCGACCCAAAGCGTCAGATTGATTTTCGCGCGCGCTGTTTCCGTGATCATGATTACCTCTTTTCCTGCCATTTCCGGCATTTTCTTTCTTCATTTTATAGTGATCTATCTTCCATACTCATTATACCATTCCTTTGAATTATTAATATTTAAACATTTAAATTTGTTGTTGTATTTTTCAAGAGAACTATGTATAATAGTGATTGTTAAAACTGTATGTAACTATTTTACAAAACAGTATCATTAAAAATGTCCCACTTTGAAAGGAAATGGTCGTATGCCAGGATTATTTTTTGACGACTACGAAACCCCAGTTTACCGTCCGCCGAGTGAAGCAGAAAGCTTCATCCTCCGCGTGACTCGTGGATGCGCGCACAACCACTGCACTTACTGCAACATGTACCGCGGCGTCCAGTTTGAAAAACTTACCGATGAAGAAATCATGCGCCAGATCGCCATGGCTTACTCCGTCGACCGCGATGGTGTCCGCCGCGTATTCCTCGCTGACGGCGATGCGCTTGTTCTCGAAACCGAACGTCTTCTGAAAATCCTGAATACGCTCAAGAAATATTTCCCGAACCTGGAAAGAGTCGCATCTTACGCCGCTCCTGGAGATATCCTCAGAAAGTCCGTGGAAGAACTGACCCAGCTTCGTGAAGCAGGCCTGCAGATCCTCTACTACGGCATGGAATCCGGCGATTCCCAGACCCTGCGCGATATCCGCAAAGGCGTCGACGGCCCGCAGTCCATCGAAGTCGGCAAGCGCGTACGCGCAGCCGGCATGCAGCTTTCCATCATGATCATCCTTGGCATCGCAGGCGTTCCGGGCAGTGAAAGACATGCCCTGGCCACCGCAAAAGCCATCAATGAAATCAAACCGACCCATCTTTCCGCACTCTCCCTCATGCTCTACCGCGGAAGCGAACTGAAGGATCAGTTCGAACGCGGCGAGTTCACACCGCTCACCCCGGCAGGACTCATGGAAGAGCTGAAGGTCATCATCGAGCACCTTGACCTTCCGGAAACGGAACACATGATTTTCAGAAGCAACCACGTTTCCAACTACATCCGCCTCGCAGCAACATTGCCGAGAGACAAGGACCAGCTCCTTGCGGATATCGATGAAAGCATCGCTTACCTGAAGAAACAGAAGCACTGGGATATCTACAACCACGACTGGAGCAAATTCTAAGTCCGTCGTTTGATTTTTCCCCTTCAAACTCCTATAATAAAAACAATCAGAAATGATTCAGAGAGAATGAAATGCCGCGGATTGGAAGACGATCCGCGGCTCTTTTGTTAAGGAGGAATAATATGGTATCCAAGAAATGGCTCGCCCTTTCAGCCGCTGTGCTGATGGGCCTCGCTCCCGTATCCTTCGCATCTGCTGCTGATGAGACGCCTTCAGCAGCACAGGTCTTCAAGACCACAGCTGCCTTTGTACAGACGGCTTCAAAGACAGACAAGGCAGACTCCAAAGAAACGGCCAAGGCTCCGCTCACGGCTGAATCGATCAAAGTGAACCCCGCCAAGTGGAATTACGATGAGAAGAATGATATTTACTACCAGATCGGCCTCGTCTACTGCACAAAGCCGGCTGCGACGGAATATGAGCAGCTCGCTGTCTACGTCCCGGGCGCTTATATGAAGGGCACGAAAAATCAGGACGGCACGTACACGGCCGTTATCAATGACAAGGCAAAGGTAGGAAACTACACAGCTAAGACTGCACCGATCGTCATGCCGGTCAATACGGGCGGATACGCCGCGCAGAAAGCGCCGTCCGCTTACTATCCTAACGGTCTCAATACGTACCTCTCCGAAGGCTTCGTCTATGTCTTTGCAGGATGCCGCGGAAGAGAAAACGGCACGAACCCGGACGGTACGGAATTCGTCGGCGGCGCTCCCTGGGGCGTCACGGACCTGAAGGCCGCTGTCCGCTACCTCCGCTACAATGACAGTCTCATCCCGGGCAGCAAGAACCGCATCTTCACCTTCGGCCACAGCGGCGGCGGCGCGCAGAGTGCACTCATGGGCGCGACCGGCGACAGTGATTTCTTCGGACCGTACCTTTCCTCCATCGGCGCACTCATGACCGATGCAAAGGGAAAGCCTTTGAGCGATGCCATCGACGGCGCGCAGGCATGGTGCCCGATCACGAACCTTACGCAGGCCGATTTCTCCTATGAATGGATGATGGGCCAGTATGCGAACGACGGCGAGAGAGCCTACGGCACATGGACCCGCGCGATTTCTCAGGACATGGCAAGAAATTATGCCGCTTACCTGAACAACATGCAGCTCAAGGATGAAAATGGAAATCTGCTCACCCTTTCGCAGGGCTGGGACGGAAACGGCATCAATGCGAGCGGCACATACTATGACTACATGAGAGGTGTCATTGAAACATCGCTCAACCATTTCCTCTCGGACAACAAATTTCCGCTCACCTTGGGAGGCAGCGATTTCCATATGGACGGCGGCTTCCCGGGACAGGGCCCGCAGCAGCGCCCGACCTCCATGGTCCCTGGCGGCAAGCCTTTCCCGAAGGACACACCGACCGAGCCTCATACCTACCAGACCCCGCAGGACTACATCGACAGCCTGAACGGCGACAACCCGTGGATCACCTATGACGCCAAGACGAATACGGCAAAGATCACATCCATCGGCGCCTTCACGTCCCGCCTCAAGAAAGCATCCAAAGGCATCGGCGCCTTCGACAGCACCACGCTCTCCCAGGCAGAAAACCTCCTCTTCGGCAATGGCAAGGTCAGCGCCATGCACTTCGACGGCGGCATGTCCTGGCTCATGGAACACAACAAGGACCGCTACAGCGCTTACGCGGACTACAATGACAACATCAGGAAATCTTACTATGACGAAATGGACAATGTCGACAGCCTCGGCGTCCCCTCCATCATCCGCCAGATCATGTACGATCCGATGACATTTATCCTCATTCCGAACGATGAAGAAAAGCCGTCCGTCCTTGCCAACCACTGGCGTATCAATACCGGCCTCTTCCAGGGTGACACCGCTCTCAATACCGAGCTCAACCTTTACCTCGGCCTGAAGCAGAGAAAAGACGTGAAGAACGTCCTCTTCACGACCGTCTGGAACCAGAAGCACACCATGGCAGAACGCACCGGCAATTCGACCGGCAACTTCATCGCCTGGGTCAAAGAAGTCACAGCAAAAGAATAAATGCTCACGGAAAAGCCTCCATCGGGGGCTTTTTCCTATGGAACCACCAATGAGGCAACCGGAAATCCCGCACTTTTGCCCGATTTCCTTATTTCCATGCATCCTGCGCCAAATAAAATTACCATGCTTGACATCTTCTGATATAATGAGATGAATGTAATTCCGCGGGCTGCTTTGTTGCCTATGGCCCGCGTTTCTTGCGCCCTGCAGAAAGGAACCAAAATGGCATTTCTTTCGATGTCCGAATACCGCACACCGCTCTTCTGGAAACGTCTGGCTTTCATTATAGCGATTACGATCCTAGGCACTTTCATTTATTCCGTCGGCGTCAATGCCTTCTTCGTCCCGCACCAGTTCCTGGCTGGCGGGCTGACAGGTATCGCCATGATTGTATACTACCTGACCGGCATTCCGATCGGCGTCACGAACCTTGTCCTGAACCTCCCAATCCTCGGTCTCTCCCTGAAATTCATGGGGAAATTTTACACCATCATCACGATCCTCGGGACCGTTCTCCTTTCCCTTTTCATCGACCTCACGGCCTTCCTGGCTGACTACCACGTCGTCAAGGACCCGATCGTCGCTGCCATCTCCGGCGGTGTCGTCCTGGGCGTCGCCATGGGTATCCTTTACCGTTACAACAGCAATACCGGCGGCCTCGACGTCATCGGTGCCATCATCAAGAAGTACTACAACCTGGAAATCGGCTACGTCGTCTTCGCACTGAACTTCATCATCGTCATGGCCAGTGCATGGATCTTCGCTCTGGAACCAGCCATCTGCACCCTGATCGGCATGTACATCAATGCGAACCTCGCCAGCCGTCTCGTCCTTGGTTTTGCCCAGAGAAAAGCAGCCTTCATCGTTTCCGACAAGCCGCTTGAAATCTCTGATGCCATCCTGCGCACCATCCACCACGGCGCGACCCTCCTCTACGGCCAGGGCGCTTTCTCCGGCGCTGACAAGAAAATTATCTTCGCCATCGTCGACCTCACCCAGGTCACCCGCGTCCGCCACCTCGTAGAAGACATCGACCCGCACGCCTTCGTCTTCCTCATGAACACCACCGACGTCATCGGAAGAGGCTTCACCAGCCCTCTCGCCGCCGGCCGCAATATCCCCCAGTCCATCCGCTACACCTGCGACGAAAAAGGCGACGTCGTCCCCACCCGCATGTGGCAGTTCGAAATGGACGCAGAAGCCCATCCCTACAAAGGCGAACAAACACCACCCAAAGTCGACCAGAAATAAAAATGAAGGGGCTGTGACAAAATGTGCAATCATTTTGCCGCAGCTCCTTTTTGCGTAGGTATAGTGGGTATATTCGATTAGAGGATTATCTAACAAATGTATTTATCGACTCTATCTGAAAACCTCAAAACCTCGCTGCGCTCGAAAACTACATCTCATTCCCGGTCTCCGACCGGACCTTCTCCTTCGGAGCAAGGTCAACACCCTTAAACCTCGCTTCGCTCGAGAAAAGAAAAAAGCAGCGTTTTAACGGATTTTGTCACAGCCCCTTTTTGTTATTCTGGAATTTGTTTCTGTGATTCTGAAATGAGGTCTTCGTGGCCTAGTTCTTTCAATCGTTCACTCGTGATGCTTTCAATGTGTTTGCATACACCGTTAAAATTGAAGAAGATATCAGCTTCAGAGTACCTGAGAACACCGTTGCTCTGAAGTTCGCTTTTCCGCTGATTCCACTTTTCGTATGACAGGCCCAAATCGGAATGCCGGCTTTTGTTCTCTACTTCTATGATGAGTTTTGCTTTAGAGCAGTAGAAGTCAGCAATATAATTTCCAATCACAAATTTCCTTCTGAAGCGGGGCTGATGCTTCCTGAGGAACCTGAACCAAAGATTCGATTCCATACCTGTCATTGTTTTCCTCTGCGCCTTGGCACGTTCTTTCATTTCTCTGTTGAGGGGCGTAAAGTCAGCCATAATTTTCTCTTTTCTAACATTTAAATTTTTTCCGGATACTCTTCCTTATTTATACTATATTAATTACATAGTACGCAATATACTTTTCACAAAAAAGGAGCAGCCCTTTTCAGAACTGCTCTTTCTAATTCCTATTCAATTAATTGTTTGCAGATTTCTCACTTCTAAGGAGGATGACCTGGTTCTTCCCTGCGCCTTTTGCGGTGTAGAGGGCGCTGTCCATTCTTCTGTAGAAGCTTTCGAGTGTTTCTCCTTCGTAGGAGGTGGTGACACCGAAGCTTGCAGTGACGGCTTTGCCGTCTGGCAGGATGTCTGCTTCTGCGAAGTTTTTTCTCATGCGGTCAGCTACTTTCTCGGACTGGTCGATGTCCGTGTCCGGCAGGAGAATGACGAATTCGTCGCCGCCCCAGCGGCCGGCATAATCGGTCGGGCGGACGCCGCTTTTCATGATGTCGGCAAGGCGGATGAGTACATCGTCGCCGACGCTGTGTCCATAGGTGTCGTTGATATGCTTGAAGGAGTCGATATCAATCATGATGGCTGAGAATGTGTGGTGCGTCTTGTTGGTGTCTTCTATGAGGTGGCGGAGGACCCACTCGATGCGGCCTCTGTTCAAAAGGTCCGTCAGGCTGTCGTGGCCGGCTACGAAGGCGAGCTTCTGGTAGGCGTCGGACAGTTCCTTGGATGTGACGGTGATGAAGGAGGCAAGGCGCTGAACGGTGGAGAGGGAGTCATCGAGGTTCAGTGCCGGGTCGTTTTCCATATGCGACGGGTCACCGGTGATGTCTGCGATGGTTCTCTTATGGTCTTTCGTTTCTTCACGGAAGGCAGCGGAAACAAGGTTCATGTTCATTGTGTAAACGTGGCCTTCGATGCGGTCGATTTCACCTCTGGTGTAACCACCGGCAGCAGGCGTGATTCTTTCGTAGGCGCTCAGGATCTGGTTGACGTCGTCTTTCAGATAGTATCTTCTGACGACGCAGGAGAAGAGGAGCATGCCCTGCGGTCCGAAGTCGCGGATGCGGCCTAAGACTCTGCGGCTGCCATTGATGATTTCATTCGGGTCGCCGTATGCCATGCGGAGCTTGTCTCCAACGTGGAGGGCGATGTTGAATACGAGGGAGCCGTCTTTGCGGCAGCTCATCGGAAGGCGGGCGAGTTCGACACCGTCTTTTTCGACGACGAGCGAAAAGCTCAGTGTCTTCTTGTCGAAGTCGACGGAAGGGTCGATTTTCAGATATTTCTCATAGAAGTTGACGGCAATATGGTCGAGTTCCTTGATGACCATATTGCCGTCCATGGCGGTAATCGTGACCTGACGGCCCAGCGGCTGCCAGCCGAGTACCGAACGGGTGAGGACTTTGACGGTGCCTCTGAAGAGCATGATGACGAATCCTTCATTCATGATGGCTTCTTTATCAAAGATATAGGATGGCTGATTGAGATCATCCGTGTCTGCGCCGCCGCCGAAGATTGCAACGGATGGCGGGAGCGCTGAAATAGCGTCCAGGAAGGGCTCTACATTGCCCGTGAGCTGGGTTTCCAGGATTTCCACTGCGCGAAGATCCTTCATGTTTCTGCAGACTTCAAAGCACTTCTCAGCCGCATCTTTGATGCTCATGTCTTTCATATTATAGTGCAGCACTTCGACAGGACTTTCGTCAAAGGCCATGAATGAAAGGATGGTCTTTCCCGTATTCATTTGTCCGTCTTCTATGCCGCCTGCGGTCGTGAGCCCTGCGATAGCAGCTCTTGGAAATGCTTTTGAGAGCCCGTCTGTCATTGCCTGGATCAGCGCGGGATCATTCCAGTGTGTGAAAATCGAGATGGAAAGATAGGGTGCAGGAGTTGGGTGAGCTTCCTGGAATGCTTTAATGCATCCGGAAAGTTCAGCAATGTCCTGCAGAGTATACGTGTTTCGATACAAAGCCAATCATTTCCTTTCATGATACTGTGCTCGGTTTTCATTGAAAGCTAAAGCTTCATTGAACTATATACCGATTTGGGAATACTTGATTATTTTTTTGAACATATATATAACTTTATATTTAGTTTATAATAATAATCACGCTTACACATTATAGCACTGGAAAAAAGTGTTTTCAAATGAATCCTTTGAATATTTAAATGTCTTTCTTACCACATGCCGGCGGGCATTTTGTTTCGTAAAATCCTATTCTTTTTGAAATTTTTGCCCACCTCGCTTTCATAGAAACATGTTGATATTTACTTATATTGTAGTACTTTTACAAAAATAAATAAAGAAGATTATTATAAACTATGCAACCGATTCGCAATAAGTGGCCATAAAGGATGCCCTGCTGCCTATCATGCAGGGAAAACGTAAAAATACGGGCGATAATAGCCGCTCTCACCGTAGCGGAGGGTAGCTGCGAAACCGGTGAAAATATCCTTTCGTACGAGCAAAGCGAGGTTTAGCTGTCCCCGTTAGGGGAAAGTGGCGCGAATGCGCCGAAAGGGGTTCATTTTGCTAATCGCAGCTTGGTTGTATGGTGTATAAGAAAGCGCACCACTCAAAAACCGCTGCAGGAGAATGATGGCACATTCTCCTGCAGCGGTTTCCTTTTTTATTCTTCTTCTTTGACTGGATTGATTGTCCTTATGATCCAGCGTTCTCCGCCGGTGAATTTGCTGTTGTGTTTTCTTGCAGCGTCTTCACTTCTCTTGGAAAGATCCTTGACGGCTTCTTCGAGGGAGTGGATGGTTTTCACGGCTGTATCAGAGCGCATGTCTTCTCCGCATACGGGGCAGACGGGCGGGTGGATGAAGGAGGTGTTCACGCGGGATTTGCAGTGCGGGCAAGTGATGAAGTCTGCGCTGAATTTCTTCTCGTTCTGCTCCTTGGAGTAGGAAGCGAGGCGTTCCTGCTTTTCCTTCAGCCTTCTTTCGAGGGAAATCATCTGCGGGGATGGTTCGATGCCGATCTTGTACTTGACGGCGTAGGTGGTCGGTATGGTTTTCAGGTATTCTTTCGCCTGGCGCTTCGTGTTGAAGACTTTTTCCTTGAAGGTGAGTCCTTTGAAGACGCGGTTGGCTTCTCGTTTCGTGAAGCCTTCCTCGACCATGGAGGATTTCATGGCGTCCTTGATCTCGGCTGACGGGTGGGTGATGTCGAATTCCCAGTATTTGTCAGCCCAGAGGGAGGAGGCTTTTGTTTCTCCTTCAGGCGCTGCTGTTTCTTCCTCGGGCTCTGGTGCGGGCGCGGGGATGGATTTCTTTGTCCTGCGCGGCTTGGGCGATTCGCCTTCTGCCTTCTTGCTGCGGGACTTTTTCAGTTTCGCAGGGCCCGCTTCAAATGAAAACAGGTCCGTTTCAGTAAAGTTCGGATCTTTGGACATGTTTAAACTCCTCCGGTAAATAGTTTTGGCTCTATCATACCATGGATATCAAGTATGGTACAGGCGTTCCATGAAATTTTAGCAGAATTATACAGATTTCCTGAGAAAAAGCAAGAAATCTCCCGAAAAAGACGATGGAGCCTTATAGTCCGTTTTCTTTTTTTGCCGGATGGTTTATAATGTAAAAGTAACTTCATAGAAATGGACAAGGGTGTCCGCGGCATTGTATTTGCCGCGGCCTTTTTTGCGTCCGGAGGCGGGAAAATCCGCAGTTTTCGTTGAAGCGGCGGTTTTCTCATGCTAAAATGAGGGAAATGCATTGACCGGGCAACCAGCTATTTAGGAGGAGGATGTAAGTATGTACAGTATTGCTGCACCACATGCAAAAGGAAAGAGCGCAGAAGACAACATTTTTGCTGCTAACAACAGAGCGATCGCACTGGCTAAGGAAATCGGCGTGGAAAACGTCACCAATGCCACAGTAGGATCCATTCTTGATGAAGACGGAAGCCTCGTCGTTCTTGATGTCGTCAAGCAGGAACTGAAGAACCTGACACCGCCGGAATTCTGCGCATATGCTCCGATCAAGGGCTATGATGAATTCCTGAAGGATTGTATCGATCAGTGCTTCGGCAAGTCCCGTCCGGAAGGATACATCGATGCCTGCGCAACACCTGGCGGCACCGGCGTCCTGCACCATGTCGTGCACAATTATTCCGAACCAGGCGATGAAGTGCTCATTACTGACTGGCACTGGGGCGCTTATGACAGCCTGATCGACGACAACAACCGCAAGGTCCGCACATTCTCCTTCCTGACAAGCGACGGCCATTTCAATGCCGCTTCCTTCAAGGAAAATGTAGAAGATATCCTGAAGAAACAGGACAATATCGTCATCATTCTGAACGGCATTGCCAACAACCCGACCGGCTACTGCATGTCCGTGGCTGAATGGCAGTCTGCTGTCGATGTCCTCAAGGAAGCAACCAAGGATGAAACAAAGAATGCCATCCTGATTGCTGACGTTGCATACCTCGACTACAGCGGCGAAAAGGAAGAATGCCGTGAATTCTTCAAGGTATTCGGCGGACTCCCGAAGAACATCCTCGTCGTTTGTGCATACACCCTTTCCAAGGGCTTCACGATGTACGGCCAGCGCATGGGCGCTATGATCGGCATTTCCTCTGACAAAGACGTCATCAAGGAATACGTCGATATCAACCAGTACAGCAGCCGTGCTACATGGTCCAACTGCAACAGTGCAGCTCAGCATGCAATGATCCGCATCTGCCAGGATCCGGAAAAGATCAAACAGCTCGACGCTGAAAGAGCCAAGTACTACAAGCTCATCCAGGAAAGAGCCGCTATTTTCGTAGAAGAAGCACAGAAAGAAGGAGTGAAGTTCGTTCCTTACATCTCCGGTTTCTTCATCACGATTCCTGTCACCAATTCCCAGGCTGTCTGCGACATCCTTGAAAAGGATCATGTATTCATGGTTCCGCTGAAGAAGGGCATCCGCCTTGCCGTATGCTCCGTTTCCAAGAAAAAGATGCACGGCCTCGCTCACAAGCTCGCTCTGGCTATCAAAGAAGCTGGCGCACAGCAGTAATCTGAAGGGCTTTCTGGAGCCCTGTAAATAAAAAAATGAGGGGTGAAGCTATTGGAAAACTTATTTGCAGCTCTGAATGCAGTACTCAGCTTCGTCACTCCGGTTTCTGACTTCTTCTGGGATTTCCCGAAGATGTTCGGTTTCTGGAAGGACATCCCTGTCTTGGGGTCATTCTCCCTGGCCATCATCGTACTGGTGGGATCAGGCATTTATTTCACACTTCGCCTCGGATTCGTACAGATCCGCCAGTTCATGACGGGCGTGCGGACCCTTGCCACGAGAAGAAGCATCCACACGGGTATTTCTCCTCTGGCGGCCTTCCTCCTTTCGACGGCTATGCGCGTCGGCCCGGGCAACATGATCGGCGTCACGGGCGCGATTGCTGCCGGCGGTCCGGGAGCGCTCTTCTGGATGTGGATTTCCGCTTTCTTCGGCATGGCGACAGCCTTCACTGAAGGCACGCTCGCACAGATCTTCAAGGAAAAACGCGGCGACAACTTCGTCGGCGGCCTTCCTTTCTATGCAATGCGCCTTTGCGGAAATAAGGCATGGGTAGGCGTGGCTCTGTCTGCTCTCTATATCTTCTACGCGCTCATGTGCCTTCCGGCGCAGGGCCTGAACGTCATCACATCCCTGGGCTCGATCGTCGGGCTCGTTGGCGGAGAGGAAATTCCGCTGCAGTCGACATTCTACTACGTCATGTCGATTCTTCTGCTTGTCTTCATCACCTTCATGGCGTTTGGCGGCATCAAGCGTATTTCCCGCTGGGCAGATATCCTTGTCCCGGTCATGGCAGTCATTTACATCGGCACGGCCATCCTTCTCATTCTCACGAACCTGGGAAGCGTTCCGTACTTCTTCCATGCCGTCTTTGCAGGCGCCTTCAAGCCGGAAGCTGTCTTCGGCGGCGTCCTCGGTACTGCACTCCTGCAGGGCGTCAAGAGAGGACTCATGTCGAACGAAGCCGGCCAGGGCACCATCACGATGGCAGCTGCTTCCGCTGAAGCGCACCATCCGTGCGAACAGGGCATCATTTCCGCTCTCGGCGTATTCCTCGATACCCACGTCATCTGCACCATGACAGGCTTCATCATCATCATGGCTCACCAGTGGGTGCTGAATCCTGAAGAATGGAAAGCGGCAGGCACCTATCCGAAATTCCTGCTCTCCATCCATGCGCTGACTCCGGATCTCCTGCAGACCTTCGTCATGGTCATGGTCTCCATCTGCTTCTGCCTCTTCGCATACACCTGCGTCATGGGCTTCGTTACCTTCTCCGAAATTTCCGGGAACCGTATTTCCAGTTCCACTTCTTTCATCACCGTTCTCCGTCTGCTCTGCGTCTTCGTCACTGCATTCGGCATTGCCTGCAGCATCGCCGGATACGACCTGTCGAACCTCTGGGCATTCTCTGACCTTGCAAACATCATCATGGTATACTGCAACGTTCCGATGCTCTACCTCGGTTTCCGCTACGTAAGAAAAGCCGCTGCCCACTATGCAAAGAACGACGGCACGCCTTTCACCTCCGAAACCATCGGCATGAAAGTCGACTACTGGGACGAAAGAAAAGACGACTAAAAATAAAGAGATGTGGAATCCGCTGTGGGTTTCACATCTTTTTTGTTGGGGAAGGCCAGCCGGGGATGAAACATTATTTCAAGAACGTATGGCGTTTTCTCTTTCTTTTGCATTTCTTTCGCAAGTTAAAGAAAGATTTATAGATAGAAATATAGAAATGTGATAAGTGAAGTGTTATAATGAACTTGAAGGGTAAGAAGACCTTTCACCAACCACTGCCGCAAAGGCAGCGAAATCGGAACACATGCGTTTTCTCCTTTCCGGATTAGATTGTATGTAGTGAATGATAGTTCATGAAACTTGTATGCTTTTTTTAGGATTTGAGTTGTCAGTTCTACTGTTAGCTGTTCCGTGTTCCGTACGAGAAAGCTCCGGGAAACCGGGGCTTTTTTGTTGCCTCTGAAAGGTGAAGATTGACAGGAAGGCGCTCTGCGTCTTATCCTTATAAGATAAACAGGAAAAGAGGGAAACCATGAAGACGATATCGATTGTGATGTTTGATGATTTTGAAACGCTTGACGCATTTGGTCCGGCAGAGGTCCTGTCCAAACTGGATGGATACGAGATCCGCTCCGTATCGCTTCTTGGCGGCATCGTGACAAACAGCCAGGGCATCATGGTCGTGACCGAGCGCATGCTCGACGTGCAGGATTCAGATATCCTCATCGTCCCGGGCGGCATGGGAACAAGAACCCTTGTCACCGACGACTGGTTCCTCTCCGGCCTCGGCGATCTTGCCTCGAAGACGAAATGGGTGCTCTCCGTCTGCACAGGCTCTGCTCTTCTGGCGGCGGCAGGCATTTTGGACGGCCGCCACGCGACGACAAATAAGAATGCTTTTGACTGGGTAAGGAATCACGGGACAAGCGTCCTCTGGGAAAGAGAACCCCGCTGGGTCCGTGACGGCAACATCTATACCGCCGCCGGCGTCTCCGCAGGCACCGACATGGCAGTAGGCTTTGTTGCCGATCAGTTCGGGAAAGAAAAAGCAGAAGAAATCTGCAAGCAGATAGAATACCACTGGTACGACAACGCCGCCCATGATACGTTCTGAAAAGCAAATAAGAAATAAAAAAGAGGTTGTAGAAATGTGCGATCATTTCTACAACCTCTTTTTATTATTTCTTTACTGCTCTTGGTCTCCTTCCGCTCGACTTGATGAACTTCTGTATATAATAGGAAATCTCCGCATAGAGAATCGCAATCGTCAGATGGGCGAGAACAAAGGCAGGCACGTTTGGCGCGCGCATCCGTGTCCCCGTGACAGGAAGCAGGAAAATACGATTTCCCATGTGGAACCCAAACGAGAAGTAAATTCCTGCAGCGGCCAGTGCCACAGCAAGCACCTTAAGGAAAATAGAAATAGTCTTCGTATTTCCCAGGTGCAGAGCCTTCTTGAAACGCGGAAGAAGAGCGCTCCAGTGGATCCCCAGGTGCAGCCCAATTGCAACGAGCATCACATAACCGCCGATCCGGTGAATCCTGTGAACGATGAGCGGCGCATTGATGTCCAGCGACAGCTTGTAAGAAATCAGTGGCGCCGTGATCATGACCGCGAGAAACGAACCTATAAGCACGACATCAATCAGAAAAGTGAACCGCCTGTCCCAATTCCAGCGCCCGCGCGGAAGAGACTTGTACCACTGCCTGTTCAAATAATTATGGAAAATGACGATGACAAAGAAAATCATCCCGAAGATTTCATGATGCGAACTCCCGATCTGGCGGTAATCCAGAATTGCGAGGAAAAGGAAAAGCATCACTGTGTCTACAATCATACGAAGCTTCATAATAAACCTCCCATGAACCTCTTTTCTTCATTGTAGCATGCAGCATGATACCATGTGAAATGCGAAATATGACAGAGAAACTATAGAAGAAATGTATGGAAAAGGAAATCAAAAAAGCTGCAGCGAAACAGGCAATCATTTCGCCACAGCCCTTTTTCAATTAACGCACAGGTTTTGCTGGCGCTTTACGTCCCAATTTCCTAAGATGCATCTGAATGAAGTAAGACACCGCCGCAATACCGATGACATCCACCAAATGTCCCAGCATACCGATATACACGCCGGAAGGATTCAGATTCGGACGCGTGCCCGTCGGAAGAATAAAGTAAATCGCGCCGAGAACGATTGCAAGGACCACGAGCCGGACGATTATTCCAACTGTCGAAACATTAGCAAGATGCAGCCCGTTCACAAAACGAGGTTTCAAAATCGCCCAGTGAATCCCAAGATGCAGCCCGATCGCCGCCAACATAAGAGCGCCGCCCGCTTTATGGATACCCTCGAGAAAATGAATATTGAAACCAAGAGAGTAGGAGCGCGAGATAAACGGAGCTGTGAGAAGGACAGCCAGGAAAGAAACAATCAAAAGCCCGTCAACCGCGGCCGTATACTTCCTCTCCAGTCCCCAGGATCCCTTCTTCAAAGACTTGTACCACTGCCTGTTCCAGTAATTGTGCAAAAACACCAAAACAAAAAGCACCATGCCCAAAGTCTCATGCCAATAATTCCCAAGCGGCTTGTACCCGACCACGATCAGAAATACAAACAGCATTGTCATATCCAAAATAAACCGCTTCTTCATCCCGCTCGCCTCCTTGCAAAATCTGCATTGATTCTTTTCTATATTTTAGCATGAACAAACGCTGAATTGTGACAGTTAAACAAAATTTTATCTTTGACATGAGGGAGAGGAAATGCCTGGCATAAAAGTTTTTTATAGTACATTCCTATGACAAAGCGTGACATGTTTATTTGTTATAATAAAAGCAACTTATTAAAAATCCGTAAATAAAAAATATAGAGATGAATCATTTTTCGAAGAGGAACTGCGATGAAAGAGATTCTGAAGAAATCGAATTACAAAGCGATTCTGCATTCTAAACGTGCCAATATTTATTATCTTGAGAAATGCCGAGTCATGCAGAAGGATGGACGTGTCGTCTACTTGACTGAAAGCAGCGATGAAAATTTATTCTGGAATATTCCTGTTGCCAATACGACGGTCATTCTTTTGGGGAGCGGCACATCCTTGACCCAGGCAGCTGTTCGGGTGCTTGCTTCTGCAGGTGTCATGATCGGATTTTGCGGGGGCGGTGGTACGCCTCTTTTTGCCGGTACGGATATTGAATGGATGATGCCGCAGAGCGAATATCGTCCGACGGAGTACATGCAGGGGTGGATTTCGTTCTGGATGAATAAAGAAAGACGCCTCGAAACGGCTAGAGACTTCCAAAGAGCCAGATGTGATTTTCTTGAAAAAACATGGGGGAAAGATAGGGATCTGCATGAGGAAAATTTCAATGCGGACGATCCTGAAATCGAAAGAGCATTGGCGGTTTATAGAGGTAAGATAGACAGTGCAAAAGACGTGACGGAATTGTTACTGTCAGAAGCAAAATTCACCAAATCCCTCTATAAATATGCAGCTAAGAGAACCAGACTTCCGGATTTTACCAGGAATCATGACGGTGATGATGAAGCGAACATCTTCCTGAATCATGGAAACTACCTCGCCTATGGTTTGGCAGCTTGTACTCTCTGGGTATTGGGAATTCCGCATGGGTTTGCGGTCATGCACGGTAAAACAAGGCGCGGCGCGCTTGTCTTTGATGTGGCGGACCTGATCAAAGACTCAATTATTCTGCCTTGGAGTTTTATTTCAGCAGCCAGAGGCGATGATGACAAGCATTTCCGTATGACGTGTTTGAATAAATTGACAGAACATAAAGCACTGGATTACATGTTTGAAATCGTCCAACGCAGTAGTTTGAAATATGGGCCGGGTGATTTCCTATGATGGTATTATTGATCAGCCGAAGCACCGGTAAGTCACAGAAAACGGTCCGTACGATCTTGGACAGCTTTGCGGAAAGAATTGGGGATGACGCCTGGCGCACGGTCATAACTTCGGACGGTCTGGAAGCAGTGCGGACTGCGCTTCGGAGAAATGCTACAAAAAATACGGCGGTTTCTTGTCATTGGATCAGGTCGAGGGCAAGAAGCGATCTGCTCTGGATTGTCGGTGACAGAAGCCAGTTCAATGATGCAGGCGCTGTACCTGTTAATACGACGAAAAAGAAAATCATCCATTCTGAATGGGAAAACGACTGGCAGTACCTGCCGATTATTAAAGAGCTGGCCGGTCTGGCGGGACTTTTTCACGATTGGGGCAAAGCATCGGATTTCTTTCAAAAGAAGCTGCGCTCAGGAACGAAAGAGCGGGATCCGTTCCGTCACGAATGGATGAGCTGCAAGATGATTGAAGCATGCGTAGAAGCATCAGGCGATTTTGAAGATGATACACCTTGGCTCAAGAAATTCGCTGATGGCACATTTGAAGAAGAAATCGTTTTAAATATCTTGAAAAATGAAGCTAAAGCGGGGAAATCAGATGTAACGAAGTTAAAAAAGCTTCCGCCTGCCGCGGAATGTCTCACGTGGCTGATTCTTTCACATCATAAACTTCCGGATTTAAATAAGGATGACCGGCGCGCTTATGAAGATGAAAAACGAGAAACTTTTTATGAAATGATGAAAAGTTTGAAATCATCATGGGGATACGAAAATGATGATCCGGATTTTGTAGAGAAGCGGCAGGAATGTTTCCGCTTTTCTCATGGGATACTTTGGAACGAAGGAAACATTTGGAAAAAGCATCTGAAGAAATGGACCGGCAGACTTCTTCAGGATTACGATACCTTGAAGCAGATCATGAAAGATCCTGACTATGATCCGGCTTTCCGTGAAATACTGCTTAACGCTCGCCTGGCATTAGTTTTGGGAGACCATTATTTTTCCTCTTTGGATGGCGATGCGAAGCAGGACGACGGGAAGTGGAGCGCGAGAGACCTTTGGGCAAATACCTTTTCTTTCAGGAATAAGAAAAGAAAATCTGAGAAGAACCAGTTTCTGGAGGAGCATATGACGGGCGTTTCAGATCAAGCACTTCGCGTAGCGCATCAGCTGCCTAGATTTGCGGAAGAGATGGAAAAGACGTATGACGTCAAAGCTTTGAAGAAGAGAAGCCCTGGAAAGTTTTCCTGGCAGGATAAGGCGGCTGAGACAATACGAAATTTCCGCAAAGATCGTGGAGAAGATCAGGTATCTTTTGTTGTAAATATTGCAAGTACTGGCTGCGGTAAAACTTTTGCCAATGCAAAAATTATGAGAGCGCTTTCTCCAGGAGGAGATTCCCTGCGTTACATTCTGGCATTAGGACTCCGTACTCTGACACTGCAGACCGGCGATGAGTACAGAGAAAGAATCAAACTCAGCAAAGATGACCTTGCTGTATTGATCGGGTCAAAAGCAGTTCTGGAACTTCACGAAGGAGATAAGGAGCTGGAAGAAAAACGATCAGCAATGGAAGATGAAGACGGCGAAGATATATCTCTCGCTGAAGGGCTTGCTTATGAAGACTCTTTGAACGATGAGCAGCGAGCTTTCATGAATATTTTCTTCAAACCTGCGAGAGGGATCGATGCAGATAAGAACAGTGCTTTCTTGTACAAGCCCGTTCTCGTTGCGACAATCGATCATATGATGGGGGCGACAGAAACAATACGGGGCGGACGCTTCATTCTTCCGATGCTCCGGCTGATGTCCTCTGATCTAGTTATCGATGAAATCGATGATTTTACGCAGAAAGACCTGACTGCCATTTCCCGGCTCGTGCATCTGGCGGGAATGTATGGAAGAAATGTTGTTCTTTCTTCAGCGACAATTCCTCCCGATTTGGCAGAAGGCATGTATAGAGCCTATATAGCCGGTGTGAAATGCAGGAACAGTTTCTTTATTTCCAAGAAACGTGTCAGCGTCGTACTCTGTGATGAATTCCGAACTGAGATGAAGTTCATGAATACAGATGATGATTCCGACTATAGCGCATTTCATCAATCATTCATCGAAAAGCGCGTCGCGAAATTAACACGGCAAATAACAAAGAGGTCAGGATACATAGCAGATTGTGAGGATGAAGACACTGAAGATGCCAAGTCTGATAAGATGCAGTCGTACTTCGAAAGCATCCGGAAACAGGTTGTCCGTCTTTCCAAAGAAAATTTCGTTGTAGACGAGAAGACAGGCAAAAAAGTATCTATCGGTGTTGTTCGTATGGCAAATATTGATCCATGTGTAAAAGTCAGCTTGTACCTACTGCAGAATACGGATTGGGATAAAGATGATATAACACCGCGCATTATGACCTATCACAGCCGGCAGATTTTGCTGCTTCGTCATGAGCAGGAAAAGTATTTGGATAGTGTATTGAAGAGGAAAACGCTGTATGGAGAGCCTGTTGACATCAAGGATCCGGTTCTCCGAAAACATATTGATCAAGCAACAACAGATTATGTCGTTTTCATTATTGTTGCAACGCCTGTAGAAGAAGTAGGACGGGATCACGATCTCGATTGGTCAGTGATTGAGCCTTCGTCGTATCGCTCGATTATCCAGCTTGCCGGACGAGTCCTTCGTCATAGAATCATGAGCGAAAATATTGAGAAGAAAAATATAGCCGTCATGCGATGGAATCTAAGAGGATTAAATGGAAAGGCACCTGCCTTTATATATCCAGGCTATGAAAGTGGAAAGAATAAGCTGGAAAGTCATGATCTTAAAGGTATTTTGAAAGAGGATGTTTTAAAGAGGATTGATTCCATTCCGCGTATTAGAAAAGAGGACCCGCTAACCTGGAGAACGAATTTAATTGATCTCGAGCAGAAAGCGATGGAAGATTTCAACGATAAAGAAAGCAGCGGAGCCAAAGCGGTCAATGGATGGATCCGGGAATATTGGTGGATGACAGCATTGCCGCAGCGTTTGAACCGATTCAGAGAAAAAACGTATCCAGATGTACGCCTGACCGCATTGTTTGAAGATAATAAGATCAAGTTTTCTGAGTATATAGATAGGGAATTTGTTTCAGTAGGAAGGAAAAGAAGCATTGAAGCGTTTCCAAAATTTAAGGAGGGGATCGAGAAAAACTTATGGCTGAAGAGGGATTATAAAGAAGCATTGAAACGTTATGTAAATGATTCAGATTTCAGGCAGGAAGAAGAAACTCTTTTTGAAAAGTCTGAGAAGTATGGAGAAATTATCATACCTGACAATTTAGAAAAAGAATGGTTTTATTCTGACCAATTCGGATTATTCTCGAAAACGAGTGTTTAAGAAGGAAGGGAAGGGAGAAATTTGGGAGAAATTGCGGAATTTCTTGAAAGTAAAGCAGTCGCTAAGAAAATTGTCGAAGACCGCAAGAAACTACCAGACGGTTTTCTAGATGAAGAAGCCAGGCGTGTTAAGATAGGCGTCTGGGTACGCGATCTCTTAGAGAAGCAAATATCTAAATACACATTAGCAACACATGTGGGAAAATTTGCTAATCCTGACAGTACTGTGCATCTCTATGTAGAGAGCAAAGAGAGGCCTGACGGATATTTGACAACGGAAAATACACAATGTGAGACGGATATCGTGTATACGAATGCCAATATCATGACAGCGGCTATGCTTCTCTTGTATAAAATGGAAGACGGACAGTCTATATTGGAACACATTCTGAACCAGGATGGAAAAGCCGATGAACTGAAGCTCTATGGAATTGACTCGGAGAAATTGTATCAGCAATTTAAGGACCTTAAGACAGGAACCAGGGGATTTACAGATAAGAATTTAAGGCAGGTTTATTTCCCAATAAGTGAAGGAGAATATCATCTTTTGACAGTAATGCCAAGCACTAGTGAATTGGGAACATTGTTTGATAAGCTGAACATCATTAGAAGAGAATTCTCTGCTGCAAGGGATCCTAAAGATCCTAATTATGGGAAGGACTGCAGCAATGTCTGGGATAAGACGGTTATCACCTTCGGCGGGACAAAGCCGCAGAACATTAGTGGGCTTAACATGCTGCATCATGGGGAAGGATATCTGGTTTCATCACTTCCGCCTGTTTTGAATGAACGGGATTTAATTCTTCCAAAGAGGAATTTCTTTAAAGAATCCGTTCCGTATTCCGAATACGGATCTTTCGTATCACGTTTGCATGCATTATTTAAAATCAATTGGAATAATGCAGGTATTAGAGAGAAGAGAGATCGGATCCTTGGGGGAATCATTGATACGGCCATGATGACTGCCGGAAGAATCCGTGAAGAGAATCCTTCTGGCTGGAGTGATGATGAAAAGTACAATGGGCTTCCACGTTTTCAGAAAATCTGGCTCGACAATGCATACGAAAGTGAAAGAGAAGGAGACGCGTGGGTAGAAGCTGTCAGCAAGGATTTCGCGCGCTGGATTATTCGTACATATGAAAAAATTGAACGAGACGAAAAGGTAACTCTCGGAGATGCAGAGACGGATTACTTCAGAAACACCATTTATGATCAGCTGCGTGAGGAGGTGAGACTGGGATTATGAGTACATATCTTGTGATTAGGAAAATGCAGATTCATAACGCAAATGCAATGAGCAGTACATATACGATCGGAGTTCCGGCTATGACAGCATGGCTGGGAGCTGTCCATGCTTTAGAAAGAAAAGTTCGCGGTCTGAATCAGAAAAAGAGAGAAGATACTGATTTTTCAGAGATCCATTTCACAGGTGTCGCAGTCAGCTTTCATAAAACAAGGCTGCATGTGTTTAAAGGAGCGTATGGGAATGCTGTTGTTAATACGGCGAATCCATTAATTAAAAAGGGAGCTGACTGGGAAAGGCCACCTACGATTGAGGAACCGCACATTGACCTTTCGGCTTCCATCTTAATCGAGATCGATGGACTGGATCCTGATGATAAAGATGCCATTCTTGAAAAAGTACAGAGCGAAATCTGGCGGATGAAAATCGCTGGCGGTGATATCAACAGGATACAAAGTATGAGCATACAGTATACCGATGTAGATGATCCAGCAACAATCCGCAGAGTAAGAGGTATGCTCATGCCAGGATATGTCATCATTGAAAGACGGGATATCCTTAAGCAGGAAATGGAAAATGGCACTAACGGTCTTGATGCGCTTCTTGATTATACGAAAGTCAATATGAGCGCAAGGAAAGATGAAAATGGGAAAATTACGGGATGGAATCTTTCGAGAAAAGGCACAGGCTGGATCATCCCGATCTCTGTAGGTTTTAAGGGATTGTCACCACTGGGAATCTGCAGAAATCAGCGTGATAAAGAAACGCAGCATCGGTTTGCTGAAAGTGTCGTAACACTCGGTGAATTCCGTATGCCGTATCATTTCGATTCAATTGACGATATGATGTGGCGGTATGCTTATGATGAAAATCAGGAATTATATCTTTGCAGAAATCAGAAAATTTAATTAGGGAGGAATGTAAAATGGCAAAAAAAGGTGAAGTACTCGCATTCGAAAAGAAACTGGTTGTATCTGACGGCTATATGTATGGAACGACATGGGAAGACAGAAGCGGCAAAGCTGTTCCAGTCAGACTTCAGGAAAAATCAGTTCGCGGCACAATTTCTAATCGTCTGAAAGGTGCTGTAAAAAATGATCCGGCTAAACTGAATGAAGAAATTCAGAAAGCAAACCTGCAGACTGTCGACAGCGCTTCTTTGACGATGGATGAAGATACATTGAAACTTGAATTCACTGTCAAAGTACTCTCTGGCGTTCAGTATCCTTCGGCGTGCAATGATCCAAAACATTATGAAAGCATCAAAAAAATGGGAGAAGATTTCATTGCAGAAAATGGATTCAAAGAACTGTCTCGCCGCTATGCGCTGAACCTTGCAAATGGCCGTTTCCTTTGGAGAAACCGTGTCGGCGCAGAAAAAATTGAAGTCCATGTTGTCGCGCTGAAAGAAGATGGCGTGGAAAAAGAATGGATCTTTGATGCATACGATTTCTCTCTGAAAGATTTCGGTGACACATCTGACGATGTAGAAGAACTTGCAGGTCTCATTGCTGAGGCACTTTGCGGAGAAAGAAACTATCTCCTCTTGAAAGTCACTGCATTTGCCTTCGAAGGACAGGGACAGGAAGTATACCCCAGCGAAGAAATGATCCTGAACAAAGATAAAGTGGAAGGCAGAGAAAAGAAGAGCAAAATCCTTTATCAGGTAAATGATATCGCAGCTATGCATTCACAGAAGCTTGGCAACGCTATCCGTGCTATCGATACCTGGTATCCGAGCTTTGATGAAGTAGAAACCGGACCAATTGCTGTTGAACCATACGGCGCCGTAACAAACATGGGCATGGCTTACAGAACACCGAAAGAAAAGAAAGACTTCTACACACTCTTTGATGATTACTCAAATGGCGTAGATCTTGATTCCGATGATGACAAAAACTATGTCATGGCAGTCCTGGTACGCGGCGGTGTCTTTGGCAAGAACGATGAAGAGTAATTTATTATGATGAAATACTATCAAGAAATTACATTGATTCCGGATGCTGAAATTCCGCCGGATTTCCTCTGGACAAAAGTCTATGCACAGATCCATTTGGCATTCGCCGACCGGGAAAATATAGATCATAAACAAATCTATGGAGTCTCATTTCCTGAATATGCTGATGAATCTATGGGAGAAAAGGCAAGAGTTTTTGCACCGGAAGAAGCAGATCTGAAAAAACTGGATCTGAAAAAAGCACTGAGACGATTGAGTGATTACGTTCATATCACAAGCATTCGTGAAGTACCGGAGTCCAAAGTCAAAGGGTATGTAAAATTCGCAAGATACCAGCCGGACAGCTCCATTGCCAGAAAAGCCCGTAGATATGCAAAAAGGCATCCTGAAGTTACCGAGAAAGCAGCTTTCAAGATGCTGAAACAAAGAGAAGAAAAGTATGACCTTCCCTTCATTCAGTTAAAGAGCTTATCTACAGGGCAAACCTTCAATCTTTTCGTCAAAAAAGAAGAAAAGAAAGAAGAAGGCCAGGGCGGATTTACAACTTACGGGCTGAGCAAGGGTGCAGCAGTACCCGAATTTTGACCCAAATAAAAAAGGCTTCGGAAAAAGAGCGATAAAATCTAACTTTTTTCGAAGCCCCCTTTTAAAAGGGTTTTGCATCACGTAATTCCGGATGGTATGATAGAATCTAAGAAATCTCTATGCACATGCATAGATCACTGCCGCATAGGCAGCTTAGAAACACCTCACTTCTCGAAAATAGCAGCAAAAAAGCGATCACTGCCGCATAGGCAGCTTAGAAACACAGATCCATCAGGCTGTTTGGCCTTGGCGTAGATCACTGCCGCATAGGCAGCTTAGAAACATAGCCGGCGCTGGCCGGATGGGCCAGTAGCGATCACTGCCGCATAGGCAGCTTAGAAATACCCTGACGCAGACAACCACGCTATCGATGCGATCACTGCCGCATAGGCAGCTTAGAAAATTCTAAAGGAGGAAGAAATGAAAGATGAATTGATCACTGCCGCATAGGCAGCTTAGAAACGCTCCCGGAAAAGGAAGAAACCGAGAAGAAGGATCACTGCCGCATAGGCAGCTTAGAAAAGGATATGGAAAAGGCTCTACAGTATACGAAAGATCACTGCCGCATAGGCAGCTTAGAAACTGTCCACAACGTCCATATAGGTGATTTCATTGATCACTGCCGCATAGGCAGCTTAGAAACTCGAAAGATTATTAGACGATGCATTAGATACGATCACTGCCGCATAGGCAGCTTAGAAAATAATTTTTTTTGGCAGTAAAAAAGGGCAGAAGATCACTGCCGCATAGGCAGCTTAGAAAATTTCTTCATAGTTATCGATATCATAATTATCGATCACTGCCGCATAGGCAGCTTAGAAATCCTTTCATCGGCTTAACGTGAATCACAATCAGATCACTGCCGCATAGGCAGCTTAGAAATAGTCCGTCCTCATCCCTGGGAAGGCGCTGGTGATCACTGCCGCATAGGCAGCTTAGAAATTTGACGTGTGCTAGACGTCAGAGGCCTTTTCGATCACTGCCGCATAGGCAGCTTAGAAAATGGTCTCGGAGAGATCTTTGACACGGGCGCCGATCACTGCCGCATAGGCAGCTTAGAAATATAATTTTTTTTGGCAGTAAAAAAGGGTAGAGATCACTGCCGCATAGGCAGCTTAGAAATTAACCGGACTGTTAGCTGTAAGGTGTGCAATGATCACTGCCGCATAGGCAGCTTAGAAATCACATTTCTACCCAACTTGGGTAACACGACGGATCACTGCCGCATAGGCAGCTTAGAAATGTTCTACCCAACTTTTTGGGTAACACGATATGATCACTGCCGCATAGGCAGCTTAGAAATCCGAGGTTTACGCCGGAAGAATGCCGGAAATGATCACTGCCGCATAGGCAGCTTAGAAAGGAGACGTAGTAAAACGTCACAATGGTCGTAAGATCACTGCCGCATAGGCAGCTTAGAAACATGACGTTGATTAAGAATCTACAAAAGGAGGGATCACTGCCGCATAGGCAGCTTAGAAAATCTGTGCCAGCTCATCTTGCGACAGCTCCCGGATCACTGCCGCATAGGCAGCTTAGAAATCAAGAAGAACGGTGTACGGGTGCTTTCGGCGGATCACTGCCGCATAGGCAGCTTAGAAACGGTCGGTGTAGGTGCCGACAATCCCATAACCGATCACTGCCGCATAGGCAGCTTAGAAAACGTGAGATTTCCTTTTCTCCACGTGCGATTCAATCATTGCCGAGACAACAGAAAAACCATAAAACCAGCCTGACGGCTGTACGAACTACAACTCATCCGACGGCTCCGCCGCCACCTTCCCTAAAGGGCAAGGTCAAAACCAATTAAACCTCGCTTCGCTCGAGAAAAACAGTACTTTCTACATAGGTGGATTAGCAAACAGAAATGGTATAATAAGGTAGCAGGAGAGGAATCATTGCCGCAAAGGCAGCTTAGAAAAAAGATTGCTTTTGCTATCCTTGATTCGCTATGATCACTGCCGTGTAGGCAGCTTAGAAAACGTGGGATTTCCCTTTCTCCACGTGCGATTCGACTACTGCCGAGAGAACAGAAAAACCATACAACCAGCCTGACGGCTGTACGAACTACAACTCATCCGACGGCTCCGCCGCCACCTTCCCTAAAGGGCAAGGTCAAAACCACTTAAACCTCGCTTCGCTCGAGAAAAACAGCACTGCCGCACAGGCAGCTCATGTTTCTCTTTGAAAGGTTCACTTTGCTGAATCTTTCTTTTTTTATTTCTTTTTTGACGTTTCTTCAAAAAAATCTTTTGTTAGGCTCTTGAAGTGGACAGGATTTGTCATTGTAAAAATTATACTGATAGTAGAGGGGAGAGTGGGTGTCTGGGATGCGGGAAGGCATCCCATAGATGTGTCTGCTGGAATGGAGTGAGCATGATGGATTCGGTGGGAAGGATTACTCTGGCTGCCAGGAAGGGGCGGGGGAAGGATGCGGCGAAGGAGGTTTATATCGCTGCGTTTCCGGTCCTTCGCGCGCGTTTCTTTGAACGGTGCAAGGCGGCGCATATGACAGGGAATGCTGTCATGAACAGGATGGCGGAGGAGTACTTGTCGGATCTTGCGGCCGGGCGGGACCGGTCGCGTGAGCTTTTGTCACTGGTGGAAGGAGTGAAGGAAAGGATGGAGCAGCAGGGGGCGTCGGGTTCGCTTTTGACGGAGCGTTTCATTGCGCGTGTGCCAGCTTCGGTGAAGGATCGTCTGGCAGAGAACTGCGAGCATTACGGATGCTCGGTGAATGCGATGCTGAATGCTTTCATGTGCTGGTATGCGGTGAAGGGGGAGACTCTTTCGAAGGATACGAAGGAAATCCGCGGAGTGGAAAAGGGTGTAGTCACGAGTTTCAAGACTTCGTATGCGCTGAAGAAGAAGTTCATGTACCTTTGCCGGGCCAATGGGAGCGATGCGCGCTCGACGATCCTTGCTTTCATCGACGAGTACGGGCGTCATCCGGAGATGGTGGAGTCTGGTCTGCCGGCTCTTTCTTTTGAAATCGTGAAGGACTGCGCGGCAAGGGTGGAGATGCCTGAGTCTTCTCGTGATCTTCTGAAGGAAACGTGCAGCCAGGCGGGATTTGCGGTATCGAATGTGCTGACGGCTTTTATGGCGCTTTATGTGGAGTGGTATGGGAAGGATCATCAGGAAATGATGAAAAAGCTGGACAGCGCTAAGAATCCGTCGTCTTCGGATACGTCGCAGATGACGTTCTTCATTCTGGAAAGGGACAAGGAGGAGTTCGGGCGGATCTGCAAGGCGATGGGAAGGTCGCAGCGGGAGGTCCTGAATGATTTGGCGGCGTCGTTCGTGAAGAAGGGAAATGCGGATGGATTCAGCCCCGTCGCCATGGGCAGGGAAGGCTCGGCGATGGCAGCATTCCGCATGAATAAGGAGCTCAAGCGTGATTTCAAGAAGGCATGCCTGGATCTTTACCTGACGCCGACGGCAGTCCTGAATCATCTGGTGAGAAGGTTCATAGCAGAACACAAGTAAACCTGTTTTCCCCTAAGCAAAAAGGCTGCGGCGAAATGTGCAATCATTTCGCCACAGTCTTTTTATTATTGTCATTATTGTCTTTAGTCTTCTGCGAGAACTTCTTTCATGATGGAGACTGCTTTTTCAAGGTCTTCTTCAGGAATGTTGAGCGCAGGGAGGAGACGGATTTTTTCTTTCGCTGTCAGTACGACGACACCTTTTTCAAGGAGTTTGGGAACGATAGTGGAAACGTCTTTTTCTGGCTCGATGCCCCACATGAGGCCCATGCCTGCTACGGATTTGACGCCTTTGGCACCTTCGAAGCTTTCTTTGATGAATTTGCCTTTTTCAGCGACGGAATCAAGGAGCTTGTCATCGATGTAATCAAGGATGGCGAGGGCGCCTGCGCAGACGATCGGGTTGCCGCCGAAGGTGGAGCCGTGGGTGCCGCTGGAGAGGACGTCCTTTGTCTTTTCGCCGAAGAGGGTAGCTCCGATCGGAAGGCCGCCGCCCAGGCCTTTGGCAGTGGAGATGATGTCCGGGGTGACGTCGTAGTTCATGTAGCCGTAGAGTTTTCCTGTACGGCCATTTCCTGTCTGTACTTCGTCGACGACGAGGAGGATGTCATGTTCCTTGGCATAAGCGCCGACGCCTTCGAAGAAGTCTTTATCGAGGGGATGGACGCCGCCTTCGCCCTGGATAGGTTCTACCATGACGGCGCAGATTTCCGGATGGGCTTCGCAGAGTTTGATGAAGGCATCGAGGTCATTGGCCGGTGTGTAGAGGAATCCTTCTGTCAGGGGGAAGAAGTTCTGATGGAATACGTCCTGGCCGGTTGCAGCGAGGGTGGTGATGGTACGGCCGTGGAAGCTGTTGATCAGGGTGACGATGGTGGTTCTGTCCTTGCCGTACTTGTCGATGGAGTATTTTCTGGCTCCCTTGATGGCGCATTCATTGGCTTCAGCGCCGGAGTTGGAGAAGAATACGTCCTTCATGCCTGTCTTTTCGCAGAGCGCCTGTGCCAGGTCTGTCTGGGGCATGGTGTAGAAAAGGTTGGATACATGGTTCAGGGTATGGAGCTGCTTGGTGACGGCTTCGATCCAGGGTTCATAGGAAATGCCGAGGACGTCGACGCCGATGCCGGTGCCCATGTCGATGTATTCTTTGCCTTTGTCGTCATAGAGGTGGGATCCTTCTCCCTTGACGAAGCATACGGGGTATCTGTTGTAAGTGTGGGTGATGTAGGTCTTGTCTTTTTCAAATGTATTCATGGGTCTGGCTCCTTTTCTGTATTCGATCAGGCGGAGAACATGGTTCCGAGTCCTTCGTCGGTTAAGAGTTCGATGAGGAGAGCGTGCGGAATCTCTCCATTGATGATGAAGACTTTCTTGACGCCGCCTTTGATGGCGTCGGTGCATCCGTCGACTTTGGGGATCATGCCGCCTGCGATGGTGCCGTCTTTCTTGAGGGCTTCCGTCTCTTCGACGGTGAGGGACTTGATGAGGCTGCAGGGGTTGTCCTTGTCCTTGAGGACGCCGTCGATGTTGCTCATGAAGACGAGACATTCGGCGTTCAGGGCAGCTGCGATTTCAGTGGCTGCTGTGTCGGCGTTGATATTGTGCGGCTGTCCTTTGTCGTCGATGCCGACGGAGGAAATGACGGGGATGTAGCCGCCTGCGAGGAGGTTGTCGATGATGCCTTTATTGACGGCGTCGATTTCTCCTACAAGGCCGAGGGCCGGGTCCTTGGTGTGGACGTGAATGAGGTTGCCGTCTATACCGCAGAGGCCGGCTGCCTTTCCGCCAAGGGCGGTGAGTTCAGCGACAAGGCCTTTATTGATCTTACCGGCAAGGACCATCTGCACGACTTCCATGGTGTCTTCGTTCGTGACTCGGAGGCCGTTCACGAAGTGGGACTCGATGTGGAGGGCATCCAGCATATAGTTGATATCAGGGCCGCCTCCATGGACGAGGATGACATTGACGCCGACGAGGCGGAGGAGAAGGATGTCCTGCATGACGGATTTCTTCAGTTCCGGATCGGTCATTGCATTTCCGCCGTACTTGGCAACGACGTATTTTCCTGCGTATTCTTTGATGTACGGGATCGCCTGGGTGAGGATCTCGGCGCGTACTGCATTAGTTGCCTGGTTCATGGTAAGTCTCCTTTTCGGGGTATAAAGAGGGCTCCCTCCTTATGGAAGGAGCCGCTTTTGCTTAGAGGACAAGGCCGGTCTCTGCCGGGAAGCCGAGCATGATGTTCATGCATTCGATGGCAGCTCCGGAAGCGCCTTTGCCGAGGTTGTCAAAAGAGGCGAGGACGAGAATGCGGTCGTCGTTTCCTGCGATGTAGATGGTGAGGCTGTCTTTGCCGGCATCCTTGTTCGCATTGAGGAAGAGGCCGTTCGTTTCGTCGGTGGTAAGGTCAGAAATTTTGACGATATTAGAACCTTTGTAGCAGCGTTTGTAGATTTCATGGAAATCGTCGATGTCGACGGATCCGGGAAGTCCGCAGGGGAGCTGCAGGAAATGGGTGTGGAAGCCGATGGTGACCTGCATGCCGGCCACATAGTCGGCTACGATTGGTGAGAAGATCGGTTCTTCGCAGAGTTTGCAGACTTTCATGATTTCCGGAAGGTGCTTGTGCTTCTGGGAGAGTCCGTACTGGCGGGGAGCCTTGAGTTCTTCTCTCATGTTTTCTTCGTAGTCCTTGATCATGGATTTGCCGCCGCCGCTGTATCCGGTGAGGGAGAAGCAGTGGAGGGGGTAATTGATCGGGAGGACGCCGGCTTTGACGAGCGGGTAGAGGATGGAAATGACGCCGGATGCGTGGCAGCCCGGGACTGCGACTTTATCCGCTTTGGCGATGGCGTCTTTCTGCTGCTCGGAAAGTTCAGGGAATCCGTAGACCCAGTCCTCTTTCGTCCGGTGGGCAGTGGAGGTGTCGAGGATGCGGATGCCTGTGCCTTCGGTGGCTTTGACGATTTCCCTGGATGCATCATCCGGAAGGCAGAGGAACATGATGTCGGCTTCCTTGGCAAAGGAAACGATGGTGTCGATGTCCTTTTTCTTGTCTTCGGGAAGGGAAAGAAGGTCGATGTCTTTTCTGCCGGACAGGCGGTCGTGCAGGCGGAGGCCCGTGGTTCCTGATTCTCCGACGATAAAGACTTTTGGCAGTGATTTCTGTGTCATGATACTCATCCTTCTTTCTTATTCATGAATGGGATACTCGGCAAATGAGGCGACCATCACGGCTTTGATGGTCGGGAGTCTGTTGGCGGCTTCCTGGAAGGCCAGAGAGAACGGCGCTTCGAAGACGTCGTCTGTGACTTCGATGCCGTCGAGGCCGAATCTTTCGTAGATGTCCTTGCCGACTTTTGTCTCGGTATTGTGGAAGGCCGGGAGGCAGTGGCAGAAGACGGTGTCCGGATTTCCGGTGTTCTTGATCATGTCCATCGTGATGCGGTATGGCATGAAGAGTTTGATGCGTTCGCCCCAGAGTTCGTAGGGGTCGCCCATGGTGACCCAGACTCCGGTGTAGATGACGTCGAGGCCTTTGACGCCTTCTACGGGATCGTCGGTGAAGGTGAAGGTCGCGCCAGTCTTCTCAGCGATTTTCTGGCATTTGGCGAGGAAATCGTCTTCAGGGAAGAACTGGGCGGGTCCGATGATGCGGAAGTCCATGCCTGCAAGGGCTGCGCCTGCCATGAGGGCGTGCGCCATATTGGACTGTCCGTGTCCGACGTAAGCGAAGGAGAGTTCATTCAGAGGTTTATTGAAATGTTCCTTCAGTGTCAGGAAATTGGCGAGGGTCTGTGTCGGGTGGTCGTAGTCGGTGAGGCCGTTCCAGACGGGAACGCCTGCCTTGGCTGCGAGTTCTTCGACAGCGGACTGCTTGAAGCCTCTGTATTCGATTCCATCGAACATGGATGCGAGGACGCGGGCGGTGTCGGCAATGGATTCTTTCTTGCCGATCTGGCTGCCTGTCGGTCCGAGGTATGTGGTGAATGCGCGCTGGTCTCTGGCAGCGACTTCGAATGCACAGCGGGTTCGTGTGGAATCTTTTTCGAAGATGAGGGCAAAGTTCTTTCCCTTCAGTGTTTGGATTTCCTTGCCTTCTTTCTTGTCTTTCTTAAGAGCGGCTGCGAGGTCCAGGTAGTATGCGAATTCTTCGGGTGTGTAGTCGGTCATGCTCAGGAACGGTTTATTGAGTAAGCTTTTCATGATATACCTCTCAGAGGGAAATGTTCTTTCGAACGGGATTATTCTTTGGCTAAAGTTTCGAGGCAGGCGCCTGCTTCCATGATGATGCCCAGTGGAAGGATGGATTCGTCTAGAGCGAAGCTTGCATTGTGCAGGGCAGGAGTTCCTTCCTTGCCGGTGCCGAGCCAGAGGAAGGCGCCGGGGAATTTTTCAAGGTAGTAGGAGAAGTCTTCTGCACACATGGACGGGAATTCCGGATGGGTGATGTGTTCCTTGCCGATGTAGGTCTTGGCAACTTCATCGAGGAAGTCAATCTTTTCCGGTGTATTGATCGTGGCGCTGTGGCCGCGTACGTAGTTCAGTTCGGAATGGGTGCCAAACGTGTAGTCGAGCCCTTTGAGGAGTTCTCCCAGACGCTGTTCCATCTTGTCGCGGAGGGCCGGGGTGTACGTACGGACGGTACCTTCGAGGTAAGCATCTTCGACGCCTACGTTGTAGCGGGTGCCTGCATTCATGAGGCCGATGGTGCATACGACATTTTCCATCGGGTTCATCTCACGGGAGATGAGTGTCTGCACGTCGATGATGAAGTGGGCAGCGGCTACGAGAGCATCCGTGCCATTGTGCGGCTGCGCTGCGTGGGTGGATTTCCCTTTGACGTGGACGTAGAAACGATCGGATGCTGCCATGAGATTTCCTTTTTTCAGTCCGACCTGCCCGACGGGAAGTTCAGGCCATACGTGGAGGCCGTAGATTTCTTCGATGTCATCGAGCTTGTTGGAAGCGGCGATGTGGCGTCCGCCCCCGATGGAAGCTTCTTCTTCAGCCGGCTGAAATACGAGCTTCACTGTGCCGTGGAGCTGGCTCTTCATGGACTGGAGGACAGCGGCAGCGCCGAGAAGGATGGACATGTGGCCGTCGTGGCCGCATGCGTGCATGACGCCTTTGTTTTTCGAAGCAAAGGGCAGGCCTGTCAATTCGGTGACGGGGAGGGCATCCATGTCGGCTCTGAGGGCTACGGTCTTGCCGGGAAGATCGCCTTTGATAGTCCCAAGGACTGCCGTCCCGAAGAAGCCTGTTTCGAAGGGGATGCCGAGTTCAGTGAGGACCTGCTGGATATAAAGGGAAGTCTCTTTTTCTTCTCCGGACACTTCAGGATATTCATGGAAGTGTCGTCTCCATCCCACCACCTTTGGCAGGATCTGCGATGTTTTTTCCTTGACTTCCTTTTCGTACATTCCGAGGACCTCTTTTCTATGGCATAAATGCATGTTTATGCAATATTGCATAAACGATATTCGGCGGATATGTGGATTATTTCCATCAAATCTCAATTTTTGAAGAAATATAAAAATCCGCACGTTTTTGGATTGAAATAATAATACAACTTTTAGAATAAATATTCAATAAGTTACATAAATATTTTTTGAAAAATTTTTTGAGAGCGCATTCGGACCATGAAGTATAATAGAAAGGAATAAATACAGGCAGCCTGCCGGTCAGGCTCTGGCAAGGGGGGATCATGATGAATCAGCCGCGCGGCTCTATTAATAAGAAAAATATAATAAAGAAGGCAGTGCTTCTTTCCATGGGAGGGGCTCTCTTGATGCCGATTTCTTCCGGCGCAGAAGAGGTATATTCGCTTCCGGAGATGGTTGTGACGGCAGAAAAGATGCCAGTCGAATCGAAGAAGGAACCGCAGGCGGTCCAGGTCGTCGATCAGAAGGAAATCGAAAGCCTTGGCGCGGTGAATGCGACGCAGGCCCTGGAGCTTGTGACGGGAATCAACCTTTCAAGCGGGAAGGCCGGCAGCACGGCTTCCATGGGCGGCACGCAGGTGATGCTCCGCGGCATGAATACGAATCAGGTGCTGATCCTTGTTGACGGCAGGCGCATGGCGGATGAGGATACGAGCCAGACAAAGAATGCCTACCTTCTTTTAAGGATTCCTCTTTCCACGATCGACAAGATCGAAGTCGTGAGGGGTCCGTCGGGTGCGATGTACGGCTCAGACGGCATGGGCGGTGTCATCAATATCATCACGAAGAAGCCAGACAAGGAAGAAACGGTGCTCGGCTTCCACACGGGGGAGGCGGAGTGGGGCGAGGACCTCCGCTATACGACTGGGAAACTCGGCCGCTGGAATTCCTCCTTCCATTACAGCACGGCAAAGGTGCGCCCTCTTTCCTACAGGAACCAGGGGACGGATGAACGCGGCATCATAACGGACGGCTGGGATGTGCCGGGCTATGGCAGAAGACAGGAAATCGGGCTCGATACGGTCTATGATTTCGAGAACAGGAACGAGAACAAGGTGCGCTTCGGCGTGAATTACTTCGACGAATCGATGCTGACGCGCTTTGCTGACGGCGGCATGCAGATGGGCCGGTTGTACCTGCCGCTCCAGAAGGATGACAGGAGCCGCATCGACCGTCATGAGACGGACACGTTCCTCACGTATACAGGAAAGACGGACAGAAATGAATACGAAGGCAGCGTTTCCTACAGCCGCCTTACGAAGAATTCGAAGACGAGCAATGACCGTCCTGATTTTACGGGCATCCTTCCGCCATTCGTGAATTCCATGCTGGACACGTTGTACCCTGCCAGCGATTACGACAAGGCGGAGTACACGGAGTGGGCGCTTTCCGGAAAGGACACGATGACCTTTGACAAGCACCGCGTGACGTACGGCGGGGATTACCGCATGACGTCGTACACGGGGACGCGCCTCGGCGAAGGAAAGGAAGAAGAAGGGCACAGCATCGAGAATGCGGCGCTCTATGTGACGGATTTCTGGACGATGGGCGGGGGCGTGACGCTGACACCATCCTTCCGCATGGAGCATAACAACCGCTTCGGTGATTACGGCGTGCCAAGACTGGGCGCGACATGGGAGCTGGATCCCCATAACAGGATCAAGGCAGACTATGGCGCCGGATACCGCGCGCCGACAGTTTCGGAAATGTACCTCAATCTCAATCATTTCGCTTACCGCATTTACGGCAATCCCGATCTTTCTCCGGAGAAATCCCGCTCCCTCGATCTTTCATATGAATGGGAATTGGGAAATCTCAAGGGCAAGGTGACCTGGTTCAAGAACCGCGTGAAGAACCTGATCGACATCGTGCAGGTGAGCGATGCCGTCTACCATTATGAAAACGTGAACCGCGCCGACATCGAGGGCGTGGAGACAGAGCTTTCCGCGCCGATGGGAAGCCGCTGGAACTGGCGACTTTCGCATGTGTACCTCGATGCCGAGAACAAGACAGACGGCACGATGCTCGACAACCGCGCGCGCCATACGGTGACGGCCGCTCTTTTCTATGATGATCATGATGATTACGGCTGGTCGGGCGCCATCTGGGATACCTTCCAGGACCACTACCGCTTTGATGATGAAGCGTATACATTCCAGACGCTGAACACGTCCATCCGGAAACGCTGGGACGACTGGTCCATGACGGCGGGCGTCTATAACTGGTTCGACAAGAAAGTGGACGACCTTTACGTCCATGGAAGAGAATGGTTCACAGGCATGCAGGTCAGACTGTAAGCGGGGTATTATAAAGAGGCTATTATATAGAGAGCTGCGGGAATGCGATGCATTTCCTGCGGCTTTTTCTTTGCATGAATGCATTTCCTGAATGGGAAAGCGGCGGATACTCCCGTTTCGCTTCTATGACAATCTGTATGAAATGGAATAGTATTTCGGTAATTATGTGGTATTTCCAGCCATTTTCAGGGAATATTTCTGATTTTGAGGGATTATAGATAAAAGTGTACTCTTTTTCTAAAAAATATTGACTATTTTTGATATTTTCTGAAATATTTTACTTTTAATTGAAAAAGTGTGATATAATAACATCAATGAGCAGGCATGTACTAACGAGAACGGACAACCGAGAAACGTAAATCATGGGAGAGACGCTTGTAGTGTTCTCTTTTTTTAGTGCCCGGGAGCGGATGGATCCGCAGATACGAAGACCCGGAAGATGCAAAGATGCATAGATTGAGACGCCTGCCTTTTTTATTAGCGATGAGCGAATGCGTACCCATGGCGCACACAGGAGGAAACACATGTACGAAACTTTTGACGAATTAGGAATCCAGCCGGAAATTCTGCAGGCCGTAAAGGATATGGGGTTCGAGGAACCGACCCCGATCCAGAAGGTCTCCATTCCAGTAGCACTTTCCGGAAAGGATCTGATTGGTCAGGCACAGACAGGCACAGGCAAAACCGCAGCATTCGGTATCCCTGTACTGGAACGCATTGACACAACAAAACCAGGTCCGCAGGCAGTCATCCTTTCGCCAACCAGAGAACTGGCTATCCAGTCCGCTGAAGAAATCAACCATCTTGCACAGTACCTGCCGATCCACGCACTGCCGATCTACGGCGGTCAGGATATTGAACGCCAGTTCAAGGCACTCCGCAAGAAACCAAACATCATCGTAGCTACCCCGGGCCGTCTGATGGACCATATGAAGCGCGGCACGATCGACCTCTCCAATGTACAGATTCTCGTCCTTGATGAAGGCGATGAAATGGTCGATATGGGATTCATCGACGACATCCGCACGATCCTTGCTGCTATTCCGGAAGAAAGACAGACCATGTTCTTCTCCGCTACCATGCCTGGACCGATCCGTGAACTCGCTGAAACATTCCTGAAGGACCCGGAAGTCGTCAAGATCAAGGCTGCTACCGTAACCATCGACCTGATCGAACAGGAATACATCGAACTGCCGGACCGTCAGAAATTTGACGCACTCTGCCGTCTGCTCGATATGCAGGATCCCGAACTGGCTATCGTATTCGTACGCACCAAGCGCCGCTGCGATGAAGTCACCGAAGCTCTGAAGAAGAGAGGCTACATGGCCGAAGGTCTTCACGGTGACCTGTCCCAGCAGAAGAGAGACACCGTCGTACGCCAGTTCAAGGAAGGCACCATTGATATCCTCGTTGCTACCGACGTCGCTGCCAGAGGCCTTGATATTTCCGGCGTCACACACGTTTACAACTTCGATATGCCGCAGGATCCGGAAATCTATGTACACCGCGTAGGCCGTACAGGCCGCGCAGGACAGACCGGTCTTGCTACGACATTCGTCATTTCCAGAGAAATGGGCCAGCTGCGTGACATCGAAAGAGTCATCCGCCGCCGCATTACCCGCCGCTCTGTACCGACACTGACCGAAGTCATGGAAGAAAACCAGAAGGCTGCCATTGAAAGCCTTTCCGAAGCAGCTCAGGCTGGCGGACTCGAACAGTTCCGCGAAAGCGCCGAAGAACTCCTGAATGACCAGGACTCCGTATCCCTCGTTGCAGCAGCTATCAAACTGCTGACCAAACAGCCGGACGTTACTCCGGTCAAGATCACGGAAGAAGCTCCGAACTTCAGAAGAAGAAGCGGCGGCGGACACCGTCGTTTCGAAGGCGGAAACCGCCCGAGAAGACACTTCGAAGGACGCGGCGACCGTGAAGGCCGCGGCGACAGAGAAGGACGCCGTTTCGAAGGAAAGCGCGGAGGCCGTCATTTCGAAAGCGGTCGCGGCAATCGTCCGAAAGGACCGAAGAGCCCGAGAGTGCAGGACTCCAATTTCAAATCATACTTCAAGAACTCTGACTGATTAGAGGGCTTGAATGAAAAGAGGCCGGGATTATTCCCGGTCTTTTGGATTTTCTGAAACAAGACTAAAAAGAATTTTTTCGATACTGGCAATTTCAGGGGAAACAGAGTATCTTAAATACAGGAATCCAAATTTCCAAGAAGGAGGAATGTTCCATGAAAAAAATTACCATGATCAAGATCCCGGGATGCCCGTACTGCGCAAAAGCGAAGAAGGCATTCGAGGAACTTTGCCAGAAACCGGAATATGCCAATGCAGAAGTAGAAGTGATCGATGAACAGCTGCAGCCGGAGCTCGTCACTCCATACAACGGCAAGTACTACTATGTACCGAGCCTCTTCATCGACGGGGAAAAGCTTTTCGAAGCCCAGCCCGGACAGGATTACGAGACAATCAAGGCAGCTGTAGAAAAAACCTTAAAAGCTGCTGCGGAATAAACGGTAGCAAAAAAGGTGCTGTGACAAAATGGTTTATCATTTTGCCACAGCACCTTTTTCTATTGGAATATTCCATTAAAGGATTATCTAACAAATGTATTTATTTGTTCTGTCTGAAAACCTAAAAACCTCGCTGCGCTCGAGAACTACTGTATTCCCCGGCTTCGCCGGGACCTTCTCCTTCGGAGCAAGGTTAACACCCTTAAACCTCGCTTCGCTCGAGAAAAGGAAAAGGCAGCGTTTTAACGAATTTTGTCACAGCCCCTTTTTATTATTCATTGACAGGTTCTTTTTCTGCATTTTCCCGAAGGATTTCCAGGAGGTCCCTTGCGGCAGGAGAGAAGATCTGGCGCTTTTTCCAGACGATGTACATGCGGTTGGAAAGGACGGGTGAAAGGGGACGGACGGCAAGGCCGTTTCCTGATTCGGCAAGTCCCGCGAAGGTGAGAAGGATGGCCATGTGATTTTTGACGAAGCGGGTGCCGTTGTAGAAAAGGTTCAGGAATCCGAAGATGGTCAGCTCATCGCGGCGGCTTCCGCACCAGCGCGGCAGGTCGGCGAGGAAGGACTGCTTGGACATAATAATGGGTTCATTTTTTATATAGTCAAAGGTAAGGCTCTTCTTGGCGGCTAGCGGCGAGTCCTCGGGAATGACGGCGCACCATGTATCGACGCCGGGAATCCGGATGGAGTCGTAGCGGTCAAGGTCCGGCGGTTCGACGATGATGGCAAAGTCGATGAGGCCCTGTTCCAGAATGCTTGTGACGATGGCTGTGTCTCCGCTTGTGATATGGCAGCGGAGGAAGGGGCGTTTCTTCTTGATTTTTTTGACGGCAAGGGCCAGGTGGTCGATCAGGACTGATTCAGCGCAGCCGATGCGGACGTCTCCTCCCAGGCTGTCAGAGAGCGCGCGGAATTCAGACAGCGTCTTATCCGTGAGGCCTATGATGTCAGCGGCTCTTCTTTCAAGGAGCTCGCCTTCTTCCGTCATGACAAGATTCCGTCCTTCCTTGCGGAAAAGTTTTCTTCCCAGCACTTCTTCCAGGGATTTCATCTGGACAGAGAGCGTTGGCTGTGAAATATGAAGCGATGAGGCCGCTTTTGTCATGCTGCCGAGCCGCGCGATTTCCAGAAAATTCCTGAGCAGTTCAATATCCATAGTCGTTCACTCCTTTCCTTCATTATAACTTAATCTATTAAGAAATCTAATAGATAACGATTATATATTAATATTAGTAATTTATTTAGATTGAAATTATACTATACATAGATTGAGTGATGCAGAAAGGAAGGATGGAAATGAAGAAGAAATGGGCGGCCATTGCCGCATTGAGCCTGCTCCTGGCTTTTGGCGGAACGACTGCGTGCGGATATTCTGGCAGGTCAGGCAAGTACGATTACTGTACAGACATCGAAAGGAGATCAGCCATTGAAACTGACAAATGAATGGGACAAGGTATTCCCGAAGAGTGATTTAGTCGATCACCAGAAGGTGACATTCCATAACCGCTACGGCATTACACTTGCCGCAGATATGTATACACCGAAGAATGCAAAAGGAAAGCTTTCTGCCATCGCTGTTGCAGGACCGTTCGGTGCTGTGAAGGAACAGTCTTCCGGACTTTATGCACAGAAGCTGGCAGAAATGGGCTATCTGACGATTGCCTTCGATCCGTCCTTTACCGGTGAAAGCGGCGGCACGCCAAGAGACGTGGCATCCCCGGATATCAATACGGAAGATTTCTCTGCTGCCGTAGATTTCCTCTCCACAAGAGACAATGTAGATCCGAACCGCATCGGCATCCTCGGCATCTGCGGATGGGGCGGTATGGCTCTCAATGCAGCTGCCATGGATACAAGAATCAAGGCGACAGTTACTTCCACCATGTATGATATGTCCCGCGTCACGGCCAACGGATACTTTGACAAGATGACGCCGGATGACAGATATGAAATGAGGAAGGCTCTGAACGAACAGAGAACAGAAGACTACAAGAATGATACGTATGCCAAGGCCGGCGGTGTCGTCAATCCGCTTCCGGATGATGCGCCGTTCTTCGTGAAGGATTACCACGCTTACTACAAGACAAAGCGCGGCTATCATCCGCGTTCCGTCAATTCGAATGCAGGATGGAACAAGACATCAGCGCTCTCCTTTATGAACATGCCGCTTCTCTCCTACGCAGGGGAAATCAGAAGCGCTGTTCTCATCGTCCATGGCGACAAGGCGCATTCTTACTACTTCAGCCAGGATGCATTCAAGAAGCTGAAGGGGGACAATAAGAAATTCCTCTCCATTCCGGGCGCCGTTCACACGGACCTCTACGACCAGATGGATATCATCCCGTTCAAGGCCATTGATGAATTCTTCCAGGAATACCTGAAATAAGGTAAGGATAAAAGAAATAAAGAAATAAGGTAAAAAGAAGCTGTGATGAAATGTGCGATCATTCCATCACAGCTTCTTTTTATGAATTATTTAATCCGCCAGAAGTTTTTCCTTGAGGGAAAGGTAGGCGTCGGTGTAGTAGGGACGGAGCTGGGATTCCCTGAGGTCATAGCCGTACGGACGGCGGCTAACGGCAAGGAGCGGCGGCGTCTGGATGCGCTTGGCGACGGCGAATCCGGAGAAGAGGTTCCACCATTTCTCAAGGTCTTCAATGAAATCTTTGGCGGTCGGGAAAATGTTGGAGACGATGATGGAGCAGCCGATGAGATCTTCGAGATTTCCTTTGGCGTAAGCTTTGAGAATGTCTTCGGGGGTCTGCCTCTGCCATGGTTCGATGAAGCTTCTGAAGAGGTAGTCGTGGTATTCGTAAATCAAAGGATCGCCTTTTCCTTGTGTGACGTCCTGATTCTCGGAGAGTTCGGCGCTTGGCATGACGGTGAAGATGCCTTCGGGGATGACGGCTCTTCCATACCATGCATTGAGTTTTCTTCCCAGATCGTAAATCTGGTACTTCCAGAGGTCGGCCGTTGCGGCAAAGGCGCCGGCAAGGTCGCCGTAGAGGGTGCCGTAGCCGACGGTCGTTTCCGTCTTGTTGGCGTTGCAGGTGAAGATGCCGCCAAAGGCAGCGGAGAGTGCGGCGAGGATACGGCTGCTGCGGTCGCGTGCCTGCATATTTTCCTTCATGAAGCCGGTCAGGTGGACGGTGTCGTCAGGAAGGGGAAGGCCTTCGAGCGCATCGGCCGTCTCGTCGATGAAGTCTCCGATCGGTACCGTCAGGAGCTGGCAGCCAAGGTTCTTGGCAAGCTCGGCAGCAAGGCCTTTTGTGAGCTCGGAGTTGTAGCGCGTGGGCGTATTGACGAGAAGGATATTTTCGGCCGGAAGGATCGAGCGGTAAAGCGCTGCATTGACAGCAGAATCGATTCCGCCAGATACGCCGATGACGACCTTGCTTGCGCCGATCGCTTTCAGGAATTCGGATGTGCCGTAGCGGAAGGCAGGAAGGAGAAGATTTTCATCTGTCGGTTCCATTTCCGTTTCGGGTGCGAGCGTCAGGTTTTCCTGATTGAAGTAGAAGGTCGAGCGCTCGTCGGTGAAGGGATTGGCTTCCGCAATAAGCTGCCCGTCCTTGTCGTAAGCGGCTGTCATGCCGTCGTAGGTGTAGCAGTCTTTTCCGTTGTTCTCAAGGCCGCGCCTGTTCACATAGAGCATCGGGATGGAAAGGCGGGAGAGGGATTCAGAGAACATCCTGTGGCGCTTGCCGTCTTTTCCCATCGTGAAAGGGGAGGCGGAAAGGTTCAGGAACAGGGAAATGCCTTTTTCTGCGAGGATGGACATCGGGGAAATGCGGTAGTTTTCATCCCAGCTGTCTTCGCAGAGGACGATGCCGCAGCGGAGCTCTTCTTTTCCTGCAGGAAGGACGAAGGGGGCAAGGATATCTTCCGGACGTTTCCCTTCTTCGAGCGCCAGAGATTCCAGGGAGGTGAAGTAGCGGCGGTCGTCAAAGCAGCGGTAGTCGGGAAGGAGCGTCTTCACAGTGAAGGGAAGAGGGCTTCCTTCAGGATAAATGAAATGGCCGTTTGATGCGGCAAATGCGGCATTGTACTTTCTGGGACGGCCGTCGTCATTGATGAGGTCCCAGTCGACAGCAAGGCTTCCCCAGACGATCGTGAGGCCCTTGGAAAGGGCGGCGACTTTTTCGTTGGCGCGTTCGCATTCTTTCAGAAAAGCATTCTGATCCCAGATGTCACCGATGAGGTAGCCCGTGAGGCACATTTCCGGAAGGACGAGGATATGGGCGCCCTCGGCCCTGGCAAGTGCAGCCTCTTTTTCAATCTGTTTCAGGTTTTTGCGGATGTGGCTCGGGACGGCGGCCAGCTGCGCGGTGCGTATTTTGATCATGTTGGCTTCCTTTGCATAAAAAGCCGGATGGGTATCCGGCGTAATCTTCTACTCCATTTTACAAAAGGCTTACCTCGATGTAAATGCATAATGGACAGGTTTGTTATATAATTAAATTGATTCATTATTTTTATTTACGGAGAATGCATGGAAAGATACAATACGTATTCAGATCATTTGAAAAAGAAGTATGGAGAGAAGGTCTACAAGATCCCGATCTCGCTGCCTGTCACCTGTCCGAACAGGGACGGCAGCCTGTCAAGCGAGCCGTGCATATTCTGCGGCTCCATCGGTGCGGATTATGAGACGAAGGCTGTCGGTCTTCCGATTACGCGCCAGCTCGACAGGAGCATTGCCCATGTGGGGCCCAAGTACAAGGCGAAGAAGTTCATCGCCTATTTCCTGAATTACACGAATACGTATGCGCCGCCGGAAGATTTCCGCTCCTGGGTGGAAGAGGCGATGGCGCATCCTGACGTGGTAGGGGTCGACGTATCGACAAGGCCGGACTGCGTCAATGAAAGATACCTTGAAATTTTGAAGGAATCATCAGAGAAGTATGGCAAGGACGTGACGGTGGAGCTGGGGCTCCAGAGCTCGAATGCGCACACGCTCCTCAAGCTTGGCCGCTGCCACACGGCGGCTGAGTATGTCGATGCAGCGCTCCGCATCAGGCGCTACGGCTTCGATCAGTGCACGCATGTCATTGCCGATCTTCCCTGGGACGACCGGGTGGATGTCATCGAGACGGCGAAGCTCATTTCCGTCCTTCCTGTGACGGAGGTGAAGATCCACTCCCTTTACATCGTGAAGGGGACGGAGCTCGCGAGGATGTATGAGAGAGGAGAGGTCACGCTTTCCTCGATGGAAGAGTACATGGAAAGGGTCGCCCTTTTCCTGGCATATCTTCGGAAAGACATCGTTATCCAGCGGATCGTCGGAAGGGCGTCTGGCGGCAATACGCTTACGGTCAACGGCGGCTCTCCCTGGTGGGAGGTCAAGAGCCGGATCGACGAGCTTTTGGAAGAAAGAAATATCACGCAGGGCTGTCTTTGCGATTATATAGACGGAAAAGCTGTCCGGCACTTTTTATAATTTGGCATCATGGCTTATAGCCAGGGAGGTTGAATGGCCATTACGAAGGAAAGAACAGAAGAGATCGTTATTGGAGATCTGCAGGAAGCACAGCACCTTTTTGAAAGAGACAGCTCGTACCTCAAGATCATCGGGGAGCATTACGGCGCAGACATTTCCGGCCGCGGCAACATGATCCGCATCAAGGGCGAAGAGGAGGCTGTGGAGAACAGTCTTCACGTCATCGCGCGCATCCGCCACATGATTGCAAGCCGCATCCGCCTTGCGGAGCGTCAGGTACGCCTTGTGATGTCGCTCATCGATCAGGGGAAGGAAAATCTCCTGCAGGAAATGGAAGACGATATCATCAATTTCACGAAGAACGGCGCGCCGATCCGCCCAAGAACGCTGGGGCAGAAGCTCTATGTGGACACGATCCGCAGGAACTCCATCACGTTCGGCATCGGGCCTGCAGGTACGGGCAAGACGTACCTCGCCGTGGCACTGGCTGCTTTTGCTCTTCGGAATCATGACGTGCAGAGGATCATCCTCGTGCGTCCGGCAGTCGAAGCAGGGGAGAAACTTGGTTTCCTTCCGGGCGATATGCAGGAAAAGGTCAATCCCTACCTGCGTCCGCTCTTTGACGGCCTGATGGATATGTTCGGACCGGAGGAATTCACCCGCCTGCAGCAGAAGGGACAGATCGAAGTGGCGCCGCTTGCCTACATGCGCGGACGTACGCTGGAGAAGTCCTTCGTCATTCTCGATGAAGCGCAGAATACGACGGTCGAGCAGATCAAGATGTTCCTGACGCGCCTCGGCTTCCGCTCAAAGATGATCGTGAATGGCGACGTGACGCAGATCGACCTGCCGCCGAATGTCAGAAGCGGTCTCATCGATGCAGAGCGCGTGCTGAAGGACGTCAAGGATATAGGCCATGTCCATTTCAGCGAAGATGATGTCGTGCGCCATGATCTGGTCGCAGCGATCATCCATGCCTATGAAGAGGATGCCAGACACAGGAACAAGAACGGATCCCGTAAAGGGGAACGGAAAGAAAACAAGGAAGGCTGAACGGAGGAACCGGAGATGGAAATCACCATTAATTACAGCGATATGAAATTTTACAGCGAAGATCTGGAGAAACTGATCCGCATGGTACTGACGGAAGGCGCCAAACAGCAGAAGGTGGCAGAGGATGCTGAAATCAGCGTGCTCATCTGCGATGCAGACACGATCCATGAGCTGAACCGCGATTACAGGGATGTAGATGCGCCGACGGACGTCCTTTCCTTCGCACTGAATGAAGGCGAAGACGATGTGCCGGAAGAAGAAACGGAACTGGGCGACATCGTCATCAATCTTGACCGCGCCGTCAGCCAGGCTGAGGAATACGGCCACAGCCGCGACAGGGAAGTGGCATACCTTTCCGTGCACGGATTCCTCCATATCTTAGGCTACGATCATTATGATCCCGAGGAAAAGAAGGCCATGAGAAAGGCAGAGGAAGATATCCTTTCTGCCTGCGGACTTTCCCGCATCATGACAGAAGGAAAGCTGGAAGCAGAACATGCCGAAGGAAGAGATTAACGAAAAGACGGCCGAAAGGCTTCTCCTTGCCGCTAGGGAAGCAAGGAAGAACAGCTACTCGCCTTACTCCCTCTATCCGGTGGGAGCTGCCGTCCTGGCAGAAAGCGGCAAAGTCTATGCAGGATGCAATATGGAAAACGTATCGTATCCGGCCTCCCTCTGCGCTGAAAGAAATGCGATCGGAAGCGCAGTGGCAGCAGGCGAAAGGAAATTTCTTGCCATTGCCGTCATCGGAAGCCATGACAGTTATACGATGCCCTGCGGCGTCTGCCGCCAGGTCATTGCGGAATTCAAGATACCGCTCATCATAGCCGGCCGGTCGGAAAAGGATTACCGGACATTTACGCTTGAGGGAATCCTTCCCTATGCGTTTGAAGAAGATTCATTGAAGAAAGAACAGGAGAACCCATGACAGAAAATACAGGTTTCCGTTCGGGATTTGCAGCCCTCGTAGGCCGCCCGAACGTAGGAAAGTCCACGCTTTTGAACGCGCTTCTCGGCGAGAAGGTGTCCATTGTTTCCTCCCACGCCCAGACGACAAGAAATAAGATCACAGGCGTCTGGAACGGAGACAATGCGCAGGTCGTATTCCTGGATACCCCGGGCATGCACAAGCCGCAGAGCAAATTAGGAGAAGCCATCCGCCAGAGCACAATCGATGCCTTAGAAGAAGTCGATCTCATCGTCTTCCTCTGCGCCATCGACGATCCGGTCGGAGCCGGCGACAGATACATCCTCTCCCTTCTGGAGAACAGGAAGGTGCCGGTCATCCTCGTCCTTTCCAAGATTGACCTCATCCCGAAGGAACAGCTTCTCCTGAAGATTGCGCAGTACAGCCGTCTCTACGATTTCGCTGACATTGTCCCGATTTCCGCAAAGACAGGCGACAACCTTGACGAACTGATGAATACGATCAAAAAGTACCTGCCGGAAGGGCCGAAGTACTTCCCTGACGACATGGTCACTGACCAGCCGGAAAGAAATATCGCGCAGGAAGTCGTCCGCGAAAAGCTCCTCATCCGCACCAGGGATGAAGTGCCGCATGCGATCGGCGTTTATTCTGAAGAATTCCGCGAAGAGGAAGACGGACGCATTTACATCCGCTGCACGATCTACGTGGAACGCCCGACGCAGAAGGGTATCATCATCGGAAAGAACGGAAGCCTCCTGAAGGCGGCCAAGAAGGATGCGACAAGGGAACTGAAGAAGATCCTGGGCGCTCCGGTCGATCTCGACCTCTGGGTCAAGGTCAGCAAGGACTGGAAGAACAAGGATTACATCCTTCGCGAACTCGGCTACAAGGAACATAAGTAATAGTAATATATAAGGTAGGAAACCTTTTGTCATCAAGGGGGAATGACTTATTAGTACCAATGTGCAGTGGATAGGCATATTCCTGCTTATTGCACTGGCAGCGTCGTTTTTCAATTACAAAAGCACGCTGGTTAATTTTTCCTTTGCGCGCATGCGCAAGAAGTACATCGAGGACAATGATGAGCAGGATCCCGCGCTCATTGAGAAGGTAGCGCCGTACTACCAGCATACTTCGCAGGTGCTGGGCGGCACTCAGCTGTCCTTTGTCGTGTGCGGGGCTGTTTTCGGCGTGTCCATTTTCGGCATCGACGCAGCCATCTATGAAGAATTCATTGCGGTCCTTGGCGAAGATATGGCCTGGGCGGGGGTTCTGACGGCCATCATCTTCTCAGCGCTCGCATTGGCCGCCTACTGGATCGGGACAATCCTGATCCCGGGCTCGCATGCGCTTGTCGAACCGCTTCCGATTCTGGCGGGGCAGACATGGGTGATCAGCATGAACCGCCACCTCTTCCGTCCGATCGTCATGCCGGGGCTTTACCTGATCAAGAAGTTCTTCAAGTGGAGAAACATACCGCTTCGGAACGAAGTCAATTTCACGTATACAGAAGATGAAATCCGCTGCATCGTCGAGGAAAGCCACAGGAGCGGCAGGCTGAATGCCCTGGAGAACACGCTCATCAAGAATTCCTTCGATTTCTTCAATCTCATGGTCCGCGATGTCATGGTGCCTAGAAGCGATATGGTCGTCCTCAATTATGAAGATGAAATCGACGAAATGCGCCGCACGATTTCAAAGGCGCACCATACCTGCTATCCGGTCTGCATGGACGACAAGGACCACATCCTGGGATTCATCCATGTGAAGGATTTCCTGGAAAGCCTTCTTCATGGCGAATTCAATGTGAAGCGGATCATGAGGGATATCCTGATGGTTCCGGAAACGATGCCGGCGCCGACGCTTCTCCAGCTCATGAAGAATACAAGGACGTACCTGGCGGTCGTCGTCGATGAGTACGGCAGCACGTCGGGCCTTGCGACGCTTGAAGATCTGATCGAAGAGCTCGTGGGAGAAATCCCGCAGGGCGCTGACCAGGCTCCCTATGAGATCATCAGGAAGGGAGAAGGCGTCTACGAATTTGACGGCACGGTCATTCTGGAAGATGTCTCCGACAGGCTGGAAATCGATCTGGCAGAAGAAGACAAGAATGCAACGATCGGCGGCTTCGTATTCTCAAGGCTCGAACGCATCCCGAAAGTCGGGGACTCGATCGAGTTTGGCGGCTGGCGCTTCACGGTGCTGCGCGTGGCAGGTTTCCGCATCGTACGCCTGAAGGCAGAGAAGATTGCGCCGCCTGAAGGGGAAGCAGAAGAAGCTCCGGAGGAAAAACATGAGGCCTGAGATCCGCTCGATGGAAGGCATCGTCCTCCGCGCGGGAAAGGGACGCGAAGGGGGCAGGCTCGTTTCCGTCTTTACAAGGAAAATGGGATTTCTCCGCTTAGGCGTTTCGAGGCAGGCGCTTTCCCGCTACGGCACGGGGCTCATGCTTCCTTTTGCTCATATCCGGTTCACCGGCGCTTTCTATCCGGATTACAGTATTATGACGCAGTACGAAGGAGGCCTTCTCTTCGACATGATGGCGATTCCCTATGAAGAGATGAGCGAATGGTACTATGTCATCGAGCTTGCCTTGCTTCTTTTTCCGGAAGAAGAGGCGGATGAAGAGGCTTTTGATACGCTCCTTTCCGGAGGACGCGCGGCAAAAACAAGGAACAGAAGGGTGACGGCTTTCGTGACAGCAGTCAAGCTTCTTGCCATTGCAGGCTTTGATCCTGCGCAGGACGAACCGGCTGGCGAGCACCATCTTTCTTCCGGCGCGCTTTCGCTTCTTTCTTCTTTCTGCGATTACAGATGGGAAAAGCCTTTTGAAGGGACAATTCCTGCCTCCCTTTTCAATGAAGCGGCCGAATACCTTGATCGTTTCATCACGGAATACTGCGGAATGACTCTTCATACCGCAGGTGCTTTTACGGATAAAAATACGAAATTCTGACAACTTTATCTGAGTCTGATGAGGGCTGTTTCCTTGGGAGACGGCCTTTTTTGATCGATAAAGGCTTGCTTTGCCTGAAAATGCATAGATAACTATTCAATTATGACCGTTTTTGCATATACGCATTTATAACTTGCAATATAACAAGGGTGCATATATACTAGTAGAAATAAATGGGAGAAATGGGAACTTTTTTTAATTAACAGAGGAGGAATCATATTGTTTAGCAGACTCCAGAGCACTCTTTCAAGAGTCGCACTCATCAAGCAGATTGCAGTCGGTCTTGTCATCGGCATCCTGATTGCAGTCTTCGCGCCGGGAGCTATTCCGGCCGTATCCATCCTCGGCGACCTGTTCGTCAAGGCATTAAAGGGCGTCGCTCCTGTTCTCGTTTTCCTCCTTGTCATGAACGCCATGGCACAGCGTAAGGAAAATGCAGAAGGAAGCATGAAGCCAGTCGTTATGTTGTACATCATTGGTACATTCTGTGCGTCTCTCGTAGGCGTTACAATGTCCTTCCTCTTCCCGACCACGCTGACTCTCCAGGTCGCTCCGGACACGCAGCTGGCTCCGCCAAGCGGCATCATCCAGGTCCTTCACAACCTGATCCTGTCCGTTGTCGATAACCCGGTCGCAGCGCTCATGAATGCAAACTACATCGGCATTCTTGCATGGGCTATCATTTTCGGCATTGCGCTGAAGAGCATGGGAAGCGGCACGACAAAGACCTGCCTCAATGATATTGCAGCAGCTATTACGAAAGTGGTTACCTGGGTCATCCACTTCGCACCGCTCGGCATCATGGGCCTTGTCGCTGAATCCGTCGGCACCGCAGGTCTTGGAGCACTCATCGGTTATGTACAGCTTCTGGGCGTACTCATCGGCTCCTACTTCATCGTAGCACTTGTCATGAACCCGGCTATCGTTTTTGCCCGTCTTCATGTGAATCCGTATCCGCTCGTTCTTACGACCCTTCGTGAAAGCGGCGTGTACGCATTCTTCACGAGATCTTCCGCAGCGAACATTCCTGTCAATCTGACACTTTGCCGCCGTCTTGGTCTCAATCCTGACCTGTTCACCATTTCCATCCCGCTTGGCGCTACCATCAACATGGCAGGCGCATCCATTACCATTTCCGTCCTGGCTCTGGCAGCTGCCAATACGCTGGGCATTAACGTGGATCTGCCGACAGCACTTCTTCTGTGCCTTGTCGCAACCGTCGGCGCTTGCGGCGCTTCCGGCGTAGCAGGGGGCTCGCTCCTTCTGATTCCGGTTGCCTGCGCATCTTTCGGTATCGGCAACGACATTTCCATGCAGGTCGTAGGCGTAGGCTTCATCATTTCTGTACTGGAAGATGCCTGCGAAACGGCTCTCAATAGCTCTTCCGACGTTCTCTTCACAGCTACGGCTGAATTTGCAGAACGCAGAAAAGAAGGAACCTTCCACAAGGAAGACATGGTTCCGCACGATGCTGCTGAATAAAATTTAAAAAAGAAGGCTGTGACAAAATGTACAAGCATTTTGCCGCAGTCTTTTTTATTGCAAAAGTGACTCCCTGTTTTAGCAATAAATGTACGCTTTTTGATATAAAAGGGAATATGGGAAAGGAAGGGGATGCTGGCGGCAGATACTGGGATTATTTGGCATCTGAGAAGATGAGAGAGCCTGAAACAGATAGAAAGGCGTTTAAGTGTTTCTGAATTTGCATTTTAGTATAAAAAGCTTGCATCATTGTATGCACTGAGTGTATACTAATGAAAATAAATGAGTAAAAGGAAATCATTTATTACTTTTTTATCAAATGGGAGGAATTACAATTGTTTAGCAGAATTCAGAGCACTCTTTCAAGAGTGGCACTCATCAAGCAGATCGCCGTCGGCCTTATCATCGGCGTTCTCATCGCCATCTTTGCGCCGGGAGCCATTCCGGCCGTATCCATTTTGGGCGACCTCTTCGTCAAAGCATTGAAAGGCATTGCGCCTGTTCTCGTTTTCTTCCTTGTCATGAACGCCATGGCACAGCGCAAGGAAAATGCAGAAGGCAGCATGAAGCCGATCATCGTTCTTTACGCAGTCAGCACATTCTGTGCTTCTCTTGTTGGTGTCGGGATGTCCTTCCTTTTCCCGACTTCTCTGGTTCTGCAGGTGGCTCCTGAAACAAAGCTGGCTCCGCCAAGCGGCATTGTCCAGGTCCTTCACAACCTGATCCTTTCTGTCGTCGATAACCCGGTCGCTGCCATCATGAATGCGAACTACATCGGGATCCTGGCATGGGCCATCATCTTCGGCATTGCAATGAAGAGCTGCGCAAGCGGCACGACAAAGACATGCCTCAATGATATTTCCGAAGCGATTACGAAAGTGGTCACCTGGGTCATCCACTGCGCTCCCTTCGGCATCATGGGCCTTGTCGCTGATTCCGTAGGAACTGCCGGCATCGGAGCTCTCCTCGGTTATGTACAGCTTCTTGCCGTACTGGTTGCTTCTTACTTCCTTGTTGCTCTTGTCATGAACCCGGCTATTGTTTTCTCCCGTATTCATATGAATCCGTATCCGCTCGTTTTTTCCACACTTCGTGAAAGCGGCGTGTATGCTTTCTTCACAAGATCCTCTGCGGCCAATATTCCGGTCAACCTGTCCCTGTGCCGCCGTCTCGGCCTCAACCCGGATCTTTTCACGATTTCCATTCCACTCGGCGCTACCATCAACATGGCAGGCGCATCCATCACGATTTCCGTCCTGTCCCTGGCAGCTGCCCACACACTGGGAATTGCCATCGACCTTCCGACGGCGTTCCTGCTCTGCATTGTCTCCACAATCGGCGCATGCGGAACATCCGGCGTAGCAGGGGGCTCGCTCCTTCTGATTCCGGTTGCCTGCGCATCGTTTGGTATCGGCAATGATATCTCGATGCAGGTCGTCGGCGTAGGCTTCATCATTTCCGTACTGGAAGATGCCTGCGAAACAGCACTCAACAGTTCTTCCGATGTTCTCTTCACCGCTACGGCTGAATTTGCAGAACGCAGGAAGGAAGGCATCCTCCGCAAGGAAGACCTCATTCCAAAGCACGATGAAGATTAATTTATGAAAGAGACTGCGAGAAATGCATGATCATTTCTCTGCAGTCTTTTTTGTTGGAATTGATGCCGGCATTTTCTTTTTAAAAATGGTATAATCTATCGTACGGCTTTTTCGGAATCTTTCCGAAAATCTCAACGCGTTTAATGATAAAAAACGCAAAAAATGGTAAAATAAAAAGAACTGTAATTTACCGGAGGATATTATGGAAAAGATCGGTCTTTTAGCCGGCGTCGGCACGCTTCCCGTCGAGTTTGCAGAAGCTGTCCGTTCGCAGGGTTATGAAGTCGTTTGCGTCGCGGTCATCCCCGGGATAGATCCGCGTCTGAAGGAAATCGCCAATGTCTATTACGACATCAGCGCCTTCAAACTGAATAAAATCATCAAGACGCTTGTGAAAGAAAATGTCAAGGAAGTCACCATGATCGGCAAAGTGACGAAGGAATGGCTCTACAAGGATCATGTCCTTCCCGATCTTCGCGCCATCAAGGTGCTGAACCGTTTAAGAAAGGCCAATTTCAAGGACGATACGATCACGCTGGCCATCGTGGAAGAGCTTGCCAAGGACGGGATTTCCGTTCTTGACCAGACAAAGTATCTGAAGCCCTTAATGCCCGGCCCGCAGGTCTTCACAAAGAAGAAACCGACGGAAGAGCAGATGGCGGACGTCGCTTTCGGATTCAAGGCAGCCAAGGCTATCGGCGCCATGGATCTGGGACAGACGGTCGTCGTCAAGAACTGCGCCGTCATGGCAGTCGAGGCGATCGAGGGGACCGACGCCTGCATCAAGAGAGGCGGGGCGCTCGCCAGAGGCGGCGCTGTCGTCGTCAAGACGGCCAAACCGAATCAGGATACCCGTTTCGATATGCCGGCCATCGGTTTGCAGACGCTCCGTTCGATGGAGGAGAGCGGCTGCGCAGTACTAGCCATCGAAGCGTATCACACGCTATTCGCCGAGAAGGATGAAGTGCTCAAGGAAGCCAATAACAAGGGCATCGTCATTCTTGCGGCAGAACAGGACAGCTTATGAAAATCATGATGTCAGCCGGGGAAGCTTCCGGCGATCTGCACGGCGGCGCTCTTGCGGTCGAACTCAAGAAACTCAGGCCGGATATTGAACTTTTCGGCATGGGCGGCAGCGACATGCAAAAGAGCGGCGTACGGATCATTTATGACATTAACAATCTGGGAATCATAGGCGTGGTGGAAGTCGTCAAGCACATTCCCTTCTTTTTCCGCCTGCGCGACACATTGAAGCAGGCCATGATCGATGAGAAGCCGGACGCGCTTGTCTGCATCGATTATCCGGGATTCAATATGCGCCTCGCCCATGTGGCCAAGGAGCTGGGGATTCCTGTCATTTACTATATTGCTCCGACAATCTGGGCTTGGAACAAGGGAAGGGCGAAGAAAATCGTCCGCGATGTGGCAGCTGTCGCATCCATTTTCCCGTTCGAAGCCAAAGCATACAAGGAAGCCGGCGCGAATGTCACTTTCGTCGGACATCCGCTGGCTGATACAGTGAAGCCGACGATGCCAAGGGAAAAGGCGCTGAAGTATTTCCGCGCCGATCCTGACAAGAAGCACATCCTTCTTATGCCGGGAAGCCGCGGCAACGAGGTCAGGGGACTTCTCCCCACGATGCTTGATGCGGCAAGGGAAATCAATAAGAAGGCGCCGAGCCAGTTCTTCATTCCCCGCGCAAGCACGATTTCCTTAAGTCTTCTTCACTCGATCATCGGGCATAATCCCGGAATCGACATCGAAATCACAGAAGGCGCGCGCTATGACCTCATGGGCATGTGCGACGCATGCATTGCTTCCTCCGGGACGGCAACGCTTGAGACAGCCCTGATGGAGCTTCCGACGGTTCTTGTCTACCGCCTCGCTCCCTTTACCTGGTTCCTGGCCAAGCACCTGGTCCATGTGAAGTATGCGGGCCTTCCGAATCTTCTCCTGCAGCGGGAAGTGACGCCCGAACTTCTGCAGGATGAGGTGACGCCGGATCATATTTCCTCCCTGGTTCTTCCGTGGCTCCTGAATCCCGCGGCCAGGGAAGCGAATGTGGAAGAGCTGCGCGATGTAAGGAAAGCGCTCGGTAATGGCGGCGCCGTCAGGAACGTGGCCAGTCTCGTATTAAAAACAGCAGGAGATCAGGAAATTACATGAATAATACCAAAAACAGCAAACTGAACAGCTACAAGAGGCTTCTGTCCTATCTCTGGCCTTACTGGAAGCTGCTTCTCGTATCCGTGGTCTTCATGATCGTGGTATCTCTGTCGAACCTTGTGGTCCCGTGGATCATCAAGGATGTCATCGATAAGGTGCTCGAAAGCAAGGACCTCCGGATGCTTTACATCATCATCGTCGCCATCATGGGTACATTCTTCATCCGCGCCCTGACGACATTCGGCCACCGATACCTCATGGGGTATATAGGGCAGGCCGTCATCATGGACCTCAGAAACGCTCTGTACCATCACCTGCAGAAGCTGTCGATCGCTTACTACGACCGCAGAAGAACGGGCGATATCATGAGTAATCTGACGAACGATATTTCCGCTCTCCAGACAGCCATCGTCGATAACTTCATCCAGATGGTGCAGGAAGGGGCAATCTTCATCGGGTCCTTTGCTTCCATGATCTACCTCCAGTGGAAACTGACGATTCTCTGTCTTGTCATCGTTCCGCTCGTATCCCTCACCATCAAGTTCTTCGGCAAGAAGCTCCACACGAGCGGCCGTTCCGTACAGGAAAGACTGGCTGACGTGACGAGCATGCTGCAGGAAACGATCCAGGGCGTGCGTATCGTAAGAAGCTTTAACCGCGGCGACTTTGAAGAAGGCCGTTTCCGCGAAATCAACAAGAGCAGCTTCAAGGCGACTGTCCGTGCTATCCGCCAGCAGAGCCAGATGACACCGCTCGTTGAATTCCTCTCTGCGATTGCAGTCTGCGCCATCATCTGGTACGGCGGCGTATCCGTCATCGACGGCGTTATGACCACCGGCGAACTGATTGCATTCCTGATTTATGCCATCAACCTGGCCAACCCGACAAGAAGACTGGCAGAAAGCTTCGGCAACATCCAGAAATCTCTGGCAGCTGCTGACCGCGTCTTTGCCATCCTTGACGAAAAGCCGGAAGTGCAGGACCGCCCTGGCGCAAAGCCGCTCGTCGTGACCGAAGGCCGCGTCGAAGCACGCCATGTGCAGTTTGCTTATGAGAAGGACAATCCTGTCCTGACGGACCTTAATTTCGTCGCTGAACCAGGACAGACAATCGCTGTCGTAGGCCCCTCGGGCGCCGGTAAGACGACGATTGCAAACCTTCTTCCCCGTTTCTACGACGTAACAGGCGGCGCCATCCTGATCGACGGCGTCGATATCCGAGATGTCACCGTCGGTTCCCTTCGCGACAATATCGGCCTTGTGCCGCAGGATACGCTTCTTTTCAATACGACGATCAAGGACAACGTCCTCTACGGACGCCTCGATGCATCGGATGAAGACGTATGGGCTGCAGTCAGAGCCGCTAATGCCGAGAAATTCATCAAGGGACTGCCGCGCGGCATCGAAACGAAGGTCGGCGACAGAGGCCTTGTCCTCTCCGGCGGCCAGCGCCAGCGTATCGCCATTGCGCGCGCCATCCTGAAAGACCCGAAGATCCTCATCCTCGATGAAGCGACATCCGCTCTCGATACAGAAAGCGAGAAGATCGTGCAGGATGCGCTCGATAAACTGATGGTCGGAAGAACATCCTTCGTTATCGCGCACAGGCTCTCCACCATCAAGAATGCGGACCAGATCCTGGTTCTCCATGAAGGCGTCATCGCCGAAAAGGGCACGCATGATGAACTGATGGCCAAGGGCGGGCTGTATTATGAACTGTATACCATGTCTGCGAAAGTGGCGGAAGCCGAGCAGATTGAAAAAGAAGCTGAAAGCGAAGGAGAAGAATAATTGTACTGGTTTTACAACATATGCCTTGTGGCTTACTGGATTCTGCAGATTCCGATCCTGATTTACCGCCTCGTCTTTGAAGAGGGGTTCTATGACCGCCTGAAGCAGAGTGCCGGCATCATGCCGACCCCGACCCTCCAGCGGATCGCGTACCATAACGCCATCTGGGTGCATGCCGCATCCGTCGGCGAAGTGGTCGCAGCCAGCCCGATCGTCCGGGAACTGAAGAAGAAATATCCCGATGAGATGGTCGTCGTCTCCGTCGTCACGGCAACAGGCCACCGCATGGCCCGCAGGATCATTCCCGAGGCGGACGGGCATATCTTCTTTCCCTTTGACCTTCCGGTCATTACTGAACGCATCGTCAATATCGTCGATCCCAAGGCCATCATCCTCATCGAGACTGAACTCTGGCCGAATTTCCTTCGCCTGGCGTGGAGAAAGAAGATCCCGGTCATGATGATGAACGGACGCATCAGCGGACGCTCGATGGGAAAATATGCACTGATCAAACGCTTCACGACAAGGATGCTTTTCCAGATCCAGCGTTTCTGCATGCAGTCTGCCATCGACAGGGAGCGCATCATTTCCATGGGTGCCATCCCTGAACGTGTGACGATTACAGGAAATACGAAGTATGACCAGACGTATGCGACGGTCTCCGAAGAAGAAAGAGCAGCGCTCCGCAAGGAATTCCGCTTCGACGGAAAGGGACCGATCATCGTTGCCGGCAGCACGCATGGCGGCGAGGAAGAAATCGTCGTCAAGCTCTTTGGAAAGATTTTGAAGAAGTATCCGGATGCAAGGCTTCTCCTTGCTGTCCGTGAAATCACAAGGGCGCCTTCCGTCCGTTTCATAATCAAGCATCAGGGCTACACGGTCCTTCGCCGTTCCAAGATGGGGACGGATGAGGACGACGGCACAAGCCCGCAGATCGTGATCCTCGATACGATCGGGGAACTCGGACGTCTCTACAGCCTGGCTGACGTCGTTTTCGTCGGCGGAAGCTTCGTCAAGGTCGGCGGCCACAATATCCTTGAACCGGCAGCGCACGGCAAGCCCGTCGTCGTCGGACCGAACATGTTCAATTTCCAGGAAATCTTCGAACTTCTCTCCAGCCGCGGTGTGTGCCTGATGGCGCATAATGAGGCTGAATTTGAGAAGATCATGTTTGATCTCCTTGATCATCCTGAAACAATCAAAAAAATGGGCGAGGCGGCTCTTGAGGTCGTCAGCGAAAACCAGGGAGCGACGGACAGGAATATCAAAGCCTTCGCTGAACTGATTGAATCATCCGGCGTTAAGCTGGGAGGACGGCATGAGTCTTGAGGCCTATGTAACGAATCTCATGAAAGAAAGAAATCCGAGGGGATTTGATGCGGCATTTGCCGGCTTTCTTTCACTTCTTGAAAAGCTGTACTTAAAGGGCGTCAGGAAAAGACGCGCCAGGGAAACGGCCAATGCGGTCGAGGCGGGGATTCCCGTCATCAGCGTCGGCAATGTTACGGCCGGCGGCACGGGGAAGACGCCCTGCATCCTGATGATTGCCGAGCTCCTTCTTAAAGAGGGAAAGAAGCCTGCTATCATCAGCCGCGGCTACAAGAGCGGACTCGAGAAAAAGGGCGGCGTCGTATCTGACGGAAAGTCCATTCTCGTCAGCCAGAAGGAAGCAGGGGATGAGCCGTACATGATGGCGCTCCGCCTTCCAACGGTCCCCGTCCTTGTCGGAAAAGACAGGAAGGTGTCTGCGAAAAAGGCGGTAGCCCTTGGCGCGGATGTCCTTCTCCTTGACGACGGTTTCCAGTACTGGGGCCTTGACCGCGACCGCGACATCGTCCTCATCGACTGCATGAATCCATTCGGCTACTTCCATGCGCTTCCAAGAGGGCTCCTCCGGGAACCTTTGACAGCGCTGGGAAGGGCATCGCTTTTCCTTCTGACGAAGAGTGACAAGGCAAGCGATGAAGAAAAACTGAAAATCAAAAGGGTGCTCCGCCATTACGGAAGGACCACTCCCATCCTTGAGACGGCTCACAGCCCGTCCAAAATCGTGCCTTATGAAACGTGGAGAAAGCGCATCCATGAAGGAGAGCTCCCTGCCGTTTCCGGAAAGAAAGCATTCCTTGTTTCCGGCATAGGAAACCCGGCCTCCTTTGCAGAGACTGCCTCCGAAGCCGGCCTTGTAAGAACGGGTGACATGTCATTTCCCGATCACCACGCCTACACGGATGAAGATGTAAGAAAAGCCATCAAAGAGGCAGAAAGATCCGGCGCAGATCTCATTGCTGTCACGGAAAAAGACGCCGTGAAGCTCATGAACCTTGAAAGCGTCAGGAATTCGAAAATGCCTTTCTATGTGCTTGAAATAGAAATGACCATCAAAGGCCATCAAGAAGAAATATTGGAAGAACAGTGGGAGGAACTACTATGAAAATCGCATGCATTATTCCGTCCCGGTACGCCTCTACCCGTCTTCCGGGCAAGCCGCTCCGCATGATTGCCGGAGAGACGCTCGTGCACCGTGTGTATGAAAGAGCCGTCCTGGCAAAACTGCCGGACATCGTTATCGTTGCGACGGATAATGAAAAAATAGAAAGTGAAGTGAAGAGCTTCGGCGGACGCGTCATGATGACATCTCCGGATCATCCGACCGGAACCGACCGTCTGGCAGAAGTCGCTGCTTCGCTTCCTGATTACGATATCGTCGTCAATGTGCAGGGAGATGAACCCTTCATCAATCCTGATGTCATTGACAGCCTTGCCAAGAGGCTCGCTGAAAGAGATGACCTTGACATGACGACGGCTGCTGCTCCTCTCAAAGAAGATGAGTATGACGATCCTTCCGCCGTGAAGGTCGTCGTGAACCAGAAAGGGGAAGCACTCTATTTCTCACGCTCCCTCATCCCGTATCCGAGAAATGAATTTTCCGTGCCGCCTTTGAAGCATGTCGGGATTTATGCGTACCGGAGGGATTTCCTTCTTGCCTATGCAGGCATGAAGCAGACGCCTCTGGAAAAGACAGAATCCTTAGAACAGCTCCGCGCGCTGGAAATGGGTTATAAAATCGGAGTCATCCGCATCGATTCCGAAGACATCGGCATTGATACAGAAGAAGACTTAAAGAAAGCAAACCGCTTATTCGAAAGGAGCCACCAATGAAAACCATTCAAGTAGGAAATCTGACCATTGACGGAAGCAAGCTTTTCCTGATCGCAGGTCCCTGCGTCATTGAAGGATATGACCGCACACTGATGATCGGCCGTGAAATCAAGAAAATCTGCGAACGCCTCGGCGTCCAGTACATTTTCAAAGCCTCTTATGACAAGGCAAACCGTTCCTCCTTCAATTCCTTCCGCGGACCGGGTCTCGATAAGGGACTTGAAATCCTCGCATCCATCAAGAAGGAACTGCAGGTGCCGGTTCTCTCCGACGTCCATGACGTCACCCAGCTTGAAAAAGCATCCAAGGTCCTGGACATGATCCAAATCCCGGCATTCCTCTGCCGCCAGACCGACCTTGTTTACGGCGCAGCCAAGACAGGCGTACCGGTCAATGTGAAGAAGGGCCAGTTCATGGCTCCGGAAGACATGAAGAATGTCATTGAAAAAATGGAAGAAGCAGGCAATCCGAACCTGGCTGTCACCGAACGCGGTGCATCCTTCGGCTACCACAACCTTGTCGTTGATATGCGCTCCTTCCCGATCATGAGAAGCTTTGGCTATCCGGTCATTTTCGATGCCACCCACAGCGTACAGCTCCCTGGCGGCATGGGCGGATCCACCGGCGGCCAGCGCGAATTCATTCCGTACCTGGCAAGAGCCGCTGCCGCATCCGGCGTAGACGGCTTCTTCATGGAAGTCCATGACAATCCGCCGGAAGGTCTCTCCGATTCCTCCAACATGCTTTACCTGTCCTCCCTTGAAGGCCTCCTGAAGGACCTCATTGCGATCAATGACATCGTAAAACATGACAAAGGAGAGAAACTCGTTCCGGAAAGATAAGGGATACGGTCCCAAAAGAAGCTCTGCGCGGGCGTCATTCTCCCGCACAGCTTTTCTGTTCCTTGGAGAAAAGAAGCGTGGATCTGCGCATGATTTTCTATAGGATTCATTAAGTATTTCAAGTCAAATTATTGTATAATAAATATGATTCGGCAGAGTGGATGAATCATTCCCTGTCAGAAGTTCCGGGTCATCAAGAAAACGGGAGGCTGTATGTCAGTAATAGAGACGGCGTCGCGGGTCCTTCGGGATGAAGCGGCGGCAGTAGAATCTTTAGTCAATAAATTGGACGGTCAGTTTGAAAAGGCAGTCCGTATGATCGACGAGTCCAAGGGGCGCGTGGTTTTGACAGGCATGGGGAAATCGGGCCATATCGCCCGCAAGGTAGCTGCCACGATGGCAAGCACCGGCACGCCTGCCTTCTTCCTGCATCCGGCAGAAGGCATCCACGGGGATCTTGGCATGGTCACATCAGAAGATGTCGTCATTGCCTATTCAAACAGCGGGGAAACGATGGAGATTTTGAATATTCTCCCGTCCCTGAAAAGAATCGGGCCAAAACTCATTGCCGTCGTCGGCAAGACGAATTCCACGCTTGCCAAGAATGCAGATGCTGTCCTTGACGCAGGCGTTGAAAAGGAAGCAGACTCTCTGGGCCTTGCTCCGACAAGCTCGACGACTGCTGCTCTCGCCCTTGGCGATGCGCTGGCTGTATGTTTGATGGAAAACCGCCATTTCACGGCAGACAAGTTTGCCATTTTCCATCCGGGCGGCTCTCTTGGGAAAAAGCTTCTCATGACAGTCGAGATGGTCATGCACAAGGGAGAGGACAATCCTGTCGTGCAGGAAAAGGCATCTGTCAAAGATGCGCTCTTCGTCATGACGTCCAAGGGCCTTGGCGCCGTTTCCGTCATCAATGCGGAAGGTTCCCTGATCGGCCTTATGACCGACGGCGATGTCAGACGTGGCCTTGAGAGAGGCACGGATTTCCTGACAGTCCATCTTTCCGATGTCATGACACAGGAACCGATCGTCATCACATCCGGACGCCTGGCTGCTGAAGCACTCCATATCATGGAAAACCACAAGCCCCATCCGATCACCGTTCTTCCTGTCGTTGACGAGAACGGACGCGCGACCGGCATGGTGCATATCACCGACCTTATGAAACAGGGGGTCGTCTGATGAAAAATGCGGATAAAATAAAACTGTTTGCTTTCGACGTCGACGGCACGCTGACAAACGGGACGCTGGTCCTTGGGCCTGACGGGGAAGCTTACAAATTCTTCAACGTCAAGGACGGACTGGCCCTGAGTCTTGCCCACAGGATGGGCTACAAGACAGGCTTCATCACCGGAAGGTCCTCGAAGATCGTGGGCGCCCGCGCAAGGGAGCTCCATGCTGACTTCGTTTTGACCGGCGTTGAAAACAAGATCGAAGCACTGGAAGGCTTGCTGAAAGAATACGGACTTTCTTGGGAAGAAGCCGCTTACATGGGAGACGATCTGAATGATCTGCCTCTCCTTGAAAAGGTCGGCGTTTCGGGATGTCCTGAAAATGCCTGTGACGAAAACAGGGATGCTGCGGATTTCATTTCCCACTTTAAAGGCGGGGAAGGCGCAGCCCGCGAATTCGTCGAACATATTTTGAAAGCCCAGGGACGCTGGGATGAAGCGGTCGATTCCTTCAGACATGACTGAGGGGCCCGCTGTATTTTGAATCATTTCCGGAAAGAAGAGGAGCCATGTCATTCGATGTAAGATACAGGATTCTGAAAGGCATCAGCAATATGCTCTGCCGCATGTCATATGACCGAATCCTGTCTATAGGGCGCTTTCTGGGCCCCTGCATTATGAACCGCATAGCCAAACAAAGAAACCGGGGTCTGGAGCAGATCATGACCGGCCTTAAGGTCTCGCGCCCTGAAGCCGAAAAGCTGCTGCAGAAGGTTTATGAAAATATCGGTATGTCCGCCATGGAAATGATGTATATGCCGCGGCTCTGCAAAGAAAAAGCGCATATTGATGATTTCGTGAAGATCGATCATCCCGAGTACCTGGAAGAAGCATACGCTGAGAAAAAGGGAATCGTCGGCCTTACCGCACATATGGGAAACTGGGAATGGCTTGGCGCAGGCCTTGCCCTTCACGGCTATGACACGTCGGCAATCGGCAAGAAGCAGGCTGATGATGCGCTGATGAGAATTATCAACGATTACCGCACCATGGCGGGTCAGCATATTTACCTGACCGGCACGGGCGGCTACGAAATGATTGCCGCTGCGCGCTCGATGAAGAAGAACCATATCCTTGGCTTCCTTTCCGATAAGGACGGGAACAAGGTCGGCGTACCGGTTCTTTTCATGAACAAGGTCTTTTCCTTCCCACAGGGGCCGGCCGTCTTTGCCAGAAAGTTCAAGGCGCCGATCATCCCGCTTTTCATCGTAAGAAATGAAAACGGGAAGGGCCACACGATCTGTGTGGGAAAGAAATTCTATTACGAAGACACGGGAGATGAAGAAGGGGATCTTCTCAGGAACTCCCAGAAAATGGCCACGATGATGGAAGATTTCATCAAAGCCCATCCGGCAGACTGGCTCTGGTTCCAGCATCTCTTCTGGACAAGACCGGGAAAGATCAAGATGTACATGGATCTGAGCGAAGAGGAAAAGAAGCGTTTTGCATCCGGCATCTATGATAACTGGAACGAGACCAAAGGAGGCAAGGAATGAAGGAACACGCCAAGCTTTATATCACGATAGCGGTCATCCTGCTCCTTGCTGTGGGCATCTACGCTCTCTTCCGCGGCGACACGAAACGCATGAATGCTGCCGCCGGTTCCGGAAATCCGGCCATGGAATTCGATAATATCGATCTGAAGGAAGACAAGGACGGCAAGCCTGTATGGCGCTTCAAGGCCAAGCATGTCACGATGAGCCAGGATAAGAACATCATCGAGATGACAGGCGTCGACGGGTCTTTCATGAAAGATGACAACGAAATCGATCTGACAGCTGATACGGGCAAAATCGACCGCAAGGCGCAGACCGTTTACGTAGAAGGAAACGTCAAGGGAAAATCCAAGGACGGACTCGTCCTTTATGCAAAGAACCTGACGTATGATGGCAAGACACAGATCCTTTCCACGGATCAATTCTTCACAGCGGAAAAAGACAACCGCGTACTGACAGGTGACAGCTTCACGGGAGACCGGGCGCTGCAGCAGTTAACCGCCAAAGGACATGCGAAGCTCGCAGACAAGGAGGACGCAAAGTGAAAGTGAAAACTTTTTATGCAGCGCTGGCAGTACTGGCCATCGCACTAGGATCTGTCACGACCGCCATGGCCGATGACATCACAGCCGACGTCTTGACATATGACGGCAAGGCCAAGGTCGTCACCGCCAAAGGAAACGTGGTCATCCACGCTAACGAAGGCGCAACAATCACAGCCGCAGACGGCGAATACCATTTCGAAGGCAGGAGTGTTTTCCTGGAAGGCGGCGTTCATTATGCCAAGAATCAGGAAACATTGACGGCTGACAAGCTCTTCCTTTATAATGACAAGACCGCAAGAGGCATCGGAAGCGTTTATTATTATGACGACGCTGAAAACAGGACCCTCAAGGGCGACGATGTCATGTACAATTCCGATACAGGCTTTGCCAAGATCGAAGGAAACGGCTACCTCGAATCTCCGGATGGAAGCCTTGCCGCTCCTCATATCGAAGGCAACCTGAAGCAGATTAAAGTCGTTGCCACCGGCGGCGTCAACCTTTCAAGCACACTCCATAATGCAACAGGCTACGGCGATCAGGCTGTCTACACCAGAACCGGCAGGAACGGCACTGACGGACGCCTTGTCCTCCAGGGCAATGCATGGGCCGTGCAGAATGGAAACCGCTTCGACGGACCTGAACTCATCCTCATGGATAACGACAAAGTCGTAGAAACGAAGGGCAGAAGCACCATCGTCATCACAAATACAGGGGGCAGCGATAATACGGCAGGCTCCGGAAGCGGACAGGAGAGCGCTCCAACCGGTCCGGTCACCGCCAATACGCCAATCGCAGGCCGCCCTGAGTATGCAGGTTCATCCATAGAAACAAAGTAGAAACCAAGGGAAATCAATGAAGATAGAAACACATAATCTGATCAAACGCTACGGCGAAAAAACTGTCGTGAATGATGTCAATGTGGAAGTCGAGCAGGGGACGATCGTAGGGCTCCTGGGGCCTAACGGAGCCGGCAAGACGACCACATTCTACATGATCGTCGGCATCATCCAGCCGGATGAAGGGGACGTGACAGTCGGGGACATCTCACTTGTGGGCCTTCCGATTTACAAGCGCCACCAGTTCGGCATCGGCTACCTGCCGCAGGAACAGTCTGTTTTCACGAAGATGACTGTATGGGAAAACCTGATGTCTCTTCTGGAAACAAGAAAAGATCTGACGCCGGAAGAAAGAACCGCCAAGGCGGAGTCTCTTCTGGATGAATTCAATATCGGCCGTGTCCGCGATACAAAGGGCGGAGCACTTTCAGGCGGTGAAAGACGCCGCGTGGAAATCGCGCGCTCTCTGACGATGGATCCTGCCTTCATCCTTCTCGATGAACCGTTTGCAGGCGTTGATCCGCTCGCTGTCGAAGATATCCAGAGCGTCGTCCTTCACCTGAAGACGAAGGGAATCGGCATCCTCATCACGGACCACAACGTCCGCGAAACGCTGCGCATCGTCGACAATGCTTACATCCTGTCGGAAGGACGCATTCTGTTGCACGGAACGGATGCTGAAATTGCCGTGGATCCGGTAGCAAAGAAGAACTATTTGGGAGAGAATTTCACTTTATGATGAAGAAAGATATAGAAGGAGGGGAATTCCGATGAGAATATTGGACAAATACATATTAAAAGAATTCCTGGCTCCGTTCCTCTTTGGCGTAGCAGCTTTCACAGCGATCTTCCTTGGTGCAGATACCCTTTTGAAAATTGCAAGCTACGTAACAAAGTACGGCGCATCCTCGGAATCCGCGCTGAAGATTTTCATCTTGGCGCTCCCGAGAATTGTCGTCTACACATTCCCGATGGCTGTCCTTTTAGGCGCCCTTATGTGTTTCTCTCGCCTGTCTGGATCGAGCGAACTGATTGTCATGCGTTCTTCCGGGCAGAGTTTCCTGCGCCTGGCTACGCCGGTCTTTCTTTTGTCCCTTGCCATCAGCATCTGCGCCGTCGCATTCAATGAATACGTCGTGCCGTGGACAAACAGCGAGTACCAGTACGTACTGAACGTGGAAATCCGAAGGAATCTCAATCCGGGCGTGACCGACCATGTCGTCATCCGTGACGTGCAGGGCGGCAAGATTGTCCACCTTCTTTATGCAAGAAAGTATGACCCGCAGACAAAGCAGCTGGAAAACATCACGGTCCAGGAATTCCAGAATGAAGAAGTCACCCGAGTGGAAAACGCACCGACCGCTGTCTGGAAGGATGGTGTCTGGTACATGACGAACGGCGTCATCTATGATCTCACCGGCGACGGTGTAGACCGCATGATGCACTTCGAGAGCCAGGCCATTCCTTATGCACAGTCTCCGGAAGATATTCCGAAGGAAAACAAGGATCTTGATGAAATGACGATCCGCGAACTCCTTCTGACAAAGAAAGCCTATGCTGCCGCTCATGCTGACACCACAGGCATCACGATGGAAATCTACCGCCGCTTCTCCCTGCCGATGGCAAGCTTTGTCTTCGCTATCGTAGGCGCTCCTCTGGGCGTACAGAAGCAGAGATCTTCCTCTTCTGTCGGATTCGGCATTTCCGTTGTCATTATTTTCCTTTACTATGCGATCATGACATTCCTCGAAGCACTCGGCAAAGGCCACCTCATGCCTGCATTCCTCGCAGTCTGGCTGCCGAATATGATTGCTTTCGTCACAGGGTGCTACCTCATATGGAGGGTTGACCGCTGAATTTCACTTGAGTTATGAGTCCCGGTCTTCCGGGACTTCGCCGCGTCCGGAAACCGGATGATTATATAAGGTAAGGAGGTCACTATGTTCATAGGCATCGCCATCGTTCTTGTCCTGATCAGCATGGGCGGACTCATCGCCTTTCTCGGGGACAGGATAGGCTCCAAAGTAGGCAAGAAGAGAATGACTCTTTTCGGCCTGCGCCCGAAGTATACCTCGATCATCGTGACCATCATTTCCGGCGCCCTCATTTCGTTCTCGACCATTGCCGTCATGGCCGTGGTGAATGAAAATGTCAGGGTCGCTTTATTCGGCCTGTCCAAATTGCAGACGCAGATGAAGGACCTCAATCAGGAAATCCAGCTCAAGAACAAGGAACTTGAATCAGGCAAGCTCCAGCTCGAGGCAAGGAACAAGGAGTACGAGGACGTGACGAGAAAGTCTGAAGAAACGTCCAGGGAACTTGACCGCGTCGAAAGCCAGAGAGTCTATATGGAAAATGAACTTTCCACCGTGCAGGAGGCGTATGATCAGGCGCAGGCCGGCGTTGAAAAGTCCGCTGCTGAAATCAAGAACCTTGAAAAGACAAAGAATGAACTGACAGGAAACATCAATACGCTGACAGAAGAAAAGCAGGAACTCCTGAGCAATATTTATGCGCTCCGCGAGGGCCAGGTCATCCTGCGCGCCGGACAGGTGCTGACAAGCGTCACTGTCGATGAAAATATGAACAAGGAGCAGACGGAAAAGGTACTGGATAGCGTTTTGAACGATATTAATACCATGCTCAAGCAGCAGATGAATGTGACGGACCAGAACGCAGAACTCATCCGCGTCAGCCGTCAGGATTTCGATACGGCTGTCAATCAGATCGCAGGATCCAAGACAAAGAAACTCGTTCGCATCGTCGCTGCGCAGAACCTTATTCTGGGCGAGCGCCTTGTCGTTGATTTCGATATCCATGACAGTATCCTTGTCTTCCACAAGGGAGAAACGATTTATCAGGGCAATCTGGATAAGTACAAGGACATCAGGAACTATGAGCTGCAGGTCCTCCGCTTCCTGAAGGATCTCAATGTCTATGCAAGAAGCCAGGGCATCCTTCCGGACCCGATTACGGGCAACGTAGGGGCTCTTGAAGGACAGGAACTGATGGAAGTCATCCAGAAGGTCAAGGAGTATGGCGGAAACTGCACACTGTACGTCACGGCGCGCCGCGATATCTACAGCCAGGGCCCGCTCCTCATTGACGTACGCGTCGAAAGGAATGACGGAAGATGATTTTAGCCGCTGATCCCGGTTCAGAAAAAACAGGAATGGCAGTCGTCGAAGAAGACGGCTCGCTCGTGATCAAGAAGGTCATCCGCACGAAGGAATTCGAGAAAGAAGCGGAAGACCTTCTTTCAAGTCACCCCGTTTCCGCCTTCATCATGGGAAACGGGACGCATCATAAGGAAATCCAGAAGAGGGCAGACGCTGTCCTTGAAAAGATGGGACTTCCCTTCCGCACGATCCTTGTCGATGAAAAGTACACGACGGAAATGGGAGAGCAGTGGTACTGGAAGGATCATCCTACCAAAGGCCTTTCCCGTCTCATCCCCAAAGGCATGCGGACAGTCCCGGTTCCGATTGACGATTATGTGGCCTGGATCATCGGCTGCATTTACCTTGGGAAAGTGAAGGCAGAAGACGTCGGTCACAAGAAAGTATAGGTCTCTTTTTCTCTCTGTAAAAAAGAAAAGAAAAACACTTGACGAAAAGCGCAAGATGTAATAAACTATTGAGGTGTTACGGGGCATAGCGCAGTTGGTAGCGCACCTGCTTTGGGAGCAGGGGGTCGCCAGTTCGAGTCCGGCTGCCCCGACCAATATGGCTCAGTAGCTCAGTTGGATAGAGCAACCGCCTTCTAAGCGGTGGGTCGTGGGTTCGAATCCCTCCTGGGTCACCAGAAATCAAAAACGGCATCTGCGGGTGCCGTTTTTTCTGTCTGTCTGTGAATGAAACGGGAGAAGAAAAGACGTTTCATTTCCATGCAGCGAAGCGGAGATCCTCCGCTGATTAATAAATATACCGTATATAACGAATATAATGTACGGCTTTTAATAAAATAAAAAAATATAGTTTTTCTCTCTTGATTTTTACAGATAAAGAGTGTATTATCTGATTTTGACTTGAGACGAAAAGCAGGGCTTTTTTGCGTTCAAAAACAGGCTTTGAGAAGGTATGGAGCAAAACGAATAAAAGGACAAAAGAGCCGGTTTGATCTACTATTTCCGACATACAAAGAGACCTTGTCTCTGAATTCCTAGGAGGTGTCCTGACTTGGCTACAAAGGCGGCACAGCTTGAGCAGTGGTTGAAAGATCTCAAGGAGAGAGTCAACGCGGATGGAAATATTTCCTACAATGAAATCATCAATTTCACGAAGGAAAACAATTTGACCCAGAAACAACTGGACAGCGTTTTCACTCTTCTTCATGATCATAATATTGAAATGGTTTACGATGAACCAGAGAAAACGGAAGAGGGACCGACAGAAGCAGATTTCTCAGGAGAAGAAGGGGAAGACATCCTATCTGACGATATGCTTCTTGACGGTGATGACGATACACAGGAAGAAGAAAAATCCTGGGACGTGGAAGATACAACGGATGCTGATTACAATGCGGCAGCCGGCGGCGTAAGTGATCCGGTACGCCTGTACCTGCGTGAATGCGGCTCCAATCCGCTTCTTTCCGCAGAACAGGAAATGGAACTGGCAAAGACGATCGAAAAAGGCAAGAAGGAAGATGCGACCCCGGAAGAGAAGGAAGCAGCTCTGGAAGCCAAGAAGGAAATGGCAAACGCCAACCTCCGTCTGGTCGTATCCATTGCCAAGAAGTACCCGGGACGCGGCATGCCTTTCCTGGATCTCATTCAGGAAGGAAATATCGGCCTTCTGAAGGCCGTCGACAAGTTCGACTACACCAAGGGCTATAAATTCAGTACATATGCGACATGGTGGATCCGCCAGGCGATCACGCGCTCCATTGCCGACCAGGCAAGAACGATCCGCGTGCCTGTCCACATGGTCGAAACAATCAATAAGATGAACCGCGTAGGCCGCCGTTTCCTGCAGGAACACGGCCGCGAGGCAACGAACGAGGAACTGTCCAAGGAAATGGGCATCAGCCTTGAAAAGATCAGGGAAGCCAAGAAGGCTGCCCAGGATCCGATTTCCCTGGAAACGCCGATCGGCGAAAAGGAAGATTCCCATCTGGGAGACTTCATCGAAGACCAGAAGACAGCTTCCCCGGAAGATGAAGCAGCAGCAACGATGCGCCGCGAGCAGGTCTACAGCATGCTCGATACGCTGACCGAAAGAGAAAAAGGAGTCCTCGCCCTGCGCTTTGGCATGGACGACGGAACACCAAGAACTCTGGAAGAAGTCGGCAAGCACTTCGGCGTCACTCGTGAACGTATCCGCCAAATCGAAGGAAAGGCGCTGAAGAAGCTCAAAAAGCAGGCACTCCCGATGACCGGATATTGATCATTTGTCAAGCATTTTCCCTTGCAAAGAGAAAAAAAGCGTGATATAATGACAACGTTATTCTGGATAGTCCTCTGCCATATACGATCGGCATGAATGTCCTGTGAGAAGGAGGAAAAGATCGTGAATATTATCGAAACACTCGAGAATGAACAGCTGAGAAATGACATTCCTGAATTCCGCCCGGGAGACACCGTAAGAGTTCATGTTAAGGTCGTTGAAGGCAAGAATGAAAGAATCCAGGTATTCGAAGGCATCGTTATTGCCAGAAGAAATGCCGGAGTCAGAGAAACTTTCACAGTTCGTCGTATTTCCTACGGCGTAGGCGTAGAAAGAACATTCCTGGTTCATTCCCCGCGTCTGGCTAAGATTGAAGTAAAGCGCCGCGGCATCGTTCGTCGTGCAAAACTCTTCTACCTGCGTGGTCTGTCCGGCAAGGCAGCAAGAATCAAAGAAAGAAAATAAGACATGTAAAGAACTGCGGCTCGTCCGCAGTTTTTTATTGTCCGGATTTCATAGAGAGTCTTTAAAAGTATATGCTTATTTTTTTCGCGGTCTGTTTTTCACCGATTGTAAATGTGTTAAAATAGTACTTGATGCAGGGAGGTTCAGGGCAGCTTGCTGCCATTTCTCGAAAGGGGAAAGCTATGAAGTATAAAATCATCCTGTCCGCCGCTCTTCTGGCGCTGGGGCTTGCATCGTCTGTTTTTGCCAATTCCATCAAGCACGTATTCGTTGTCGACGAACTGACACTGGAAGTCGAGATGGCTGATCCTCTGACAGAAGAGGAGCTCCACCCCGCCAACTTCATGTCGCCGTCCTACAAGTCTGAATTCCAGGTGAACGGGGGCGTCCATGTGACGGGGCTTCCGATACCGCAGAAGTCTGATGGATTCCATTACAATATTTACCGTCTGGCTGTAGACGGGCTTGATGCAGGCCCGATTTACCAGATTTCCTACAAGGGACAGAAAGCCAGGACGTTCAAATTGTATGAAGGCCGCGAGCAGCAGGACCGGTATCGTGACCGCTACGGAAGTTATTTTTAGAGAGGGTAATTATGCATATTGTTCTGGTTGAACCGGAAATTCCGGGAAACACAGGAAATATATCAAGGCTCTGTGCCGCTGAGCATCTGACGCTCCACTTGGTGGAACCCCTCGGGTTTTCCATCGATGACAAGCACCTGAAGCGTGCAGGGCTGGATTACTGGGATCTTCTCGAGGTTCATGTTCATCCGAACTTTGAATCCGTGAAGGAAATGCTGAAGGGCCGCCATTTCTACTACAACACGACAAAGGCGGTCAAATCGTATACGGATGTGTCTTTCAATGAAGACGATGTCCTCGTTTTCGGAAAGGAAACGAAGGGACTGCCGGAAGATCTCCTTCTGGCGCATGAAGAGGACTGCATCCGCATCCCGATGATTGAAGAAGCCCGGTCGCTCAACCTGTCGAACGCCGTTGCCATCGTTGCAATGGAAGCGCTCAGGCAGACCGGTTTCCCGCATCTTCTCCAGAAGAGCGGACGTTTGTTCAAAGGAGGCAGTGATAGTCATGAATACTTATGATGCAGCGTATGCACTGGCAAAGGAGATCAAGGAAAGCGATGAAATGAAACGCCTGACCGAAGCAGCCGAGAAAATCAAGGGTGATGAAGAAGCCAGGAAAATGGTGAAGGAATACATCATGGCCCAGATGAAATCGGACTACGCAAGAATCGCTGGTCAGAAGGAAGACGAGGAAGCTTACAAGCACTTGCAGGAACTGGCTGTACTCGTCAGCAACAACAGCAATGCGCAGGAATACCTGCAGGCATTCATTCGCTGGAATCAAGTAGCTGCGGATCTGCAGAAGATCGTATCTGAAGCAATGTCGCAGGGTATGGACGTATTGGAACTGGACAAATGACAGACTACGCAAAATTTTTCGACGGAATCCTGAATGAAAGACAGGTAAAGCTCAACGAACCGATGAGCCGCCACACCACGTATGGTATCGGCGGACCGGCAGACGCATTCGTCATGCCGACAACAGAAGACGAATTAATCGCAGTCCTGAAAAAGGCGCATGAAGAAGGAATCCCGGTCACCGTCATCGGTGGCGGCTCGAACTGCCTTGTCAGCGATCTGGGCATCCGCGGCATCACGATCTGCATGAATCGCATGCAGCAGAACATGACCTGCGAAGGCACATGGATCACTGCCACTGGCGGCACCGGCACGGGTACTGTATCCCGTTTTGCTGAAAAGAACAGCCTGCGCGGCTTTGAATGGGCAGTCGGCATCCCTGGCACCGTCATCGGCGCTGCTTTCATGAATGCGAACGGCTATGGCAGCCAGATGAAGAATGTCGTCGAAGAAGTCTACGCAGTTTCAAGAGACGGCCTGCTGAAGAAGACCTATGGCTGGGATGACCTCCATTACGGTGACAGCGACAGCATTTTCATGCATAACGGCGATATCATCACAGGCATCAAGATCCACCTTGCTCCGGGAAACCCGGATGAAATCAAGAGAAACATGACCGAGCACCAGATTTCCCGCCGCACCAAGCAGCCGCTGGAGAAGAGAAGTGCCGGCACCATGTACCTGCGTCCGCCGGGATACCATGTAGGTCCCATGATCAAGGATCTGGGACTCATCGGCTTCTCCATCGGAGACGCTCAGGTTTCCACCAAGCATCCTGACTTCGTCGTCAATAACGGCAAAGCCACCTGCCAGCAGATTCTGGACGTTCTCCATGAAGTGCAGAAGCGCATCCAGAATCAGTACGGCGTCCATGTACCGATGGATGTCCGCATCCTCGGCGAAGGCGTTTTCCAGGAACGCTGATTGGTCAGATGAAATAAAATAATGAAATGAAGAGAGGCTGTGACAAAATGTGTAATCATTTTGCCACAGCCTTTTTTTTATTGGAATATGCCATTAAAGGATACTAACAAATGTATTTATGGGTTCTGTCTGAAAACATCAAAGGATGCTTCGCCTTTTTAGAAACTGCACCCTTGAAAACCACAAAACCAGCCTGCGGCTGAGGAACTACATCTCATCCGTCTCGTACACTAACTTATTAGGCATTTGTGCAATTACCATTATTGTCAACTGGTATTACGAGCCACCTAGTACAATAGAAGTGTAGTAGATAGGTCGCTCCTATCCGCTGCACTTATTGCATATAATTAGGGGAGTAGATGGTTTGACGGCGACCCACCGGTCCGTTTACTGGACGTGGAGAAGAGGGTCAGCCTTCCCCTTATTATGTGTGCTCGCGTTAGGCAGGTTTATCTCCGTGTTCGTGTAAAAAACTAGTTTGAGTGGTAATAAGTGTGTGAAGGATTAGCGTCTACCAACTACAAATATCTTTTATAGGAGGTCACTTATGATCTGTGTAGGTATTGATGTATCCAAGAGAAAAAGTACGGTGTGTTTCATGGCGCCTGGCGACAAGATCATCCGCAGGCCCTTTGATGTTAAGCACACAAAAGAGGAACTTCAGCCTCTGGTCGATGAAATTCGGGTACAAGCAAAGTATGACGAGATAAAAGTCGTCATGGAATCAACAGGTGTCTATCACCTGTCGATAGCCTATTTCTTGCAGCAGAATGGGATTTTTGTATCTGTCGTCAACGCTCTGAAGGTTGCTAATTTTAATAAGGCAGAGAACTTCAGACACACAAAGACAGACTCCATCGACTCCACGAATATTGCCAGATATGGAATCGCTTATTGGGCAAAGTTACCGCAATTCGATCTTAATGGAGATAAGTATTTCCTCTTGAAGAGACTCTGCGATGCTTATCTTAACTTTTCGGAGGAAAGAAGCCGCATCCTTCTCCAGCTGCAAAGTCAATTGGAGCAGACCATGCCAGGAATCTTCGATCTTTTCGGAGGATTCGACATAAACAGCGGTAAAGACAAACTGCTGGATTTC